>Ga0209343_10000015_pt1 | contig 203243 bp, 182 predicted proteins | sample RifCSPlowO2_02_FD_184026 | JGI IMG/M metagenome (GOLD analysis project Ga0209343, IMG submission 184026) | Groundwater microbial communities from Rifle, Colorado - Rifle CSP2_plank lowO2_0.2 (SPAdes) (version 2) | ecosystem: Environmental > Aquatic > Deep subsurface > Groundwater | place... | reverse complement strand
TGAAGGGGTATTTTTATGTCAAAGATTATCTGTTCTGCCGCTATTCACGGCGCATATCAAATTATAGAAAAGGCTGATAAAAAACTATCTGAAGCAACTGCGCAAAAGGGGCGTGATTGTAAAGTAGAGTTTCCCAATACCGCTTATTATTTGCCAATAATTTATTCAATGACAGGTATTGCAGTAAAGACTCTGGCAGATTGTGAATATGTTATGGGTGTGGCAAGGAGCATGTTGCCTCCGTTGCCTGCCGAGAAACACTGGGTTCCGTATCTGGGGCATACGCTTGATGCAGGTATGGCTACGCTTTTCGCAGAGGAAATTTACGAGGTGTGTAAATATTTGATAGGTCCACACCCTGTAGACGGAATCTGGCTAGGGGCTGCCGACGACGTTATTATGCGCGAACGCGGTATTGAATTCGTTGACGGTACAGCGCCGGGATTTGCGGCTATTGTAGGCTGTGCGCCTGATGCAGATACTGCCGTTAAAATTGCCAGGGAACTCCAGCAGAAAAATCTTTATGTATTTATACAGTCTCATAACCTTGGGGTATCCTTTGCAGAGCAGTTGGCGGAGAAAGGTGTACAAATGGGCTGGGATACAAGGCTTGTTCCATTTGGCAAAGAGACCGCCGCCGCCGTATATTCTCTGGGTTTTGCAAATAGGGCAGCGCTTTCATTTGGTAACGTGCCAGCGGGCGATTTCAAAAGAAATCTCCTTTACAATAAGAACAGGATTTTTGCATTTGTATTGGCGCTGGGGACTGAAGTAACTGATGAACAGTATGCCAATGCCGCAGGCGCTATTAATTACGGCTTCCCAACTATTACCAATATTGATATTCCTGAGATATTACCAACAGGCGTTTGCACTTACGAGCATGTAGTTTCGAGGGTGCCTGTTGATAAGATTGTTGATAAATGTGTCGAGGTAAGAGGGCTGAAGATTTCTATCCACAAGATGGATCTTCCTGTGCCTTACGGGCCAGCTTTCGAGGGAGAGCGCATTCGAAAAGAGGATATGTACATTGAAGTAGGAGGGCCTGGAGTGCCAGCTTTTGAGTATGTGTGTTCAAAGGAGAGCCATGAGGTTGAGGATGGTAAGATACAGATAATAGGCCCTGATTTAGACCAGATTCCGCCAGGTCCTGGAGTATCTATGGGCATCATGGTTGAGGTGTATGGCAGAAAGATGCAGCCTGATTTTGAGCCTATCTTTGAAAGGCAGATGCACCGTTTCCTTGGAGAGGCACAAGGGTTATTTCACATGGGACAGAGGGATATGATTCGCCATCGTATCAGTAAAGAGGCATTTAAGGCTGGTTTCAGGATCAAACACATAGGAAGTATCATTCATGCCAAATTCCATGGTGAATTTGGCGCTATTTTAGACAAGGTTCAAGTGACCCTGTACACGAAAAAAGAAGATGTGGAAAAGCTCTTGAAGGACGTGCGTGCTGCCTATACAGAGCGTGATGCACGATTAAAAGGTATGACAGATGATTCGGTAAATTTGTTTTATAGCTGTACGCTGTGTCAGAGTTTTGCTCCCACACACATATGTGTTGTCACTCCTGAACGTTCGGGTCTTTGCGGGTCTGTTAGCTGGCTGGACGGCAAGGCTGGTTATGAAATTAACCCCACAGGACCAAATCAGCCAATCGAAAGGGGCAAGGTAGTTAACGAAAATCTGGGACAGTGGGAAGGCACAAATTCATTTATTTACAATGGTTCAAACAGGTCGCTTGAGAAGGTCAGTTTATACAGTATCATGACGGATCCAATGACCAGTTGCGGGTGCTTTGAGTGTATTTCTGCCATGTTGCCGATGACCAACGGCATTATGGTTGTAGACCGTGACTTTACGGAGATGACCCCGTGCGGTATGAAGTTTTCTACGCTTGCCGGCACTGTTGGAGGCGGATTACAAACACCAGGGTTCATGGGACATAGCAAGTACTATTTGAGCAGCAGAAAGTTTATTTCTGCTGATGGCGGTCTTGCCAGAATTGTATGGATGCCTAAGGCGTTGAAAGAAGAAATCAGCGAAATGCTTGCAAAGACTGCCGAGAGTTTAGGTCTGGAGGATTTCTTAAATAAAATAGCGGATGAGACAACAGCGCAGACGGAGGAAGAGGTACTTGCATACATGCAGAAGGTTAATCACCCTGCATTGGTTTTGGCACCGATGTTCTAAATGCAATTTATCTAAGTTGATTATGCCAAAATTTTGAAAATTTGATTCTTTAATACTTCAGATTCCCAATTACTTTTTATAGCATTTATATTTGATTAATGGAGTTTATTCATGATTTTTGATATACCGTCTTTAGATGAAGAGAGCAAAGAAAAGGAAAAGCCTCAGGGTGGCGATTTTGTTGCAAAGTTATTAAAAACGCGTACCGTTATGGTGACGGATGAAGTGAGTAAGAAAATGGCGCAACAGATCATGACAAAACTCTTACTCCTTGAAACCGAGAATAACGACGATATTAAAATGTTTATTAACTCCCCGGGTGGGGATGCCGATGCTGGTTTTGCGATTTTTGATATGATGCGGTTTGTCAAACCAAGGATAAAGGCTGTATGCGCAGGGGTTGTGGCAAGTGCTGCTGTTATAATCCTGCTTGGTGCGCAAAAAGAAAATCGGTTTAGTTTACCAAGCGCCCGCATCCTTATTCATCAACCGTCTACCGGTATACATGGTACTGCCTCTGATATTCAGATTGAGGCGAATGAAATACTGAAATGCCGGGAAAAAATTAACCGGCTGATAGCAGCTGAAACGGGGCAAACTATGGAAAAAGTGGAGTCTGATACAAAGAGGAATTTCTGGATGTCGGCTGAAGAAGCCGCTAAATACGGATTGGTCAATAAAATTATACAATCAAGTGAAGATTTAAAGGCATAATTTTATTCGAAAAGGATTTTGAATAATGGCATTAACCGGACTGGACATTTACAAATTACTTCCAAAAACAAACTGTAAGAAGTGTGGACGGCCAACGTGTCTAGCGTTTGCAATGCAATTGGCGCAGAAAAAGGCGAATCTTTCAGATTGTCCTGATGCAAGTGAAGAAGCGAAGAAAATACTTGGAGCTGCCGCCGCTCCACCTATTAAACTCGTAACTGTCGGTACAGGCGCTAAGAAGGTTGAGGTTGGCGAAGAAAATGTTTTGTTCCGGCATGAAGAGAAGTTTTATCATCCAACAGGCATAGCGGTTACAATTTCAGATGATTTGACTGATACGGCATTCAATGATCGTCTGAAAAAGATTAATAATTTAAAGGTTTCGCGTGTTGGTACTGAGATTGATATTGATTTAATAGCAGTTATTAATAAGAGTAATGACGCAGGAAAATTCGCCGAAGCATCAAAGAAAGTTAGTAGCAGTACTCATCTGAACATAATTCTTAGCAGTACATCGGTTGAAAATATGAAGGTTGCATTAGCCAACTGCGCTGATAAGAGACCTTTGATTCATGGCGCCAATGCCCAGAACTGTGAATTCATGGCGGCGTTAGCAAAGGAAAAGAACTGTCCTATGACCGTAACCGCTCCAACGCTTGAGGAACTTGCCGATTTAACTGAACGGGTAAAAAAGGCAGGTGTTGAGGAGATAGTTTTGGACGTCAGCGGTAATAATCCTAAAGAAGTGCTTCAGAAATTAACAAAGGTAAGACGCGCCGCTTTGAAGAAAAATTTCAGATCGCTTGGATTTCCGATGATTTCATTTGTTTGTGATGAAGACCCATTCCAGGAAATTTCATTTGCAAGTACTTGTGTTTTAAAATATGCGGGTGTTATTGTTGTTAATGTATGTGAGCCATGGGCAATTATGCCGCTGCTTACAACAAGAGCAAATATATTTACCGATCCACAAAAGCCAATACAGGTTGAGCCAAGGTTATATGCTGTGGGCGACGTCAAGGAAGATTCACCTGTTTTATTTACAACGAACTTTTCGCTTACTTATTATACTGTTGAAGGCGAGGTTGAATCGAGCCGTATTGCAGCGTATATTTTATCTGTTGATACGGGTGGCACCTCCGTTTTGACTGCGTATTCCGGTGACAAGCTGAATGATAAGGTTGTTGCTAAGGCAATGACTGATGCTAAAGTGGAGACTAAAGTAAAACATAAAAAATTGATTATTCCAGGCCTTGTTGCCGTAATGTCTGGGAAATTGCAGGAAACGCTAGGGTGGGAAATACTGGTGGGGCCCAGAGAGGCATCGGGGCTTCCTTCTTATTTGAAAACAGTCTGGAAGGCATAGGTGTTTATCTATTCAGAAACTTTATTTATTTTAATGCCGGTGTAATAATCTTTTACGGTGAAAGCAAATGCGTTTTATCAAGTATGTAGATAATTTATAGGTTTTATTTGGAATAGATTTACTGAATTGAGTAAAACCGCTAGCTTATCCTCCATTTAACTACGAATTTGAAACTCAAACTATAGCCTTGGGAAATTCACGCTATAAAATCCATTTTTTTCCTGCCGACGTTACAGTTGATATCGAGGGAGGTAAGACCATCCTCGACGCATCGCGCAAGGGAGACCTTTTTATTAATGCCTTATGCGGAGGCGATGGTACATGCGGTAAGTGCAAGGTAATTTTGAAAGGCGGCAATGTAGAAAACCTCCCGACAACACATATCTCAGCATCGGATAAAAAGAAGGGATATATCCTCGCATGCAGCACAAAGATAATGGGTGATATTGAGGTTATAATACCTGAAGAATCGCAACTTGATAAAAGCCAGATTCTGGTTAGTGATTATCCGCAATTTCCGGGGTCATTATCGGCGGCAACCATGTGTACAAAGCAATTCGAGCATGACCCGCTTGTGCGCAAGGTTTATCTTGAACTGTCACAACCCAGCCTTGACGATAGTATGGCGGATTACGAGAGACTTTGCCAGGGCATAATGATTAAGACGAACATATCACTGGAAAGATTGACCACAAATTTTACTGTCCTGAAGCGTTTGCCGTCCGTTTTAAGGGGTAGTAAATGGAAAGTTACTGCTATGCTTGGATACCGGGGTTCTATTGTTGAAATTCTTGAGGTTCAGCCGGGAGACGTCAGCGCTAATAATTACGGTGTTGCTGTTGATGTGGGCACCACTACCGTGGTAGCGCATCTGCTCAATCTCTCAAGCATGGAGACCATTGATATTGAGGCAACCTATAACTCACAGATTAAATACGGTGACGACTATATTCAGAGAATAATGTATGCTGAACAAAATGATGCAATGGATATTATGCAGGAGATTTTAACCGAGGACATAAATCATTTGATATCAACCCTCGTTAAGAGGAACAAACTATGCATTCACGATATTAACGCCGTTGTTTGCGCTGGAAATACAGTGATGACGCATTTTTTATTGGGTTTAGACCCTACAAGTATAAGAAAGGAGCCGTATCTACCTTCAGCTAGTTTTGTTCCTCCCTTAAGAGCCAGCGTTGTAGGTATAAAGATTAATGGTCATGGTTTGCTTTACACGTTGCCATGTGTTGGCGCATATGTTGGTGGCGATATTTCTTCGGGCGCACTTGCCATCCGGCTTGATATGGCGGATGCATTGTCGTTGCTTATTGATATAGGTACAAACGGTGAAATTGTGCTGGGAAACAAAGACTGGATGGTTTGCTGTTCAGCCTCTGCAGGCCCGTCTTTTGAGGGCAGCGGGATTTCCTGCGGAATGCGCGCAGCGAAGGGCGCCATTGAAAAGATTAACATTACAAAGAATTTTGACGTCATCTGTAAAACAATTGGCGATGCATCTGCAAGCGGGATATGCGGTTCGGGGTTGCTGGATTGTCTTGCCAATCTGGTCAGGAGTGGTGTTATTGACAGGACTGGAAATTTTCAGAAGGGATTAAATACCGATCGTTTGAGAAAGACGGACGATGGATATGAGTTTGTTCTGGTGGAAGGTAATAAGACATCAACTAAAAAAGATATTGTTATTACACAGGCAGATATTCAAAACCTGATTCGTTCCAAGGCTGCTATCTATTCTGCGATATCAACATTACTTGAGGCAATGAGTATGAGCGTGGATAATATTGAACAGGTTTATCTCGCTGGTGGTTTTGGTAATTATCTTGATATTAGAAGTGCTATCACAATCGGGATGCTTCCTGATATTTCAGTATCAAAGGTTCAATTTGTTGGAAATACATCAGTAATCGGTGCAAAGATGTCGCTATTTTCTAAAGATGCTTATGAGGTTGCGAGGACAATAGCCTCGAAGATGACATATTTTGACTTGATGTCAAACAACAAGTATATGGAAGAATATGTATCGGCAAACTTCCTGCCGCATACAGACATTGAAAAATTTCCATCGGTAGCTGAGGAATTAAAGGTTTAACTGGTATTTACCACAGATGACACAGAGATAAAAAAGAAAATAAATAAGAATTGAAAAAGAAGTAAATATAGGTGTAATTTTCTCTGTATCCTCTGCGGTAAAACATAAAAATTATGAGGTGTATATATGGCATATAATATTGCAGTAGCAGGAAAGGGTGGTACTGGTAAAACAACCCTTTCAGCCATGATTATCAGATATATTACTGAAGAAATAGGCAAACCAGTTTCTGCCGTTGATGCAGACCCCAATGCATCTCTGGGTGCTTTGCTAGGATTACATGTACAGAATACCGTTGCCGATATCCGCGAGGAAATCGTGGAAAAGAAGGCTGACTTTGCCGGGATGTCTAAAGAAAGATATATAGAATACTCTATTGAGGAATCAATAATTGAGAAAGATAAGTTTGACCTTTTAACAATGGGCAGGCCTGAGGGCCCAAAATGTTATTGTTACGTGAATAATCTCCTCCGTAAATATCTGGATAAGGTGGGAACGACATATCCTTTCATTGTAACGGATAATGAAGCAGGAATGGAACACCTGTCGCGGAGGACGACAAATAATGTTGATTTATTATTGATTGTAAGCGAACCTACTATTGTGGGTGCATTAACTATACAGCGTATTCTTAAATTAGCTGATTCACTTCCAATTACTATCAGAAAAAAACTCTGTGTACTAAATCAGGTGCAAAAAAGCGGCATACATGAAAATCTTCAACAAAAGCTGGATAGTCTGGAAATCGAAATATCTGGCATGTTCCCGTTTGACCAGGAGATTTACGATTTAGCGGCATGCGGCGCCTCTGTATTTGAGATTTCAAAGGAAAATGAGGTGTATCGAAAACTGGGGGTGTTTTTACAGAAACATTTGCCAGAAAGTCTGTTAGAAAAGAAATTGACTTGTCATATGTAGTATTTTTATAATTCTACCTTACCTCAATTGGGTAGTCGAAGCCTAGAATATAAGATGTGTACTATTTTGGTTCTATAATGGGTAGGAGATAAATTAGTGGAAATACCAAATGTAGCTGACAAGTGGACAGGCGGCGTCAATGAAATTACATTGGGAGCTACAAGGGATAAAGGTGGTACCCGAGAAAAGACAGTTACCATTGGCGGCGCAAAGAGCATTCCATTTATGGATTTTGAAGGTAATCCCGGTCATAAACCTGTAGTTGCAATGGATGTTTATGATGTGCCACCTGAAGACTGGCCTGAAACCTTAAGTAAACCGTTTGCGGATGTGATGAATGACCCTGCTAAGTGGGCGAAGAAGTGCGTTGAGCAATATGGGGCGGATATGATTTGTCTCAAGCTGGATGGAATACATCCGGATAAAGGCGATAAAAGCGCCGAGGATGCGGTGAAAACCGTTAAATCTATACTTGCCGCTGTAAGTGTACCTTTAATAATCTGGGGATGTGAACATGATGAAAAGGACAACGAGGTAATGCCCAAGGTAAGCCAGGCCGCTAAGGGAGAAAATTGCCTAATGGGGATCGTATCTCAGAATAGTTACAAAACACTTACTGCAACATGTCTGGCAGACGGACACTGTATAATTACCATGGCGCCAGTGGATATTAATATTGGAAAACAGGTCAATATACTTGTATCAGAAATGGATTTTCCTCTTAATCGAATTGTGATGTTTCAATCAACGGGTGCGCTCGGTTATGGTTTGGAATATACTTATTCAATTCAGGAACGTGAACGACTGGCAGCCCTTACAGGCGATAGGATGATGTCCATGCCTGTAATCTGCGACGTCGGGCATGAGGCATGGCGTGCAAAAGAAGCCAAATCGGACGATAATGAGGTGCCACAGTGGGGGCCGAGGGAAGAAAGGGGGCCGTTGTGGGAGGCTATCACTGCCGTCAGCCTTTTGCAGTCGGGTGTTGATATCATTCGTATGAACCACCCCAAGGCAGTTGCAGCGGTAAAGAAATGTATTAATCGTTTGTACTAAAAGGAGAGCGGTATGATTTCTATCGGTGAACGTATTAACGGAATGTTTAAGGATGTACGGGAAGCTATCAAAAATAAAGACCCGAAGGCTGTAAGGGAACTTGCAATAAAGCAGACGGATGCTGGGGCAAGTTTTCTCGATGTGAATGTGGGCACAGCAGCGGCAGACTCAATTGGTGCCATGAAATGGTTGATTGAGGTCATTCAGGATACTGTTAAGACACCAATTGCTATTGATAGCCAGAAATACGATGTGGTGAAGGCAGGATTATCGGTGATCAAGAATGAGGTCTTGATTAATTCCACGAAGGGCGATACGGAGGAACTGGATAAATATATGAATCTGTCAAAGGATTACAATGCCTCTTTGATATGCCTTACTATGGATAAATGCGGAATTCCGCAAGATATCGAAAGGCGCATGGAGATTGTCATGAAAATTGTGGAAAAGGCAGTGGAGCTGGAGTTTGATTTATCCAAGATATATATTGATACAGTGCTCTTTCCTATCAATGTTGACCAGAAACAGCCTGCGCTTATGTTTGAGATATTTAATCAGATTAAGATGATTTCAGATCCACCTCCTCACAGAAATGTGGGATTGAGCAATTTTTCACAGGGAACAAAGGAAAAAAGACTTCTGGCTCGAACATTCCTTACAATGGGGATTCCTTATGGTCTTGACGCGGCTGTAATGGATGTGCTTGACAAGGATTTGATGGATGCAGCGTTAACAGCAGAAATCATTATGAATCAGCATGTCTACAGCGATTCCTATCTCACTGCATGCAGGAAGTAGATTTTAAAACCATGAAGTCACAAAGAACAATTATTATCGTTTTTATAGTAGGGGCAGGTTTGAAACCTGCCTTTACGTGTTTATAAGTAAAAATTTGTTTTGAAAAATTAAATTTAATAAATCAAGCTTCTCTGCGCACTTTGCGTTCTTAGCGGTTAATCTAACTATTTATGAAAATTCACGAAATCAAAACCCGCGTTCGTTACCAGGAAACAGACCAGATGGGAGTTGTTTATTATGCGAATTTCTTTGTTTATTTTGAAATGGGCAGGACGGAGTATCTGAGGAATCTCGGTCTGCCTTATTCTGAACTTGAAAAAGAACAAGTGTACTTCCCGGTTACTGAAGCCCATTGCCGGTTCCGTTCCCCTGCCTATTATGATGATATCCTTGTCATACAGACATGGATTTCAGAAATAAAGCATGCAACTATTGAATTTAGCTATAAAGTGCTGCGTGAAAGTGATAACAACATTGTTGTTGAAGGTTGTACTAAACTAGCCTGTCTCAACGCCAGCCGCAAGCCCACCCCCATGCCTGAGAAGTTAAGGAAGCTTTTACACTAAAAAGCAGACATTTTCGGTTGCTAACTTTTTAGAATAGCCAACAAATCTAGTATTTCCTCTTTCAGAATAGAATTATCTATTATAAGATATAAATGATATTTTTAGTGATATTGCAAAATATAGGAAAAATATCTGATTGCTGTAAATCAGTGCTGAACCAGCATGGTTCTGATTTGGCGTCTCGGATTGCAGAACCTTGTGGAATTTTCAAAATACTGAGTTGAAACAAATGAACGGACTGTTTAAAAAGTTACGGGAATTACTGGAAAAAAATATTGTTTACAGGGTTTTCATAAAGAAATACAGGCGATACTTTATTATCGGCACGATTTCCCTGTTAGCTGTGGATATTATCAATATCTTTCCACCGCTCATTATCAAGGAAACAATAGACGTTCTCTCAAAAGAAGTTAATATTACAAAAATTGCAGTCCTTTCAGGATTGTTTTTGTTTGTGAGTCTTTGCCAGGGTGTTTGCAGATACCTGTGGCGCATGAATTTTATTGGCACATCGTTTCGCTGCGAATACGACCTCCGCATGGCGTTTTTTAGACATCTAGAGACGCTCTCCCAGAAATTTTTTCAAAAAAGCAGGACGGGCGACCTGATGTCGAGGGCAACCAACGATATCAGCGCTATTCGTATGGCAGTAGGCCCGGGGTTGCTAATAGGATTAGACGCCATATTTTATTTTTTCGTAATACCACCGATAATAATCTATTTGTCGCCAAAGCTGTCTTTATATACCTTCTTATTGATGCCCCTGACGCCGTTTATTGCTTATAAAATCAAGGACGTTATTGACAGGCGTTTTCACGATGTTCAGGAACAATTTTCGAGGATTAGTGAGAAGGTGCAGGAAAATACGTCAGGTATACGTATTGTAAAATCCTTCAATATGTCTTCACAGGAAGAAAGAAATCTTATGGGTTTGTGCAGAGACTTTATGAAAAAGAATCTTTCGCTTGCCATTCCTCAGTCTCTTCTCGGTCCTGCATTCGAATATATTACCTATATGGGTATTGTTATCCTGCTTTCAATGGGCGGGAAGATGGTGATTGATGGAATTATTACGCTGGGTACTCTGGTTGCCTTTCAGCGTTATATATCAATGATGGTCTGGCCAATGACTGCCATCGGCTGGAGTTTATCCCTTTTACAACGGGGTAAGGCCTCTATGAAGCGCATTGACGAGATAATGGAGGAGAAACCTGAAATAATTATCAAAGACAATGTAGTTAAACAATCTATATCATGCGGCGAAATTGAATTCAGGAACACAAATTATCGGTATGACAATCAGGAGAAATGGGCATTAAAGGGTATAAATCTGAAAATTGATGCCGGGCAGCGCATTGCCATAGTGGGTCCAATCGCGAGCGGGAAATCCACGCTGATTAGCATGATTCCCCGTATTATTTCTGCGAACGATAGTAATCTTTTTATTGATGGTGTTGATATTAATGCAATAGACGTAAAATTATTACGTAAGTATATCGGTTTCGTTCCGCAGGACACATTTCTTTTTTCAGAGAAGATAAGAGACAATCTGTTATTTGGCGTGGAAACCGCCTGCAGTAATGATTATGGACAGAAACTTGCCAGTATGGTTTCAATGGAGGAAGAGATACAAGACCTTCCACAAAGGTTTGAGAGTTATCTTGGCGAAAGAGGAATTAATCTCTCGGGCGGTCAAAAGCAGCGAATTTCCATTGCCCGTGCCATGGCTATTAATCCGAATATTATTATACTCGATGACTGCCTTTCCGCAGTTGATGCGCGTGTAGAAGATGTAATAATTAAAAACATTTTAAAAAATTTCCCCGGCAGGACTTTGCTCGTGGCGACTCACAGATTGCCTGCGGTCAGGGATTTCGATCTTATAGTGGTTATGAAAGACGGCATGATTGTTGAAAAAGGCACACATAAGCAGCTTATGAAGTTGCACGGTTTGTATAATTCACTGTATACAAAAGAAGCGCTGGAAGAAAAACTGGAGGGGATAAATTAGAACCTGTGTATTGAAATTAAAAAGAAGATAGTGTTACAGGGCTGTAATTATGAAGCAAGAAGAATTTTTTAGTGAAGACATTTTATCCGGTAAGTTATACAACAGGACAGTTGTAAAGAAATTACTGTCTTATGTTATGCGTTATAAGGTATCTGGTTTATTATCAGTCCTTATGGTAATAGCTACTACTGTTCTTTTTCTTATGGGTCCGTACCTCTTTGGATATGCGATAGACCATGGCATTACTAAAGGGGATAAGTCTTTGATATATAAGATAGCGTTATCCTTGCTTGCGATCCAGACGCTGCGATTAATATTGATAGTTGTGCAGAGCTACAACATTCAGGCGATTGGTCAGAAGGTTATGTTGGATATGCGCATGGAACTCTTCCGACACGTGCAGTCGCTCCCAGTTTCCTTTTTTGACAAGAATCCGGTCGGGAGGATTGTAACGCGCCTGACCAATGACATTGGGGCGATTGGGGAACTCTTTTCTGCCGGTGTTATTGTGGTAATCGGGGATATCTGCATAATTATCGGTATATTTGTGGCTATGTTTATGCTAAATGTGCAGCTTGCCTTTATTACTCTTGGCGTCTTTCCCATTATTGTGATAATTGCGGTCTTGTTTGGAAATCGTATGAAGAATTCGTTTCGTGAGATACGGCGCAAACTGGCGCGTATTAACTCATCCATGAATGAAAATATAACGGGGATGAAGGTTATTCAGCTATTTAATAAAGAGCAAAAATTTTATGATAAATTTAATGAAATCAACAATGATTATCTGAAAGAGCAGGTTAAATACATCCGTTATTTTGCGGTATTTCAACCGATGATTAATATGGTGAGTGCGCTTGCAATCGGTCTTGTGCTGTGGTATGGCGCCGTAAGGCATATGCATGGTTTTTTAACGTTAGGGGTGCTGGTAGCATTCCTGGCGTACGTTCATGATTTGTTTGAACCTATCAGGGATATAGTGGAAAAGTACAATATATTTCAGGGCGCAATGGTGTCGGCAGAACGGATTTTTGGTCTTATGAAGGAGCCGTCTGAGGTTGATTACATTATTTCAAATCCTGCCAGAGAGGTATTTAAGAATGATTTTAAAGGCGAGATAAGGTTTGAAAACGTCTGGTTTGCATATAATGGCGACGATTACGTGTTAAAGGATATTTCATTTCATATCGAGCCAGGTCAATCGGTTGCGCTTGTAGGTGTGACGGGCAGCGGGAAGACGTCTATTGCAAGTGTTTTAACGCGCCTTTATGAGATTCAGAAAGGCACAATCTGGTTTGACACGTATGACATTCAGAAGATAGAAAAAGTAGGATTGCGTTATGTAATTGGGCTGGTGAGTCAGGATATATTTCTATTTGCGGGTACATTGCGAGACAATATAACGCTGTTTAAACCGTCGCCTGATTCACAGGTTTTGGGGAAGATAGAAACGATTGGGTTAATGCCTTTCATAGAGCGCATTCCAGGGGGATTAGATGCGGAAATAGCTGAGCGCGGGGCAAATCTCTCTGTCGGTGAACGGCAATTTATTTCACTCTCAAGGATTATTCTATATGACCCGCGTGTAATAATATTGGATGAGGCAACATCAAGTATGGACCCGATTTCTGAGGTGCTTATACAGGATGCAATTCAAAGGGTAATAAAAGAGAGGACGACGATTATAATTGCCCATCGTTTATCAACAATCCTGCACTGCGATAAAATTATTGTATTGAACAAGGGCATGAAGGTAGAAGAAGGGACACATGAAGAATTGCTGCGGATAGGCGGTCTTTACAGTAAGTTGTATAGGGTTTATATGAAGGAAGAATTAATAGTACATGCATAGAAAAAATGAATTTTTATAGTAAACAACAAAATTAAGGGGTCATTCCTGCGAAAGCATGAATCCACGCCCAATAAACAAACCATTGACTTTTGAGAGCAAACGAAGTATATAAATGTTGCTTTTTAGGAGAAAAACATTGACTACCTCAATGCATACAATTCCTTTATATTACCAGAAAATACTTGCCCATGAATTAACCCTAAAATGCCCAGCTCACGAATTAAAAAAATTAAATTAAACCCTTGCTTCTTCTGCCGTTGGCCTTAATCCTCTCCATATAGATGCGGCTTTGTTTGTCTTCAATTGCCCCCTTTCAAGAGGCGCAATCCTTTTGACAGTAACAACCTTGCAGTTATTGTTCCCATCCCTTTTGCCTTTTCAAGAGGGAGGAAATAAAGGCAGAAAAGAAAGAACTATCTGATTGAGTTATAAATGTTATAATATACAAAAAGCAAAATGAAATTAGTACCTTGTATGCCTATCATAAGGCAGAAGAGGAGGTGTGAATGGATAAAGAAGAACTTCTTGAAGATTATGAATACGCTTTTAAATCTCTAAAAAGTGAAAACAAGGAGGATGTGTAATGAGCATGATAATGAAACAAATCAAACACCCTTATATCACAAGGAATAAAAAAATAAGAGGTGGTGCGCCTGTTATTTCAGACACTGGTATCCGAGTGCTGGACATAGTTATTCGATATGAAATCATGGGGCAGTCTCCCGAAGATATAATAGTTGCACTACCACAGATAAACCTGCCACAAATTCATGATGCACTTTCATACTACTATGAACACAAGAGCGATATAGATAGCGCATGGAAAGCAGCAATTCAAGAAACAGAAGGTATGAAGAAAATGCGTTCTTCTATTCTGGAGAAAAAAGTTGGCAAGATTAAAAATATATACCGATGAAAATGTTGATATTCGTATTGCTGAGGGATTAAAGAGACGTGGAGTAAAGGCTTTTTCTGCATATGAAAAAGGCATGACAGGCAGCGCTGATATTGAAATTTTAAGTATGCATCATCTATAAAAGCAGTTATCTTTACCCATGACCATCATTTTTTAAAAATTGCAAAAGAGTTAGTAAGAGGGGGAAAAAATCACCGGGGAATAATATTTGTTGAAATGAATAAATTGAGTGTTGGTGAGTGTATCAGGAGATTAACACTTTGTGCTGAAATTTTATCGCCAGAGGAAATGAAGAATCGGATAGAATTCTTATAATGTTTTAATTAACATAAGAAATTGGACTAATGCCAGCACATTTGGAGGAATTTAATCTGCCTACATTAAATTCTAATATTTCTTTATTTTATCAAATAATCCTTGCCCATGAATTTACCCTAAAACGCCCCGCCCACGGATTAAAAAAATTAAATACTGACAAGAGTAAACGGGACCAGAAAACAAATGAGTAATAAAAAAGATTTGTCGGAAAGAGATATATGCACGAAGTTCATCTTGCCGGCGCTGGTAAAGTCCGGATGGGATGTTGCAAAGCAAATCCGTGAAGAGGTTTTCTTTACAGATGGTCGAATTTTTGTCAAAGGCAACAAGACCACCCGGGGCAAAAGAAAGCGTGCTGATTTTATTCTCTACCTTAAGCCGAATATTCCCATAGCTGTTATTGAAGCAAAGGACAACAATCATTCCATAGGAGCTGGATTACAGCAGGCGTTGGGCTATGCAGAGATACTTGATGTTCCGGTTGCGTTCAGCTCAAACGGTGATGGCTTTGTTCAGTATGATCGCTCTGGTTTCTCTGCGCAAATCGAGAAAGAATTGTCTTTAGACAATTTTCCTTCCCTCTCAGAGCTTTGGAGTATCTACAAGAAATATAAAAAGATTGAAACCACGGAGCAGGAAGAAATTGCCACATTTGATTACTTTTTTGATGGTTCTGGGCGCGCGCCTCGCTACTATCAGCAGATAGCTATAAATAGAACAGTTGAAGCAATCGCGCGTGGTGAAAATAGGATTCTGCTTGTTATGGCAACCGGCACCGGTAAAACATACACCGCTTTTCAAATTATTTACCGACTTTGGAAAAACGGACGAAGGAAACGCATACTTTTTTTGGCCGACCGCAATGTTCTGATAGACCAGACCAAGCGCAATGATTTTAAGCACTTTAAAGACCGGATGACTGTCATAAAAAAGAAAAAGATTGATAAAGCATTTGAGATATACCTTGCCCTTTATCAAGGGTTAACGAACTATAACGAGGACAAGGACGCATACAAAGAATTCAGCCGGGATTTCTTTGATCTTGTGGTTGTTGATGAGTGCCATCGTGGAAGCGCGGCCGCTGATAGCGCATGGAGAGCGATACTTGATTATTTTAGTTCCGCGACGCATATCGGCCTTACTGCAACACCGCGGGAAACAAAAGAAATATCCAATATCGTATATTTCGGCGAACCTATTTATACCTACACACTCAAGCAAGGTATAGAGGATGGATTTTTGGCTCCCTATAAAGTTATACGTGTCGGACTCAATACCGACCTTGAAGGCTGGCGTCCGGAAGCAGGCAAGACAGATAAAGACGGCATTGCGGTTGAAGACCGCATTTATAACACCAGGGATTTTGATAAAAACCTTGTGATTGATGAGCGGACAAAGCTTGTCGCCAAGAAAGTATCAGAGTATTTGGGGAAAACTAACCGTTTTGACAAAACAATAGTTTTTTGTGTGGATATTGAACACGCTGAACGCATGAGACAGGCACTGGTTATTGAAAACTCAGATTTAGCCCTTGAAAATTACAAATACATCATGCGCATTACCGGTGATGATGACGAAGGCAAGCGAGAAGTGGATAATTTCATAAATCCGGAGGAGCGATATCCGGTTATCGCTACCACGTCGAAATTGATGACCACCGGCGTTGATGCGCAGACCTGCAAATTGATCGCGCTTGATTCAAACATCAGGTCAATGACCGAGTTCAAGCAGATCATTGGACGCGGGACTCGTATTAACGAAGATTATGACAAAACGTTCTTTGCCATTATGGACTTTCGCAATGTGACGGATCTTTTCGCGGATCCGGCTTTTGACGGTTACCCGGTCATGATTAAGGAAGTTAAGGGCGAAGAAGAATTAACGGATCAGGATATTCATCCCGAAGAAGACCAGGAGATCATTGATCCGGAAACCGGTCAGCCTGTGGATTTTGAGGAAAAAGGATCGGTTGAATACCCCACACCACCAGAAATTATTCAGGGCGGTCCAATTGTGTCTGAACCCCGGCAGAAGGTGTATGTGGCCGGAGTGGATGTTTCGGTGTTAAACGAGCGGGTTCAGCATCTGGATGCAAACGGAAAACTTATCACCGAAAGCCTCAAAGATTACACAAAGAAGGGCATCTTACAGGAGTTCCAATCCCTTGATGATTTTCTTGCCCGATGGAACAGCGCTCATAAGAAGAAAGCGGTTATCGAGGAATTGGAATCACATGGGATTATTCCAGAAAACCTGATGGCAGAGGTAAAAAAGGATTTGGATGCCTTTGACCTTATCTGCCACATTGCGTGGGACGTGCCTGCGCTTACCCGACGGGAGCGCGCGGAAAATGTTAAGAAGCGCAATTATTTCACGAAATATGGGGAGAAAGCGCGGAAGGTTATTGAGGCGCTCCTGGATAAATATGCTGATGAGGGCATTGAAAATATAGAAGACCTTGCAATTTTGAGAATAGAACCTTTTAATCAAATCGGGACACCCACGGAAATCGTGCAGATTTTCGGCGGGAGAGATCAGTATCTTCATGTCATTGAAGAACTGGAGCATGAACTCTATGCAGCAGCGTAAGGGGTAATAATGAAAAACATCGGGAATATTATAAAAACATTACAGAACATCATGCGCAAGGATCCGGGCGTGTCCGGAGACGCACAGCGCATTGAGCAGTTGGGATGGATGATCAGTCTCAAAATCCTTGATGATAAGGACAAAGAGATAGAACTCCTCAATGACAAATACGTTTCACCAATGCCAAAGAAATTGCAGTGGCGCAATTGGGCGGCTGATGACGAGGGTATGACTGGGGATGAGCTTAAAAACTTTGTTGACGGTGCTTTGATACCAAAGCTTAAAAATCTCGATGTGAGCTCCGGAAATAAACGCGCCCTCATTATTCGTGAAATATTTGATGGCACGAATAACTATATGAAGAACGGGACAATTATCCGTCAAGTTGTTAACGCATTAAATCAAATTGATTTTAACAAGGCTGAAGACCGGCATGTGTTCGGCGATATTTATGAAACGATTTTGCGCGATCTGCAGAGCGCCGGGAATTACGGTGAGTTTTACACCCCTCGTGCCTTGACAGAGTTTATTACGGAAATGATTAACCCTCGTTTAGGTGAAAAAGTTTTAGATCCCGCCTGCGGAACCGGAGGCTTCTTAACCAGCGCGATAGAAAATATCCGCAAACAAGACATCAAAGGTGTTGAGGACCTCAAGGCGCTTGAAAAAAATATTCACGGCATGGAGTTTAAACCGCTTCCCTTCATGCTTTGTGTAACCAATCTGATTTTGCACGACATCGAAGTGCCGAATGTGGATTACACAGACAGCTTAAACCGTGAATATACCTCAATCGGACAGAAAGACAGGGTTGACGTAATCCTTGCCAATCCTCCTTTTGGCGCCTCGGTTACTGACGGGGCAGAGACTAACTTTCCCCAGAATTTTCGCACAACGGAAAGCGCCGACCTTTTCTTAATGCTCATGGTGCGGTATCTGAAAGACGGAGGCCGTGCCGGGATTGTTCTACCTGACGGATCGCTGACCGGCGACGGTGTAAAACAGCGCATTCGCCAGCACTTGTTGGAAAATTGCAATCTGCACACCGTCGTGCGGTTGCCAAATTCAGTCTTTCAACCGTATGCCAGCGTTGCTACAAACTTACTTTTCTTTGAGAAAGGCAAACCAACCAGGGAAATCTGGTACTGGGAACACAAACTGCCCGAAGGCGTTAAGGCGTACAGCAAAACGAAGCCGATTCAGAAAGGCGAGTTTGATGGTCTTAAAAAGTGGTGGAAGAAGCGAAAAGAGAATGAGCAGGCGTGGAAGGTCTCTATTGATACTATTGCCACGAACGGCTATAACCTCGATATTAAGAATCCGCATACACCTGAAGAAAAACACGCGTATTCAAGCGAGGAACTGGTGGCGATGATTCACAAATCATTTCGCAAAAGTGATGAGCTTCTTCAACAATTGAGAAGGGAGTTGGAGAATGGATAACGCAGAAAATAAATCCCAGATCATTATTTATCAGACCGAGGACGGACAAACGAAGCTTGAAGTAAGGTTGGAAGATGAGACCATCTGGCTCACGCAAGCCGCTATGGCAGAGCTATTTCAGACAACAATAGCAAACATCAACATCCATATAAAAAGTATCTATACAGAAGGTGAACTGCGCCCTGATGCAACTATTAAGGAAAACTTAATAGTTCGAAAGGAAGGCTCACGTAATGTTAAACGTTCAGTCATGTTTTATTGTCTTCCGATTATTTTAGCTGTAGGCTATCGTGTCCATTCCCATAGGGGTACCCAATTCCGTCGGTGGGCTACAGAGCGGCTTAATGAATACCTGGTCAAGGGTTTCACGATGGATGATGACCGGCTTAAGCAGGGCGTAAACATCGGCTCTGATTATTTTGATGAAATCCTTGAGCGCATCCGCGACATCCGTTCCAGCGAGAAACGGTTTTATCAGAAAATCCGGGATATTTATAAGCTGGCTGTTGACTATGACCCGAAGGCGGAAGAAACCTTAGAATTTTTCAAAATAGTTCAGAACAAACTCCATTTCGCTATATCCGGCAAGACGGCGGCGGAGCTGATTTCCGAGCGGGTCGATGCGTCAAAACCCAACATGGGACTTACCGCATGGAAAGGCGTCAAGGTGCGCCAGGGCGATGTGACCATTGCCAAGAATTACCTCAATGAGAAAGAAATGGAACAGCTTAACAGAATCGTGACCATGTATCTTGATTATGCCGAAGATCAGGCTAAACGCCACCGGCAGATATTCATGCGCGACTGGCGCAAAAAGCTCGATGCGTTTCTCAAGTTTAATGAACGCGATATTCTTGAGCATTCTGGAACCGTAACCAAAGAAGTTGCTGACGCACTGGCTTTGGAGCATTATGAGGTTTTTAATAAACATCGTTTGAAGAGTGAAGCTGAAGCTGAAACGCTTGCCGATGATGAGGCTTTTAAAATGATCGAACAGAAAGCGGCAAAACGTCTCCCGAAGAAAAAGGGGCGGAAAAATGGGTGAGTGGAAGAGGGTAAAAATTAGTCAGTTTCTGAAAGAACGGGAAGGTAGATATGACCCGGATGATAAAGCTGTGCTGGGTTTGAAAAGGCTGAATAAGATCGACTTTTCCGGTGAAATTCACCTTTCTGATAAAGGATCAAAGACAGATATGATCATTGTCGAACCTGGAGACCTTGTTATTTCAGGGATCAATGTTTCAAAGGGCGCCCTTGCTGTTTATCATGGAGAAGAACCGATTACGGCGACTATTCATTACTCGTCCTATGCCTTTGATGAAAGGCAAATAGATATAGATTACTTTAAGCGATTTGTTAGGAGTCTGTCTTTTGTACAAACGCTTAAAGATCAAGTCAAAGGTGGTATAAAAACAGAAATAAAACCTAAACATTTTCTGCCTCTTGAAATTCATTTGCCGGATATTAAGTCCCAAAAAGAGATCGTTTCTTTTTTCAAAAGAATCGAAAATGAAATGGGTTATTTAAGCGGAGAGATAACTCACCAACAATCTTTTCTTAAACAACTTCGCCAGCAAATATTGCAGGATGCCATTGAAGGAAAACTGACAACAAAATGGCGGGATAAACATCCTGAACTTATCAGAGGAGATAATCACGCCTCAAAATTACTTGAGAAGATAAAAGCCGAAAAAGAGCGACTAATAAAAGAAAGAAACACTTCGACAAAGCTCAGCGCAAGAATCAAGAAAGACAAACCGCTTGCGCCAATCGCTGATGATGAAAAGCCTTTTGACTTGCCTGACGGGTGGGTGTGGTGTCGTCTGGGAGAAATTGCAACATTAATTACTAAAGGTTCTTCGCCAAATTGGCAGGGCATAAGATATGTAGATAGAGATTCAGGGGTACGTTTTATAACAAGTAAAAATGTTGATTTTTATAAAGTTGATTTGACGAACGAATCGTTTGTTGAAAAAAGGTTTAATCAGATTGAGCCACGATCGATTTTATCTTATGGTGATATTTTGACAAACATTGTTGGGGCATCAATTGGTCGTACTGCAATTTATGAGTTAAATGAGATTGCAAATATTAATCAAGCCGTGTGCTTAATTCGTTTGGGTACAAAATTAATTGATAAAACGTTTTTGCTTCATTGGATGAATTCTCCAGTGTTAGTGGCAAAAATGCACGAAGATGAATTTGCTCCGGGGCGGGCAAATTTAAGTATGAACAATGTGGCAAATTTTTTATTGCCTGTAGCTTCTCTGGCTGAACAGCGGGCTATTGTTGAGCGAGTTGACAAACTCACGGCCATGATTGACGAATTGGAAAAACAAGTATCCGAACGCAAAGAACAATCCGAAATGCTGATGCAGTCAGTTTTACGAGAGGCATTTGCAAAAGGATGATTAACAGTTTGAGGAAAAATAGTGTGGTTTAGTCATGTAGAATGGTTTAATCAGAGCGAACCCATCAATGCTTTTTTTGTTGGGTGTGCTTAGCCCCTCGATAAACCCAGGACAGGCTCCACTCAACCTTACTCTGATTAACTCCTCGAACTCCTCGAGAAGAATAGAAACAAGGTATTCATAGACCCTTCAAATCGAAAGACCCAGGAATTGCTTGAAAATCAATTTACAAAAGCATGTCAATCCTCGAACCATTAAAAACCAGAATTTTTAAGACAGATGAGTTGATAGATGAAATTGTGTATAGGCTGTACGGATTGGCAGAAGAGGAAATTGAGGTTGTTAAAGGCGCGGTATTTTAGTGAAATCTATTATAATCATCAGAAATCATATATAATTGTGTTAATTATGTGATAAAATATATTGCACAAATGGAATTTGGCAAAATAACAATATAATTAAAGAGGGAACGAAAAATGATAGTAAAAGAAATGATAAAAAAGGAGATTGATAAACTCCCGGAAAATCTTCTCTCGGAAGTTTTTGACTTTATCCAATATTTAGAAAGTAAAAGAGAAAAAAATATCCTTATAAAAGCCTCTCAGGGTTTATCCGCTTCAGCGTTTCAAAAAATTTGGGACAACGAAGAGGATGCAATATATGACAACCTATAACAAAGGTGATATTGTCCTTGTCCCTTTCCCATTTAGTGATCAGACCGCCACCAAAAAGCGTCCAGCAGTAATTATAAGTTCTGACAGGCATAACAATACTTCCTCTGATATTGTTATTATGGCAATTACCAGCAAAACGGACAAAAATCTTACAACAGGAGAGTGTTTAATAAATAATTGGCAGGATGCAGGTTTGTTAAAACCATCTGTTATTAAACCAGCTATTTCAACTATCGAACAAACACTGGTCTTGAAAAAATTAGGCCGGCTTTCTCAAAAAGACTTAATTTTAATGGAAAATACCTTAGTAGAATTTTTAGATTTGAGGGAGATGAAAACAAAAATGGTCAAGTAGAATGGTTTAATCGGAGCGAATCCGTCAATGCTTTCTTGTTGATATGCTTTGTTTCACACAATATAATTCTTTCTCAATTCGCAACAGTGGGAGAAGAATCTCACGCCAATCACCAATTGAGCCGTTCACCCCGTTTATTTCTAGTCCTTCTTTATCGTAGTATATCTCGATCTTTTTATCGCAACAACCACATTTCAAAAGGTAGCGTGGCATTTTCTTCCCTGCCCCTTTTTTGTGGTAAACCCTGATTTGAGGATAACCATTTGGTCTTGTGTAATAAAAGCGGTTGGTTCTTTTTTGTATTTGCATGTATTCTCACTCCATGTATCTGATAGATTGCCTGTTATTATTATGGATTTCCTTGATATTTAATTGATAGTTAAAACAGAATTTGATAAACAATACTGTATCAAAAACTTGAAATTTAGTATACTTTTATTATTTGCTAATTCTAGTCAACCTTAATGGATGTCTTTATAATGAAAACATTATCTCTTTCAGAAGCAAAAATGAAGTTAAGCAGCCTCATTGAAGCTGTTAACACCACCGACGAGGAGGTAGTAATTACAAAGAATGGTTCACCTGCCGCTGTTTTGGTGAGCCCGGACGAATTTGAAAGCTGGAAGGAAACAATTGCTATTCGTTCAGATTTACCATTAATGCAGGAAATCAAGGAAGGGTTAAAGGCACTTAAAAGTAAGAAGGTACGGATATACACACTTGAGGAACTTTTGGAATAATATACAGGGTTTCAGACCAGAAGCTGATTGAAATTGTCGCAATTGGTCCACGAGAAAATATCTATGAGGAAACTTTCAGGCTGCTTAAGAGAAAGGAAAATACAAATTAAAAAATGCATTTTAGCCATGCATATTCACGAATTATCGCTAAAATTCCATTTGTTTAGACCTCATATTTGAAGCAAGTATAAACCAGAAGAAATGTAAGCTGAAAAGGTTCTGCTTCATTTGTGATTTTGTTATACGCCTAAATTATAAACAGCTAGCCCCAACAAGACTTTCCTTGACACATAATAAGCTACCTTGTAATATTTTATGTTATAATATTGATTAGATTCTTCGCCCTGCTCAGAATGACAGACTGTTGTGCTGAGCCCTTCGCGTTCTATCATTTTGAATAAAATGAAGGATTTCGTATAAACTCTCAAGGTAAATTTAGTGAAGCATCTCTAAAAGATTGAAATCCTAAGTACTGAACTATGATTGATATTGAATAATTTTATGAGATTCCAACCGTGTCGCTAAACTTCTATATATCAACTACCGATAATTTAAAATATAATATTTTAAAAAAAACTTTGGTGTTGCTAAGTTACCTGCATTTTTAAAAAGTGTTTTAAATATAATTCCTGCCGAAAATATATTGAGGACTAAGTGTGACTAAACGTTTCTTGAAAAATATTGATATTGTTTATAAAGGCATTCATTAACATGAAAGTTTGCATGTTTGTTTATAATAATTTTCTCAATGATACGCGTGTATTGAAAGAGGCGCGGTCACTGATTGCCTGTGGATATGAGGTTGCTGTAATTGCCTTATCCAGCAGGGCAACAAAGCCTTTTGAGGAACGTGACGGCATCAAGGTCATCAGGATAAAAATGCCGATTCACTATCGTGTGTTTTATTCAGCGTTGGATATGCTTACTGGTATCAAAAGAGGACTGATTGGACTCGTTTCAAAAGGTAAAGATACAATCCACGCCGGCAACACAGATACTAGTTTCAATATAAATGAGGGAGAGAGGGGCGTTTTAAGCAGGAAAAGCTATGCGATGAAAATTAATCTCTCAGTTGCAAACCCTTTTAAGAAAAGGATGATGTGGTTACTAATAACAATACATAAACTACTTTCATTTGTGGATTTTTATTTTAGAAGTTACAGTGTGGCAGTAAAGTATTCTGCTGATATTTACCATGCCAACGACCTGAATACATTACCAGTTGCGTGGTTAGTTGCCAGATGTTGCAGTGCAAAACTGGTGTATGATTCACACGAATTATACGTTGAAAAGAATAAACTAACGCCTTCGAATTTTATAGGTAAATTTTTATTGAGTAAGGTAGAGGCATTTCTTATAAGGAGGACGGACGCTGTAATGACGGTAAACGAATCAATAGCCGATGAGCTTTCGCAGAGATACCATATAAAAACACCCGCCGTTATTATGAATGCCCCGTCCCGTTCAAATGGCGTTATTAAAAATGATGTAAATCTCCTGAGGGATGCCCTTGGTATTAAACCAGATTATTACATGCTTCTCTATCTTGGGTTTTTAACATTTAACAGGGGAATTGAGAAGATGATACAGAGTTTAGAATACCTTCCAAATTGTCATCTTGTGCTTATGGGATACGGCACTGATTGGTATAAGAAACAGCTAAGGGACTTAATTCTAAAAAACGGAGTAGAGCCCCGGGTCTCGTTCTTTGGCCCCGTGCCGTCTGATGAGGTAATCAAGTATGCGGCAGGCGCTGATTTGGGAGTGGCGCCTATAGAGAATGCATGTCTGAGTTATTACTATTGTTCTCCCAATAAGGTATTCGAGTATATTAATGCCGGGCTTGCCGTCGTAGCGAGCGATTTTCCTGAACTGAAAAGGGTTATTAATAATCATGAAATAGGATGTACGTTTAATCCCGATGAGCCGCGTGATATAGCAAGGGCGGTGGAGTACATATTTGAAGATCCTGAACGCTGGCGCAGGATGAAGCAGAACACCATTGCCGCATCAAATTGTTATAATTGGGAAAACGAGTCAGAAAAATTCCTGAGCCTTTATAAAACAATTAGCTGATTTATGTCAATAAGTCCTGACTATTTTAAATATCTAAAACACTTCGGTAAGACGGTAACGGTAAAGGAGTTTTTTGAAAATACCCATGTGTTCAATTTAATTGCTCTAAGGCACGATGTAGACCACGACCTTGACCTTGCGCTTGAGCTCAGTTACTGGGAAAAAGAGTATGGCATACGTTCAACATATTTCCTGTTGCATAGCGCTGATTACTGGAGTGACGAACGGTTTATGGAAAAATGCCTTCAAATTCAGGATTTTGGGCATGAAATTGGTCTTCACTTGAATGTTATCTCTGAATGGATGAAAGGCAGGCTTAATGACGTATTTCCTTATTTAGAAAAATTGGTTAATCAGTTTTGGGAAGCTGGTATACGATTATCGGGTGTTTCTACTCATGGAGATAAGCTTTGTTATGAACGCCAATTTATAAATTACTGGTGTTTTTCAGAATTACGTTCATCCGATCCTGTAAAAACGGAATCAGGCATTTGCGCAGAAGGGATAGCTGTAAATGACAAAAATTTTCAGATAAAATATCCTGAAACTCATCGTATTGTGCGTAATGATGGAAAGGCATTTGACTTCTGGTCTGTCTCAATGAAAAGGCTTGGGATTGTTTATGATGCCGTCCACATACCTTGCGATTCATACTTTACTGATACTGGCGGAGGTTGGTATAGGTCTGAAGACCCTTTAAAATGTAATCTTTCTTCTGGCAGGCATCAAATACTGATGCACCCCATTAACTGGAGGGGACAACAGAAGATATACTTTTTCCTTTCAACTGCAAGGTCTGGTTCAAAATGGCTCGCCAATTTTCTGGATAGAACTACTCCGCTGCGTGCCAGGCATGAATTTACCCTTAATCATCGTTTCAGGGATGGTAAACTTCTGGCGGAGAACCTGATTCCATTTCCATGGCTTGTTTATATAATTAATCGCTTTTTAAGGCGTTTTTTCAATTACAAAAGAATTGTTGCAAAAAAGCGTACAGCAGCAGGTTTCAGGGAATTGGTTGAAAAGAAGGATGAAGTAAAGGGATTAATGATTGAAGCCAGGGCGTGGGTTGATGAACTTACGCAGGATTACGCCGAAGCCAACGTGTATCTTGAGCGTTTTATTCCGATAGTTAAAGAGATTTTTCCTGAGGCTGTACTGATTCATTTATACAGGAATCCAAGGAATGTAATTCGGTCTATCCTCAACCGTAACTGGTACAACACACCGGAGGATAGCAAGCACCCTGTCATTAAGAAAGAAGGTTGGGATAGTCTGCCGCAGTTTGAAAAGGCATGCTGGTATGTTCGGCAGACGAATGAATCGCTTATTCATTCGTGTCAACAGAGGCTTATCTACGAAAAAATAGTTAGTGATCTTGGTTATTTAACAGAACAACTCAGGTCTTTAAATATTCCTGTGTTTCCACGCCTGGCAGAACCAGAATTCAGTAGAAAGATTAATGTAAATTACAGCTACGAGTTTCCCGATTATACAGAATGGTCAAATGAAAATAAGTCAACATTCCATTCTATTTGCGATCCTGTAAATAAGGCATTAGGATATGAAACTAGGCGCGAAACGCCTGATAAATCTCTTTATCTTGAACGTAAAACTATAAGAGATAATAAAGAGGTACATGGTGGAAGTTTATCTGATGTCATCTTTGAAATTGATTTTTGTAAAACCACCTATGATTTATATTCTTTTGAAGGATGTGAGGTTAAAAAAAATGATGACGGATTAGAAATTATTCCCAAGGCAGGTAAGCGCGCTTACTTTTTAATCGGCGGAGGCAAGTGGTATCGTGCCAAGACAGAAGAAGGCTGGGCATCAAAAATCGGACATTACTATCAAGGAGTTATAGATTTAGAAAATTACCAGAATTTGTCTGTTATCCCAATTTGTTTAATGTATAATAAGAAAGGGAATCTGATTGCCAAGCGTTCTTTAGGGCAAATCAGACAGGTAGTAATACCGTTTAAATTCTTGTTCAAAGTCAGAGGTGATGCCAAAAGATTCAATATTGCCATATATGTACCTGCATCTAATTTGTCAGGAAAAATAAAAATGAAAACAATCGCAATTGAAAAGCTACCTTTACATGGCATTAATCAAAGGAATATCGAGAACGGCATTAAACAGGACATTTCATAAAAATGGTTTTTATTTAATGTTTCAGTGCTGAATGGTTAAAATATGAGAATAGGGATAGTCAGCTATTGGTTTAATAGAGGTCAGGCAACTGTTAACCGTTATGTACGGTCAAGTCTTGACAGTCTTGGTTATAAAGCCTTCGTCCTTGCCCTTCCCACAAAGGAGAGCTTCTTTTGTTGTCATTGAAGAGAGTATAAAACGGCAAGGATAAAAATTTTTATTTGCTTTTTGCCGATTTTTTTGCTATAAATGCTCACAATTTAAGGAGTGGCTCCTAAAATGACGACAGTAGTAATGTATTTGAAAAAAACTAATCATCAGTGGTTTTTTACAGAATAATGCTCAAATTTCACTATTTTCAAGGAAAGGAGATAAAATGAAAAGGCGAAATTATGTTTTTATTATACCTATTGCCATCATATTGGTATTGTCTTTAGTGTTACCTCTTACCACGGGAACAGACATTAGAAAACTTCCGCCAGATGCTGTGGATAATTGTAATCAAAAAGGTTCGATTTATGGAAGGGTGGTTTATTTTCAGGCATGTTATATGCAATACATGAAGGCGGCAACGGTAATGCTTAAAGGAAAAGCGACTGGTACAGAAAAGACTTCCACAACCAGTCCAAAGGGAAAATTTATTTTTGATGAATTAGACGCAGACACATATAAAATTACTGCCAGTAAAAGTGGCTATGCAAAATCCAGAATAAGCGTAGATTTAAAACAGGGAAGGTCAAGATTAGTTGAACTTGAACTTGAAGAGGAAAAATAAAACTTAAATCATTTGAATTAAACGTGGCTCATACTTTTAGTATCTTTTGCGCTTTTTCCAGCCACGTTTTACCTGAATAAATATTGCTCTGGTGGTTGCATCCATTTCATTGCAATTCATTTTTGAAAGTGAAAGAGTCGTTGACTTTCATCTTGTACTCAATCGAAACCTTTCAAAGTGAACCTTAAATACAAATCTTTTTCTCCTGCTTGTAAGTATTTTTATTTAAGTAATTTCATGTTGTTTAATACATGGTTGCCAATAAATTTATTTATGCTGTTATTATTGCTGCCTTAATTTCTATCCCATTATTTTTTCTCCCATTTACACCAGAAGATCCTTTTTTACTTCCTAAGAGTGCATTACTCTCCTTCTTTGCTTGTGGAGCTATTATTGCAGTGGTGTTTTTCTCCAGAGAAAAGTTGTCTTACGTTTTCTCGAGTGATGTCTTTTTGGCTTCTTTACTTTTATTAGCGTCTTTTGCTGTATCTATTCCTTATAGTGTCAACTATCACGAAGGTTTTTCAGAAATAAAGAGATGGGTATGTTTAATTATATTATTTTTATTGGCATCTCAAATAAACTGGACTCACAACAGGCTCCAGCGAGTTATAAAAATCACCACGACAGTAAGCTTTCTTATTGCCACATACGCTATACTTGAATATTTTGAAATTATCCCCTTTTATCCTTGTGGTTTTGAAAAAAATCGGCTCTATTCTTTTTTTGGTCATCAAAATATTTTAGCGCAATATTTATCAATCACGATTTTATGGAACCTTAGTATTGCTACAAGTGGATCAAAATCAAAAACAAGAATAATGTATCTGATATGTATCATAATATCTACAATTGCCCTTTTATTAACTTTTTGCAGAGGAGCAATTATTGCTACAACGATAGGTTGGGTATTTTTCTTGTCAATTTACATAACTCAAAAAATAAAAAACAATACTAATAATACAACTTTTCTAACTCTTAGAAATAAAAAGAAATTAATAATTCTTGTTTTATCTGTTGTGGCATCTTTTTTAATACTAGCGGTCATACTGCTGGGAAAAACTCCAATCTATCATGAAAAGACAACTAAACGCATTTCTAACCTAATTAAACGAGGTGATAGTTTACGTTTCATATTATGGAAAGATTCTATAAATATGATGCTTTCCAGTCCTATCAAGGGTATTGGGCTTGGTAACTATTTTATTGTGTATCCTAAATTTAAGACAGGTAACTGGAAATGGTTAACTGTTGATCCTCACAATGAATTATTACATATAGTAACAGAAACAGGAATTATTGGGTTAAGCGGTGTTATTATATTTCTTATTATTGTAATTAAATATATTTTGAAAAAAATAGTTTATAATTTTAATAAAGAAATTATAATTTACCTCCTGGCGATTACTTCTGGCTGTATTGCAACTGTGATAGATTCTTTAATAAGCTACGATTTTCACTCATCTACATCATCGTTATATTTTTTCGTTGGTCTAGGTATTTTATGTTCTGGTGAGCAAAAAGAGATACCAATGAAATTATCTATTAAAAATACGTTAATACGAAATGCCTTTATCGCAGTACCAATTGTTTTCGTATCATGTTGGGGTATGTTTGATGAGTATAAAAAAATTATTAGTCACTGTTATTATAACAAGGCACTGGAGTCCATCAATAAAGAGGACCATACAGGATGCATAAAATACTCATTGAAAGCAGTTAAACTTCAACCGTACAATCCAAAGTATCATCATTTATTAAGTATTGCATATGATGTTATTGGGCAATATGAACTTGCTAAAGATCACTTTGGGAAGGTGCTTTTGTTAACGCCTTATTCTAATTATAAGTGAATTTATGGTATCTTAAACTATATGAGCACTAAAAATGCTTAAAATCTTTTACTAATTGACCCGGCTTTGCCTGGTTAGAATTGAACTAAAAATTATTTAATGAAATCAATTATTGTATTGTGTCAAAATGAGAATAGGCATAGTCAGCTACTGGTTTAATCGGGGTCAGGCGACTGTTAACCGTTATATACGGTCAAGTCTTAACAGCCTTGGTCATAAAACCTTTGTCCTTGCGCGTCCCACAAAGGAGAGTTTCTATCTACCAGGATTTATTGACAACAATGATGTTTGGAACCAGCCGGATGTTACTCCTGCATCGGGTTATGATATTCCTTTGAAAGAGTATATAAAATGGATAAAAGACAATTCTCTGGAGGTTGTATTCTTTGACCAAAATTATCAATTTAAAGAGATTGCCAAAATACGTGCAAGCGGCGTTAAAACTATTACCAGATTTGTATGGGAGTCATTTGGTAAGGAACATGTAAAAGGTGCAAAGAATTCATTTGATATTATTTATTCTTTGAACAAATGTGAACAGGAAAGATACGCCGCTTTTGGAATTGATAGTCCATGGATACCGTGGGGATGTCATCCTGAATTGATAGCAATCAAACCAAAAAGGGCGGAAGGTGGAATACATTTCTATTATCCCGGCGGCTATCTATCAAAGCGCAAGCCTACAAAATCAGTTATTAATGCATTTTGTAGGGTATCGTTACCCGATATCAGATTGATTATAAAAACACAGCATCAGGAAGCAAGAGAGGAATTGATTGAGCATATAGATATTTCGGACTCTAGAATTAAAATAATTAATGGCGATATACCATCACATGAATATTATGGTTTGTTTTCGTCCTGTCATGTGTGTCTGTCGCCGAGCAGATGGGAAGGGTTGGGGTTGCATTTGTACGAGGCGGTGGCTTTTGGCATGCCAATTATTACTAATAATAATCCACCTATGAATGAAATAGTAAGGGATAATTATAATGGTTTACTGGTTAAATCACATCAAATTGGCTATGCAGAATCAGGAATCCCATCGTTTGAACCTGATGTTAATGATTTAAGCAGGGCGATACAATCTTTATCGAACAGTGATATGTTTGACGAACTTTCTCGAAACACACGTGAATTGAGCAAGGTTATGTCATGGGATAAGACTAGCGCTTCTTTTAGAGATTTGCTGAATATGTAATTACGCATATTTTATGGAGGATGGTTCGTGAATATTTTCATACAAGGTATGCGCAGGTCTGGCACGACAATATTATTCGACATTTTCTGGGAAGACGGAAGTTTTGATTGTTATTATGAGCCGCTTGCCGCAGCAAAGAAAGAGGCAATTGGCGGTGGTAGCGGCGTTCACACTGTTGATTATTTTGAAAAGGTCAGGAATTGCCGGAAGGCTTTTATGAACAGGTATCAAAAGTTAGAGAATGTGGATTTGTTGAATTATGGCGCACCACGTTTGCCGCAGTTAGAATTTGAGGCAGAAGCGCCTGAATATATAAAAGAGTATATTAAATTCATGATTTCACAGTCTGAGCATGCCATGATAAAATTTACACGTATGTATTGTAAGGTTCGTGTGCTGTGGGAGGTTGACCCTGCCGCCAGGTTCATACATATTGTACGTGACCCGCGAGCAGTAACAGCCTCCTATCTTTTTGGAAAAGGGCAGAGAAATAAGGACAGATATCCAAACGAAAAAATATTTTTCAAAAAAAGGTCTAATTACTCTGCATGGAGTAGTTTCCCATTTTCTGAGTATATATTAGGCACACCTGAATATTCACACCTTAAAAAGTGTGAAGATTTTTTGAGGATTTTGGTAATATGGAAATATAATTTTAAGAAAACTCATGAAGTTGGTAAGAATTTGTTCGGAAAAAATTATCTTTTACTGCGCCATGAAGACTTGTTGTGTGACACTCGTAATACATTAAAGTCTATTTATGATTTTATTGAAACGCCTCTGCCTTTGCATGTATTGGAATGGACATCAAAGAATGTAAATTCCAAATCCAGTGTATATGCTCATAACAATCCTCAATGGTATGATGCCTTTAAAATACTTAGTATGTTTGAGGAAATGAATATTGCAGGGTATTCTATTGACGGTAAATAAATAGGAATTACTTCTTTTGTTGGGAAAGTAAATTATTTAATAAGTGCGGTAAATAGTTTATTAAGAAAGCATGCTGTAAAAGTATAATTTGTGAATAACCGGTAAATAACGATTTAAGTTAAGAGATATCTTTTCTATAAATTGTTATTGTAGAAGTATTGCTATTTAGATGGAAAAACCATTCATATATATTGCTGCATTGCGACGTACTGGATCAAAGGTACTCAGTGAGGCGCTGAGCCTTCACCCGTATTCATTCATTTTTCTTGAACCGAGGTTTGGAAGTGGCGCATTTAAGATAAAAAATGCAGAAGTGGAAATATTTGCAAAATATGGTATTGATTTGCTTGCATTTCAGGATCAAATATCAAAAGTTAATCGCAAACTATCCGTAGAATATTTTAAAAATGAACTGATGCCAAAGTTATTGCAGGTATTTTCACAAATTGGAATAAAAGAGATTCATCACAAGTATTGGAAAAGTGTTTATAATACGTTTCCTGATATGAAGATTGTATTAACCGCTCGCGATCCCCGTGATATATATTTATCTCTTTATCATAAATCTATCGAGAGAAATAAGGAGATAAGGGTAGAAGGCGGGTTTACCCCACAGAATCTTGTGCTTAATTTGAAAGAAGATTTTGAATATCAAATGGAGATGTTTAATACTACCAGATGTTTAAAAGTAAAATATGAGGATTTTTGCACAGACCGTATGGTGTATGAACAGGTAAAGGCATTTGTTGAAAGTGACATACCGGCGATTGGAATGGTTGGGCATCTCAGCAAGCAAGATCACCTTATACACGGTTATGAGGTTACAGACAAAAGAGTTTACAGATGGAAGTGTGAAATTAATAAGCAATTGTTGCTTGAGGCGCAAGAGGTATTCGACAATTTAAAAGATTACTGCAGATTCTGGGGCTATGAGAAATAACTATGTATGATAGCTTGTAATTTTTGTAAAGGTAAAGATGAAGCAAAACAAATTATTTAAACAATTGGGGAAAAAAGTTAAAAGTATTGTTGAAGACCGCAAACACTCCGCAATCTTCAACAAATATCCTGATGATATCTTCAATGATGTTAAGTACTATGTTATGTTTATAGGGTACGCTCATAGCGGCCACAGCCTGATAGGCGCCTTACTCGATGCGCATCCTAATATGATTATATCTAATGAACTTCATGCCCTGCCGCTTTTTGCTAATTATAATTACAACAAATATAAAATATTTAAACTTATTCTGGACAATTCCATAAGATGCGCCGCTATTAAGGACAGGACGAATACTGGTTATAATTACTATATTCCAAATCTGTATCAGGGTAAATTTGAGAAGCTGGAGGTAATCGGCGATAAGAAAGGTGGGGCAACAGCGGTTTATAATTTAAAACATCCGGAGGTCATGGACAATATTATAAAGCTATTTGGTTCATCTCTAAAGATTATTCATGTATTGCGGAATCCTTACGATAATATAACCGCATATGCATACAGACTGAAATGTACAATTAATAAGGAATTGATTGAGACCTATTTTCGCCATGTGGATTCTGTGCTGGATTGTAAGGCAAAATTACAAGAAAACCAGTTTTATAATCTTTTTTATGAGGAATTAGTCAATAATAAAGAGGCAGAACTTAAGAGATTGTGCGGCTTCCTGAATCAAGGGGCAAATCCCGATTATTTGAAACAATGCAGTGATTCAATCTATGATTCGCCGCACAAGAGGCGATACAGCATTGAATGGAAGGATGAGAACAAATCAATTGTAAGTGCATACATGAATTCAGATAAATACAAGGAACTACTTTCAGAATATGAATTTTAGGAATTTGGGAAGATGCCCAATTTATAAGTGTGAAATTTGTTTTGATTTATAGTGGACGACAAAAATAAGTTGTCATTTCTGCAAAAGCAGGAATCCGCTGTTTCTTTGTTTTTCATGGATTCCCACTTTTGTGGAAATGACATTTTAGCAAAGGATGTAAATTTTATTATGACGTTTAATATAGTTAATCCTATTTATTTCTAAAATGCCAAAACGCCTTATCTTTATTGTGGGACTCCAGAAGTCTGGAACCACCCTGTTACTCAGGATGCTCAGCCGGTGTCCGCAGGTGGAGAATCCATTCAAGTCAGAAGGGAATGATTTCTGGGGGAATGTACCTCCTTTTACTCCAACTGAATTTCCAGCAGGGTTTATTTATCAGCGCTCAAAAGGTGAGATGGGGCATGAAATAGCCGAAGAGGACGCGACACCAGATATTTTCAATGTGCTGAATGAACGTCTGGCAAGTATTGCCAAAGACCCTTCCATTGTTGCTAACAAGAATCCTTATAATACTGTACGTTTACCGTGGATAAAAAGGTTATTCCCCGATAGCGTAGTTGTGGCAACAGTTCGCAGACCGATTCCGAATGTTTTTTCGTTATTAAAAAAACATGTTCCACATGAAGATGGAGGTCTTATGCCAGAGGAAGGTTGGTGGGGGGTAAAACCAGGAGGGTGGCGTAAACTTATTCATGAAAATAAGGTAATTCAGTGCTCAAGGCAATGGAGCGCCGTAAATGAAAAATTATGGAATGATAGAAAGTACGTTGATATCTTAATAACGTATCACGAACTTTGTACCTCACCGTCAAAAATCATAGATAATATTGTGACCCTTGCCCTTGGTAGGGAATTTAAAGCTAATTTGAATCTGCCGCCGATTAACTGTTTTGACCTTGAGTACAAGAAGGGTTCACGATTATTATCCAAAAATAAGTATTTCAATAAATCTGGAAATTTAATAACACCTGAAACAGAATCCGTTGAAATCGAACCTTTCAGGGATGAGGATATTGATATTATTGAAAACATCTGCGGCAATACAGCAAGCATGATTAAGGAACTACAATGAGTATAGCATTTATTGCATGCGTCGAAAGCGGAAATTTAGAGAATCAGGCGCTTTTACTTTTTCGTTCCATTCGCAAATATGCCGGAAGATACAAGAATGCGCCAATATACAGTTTTCGGCCAAGGACGGGAGATGCCCTTGAAAAGGGCACCCTCAGGGCATTTGACGAGCTTAACATCATGCATAGCGATGAAGTGCTGAATGCCGAATTTCAACGTTACCCAAGGGCCAATAAGATTTTTGCATGTGCCAAGGCCGAAGAAAGATTAAAAGAGGATATACTTGTTTTTCTGGATAGCGACACTGTAATTGTCAAAGAGCCTGATGCTTTTGGATTATCGGAAAATATTGTAGCTGCAGTGCGACCTGTAGATAATAAGAATGAGGGGTCAACTGGAAGTGATGATTCAAATGATGAATATTGGAAGAAGATGTATTCAATCTGTGGGATTAAGGCATCTGCTTTTGTTGAAACAGTTGTAGGCCGTGAAAGAATTCGTTCGTTCTGGAATTCTGGATTGGTGGTGGTAAGACGTTCTGAGGGTTTGTTTCGGCTGTGGCAGGACAATTTCTTGAAAATAATGCGGTCAAATCATTTACCGTGGGGGCGGATTGCATTTGTCGAGCAACTATCTCTATCGCCTACGCTGGCTAAGATATCCGATAAAATAAAAATTCTGGATTACTGTTATAATTATCCCTTGCCAAAACGTCCATTATTGCAAAAACCATACTGTGATGCTGAACTAGATGACTTGGTTCATATTCATTATCACCGTTGGTTTAATAAACCGGGTTTTTTGGAAATGTTAAGACCGCCGCTTAACAGAAATTCTGAAATATATAAATGGATTTCTAGTTTCTTACCTTTTCAGCCAACCATAAATGACCCATTGCGGTTTTAAAATACTATGTCAATTTAATATATTAGGCGCATTGAGATTGATAGTGTTAATATTTATTCGATATAGCTTGCTGTTTTATGTATCCACAAGCCTCACATAGACGATATTGAGTATTTAGATTTGGAAAATTAGAATTTATTTGTTACCTTGATACTTGATTTATTTAACTTTTCTTAATTTGTTTGTAGCTTTACTGCATATATAATATAAGCAAAATGATATTGTATTTTTGGGAGAATTATTAATTGGGGTTGTCACAAAAAATTAAACGTATTATACCGTATACATACCGTATACCGGAATATACCTTTATTATCTATTTTTTTGCACTCTCTTTTTATCCTTTTGATTCAGATGTTTTTAGGCTCATGTGCCTTCTTGTGGTAGCAAGCTGCTGGATATTAAGGATGATATCTGAAGAGAAACTGCTTTTTGTGAAAACATCGCTTAATATTCCCATCTGTGCGTTTCTTATATGTTCATTACTTGCCTCGTTATATTCTGTGAGTAGAAAGGACAGTCTTCACACCTTATGGGATGATTATTTGATGTACTTCGTCCTTTTCTTCTTTATGGTGAATACGATTCAGGGAGCGGAACAGGTCAGAAGAATTATAAAAACCATGTTGATTATTTGTGGTCTGGTTTGCGCTTATGGATTATACGGATATTACTCTGGGATTGCCATTTATGCAGGAAGGTTAGTTGCAACCTTTGAATACCATTCGCGTATCGCCAAATACATATCCTTACTGTTGCCAGTTGCTGTATGTTTATTTTTTTATTACAAAGATTTTTGGAATCGCTTTTATTTAATTCTTTTTATGTGTGTATGTGGCATTTCTCTGATTTTAACAATGAGCAGGACAAGCTGGGTGGCAATTTTTATTGTGATATTCTTTATTAGTTTCGCTGTTAGAAAAAAGTATATTGCATATATATTTGCAGGTTTATGTGTTGTTCTTATTTGCGTTTTGCCTTCAAGATACATTTCGCATGCAAAAACTATTGCGCAGGTTAAAGATTATTTTAAATCCGAAAAGATTATTGGGGAGCGTTTGTTGTGCTGGAAGGCGTCGCTTGAAATGATTAAAGATCACCCCATCCTTGGTATAGGTATCGGTTCAAGGGTCTTTAGGAATGCATACCAAAAATATGGACTGGAAATAAAGGGTGAAGAAACACAACAAAAAAAAGAGGTAAATCAGGTAAAGCAGAAGAAAGATAAAACGGAAAAAAAGGTAAAACCAAAAAAGGTTGATAAACTATCTCATTCACATAATATTTTGCTTAGTATATGTGTGAGCACGGGTATTATTGGTTTATTAGTTTTCTTATGGTTATTTGCTACTATCTTTTATAAAGCTATAACAGCATGGCTATCATTACCGGAAGGTTATGAAAAGGCGCTTCTTTTAGGCATTACCGCAAGTCTCATTACAATCTTTTTACATGGCATGACGGATAGTTTCTGGAAGAAACCCGATGCCTTATTCCTGTGGTATATTATTGGATTGTTATTTGTAATTGTTCGTAATGCAAAAGGTACTGTTACAAAAATTTACTTGTGATGTCCTCTGGTTTCAAAGTGTTTATGGTACAGATATATAATAATTTCAAGGCAAGGCTGGAGAAGTTTTCAGGGACGTTTGGAAGATATATTACAATTATTAAGTTAATAACAACTGATTCAATATGGAGGTTTAAAAAAGAGTCATTTGTTATTCTTATAACTAGTTTTCTGGGCGTTTTTTTCCAGATATGGACAATAGGTCTTGCCATTTACTATGCACGGGTGCTTGAAAAGGGTGAGAGTATCAGACTTTTTAGTCATGTGTTTCAGATACGAACCTCTATCAGTTTTCTTATTGTTTGTGGAATAGGCGTTTTACTTTCGCTTTTAATTTCTGCGTGGCTTATATATTTTTCCAGAACAAGAAGCCTTGCGCTCAGGCACAGATACGAGGAGTATTGCGCCCGAAGAGTACTTTCTCTATTTGGTTCCAGTTCCACGATATGGTCTCCGTCTGGTAGGAGTTTTAGTGATAGTAACATTATTTTCAGACTCGCCCGCATAGATTCTAAAAATATCGGTCGCGTGATGTGGATGCTTCTGGATACTATAATACCGGGTGTTACCCTGTTAGCCGCTATAGGTGTGTTATTTTACAGTAATGCCCCGTTAACTTTTTTAATGCTTGTGCTCTTCGGGATATCTTCAATATTTCAATACAGGATAAGTGTGATGGGCGCTAAAAATTCAACTTTGAGGGAGAAATATGCAAGAGGGGCGTCAACTGAGTATCAGAGGATTATTTTACGTCAGAAGGGGATATCTATCCCACTACCAGAAAACGAATCATGGTTCGGCAAAAAAGTTTTTATGTCAGGACACATTAAACGATTTTTTGACGCTCAGCTGGGACGATTAAAGGCAATAGAAAACAGTCAGTTGGTTAGCAATATTTTATTTGCAGCAACCATGTTTGTGATCTTATTAACTTTAGGGTCGAGTATTATTCTCAGGGGCGAGGGCTGGGGTAATTTGATAGTATATCTGGTAGCCCTGCGTTTTGGATTGGTTAATATGAAGCAGATAAGTAAAAAAGTTACGGGTATAAATCGCTTTTATCCTCAGATAAAGAGATATTTTCAGTTTGTTGAAAATACCACAACGCCGCCAGCGATTAACGGGGATCTTGTCAATGATTACTGTATAACAACAAGCACAAATACAATTGACGGTTCTTTGGCAAGTTTTAAAATATCTAAAGGTTGTAAGGTTGGACTTATCAGTAGCGTAGAACTTAACCGTTATACGCTTGCTTTTATAATTGACTGCCTGCTAGGGCATTCAAGGCAAGCAGTAAATAACGCCCTGTCGTCAATTTGGTTTATGACGTCGAGATATGAACATATACAGGGAACGTTCAGGGAGTCTCTGGGCCTTCCCGGAAATTATGAATGGCAGGATTTATGTAAGGAAGTTGAAGAAATTGAAACGGGGTTATTGGATAGACTCACCGCACAATTACCCAATAATCTTGACGAACAGATTCCACCTGACAAATGGGATACAATTGATAAAGACCTGAAATATTCGATAGCGTTATTGAATGCCCTTCGGTCTAATAAGCAATGGGTAGTAATCGAGGGAAATGCTCTTCGATCTTTTTCAGATAATGTTCTTAAATTCTTTATGAACCGCCTTTCCGATAAAATAATGGTGATTATTTTTTACAGTAATGTGGCGAATTTGGAAATGTATCGCGAAGATGTGATAACAGTAATGTCTAAAAGCGAGGTTATTGGAATAGGGTCTGTAAAATGGTTTATGGAAAATCAGCAAAAGATTAAGGATATTGTAGGTAAGGTTTCTGTTAAGGAAGCGAAGAGAGCCGTTGTAGATATTGATTCGGATGATGAATTTGAAGATGAGGATATCTAGTAAATGCACATTTTATTTGTTACTCAATATTTTTCACCGGAAATAGGTGCAGCTTCTGAGAGGCTAACAGGTTTAGCATTTAATCTAAGCAAGTTGGGATATAAAGTGACTGTTATAACAGGATTTCCTAATTATCCGTTTGGAATGGTTTATCCTGATTATAAAAAAAAACTTTTTATGCAGGAAGAGATTGACGGGGTTAGAATAATAAGGGTTTGGTTCTACACAACAAAAAAGACAGGTGCTGTTGCAAGGCTTTTAAACTATCTAAGTTTCATGTTTTTGTCAATCCTGGCTGGAATCCTTACCAAAAGGGCGGATTTTGTCGTTGCTACCTCAGGTCCAATATTTACAGCATTGGCAGGTTATATTTTAAGTATATTTAAAAAGTCATGCTTTGTTTTTGATGTGAGAGATATCTGGCCTGAAAGGATATACGCCGGTACCAACATAAAAAGAGGTTTTTTGATTAAGGCAATGGAAAAACTTGAAATCCTTTTGTATAAAAAGGCGACAAAGATTGTTGCCGTTACCAATGGAGTTAGGGATAACATTGTTTCAAAGATTGCCTGTCAAGACAAGGTAACGGTGATAACCAATGGTGTGAATGCCGGGATATTTTCCCCGCATCCGGTAAACAGGTCTCTGGCTGAAAGGCTGAGAATTAGTGAAAACAAGTTCATAGCCATATATGTTGGAACGCTTGGCCTTTTGCAGGACTTACATTTAATAATAGCCTGCGCTGAAAAACTAAGAATTTATAAGGATATCTTATTCCTGATTGTAGGCGGTGGGGCAAAACGTGATGAATTTATTGGTATGGTTAAAGAAAATAACCTTACAAATGTGAGGGTCATTCAACCTGTCCTCCATGCGGAATTATGCGACTATATCAACCTCGCTGATATTGGTATAAATGCTAATACGAATCATCCCCATAATAACATGGCTATTCCGGTCAAGATGTTTCCCTATATGGCTTGCGCCAAGCCTGTACTTTTGGCAAATGTAGGGGAAATTGCCAGTCTGGTTGAGAGATACAATGTAGGGATGTGTGTGCCGCCGGGCGATGCCGAGGCATTTACCAATGCGATTTTGAAATTTTATAATAACAGGGAATTATGTAAGCAGTGTGGTGAGAATGGATACAGATTAGTTAAAGAAAGGTTTTCTATGGATAATCTTGCACGGGATTTTTCAAATACAGTTCTTAATAATTAAAAAGTATATGACAGGGTGTTAATATTACTATAATAAATACCCAAAAATACATAGTTTCGTTTCTTGATAATTCCCAAAAAGAAGCAAATAATGCATGAGATATAAGCTAAAATGGCATAAGATAAATTGGCATTTTGTTTTTTAAGCTCCGTCAGGAACAAAGTATGAATAGAAATCAAGATATTAAGCATAAAAATAAAGCACCAGAGGAGCGCAATATCAGTTTATTCAGGCAAAAGGATATTGTTCGTTGTGTAGTAGAGACAGGTTAAAGCCTGTCTCTATATTATGAAAATATTTGTAAAGTGTAAAAAAGGATTTATATGGATAAAGACAAATTTATTGGTCTAATAGGTCTGGGTTACTGGGGTAAAAACATACTCCGAAATTTATTTGAGCTTGGAGTACTGCATACTGCCGGCGATGCAAGTCATCAGATAATTTCAGAGCGAAGCAAGGAATTTCACGGTGTTAACTATATCACTAAATTTGAAGAGATGCTCAACAATAAGGATATAAAGGCGGTTGCCATAGCAACGCCGGCGGCAACACACTATGAGTATGTAAAACAGGCGTTGCTTGCAGGTAAAGATGTTTTTGTTGAGAAACCGCTTGCCCTTACAGTCAAAGAAGGGCAGGAGATTGTGGATATCGCAAGCAAGGGAAAGAGGGTGTTGATGGTCGGACATATCCTCTTGTATCACCCGGCAGTTATAAAACTCAAGAAAGTTATAGCATCAGGTGTGTTGGGGAAGGTGGAATACATTTATTCTAACAGACTTAATATCGGCAAACTCAGAACTGAGGAAAACATTCTGTGGAGTTTTGCGCCTCATGATATATCAGTTATTATCGCGCTTCTTGAAGAAGAACCTGCATCAGTAAAGGCATTTGGCGGCGATTATCTGAATAAGGGCATTTACGATACGACAATGACCACGCTTGAATTCAAGAATGGTGTTAAGGGCCACATCTTTGTGAGTTGGTTGCATCCTTATAAAGAACAAAAGCTGATAGTAGTGGGCTCAAAGGCAATGGCTGTCTTTGACGATGTGAGTAAAGAGAAATTGTTTTTATATCCTCATAAAATAGAGTGGAAGGATGGCAAGATTCCTATTGCGCAAAAGGTTGATTACGAGGTCATACCGGTGGAAGATGGTGAGCCACTAAAACTTGAATTACAACATTTTATCGATTGTGTGCTTCAAAGAAAAACGCCAAAGACGGATGGTAATGAGGGACTCCGTGTATTGAAGGTGCTGGAACAGGCAGAAAAAGCCCTTGCCTTACGTAATCTGTTTGTAGCCCCTTACTTTGCGCACAAAAGTGCTTGTATTGACGAAGGGACTCAGATTGGCAGGGGTACAAAGGTATGGCATTTTTCACACATCCTTAAGGGGTCAAGGATTGGAAAAGACTGCATTATTGGGCAGAATGTGGTAATAGGTCCTGCTGTGGAGATAGGAGACAGATGCAAGATACAGAACAATGTGTCTGTATATAAGGGTGTAGTTCTTGAAGATGAGGTCTTTTGCGGTCCTTCATGTGTTTTTACAAACGTGTACAATCCGAGGGCTTTTATCGAAAGAAAGCATGAGTTTAAAAATACGCTTGTGAAGAATGGGGCAACCATTGGCGCAAATGCAACGATTGTATGCGGCGTTACAATCGGCAGGTATGCAATGATAGGCGCAGGTGCGGTGATAAAGGCTGATGTCCAGGATTACGCCATTGCCGTGGGCGTTCCTGCAAGGCGGATTGGATGGGCATGTAAATGCGGCACAACATTAAAATTCAATGGCAATCACGCCGTGTGTGCATATTGCGGGAATGAGTACAGGATGGAAAAAGAGTCTATCGTGCCAATCAGGGAAGAGTGTGAAAGAATTAAAAATCAAAAGTAAAACTGCGGAGTGTAATTTATAAGACCATGAAATCAGACAATTTAATTTTTGATGTATTAATGGTAGGACCGCTGGAGGTAAATTGCTATATCATTGGTTCTAAAAAGGACAAAACAGCCGTGGTCTTTGACGCAGGCGGGAATCCTGAAGATATTCTGAACAAACTAAGAAAATACCACCTGACGTTGAAATTTATTATAAACACACATGCCCATTTCGACCATGTGGGCGGGGTAAGGGCTTTACAGGATGCAACAGGCGCAAAATTTATGATTCATAAAGACGAGGTGCCGCTTTTAAATTATCTGAACGAACAGTCAGATGCCTTCGGTTTACCCCGAATTCCCATGCCAAAGGTGGATATTACATTTTCTGATAATGAGGAATTGCAAATAGACGGTGAGGTTATAAGCATCATACATACGCCGGGACATTCCCCCGGCAGTTCATGCTTTCTTATAGATAATGCGGTATTTGTTGGAGACACGCTCTTTGCGGGTTCTGTCGGCAGGACAGATATTTACGGCGGTTCTTATACTAAAATAATTAACTCAATAAAAACACGCCTGTTTACATTGGACGATAGCGTAATGGTGTACCCAGGCCACGGCTCTTTTACAACAATAGGGCATGAAAAACAACATAATCCGTTCTTCTAAAGCTGAATATTATTCTGAATTAGGTATGCAAAATATTAAGAAGGTATTTATTATAAATGATATTATGAAAACAATGAAAACCTGGATATTTACCCGTTTACAAGGAAAAGATTGTTATATATTCACAACTCAAAGAGTTTGAAGGAAGAAAAATGAGAAAATTAGTAGAAATCAAAAAAATATTAGCATCCAATAAAGAGGAACTGAAAAGAAAATACAAGATTAGAGAGGTAGGAATTTTTGGGTCTTTTGTAAGGGGGGAGCAGAAGAAAAGAAGTGATATAGATATACTCGTTGACTTTTATCAATTACCAGATCTTTTAAAATTTATAGAAATCGAGAGATATCTTGAGAAACTTTTGAGAAAAAAAGTTGACCTTGTTGAAAAAAAGTCCATAAGACCGCAGCTAAAAGATATAATTCTGAGCGAGGTAATTTATATATGAAACGCAGCTATAAACTTTTCATAGAAGATATAGCAGAATGTATAAAGAAAATTGAAGAATTTGTTGGTAATATGGATTTTGAGGAGTTTATGAACGATGATAAAACTTCCAGTGCAGTTATTAGAAAACTCGAAATAATAGGTGAGGCAACCAAGAACGTGCCAAGAGAAGTTAGGCAAAAATATAAAGAATTGCCATGGAGCGATATGGCAAGAATGAGAGACAAAATAATTCATACATATTTTGGAATAAACTATAAAATCGTTTGGAATGTGTTAGGAAAAAGATTGCCTGAGATTAAACCTGAAATTGAGAGGATACTAAAAGATTTGGAGAAATAATATTTTTGGTAAAAAAGACAAGCCTGCAAGACTATTTTGAACTCCGGAATATTTGCAATTATGTTCCTGCCAAGACGCGTTTCTTTACGCTGGACGATAGCGTAATGGTGTACCCAGGCCACAGCTCTTTTACAACAATAGGGCATGAAAAACAACATAATCCATTCTTTTAATATGGAAGATTATAGAGAAAAGATTAGCAAATTTATATCGTTCTTTAGTAAACAACTGGATATTATTTGCAATGCTAAATTTTCTGAAAATGAAAAACTCTATAAAAAGATACTCTATATAGGCGTAATAGATGCGATTTCCAAGCCGGTTTATCCAAAAGAAGGAAATAGAAAAAGATTTGTATCTTTTGTTACGCAATTTTCTGAATGGAAGGATTGTGAGAGGATTAGCCTCACGCATTTGGCAAAATTATTAGAAAAAGTTCCTGATACTGAAATTCCAGGATTACGAGAGTTTGTCCATTCTAATTTTAACTGGCGGGAAGGAGATACAATTTACTTAGATAAAGATCCTGATTACAGCACTATTCTTAATTTATGGCCAAGGGATAAAGAATCTTTGAAGCAAATCGGAGATGTTGCATTTGAGTCTTTGACGCATGTTCGTTTATTCTATAAATATCGGAATAGTCTGATTCATGAATTGAGAAAACCAGGTTACGGTATGGAATACGAAGATGACAATTCACCATTTTACCATTCTATGCGTTATCTTAACGACAATAATAAAATCACATGGGAACTTGTATATCCGCTAGGTTTCTATAAAATAATTTGTGGTACATTATTAAAGAAGCTTGAAACACACTGCATTAATAATAGAATAAATCCGTATAATTCTTACACATTTGGAACGTATTTTATTGATGAATTAAACGCATAAAAAGCCAACAGTGTAATAACACTATCTTTACTTTCTTCAAAATATTGAGCGTGGATTATATTTGCAAATTATAAAATCATTAAACCTTTAATGGGGTGAGAAATATGAATTCGGTTGAGGAAATAAAGAGTATATTGGCAGGGTTAAAAGAGGAACTAAAGAAAAAATTTAAGGTTAAAGAAATAGGAATCTTATTAGAAAGGCAGTATTTCTTTTTTATCAAAGGTGAATCGAACTTTATGTTCTGATTCATAAAAATTGTTATCTTCCAGAAGTATATTCTCACCAGAGGTTAAAATATGATACCTGTACACTCCCCCGATAAAATCCCGACTTATAATTACGCCCTCATACTGACCACCCTTCTCTATCTTTGCTTGATGCGGTCTGAAAAAAAGAATGGCATTACCTGCTGAGCGTCCTTTTGTATTACAATCTAATTCACCCCAGGGGGTTAATACTCTGTCTTTCCCCAATACTTTTATATTTATCATATTTGATTCTCCGATAAAATGAGCTATGAAGGGTGATATAGGAGAATTATAAATTTCTTCTGGCGTCCCGGTCTGTTCAATAATTCCTTTATTCATCACTGCCACCTTGCTGGCGAGAAGAAAAGCATCTTCCTGATCTTGGGTTACATAAACGGTTGTAATCTGTGTTTCATGCTGGATGCGCCTGATTTCTTGCCTTATTTCTTCCCGCAATCTTATATCAATATTTGACAAAGGTTCATCCATGAGAAGGAGCTTGGGCTCTGTAACAATTGCCCGCGCTATGGCGATTAATTGTTGCTGCCCTCCAGAGAGTCTTCCGGGGTATTCACGTGAATATTTTTGCATGTTAACCTTGTTTAATACTTCTTCAATCTTCTTTTTTCTTTCAGCCCTTGGAATTTTGTTTGCGCTTAATCCAAACTCAATATTTTCATATACCTTCATGTGCGGCCAGAGGGCAAGGTCTTGAAATACCATGCCAATATGCCGTTGCTTTTGTGGAATGAGTATTTTATTGCCGCGATTGGCAATTGTACCGTCAATCCAGATTTCTCCGTTATCGGGGATTTCAAGTCCAGCAATCATCCTTAGTGTTGTTGTCTTGCCGCATCCCGAAGGGCCCAGCAGTGCTAGCAATTGTCCTCTTTCAACCGTAAGGGAAATACCTTTGACAATTTCCTTTCCCTGGAAGCTTTTGGTTAACTGTTTTACTTCAAGCGCATGCATGGTTGCCTTCTTTTCCTGCACTATTTGATTCCTTTGAAAATTATTCAAAAAACTAAATTGATACTATTATCAAGACGTTACAGAAATTGTAATTCTTGTAATATATCTTGAGATTGACAGAAAAATACCAAGTGGTAGTAAGGTCATAAAAACTATGATTATAGAAAGTGCTGATACAATATCATCAGGGCTATTTGCCATGATGGTGAATAGGGTTATGGGAAGTGTTTCATGTCCGGGCGGGTAAACCAGTATTGTTGTTCCCAGTTCGCCGATGCAGAATATAAAGCAGATAAGCCATGTGGCGATTATTCCATTAAATTGTAAAGGGAAGACGATTTTCCCAAGGACTTGAAACCATGTTGCGCCTGTTGTCGAACCAGCTTCTTCCAGAGAGTATGGGATTTGTTTGAGGTAATTTGTCTGAATACGGGTGGATAGTGGTAAAAATCTTGCCATGTATCCAATAATGATTATCCATAAAGAACCGTAAACATTCTGGAAAAACATGCCGGGTCTGTTATAAAGTTTAATAAGTCCAATCCCTATCACCGTTGCGGGTACGGCAAAAAATATCCAGATAAAAGTAGACGTACTATTTTTTAATTTAAATTGAACTTTTTCTGAGAGGTACCCCAGTAGAAATCCTGCAAATGTTAAAAATGTAGCCCCAATAGAGCTAAACTGTATGCTGTTTATAATACCCTTTTTTGCTAATAAGAAGGCGTCATGAAATGATGTCAGCGTTCTGATATTCAGAATTAGTGTCAATAATGGGATAAAAACACATATAAAAAGGACAAAAGTAAAAAAAATAGTACCGCCTACCAGAAGCCATTTATTATGGTATTGTATCGAGTTTCTTGCCGGTTTTCTTCCTAATATTTCAAAAGATTTTCCGTGAAGATATATGTATTCAAAAATGATTATAATTATGGTGATGACTATCAGTGGAAATGCAATTGCTGTCGCAGCTTTTTCGTTATAGAATGCGCTAAATTGCGTGAATATCTGGGTGGTAAGTACATTTATTTGAAGAAGGGATGGTATCCCAAATTCCGAAAGTGATAGTACAAATACAATCATTATTCCAGAAATAATGGCGGGGGTTATTAATGGTAAGGTAATCCTTCTCAATACATGAAAGCTGCTTCCCGTGACCAGCCCGCTTTCTTCAAATCTTGGACTAAGATTTTTTAAAGAGTATTCGGTTACTAACATTATTACCGGAAAGAGGTTTATCGAGAGAATAAATGCTGCACCATATGTACTATAAATAAAATCCGATATAGTTTCAGAAGACAGGTGAAGGTAATGAGCCAGTTGAGTATTCAAAAAGCCAGACTTCCCCAGTAGGTTTACCCATGCGATTCCGATGGTATATGAGGGTATAATCAATGGTATGAAAAAGCAAATTTTAAAAAAGCTTTTTAAAGGGAGGTTCGTTTTCGCAAGAAAAAATCCTGCCGAGACACCCATGAGCGCCGATAACATAGTTGTTATACTTGCAAGGATAAGGCTATTTGCAATTATTTTTACATATCTTCCTGTAAAAAGAATATCCCTGTAGTAATCAAAAGAAAAACTGCCATCTTCATATATGGAATTTCCAAACATCCATACAATTGGCAAGCACGTTAAACATAGAAAAAAAGTAAAGGAGAAACTGAGCGTTAATTGTTTTTGCATTAAAAACCTGCCCACTGTTTAAGGAACTCTTGAATTTCCTCCAGTTTCTTTGCTACGTCGTGGTAATCCACACTAATTCCTTTTATAGCATTAATGGTATATACTTCCGCTGGCGTGCGGACATCGTACCTGAGCGGCATCTGTGCGCATGGCGCCCATGCCAGACTCTTTTCAACTTCTCTGCTCAAAAGGAAATCTATTAATTTTTTTCCATTTTCCTGATTAGGACTATTTTTTATGAGACAAACCATATTTGGCATAATAAGGGTACCCATACCAGATTCATCTGGATATACGATTTTTACTGCACTACCTTCTCTAACGGCTACATTAGCATCGTCCGTATCCGTAATACCTGCCTTAACTTCACCCCGTGCAACAAGTCGCTTTACTTCACTATTTGAGGAAACTATCTTCACACCGTTGGCTTTCAGATCGTTCATAAATTTCTTGGCCTTTTCATCTCCCAAAGCGATAAATAGGGCAGCTATGTGTATTGCAGTAGTGCCAAATAACGGATTAGCAATTGCTACCTGACCTCTCCATGCAGGTTTTGTGAGGTCGAATATGGATAGTGGCTTTTCATCTATTGATAATAGATTTGTATTATAAAGTATTATGCGTGCGCGTGCAGAAAATCCTGTCCAGTGCCCCTCTGGATCTTTGTAAATAGCTGGAATGTCGGTTGAGGCAGTTGAAATATATGAGGTTGTCATACCTTTAATATCAAGCAATGCCGGCCTTGCCGGGTCGCTGCTCCAGAATATGTCTGCTTGTGGATTATCTTTTTCTGCAATCAAACGATTGATTAGTCCTGTACTCTTTGTTTCTTCTGTATCGAAAATCGCCCGCACCTTTATCCCTGTCTTCTTTTCGAATTGCTGAAGAATCGGTTCTGAAAAAATCTTGTCCTCAGAGGTATAAATAACAACCTCATTTCCCGCGTGGCAAACTTTCACTAACATGAATAAAATTGTGCATGTAATAGCAATGAACTTCATAATTCACCTCCATTTTTTCGTTTTACCGATAATAAACGTTATACCCATCGTCATACCCCAGTCCACACTTTCGCTATTTAATCCACTAAATCCTGCCATGTCGTATTCTATGTTCTTTGGTCCTTCCCATACAAAACCTCCCAGTAGTTGGTGATCCAGTGCGTCCTTTTCAATCTTTTCCCCGCTATATTCTGATATTAGATGCAATTTTTTGTATTGCGGTATGGGTACATCTAAAATAACACCATAGATAAAGAGTCCGCGGGTGTTATGTTCAAATGCCTCTTTTCCTGTGCCACCGCCCAGTGTTATGTGGCACGTTAATTTTTCCAGATACCATGAAAAAATTCCTGTACCTTCAAAATCTAGTCCAGAATCGCCCTTTTCTGTAGGAAAAAGAAAACCTGTTTCAGTTGCAAAATTAGGTATCAAATCATTCCCACGCCACCAGACCTTCTTGTAAAAGGCAGCAGTGTCAACAAACTGCTTTTCTTTTATGCCAATAGCTCCTGTATATTCGCTGTCAATCAGTTCGCCGACGGTTTCCAGCACGACTTCACTATCCCATGGGAGTCCGTAATTGAATCGGATATTTGGTATCTTTATTGTTAGTTCATCAGCCCCGGCGTGTTTTTGTTCTTGCATACCAAAAATACCCAGTTCAATTTCTACCTCTTTTGCTTCAACCACATCTGCATCCGTGGTGACGAACGGTCTCAGTGCAAAGGCTTTTGCAGGGGTAATAAGGTCTTTTATGGCAAAGAGAAAAATAATCAAAATATATTTTTGAATATAACGACTTTTAAAGTTTAAATGCATGTTAAATATTGAAGTTATTTTATTTCCTGAATTACCAGTTATCAAAATGTGTGTAAGAATTTGCCATAGTCCATAGTCCAGCGATACCGCTATTAAAGGCATTGTCAAATGCCTCAAAAAAATCTTTTAGTTATTAGATAAACATTATGTACATTTTTTTCACGATTGTGAATTAATCAATTTTATTACCGATAAATCGTAATGTAATTATGGATGAAACCGAATGTTCCCAGTAAAGCTCGTCATCAAGGACTGCAATGGCACACACGTTTTCTTTTGTTGGGTCAATTACGGCATCATCGCTATGACCTGTATTGAATTTACGCGACATTTCCAATGTCCAGTTCTTTCCTTCATGTTTCCCCTTACCTTGCACATCCGCCAAACTACCGGTAGGCTGACGTTGTTCAAAAGAATCTACTACGTTACCTTCAAATACAGTTGGTTTCGGTTTCAATGAATAAGAAGAGGTACCCTCATCCATGATACGTGCAATATATACATTCCCATGTCCACCCATCGAATATTCAACGCCACCCTGGGTTGGTTTCTGACTGATGATATGCCGCTTGTCATCTACCCAACCAACAGGATTACCACGCCCAGCCTTCCAGTGCCACACATCTGCGGTATACTCATGGACGATAGTCAACATGTGAATGTCGAATCCCCCTGTCATGGGAAATTCTAATGCAAATTGGTCATCGGGTTTCGATGGTCGGTCATAGTCTTTCTTTTCGGCATTCCAAATAAACGGGTCGCGCATATCACTTTTTGTTGTGTCATGCCATTGAGCCATGACGTAAAGAGTGTCTTCGGTATGTAAAGCCCTAAGGATAACAGGAATTGAGTTGTCACCTCCTATTGCTTCTCTTGCCATTACCGTTACAGACGTGGCAGTTTCCCAAGCCTTATCCATCTTCCCATCAACTACAGGTGGTATTTTTGTATAATGCGAAGTCCACGCTATGTCTTCAGATTGTCCACACCACCCACATACTGAATACAAACATAAGAGAAAACTACTTATAATTGAAAGAAAATATTTCATGTTGTGCCTCCTTGGTTTTGTATTGCTGTTTTTTGTTCATATACTGTTAACATGAAAATAAACGATGCAATAATTAAAAGTATAGAAATAATAAGAAAAGAGGCTTGATAGCTGAAATACGACAAAAACAAGCCCGCCAAAATGGGACCCGAGGCGTGGCCTATATCAAAGATACTCCCAAAAACCCCCATAGCAGCGCCATAATGCCGTTCCTTACAAAACTCGGCTACCATGGCTGCTGATGAGGACGTTACGAATGCCTCACCGATGCCAAATATCATGGACAGGAAAATAAGAACATAAAAATCGTGCGTCCATGGGATACAAGCAAAAGGGATTGCGCAAATCCACATACCAAAGAAGATGATAGGTTTTCTGCCGTATCGGTCAGAGATTTTACCCATAACTGGTTTCGAAAGGATAGTAGTGACAATCTGCGCTCCCCAGAGAATGCCTGCTTGAAATACCGTAAGGCCAGCAACCGTTACCGCATAGATCGGCAAAAATGCCTCCAATGCGCCTACAGATAGATTTTGTATGCCCTCCATGTTACTGGTAACGATTACTCTATAATCGCTCATTACCTCTTTTACGCCTCTAGAAAACTTCTGCCATGTATCTATAATAGAGAGTTTATTTTGATTTGTTTCCCTGTTCCGAGGTTTGCTGGCGTATAGTTTCAGAGTAAAACCTAAAGAAATCAAGCCAAAAAGACCACAGATAAAATAGGCTACGTGAAAGTGGTATAGAGAATGACTTCCATTTTGTGCCAGGTAATAGAGAATATATCCACCGAAAGGAGCGCCAATAAGGTTTCCAATAATGGTAATAGAGGAAAACCACGAAAGCCTTTCCCCTTTTTTCTCGCCAGCGGTATCTGCTATCATTGCCATAGCAACAGGCCCGTAGATTGATGTAGCGAGTCCGTGAAAAAATCTTATACCCACCAATTGCCAATAATTAGTTACGAGGTAATAGGCAAATGGAGTCAAGGCAAAAACCAGAATACTTACAAAAAGCATTTTATGCCTGCCAAATATGTCGGAAAGGGTACCAGCAGGCAGTTTGAAAAAGATTCCAGTTATTGTGGAGGCGCCAACCACAAATCCAATAGCCTCAGGTTTAGCACCTAAGGTCAGTGCAAATAAGGGTAGTATAGGGGTTCTTGCCATTGCATAACTCATCCGCGCAAAGAAACCCACGGTGCATAGGGCAACAAAAGGAGAAAATAATCTTTTGGTCATTTGAAAAGTCCAAAGTATTGGAGGTTGTCTTTTAACCTGTGTTCCATATCTTCCTTGATATGAAGCACAAACTCCGCAACTTCTTCTTCTCCCCATTTTCGGCTGACATATTTTATATTCGCAGGGATTTTTGAAATATCATGAACCTCTGGGGATTTTATCTTGTCATTATCCATCCAGTGATGAAGTTCTTCGTATTCCTTTCCTGTTCTTTTCTTGCTATTCTTTAAATGTGCATCGAGTGGTGGCATTTGTAACCTCCAATCTTAAAAGTCCTTTAACACGCTAAACCATATCCTATTATCAAATTCGTCTCTTCCAATTACTGGAATTTCTATTCCCGGCATGAGCCAGAATTCGTGCCCCAGGTTCCATCTTACACCTGGAAGAATGCTCACAACAGTAATGTCATTATCGGATCCAACGTCTGAACTTCCATTAAGTTCAACAAATAAGGTGAGATTTCCAAAAAGAGGGGTATCTTTTGACGTAAGGGTCTTAGCCAGTGCAGTACCGTAGATAACGGTAGTATCCGGGGTTTCTTCGGTTGTACCAGCTACCGGAATATCAAGCCCGAAGAAACCATGGAGAGCAAAATGCCTCCCAAGGTCTCTCCACATACCAATGCCGGGGCTGATGGTAGTCATACCACTTCCTAATCCAATATCCTCATTTCCTGTTGGGAAATTTGTATCCAGTATAGTTAGTAGCGTAGTGTTGCGTGTCTCAAACAGCATTACCCTTGTTATTAACGAGGTATCGCCAAAGCCACTATGGTCATTGCCATGATCGGGAGATACCGAAACGACTTTTGGTTCAACTTCTATTAAAAGTCTTCGACTAACAGGCATCTCAAATTCGAGCTCATACTCATGCTCGTCAAGCTTGCCGCTGTCGCCATTGTTAGTAAATGAATAATTCATACGCACCTCACGTTCAAAGACCGTGGCAGGTATCTTAAGGAGTCTGAAACGAGGCGCTTGGTCTGGTTCTTGCTCAGGTTCCTCCCACCAAGTGAATTTCCAGCCCTCGGAAAAGAAATTAGAAAGGGTAAGATCAGGTTTCTTTTCTGACACCTCCTGTGCCTGGAGAAACGGAGAAAATGAAATGATAAAAAGGAAGTAAAAGGATACAAAATACATATAAACAAAAAGTCCGTGATTCGGTAATGCAACTTTTTTATGATACCCCTTAAACAAATTCTTTGAGTAGCCTCTTTGTCTCACTGATAAATTCCTTTCTTTTTTTAATTTTTCCACTGAATTTCGGCAATTGCAATAAAAGCGAAGTGTTATTTTTTAATAACGCCTTCATTTAAGAAAATTTTATTCTCCCTTTGAAGAGTACGATGAATAGAGTGCGTCAAATATCTCCATGCCTTTTTCAAGTAATTTATTATCATTGCTGAGTCTCTGACTAAGTCCGGCAATAATTTGCTCTATTCCCTCGGCTTCCTTCCGACAGTATTTATTATCCTTCAAATCTATGTCATGAACAATCTCTGAGATTGTTTGCAAGGCATCGTCTTTTAAACCAAACACCTTCACGAGCGTTTCAAAGGTGCAATCTTCCCCTCGATGAGTAAATTCTGAGCCATACATATCAAAAGGTATCGCACCCTTACATTGCGCGCCTTTTGATAAAAAGGCAAATTTAGCCTTTAGGTCTATGAATCGCTTGATAAGCCAGGCAGATGCAATCCGGTCAATGAAGATATCTTTTCTCGTTACCCATTTTTTACCCAAAAAATCCTTTACTTTATAATTCTTGCCAATATCAGGAATTCCCTTTTCAGAAGCTTTTTGCCATCCGTTAAGCTTTTGTTGTATAAAGTGTATTTTATCAAGGACCGTATCTTTTTGCGGGGAATAGAAAAAATCAATTCTGGATATATCCTCAGTGTTTTTAATTATCTCGTTGAGTCTCTTCTTGGGTGTGTTGCTTGATCTGTCGGTTATGCCATCTGTTTCTTCTATTTGTTCTATTTTCTGTAGCAGATTGTTGCATGCATCGAACATCTCAAGGTATTCCTTATTACGAACTTCCTGGAAAACCTTGATAATTTCTTCATCCTGTTCCCTGCTCAATGACTCGGTGATGAATAACGAGACATCGCTGCCGCCCTCTTTGATTTGCTTACAGAGCCATTGCATAATCTCCTCATGTTCATTTGTATGGGGGAGCACATAGACGGCATTCTTAAAAAGCACTGCGCCATGCTTTTTTAAAACACGCCAGACTTTTACCCTGAGATTCGGTGTATCCTGCGCAATTTGATGTGTCAAAAGCATCCATTTAGTCATAGTTTATTAATGTAATAAATGTTACATGATGTAATAAATGTAACGCTATTGTAAAAGGCATCAAATACTATTTCAAATAAAAAATGGGTAGATTGTTTGACTATAAAATGTAAAAAGGAGGTCTTTTTAAGGTTAATGTGAGAAATGCGGCATGTATTATAGTGGACGGAAAAAGTAAGCTGTCCACTATAGTTGCAATTCCTATTCAAAAAAGATCCGCGATGTTGGCATCAGTTATATTTTGGGATTGTCTTTGTACCTGGGTTTCCAAGTCGGAGTTCCGCTTAGACGACTTGTTATATCTATTCGGCTTCATTTAGGTTTTCTGCCGTTTCGATAGTTTTTCTGAATTCCTTCAACTTACTAGGCGCAACGTAGACATACTCTACCACCGCCCGAAAAAACTCGTCTATTGATTCAACCTGCCAGGGCTTGATTGCCTCATTTGCCGCATGCGCACCAATATTTCCGAGGGTTCTCAGAACATTGGTCACTTCAGCCAAGGTTGGTGGAATCTCGCCACGGTCGGCCAAGTCTTTGAGTCTCACATTCAAATTCCCCGCCCGGGCTTTCCTATCTTCACAGACACTTTCTAGAGCCCGGCGGATCTGCGTTGCAAATGCGTTGGGTGCTAGTTGCTTAATTCGTGCCGCTTCATTGTAAATTTCTGCTATAGAAGGGGGGACTGATGTGTGAAGCTCAATACTCGGCCACAAAAGTGAACATTTACTAAAATCATCCTCTTTAGGAATGTCGCCATAGTCAACATAAAGAATGACTCCATCACATGTGCAACAAATAGCTACAAAGTATACCGCTGGCAAGCCGAAAACTTCTCCGTCCTGCGTCCAGTCCTTTTCATAACACCTGTGTGTATAAACGAGCTTTTGCGGTGAAATATTACCGCAATGCGGACAAAATTTTGTATGTTTGAAACTTCCCTCAAAGTTTTTCATGCGGTGATATCTAAATAGTTATAAAATCTGAAATCAGCAGTAGCACAACATTTTTAGTATGTTGCCAACTATTTACGGCTAAGAACCTACATTTAACCCATCTAATTTATTAGAGTGATAATCCTTTTTAGTTTAAGTCATTGTATTCTCGTCTGTTTATCACAATAATTATTACGTAGCAGTATTTAACTCCTACCGCCACTAAACGTAACTACTAACTGACAACTGAATACCGACATCTGACAGCTGAAAGCTTCTTCTATTTTACTTGAATTCCTGCATTACAAGGTCATCAAATAACGTGTAAGAATCTGATTTTGTCCAGATGCCCACGCTTCCGCTGTCAAATGTGTCGTCAGATATCAGCGTATTATTGACTCGTTTACAGCCTGTAGCGACCGGTTTCATAACTCCAACGTTCAGCCCTTTATTTTTGTAGAGGGCGGCCAATCCGCCTGCCACAAGGGTCTTTCCCACACCTGTATCTGTTATAAAATAGCCTTTAGACATGGCAATTTCTCCTATTTGATTTATAATTGATCATGTAACTACCCAGCATCTAAATAGAACACTGTGGTAATACATCATAATTACTAAAAACTTTACATCACTGACTGTAACGTTCCTGATACGTTTTTCTTAACTCTTCAACTTCTTCAGGAGAAAGCCCTTTCTTCCATAGATGTTCATCTTGCGTAAACATTACATCAATCTTTTTTTCATATTTCAGCTTCATTTCTTGACTTTTCTGCTCCGCAGCCTTAATGACTGCGGGTAAAAATTTCATATAATAATTTTTAGATACCTCATACATCCCGTGCCAGTGGGTATAATCAGGTCCCATCATGCTGGCTCCATGACGCGCCCTCCGTCCTTCATGATGCCATAACTCCCAGAATACCCACTGCACTTCATGTTCAAAGGGCGCGCGTGGATTTAATATCCCGTCAGAGATTAACTCATTCATGAGTGCCTGGGCAGGCTTGGCAAATTTTTCATTATACAGTATCACCAGATCATCAAACTGTTTATAAAAATTGTCTACATACGTATTGTTATGACAGTTCAAGCAGGCGCCTTTCATTTTTTCTCTACGCTCTTGCCACGTTATAATTTTTGCCACCCGTCTCGGTACGGTTTTATTCACCAAATTTTCATTTTCATATACCTTCTCAAGAGTTTGAACTTCTTCACCAATCTTTGGAAAAGGTTTCTTCTCAGGATAATCTTCCTTGTATCCATCCTCATAGATTACGAGGTTAATTTTTGTACTTACGACAGGACGGAGAGTCCAACTAATTCTCTCTCCCACCTCATGATTGTTGCCCTTATACACACCCTGAGTGGTCATATAACTGCCTATATGACAAGTAGCACATGTCGGAGCAGCTGAATAGTCTTTCCCTAAAACCCAGTCTCCTTCCTTGTCAAGTGCCAGGCGGTTGCGGTTTGTATAGAAAGCAATTCCGTGCTTGGATTCGTTATAAATTTCAATTTGTGGATGATCAGGTCCCATATGACATTTGCCGCAATTCTCGGGAGATCTGGAAAGCTTAGCTTCAAAGGCATGTCTTGAATGACAGGCATGACAAGACCCTTTTGAACCATCAGGATTGAGGCGCCCCATTCCACTGTTAGGCCACGAATCGGGATCCAAAACTGGTTTTCCTTCTTTTCCTGTTCTCAGTATATTCCCCTGAGAATCTCGCTTGAACTTCAGCATACTTCCATGACACTGCCAGCAACCATTAACGGCATCTGCAATATTACCAGGTAAACCAGCCACCTTTTCAGCCAGTACGTTATCCAGACTTGCCAATATTTCACCTGCACTTGCATGATGGCTTCTGGAAAACTCTTCATACTCCTGTGGATGACAACGGGCACAGTCCTTTGGGGTAACGAGAGCCGATACCCAGGTTCCTATGTGCTGCCAGGCGTCAATCTCTCCCGGATTGGCTTTATGACAATCCACACAACCAATTCCATGCTGGGCATGCCTTGAGCGTTCCCACTCCTTGACAAGAGCAGGAGCATGATTCCGATGACATCCGACGCATACTTTATTGGCTGCAGTAATTACCGGTGCTGGTATTTCTTCCGCACGATAACGTTGTAATAATTCTGCATTCTCCTGCCGCAGTTTTTTAAGCTCTGCACAACCAGTACCCATAACTAATATGCCTATTATTACTGACAAATAGATACTTTGTATCTTGTCACGTATTTTAATCATTAAGGGTTCTCCTTATTATTTTTATTTGTCCGAAGCATAAAAGCGATGAAAACCGTCATGCACTCGATAACGTAAGTTGGTTCTGGTTGGTGGTTCATCACACTTAAACGGTAGCAAGACATCTCCAGTCCCAGCAGCAACCCACCGTTTGTTAGGCATCTCAAACTCGATTTGTTGGTGGGGAAGACGAAATTTCATTTTTCTAACGTCCGAAATCAGCGGCGGTGTTTTGCGCCGTCCGCTGGAGTGATTTGTTGGTCGGTTTATTATGTGATTCGTTGTTGAAAGAAGCTTGACAAATCACATATCTTACCACCTTTGGCATATGCGACACAATGCTTTTCAATATCAACACTAACGACCCGGATTTCAGGGTGATGTTTATCAACATATGCTTCTGGATCTGAGTAGATCTGTTTCATAATAGATATCGGAATAAGGTAATATGAATTTGATGAACCGCAAATCCACAACTCATAGTCTGCGGAGAGTGTATTCGGATTGATATTAAACTTGTACTTGCTTGGTGCGGCTGCATTCTGGGAACAGAACCTTGTATGTACAAGTGATTTTCCTATCCTGAATTTGGCTTGGTCAGCAGTCGAGTAACCAATCGCACCTGCAATCTCTTTGAGAACTCTATATCTTACATCATCGTCCATCTTGGACCTCCGCTTGTATGACCATTCACAACTAGAACATATTGTTACCGCCCTGCTTATAATTATAAAGAAATAATTCTTTAATAATTGGGAAATACAGAAAAAAACTGTATATCACAATATTTATTGTCTTTTACAGCATGTTATATAATTCTCATAAGTATAAATAATAACTTAATTGGTCTTAGTCAATGGAAAACATGAACAAGAGACAGGAAAGGCTTTTTTATAAAAACCAATTACTTTCTGTACTATTCATTTGCGCTCCCATACTATCTATTCATTTGGTCTAACGACTAAACTCACCGGTGCGGCGGTAGTTTCGCCGCATCCTGTGGAGTGGTTTGTTATGTGTTATTTTGTTATTGTTTCTACTATGGATATGTCTTTTTTTATCCACTCATTAACTATTGTCGCAACCTCAATCCCTTTTTTCTTTGAAAATTCCCTCAGCACTTCCATCATATCTGGCTCGATGTAAATAGGTAGATACAATTCTGCATCTGGACGATAAAATTTGCCTCTCTCACCTTTGGAAAAATCGTATTCTTTTCTCATTTATTTTCCTCCTCATATTGTTTTGACTCTTTTCTGGTTGCCTTGCGGGCAGAAATAATTCTAATTCTGCAACAGTCGGCATCCAACTGCTGGAAAGCATGTACTACAACCAGCAAGATACCGTTCTTGTCAATCCCCATTGTAGCCCATCGGTGTTCATGTTTACTGTGCTCACTGTCGAAGACTGTTATCATTCTTGGGTCAAGAAAAATGGTGGATGACTGCTCAAAGCTAATCCCATGCTTTTTTCTATTTGATTTTGCCTTATTGGGATCCCAATCAAAATAATAACGCATGCGATTCTCCGTTTATATTTTGCACATAACTATTGATTATACAGAAATAAATCCACAATAATTATAAAATGCAGAAAGAATTCTGTATATCACAATATTTACTGTCTTTTACAGCATGTTATATAATTCTCATAAGTATAAATAATAACTTAATTGATCTTAGTCAATGGAAAACCTGAACAAGAGACAGGAAAGGCTTTTTTATAAAAATCAATTACTTTCTGTATTATTTATTTGGATATTTGGTACAAGTGCACATCTATTCTACTTGAATTCCTGCATTACAAGGTCATCAAATAACGTATAAGAATCTGATTTTGTCCAGATGCCCACGCTTCCGCTGTCGAATGTGTCGTCTGATACCTCAAATACCTTTGTATTTTCAAAAAAACATTGAATTTTATCGGATTTGGCGACAACCTTTAATAAGTGCCACTCATTTGAAGTTACCTTCGTATTCTTACTGGCAATCTGGGCTCTGTTCCCGTTAACCACCTTATATAACCTTACATTGTTTTCCAATGCATTTGCCCTGAGGACATAGTAATTACCAGTATCTTTATACCTGAAGACCAGCCCACCTGCCTGATCAACCTTTCCACCCTCAGCCCTGAACCTCACAAACGCCATTAAGTCCTTATAAGATACTCCATCAGTTATTAGTAATGGGAAACGATAGTCTGTGTCATCCAGTTTTGTCTGCACTAGAACATTGTCAGCGGAGGGCGCATTTTCTATCTTTTTTACCATCCAGCGTCCCTGTTCGCCTTTTCCTGTAAAGAAACTTTGAAATCCCCTTGGAAAATCTCCATCTTTATCGTCGTCAAAGTAACATTCCTTTCTTTCCCCAAGAATTTCAGCGGTAGAAACTTTTTGTCCTTGTTGTGCGAATGAAAGATTGGGGACAGAATAACTTATTGAACAGATAGCAATCGCTATAAATAATTTTCTCATAATTGGAAAGACCTCTTTTATTGGATTGTTTTTGAAACTAAATGTTTAAACATAATCATAAGATAAGTAATTTTAGAATTTAATTCAGCGATAGTAAATAAAAAATATAATTAAATAGTATCAAATGGTTTTTAAATATTAATAATAAGGTTTTGTATTTATAGTGGCGCGCATCTCTTTTTTGATTGCAATAGAGTATGATACTGATTAATATAACTTTCCTAATGTTTTAAGATTTAAAAGATTTATTTAATACAAAGAAGGCAATCTTTTTATCAAGAAAGTACAACGATATCGAATGAGTATATTATTAAAAAGAATTAAAACAAAAGATGCAAGGATAGGCATAGTTGGGCTTGGTTATGTAGGGTTGCCGCTTGCCCTGGAGTTTGCCCGCAGCGGATATAATGTAACAGGAATTGATAAAAACATGGAGCGTGTAGAGTCTCTTAAGAAGGGGAAATCATACATAATTGATGTTACGGATAGTGAAGTTAAACAGTTAATTAAGACAGGGCGTTTTAATGTAACTGGCGATGCGAGTGTTCTATCCAAACTGGATGCGGTCATCATTTGCGTGCCGACACCTTTAACAAAGACGAAAGACCCAGATGTGTCTTATATTATCAGTGTGAGCCAGGAAATTAAAAATTACATGCATAAAGGGCAACTTTTTGTTTTAGAGAGTACTACATATCCCGGCACTACCGAGGAGCTTGTTCTGCCAATCCTTGAAGAGGGTGGTTTAAAGGTTGGAAGAGACTTCTTTCTTGCATTCTCGCCCGAACGTATTGACCCTGGAAATAAACAGTATTCGGTCAGAAATATCCCGAAGGTAATAGGGGGTGTGACAAGGCATTGCACAGAACTGGCAAGGTGCATGTACAGCGCAATAATTGATACAATCGTACCTGTTTCTTCACCAAAGGTGGCAGAAACAGTGAAACTGCTGGAAAATACATTCAGAAGCGTCAATATTGCATTGGTCAACGAGATTGCATTGATGGCAGGTAGGCTTGGTATAGATGTATGGGAGGTAATAAATGCAGCAAAGACGAAACCATTTGGTTTTATGCCGTTTTATCCTGGCCCCGGACTCGGCGGGCATTGTATTCCTATTGACCCGTTATATCTTTCCTGGGTTGCCAAAAAAAATGGTTTCGAGTTGCGATTCGTTGCCCTTGCAGACCAGGTGAACAGCGCCATGCCGGAGTTTGTGGTTGAAAAAATTACTGATGCATTGAATGGTGCAAAAAAGAGCATAAAGGGCTCAAACATTCATATACTGGGTGTCGCTTATAAAAAGGACGTGGATGATGTCAGAGAATCACCCGCCCTTGAGATTATGAATATACTAAGACACAAGGGGGCACGAGTAACTTATACTGACCCATACATACCGGAGATTAATTATCACGGCCTTCGAGCAAGGTCAGTACCTTTAACGAAGGCATTTTTAAACAAGATTGATTGTTCCGTTATTGTTACGAACCACGGTAATTTTAATTATGATTTGATTGTTTCACATTCTAAATTAATCGTTGATACCCGAAACGCATTAAAGGGTATAAATAAAAAACATATTGTGCGGTTATAATAATGACTAACCTACTTTTTGAAATTGGTACGGAAGAGATTCCTGCAGGTTATATTACTCCCGCCTTAAATCAGATAAAAACAGTGTTTACAGAGCAGGCAAGTAAACAATGTTTAACAATGGAATCTGTTTATTGTACAGGTACGCCCAGAAGATTAATTTTATTTGTTAAGGGATTGACGGAAAAACAGGCAAGCATTAATGAGGAAATACAAGGTCCTTCTGTTGCGATTGCTTTTGATAAGACTGGACCGCTTACGAAAGCAGGATTGGGTTTTGCAAAATCTCAGGGTGTTAATGTGGCTAACCTAAAAATAAAAAAGACGTCTAAAGGTGAATATTGTTTTGCTGTTAAAGTAATAGAGGGTCAGGAGACAATAAATATCTTGCCTGAGATTTTAACAAATATTGTCAGAAACACATCCTTCCCGAAGTCAATGAAGTGGAAGGGCAATGGTTTGTTCTTTGCACGTCCTGTGCGTTCGCTTATTGCGCTTTTTGGAAATAAGATTGTTCCTCTGGAAATAAATGGGATTAAGTCAGATAAGTTTACTTACGGACACCCCTTCCTTTCCGGGAAGCGGATTGAAATTCATGCGGCAGATTGGGATTTATACAGGCAGTTACTTAAACAGGAGAAGGTGGTGGTTGATATGGATGAACGGCGTGAGCTTTTGCGGTCAAAAATAACGCAGCTTATGACCCCTTACAGTGCCAGTATTGATGATGAGGAATTACTGGATGAGGTTACAAATCTAGTTGAATATCCTAATGCAATTGAATGCGGTTTTAATGAAGAGTTTCTTGATATTCCTGCAGAGGTTATCGAAACGGCTATGAAAGAACATCAGCGGTATTTTCCTATAAAGAAGGGTGGGCGCAAGCTGGTGGCAAGATTTATTGCAGTGCTTAATCGTGATGAGAGCAACGCAGATACTACGATTCGGGGTAACGAACAGGTATTAAAGGCGCGGCTTTCGGATGCAAGATTTTTTTGGAAAGAAGACAAAAAGATTCCGTTAGAAAAACGTGTTGGAGATTTAAAGAACCTTGCCTTTCTTGAAAAACTTGGAAATTATCATGACCGGACAAACAGAATCGCTGAGCTTTCCAGTTTTATTGCACATAAATTGATTGATTGCAACAAGCTTGCCATAGAGGACGTTCAATTGGTTAAAAGGGCAGCCCTGCTATGCAAGGCAGACCTTCTTACACAGATGGTTGGAGAATTCCCTTCATTACAGGGGGTTATGGGCAGGGAATATGCCGAGTGGGATGGCGAAGAACCATCAGTTGCAACAGCGATTGCAGAACATTATATGCCGCGCTTTGCCACAGATAATATACCTGCATCAAAAATTGGTGCGATTGTAGGACTGGCAGATAAGTTCGACACGATATCGAGCTGCTTTGCGCTTGGATTGGTTCCCACTGGTTCACAAGACCCTTATTCGTTGAGACGACATGCCTACGGTATTATACGGATAATAGAAAAGCACGAATTTACACTGGAACTCAAAGAGATACTTTTTCACTCATTAAGATTACTTCCGGTACTCAATGTATCAGGTGATCAATGTCAGCAAATAAACGAAATAGTACCAAAAATCAAGGAATTCTTTAGAGACAGGCTATTTAATGTTAACACTGAAAGAGATATTCGTTATGACCTGGTAAATGCCGTGTTAAATGCCGGAATAGGGTTTGAAGATGTTTATAATTTTTCACAGCGACTAAAAGTTATATCGGATATTTCAAAAGAAGAATGGTGGCACGAGTTGGTTACCGTTGTTGAGAGGACATTTAATATTGGGAAAAAGGCGAGTAGTTCCGGGAATGTAAATGAAGCCCTGTTAGCCGAATCGGAGGAGCGCATATTGTGGGATATTTATAAGAAAAATGAGGCAGATATACAAAGGCTAACGGACGATTGTAAGTATAGAGAGTCCTCTGTCAGATATTGTAAGGCTTTTTCTAAGCCGGTTCATGAGTTTTTTGACAGGGTGTTCGTGAATGTGGAAGATGAAAATATACGTAGCAACAGACTTTCTCTTATGAAAAAGATTAATGAATTATATTCTCAAAAGATTGCAGACCTTTCCCAGATAATTATCCCCGATGCGAAACCATCCTGATATTAAATTAGATTCTTCGCTTTGCTCAGAATGACAATTCTACAATCACGTATCATTCTGAAGAGCTTCTCCTGAGCTAAGCCGAAGGAAGCGACTGAAGAATCTCACATTGAAATTCCTTAACATTAATTAGCCTGTTCCAGTTGTTTTATGAGCTTCTTTATTCCATTAGCCTGTTCCTGATGCGATTCAATTCTTATACTCTCTTTCAGATGGAACAAGGCTCCTTTTTTGTCATTTCTATGTTTTAGTAAAGTGACGCCTAAATTCATGTGCGCATTTGCATAGTCTGGTTTAATGCGTAGCGCTATCTCAAATTCCTTAATTGAATCGTCATAGATCCCTTTATTGTTATAAAGAATTCCCAGCGCATTGTGCGCCTTTGCATGATAATATTCCATATTGAGGGCTTTCTTGAACGACCGCTCAGCTTCATTCAGTAATCCTTTTCTATAATACGCAATACCGAGATTGCAGTATGCATCAGGAAATAGTGGATTAATAGAAATGGCTTGATTAAATGAGTTAATTGCTTCATCTAAGCGCCTTTGTTTTACAAATACAACGCCAAGGTTATTATATACACGTTTATGTCGTGGATTTATATCTATGCATTCTAAAAAGTAGCTGGTTGCATCTTCTAACATGTTCATATTATCATAACAAATACCCAGATTATTATAGATATCGGCATCATTAGGGTTAATTCCCAACGCCCTCTTGTATTCTTCAATTGCCTCGGAATTAAGTCCTCTGTTTTCGTAGGCGTTTCCTAAATTAATATGCGCCCTGATACTGTCCGGGGAGGTTTTAACTGTTTTCGCCCATAATCGTAAACCATCCTTCCAGTCAGAATTTCTACTAAAAGTTAAATAGGCATTTCCTGCCAAAATACAGGATAATATGGAGATGGTAAATGGATTAATAAAACTTGTATAGAGTGAAGAATTTTTAGAATTTATGTCCATGGATGAAGCGTGGACGTAAGCATCCCGCTTCAGACATAGGGAGTATGAAGGTGACATTTTTTTTGATAATAGAATCGCAATAAATATACTGAAACCTGCACAGGGTATGTATAAATATCGTTCTGCCATGATGTTTGATAATGGGAAGATATTCATAACAGGAATGAGTGTAACAAAGCACCATATGATAAAGAAAAATATTATTTTGTTTTTTAACCACATCCTGAATGAGATTATACCTGTTACAATAAATAGTAGGATAGACAGCAAGGATGATAATTTTATTGGTGAGTTAGAAAATGGAACTGTGTAGTCTGTATTAAGGCTGAAAGGCAGAAAAACGAGTTTTATGTAAGAAGACAGAACATGAATCATAGTAAAAAGGTTAGTTAGGAGGCTGTCTTGGGGGTAAGCATTGACTTTTGACTCTAGCGGGTTATGCAGGAAGAAAAAGCGAATCAAGATATAAAAAATAGTTATCAAGAAATAGCCTGTGTAATAATGCAGAATTCTTGGTCTTAAGTATTGAATAATATTCCCTTTCTTGTTTTTGTTGGGGGATGATGCGGTATCATTTGCATTATTTGATGGGAGGCCTCTTAAGATAATGTCAGATAGCAATATCAATACGGGTAAAGTAATTGTCATTTCTTTTGAAAAAAGGCTTAACAGAAAACAGCACAACGATAAGGGATAGTAGGGTATGAATTTTAGTTGATTTGCTTTTAGATAGCAGATGAATGCAAGAATAAAAAACATGAATGCAAGCAAATCTTCTCGAAATCCAATTGCATTAACTGCTTCGGAAAAGATTGGATATGAAGAAAAGAAGACTGAAGCTATTAAAGCCAAGAGTCTTTTTCTTAGTAATAGAAAGGTAAAAATAAAGACAAGGATACTGTTAATTGCGTGAAGCAAAACATTAGTTAGATGATAACCAGACGAGTTTAAATGCCAGAATGTATAATCAATAAAATAAGATACAGTTACTACTGGACGGTAAGTTAATTCCGCTGAAAGCGAGAAATACTTGCTTGTAAAAATATATGGAAAGTTGCTCCAGTGCCTTATGAAGTAGTTATTGATAATTGTAGATTCATCGTCATATACAAACGAATTGCTTAGACAATTTAAGTACACGACAATTGAAATGATAAAGGGGAGTATAAGACAAAAGATGGTTTGATATTTATTTGATTTTTCTAATCTTTTCATGTAACTATAATGTTCGAATCTTAGGTGCTTGTTAGCTAAAGATAACACATTTAAATTAGACTTGACAATAAATATCTTGTTAAGTAAACTTCCGCTATGAAATTTTATTTTTTTAAATATTATAAAAGAGGTTGGTCTTAGGGTTGATTTAATTTAAGATATCAAGAAAAAGCCCTAAAACCTTATGTTTTAGGGCTTTTTCTTGCCCATGGACATTGGTGGAGGTGTAGTCAAATGATTATTGTAATGAAGCCAGAATCTACAAAAAAAGATATTAACCACGTTATTGAAAGCATAGAAAAGGTTGGCTTGAAGGGGATTCTCTTACAGGGAACCAACAGAAATGTAATTGCCATCATAGGTGACGAGCGTATATTACCTGCCGACTTCTGGGATGTATTGCCGGGCGTGGAGAAATCAGTTCCAATTCTTGCCCCATATAAATTAGCAAGCAAGGAAGGAAAAGATTTTAAGACAGTTGTTCATCTCGGTAATGGTAAGAAGGTTGGTGGAGATCAGATTGCAGTCATCGCCGGACCGTGCGCGATAGAAAGTAAAGAGCAGATTATTGAAATTGCAAAAAGGGTCAGAGATGCAGGTGCGACTGCATTGCGTGGCGGTGCCTTCAAACCACGGAGCAATCCTTATACTTTCCAAGGTTTACAGGAAGAGGGATTGGTGCATCTGGCACGTGCACGTGAGGAGGTAGGATTACCTATTGTTACTGAGGTACTTACCCCTGAACATGTGAAGTTAGTCAGTAAATACAGCGATGTTTTACAGATAGGAACGCGCAATATGCAGAATTTCTTACTTCTTCGCGCTGTCGGCGAATCAGGTAAACCAGTGATTTTAAAGCGTGGGATGTCCGCTACGGTTGAAGAACTCCTGCTTGCGGCAGAGTATGTTCTGGCGCAAAATAATCCAAATGTTATTTTGTGTGAAAGAGGCATTCGAACATTTGAGACGCATACCCGTTTCACACTTTCTTTAAGCATCGTGCCATTACTCAGGGAGATGACACACCTTCCTGTTATCGTAGATCCTAGTCATGGGACTGGAAAAAGGAGTCTTGTGAATCCCATGTCCAAAGGCTCAATAGCGGTAGGTGCTGATGGATTATTAATTGAAACCCACCCTGAGCCTGAAAAATCATTTGTAGATGGTCCACAGACAATTACCCTTGAAGCATTTGACAATCTAATGCAGGAGTTAAGACCTGTAGCTGAAGCAGTTGGAAGAAAAATATAATCTGTGAGAAGAAAAGATAAGGAAATAACAGATAGATGCGAGATTGAGGAAATCCTTTCAACTGCCGCGGTGGGTAGATTAGGAACATGCGCAAATGGAATCCCTTATATTACTCCCGTGAATTTTATATATGATAAAGAAACCTCTAAAATTTTTATTCATTGCGCAAACGAGGGAAGAAAGTTAGATAATATCCGAGTAAATAATAATATCTGTTTTGAAGTAGAAGAAGTTAAAAATGTGATTGTAAAACAACCCACCTGCGCTTCTTCAGTCGCTTACAAATCGGTTATTATGTTTGGTACAATAAAGACACTTTCCGATATTAATGCTAAAAACGATGCCCTTCAAAAACTTGCCAATAAATATGCACCTCAGAATCCAAAAGGCCCTTTTACAGAGGCGATGCTGAATAAGACGAATGTGCTCGAAATAGAGATTAAGGAAACGACTGCAAAAAGAAGCCCGGTTAAACTTGTTGTTACCGATCCTTCAAAAAAATAACGTGATAATTTTCTGTGGATTATGATGAGATAGAACCGATTTAGGAAATCGTCAAATAAGAACGAGAAAGGAAAAGCTTATTTATGGAATTTACACCGTCGAAGAGACTTCAGTCCATCGGTGCATATGCCTTTGCAGAAGTTGACAAGGAAGTTGAAAAATTAAAATCACAGGGAATCACGCCCATTGATTTTGGTGTGGGTGATCCCACAGTGCCAACGTCTGAGATTGTACGCAAGGCAACACAAAAGGCAATAACACTCCGCAAATATTCAGGTTATCCAAGTTACATTGGTACGACTGAGTTTCGACAGGCAATTGCTGATTGGTTTCAGAAAAGATTTGGTGTTTCACTAGACCATGCTTCCGAGGTTTCTTCAACTATAGGCTCAAAAGAGGCTGTTTTTAACTTCCATGAAGGGATTGTCAATCCTGGCGATTATGTGATTATTCCCACACCGGGATACCCACCATACACGCGAGGCACTTTATTTGCCGAGGGTATTCCTTATTATGTGCCTCTTCTGGTAGAGAACAAATTTTTGATTGATTTAAAATCAATACCAGAAGAAGTCTGTAAAAAGGCAAAGTTAATGTGGATAAACTATCCAAATAGTCCGTCAGGAGCCACAGCGCCTCTTTCGTACCTGAAAGAAATAGTTGAATTTGGCAAAAAATACAATATCATCATTGCCTCGGACGAGGCTTATAGCGAAATTTATTTCAATGAACCACCGCACAGTATTCTGGAAGTAACAAAAGAGGGAGTAATTGTATTTAACTCTTTGTCAAAGAGAAGCGCTATGACTTGTTACCGTGTGGGCTGGGTGGCGGGGGATAGAGGGATTATAGATATATTTAAAAAAGTGAAGACAAATATTGATTCGGGTACTGCCACTTTTATACAGGATGGAGCCATTGCTGCGTACAGTAATGAAATCCATGTTGAGAAGATGAGAAATGAATACAGGATTAAGAGGGATTTACTTGTAAATGCCTTCAAGAAAATAAAATTACAAGATTGTACGCCGGATGCCGCGATTTATTTATGGCAAAAAGTGCCGCAGGGCATGACGTCTGTGGACTTTGCAAAGAAATTGCTCTCGCCTGAGATTGCAATTGTGACAACGCCAGGGGCATGGATTAGTGATAAAACAGAAAATGGATTAAATCCCGGAGAGGGATATGTGCGGTTTGCCTTAGTTCCAAGTGTCAAAAACACAAGGGAAGCTGCACGCAGGATTAAGAAGATACTACGGAAGATTCTATGAAAAAGCGACTATTCAGTGGCATTCAACCCAGCGGTGATGTGCACATCGGTAATTATCTCGGTGCCATTAAAAATTGGGTACGATTAATTGACCAGTATGATTGTCTATTTTGCATTGTGGATTATCATGCGATTACCATCGAATACGACCCAAAAGAAATGCAAAGACGCATATTCAATGCAGCGGCTGTTAATATCGCAGCCGGATTAGACCCAGAAAAATGCACCATCTTTGTTCAATCGCACGTACCTGAACATACGGAGCTTGCCTGGATATTTAACACTATAACTCCAATAGGTCATCTCGAGCGGATGACCCAATTTAAAGATAAATCAAAACAGCACAGGGAAAACATTAATGCAGGACTGTTTACTTATCCGGTTCTGCAGACGGCTGACATCCTGCTTTATAAGGGCGAGGTCGTCCCTGTAGGTGAAGACCAGGTTCAACATATTGAATTATCAAGGGAGATTGCAAGAAAATTCAACATGCGATATGGCGAAATATTTCCAGAACCACAGGAGATATTGTCCGAAGCCCCTAGAATCATGGGACTCGATGGCAAGACTAAGATGAGCAAGAGCCTTGGCAATTATATTTCACTCGTAGAATCCCCCGAATCAATCTGGAAAAAACTATCAACTGCCGTTACAGACGAGAATAGAAAGAGGCGCACCGATCCAGGGAATCCCGACATCTGCAATCTTTTTACATTGCACAAATATTTTTCAAAGAAAGAACAGATTGAACGCATTAATGTAGTGTGTCGGACTGCCGAGATCGGCTGTATTGAGTGCAAAAAGATTTTATCAGAAAACATGGTTGAACATCTGACCCCCATCTGCCTTAAATATGAGCGATTGATTAAAAATACAGATTCTCTGGTAAATATCCTGCAAACAGGCGCAAAAAGGTGCAGGCGCATGGCAGAGGAGACAATGATAGAGGTCAAGAAGAAGATGGGTTTGGTTTAGCGGCTGGGATAATAATTTAGCTAATTGAAATAAATATTCGGTAAAATACTTTTAGATTCTTCACTCCGCTTTTCTACATTTAGACGCTGTCCTGAACAAAGTGAAGGAATTACAATTCAAACTAGGCATTCTAAACCGGAGCCATGAGCTAAGAAGGGGCGACGAAAAATAGATTCAAAGAGTTGCAAATACAAAATTATTAGCGGACATGGATTATTTTATTAAAGATATTGTATCAATTTTAAAGAATAAAATTGACCTACCAGAGGATGAGATAAAAAGGCAACTTGAAATACCGCCTGACTTTAAGATGGGCGATTATGCCTTCCCATGTTATAGCCTCTCAAAAGCACTTAAAAAATCCCCAAACGTTATCGCCTCAGAACTAGCTAAAACACTGCATATCAGAAGTCCAGTTGTAGAAATAAAAGCCACAGGTCCTTATCTGAACTTTTTTCTTGATAAAGTGATATTTTCAGAAAGTGTGTTGAAGAAGATGTGGGATGAGCGTGAACGTTACGGAAGAAATAATATTGGCGCTGACAAGACAGTTGTAGTTGATTATTCTTCTCCAAACATTGCAAAACACCTTGCCGTGCATCACCTTCGTTCTGCGCTTATAGGAGGAGCAATATACAATATATACAGTGCGCTAGGATACAATTGTGTCGGAATCAATCACCTCGGTGATTGGGGGACGCAATTCGGGCAATTGATTGTTGCATATAAAAAATGGGGCAGTGAAGTTATTGGTAAATTCTGCACCGTGACAGACCTGAATAATCTTTACGTGAAATTTCATCAGGAGGCAGAAAAAGATCCCGCACTTGAAGAAGAGGCGAGGGAATGGTTCAAGAGACTCGAAACCGGGGATGTAGAGGCAAGGAAGCTCTGGCAAAACTTTAAGGAAGCCAGCCTGAAGGAATTCCAGAAGATTTACGATATGCTCGGAGTACACTTCGACGCCTTTACAGGCGAGAGTTTTTACAACACAATGGTCGAAGATACGATATTGGAAATTAAACAAAAAGGGCTTGCAAGGCTCAGCGAACAGGCATTGATTGTGGATTTAGAGCCTTACAACATGCCGCCGTGTCTTTTACGTAAGAAAGATGAAACCACCCTTTATGCCACCCGCGATATTGCAGCCGCAGAATACAGGAGCAAGACGTACAACTTCGACAAAATGATTTATGTGGTAGGCTCTGAGCAAAAACTGCATTTTAAACAGGTATTTAAAGTGCTGGAACTCATGGGATATAACTGGGCGAATTACTGTGTACATGTGGATTTTGGACTCATGAAATTTAAAGACGGCAAGATGTCCACACGTAAGGGAAAGGTTGTTTTGCTGGAAGATTTGTTAACGGAGGCCGTTGAACGCATTGGGAAAATTATAGAAGAAAAGAATCCATCACTGGAAAATAAGGATACAGTTGCGAAGGAAGTCGGTATCGGTGCTGTTATATTTGCTGACCTGTCTACAAAACGTAATAAGGACGTGATCTTTAACTGGGATGAGGTACTGAATTTTGAGGGAGAAACAGGTCCTTACGTTCAATATACCCATGCGAGGTTATGCAGTATCCTCAGGAAATATGGAAAACCGGTGACGGCAGATGTGAATTTTAAATTACTTAATGAAGACGAAACCGTCGTTTTAATTAAAAGCCTGTGGCAATTCCCCTCTGTTACATTAAGGGCAGCCGAGAGTTATGAACCAGCCCTTATCTGCAATTATCTTATTGATGTATGCGGTAATCTGAACAGATTTTACAATACCCACAGGGTTCTATCTGATAATGAAGAAATAACAAGTGCCAGGATACTGCTGGCGGATGCCACACGTCAGGTCATAAAAAACGGGCTTGGCTTGCTTGGTATCCATGCACCTGAACAAATGTAAAATATTTGAATTAGATTCTTTCGCTCCGCTCAGAATGACAAATTGTTATGTTAAGCCTTTTATTCTTTTATACTACAGCCTTCGCGTTTTGTCATGCTGAACGCGAAGAATCCGGTCTTTATACTCAGTATAATCTCCGTGAAGTATCTCACCTATAAATTGTTTAAAATTTATAAACATGCAATTGGAAACACAGTTTTAACGCTTGACGTTGTACCTTCCGTAATTTATATTCTTTCCTGTGACAAAGTCATCCGGATATAAAGAATTTGTAAAAAGACTTAGAATGTAAGTCGTCGTTTGCAATGTAGTTCGTGATAAAAATAATAGAGAAATCCTTTGATTTTAATGATTACATGCCAGATGAACGTATAAAAAAAATCTTATCACTCCTCGAAAAGGCGTATCCAGATGCAGGGATTGTCCTGAAATATAAGACTCCGTTGGAACTGCTCGTTGCAACCATCCTTGCTGCACAGTGTACGGATGAACGTGTAAATAAGGTTACGGAGACGCTGTTCAAAAAGTATAAAACAGCAAATGATTTTGCCGATGCCCGGCAGGACGTCTTTGAACAGGAAATACGCTCGACAGGTTTTTACAAGAATAAGGCAAAAAACACCATTGCCTGCTGTAAGCAAATAATTGAACAATTCAATGGTAAGGTGCCAGATAATCTTGAAGACTTGATAACATTACCCGGCGTTGGCAGAAAGACGGCTAATGTGCTACTGGGCAGTGTGTTTGGAAAACAGGCAATTGCAGTTGATACACATGTATTTCGCGTCTCTCACCGCCTTGAACTGGCTAAATCCAACGACCCCGATAAAGTCGAGCAGGAGTTATGCAGGATTATACCGCAGGAAAGGTGGACAAAGGACTGTCTTGTGATTGGCGCTCACGGCAGGCGTACCTGTATTGCAAAAAAGCCTTTGTGCAATTCATGCGTTGTGGAAAAGTTGTGCAACTCCGATGATAAGATAACTTCTTATAAATGATTGTGAAGGATAATCTTTTTTAACTTTTAAAATATAATTGTAATACCAAACCATATCAGTGATATTGTCATTACCATTAACATTAGCATTGGTGTGACGCGGCGTACCGTATCCCTAAATTTGAATAATAAAAATTTGACGACCTATGCCAAACGAATCAGTCATAATAATCCAACGCCTGGGACTACTGTAATTTTAGTAATGGTAATGGCGTAAACTACGGCGATTGTGGAGAGCAGTTGAACTATCTCCTGTTTTTGGAGACGGGTGATGAGCAGGCAAAACACATTTTTACAAAAACCTGTTATCCCTGAATATTTTAAATAACAGTAAAAGATTTCATTTTCTTGAAATAAACGCCTCGACAATGAGTATACAAAAGGTTAGAAGTAAGATGGTGCCCCACATGGTCTTTTTGGCTTCGCCAAGGAGGACCTCACCACTTTCATTAATATCTGAAGTTATCGTAAGATTTATACCGCCCATAAGCGCTGCAATCTCTTTTTTATCTATTTTACTCAAGTTTGATTCAATTGTATTTAAGTTCACAGCAAAATACTCAGGAAATTGAGGAAGTGGTTTCCCATCAACCGTAATCGTATAAATTCCGGGTATATGCGTTTCCACGTATGATAAGGATTTTTCATTATAATTAAGCTGTGGTTGTAAGACGGTTTTTACTCCTTCCGGATTAGTTATTTCTACGTTGTTAATATTATTCGGACATGATATTTGCCACGTATTATCAACCATAGCCTCATTCAATATTTCTTCAGAAACGTTCCCTGCTAGGTGTTTACATAATTGCTGCATCAATGGAAGGAAGAATGATTTTACGGGCATATCAGTCCAGTCCCTGTCAATTGAGGATGTAAACAGCACGCTTTTACCACCCTCAATTTGCCTTATAATAACAGCAGGTGTATCATCTGAAAATGAAAGTAAAGTTTTGCAATCGCCAAGCGGCGTTGGGTCAACATAGAATATTCTATAAAATTTTGCAGATGATAGTGTGCTGACATCTGTTTCAGAAAGGATATTTAAAATAGGGTGCATGCGTTCAACTAGTTTTAAATGAAGCGGTTGTTCTTCGGATATCAAGCTTCCGCTGGAAAAGGTCTTAATTGTGTAAAGGCGGTTTGGTAAGAGCGTACCAAATGAATTATTATAATAATTGGCATCCACCTTATTACCGACTGAAAAAACAACTGAACCTCCCCCTTTTACAAACTTCTCTAGTTCATGTATCTTCTCAAAAGGCAGAGTTTCAACATTACACAAAAAGATGATATCAAAACTGGCAAGTTCAAAGTTATTAAATTCGTGTACAGAAATTATTGTTGGTTTTATTGAAGACGCATGTTCAAGACCGGGATTTAATGCCTTTTCTATATAAAAAGTTTCACTTTCATAAATATTTGTCTTGGGGTCGCCATCAATCAATAACACATCAAGTTTTTGTGAGGTATTAATTGCGAAGTATCGTTTATTGTCAACACCTAAATTATCCTTTAAAATCTCAATCCACCCGGCGTGGTTTATCCCTTTTTCTACATTAAAACAAAATTCCTTTGTTTCAGACGCATTAGACTCTATGTTAAAAAATCCCTGAGCAATCTTTTTCTGATCTATAAAAACCTGCACCATCAGTTCTTTCGCTTTCGTTGATGAAAAATTAGAAACTGTTACGTTTACACGACATTCAACGTTTGTTCCTGACGTAACAATGGAAGATCCAACATTTGTTATCGCTATGTTTTTAAGTATTTTATCCTCCGACAGGTCTATTATGTGGACACTAGACACACAATTGCGTAGACGTTCATTTCCGGTTTTGAACCAATCAGTATTCCAACCGTTTTTTGTCATATCAGTCAGCAAGTATACTCGTTTAATAGGGGCTTTGGATGTATTCAGTATTTCAATTGATTTATCTAGTGTGGATGTTATAGGGACAGATAGATAGGTCGGTAGTAATTTATCCAAAGAGTTTAAGAGATTATTTTTGTCGTAATCAAGTCCTGGTAGCGCCTGTAACCTGCTGCTGGAACAACTAATAACCACTGCCTCATCATTTTTTGTTAAGTTATTAATAATTTCCTTTGCCGCAGCTTTGGCAGACTTGAAGAATGAATCTCGATTGTTTGTATATTGCATGCTGTACGAATCATCTAAAATAATAACATTACTCGTAGGCACATTTTCTCCTGAAATACCACTGCTAAATGTCTTTAAAAAAGGCCTGGCAAATGCTATAGCAAGGAAGGCAATTAAGGAAGCCCTGAGAATCAGCAAGATTAGTTGACGAAGCTTGAATTTTACGGAGATTCGCTTGTTTGTTTGAAATATGAAATCTATAGCGGCAAATTTGTATGAAAAGGCTTTTTTTTTGTTAATGAGATGTATGATTATTGGTATGCTTATTCCTAAAATACCAAATAACAGAAGTGGATTAAAAAAGGAAATCATAAACTAATCATTTCTTAATTTGTTCAAATACAGAATTCTTATATTTTTCACCATAAGTGTTTTATTTCATTATTGAGTTGACCTATTACAAATATTTTCATTTAAAAAATTTTGTAATAGAATGTTGCGAACCTTCCCTTCTCATAAGAAATTTAATTAATGCCTGATCTAATGGCGTTGAGGAATCAATAAGCCAGTAATCAATCTGATTTTCTAAACAAGATTGTTTGAACTGTTCGAGGTAACGGTTAAGCTCATTCAAATAGTGACTTCTGATAGACTTTGGCTCTGCTATGATACGTCTTTCATCCTCCATAGATTCAAAATATGTAATTGCTTCAAAAGGAAATGTCAACTCGTAGTGGTCAAGGATATGGAATAAAATAATTTCACTTCTTTTAAAATGAAAATATTTTAATTGCTTAATTATTTTATCGGTATCATCAAGAAAGTCGGATACAACAACAATTAGAGACCGCCGCCCGATTTTTTCTATAAATTCATTTAATATATTACTAACATCCGATTTACCCGAAGGCTTCAATTCTGCCAATGCGTTAAGCAAAACATTTAAATGCGTTATGCGGGAACGAGGAGGAATATATTTTATTACTTTGTCATTAAAGCTGATAAACCCTACCATATCGGACTGTTTTAGTAACAAAAATGCTAATGATGCCATCAGGGTTGAGGCATATTCAAATTTGCTCATGCCTGTTGATTTATACCCCATGGAACCACTGTTATCGAGGAATATATAACACTTGAGGTTGGTCTCCTCTTCAAATTGCTTGATGTAATATTTATCTGTTCTTGCATATACCTTCCAATCAATGTGTTTTATTTCGTCTCCGGGAGAGTACTCTTTGTGTTCCAGAAATTCAATACTAGAACCCCTGAAAGGGCTTTTATGAATGCCAGACAGGGCGCCATCTACTATGAGTCTTGCACGTAATTCCATATTAGAGATTTTCGATAATATTATTGGATCAAACGGATTTTCAGTCATATTTTTATTTTACTATTTAGAACAATATTAGAAAAGGGCTATTCAGATTATTCTGGCATCTGAATAAAGATGTGTTTAATTAAGTGTGTTCTTTTATAGTGTCGAGTAACTTATCAATAATCTCTAAAGATGTCTTGCCCTCTGCCTCGGCATGGAAATTAGTTATTATACGATGTTGTAAAACGAGTTTTGCAATTGCACGAACATCATTGCAAGTAGCGGCATACCTGCCTTCAAGTAATGAGCGCGCCTTGCTTCCAAGAATCAAATATTGAGAGGCACGAGGTCCTGCACCCCAGCTAATCCACTTCTTTATAAAATCCGGAGCACATGGGTCTGCTGGTCTGGATGCACGAACTAATTTTATGGCATATTCCAGCACATAATCAGCTACTGGCACTTTTGTTACAAGTATTTGAAGATTTGTTATTTCTTCCGGGTTGAGTACTTTATTTACAGTAGGTTTAAAATCAGAAGTAGTTGTTCTTACAATTTCAATTTCCTCTTCCTTCAATGGATATTGGACATTTATTTGAAACATAAATCTATCCAGTTGCGCCTCAGGCAACGGGTATGTACCTTCCTGCTCTATCGGATTTTGCGTTGCAAAAACTACGAAGGGAAGATCCATGGAATATGTAGTACCACCTGCTGTAACTTTATATTCTTGCATAGCCTGCAGCAAGGCAGCCTGAGTTTTAGGCGGTGTACGATTAATTTCATCTGCAAGAAGGATATTTGAAAAAATAGGACCTTTGATGAATTTGAAAAATCTTCTGCCTGTAGCATGGTCCTGTTCAAGTATATCAGTTCCAGTAATATCTGCAGGCATTAAATCGGGCGTGAATTGTATGCGGTTAAACTTCAGATTTAAAACATCTGCAAGGGTGCTGACAAGTAATGTCTTTGCAAGGCCTGGTACACCGACAAAAAGACAATGGCCTTTACAGAAAAGAGCAATAAGTAAATTACTTATAACCTCTTCTTGCCCAACAATAACCTTAGAAATTTCCTGTATTATTTTTTTGCGGCCAGCGACTATTTTATCAACAGTCTGTATATCTGATTTATCAACTTTAGTAGTCATAAACAATTAATTAAAATAAAAAGAGCGTCGGTGTCGAAGTTGCTCAGATAAGCCCAAAACTGAGCCAATCACTACCAAGGCTTTTCCCCGACACCAACGCTTTATAATCTTTTATCAGAAATTGATTGATTTGTGAAATAAAAATTTAAAAATTATCTGCTAACAGAACTAAATACGGGCACCTTATTGCATATATAAACGCAAGTAATTTCTTACTATTACGTTAAAGGATGACCGTTTTGTAGCAGCTTTCTTTTTAATAGCGTTGCCATTGCTTTTACACTTCTTTCAGGTGATGGATATACTGGGAAATTACACGCTTCAAACAATTGTTTGACCTTTATAGTAAACGTCCCACCAACTGTACAAATAACAGCAGGTTTTCCTGATAATTTCATTATGTCGGAAATTAGAGCGACCACCTTTTCTGTCATACCCTTTGGAGCCATAAGAGGAATTATAATAGCGGCGTCATACTCATTACTTTCAACCATACATGTTTTTAAGGCATTATAGTAATCTTCATCGCATGCACTTCCGGTTAAATCAACAGGATTGTTGACTACATAAAATCTTGAGAATTTACTCCTCAATTTTTCCTTTAGATGATCGGAAGGAGGTGGGAGTTCAATGCCGTTCTCTGAACAATGGTCAGCAACTATAACCCCAAATCCACCACCGTTAGTAACAATTAAAATGCGATTCCCCTTTGGTGGATTCTGCATTGAAAGGGCTTTAACACCGTCAATAAACTCCTCTAATCCATTTGTCTCTATAATACCTGATTTTAAAAACGCCGCCCTATAAATTTCATATCTTCCAGCAATTGCCCCTGTATGGGATTTAGCAGCAGCAATACCTGCAGCAACCTTTCCAACCTTCAATGCAACGATCGGTTTTTTTCTTGAGCACTCTTTAGCCACTTCTAAAAATTTTCTACCATTATCAACCGATTCCATGTAAATAGCGATAACTTTTGTGTGCACATCGTCTGCCAGAAAAGGCAAAAGTGTGGATTCTCCGATATCCATTCTATTACCATAATTTACCATTTTTGCTATACCCAACCCCTCCTGAGTTGCTAAATCCAACAAAGCAATAGCAAATGCCCCGCTCTGAGAAAGGATAGATAGAGAACCCTTTTGAGGTTTACTCACCCTTTCCCACGGGAGAAAGGAGGTTGTAAAGTTTGTATAATTATCCAGAATACCAAGGCAATTCGGCCCCAATATTCTAATATTATTTTCAATTGAAATTTTTTTGATTTTTTCTTCCATTTCGGTGCCTTCTGCGCCCATCTCACGAAAACCCGCGGAAATAATTATAGAATATTGAATCTTTTTTTGCGCTTGTTGCTTCATAGTGTCAACAACAAACTGTGCCGGTATTGCAATTACAGTCAGTGCAACCGCATCAGGAATGTCAAGTAAAGAAGGGAAACATCTTAATCCAAACACATTTTGATACTTTGGATTTACGGGATAGATTCTACCTTTAAATCCCATATCCATGATATTTTTAAGAATAATGCCTGGTAAACTACCTGGCTTTTCTGTAGCACCAACAATGGCAACTGATGGAGGATTAAAAAAGGTTTCCATGTAGAATTATAATTGATTGGATAAAATTACATTAATAATCTTTTTGAAGGATGTTGCTAGATATCTTTTTTCGTCTTGTTTTGAATCTTTGCAAGTAAATCCTTAGCTTCCTGGTCATTAGCGTCAAGTGTAAGCGCTGTACTCAACACCTTCCCGGCGAGTTCGTAATTATTCATGCTATAATATGCCATACCAAGGAGTTTGTAAGCAATAATTAAATTTTTATCAATCCTGAGTGCTTGTTCACATTCAGAGATAACTTTTGTCCATTCTGCGTTTTTTAAGTAAAAATCGGCAAGAAGTAAATTAATATTTATATAGTTATGATTGGGGTATGTTTTGTTAAACGTCTGAAGTGTCATTTTAGCATCATTATGCTTTCCGAGTTCAATATATGTAGTTGCTAAATTATAAGTGTACACAGGATTTTCAGGTTTTAGTTCTACAGCCTGTTTGAAATGTTTGATTGCATCCTCAAAACGCTGGTTCATTTTATAAATAGCACCAAGATTATTGTGATAACCATCTACAGAAGGGTTCGTGGCTAGTTGTTTTTCATAGAACGATATCAGTTCGTCATACTTTCCTATAGATAGATACATCTTTGTCAAATTATCCAGATAAACGGGTTCATTTGGGTTCAATTCTATTGCCTTTTTAAAGGCAATAATTGATTCCTCATACATGCCCTTCTTCCCGAGAATAGCCCCAAGATTATTATAGTATCCTGGCTCTGAAGGATTGAGTTTAACGGTTTTTTTTGCAAAATAAAGTGCATTATCAAAACTTTCCTTTTGTAAATAAACATTTGCTAAGCGGTCAACACAATTTACATCTTCCGGTTTTATGAGATATGCCTGATATAATTCATCTATTGCCTTGTCAAGGTCGCCTTTGGTTATATATACAATACCGAGGTTAAAGTGAAATGGGGATTGAAACGGGTCAGAATCAATAGCCTTTTCATAACACGTAATGGCAGAGTCTAATGTATTGCGACTGAATACTTCAGATAACATTTGATAAATCATGCCGAGGTGAAAAAAACCCATAAAATGCTGAGGAATGAGTCTCAATGTATTATTTGCTTCTATAAATGCTTTTTGGACTATTGCTTCATCTTTTGCTTTATATGCCATTTGAATATAAGTCCTGCATAGTTCGTCACGATAAAAAATCTCATAAGGATTTAGCCGTATACCATGCTTGATAAAAAATAAACTTTTTTCCGTCGCATTTCCCTGGGTAGTCTTTTCATATTCCATAACCCTTCTTCCATATTCAAAATACGCATCCGCCATGTAAAACCTGAGAACAAATACAAGAACAAAACTCATCGCTAATGGCACACTTGCACAACCAATCCACTTAAAGACATTAAATCCTGTTAGAATCCTGCATCCGGTTTTATCTGAGAATTTATCCTTTTCCTTCTTTCCTCGATGCAATTTATTGATTTTTTCTCTGGAAGAAGTATTAAATGTTTTGGCACGATTTATATTATCATTATTTATTAATACCTGATTTGCAGTAAGTTCTTCCGACACTACCTTTGAATTATTAATCTTTACTATTGAGATACAAAGTCCCATCGTCACCCAGAAAAGGGTTACTATCGGGGTATTCCCAAAGCTAAACTCATTCTGGATAAGATAAGACACAATACTAGCCAATAGCCCCAACATCAGCACCTTATCTTGGTTACTTAATTGTCTGTATTGCTTACAGACAAATACTCCAAATACAACCAACAGCCAAATATATGTGCCTAACCCAAAAATGCCGCGTGTAACGACTGTATCAAGTATATCATTATGGATTCTATCCTGTCTGGGGAAAAGAAAACCAGGATCGCCTTCTTTTAAAGTAAATACCTTCGCTAAATATTTTTGATAAACAATACCTATTGTGTCCGGACCTATACCAAAAAGAGGATAGTCTTTAAAGATCTTGGTAGCAGCTAAATATTGGAACACGCGCGAAAAGGTAGAACCACCAAAATTTAGTTTGTTAGTAATCCATGGCTTCTCACAAGTTTGTATTTTAGTTACAGGTAAACTTGTATTGACCTTAATGTCAGATAAATCAGTACTAATATTCATTGTTGTATCAAAATCACCTTGGAAACGATTTATAACAGACGTTTCGGGTCTCATATTGAAAAATATTCCAAGAGCAATAAATGATGCAACCCAGATTATGAATCTGTACTTCTTTGTATCTTTATTTACATAGATTAAAATTAAAAGTGGAATTAAACCACCTATGAGGGCAACAAAACACGCACGTGTATTTGTTAGCCAGAAGGTACTGTAAACAATCAAAGATAAAACAAAAAAAATCCACACTAAGATTTTCCTGCTTTTTATAACATATGCTTCTTCTTTATTCGAATAATTGAAGAACAGGGCAACTGTCAGTGGTAATGTTATAATAAGATAAGCGGAAAAGAATACCGGATTACCAAAGGTTGAAAATACACGCCTTGTCTCAAAACTGCTCCATTTGAATAAATCAAATCCAAGACACTGTAAAATACCATAACATGAAGCAATAACAGCCCCTGCTACTATTGATATTACCAGTAAATAAAGCCTCCTTCTCGTATTTACAAAGTTAACTATGGTATAAAAAGCAAGTATATAACATACCGTAGGAGTTAGTCCCTCGTACCGTTTATATGTACCGAAAAGACTTACAATAGGATTTATTGATATTACAGTTGAGATTACAAAAATAAATATAAAGGCAAGTATAGGAATATCCAGTGGGGTACGTGAAAATCTAAAATTTTGCTTAAAAGCCAGCATAATTGACCATACGATTAAAATCGCAATAACAATCAAATACAATGCTATTGCCTTGCTAAGATCAAAAACACTGTAAAGCCTGATGTCAAAAAACAGTTGAGGAACAATAACAACAGTAATTAATAAGGCAAGGATTATTTTGTCACAATATGCAACTACATTCTTAAATGAATTATTCATTATTCTTACTTACTCTTAGAAACCAATAATTATAGAGTACAATAAATTTTATAGGAAAGGGTCAAGCCATGGAAAAACTGGTAAATAATGGTTCCAACTTCTACAAAATACATCAAGTATAATAGTCACAATTAAACAACAAAAATACTGTCTTATCAACATATATAGCAAAAGTTTTATTTAGTATGGCATTTTAAATATATTTTTATCAAACTTTCTTATTTAACATACTAACTTAACGAATAATCGGTACAATAAACTTCATAAATCAAAAGTTGCGGCGACGTGATTTAGGAAATATCTTTATTAAAACGATTCCAATAACAAACCCCCCGATATGTGCCCACCATGCTACACCTCCACCGTGAGAAGAAGAAATAGCCGCCGTACCACTAAAGAATTGAATAAGAAACCAAAAACCCAATATGATGATAGCCGGCAATTCTAACATTTCCCAGAATAAAAACAAAGGTACCAATACCAGCACTCGCGCCCGTGGAAACGTTACCATGTACGCGCCAAGCACTCCCGCAATCGCACCACTTGCACCTACACAAGGAATACCAGACTGACTGTTAAAATAAACATGTATAAAAGCAGAACCAATTCCGCAAAGTAGATAAAACATAATAAATTTAAACCGCCCCAGACGATCTTCTATATTGTCTCCAAAAATCCATAAATACCACATATTCCCTATTAAATGAATAAATCCTCCGTGTAAAAACATAAAACTTAAAAAAGGGAGATATGTGTTGAAGATGGTTGAACCGGGAATGTCGGTGGAATAATATACCTTGATGGGAACTATACCAAATTGAAAAAGGAAGGAATCTAATCGCCTGCCTAATGATAACTCAAAAATAAAAATCAATACATTAAAAATAATAATGCTGACGGTAACAATTGGAAATGTTCCTGATGGATTTCTATCGCGGAGGGGTATCATCTATATTCATCTATGTACATATGTCCGTTCATAATTACTAAGTATGATAAATTACTAAAAGACGTTTGAAAGACTTGATAAATCTTTAAAAAGCAAGTGTTCATTTTAGTATCTAACTGTTTGTGCAAGCAATTTGTAATACGGAAAATTCCTTCCCGGACATTCTGTTTCTCTTATATGTCTGTGCATAATTATATTTTCAGAAGGAATGCGACATCGCCCCTGTAGATATTCTACGAGGATTGAAAGTGAAGCCATTTGTGCGGCAGTTGGGTATGAATCATTAAAATTCCCTACAAGACAAATCCCTATGCCGTGGTGATTATACTCTTGCACACCAGCGTGCGCACCGTCTATTTGGTTTATCCATCTGCCTCCAATCTCAATCTGTCCATCGCCAGAACCAATTCCATTGCCTATTACAAAATGGTAACCAAGGCCATTTTCCCATCCTCTTTTTTCACGATGATATTTATCAAATTCAACAGCACTGCCAGATGACGAAGCACTGTGATGAATAACAATATATTTCCAATCTCTAACGTAATAACGATTCAGTTGACTAACTATATACGGTTCAACTTTTCTTGGTGGAGGCCTCATAGAAGTTACGGGTTTAAATGTGGGTGGGGCATAACAACCACATAAATACAAGGAAAATACAATGGCAAAAAATATAAAGACATAACTTTTCCATTTGAAAAGCATGTAAATCTCCCAAATTGAAATCTATTATTTGGATAGTCATTCTTACAGTTTAAATTAGTTCGTTGGAAGTATAACATAAGCATAGTTTTTGTCAATTCGCAAGTTTATCATGTTTTATGTAAAAATTACTTATGAAAGACAAACTAATTAAAGATTTAATAACCATGAAATTTTATCTTAATATTTTATTTTTTGCTTGACATATAACTCTAAAATGCTTATGTAAAAATTATTGTTATTTGGACTTAGTATATGTTTTAATTCAAAAAATCCTATCACATACCTTCAAATCAAAAAGATGCTTTTCCTAGCGAGAATACTGAGTGATTAGAACAAAAGAACTAAATCTAAAAAATGGTTCCCGCATAGTCGTTATTGGAGGTGGGCCAGCAGGTGCTTTTTTTAGTATTTTTGCTTCTAAATTAGCACAAGACTTGGGCAGGAAACTCGATATTACTATATATGAGAAAAAAATTTTCGATAATCAGGGCGCCTTAGGTTGCAATATGTGTGCAGGGGTCATTTCAGAATCACTAGTACAATCACTTGCTTTAGAAGATATAAACTTACCATCTTCAGTAGTACAATCATGTGTTGATTCTTATTATTTTCACACACAAAATGGCAACATTAAAATTAAATCTTCTCGTATACAACAAAGAGGTATTGCTACTATTTTCAGGGGTGGAGGCCCTAAAGGAAATGCTGGAAAAGATATACAGAGCTTTGACGAATTCCTTCTTCATAAAGCAGTTGAACATGGCGCCAAAGTTAAACACATATTTATAGATAAAATAAACCTAAATGATGATAAACCTGTTATTTATGCAGGTGAAAGATTGCAAAATGATTGCGACCTGCTGGTTGGAGCTTCTGGAGTAAAGGCAAATAGCGGCAAAATATATGAAAAATTAGGAATTGGATATAAGATTCCTTCCACGATTAGAGCTACACAGTCCGAAATTGAACTGGGGAGCGATTGGATAGCAAACAAGTTTGGGAATTCAATCCATATCTTTCTTCTGCGCATCCCTGGAGTAAAATTTGTAAGTGTTATTCCTAAAGGGCGGTTCATAACGGTTAGTCTGTTAGGGAATGAACCTAACGTTGAATATATAAAAATGTTTCTTGCTCACCCGGTAATGAAACAAATGCTTCCGCAAGGATTTAAAATACCAGATAAATTTTGCCACTGCTTCCCTAAAATAAATATAAAAGGGGCAAAAAACCCTTTCGCTGATAGACTGGTGTTAGTTGGAGACGCAAGCAGCGTTAGACTATACAAAGATGGGATAGGTTCAGCTTATATTACTTCTAAAGCGGCAGCACATACAGCTATTTTGTATGGTATTGGTAAACAAAACTTCGAAAAACATTATCTTCCTGTTTGCAAAAATCTGGATGCAGATAACCTCTTTGGGAAATTACTTTTTTCAGTAAACGACTTTGTCTCTTATACCGCTTTACTAAGCAAAGGCTATTTCAGGACAATCCAGCAAGAGCAGGCAGATTTGCACAAAACTACCCATCATAGCGATATTTTATGGGATATGTTTACAGGAAGCCGATTTTATAAAGAAATCTTCATAAGGACACTTAATCCACGGTATATTTTAAATTTATTATTCACTATAACTTCTACTTCTTTATTGGATATGCTGTCTATTCAGCCTAAAAAATGAAAGGGAATTCCCCATGTCAGAAAAAGCCTTCCTTGGAAAACTATATAATGATGGTGATGTTATTGTTGAAGAAGGTTCAAAGAGCCGCACAATGTATGTTATACAGAGTGGAAAAGTTAAAGTTGTAAAAAAAGAAGGAGAAAGGGAAACAACACTCGCTTTTCTAGGTGAAGGCGATGTCTTTGGAGAAATGAGTCTTTTTGATGCGAGTCCTCGCTCTGCAACGATTATTGCTGTTGGTGAGGCTAGAGTACTCGCCATAGAACATGAAGGACTCCTAAAGAAAATAAAAGTGGACCCCACCCTAGCGTTTAACATTATAAAACAGATGAGTCGCCGCATTAGAAATCTAAATTCGAAATTAAGCACTATTTTTAGAACTATTACCGACACTAATGATAAACTCAAAAAGTTTAATCCAGAAAACATAGAAACAATACAAAAAGAATTACAAAAATTATACGATACGTTTATTCAAATGGATTTACATACCCATTGAATATAAAATATAAATATATTTGTTTTTCAAATAACAACTGTAAGGATATAATTAATACAATATAAAGCACTGATAATATTAAGTGACAAAGGGCATTATGCAATATTATATAAAAACAATTCCTTGTCTTAGAATTTTCCTAAGACTTACAAAAGGGACTTTTTTAATATAGTGTGATACGGTTTCAAATATGATTAATAAAAATAATAAATTTTATAAACTCTCAAAAGGCGTTGTAACTTACTATATTCTTCCACTTCTTTTATTAACCTCATTTTACATTTCAATAGTTACAGCAGGCGAAAAAACAGTCACAATTATTCAAAGCCAACAAATAGCAGCATATAATGAAGCTGTTAAAGGTTTTAAGGAAGCATGCAGAGGGAAAAACATTGCAATAAAAGAAATTTACGATCTAAAAGGGGATATCGAAGAGGGGAAAAAAATAGTTCAGGATATTAAAGCTAACAAACCGAATCTAATCCTGGCAGTAGGCGTACTTGCGGCAACCCTCGTAAAAGAACAATTTCCCGAAATCCCTATTATATTTTGCATGGTTGTTAATCATTATCGTTTCAATTTACAGGGTAATAATATTACCGGCATTTCCGTGGAAGCATCTGTAGAAGACCAATTCATAATTTTAAGAAATCTTCTCGGTGCATATAAAAATTTAGGAGTAATCTATGATATAACAAAAACAGGAAAAATTATATCAGAAGCAGAAACAATAGCAAAAACGCTTGGTTTCAACCTTATCAAATCAGAAGTAACATCAGAAAAGGAAGTAATCCCCGTATTAGAAAATATAATAAAAAAAATTGAAGCCCTATGGATAATACCAGACAGTACAGTAATAACAAAAAATACACTTGAAGCTATTTCCAAGATAGCCTTAGACCATCATTTACCTACTTTATGCACTTCAGAGGCTATCGTAAAAACGGGTGCTTTAATATCCATTTCACCTGATTATACATATACAGGATTACAAGCCGCTCAGATAGCACAGATATTACTAAATAACCCCGGCACCCCCTCCATGGGGATAAAGAATCCTGAAAAACTGCGATTAACACTGAATACCCAAACTGCTGAATCAGTTGGTATCAATCTAACAGCCTTTCAATCTTATCCAAATATAATTTTATACCCATAATAATTTTAACTTAAAACTTCATGGTAGGTATCCGTACAAAACTTATTCTTTTTATGAGTACGGTAATAGTTATTATCGGAACGCTAATCTGTGTATTTTTCTTATTAAACTCAAAAAAACAACAGGAAGACGCACTTAGAAAATTTGGTATCTCTCTTGTCATGTTACTGGCTCAAGATAACGAAGTTAAAAATGCGCTCAGCTTTACACAGCCGGCATTCCTTGATGCACCAATATCAAGGGTAACGGCACTCGATAGAGAAAAGGAAATTGGCTATTTGCATATATATAACCCACAAAGCACTCTCATAGAAGAAACCGCTCCATGGATTAATATTAGTATGGAAGAAATATTAACCAGCAAAAGTCCTAAAATGCGAAGTAAGCCACACTCGGCTTTGAGATGGACAAGGGGTGGTGGTGCACGTGTAATAAAATCTACACAAAACCCCGATGTACTAATCGAAGAGAACATAATAGTGTGTTCTGGTAACGTGTTTTATGATTTTACCATGCCTGTTTTAGAGAAACCCGCATTCGCGGAGGAAGAGTTTGCAGCACAGATTCTTGGTGAAGATGAAACTCCCAAAGAAAAAAAGCAAAAAACCTTTGGTTTTGTACAAGTTGGATTATCACAGTATAAATTGAATGAAAGAATCAATAAAATAATCTGGCAAAGAATTGTTCCTATGGGATTAATTATTATTTCAGGTGGAATAGGTATTACTTTTCTATTAAGCAAATATTTTGTTGCTCCGCTAAAACACATGGCAAGCATTACCCTTGATATAGCCAGAGGTGACCTTACACGAACAGTAGATATCCGCTCCGACGATGAGATTGGACAGCTTTCTTTGAATTTCAATAATATGACCAGAGCGCTAAAGGTATCATATGACGAGAAAGAAAATATCATGGCACAATTGCGTGAAAATGTTAATAATCTTGAAAAAGCAAACAAAGAATTGGTCAATATAAATGAACAACTGAGTGAAACGCAGGACCGGTTAGTACGTTCAGAAAAGTTAGCGGTCGTTGGTAAATTAGCTTCAGGTGTTGGGCATGAATTGCGAAATCCACTTGGCGCTATAAAAACTGCACTTTATATAATAAGGAAAACAAACTTAAATAACAACGTAATAAATAACAGCCAGAAATCAAATCAATTATTTGAAATAATTGAAAAAGAGACAGAAAGAAGTGTGAAAATTGTTAACGACCTGCTGGGGTTTTCTCGTACAGCAAAACCTGCTGTTTCTCCTGCAGATATTAAATTAATCATTGAATCCTCTCTATCAAGGGTCAAGATACCTGCAAATATAGAAGAGAAAGTGCTGTTGGAAGAACCCTTACCGTTAATATCTGTGGATGCAACTCAGATTGACCAGGTATTCGTCAACTTAATACAAAACGCCTGCGACGCTATGCAAAAAGGCGGTTTATTAACTATTCATGCCAGGAAAGAAAATGAATTTCTAACTGTAACATTTACCGATACCGGATGCGGTATTCCTGAAAATGCCAAAAATAAAATATTCGATCCCCTGTTTACTACAAAACCCAAAGGAATGGGGTTGGGTTTAGCAATAAGCATAAATATAATACAAAGACACGAAGGCTACATTGACTTAAAAAGCAAAGAAGGCGAAGGCGCCAGTTTTATAGTCAAGTTGCCAATCACAAAAACATAAGGAATAAAAATGGAAAATATCCCTTACAACAATGTATATGTCATGCTGGTTGACGATGATAATTCAATGTTACAAACGACTACCATATTACTGGAGGAAGAGGGGTACAAGGTCATTGCGTATAACAGTGGGAAAGAAGCTATTGATAAATTTAACGACACTGTCTTTGTAGTAATACTGGATATCACCATGCCGGAAATGTCCGGACTGGAGGTTTTTGAAATTATTAAGTCAAAAAATCAATATATTCCTATTATCTTCCATACAGGATTAGACCAGAAGGAGAAAAGAACCGATATCCGTAAACACTTTAGGGCACATGCCTATGTGGTAAAGGGCAGCGATCCAGAACAATTACTTGATACCGTAGCTGGTGCTGTAGAATCCTACAAAAATATTTTAGAAAATGTAAAATTAAATGAAACCCTCAGAGAACGAAATAAATTGATAGAAGAATTTAACCGTACATTGGAAGAAAAAGTGAAAAAACAGGTTGAAGAAATTCAGAAAACGAGCCGTTTAAAAAGATATGTTTCTCCACGAATTGCAGAAAGTATTATATCGAATGGAAGCGATAAATATCTGACTACTGCCAGAAAATTACTCACAGTATGTTTCGCCGATTTAAAAGGTTTTACCTCCGCTTCTGAGAATATGGAACCTGAAGATACTGTGAATTTATTGAATGAATTCTTTACAGAAATGACATCAATTATTTTTAAATATGGAGGTACACTGGATAAATTTATCGGAGATGGTATCCTAGTGTTTTTTGGTGATCCGATTCATTATACCGACCATAATGAAAGGTCTGTGAGGATGGCAATAGATATGCGCGAAAGAGTACAAAGTTTACGGAACCATTGGTTGGGAAAGGGATGTAATATTGATATATGCATGGGTATAAATACAGGATATGTTACGGTTGGAAATTTCGGGTCAGTCGCCCAAATGAATTACACAGTCATTGGACATCAGGTTAATATCGCCCACAGATTACAACTGGAAGCAAAGGCAGGTCAAATTCTTACCACCAAACAAGCTTTAACCGGATTGCAACATATAATAGCTGCAGAAGAAATTAAAAATGTAAGATTAAAAGGGATTAATAAGCCAATGGATGTATATAACGTTATAGGATATAAAGATGTTTACAACAAATAATATATGAAAACCAGCTTTGAAATTTTCACATAGTAATACTTTTAAGAATAATATTTTTAAAACCGGTTTGCTTAAAAATGAAATTGCGATATAATGTTTTTGCTTTTGAGAGAAATCTTTTATAAAAAGAGAACCCACCAGAATAAGGCAAAAATAGCTCTATAAAAATGCTATTTATAATAAATTAACATTTATAAATTTTTTCTCAGAATTTTACACTATATGAAAATATGTAAAATAAGCAGGAAAGGGCAGTTTCTATTAATTCAAATTTTACTTTTTACCTCCTTTTTTATTTCATCAGACACTTCTATAATTTTTGCCGGTGACACAGGAACATCCTCAGCTTCATCAGAAAAAACACTAAAATCAGACGAATCTTTATCTTATAAAGACAGTAATGAAGAAGCATCAAGCCTTGAAACTACTATAAAAGAGGAATTTTCTACAGAGGCAATATGGCTTGGATTTGAAAAAGAAGTGACCATTGCAACAAGGCACGAAACGCCAATTAGAAAAGCGCCAAGCATTGTTACTGTGATAACGGCAGAGGAAATTAAAAATCTGGGGTACAGAACGTTTGCAGAGATTTTACGTACTGTTCCAGGGTTCGAAATTTTAAAGAAAGCAGATTTCGGTGATATTGTTCCTGCCGTACGAGGACTTGAAAGCGCAAACAGAATAAGAGTTATGATAGATGGGCATTTTGTTAACAATCCACTGAGAGGTGGTGCATTTGGCAACTTCGACGATTTTCCAGTTGAGAATATAAAAAGAATAGAAATTATACGCGGGCCTGGTTCCGCTATGTACGGTGAAAATGCATTCACAGCCGTTATTAATATTATCACAAAAGAAGCTCAGGACATTGATGGTATAAGGATAAGCAGTGGTTATGGAAGTTTTGACACTTACGATGAAAATATCACATTTGGCAAGAAATATGGAAATATTAATATCTCTGGGTTACTTCGCTACAGACAAACCAATGGTTTTAACGGTATTATCGAAAGCGATATTCAAACAATCATTGACAATAATCTCTCACCGTTTGGATTTCCACCAACATCTCAATCACCGGGAACAGTTGAAGATTGGAGACAGGAATACGATATGCATTTAAAAGTTGATTATAAAGACATTTATTTTCAGGGATGGTACAGCAATAAAAACAGAGGTCCATTTGTAGGCCCTCAATATGCTTTAACTGATGAATCAGACATAGAAAGCAACTATGTATTTACTGAAATAGGATACAAAAAAACCTTTAATGAAAGATTTACTCTAAAACCAAAGATATACTATGACCAGTTTGACAATAATAGTTACGTAGAGTCATTACCAGAAGATACAACTATACCTTTAGATTTGAATGGGGATGGCATACCGGAAATCTTTAACACTTATGGTGACGGCCTTATTGGTAATGGTAAAGTAACACAAAAGATTGCAGGTACAGAAATACCATTTGATTTTAAATTGTTTGATGGAAATACAATTACACTTGGCTTGGAATATCGTTTGATTAATCAAACGAATGTTCATTTTCTAAGTAACTTCAACCCACTAACATTGGAGCCTCTCGATTCTGTTGAGGACTTTTCGGATACATATCCTAATTTAGAAGAGGCTACAAGAAGAATATTATCTGTATACATGCAGGATACATGGGATGTCACCAGTACCTTGAATCTAACGCTTGGACTAAGACATGACCATTATAATGATTTTGGAAATGCAACTAGTCCTCGAGTAGGCTTAACATGGGCATTTATGAAAGATGCTTCGCTGAAATTACTATTTGGCGAAGCATTTCGCGCTCCTAGCTTTACAGAAATGTTTAGCGCCAACCAGCCCGCAATCCAAGGGAACCCAGATCTGGATCCTGAAACTATCAGGACATATGAAGCTGGTCTCAGTTACAAATTTAACAAATATGTTGCAAGCAGTATTAATTATTTCATTAACCGCATAGAAGACTTAATCGCATTACGTACCGTGGACGTTACTCAAAACACCTCACGTTATGAAAATTTTGGAGATGCACAAGTTCAGGGAATAGAGTTTGAAACAAAGGTTGATATGACTAAAGGTAATTATATCTTTATGAATTACACATTCCAAAATCCAGAAGATGAGGATGGAAACGATTTACCATTCGTAGCGCAGCATACAGGCAATTTTGGCGTAAATATAAACTGCTGGAAATATATTAATACGAACATGAGTACCTTTGTTAGTGGAAGACGCTCGAGGGAAGAAGGCGACCCGAGAGAAGATCTCCCCTCATATGCACTATTAAATCTTTCATTTATCGGAAAAGAGTTTTTTAAAACAATGGAAGTACAAGGTACTGTATTCAATTTACTAGACAAAGACTACAGCGACCCTGGCCCAATTGCTATACAGGATGATTTGCCCAGACCAGAAAGAACCTTTTTTGTAGGACTGAGTTACCAATTCTAGGTAATAACTGTTATATCGCTGTTTCACTTCTTAGTATGTTCTAGCCGTTTTGATATTATATCTATCAAATTCTTAGATACTTCCTGTTTGGTTTCACATACGGATTCAATTTCTTTATGCAAATTAATTATGTATGCTTTATGTTTTTCTTCCAATATCTCATTAATATTATTTGCAACTATAATATCTGAGCCACACTCTAACATAGATATATGTGCCCTTTCAATAAGTTCATCCTTTGTTAAATTAACTTCAAGTTTAAACCCAGCCAAGAAGGCATTTGTCCATTGATTCCTTATTAATTTTATAACTTTCGGTGTTCTTGAAAAGGCTACTTGTAGTTTCTCTTTATCAGAAGCAATTTTCCCATCAATATATACTTCGGGACTATAATCAACCACAGCCATTGCATGAATTATAACATCAAATAAACGTTCTCTTAATTTTATTTGAATGGTTGTTAGTAAATCATCAATTGTTTCAATTTCAATAAGATTAATACGACGCATATCCACTTTATCCAATAAAGTGACATCGGGTATAGTGCTCCCAACTCCATATATAAAGGTAATAGAAGCCCCTCTTTTTAATGCCTCTGTTGCAACAATAGCCCCCAAATTGCCTGTGGACTTATTACTGATAAACCTCACAGCATCTATATAACACCTCGTGGGCCCCGAGGTTATTAAAAAACGTTTACCTGCCAAGTCATACAAATACATAATAAATTGAAATACTCTTAAAGTTAATAATTGCAGATATAATTACCTTATTTTAAGGTGCACATTGGACATTAAAATTATTATAAAAACTATAAGGTATGTTTTCAGCAATATTTTTTATGATTTTTGAACATAAAAGCATTTATGTATTATATATAGTAAAATTTATTGGTAATTTCTGCTATAATTAAAATCAAAATAAAAAACTTGATTTAAAAATATCTAGTTATTTAATTATTCCTTATCATTAATTTATATAAATTTATATCATATTCCTTGTTGGAAAGCAGTACGACCTGAACCTTAAAAACCATAAATCGTAGATGAACATACCAGAATCACTCTTTCTATCAGAAAGTTCACTCGGTATTGTTACTGACTTATACCAGCTTACAATGGCGGCTGGATATTTTGATAATAAAATTCGAGATATTGCAACTTTTGAATTGTCTGTCAGACAGCTACCGGAAAACCGCTCTTACCTTGTTGTTGCAGGGATTGAGCAATCATTACATTATCTTGCACAAATGAAATTTTCAGATGATACTATTAAATTCTTAAAGGATTTACCAATTTTTAGCCATGTAAGCCGAAATTTCTTTGAGTACTTAAAAAATTTTAAGTTTGGTGGCGATATATATACTATGCCTGAAGGAACAATAGCCTTTGCAGAAGAACCAATAATGAGGATTACAGCACCAATAATCGAAGCGCAAATTATCGAAACATATTTGCTTTCAACCATTAACTTTCAAACATTAATTGCAACTAAAGCATCCAGAATCGTACACGCAGCGCGTGGGCGTGATGTAATTGATTTTGGCACTAGGCGGGCTCACGGTCCACAGGCTGGGATACTTGCAGCACGGGCTTGTTTTATAGGAGGATGTAAAGGAACCTCCAATATATTTGCAGCATACAAACTGGGCATACCAGCTATGGGCACTATTGCGCATTCCTGGGTAATGGCTTTTGAAAACGAACGGAACGCCTTCCATAAATTTTATAAGACATTTCCAGATAATACTAATTTACTCATTGATACCTACGACACCTTAACAGGAGCAAAGCATGCAGCTACTATTGGTAGAAAGCTGATAGGTGTTCGTATTGATAGTGGCGATCTTGTGAAACTCAGCAAAAGAGTAAGAAAGATTCTGGATAATAAAGGACTACGGCATGTTAAAATAATTGCCAGCGGTGATTTAAATGAGGAGCGCATTGATTATCTACTTAGAAATGATGCTTCGGTTGATTCATTTGGTGTAGGTACTGAAATGGTAACTTCTAAAGATGCACCTGCACTGGGCGGGGTTTATAAACTGGTTGAACTGGAACACAATAATAAATCAATTCCAAAAATGAAGTTTAGTAAAGACAAAATAACATACCCGGGCAAGAAACAGGTATACCGCAGTTTTGATAAAGACGGTAACTTTACTGCAGATGTAATTGGACTTGAGGATGAAAACAATAAAGGGGCACCACTTCTTATACAAGCAATAAAGAAAGGCAAGTTATACTATAAGCTACCGTCTATACATGAAATTCAAGAGAATGCTATAAACAATCTTTCTCGGCTACCAGAACCATTCAAACGCCTTAAAAAAGCAAAGACATACCCTGTAACTAAAAGTAATAAACTTGAGTCAAAGATGAATAAAATTAAAACAGCGCTAACGAAAACCAATATAACATAAAATTTATTTGCTAATCACGAAACTACAAATTAAAATCTCATACATCAGATTCTAAGAATTAATAAAAACATGGAATTTGTGAAAAGCAATAAGCTATAGCAATGTTGCCTCTTTATTACTATTTAATTGAATTCGAACTTAATATAGTGCAAATTTATTTGATTTACGTAACGTTGTTTAATTTAAAAGACAAGAATAGTTCGATAATAAAACACAATTAATTCTGGTATTTTCGTGTGAAAATTGCACTTGCACAGATAAATCCAACGGTAGGTGATTTTCAAAAAAATACCGAAAAAGTCCTTTTATTTTCTGACAATGCCAGAAAACAAGGTGCCGAACTTGTAATTTTTCCAGAGCTAGCCATTGCTGGTTATCCACCAAAGGATTTTCTGGACATACCTGCGTTCATAGATGAAAATATTAAGTTTTTAGATGAAATATCACGTAAGATATTAGGTATTGCAGCTATAATAGGTTTTGTAGATAAAAACAGACGATCGTACGGAAAACTTGTTCACAACGCCGCTGCATTCATCCAGGACCAAAAAATAGTTTCTATTCATCATAAATCTCTTCTGCCTACTTACGACGTCTTTGACGAATGTCGCCACTTTGAGCCAGCATATACAATTTCACCTGTAAAATTTAAAAACCATACACTGGGCATTTCCATATGTGAAGATATATGGAATGATGAAGAATTCTGGACACGCCCTTTATATGAGATGAACCCAATAGAGAAGCTGGTATCTAATGGGGCAAATTTAATCATAAATATATCTTCTTCTCCGTTTACTGTAGAAAAGCATGAAAAAATCCGATTACGTATGCTCATCCATGGTGCTAAAAAGTACAACATTCCATTTATTTATGTTAACCAGGTAGGAGGAAACGATGAATTAGTGTTTGATGGGAATAGTAGTGTAATAAGCGCAGAAGGAAAACTTATTGCGCAGGCAGCTACTTTCGAAGAAGACCTTGTAGTGGTTGACATTGAAAATCCGTTAGTACAAACCGAACATAAAATTTATACCCCCATTGAAACAATTCATAAGGCTCTTGTCTTGGGACTTAAAGATTACGTAAGAAAGTGTGGTTTTAAAAAAGTGGTTATGGGACTCAGCGGTGGGATAGATTCTGCAGTTACACCCGCATTAGCCGTAGATGCGCTTGGTAGTGATAATGTCATAGGTGTACTTATGCCGTCTAAGTTCTCCTCAAAGGGTAGTATTGATGATGCAGTAAAACTCTCACAAAATCTTGGGATTGTATATAAAACTATACCAATTAATGATATTTTTGAAACTTACCAGCATACTTTAAAAACAGAATTTAATGGGCTACCGTTTGATATTACTGAGGAAAATCTTCAGGCGCGTATAAGAGGCAACATCCTCATGGCAATTTCTAATAAATACAAATATCTCGTCTTGACGACCGGAAACAAATCAGAATTAGCCGTAGGTTACTGCACCCTTTATGGAGATATGAGCGGGGGGCTTGCTTTAATTTCAGATGTCCCAAAGACAACTGTATACGAACTCGCAAGATATATAAATCGTGGAAAAGAAATTATTCCGCAGAATTCAATTAATAAACCTCCTTCCGCAGAGCTAAAACCCAATCAATTTGATCAAGATTCACTTCCGCCGTATGACATCCTCGATGGCATACTAAAGGCTTATATTGAAGAAGCCAGAAGTATTGAAGAAATTATAAATATGGGTTTCGAAGAAAAGACTGTACGTGAAATTGTTACAAAGGTAAATAGGAATGAATATAAGAGGCGTCAGGCGGCACCGGGAATCAAGGTAACATCAAAGGCTTTTGGTTCTGGCAGACGAATGCCAATAGCACATAATTTTATGTGTTAGCAGTTCACATTCTTATAATATTTGTTTGTAATGGATGAATCAAGTAACCATACATATATAAACGCCTATTTACAAAATTTAATCAAAAACAAATTTTTATTTCTTCCAATATCTGAAAATTATCAAAATAGAAATAATTAAAAATTCCGTTTCTTTTTTTTATCATTGTGGATAATGAAATCTATCTCCCTTTTTAAGAAATCAATCTTAAAAACTTCTACTTTTACAACTGCGCCAATCCTGTACATCTTCTTATGCCGAGTGCCAACAAGCGCCATATTTTTTTTGTCAATTCTGTATATATCATCCACTAATGTGCGGATATGAACTAGGCCCTCAAGAAAATATTTATTCAGCTGAACAAAAAAACCGTATTCCTGTATTCCGGTAATCACGCCATCAAAGATATCTCCGACTCTATTTTTAAAGAATCGGAGCATTTTCAATTTCATAATTTCACGCTCTGCATCTTCTGACCTGCGTTCTGTTATAGATGAGTGTTTTGCCCAATCTGGTAAACAATTTACCCACGATTCTTGCAACATAGGAGACGATAATTCACCTGAAAAATATTGGTCTAAAATCCTGTGTACAATCAGGTCTGGATACCGGCGGATGGGTGAAGTAAAGTGTGTGTAATGGTCCATTGCAAGCGCAAAGTGTCTGCCCTCTCCTGCCCAATATACTGCCTGTTTCATTGATTTTAATAATACTAAATTTACAGTGTATGCCTCTGGCTTTCCACGTAAACTATCTAACAGGTTTTGTAATTGTCTGTTTTTAAAGGGGTCTATTCTTTTATTTTCCAAAGTTCGCACAAAGTCTGCAAAATCCAACATATCCTCTTCATCAGGCTCAGGATGAATCCTATATAACAATGGCATTTTCTTTTCGTACATAAATGTTGCTACTATCTCATTTGCAAGCAACATAAACTCCTCTATTAATTTATGTGAAATATCCCTTTCAACCTTCTCAACTTTTTTAACAAAACCATTTTCATCCAATTTTAATGAAACCTCCGGAATGTCTAATTCTATAGCGCCTCGTTCCAAGCGATTTTTAAAAAGCAAATGAGCGAGGTGTGCCATATTCTTTAGCATTCCCCGGGCTTCGTCTGATATATGTATGCTGGTTTTTTCATCATTGAGAATGTTAGTCGCTTGATTGTATGTTAATCGCTTATCAACATTAATTATAGAGTGTTTGATCTCGGAGCTAATAATATGTCCATGACCATTCAATGTCGCAAGAACACTTTTGGTAAGTCTGTTTTCACCCTCTTTCAAGCTACAAATATTGTTTGATAATACTTCAGGTAACATAGGAATAACTTTACCTGGTAAATAAACACTTGTGCTACGATACCGTGCCTCGTTATCAATAGTGGTATTCGGTTTCACATAGTATGAAACATCAGCTACATGTATGCCTAACTGCCAATGACCATGTTTGTCCTTCTCCAGTGACACAGCATCATCAAAATCCTTTGCGTCTTCAGGGTCAATAGTAATAATAAGCTTATTACGCAAATCCAGTCTATTCTGTATCTCTTCCTGAGAAACAACATGAGGAATATGTTTTGTTTCATTCATTACCTTGTGGTTAAATATATGCGGCAATCTGAATTGATAAATAATAGAATTAATGTCAACTTTATGGTCACCATCCTTCCCTAAAACCTCAGTAATTTCGCCTTCTGGATTAAGGTGTCTTGATGGCCATGTTGTAATCCGGGCAACCACCTTGTCGCCGGGTTTTGCATCCTTAGAATCCTCTTTTGCAATATAAATGTCTTTAAATAATCTGGGGTTATCTGGAGCGACAAACTGTAGTCGCTTTGTTTTTTCAAATGTACCAACTACAAACTCATTAATATGTCTCAGTACATTAACAATCTGACCTGAAGTCCCTCTTTTATTTTCAAAACGTCTTTTTGGTATCTGAACTTTTGCCGGAAGGCGTACAACTACAAGGTCTCCATGCATGGCAGAACCCATATCTTCTTCATTAATGTAAACATCTTCACCACCATCTTCTTTAACAGGGACAACAAACCCAAATCCTCTGGGGTTACATTCAAGCGTACCTATCATTAAGTTGACGTTTTTTGGATAGGCATATTGCTTTTGTTTAATTTTTACAATCTCACCGGCAAATTCCATATTATATAGAAGATCACAAAACTGTTTGTATTCTGCATCACTAATATGAAAATGCTCTGCCAGTTCTGCGGCAGTCATAGGACTGTATTTTTTACTTTGAATAAATTGAATGATAATATCAGTGGATAACATTTAATTTAGATGTATTTTAAGCCAGTTACGATTTGTGTCTAAATCTGAGATTTGCTGTATTATGAATAACAAACCCAAAATATAATTAATCTGAAACATTTTTAATGCACTACTTTTTATATAACTTACGGTCAAATATCTTTATGTATTCAGTACAGGAACTATTTATATCTTTATTTTCTGATATCGCCTTAGTCGCAGCCTGTATCTTTGCATCCAGATTATCCAAATAGTGAAGTGCAATTGCTTCTAACGTGCCTGGTTTTACAGGTGAACCCCATTCGTGTTCACCGTGATGACTAAGTATCATATGAAAAAGCACATTAAGTAGTTCGTGCGGGAAACCTGTTATTCTTTGTGCTTTTTCATTAACCATAAGAACGCCAGAAATAAGATGTCCGGTTAAATACCCCTCATCTGTATATTGAAAACTACGTTCATATGATAGCTCTCGTGTTTTACCAATGTCATGAAGGATGACGCCTGTAATTAATAAATCTCTTCTTATTGCAGGGTAAAGTTTTGAAAAACTATCCGCCAATTTAGCAACTGAAAGGGCGTGTTCCAGTAAACCTCCAAGAAAAGCATGATGATATTGCGTGGCAGCGGGTGCTGTAGAAAAGGTTTTACAAAAAGATTCATCAGAAAAAAAGGCGTTCAATAATAAAGTGAGATTAGGGTCTTTGATTGTTTTAATTATCTGTCTGAGTTCATTCATCATTTCCGTAATATCTTTTTCTGTATGTGGAATGAACTCATTTAATGGTACCTGCGCATCCCGAACAGGATAGATTTCATTTAGCCGGATTTGAAGGGTATTATTGAAGGTTTCAACGATACCCTTTATTTTTATGAAGGTATCCTTTTGGAAGCTGTCACAGATTTGAGAAGTTGCATCCCATTTTCTTGCCTCAATAAAGCCCGATTTATCAGCAAGCTGAAGATTGAGATACGGTTTCTTTTCCTTTGTTTCCTTCACTTCTTTTTTCAGTACAAGAAATACATCATCTACAATTTCACCATTTTTCAAGCTGGATATATATTTCCTTGGCATGTTTAATAATAGTCTATAAGAAAGATTTAATACAAAGAATTTTTTTGAATTTATGCAAGTAATAGTTATGAGTGGAATATATTTAAAGCAATCAAAAAACCTTCTTTTAGAATAATTATAATTTACCCCAAAAAGAATTCACTTTTAATGAATACAACTCTTTCGTTAGCATGCTGTATTCTAATTGGAATCAATTCGCGTATATTACCAAACAACTGAGTTGACCGTTGTTCGTCTATAATACACATGTATGCATCAACAGCTTTATTACAGTAATCTATCTGTTCATCTTCAAATAACAATGCTAGTTCTTCATAAAGATTGCCAATACGAAATTGGGCGTTAACAGGCGTTATTCCTTCAAATTTTTCTATTATTTCTCGGAATTTCATTATTGCCATGTCATAATATATTTTTGTTCCTTCATCATCACCTATATCATGTAATGCAAGTCCTACGTAATGGTAAGCCTCTGCAACTGCATAAGTATGTTCCTGCGCCTCTTCTTTATATCCTTCTTTTAACTCCTCCAATATATTTTTGTATCTTCGCTCCATAGCCTCGACAAAACTAATACTCAGCGGAAGGTCAGCATCTTCCAATTCATTTTGACTTTCCACCCTTACCTGTGGAAGAAGTAAATTTGATATGCCTTCCAAGCTTAATTCATTAACATAGTATAGTTCTCCTATAGATTGAAATCTCTCATGTATTTTTCTATATTTAATTATACTATTTATATCCTCTTCACTAATTTTAAATTCTTTGTTTAAAAATTTAGATAACTCCAGGTTGTTTGCCTGATTCAGCTTTTTATATAACCATAACAACTTAATCAATATGGCTAATTTGTAAGAGGGTTTTTCGCCATGTAGCACAGTTCTTCTGAAAAAGATGAGCCAAGGCTCCTTACTCGAAAGATCAAAACGTTTTTCGTTGTTATAGAAAACCTCCAGGGCAATTCCAAGCTTGTATCTTTTCCAATCTATTGATTCTTTATCACCAAATTCCTTGAATCTTCTATCAATTCGATTAAAATATTCTCCCAATATATTTCTCATTTGAATTGAATTTACCTTACGATATAACTTCAATTCATGCGGACTGTATTTTAATGCCTCTTTATAATAGGTAATGGCTTTTTCATGTTCTCGGTTATGATAATATTTATCACCTAGATACTCATAAAATCTTTTAATCATATTTTTAGATCTGAGTCCTGCATTGTCTTCCTTATCGAGGTAGCAAACCTTTTCAAAATGTTTTATTACTACCTCAGGTATCAGAATAGGCTTGTTTGTAAGTGCATCTAGGCCTTCATAGTATTCATATATTGAGTCACACCTCTTTGATAAGTCATTACTCTGTTTCCCGCATATCTTTATTCTTTGTAAGCATTCTTTGGCATCTCGAAACATACCAAATTCAGCATATGCTCTACTTAACTGAAGAAGTAACTCACCTCTTTTCCTGCCATTCTCGCCATTTTTCTTATTATATAACTTTAAGTACTCTTTAATAACTGTTGTATAAATAACAGGAATGATTTCCATGTTGTTATCTGCGATACGTATAACATGCACTGTTATATCTCCCGTTTGGTGGTCAACTTCTATCCCTGGAACTGCTTCACCATCTTGAAATTTTATCCATGGATTTTTCTTTATAACACTGGCAGTGAAAACCATATCGCAATCCTTAGCTAAATCCCTTGAAGTCCAAACCGTATTCCATGGTACTTCACCCTTGTTTTCAGCACCTGGTTTAACTATTTTGAAACACCTTAAAATATCTATTTCGTTTTTTTTAAAAAGTTCCCAATTACTTAGACTTCCCGATAATCTTTCATCTAGCGCTACCTCCATTGGCAATATCCTGAGACTCATTTCTCCGCCCAATTTTTCTATAATAATTGCACTCAATATTGCTTCGGGAATACCTCCAACCCCTATAATCAGATCAACCTCACCTCTTATAATTGCAAATGTGGGGGTTAAATCGTCATCCTTAACTAGTATTATCTGAACACTTAAACTGATAAGCGTATTAATAAGTTTCTTGTGTCTTGGCCTGTCAAGAACAACGACTTTCATCTTTTTTATTTCATCACATAGGTTTTGTTCGGTAATTTCTTTACCATTGTTCTTCAGTGCATGTACGGACATGAGTCTTAGATTTCTAGTAATACCGTTAGTTACTTTAACACCGGCACCTTTATATTTATTTCCCACAATTGTCTTGACACCATACATATCGGGAGAATTAAATAGACCACCCCTCTCACTATAACCAACCGCAAAGATTGCGCCACCCTTAGATTCGGGATTAACAATACACTGATCATTTTCAAATGCACTAATTACAATATCAGCTTCATTATCCTGATGCCCTGTTGCTGAACCGAATTTTTCCCCGATGTAAAGCATTGGCATGCCTTTTCGTTCGCCTTCAGCGTTTACTACATATGCCTTCCACCAATTAAAGCTATTAAAAATATGTCTTAACCACCAAACCGCCATTCCTCTTGTGCGAAATATATTGAAACCCTCACCATTGGTACTAAAATATCTCAACGACCGGGCGGCAACAATCCCAACCGGGTGTCTTAACTCATTTCTTTTCGTTAACTGAAGACCTTTTCCAGAAGTTTTCAGATTGTATTCTTCAGGAATATAAGCCTCAACAATATGAGGGTCATCTATTTTTTTGAAATCAACACTTTCGTCCTTTATAAAGACGATATTGTTCTTTGACCACTTAACATTCATAAACAGGCAAGAAGGACAAACAAGATGTTAAAAAACACCTAAGTAAATATATCTTACAAGTAAAAATACTGTAAATTAGAACAACTATTAATAAGATTAGAATATTACTTTCTATAATTTAAGCTATATTTTTACATTTGGATAATTACTTCTTGGAAAAATTTTCATAATCTTGACTAGTATATTGTAGACTATTATCAGATATTCTATTTAAGGTTAATTCCAGCGATTTTTCTTATATCTTCATTCATCCTAATGACAGCCTCTCGTGTAGCTTCTTTCCAAGCCTCCATATCGTATTTTTCCTTCCATGGAGATATATTGTAAGCATATAGTAAAGAACGGGATGCATTTATAATAGCACCAAGACCGTCTGGATTAAAACAGTATTTTAAATTATCAATACTTGCACCCTGAGTGCCATAACCTGGTACAAGGAAGTATGCTGCAGGCATGATCTTCCTTAATATTGTGATTTCATTTGAAAATGTAGCGCCAACAACAGCACCTATTGCACTATATCCATTTTTACCAACCAAATCTTTTCCCCATTCATTTGTCTTTTCAGCAATAATTTCATAAAGTTTCTTATCTCCAAATGTAAGATTTTGGAATTCGGCAGAAAGAGAATTTGAAGTTTTTACAAGAATAAATATGCCTTTATTGTGTTCTTTAGCTACTTGTATAAAAGGATACAAACCATCCGAGCCAAAAAATGGATTGACAGTTATAGCATCTACAAAAAAAGGGGCTTCAATAAAGTTGTCTATATGCACCTTGCCTATATGTGCATTTGCATATGCCTCGGCTGTACTGGGAATATCACCTCTTTTAACATCGCCAATTACAATCAATCCCTTCTGTTTGGCATATTTAATAGTCTCGGCATAAGCCCAAATACCCCACCAACCATACAACTCATAAAATGCAATCTGCGGTTTGATTATTCCAACTAAAGGTGCGATAAGATCAATAACTTCCCTGTTAAATTCAAGAATAATTCGTGCTGCATATTCGAGGGCATTTCTCTGAAAGGCTGAAAACTTTTGCTTAAATGTACCAGGGATAAGTTTAAAATATGGATCGAGTCCAACAACTACACAGCTACTTTTGCTACGAATTACAGAAATTAGCCTATCGGTAAAATTCTCCATGCTACTTTCAGATTGTCGCTAAATTATTTAAGGCTTGAAATATTATATTGATAAAAAATTCCTAAGTAGCTTTGGACCCTCTTCAGTTAAAAAAGATTCAGGATGGAACTGAACACCTTCAAGAGGATAAATCTTGTGACGAATACCCATTATTTCATCATAATCAGCCCTTGCAGTAATTTCAAGGCAATCTGGTAGTGTGTCTTCTTTGACTATAAGAGAATGATAACGCGTAGCAACAAATGGGTTAGAAAGACCTCTGTATATTGTTTTACTATCATGACTTATCATTGATGTTTTGCCGTGCATAAGTCTGCGTGCACGAACAACATCAGCGCCATATGTATAAGCAATACATTGATGGCCTAAGCAAACTCCAAGGATTGGTATCTTACCAGAAAAATATTTTACAATATCGTTGGAAATACCTGCTTCTTTTGGCGTACAGGGACCGGGTGATATGATAATATGGTCTGGCTTTTTTCTTTCAATTTCTTCAATGCTGACTTTATCGTTTCTGAATACCTCCATCTCTATATCAAAAGCACCTATCTGTTGCACTAAATTATATGTAAAAGAATCATAATTATCTATAACTACAACCATAATTAGTAATATTCCTCCGCTTTTAATAATAGCAAAATAAATTTTGAATATCAAAAAGATTTTAAATAGATGTTAATAATACTGTCAAAAATCATAATAATTGTTTATATGTATACTGATTAATTTTAATAGTCTTCCTGCTACAATTACTAATTTGCTTATCTCTGTTAAACTAAAAAAATTCAATATACTAACTTTAACTGTTGCCATTTTTTATTATGATAGTATTCTTTTATAATATGGCTTAAATAAAGTAGTTATATTAAAATTAATATAATCATCTTCATAATAAAAATAACTTGACAAGATTTGCTTTATCTGTTAATTTATTGACAGGGGTTGCTAGATAAATATGCAATATTAAAAAGTTTTAATTAATTATTTATAAAGTAGAGTGGATGTGCGTGTAAAAAGTGGGCAAACCCCACTTTTTTAGTTTATAGAACTCATACTTTAGCCGTATAACAATTGGCTTGAAATATAGTAAATTATGGATAAAGAAAGTTTATTACGTTTGGTAGACAGTTTGCACAGGGATAAAGAAATTACAAAAGATGTGGTGTTTCAAGGTATAGAGGCAGCATTAACTACGGCCGCTCGAAAACATTTTAAATCCCAGAGTGAAATTTCTATTCAAATTAACAGGAGTACAGGAGAAATAGTAGCAATGGAGGGAGAGCATAAAATCGATCCTTCCGAATTGGGCAGAATTACGGCACAAACTGCCAAACAAGTTATCATACAGAAAATACGGGAAGCTGAACGGGATGTTATTTACGAAGATTATGTCAGCAGAAAAAGTGCTATCGTTAGCGGAACGGTTCAAAGGTTTGAAGGCCAGACAATAATTGTCAACTTAGGTAAAACTGAAGGTGTATTAACTAAATCAGAACAAATTTCGGATGAACATTATAATACCGGAGAGCGAATCAGGGCAATTATCCTTGACGTTAAGAAAATAGGTACCCGTGTAAAAATATTACTATCACGTACCAACACTGATTTTGTCCGTAAACTTTTTGAGTTAGAAGTACCTGAGATCGCCGAAGGTACAATTGAAATTAAAGTAATAGCAAGAGAACCGGGCCACAGGACAAAGATTGCTGTATCTTCAAGTGACCTCAATGTTGATTGTGTCGGCGCATGCGTCGGTGTCCGTGGCGCCCGTATAAGAAATATTGTTGATGAATTAAATGGAGAAAAAATTGATATTATTAGATGGAGTGCTGAACCTGAACAATTATTACCAAATGCATTGAAACCCGCAGAAGTGTCCAGCATTATTCTGTCAGACAATAATAAAGCTGCAACCGTAGTTGTACCTGACGATCAGCTGTCATTGGCAATCGGTAAAAGAGGACAAAATGTCCGCCTTGCATCTCGTTTGACTGCATGGGACATTGATATAATAACTGAATCAGAACTTGAAGAACGCCAGAAAGCCGGTATGTTAGAAGCTACAGAGACTAATAAAGGCGCTTCTAATAACTTAGATTCAACTGAATTAGCAATTACTGAAATAAATAAAAAAACAGACACAACATAATTCTTTGTTAAGAAATTTCAGGTAAAAAAACTTAATATTTAAATAGAAACCTTTTAACGTTTAATTTATTGGATTTAGATATGTGAAATCCATTTTACATATAATACTAGGAGTTTAAATGGGCAATATCAGGATTAGTTCACTTGCTAAGGATCTAGGGGTAAAGAGTAATGCGTTGATAGACAAATGCCATGAAAAGGGGTTTACTCATATTACGCACCATGCTAATACTCTAACTCCAGAGCAAGCAGAAATAATAAAACAATTATTCCAGCCCGTTAAAAAGACTGTTACTGTAAAAGAAGAACGGAAGACAAAAGAACTTAAAGAATCGCCTGTTATGCATACTGTTGAGAAAAAAAAAGAAAAAGAAGATGCTAAATTAGCACCACAAGCAGAAGCCGCTCCCAAATTTACCCAATCAGGCAAGATTGTTAAAATTTCAAAGGGTATGCCTCAACAACAACGTGTTGTAAAGATAACCCATGTAAAAACCTTCTGGAAGAAGAAACAACCGCCGGCTGCAACACAACAAAAAAAACCATTTCATGAAGAGGTTGTTACTGTAAAAAAACCCATTCCAAAAAAAGTAATCATGGATTTACCCATAACCGTGAAGGATATTTCTTCCAGATTAGGGATCCGTGCAAATGAAATTATAACCAAATTACTGCTTGGACACAATATTCGTACAACAATCAACCAGATACTGAATGAAGAAATAGTTCAGTTTTTAGGTCTGGAGTATGGAGTTGAAATTGAAATAAGAAAAAAACAAATTCCAAAAGAAGACGATATCATAGCTGAACAAATATCAACAAAATTGGAGGATATGTTACCTAGGGCGCCGATTGTAACTTTTCTTGGACATGTTGATCATGGAAAAACTTCTCTTCTTGATTGTATCCGCAAAACAAATGTTGCCGCCGGCGAGGTAGGTGGTATAACTCAACATATAGGTGCCCATAAAGTTGAAATGAATGGTAAACCAATTGTATTTCTTGACACACCTGGGCATGAAGCATTCACTTCAATGCGCGCAAGAGGAGCTAATATTACTGATATCGTAGTGCTGGTTGTTGCTGCTGATGACGGCGTAATGCCCCAGACAGAAGAAGCACTAAATCATGCCAAGGCAGCTAATGTTCCTATTGTCGTAGCTTTGAATAAGATTGATAAACCCGGCATCAATCCATTGAGGGTTAAACAGCAACTTGCAAGCTTAGACTTGTCCCCGGAAGAATGGGGTGGTAAGACTCAGTTCGTTGAGACTTCCGCTGTAACAAAGAAAGGAATTGACTCATTACTGGAAAGACTATTATTGGAAGCTGAAATCCTCGAACTAAAAGCAAATCCAAAAAACCCTGCACGCGGGGTAGTGTTGGAAGCTCACTTAAGTGAAGGACATGGTGTTGTTGCAAATGTTTTAATACAGGATGGTACTTTACGTCAGGGGGATATTATACTTTGTGGTAAAACTTTTGGTAGGGCGCGTTTGATAATAAATAACAGAGGTATAGAGTTAAAAGAAGCCGGTCCATCAACCCCTGTTTCTGTTTCTGATCTTTCTGAAGTTCCAGAAGCCGGCGACAAATTTTATGTTGTCAATAATATTTCTAAAGCAAGAGAAATTGCTCAGGAAAGACAAAAGAAAGATCGCGAGACCTCTTTAGTAAAGCAGCAGCATGTTACACTTGATAGTTTGTATTCTAAAATTGCCGAAGGAAACGTAAAAGAAATCAAAATAATATTAAAGGCCGATTACAAAGGTTCAGTTGAAGTTCTTAAAAAAGCACTAGAAGAACTTTCTACTCCTGAAATTAAAGTAAGAATATTGCATTCAGGTGTTGGAGGTATTACCGAATCAGACGTTCTTCTTGCTGATGCTTCCGATGCACTCATAATTGGATTTTATGTAACTACAGAGGATAAGGCGCGTATACTTGCCGAAGAAAATGGCGTTGACATCAGAACTTATAAAATTATATACGACGCCACTAATGAAGTAAAAGCTGCTATGGAAGGCATGCTGGAACCTGAAGCCAAGGAAGTTATACTGGGACAGGTTGAAATAAGACAGGTTTACAGTATATCTAAAGTTGGTAATATTGCAGGTTGTTATGTAAAAACAGGTAAAATTACAAGAAATTCTTTTGTTCGCTTAATACGTAACAATATTATCATATATGATGGAAAACTCGAATCTTTAAAGATAGTTAAGGATGATGTAAAAGAAGTAAAGGCAGGTTTTGAATGTGGATTAAAGATAGCCGGGTACAACGATATTAAAGTAGGCGACATTGTCGAGGCTTACGAAGTCCAAAAAATTGCACGAGTTTTAACAGTATAATTTTATTTGTCGATACATCATAAAAAAGCCCTATTCCAATCCTTAATAATTTCTTGTACCTTCCATACATTTAATAAAATAGTTTGTAGATATACTATAATATTTTAAGCTATGAAGTTAGAGTTTTGTGAATCAAATGATACAGTGGTTGGTGTATTAAATGTTCGATTGGTAATCAGAAGTGCAAATACTTTAAAGGACAAACGCCGTATCATTAAGGGTTTGAAGGACCGTATCAAAAATAGTTTTAATGTCTCTATTTCAGAAACCGGCGCGTTGGATAATTGCCAATATTCTAAACTGGGAATTGCAATGGTTGGTAACGATACAAATTATGTTCAGAGCGTTCTTTCGGGCTTGATAAATTTATTTCATCGTTTAACTTTCGTTGAACTTGTTGATTATAATCTTGAATTCATTTGAATGGCGGTCACCTAATTTTAATTTTTCAATAAAACAAGGAAACACTTATGTCATCCAGAAGATTGGAAAGATTATCTGAGGCATTGAAGCAAGAGGTGAGTAAGATAATATTATATAAATTAAAAAATATTAAAATAAGTTTTATCACTGTAACAAAAGCCGAAATTTCCCCCGATTTGAAAAAGGCAAAAGTTTATATATCAGTATTAGGAGACGATGCCACCCAGAAGAAAACCTTATTGAGTCTAGAACATGCAAAGGGATTTATTCAATCAGAGGTAGGGGCTCAACTGCAAACAAGGTACACGCCAACTCTGACTTTCTGTTTGGATGAATCGCTCAAAAAGAGTATGCATATATCTAAACTTATAGATGAAGCAGTAAGTAGTGACAATTTAACCAATAAAGACGAGAAACAAAGAAATGAATAAACTAAATTTAGGAATACCCAAAGGGAGCCTTCAAGAGGCAACTATTGAGATGATGAAGAAGTCGGGATTTACTGTACATGTTAGTTCCCGCTCATATTATCCCACGATTGATGATGATGAAATCTCTACGCGGTTAATTCGTCCGCAGGACATGTCAAGATATGTTGAAAAAGGGATTATTGATGTTGGACTAACTGGCGCTGATTGGGTGCAAGAAGCTGGTTCCGATGTCAGGGTTGTCGTGAGCTTAGCGTATGCAAAACAGCAGCTATCAAAAGTTCGCTGGGTTCTGGCTGTTCCAGAAGATTCAAAAATACAATCAGTTGATGATTTACAAGGTAAAAGAATTGCGACTGAACTGGTAAATGTTACACGACAATATCTGGCAGATAGGGGGGTAGTTGCTGATATTGAATTTTCCCATGGGGCAACAGAAGCAAAAGCGCCTGACCTTGTTGATGCAATCGTAGAGCTTACAGAAACCGGAAGCAGTTTGAGAGCAAACAAACTCCGTATTATAGAAACAATTATGGAATCAACAACGCTCCTCGTTGCCAATCATAACGCATGGAATAATAATTGGAAACGCACCAAAATAGAGAACCTTGCAATGCTCTTTGAAGGAGCTATCATTGCACGTGAGAAGGTTGGATTAAAAATGAACGTCCCCAATGGAGCTCTCGAACAGGTACTAAAAAAATTACCCGCACTAAGAAAACCAACAATATCAACTCTATCTGAGGGGGCTGGATATGCACTTGAAATCGTAGTTGATGAAACGATAGCAAGAAAACTTACACCTGAATTAAAGAGGGCGGGCGCTGAAGGAATCATTGAATATCCATTAAACAAAGTTATTCTTTAATTACTGAAATTACAATCTTTAAAATATACGAAATTATGAAATGTTATTCACCAGGCCCTATCGCAGTATCTTTTTGTTTGTGATTGTTTTATCTGCCTGCCTTTCAGGATGTACCACTGTTACGTCAAAATATAGTATAAAATCAGTCGCTGGGAATAAAGAACGGATTTCATATTTACATGAGAGTGCTTATACATATTTTTGTGCAGGTTATTTTTCCATGTTAAGCAAAGACTGGCAGCGTGCGATTGATAATTTTGAAAAAGCGTCTTTAATAGACAGGAACTCAGAAAGAATTCTTCAACATTTAGCAACGTGTTATTATCAAGCAGGCAATATTGAAAAGTCAATTAACTGTATTGAAAAACTGGTAAAAATTAAACCTGACGGATTCAATATTCATTATACATTAGCTACCTTATATGAATCTTTAGGTAAACGCCATGAATCAATTATGGAATACGAGCGAGCCAGGAAATGCAGAACAGATAATTTAGATAAGGTATTTTTAGCCGACACACTTTATAGACTCGCCAACATTTATATGGATGAAGAATTGATGGAAAAGGGCGCAGAATGTTACAAAAGCATGTTCGATATGAAGCTGGTAAGTGACCCTGCAAAAATATATTATGAAATAGGACAAAGGTATTTTGAAAAAAATGATATAAAAAAAGCTTTAGAATATTTTTTAAAGGTAAAGGGAATTGATCCGAAATTAAATTACGTCAGTTTTTACCTTGCGCTTTGCTATGGTTCACTAAATGACTTTAATAATGCTATAAAAGAATCAAACCTTTTCTTGGAAAAAGAACCGGATAATTGGTATATGCATCTTGCATTATCAGAAATATACGAAAAAATAAATAATGAATCTCAAAGCCGTGAAGAAATTATAAAAACAGAAGAAATTCTTAAAAAAAACATTGAGTCGGGAAGCAAAAATTCAAATGAATATTTTATGTTATGTCAGATTTATAGGAAACAGCAGAAGGTTGATGATGCAATTTCTGTAATCGAATGTATGAAATTAATCCATCTTGACAATGAGAAAAAGAGGGATGCTCACTTTTTATTAGCTAATCTTTATTACGAAGTTGAAAAACTTGATAAGGTAGAAGAAGAATTACGAATGGCACTGAAGTTAGACCCGGATTCCCATGAGGCAAATAATTTCCTGGGCTATCTATTCGTTGAAAATAATAAAAATCTGGATGAAGCTATAGCGCTCATTAACAAGGCTTTAAAGGTACAACCAAAGAATGGGGCGTATATTGACAGTTTGGGCTGGGCTTATTATAAAAAAGCGCAAATTGAAGGGAAAGACGATTACTTAATCATAGCGCTTAAAAAATTATCAGAAGCATGTAAACTAATGGAAGAGCCTGATATTTACGAACACGTAGGAGATGTTTATTACAGCCTGGGGCACTGGAATGAAGCAGTTATCGCATGGGTAAAAGCACATACCTTATATAAAAAGTTGAACTACAAGGAAACACAAACTAAAAACATTACAGCAAAATTAGAAAGCATTCACAGGTTAATCTCAGTAGAAAAATCTGTTTTAACAACTGTGGCTAATCATGTCGAAACAGAAAATACATTAAAACCATAAAATTCTGTAAGGGATTTTTAAAGGAATACAAAAATGGCTGGTCATTCACATTGGGCAAGTATAAAACATAAAAAAGGCGCAACGGACGCAAAAAAAGGTAAGGCATTTTCGAAAATAGCCCGCATGATTACTGTAGCTGCCAGAAAAGGCGGTGGACAGCCGGATATGAATCCAAAATTACAACTCGCCATTGATAAGGCGCGCGCTGTCAATATGCCAAAAGACAAAATAGAACGCGCTATTCAAAAAGGCACTGGAGCAGGAGATAACGAAACCGAATTGTTTGAATGTATCTATGAAGGATACGGACCCCGGGGTATAGCTTTAATGGTAGAAATTCTGACAGATAGCAAAAACAGAACCGTGCCTGAAATCAGAAAAATATTTGAAAAATATGGCGGTAATATGGGTGAATCAGGCTGTGTATCATGGATGTTTGAAAAAAAGGGGCTTATTATTGTAAATGCAAAAAATCTCGATGAAGATGAATTTATGATGCTTGCCTTAGAGGCTGGTGCAGAAGATATCCAGAAAGTCGGAGATATTTTTCAAGTTATATGTCAACAGGCGGATTTAAACACTGTTAAAAAGAATCTAATGAGTAAAAATATTACAGTTGATTCAACGGAACTAGCCTGGATGCCGAAGAGTAATATTGACCTGGATGAGGCATCCGGACGCAAGGTATTGGGACTCATGGAAGCGCTGGAAGAACATGACGACGTTCAAAACGTATATTCAAATTTTAATCTACCGCAAAGTCTCCTTGCCGAATTACAGTCCACAAAATGATTTCTCAACAACCAGCGTTTTTCGATGGTATATCAGGTACGGCAATTGAGATAAAATATAACCAGATTAAAGTTGAGTTATTATGAAATAAACTGAGGCTATGATGATAAATTTGAAGAAACAATTATTTAATGTTTAAGATGCGACCCCCCTTCACTACCTTAACATTTGAGGTAAACCACCTGTTGATTAGGGTGATAAATTTCTACGACAATGCGGACAAACAATCGCTTTTGGTTTTACGCTTTCTGCACAAAATGGACAAGTTCTGCTCTCGGAAGATGAAAAATCCCCGCCACCATAAACAATAAGAAAGCGAAATGACCAAGATTTGCTTCCGCAAGTACACTAGCAACAATGCTGTATCCGCGCTTTTGCGCGGCTACTGCACCAAACAGTGCTCCCTCAATTGGCCGGAAGTAAAGCATCCACACATCCTTTTGTCGTGCATGCTTATCTATTAACTATGTAAAAAAATTCAATATATCACAATATTTCTTGCCTTTACAAAATGTTATATAGAATTTGTTTCATTTTATTTGACGACTGCTTGCATAATTAGCCAGTTAAAGTAATTACTTACTTTCCTGATTTTTATCCATATATTGCAAGCCTTGTTGTGGTTGTTCGACAGGAATTACGTCTGAACCTCTGTGGGTTTTGTGATGTTTCTTGTCTATCTTTAATAATTCAAGCACCCGATCTCCTTCCAGCACTTCTTCCTCTTCCAGTTTCTTTGCCAGCAAATCAAGTTTGTCTCTGTTGTCAGTGAGTAATTTCTTTGCCATATCATATCCCATTTTTATTATATTTGTAACTTCCTCATCTATTATAACAGCCGTTTTTTCACTATATTCCTTTTCCTGTACGAGATCGTGTCCAAGGAAGATGTTGCCCGATTGTCTGCCAAAGGTCTGAGGTCCCAATTTTCTGCTCATACCAAACCTGCAAACATAACTTCTGGCAAGTTGAGATACCTTTTCCAGGTCATTTTGAGCGCCTGTAGAAATTTCATTAAGTACAATTTCTTCAGACGCGCGTCCCCCAAGCAACACACAAAGGGTATCCAGTATCTCAGATTCACTTGTCAGATATTTGTCTTCCATTGGCAATTGCATGGTATAGCCCAGCGCTGCCATCCCCCTCGGAATAATAGATACCTTATGTACCGGGTCCGTATTCGGGAGTAATGCTGCAATAAGCGTATGCCCAGATTCGTGTAATGCTACAGTTCTTTTCTCTCTATCACTCATAATCCTGCTTTTTCTCTCAGGACCTGCTAATACCCTGTCAATAGACGTCTCCAGTTCCTCCATACTGACGGAATTCTTGTTATACCTTGCAGCAAGAAGAGCCGCTTCATTGATAACGTTTGCAAGATCGGCACCTGAAAACCCCGGCGTGCGTTTCGCTATAATTTTTAAACTGACCTCCGACGCTAATTTTACATTCTTTGCATGGACTGCCAGGATCGCCTCACGTCCGATAAGGTCTGGCCTGTCAACAGTTATTTGACGGTCAAAACGACCCGGACGCAACAAGGCGCCGTCTAAAACGTCAGGCCGATTTGTTGCCGCTACAATAATAACCCCCTTATGCGGATTAAAACCATCCATCTCCGCAAGGAGTTGATTAAGTGTTTGTTCCCGTTCATCGTGTCCACCGCCCAATCCCGTACCGCGTTGCCGTCCAACGCTATCAATTTCATCAATAAAAACAATGCATGGAGCCTTCTCCTTTGCCTGTTCAAACATGTCGCGTACGCGTGCGGCACCCATCCCAACAAACATCTCGACAAAATCAGAACCGCTTATTGATAAAAATGGAACGCCTGCCTCTCCAGCGACTGCTCTGGCAAGCAATGTCTTCCCTGTTCCGGGAGGTCCTACCAGTAGAACACCCTTGGGAATTTTACCGCCAAGTTTTTGAAACCTTTCCGGATACGAAAGGAAGTCAATAATTTCTTTTAATTCTTCCTTCGCCTCATCACATCCGGCTACATCAAGAAAGGTGGTCTTTGGCGCCCCGTTATCTGAATAAAGTTTTACTTTTGCCTTCCCAAAGGACATAAAAGGCGATCCCATTCCGCCAACTTTTCTAAAGAGGAAAAACCACCCAAGCGTCATTATGGCAAATGGGAATACCCACCACATTATAATATTCTTAAGGAAATTGGTTTCGACAGCGCCTTTAAATTTAACCTTTTGTGATTCCAATTCATTGACAAACTCGTTATCCAAAATAGGCACTGTAACAAAAGCAACTTTTTCTTCTTTTTCACTATCGGCAGATAGCTTTTTGTAATGGCCTCGAATAAGGTTAGGGCTTACTATACATTCAGATATATAACCATTTTTTAGGTATAATCTGAATTGACTGTATGATATTTCCTCAGCTCTGCTGGCTAAAAACATCTGAGCAAAGTATACAGCCATAATGAATAGCAATATGTATAGAAATGTGAAGGGTGTTTTCTTTGTTTTAGTTTTTACTTTATTTTTTCTAGCCATTTACAGAAAAATACTTAAGTTTAAAAATAATGAAATAATATTATTTACAACCGAGAATTATATTAGAAAGTATGGCTATTGTCAAAAATTAATTCATTATCATACCCTGGAGGAGATTTACGTTGATAATAGTTTGAAAGATAATATAATATCAAATCGTCGGGGTGTAGCGCAGCTTGGCTAGCGCGCTTGAATGGGGTTCAAGAGGTCGTGGGTTCAAATCCCGCCACCCCGACCAATAAAATCAAGGGTTTTGGGCATTCGACACAATTTGGTTTTTCACTACTGTGACCAAACTGTGACCGACTTCAACAGATTAACGAATGGCATTTAAACAGCTTGATAAACTATTACTTCAAAGTCTTTAGAAAATAAATAAAAAATCCCAATATCCTTTTACAAATATTGGGATTCTTTATATTGCTATTATAACTATATTGAGTCGTTTACTCCGTATTCTTTATATACAATGCCTAGTTAGTTATACTTTAAAATAAGAGTACGCTTTAAAATAAATTATAATTTAACAACTTTTGCTGCCTTGTAACCCTTTTGGTCTTTAATGACTTCGAATTCAACCTTATCTCCTTCGGCGAGGGTTCTAAAACCATTACCTTGGATCTCGGTTTGATGTACAAAAACATCATTTCCGTTGTCCTGAGTAATAAAACCAAAACCCTTCTTGTCATTAAACCATTTTACTGTTCCATTTGCCATTTTCAATCACCTCCTTTCGCATTAAAAAGTTAGAAAACAAAAAAGGCTACAATAGTTGTTACCTTTGTAGCCTTATTATCACATCAGATATATAATACAGCCGAATGTCAACCACTATTAATAATAATAACATATATTATTTATTAAAACAATGCTAAATAATAATATATTTTATAAGTTCTTCAGGAAATAGTCTTGAATTTATTGGTGGAGCTGACGGGATTCGAACCCGTGACCTTTTGAATGCCATTCAAACGCGCTCCCAACTGCGCTACAGCCCCACCTAAATGTTCTTAACCACAGAGAGCATAGAAATTTTTCTCCTTTTTTCTGCGATCATTTGAGATTTCTAAGTTTAAAAATAACACGGTAATTCAATATTGTCAAGGCTTTTCAAGATGAATTTAGATTGATTAAGGGCGGATTTTTGATAGAATTTTCTTTCACTGTAAATTTAAATAATCAAAATTTAGAAATTCTTTTTAATACACACAAAGTCTTCCGTTTAATACAAATAATTTGAGTGCAAAAGGGTATTCAAGGAGCTTTTGATGGCAAAAAGGGAATATAACTTTACAGAAATTGAGGCAAAATGGCAGGGATTCTGGGAGGGTTGTGGATTATTTCGTATTGACGAAAACAGTACAAAGGAGAAATTCTACTGTTTGGTTATGTTTCCATACCCTTCAGGCACCTTACACGTGGGGCATGGTAGAAACTATATCATTGGCGATGTTGTTTCGCGTTATAAGATTATGAAGGGCTACAACGTCCTTTCAACTATAGGATGGGATGCCTTTGGTCTCCCTGCTGAAAATGCGGCAATTAAAGGAGGCTCACACCCTGCTTTATGGACAAAAAATAATATAAAAGCAATGAAACACCAGCTACACCGCTGGGGAGTCGGTTATGATTGGGATAGAGAAATAACCTCCTGTAATCCAAATTATTATAAATGGACTCAATGGATATTTTTAAAACTTTACGAAAATAACCTCGCATACAAAAAAAAGGCTGCCGTAAATTGGTGTCCTTCCTGTGCTACTGTCCTTGCCAATGAACAAGTCATAGAAGGATGCTGTGAACGATGCGAAACACCAGTGCGACAGCGTGACCTTGAACAGTGGTTCTTTCGCATTAGTAAATATGCACAAAAGTTGCTTGATGATATTCCTCTGTTAGAAGGCTGGCCAGAGCGAGTAAAAACCATGCAAGCCAACTGGATTGGTAGGAATGAGGGCGTTCGAATTGACTTTAATCTGGAAAATTCCAATGAAACACTATCCTGTTTTACAACACGCCCCGATACTCTTTATGGAGTAACTTTTGTTTCACTTGCACCGGAACACCCAATAATCAGCAAATTAATCTCAGGAACTCCTAAAGAGAATGCTGTAATGAGCTTCGTTGAAAGAGCACGAAACCAAGGTGTGGTGGAACGAACTGCCGAAGGAACTGAAAAAGAAGGCATATTTACTGGTAAATACGTTATCAATCCAATTAATAACGAGAGAGTACCCGTATGGACAGCTAATTATGTGCTCATGGAATACGGAACAGGGGCTGTAATGTGTGTGCCCGCTCATGACCAGAGAGATTTTTTATTTGTCAGAAAATACAATCTTCCAATTAAGATTGTTATTCAACCAGAGGGTAAAGAACTTAATGCGAATACAATGAAAGAAGCATATATTGAAAATGGTATTCAGGTTAATTCAGGTATTTTCAGCGGGATATTTAATACAGAGGCAATGAAACGTATTCCAGAATTTCTTGAATCAAAAGGACTGGGCACAAAAACTGTAACTTATAGGTTAAGAGACTGGCTTATTTCAAGACAGCGTTACTGGGGCGCGCCGATTCCCATTATTTATTGCGAAAAATGTGGAACAGTGCCAGTACCTGAAACTCAGCTTCCTGTCGAATTACCTGAAAAGGTTGAATTCAAGCCGCACGGCATGAGTCCGCTTTCACAAGTTGATTCTTTTATAAACACACGCTGTCCTAAATGCTCTGGAACGGCGCGGCGAGAGATTGATACAATGGATACATTTGTTGACTCGAGTTGGTATTTTTTGAGATACCTTTCACCTAAGGATGATACCAAGCCATTTATTTCAGATAAAGTTAATAAATGGTTACCTGTAGATCAATATATCGGCGGTGTAGAACATGCTATTTTACACTTACTTTATGCCCGCTTTATTACTAAGGTACTTTATGATATAGGGTACATTAACTTTAATGAACCGTTTAGACACCTTTTTACGCAGGGAATGATTATTAAAAATGGGGCAAAGATGTCTAAATCCAGAGGAAATGTGGTAAGCCCTGATATACTTATAGACAAATACGGTGCAGACACTCAACGGCTCTACATCCTTTTTATAGGGCCTCCACAAAAAGATGCTGAATGGAATGACCGAGGAGTTCTTGGCGCTCACAGGTTTCTAAATCGCCTCTGGCAGAAGGTTACTGATTACGAGGAAGTATACACCAGAGTACCATATAAAAAGATTAATATTAAAAATCTTTCAGAAGCGGCAAAGGCGCTCTATCGCCAGACAAACCAGACAATTAAAAAGATTACTGAAGATATCGAGACTTACTGGCATTTCAATACAGCAATTGCTTCTGTAATGGAATTGTTAAACTCCGTAGATTCATTTAACGTTAAAATTCCACATAATTATGCGGAAGAACTTGATTTCAATGTCTTTCGATATACAATGGAAAATATTCTCTTGCTGATGGCTCCTTTAATTCCTCATATTTGCGAAGAACTATGGGAAATTATGGGACACAAACCAGGCATTTTTCAGCAATCATGGCCTAAATATGATGAAAACGCCATTCAGGAAGACGTCGTGGAAATTGTTATTCAGATTAACAGTAAGGTACGAAGCCATATAACAGTAACCACAAACATAAGTAACGATGAATTGAAAAAACGTATACTAAGCGATGAACGTGTTATTGCACTTATAGATGGTAAGAAAATTGTTAATACTATTATAGTTCCGAAAAAACTTATAAATATTGTGATAAAATAGCAAAACTACTTATTACCAGCAGGAGAGTCTTCTTGGTTGTTTGCGTTTTTCCCTTATTATCAAAATCGCAATTACAAGATAAATTACGGTAGCTTACAATAAGAGTAGAAGGGCATCGAAGGTATTCTCATTTCTTAACACAATGGCACCTAAACCAATACTTGCCATAATAAATAATGTTAAAGAAGACCGCTCGCTTTCTAGTAAATCCCAATATCTCTAACCGATGGTACAAATAATCTTTACCTGCAAAACTTACCAATCTATGGCGGATATTGTGGCTGATGATTTCAATGATCATCAATAATCAGTGTGAAAATTAATTATAGAATTTAAATTTTCACACATTTCACCCTATGTTAATTTCGAGATTATTTATAATATTGATAGTTATATAAGGTATTTACGCATGAACTAATTGTTTCTTGGCATAGACTGGATGTTTATCAGTATATATAAGTGCCTCTGTCTTACAGGTTTCAACGCAAGCCATTGTTTCGAATCCCTTGCAATCATCACAATTAAAGGCAAAATTGAGTTCTGTCTCCTTGCTAATTGCCCCAAAAGGACAAGCAGTTATACATGCCCAGCATCCGACACATCTTTTTGTATCAATGACTACATTACCATCTGCATATTTTGTAATGGCACCGTATTCACAGGACTCCATACACTTCGGTTTTGCGCAATTCTGACATACCGTCATATGAGGTTTGTCTTTTTTTATGGACACTTGTAACCGGTAACGTGCTTTGGGCATTTCTGAAAATGCTTCATATAAATTTCTTGATGCCGAATGCCGAACGGCGCACTCTATCATACACTGTTTACAGGTAACACATTTTTCTTTTACAAATTTCTTTTTTAGCATTTAATAATACTCCTTTGAACCGTTGACAGGCTTTAGCTTTTTATTGAAGTTATATGCACCACATTATACTAATTTCATAATGGTAAACTATTACCCGAAGATGACACAAACCTAAAGTAAACGTATTTATTTTATTATATAAATTTAAAAGTCTCAAATAAAAAAGCTTAAAGGTAGTTATTAGATTAGTGATGTTCTTTAGATTCAAGAACGGTAGGCGCAATAATTTTTTTTAAACCTGCTCCTTTAGCGGCATCCATAACATAAACAATCACACCGTACGATACGTTCTTATCCGCTCTCATAACAAGTGTTTTATCGCTTTGCCCTGAGAATGCATTTTTTAACACAGGTATTAGGTCTGTCCTTTCAACCGGCTTGTTTTGAAAAAACAACTTACCATCTTGTGAAATAGTTAAAACCTTCTCTTCTAGCTTGCTTGTGGCGGCATATTTAGAGGATGGGAGTTCCAGTTTAATATTAGGCTGTTCAATAAAACTCGAAGTAACAAGAAAAAACAGAAGTATCAGGAACAGCATATCTACCATAGGAGTCAGGTTTATAATAGATTTCGTGATTCGCCTTTCTCTGAAACGCATAGTCTTTACCTCTATTTTTTATTCGCATCACGGAATGGATAAAGCTTGTTCAGGATGTATGTTGAATACTCCTCCATCTCAAGAACAAAAGTATCTACTTTTTTATCGAAATAACTATATGCAACAAGTGATGGAATTGCAATAAAAAGACCGAACACGGTGGTTCGAATTGCCTCTGCAAGTCCTCCGGAGAACGCCCTTGCCTGCCCCAATCCAAGTTCTGATATAATCCCAAAGATATTTTCCAGACCCAAAACTGTCCCAAGCAGACCAAGCAGGGGGGCGACTGCAGTAATGATCTCTAATACCAGTAATCTTTTTTCCAAAGCCTTAGTTTCCTGTCTTCCTGCTGCCTGAATATCAATAAACTTTTCTTCTCTGGTAAGATGATTGTTTACAAGAATTCTTCTTAACAAATTTGAGAATGGGCCTGGAATTACTTCGCACTTAGAAATTGCATAAGGTATATCTTCTGGCCCTCTAATAGTCTCAATAGTCTTTATTATCTCGGGTCTTAGTATCTTATCTCTGCGCAGATTAATAGCCCTCTCAATGATTACGGCAAGAGCTAAAACAGAACAAATTAACAGCGGTATCATTATGGGACCACCGCCTATCAGCCATCCTAAAATGTTTTATCCCTCCTATTTTTAAAAAAATAAAATTAAAAAAAGTAAAAGTTAAATCTCACGTCAATTGATGGTTCTTTTATATTATCTGGGAAAGGGTTCAACGGTGCCGCATTTTTTACTGAAGAGATCAACCTTGAGGCAAGGTTGAAATTTCCAGCATCATCTACGATTGCAACATCGCCAATAGAACCGTCAGGCAAAACCTTAAATTCGATAATTATTGGCTTATCATCTTTAGTTTCGAGTTTTATTTCCGCACGTGTCCCATATCCAAGAAACCAGTATAGAGATATTCTATCTCTAATATGTTTAAAATATGTCGCATATTCATGCTGCTTTACGTTAAAAGATGGAGCACCTGAAATTGCCGCATTTGATAGTGTATCTTCGTATATTACAGGGTCATTGCTCGCCCCGTCTTTCTTTGTATTAATATTAAAAGATACTTTACTTTTATTATCGCCACCCAGGTTTTCTTGCTCACCTAACCCTCTACCTAATCTTCGTAATGATTCTACATCTGGCGATGTCACCTGATTTTCAGGCAATTCTTGTTCATGTGTCTCAGCATCCTTTTTTTCATCCGGCTTCTCGGGTTCTATATTATTATTTTCAGCAACTTTCTGTTCCTGGGGTGTTATCAGTGATTCCTTCTCATTTTCAGATGGTTTATTTACAGTATCCTGTTTATCTGTAAATAATACCCCTTCAGTTTGTGGTAAAGGTTCGGTTGCATCTTCCTGCTCTGTACCACGTCCTGATGAAAGCCTTTCTTTCTTTGGCGTCTCTAAAACTTCTTTATGTGTCGGATCATCAAAATTGACTAATTTTATATCATTTATTTTACTACCCGCCTCAGATATTAAACGAGGTTGTTGTACCTGCTGTGATTTGTTTTCAGCCTGTTTTTCTAACCCCTGTGGTAAGTCTGCATGTGTCAATAAAGAATCCTTTTCAACACCAGCAGCGGAAACAGACACCTCAACCTGTCCCTGTGGTTGTTGGCTATCAACCGGTTTATTTGTGAGTCCTTTGCCTAACAACGGCGCCTTAGAATGTCCTTCAGCGTGAGGTTCATTGTTTATTGGATTACCATTATCGGGGAAATTATCTTTGGCAAAGGAACCTTTTTCTCCAATTTTATCCGTGTCAGCATCCGGTTCCTCTTCCTCAGCGTTATCGGAAGTATCCACAAATACCTTATTCTTCTTTTCTTTATCTTCTTTTTTCTCTGGCTCTGCTTCTTTTTCTTCTGTATCAATATTTTTTGCACTTTCAGTAGAAATGTCCGTATCTTCGAACTCTAAAGTAACTGCATATTCACTAGGTTCACGAACAAATCTCTCTCGAAGTGCACCCAGACTTAGAATCTGACTTGCCTGAGGTGATAGTAAGAAAATGATCCCATGTATAGCCAGGGATGCCGCAATAAGGAAGGAGAACAGGTGTTTATTGAAAAATTCTGTATGAGCCTTTTTAACCATATCTTTTTGTTTGTTATTTTTAAACAATAGCTTAAAATCATGTATTAAAATTAGTTTTAAAAATGACGAGTTTATTAATAACTGCTCTAATCTCTACTTTTTGCTAAAGATAAGCTAAATACTGTGAAATTAAGCCTAATTGCTAATTTTTAAAAAGTTTACAGCATAACTATTTTGTTGTCAATTAGAATTCATGTATTATTTTCAAACACGCATAAGACTGGCCAAAAACAACACAAAGACAAATTTTGTCCAGCCCTCTTACCGTGAGAATTCAGTTTGTTGGATTATAAAAATCATATCGGGGGAATGATTACCTACTTTATTAACTAATTTTTATAAACATGGATTTCGATGCGCTACAGATAGGGCATTTATCTGGCGCTGCATTTTCAACTGTATTACCGCAAATCTGGCATACATAATAATCTACTGATTCGTTCTTGCCTAAATTGTTTAATGCCTTCTGATAAAGGTCTGCGTGTGTTTTTTCTACTTTATTAGCAAATCCAAAGCTTTGCAATGCCTGTTTGTGATCCTCTTTCTTTGCCTCCTCAATCATCTGCGGATACATATTTTTAAACTCGTGCGTTTCACCGTTAATAGCCTCCTGAATATTTTCTTTAGTACTGCGGATACCGCCGATTACCCTCAGGTGATTATGTGCATGTACCGTTTCGGCCTCGGCTGCAGCGCGGAATAATTTTGCTACCTGCTTAAAACCTTCTTCTTCTGCCTTCTTTGCAAAGGCGAGATACTTTCTGTTTGCCTGCGATTCTCCTGCAAATGCATTTTTCAAATTATCAATTGATGACATATTTCCCCCTTTTTTTATTAAAAATTGACTCAACCTTTTAAATCCTGTTTAGGTTTATAAAATTCAAATATATATTTTAACATTTCATCCTCGTTTTGAAAGACTTTTCTAAGATAAGGAATAGATTCCTCGATATTTCCTTTTTCCAGAAATATCAAACCGATATTTCCGTAAGCAGCCGTAAGGTGTGTATCCAGCTGGGTTGATTTTTTATATTCTTCAATGGCGAGGTCATAATCCCCTTTTCTATAATAGACTGTTCCCAGATTATTATGCAATGCAGCGTTATCGGGATTGTTATTAATCAGAATTTTATATTCTGTAATAGAGCGATTATAATCGCCCTTTGTTTTATAGGCTAACGCAAGCATCGCACGAATTTCATTATTTGAAGAACCTTCGTTAAGTGCCTGATTATATATTGAAATAGCTTTATCGTATTCTATTAAATCCATAAATCTGTTCCCTCTCAATAACAGGCGTGTGTCATGGGGCGTGTTAGTAATCCAGCACCAGGCAAGCGTACACAATGTTACCAAAGACACTATCAAAAACTTTTCTCTATATAAAGTAATCTCTTTTAGAGATATACTCTTACTTTCCAATAACCTTATTATTAACATACCAAAACACAGTCCCCACGCAGCGCCAAGAAACGTTTGGAAACTCCCCAGCCACATTTGAGTAAAATATGCAACAATTAAGCCGCAAAATATAAGTATTAATTCATAATACCAACAATAATTACTTTTCTTCGGGATTAGCCATTTAATTTTACGTATGATAGAAATTACATTCGAGCCCCATTTGTAACCAAGTGTACCATTTGGACACGCACCTTTACAGGTAAGGCAGCGAATACAATTCGTGTCAACAACTGCGCCATATTGAGCGATCTCGCTGTGTACCTGTATTCCCATAGTGCAATTTCTGGTACAGGTCATACAGCCTTTACATTCACCTATTTTTCTAATACGTAACGGGCTTATATTATCAAATAAGGCAAGTATGGGCGCCCAAGGACACACATATCTACAAAATGCCCTTGACCCCAAAAGATAAATAAATAGAAATGCATCAAATAAGATGAATAAAGTAATGATAATGGGACTTCTTGGGAGGTCAACGGTCATTACTTGGGTGTCGCCAAAACTGACGTGAAATTGTGGGAGACCGTATATAAGCCAAAATTCATAAACTGCTGTTAATGTTTTTAAAAGGAAAACGTATTGAATGATGTTTGCCTTTGAGTGAATAATTTGTGGATTTATTCTGAATTTGTTCAGAATTTTTAAGGCAAATTCCTGAAAGAAGGCGAAGTGACATCCCCACCCGCAAAATAATCTGCCCGAAAAGATTGTAATTAAGACAACGAGTATAAAGAATGCGGCGGCAGAGTTTAACAAGCCGATACCAAAAAGGCTTACTATCCCATTTAAACTAAAAGTTCCAACTTTCTGATAATTGAGCCTGTACCACAGGATAATATGAATAGCAATAAGGATATTTAGTAAAAATAAGACCAAAAGTCTTTTCTTATTGACATGCATAACTCAACAAATCTGGTATAAACGTAAATAAAAAGTACGTTGTATACTATCCAAAGATATTTATGAAAACTTTGAAGGGCGTTTTAAGTAATTTGTATTTAAAAACACCAAATTTAAAATTATTCTTCAGTAAGAAGCATCCTTATTTTCGAACTCCCACCACCCCGTATACTTCCTTTAAATGTATAAAAACCTGGTCTACTGAAAATGTCTTCTATATATGCATAGTATGTTGTATTTGCCGGAACTGTAATTTCTTGCTTTTCTCTTATATTTACGGGTCCTGAAATATCGAAAACAACCTCAACATCCCTATCCTTATCATCGCTGTTTATGATGACAACCCCCATATAAAGTGTTTGAAATGTAACAAATTCAAAACTTAGGGGTATTGGTTGTGATGACGGCGCATCTGAGGTTGCAAATGCACCCATTAATTCAACATTTTTCGTGCCGGTTTTCTCTACCGCATTTTCGTTCCATACGGCAAACCCCTGAATCCTATCTGTGGTTTCTCTTTCTGCACAGAATACACAAGGTTGAATAAAACACGAAATTAATGTTGAGATAAAAAATAAAAACACTACATATATTATGCACCTTAATTTTACAATCTCTTTGCGCATACACATCTCCTTTTACATTAGCATTTATAACGCCATTCGACCCAAATGGATAGCTTTTAAGAAATTAATAACAACAAAAGTTTCTATTATAAAAACGAGTTGATAGTTTACTATATTTAACTTTGGTATGTACCCCCAAGGGGATTTGAACCCCTGTCTCCAGACTGAGAATCTGGCATCCTGGGCCTCTAGACGATGGGGGCATTTAAATGCAAGAGAGTTATAAATGACCTGTAACTTTTTTTGTAATAGTACGAATAAAAATACTATATTATTTATATATTCGTGTCAATAAAATTAAGTTCATTCTATTGTACTAACAATAGGCTCTTTTCCCATTTTTCAATATTAACGTTTTACCGAAGTCTTTCATATTACTTAACTCATTACTTGGAAAGACAGGACCATCAATACATATTCTCTGTCCGCTACAGTCACATTGACCACATACACCAAAACCACATTTAATATATCTGTCAAGAGACACCTCGCATTCAATGCAGCGGCTATTACACAATTCAAATATCCTGTACATCATCTTTTCAGGACCGCACGCATAAACTCTCTGAAAGGATTGCTTTTTTAACAGTTCCGCAAATAAATCAACAGTCGTTCCCTTAAATCCAATAGACCCATCCTCCGTACATATATTCATATTTTTAAAACGTTCTCTGTATATAATCTCTGAGGCAGTCTTTGTACCCTGTACAATAGTCACATTGCCCAATCTTTCTGTAAGGGTTGCAAGAGACGCCATGCCGATTCCCCCTCCAACAACGCAGGAATTTAAGGTTTTTGGTATGCTAAATCCTCTGCCATAAGGGCCGCGTATACCAAGCTTGTCACCCTTTTTCATATTATGCAATGCGTTCGTAAATAAACCCTTTTTTAAAACAGATATACCAGCAAGTTCTTCTTGAAAATAAGATATAGTAAATGGTTTTTCGTCAAGTAATGGTATCCAGACCATGATAAATTGACCGGGTTCAAAGTTCAGTTTTGATTTAAAAAAAAGCGTCTTTACACCGGGAGACTCTTTAGTGATATCAAAAATTCTCACCATTATTGGTTGTTCAATCATGCGCAATACCTACAATAGAATTAATACTGTAAAAACCATTCTCCTGCATCCACTGTGTCATTTCTTCACATACCTTCTTAAACACGTCAATACCGCGATAATAAATGCCTGTTCCTATCCCAATTGCTGAAGCACCTGCCATTATCATCTCAATAGCGTGTCGTCCTGTAGAAATTCCCCCCACACCAATAATGGGAATCTTCACAGCTTTGTATATATCATAAACACATCTGATGGCAATGGGTCTCAAGGCATCTCCGGTAACACCACCCACCTTGAAACTTAAAACAGGTTTTTGTGCCTCGATATTAATAACCATCCCAGGTCCCATTGAATTAACTGCTGTAATAGCATCTGCGCCTGCATCTTCCGCAGCCTTTGCAACAGTGCAAATTTCTGGAATATTAGGTGATATTTTAACGAATAGAGGTAACTTAGTTACTTTCCTTACAGCCGATGTTATATCAAAAGTGGCTTGCGGTGTTCCCTGTTCAGCAAGCATGCCAAATCCAGGGGTATGCGGACAGGAAAGGGGAATCTCTATTGCTGAAAATTTTGATTTAGAAAGCCTTTTAATCACTTGTACGAAATCCTCTTTCTGCGTACCGATTACACTTGCAATTACAGGCGCTCCAACATCTTCTATGCTGGCAAATTCTATAGCCGCTGCATCAACTCCTGGATTTGAATACCCCACCGCATTAAGCATTCCACCTTCAAAAGTAATAACAGTGGGATTCTTATGTCCCTCACGTGGTTCGGTGCTAACAGATTTTATAGTTACTGCACCCACGCCATTTTCCACTACTCGTTTTAATAATGCCTTTGTAGTACCGAGTATGCCTGATGCCAGGATTGTCGGATTAGCGAGTTTTATGTTGCATAAATTTATAGATAAATCTATCTTTGGCATATGTAATAACTATAGTAATCACATTGCATACAAATGTAAAAATAATTTTATAACTGATTTATTAGACTTTACTATTGACAATTTCAAAAACAAGTATAAATATACTGTCCAGAGTCATTATATAAAAAAGACATTATTCACATAATTATGAAAATTCTTGGAATAGATCCTGGTACTCAGGTAGCTGGTTACGGTTTGATAGAAAAAACTGGTTCAAAGATAAGAGCCATAGAGTATGGTTCAATTAAAACAAAAAGAAATCAAGATTTTCCACAGAGATTAAAAACAATTTATTTGAAAATAATGGATATTATTTCTAATCACCAGCCGGACCAGATAGCGATTGAAGAGGTTTTTTATGGTAAAAATATAAAAGCAGCTATAAAGATTGGAGAAGGCAGAGGCATTGTTTTCTTGTGCGCTGCAACAGCAAATATACCCATTACAGAATATGCAGCAACTGTTATTAAAAAGGCGGTTGTGGGAAACGGTGGTGCCCACAAAAGTCAGGTTCGGGAAATGGTGAAAATCATACTCGGACTAACAGAAAATCCAGAACCAGAGGACGCCTCAGATGCGCTTGCAATCGCAATTTGTCATAGCCATAATATTACATAATTATAAATTTAATAAATTCGCATAAGTTTTCACAACTAAACTTGACTTGACATTCTCTTATGTTATAATTTTTTCTCATTTTTATAACATTTTATTGATAATAATTAGATATTAAGAATAATGGAAAATGCCATTCAGAAGGCGAATATACTTATAGAAGCTATTCCTTATATACGTTCTTTTAAAAACAAAATTGTCGTTATCAAATTCGGCGGCGGGGCAATGGCTAACGATAATGTGCTTACTAATGTACTCCAGGACATTGTATTCATGAAAACTGTTGGCATGCTGCCCATACTGGTTCACGGTGGAGGTCCTCATATTAGTCAGGAGATGGGGAAAAGAGGAATGACGCCAAAATTTATTGAAGGACATCGTATAACGGATAGCGAGACCCTTGAGATTGCAAGAGACATTTTAATTAATCGGATAAGCGCTTCAATTGTAAAAAAGATCCTTGAATTAGGAAGCGATGCTGCATGTATCTGGGAAGATGGCTACTGTCCTTTAAAGGCTGAAAAGCATTATGTTGAAACAAAAACAGATGATGGTAAAGCGAAGAAATTAGACATCGGCTTTGTAGGTAAGGTAACTTCTATTGATAAAGAAAAATTTTTAAATTTATGCAATGCATGTACTATCCCTGTAGTCCCTCCCATAGCAAAAGGGAATAATGGAGCCGTTTATAACGTCAATGCTGACAATGTGGCGGCATTTATTGCAACGGCGCTATGTGCAGAGAAACTAGTTTTTCTTTCAAACACAAATGGCATAATGACCGAACCAAATGATGAAACGTCAATTGCTTCTACATTGCACGAAGATGAAGTTCATTTACTAATTCAAAAAAAGATAATTGGCGGTGGAATGCTACCCAAGGCATTAGCTTGCATTCAAGCGCTTAAAGGTGGGGTAAAGAAGGCACATATTATAAATGGATTAATTCCACATGCACTATTACGAGAAATTTTTACGGAAAAAGGCGTTGGAACGCAAATTATTATATAGATTCTTTTCATATAGGTGACATTGGCAATCTGTAATTTTAGAGGCATTAGGTAATCAAGTAATTCTAATGATTTATCTCAAATTGCAATTTTTCATACATAACTTTTTACATTTTAAATTTTAATCAAATTGTTGAAGTTTGTTGTATATAGTAAACAAATTTGTATAATTCAAATAATTTAATTGAACCATTGGCTAAATTCGTTTTTTACCTTTAGAGAAAATAAAATATTAAAGTATGAATACGAAAGAAATTATTGAAATTTACAACCGCTATGTCATACCTAATTACACCAGAAATCCTATTTTACTGACTAAGGGACATGGTGTAGATGTTTGGGATGCAGAGGGCAAGCGGTATCTCGACCTCTTTTCTGGTTGGGCTGTAAGTTTATTAGGACATTGCAATTCAAGTGTAGTCAAGGCAATACAAACACAGGCATCCAAGCTTATACATGCGCCTAATATTTATTACACAGAACCACAGGGTTTATTGGCAAAATACATTTCTGAGAAATCTTTTGGCGGGCAATGTTTTTTTTGTAACAGTGGTGCTGAGGCAAATGAGGCAGCGATTAAATTAGCCCGCATTCACAGTTCGAGCACAGGCAGGTATAAGATAATCACCTTTTCTGATTCTTTTCATGGCAGGACAATTGCTACGGTTTCTGCAACAGCACAGCCAAAATACCAAAAAGGGTTTGCGCCGCTTGTTGAAGGTTTCACCTACGTTCCTTTTAATGATCTGGATGCGCTTAAAAAAGCAGTTGATGATAAAACCTGCGCTATTATGTTAGAAACCATACAGGGTGAGGGTGGTATTAATATTGCCAACAAAGATTTCTTGCAGGGTGTTAGGAAACTTTGTGATGAAAAAGGATTATTACTCATCCTCGATGAAGTACAATGTGGTATGGGAAGAACAGGTAAATATTTTGCATATCAACACTATGACATAGAACCGGATATTATGGCATTAGCAAAATCGCTGGGCGGTGGGATTTCAATAGGGGCGATGACAGCTAAAAAAGAGATTGCAAAGAGCCTTGTCCCGGGAAGTCATGCCTCGACTTTCGGTGGAAATCCTTTAGCGTGCTCAGCAGGGGTAGCAGTATTCGAAACAATTGAGAAGGAGAATCTACTCGAAAATGTAAAGAAAATGGGTAGTTACTCAATTGATCAGTTAAAATTATTACAAAAGGCTCATAAAGTTATCAAGGAGGTACGTGGCGTAGGCCTTATGATTGGCACAGAACTCAACGTAAACGGAACAGAAATTATAAAAAACTGCATCCAGGCGGGTTTATTCCTTAATTGTACGCATGAAACAGTCATCAGATTTATGCCACCGCTTAATGTTAAGAAAGAAAATATAGACGAAGGGTTAACAATACTAAAAACAGTCCTTTTTAACCTTAACTTATGAGAAGAATATATGAAATGTAAAGACCTAATTACAATCGCAGACCTTTTACCATCCGACATTGAAGAGATTTTTAACGTTACCAGGGAACTAAAAGAATGGCATAACAAGGGCTACGATGAAAAATGCCTGAGCGGGAAAATACTTGGAATGATTTTTGAGAAAAGCTCTATGCGTACCCGTGTCTCCTTTGAAGTTGCCATGGCACAGTTAGGCGGTCATGCCATTTATCTCACCCAAACCGATATAAATCTCGGTAAAAGAGAAGCTGTAAAAGATGGCGCCAGGGTGTTGTCGCGTTATGTAAATGGAATAGCTATTCGTACTTTTGCTCAGGAAACAATCCAGGAACTAGCCAGATATGCCACTGTGCCTGTTATAAATGCGCTGTCAGATTCTTTTCATCCATGTCAGGCGTTGACTGATCTTTATACTATCAAAGAAAAGTTTGGCACACTTTCAAATTTAAAGATTGTCTTCGTTGGAGACGGAAATAATGTAGCCAGATCACTTGCGCAAATTTGCGCAAAACTTGGATTGCGTCTTCATATCGCCTCACCAAAAGGATATGAACTTACGCCTGATTTTATTTCTAAAACAAAACAGATGGCTGAAGGGATTGAAACAATACACCTCTATCAAGAACCCAAAGAAGCGGCTGAGAAGGCAAATATTCTTTATACTGATACATGGATAAGTATGGGACAAGAAGCAGAAGCTGAAACACGCAAAAAGGCATTTAGCGGTTTTCAAATTAACAGCGAACTTTTAAAAGTAGCAAAGGATGATGTTAAAGTTATGCATTGCCTGCCAGCCCATCGTGGAGAGGAAATTACGGATGAAATTATTGACGGCACTCATTCAATTGTTTATGACCAGGCCGAAAATAGACTCCACGTTGAGAAAGCACTGTTAAAACTTTTATTAAGAAAATAATACTCAAATAAATGGATTCCTTCTTCCAGTTAAGAAAAATAAAATGAAATTACGCAAAGTTGAGCAGTTTAATATTCATAATGTCCTTCAGTGCGATAAATAAACCTGTCAGATAATTATTTTTCAATATATTTAAATTCATATCCACAGATTTAAATTTAATAATTAATGAACATGAGAGTTGACAACCGTAAACCAGATGAATTGCGTCCCCTGACTATAAAGAGACTTTTTACTAAATATGCACCTGGCTCTGTGTTTGTTGAGACAGGTGATACTAAAGTAATCTGTACTGCTACAATAGAAGAAAATGTACCACCGCATGTTAAAAATACCGGCGAAGGCTGGATTACAGCAGAATATTCGTTACTGCCAAGCGCAACACCTGTCAGGACGTCAAGAGAATCCGCAAGAGGTAGATTAACAGGCAGAACCCACGAAATCCAGCGGCTTATAGGACGTTCAATGCGTTCCATCATAGATCTCTCTTTATTAAAAGAACGTACGATATGGATTGACTGTGACGTAGTGCAGGCTGACGGCGGTACACGCACTGTTGCTATAACAGGCAGTTATATAGCCTTGATGGATGCTGTTAAATGGATGATGAATAATAACATAATAAAAGAAAATCCTGTCCTGAACAGTATTGCCGCAGTAAGTGTTGGAGTAGTTAATGGCATCGTACTTTTAGATTTATGCTATGCAGAAGATGCATCCGCTCAAGTGGACATGAATATTGTAATGACTGGAGACGGTAAATTTATTGAAATTCAAGGCACAGGCGAAGAATACACATTTGATGATACTCAATTAGAAGAGATGTTGAAAATGGCTAAAAAGGGAATTTTAGAAATTACCGAAATCCAGAAAAAGGCATTGGAAAATAATTGTTAATTAACCCTTTACCAGAATATAAATACAAAGACAAACCGGGTTAAATATGTTGAACAAGTTTGGTTTGTCATGCAGGTTTTTGAGCCGATAATGTAGTTATTTTATTCTCTCAAGCCAGATTCTCCATAAATATCATCTGCTAATCAAAATATAATTTTAATTCCAAACATGATTCATGCAAAAACCATTCTTATTGCTACACAAAACGAGAAAAAGAGAAAAGAAATACAGGATATCCTGAAAGACGTTCATGGGATTTTGCTCAAAGGTGTTGAGGATTTTCCTTTTTTACCATTGATGGAAGAGGATGGAAGCACCTTCAGAGAAAATGCAATAAAGAAGGCAACAATTCTGGCTAAGGCATGTAACACATGGGCAATGGCTGATGATTCAGGACTTGAAATTAATGCCCTGAATGGACGCCCCGGTGTATATTCCTCGAGATACGCAGGTTTAGACGCTACCGATGAAAGAAATATTGAAAAAGTACTATTTGAATTGAAGGGTGTACCTAAAGAAAAACGCACAGCCATGTTTGCTTGTACAATTGCGCTTGCCAGTCCTCATCGGCTATTTTTTGTAGTCGAAGGTTATTGTAATGGCATTATTACTGAAGAACCAAAGGGTACTGGTGGTTTTGGATACGATCCAGTATTTTACGTACCAGATTACAAGCAAACTTTTGCTGAGCTAAACCCCTCAATCAAAAACAAAATAAGCCATCGTGCAATTGCTCTGGAACAGTTCAAAAAACATATAATACCACTCATCCACTCGAAATAAATATTCAAAGATTTCTCTAACCTGAGTAGATAAATAATCTTAAAATACTCAGATATTATCCAACTTTTTAAATTCTTCCGACTTGTTTAGGGCAGATTTTATACTAATCCAAATTATTTTATAAGGCACATTCAATAATGAAGTGCAACACTTGTGGAAACGACTTCGTTAGGGGTATTAAATTTAAGACACTTTCTAGGACGATTGTTGATTAAAGATTCTATGTGTGATATTTGTTGTGCAGAGATTGTACTAAAGTCAGTACCCTTTGGCAAGTACCAGCGGATGAGCATGAACTAAAGCCGGTTTTGGGAGTTCTCATAATTCATGTGGTGGATGTGTCCAAACTGAGGATGGTAGATAGCCTCGTGGCTAATGAAGAACCTGTTATATCGTTTTTAAAAGGATGAGGGAAATGTGTAGATTACTAATTTTATGTTTAGTATTATTTACAACCAATTGTGCTGCTAGCAACCAGTGTTCTATTCACACATACCACGATGAGTTTGACAGCTATACTATTACTTATATGTTAAATAATAGTTTAGGTAAGGATGGGCCTGATTTGTCTATTTACAGCAGCAGCAGTGTTCTTGATTTAAATGCCCAGAAACTCGTATCTAAAGAAGGACATGTATCATACAGTTTAATAATTGAATGTGTAAGTCAGTTAGAAAATGGAAGCTGGATATTTATTACAAGCGGAGAATCTCTTGCCTTCCTTATCGATGGAAAGCGTGTAGGTTTAACTGGCAATGGTAGTGGGAACGATCGAGACCTCTTCCATAGTGGTACCATAATGGAAAGAGCAGAGTATCCTGTCAGCCGTGAAATGATACGTACGATTTCAAATGCTAAAGAAGTGAAAGTAAGATTAATTGGAAGCAAGGGTTTTATAGAACGATATTTTGTGCAAGCAAATTTCAATAATTTTAAAAAAGTTTGTTGAAAGTTATCTGCCGAAACAATAACTATCAAAGCAGACATCTTCTGATGCAGACGGCTGAGTGCTCCTTCATAACGTAATTCTGTTATTTTGTCTCTCTCGACCATTGTTAAATGTTTGTATTGTTTTTCCATAACCACTTAGGATAGCATTTTCCTTTCTGCTTTCCCAAGTGTTGCACTTCATTATTGAATGTGCGCCATGAAAATAATCGCATATCTTTAAAATTTGTAAACCCTCTTTTGCACAAAGTGTGAGATTAAAGGTAAACCAGATAAAAGAGTGGAATTGGGCAAGGTTACAAATAGTTTCTTAAAGTATAAAATACAGCGCGAGTAACGCCAGTGCCCCGCCTAAAAAATATTGTGAAACGTCTTTTATAATGTTTTTCTTCTTAATACCAACTATGCCTTTATGTTTTTCAATAACTTGCGCAAATATATGCTTAAGTTCATCACCTGTAGCATCGTGCTGATATGTTCCACCTACCATTTCAGTGATTTCTTTTAGAAAAACGGGATTGGGTTTTGTGTAAATAGTTTCTCCTTCTTCAGTGACCTCGTAACCCGTCACCTGCCCTTCTTTATCTCTTTTTGGGATTGGAGAGGCTTTTTTTGTATCACCAATGCCAACTACATAAATAGAAATATCCTTTTTTTCCAGAAGAAGTTTAATTGCTTCAGCAGCCTGGCTACGTGTTCTAATTTGTTCCTCACCATCCGTGAGCAGTATCATTACCTTCTTTGCGTTGTCTTTGCTGAAAGAATTCATAGCCAGTATAAAGGCATTACCGATATTAGTTCCGTAAGGCACAAAACGCACATAGTTCTCATTAATCATATTTAATATGCGCAGGAAGATTCTTTCGTAATCAGTTGTAGGGTACGGCAACAGCGAGAATGCGCGCGCAGCGAAGACTACCAAACCGACGCGGTCGCCTTCAAGTTCACGAACAAGGTTAGATATTTCAATCTTTGCACGTTGCAGGCGGTTTGGTTTTACGTCTTCCGCAAGCATGCTGATTGATACATCAAGTATAAAGACTATTTCCAGTCCTTCTTTTTCATAATGGTCTTGTGTAGTTTGCCATTTCGGCTGTAGAACTACAAGTCCCAGCATACAGCAGGCTGCGCTGATACTGGCGCCTTTTAAAAGATTTCTATAGGTTTTAGGTATTTTGCTGAATCTGTTAATTAATGCTTTTTGCCCAAAGGCTTTTAACCAGGCTGATTTTCTTTTATATAGCAATAAGTAAAGAGTGAAGATTATACCAGAAAGGATAAAAACGATTATTTTATATTCTTCGTAGTTAAAGAATAGCATTTCAATCAGTCTGTTTATTTATAATAAAGGGGGGATTATGTTACTCTGTAAAAATAGATTACCAGCGTATTTTTTGTTCGCCGCTGTATTTATATTTCATACCCCAGGGTATGAGCTTTAGCGCCTCAATCCTGTCTTCCCGTTCTTGCTGTTCAGGGCTGAACATGGTATTGAATTGCTGTTCACCAAGCCTCATCCTTTCAAGGTTTTTCTTTGCCTGGAAGTCGTTGGCGTCTATTTTCAGCACTTCGGTATATTGTAAGGCGGCGGTGGAGAAATCCATATCAGTTGCAATAAGGTTTGCATTATTATAAATAGCCCTTGCTTTTAACACGGGGTCATTAGTTTCCATAGCCTTTCGATATTCAATGCGGGCGTCTTTCTTGTTTTCTAATAAAGTATATATAACACCTTTATTAAACGATATCATCGGGTCTTCTTTTCCGAATTTTGCCATAATTTTGTAAATTGGTGAGTCCTGAAGCCTTTGAATTGAGGATAATGCATCCTGATATCTTCCCAGTTTAATTTTTTCTTCAAGATGGGTTATTGTATCGTATCTTTTGTAATAACCATAACCATATAAAATCAAAAAAAAAGATAGGAATAGAAGGAAAATTTTTATGAGTTTCTTTCCGGACATGGCTTCCTCCTGTGTATTTTGTCTTAAATATTATTTAAAACTTCATCAAATATACAACCAGATATTGAAGAATAAATAAGGCGTTATTAACGATTTCGTTTCAGCCTTTTATATATTGCATATTCATCATCAGCCTCTTCCTTTAAACCTACCTTATCATATGCTATGCTGAGATTAAAGTGTGCAATTGCGTAATCCGGGTCTGTTTCAATAGCATTTTTATATTCTTCTATCGCCTCATCATACATTCCCTTCTTCAGATAAAGATCGCCAACTTCATTATATGTTTTTGCATCATCTATATCGGGTTTATGTGATGCAACCCCCTTCTTTTCTGCCGTAATTGTTTTTTCCTTTGAATATGTTTTCGGTGATGCTGAAACAGTATGTGCACCTCTTGTTTTAGGTATGGATAAAGTTACCATTTTTACTTCCCCTGCCCGAAGTATGCTAAGGCTTGCCTCCCGTCCTGCATTTGTTGAAATTAACTGTTCCAAATGCCTTTTGTTTTCAATTTTTTCACCGTTGCATTCGGTGACAAGGTCTTCCACCCGGACTCCAGCCGTTTCTGCCATACTGCCCTGTTTAACGTTAACAACAATTGCGCCGGTCTGCTTTGTTTTATATCCAAACCAATCTTTATTTTCGCTGGTAAGGTTGCAAAATATAAGACCTACTGGATTGTGGGATTCCAATAATGATATGGCAGTACCATTACACCATGATGTATATTTTACCCCGTAATCGGTTCCTCCTAACTCTCCGTATCCTTTCCACGACTTTGAAGCGCCAGTATCATATTGTACGTTAATTACAGCCTGAGCATTAACAGCGCTGGCTTTTTCTCTTATTTTTTTTGATAAAACATCATATCCGGAGAAACCAAATTCACCCAGACTGACCTCGCCCATTTTTTTATAGGCAGCATCAATATCTCCAGCGCAGACAAAGATTTCATCACTTTTCTGTATGTCGGAGGGTCGAACGCTTTTTTTCGGTTCGAGTGTTTGCTCTTCCTTCTTAAATGGAGATATATTTTTAAAAAAATCACTAGTAGAACTACAACCCGTTAACGAGATAATAAGAATAGTAGGAATTAGGTTTTTTATTTTCATTTCCGTTCTTTAGATATTTAGCTTCATTTTAAATATATTTATTTATCAATTAATGACTATAATAAATTTACTGATTTACCCGCATTTCCTTAGCATGGAGTAATTATGCACAGGGCGTGTGGTTTTTATAAACACCTTTTGACCTACATGTGCCGCTTCGATGGCTTCATTGTATTCGTTTCTTATATCTGATAACTCCTGGCAGAAATCGTCGCTCAGGCGTTTCCCCATTATTTCTATAATAGTATTACAAGAAATTTTGTTTTTTACGATAACTTCTGCAAGACCGTCTGGAAGAACTTTATTAATAGTGCCCAGATAATCGTATTCTTTAAAGTAAAAACTTCCAGGATGTGTTGTCTGACTATTGTAGCCTTGATTCCCAAAGAAAAAACCAGCGCCATATTCTCTATGACTTACTTTTTCAAGTTCCGCCAGCCATCTTGGGTCATATTTATAATTAATAGGGTCTCCAAAATATTGGTCTATCGCCGCCCTGTATATTCTGGTTACTGCTGCAACATAGTATTGACTTTTCATACGACCTTCTATTTTCCATGCAGTTATTCCTGCGTTAACTAATTCTGGAATATATTGTATCATACAAAGGTCTTTGGAACTCAATATAAACGTACCACTCTCGTCTTCTATAATGGGAAATGTTTCGTAGGGTCTTTTTTCCTCTTTTAGTATATATTGCCATCGGCATGAGTGTGAACAATCTCCCAGGTTTGCATGCCTGTTGGTCATGAAGCTGCTCAGTAAACAACGACCAGAGTAAGACATACACATGGCGCCATGCACAAAGACTTCAGTTTCTGCTTCGCATTTGTCCGTTATTTCCTTGATTTCTCCAAGAGTTAATTCTCTTGCAAGGACTGCTCTTTTTATACCATGTAAATGCCAGAATTCAACGGATTTTAAATTTGTTGTATTTGCCTGTGTACTCAAATGAACCGGAATATGTGGAGCAATTTCTTTGACTAGCAGTAAAGCGCCTGGATCGGAAATTATTAATGCATCTACTGGAATTCTGCCAAGTCGTTCAAGATAAGGACGTAAGCCATCAATATGATAATTACGCGCAAATATGTTTAATGCAATATAAATTTTTTTATTTCGCCCGTGAACCCAATCTGTTGCATCTTTGATTTCCTGCAAGGTCATATTGGTCGCACGCATGCGGAGGTTAAACCCCTCTCCACCGACATAGACAGCATCGGCGCCGTATTCAACTGCTGTTCTGAGTTTTTCAAAATCACCTGCAGGCACAACCAATTCCGGTTTTTTATATTTGATATTTATTATGTCTGTCATGGTAAATATTTTCAGGAAGTTTTTGTTTTAATCATATCTAAATAACCTTGCAATATTAACTGGGCGGCAATCATGTCAACCCGCTCTTTCCTTTTCTTTCTGGAAAGGTCACCTTCCAGCATTGCCCTGTTTGCTCGGACCGTACTGAATCTTTCGTCAAAGGTTTTTATTGGAATGTTTATGTGTTTCTTTAGAGTATCAATAAAGTTTAAAACCTCCTTTGCCTTGTCACCCAGGGTATTATTCAGATGTTTGGGTAGACCAAGAACAATTTCTTCTACCTCTTTTTCCTGTAGGATATTTATTATTTTTTTAATATCCTCTTGAATGCTGGTACGTTCTATGGTAGGCAATCCCTGCGCAGTGATTCCAAGCGGATCGCTCAATGCTATCCCGAACCGTTTTTCCCCATAATCAATACCCATGATACGCATAAATTATTCAGTTAATTCTAAAAGGTTTATACATAACTCAGACTATAAAGTATTATTCCAGTACCGATTGGCATGAATAAATTATCAAGTGACTTTAATGGCAATGATTCGATAATAGTAGACGAAAATGCGGCAACCAAGGCGGGGAACAGCGGTAGATAAATATAACCACATAAAAAAGCCACAATCAGCGCAGCCATTGAACCTTCGATACTCTTTTTTTTATTATATGGAACCCGGTGACGACCGAGTTTCTTTCCAATTAACGTTGCAGCAGTATCGGAAAATGCCACAATCAGGATAACAGCGCTTGAAATATATGCAGGGAACAGAATCAAAGAAATACATGCGCCAAGAATCAGAGTTACTGGCCCGTATGCTATGCCTTTTTCTTCTGTTTTGCGTATACTTGATTTTGTTATGCTTCCAAGCATTGGGAATGCATATCCATTTATTCTAATGCATTCTGAGATCAAATATATGATTAAAAGAATAAATAATACTGATAATGTTGCTTTGTAAACCGGACCTGAAAATATTGGAACTAGTGCGATGAGTATATGTAGAAACTTTCTGCGTATTTCCTGGTACCAGGAATGCACGAATTGCTTCCGCATACCGGCAAATAGTGTCTTATATGTATCGGCATCTGTTATATTTAATATGTCCAAAACCTCAACTAGATTGTTACTATCTATTAGATAATCTGCCTGCTGTCGGATGGCGTAATGAGCATTAACGCCAACATTAATACCCGACTTATTCATAATATCCAGATTATTCCGATCGTCAACCAGGACAATTGTATTTTGCCATGAAAGGTTTTTTTCTTTTAATATCTCCTCGATAAGATTTTTCTTTCCATTGGTTTTTGTAAGTCTCCCATGTACATTACCTGTCAGGATGTTATCAACTGTACCAATATCTATACCATGTCCTTCATCTGCCGATAGTCTGGATGCAAGGTCTTTTACAAACAAATCAGGTACGCCACTGCTGATAAGAACAGTGTAGTATCCGTATGCGCGCAAAGTTTCAATAGTCTCCTTTGCGTTTTTTATTAAAACAATATTTTTGTAGATTCTTTGAGCCTGCTCAAGTGTAATGCCTTTAAAGCGGCTATAGACGCGTGCAAGAAGTTCATTAATAGAAATTTTATTTATATTAAACAGGAAACATAAAAACGCTGCGCGCACATATACCATTATTCCAGCATGACGTGCCAGATGTAGAAAAAAATGCCCTTTAAATAAGACGCCATCTACGTCCATTACAACAAGTTTTTTTATGGTCTTATTGATTGTTCTGCCTCTTGAATGAATTTAGATAAGTCTATTGTTATTAATTAATTTAAAACACAAAGACATCAAAACATTCCGCTTATTAGCTGTTTTAAAATTCCCAGGGCAAGAAAGACAATAATAGGGGAGAAGTCAATACCTTTAAACGGTGGAATGAGCTTTCGTACAGGGTTTAATACAGGGTCTGTAATTTTGTAGAGGAATCGTATTGCTTGATTATAAGGATTATGCGGTATCCATGAAAGCACAATTCTTATTAATAGCACAATTTCATATAAACCAATGAGCTTACCTAAGAGGATTCCCATAAAAAAGCTCCTTTTTAGATTTCATATTAGAATTTAACCAAATAAATTTATAAAAAGCGCTAAAGTATTTAAAAGGCAGTAAGACAATAACTCTGATGAGTATTTATTAGTTTATAGTATTCAAACTGTGAAAATTCTAGCACAGGTTAATAAGTAGAGCAACAAAAATAAATATAGGCAACTAATATAGCAGGATTGCTTGAAATATATAATATGGGATGATAGAATTCTAATAACTTCTTGCCCACTAATAAAAAGGATATTAATATTGATGGCGTCATCTTTAATGAAACACGGGTTCTCATTAAGTAAATATTTATTATTTCTTTATAAAGGAAGTTGCTTTGATCTTTTTTGATAACTCACTAAATATTAAGACTACCACAAGGATTATTCTGGACGAAATCCGTTCTGTACTCGAAAGGATAGATGAAAAGTCCTATGAAGATTTTTTATCTGCCATCCTGAATGCAAAAAGCGTATTCGTAACAGGGCAGGGGAGGTCCGGGCTTGTATCACGCACCTTTGCGATGCGGCTTACACACATTGGTTTAAATGCCTATTGTGTTGGAGACGCTACAACACCCAATTTAAACAAGGGAGATTTGTTGATAGCATGCAGCAGTTCCGGCAGTACGCATATAACCCGTTACATTGCAGGGTTGGCTAAAAAATCGCAGGCTACTGTAGTAGCTGTAACCTCTCACAAAGACTCGCCGCTTGCGGGACAGGCAGATATTATTATCGAATTACCTGTACAGGAGGTTAGTACTTTATATAAGAATGACGGTTCAATTCAGTTCCGCAGTACTCTTTTTGAACAGGCATGTCTTGTATATCTGGATGGAGTTATCCTTTCGCTTGTGAAGAAGTTGAACAGTTCTGAAAAGGATATGCAGAAGAGGCATTCCAACCTCGAATAAGACTCGTCCCAATAAAGCGGATTCAAAGTACCAACAGGGTTATTAAGACACTTCCTTTAACTGGATGTCCCAGGAATTTTAAACTAGCCACAAAGTCACTAAGACACAAAGTTTTTCTTTGTGCCTTGGTGTCTTAGTTGCGTTAAGATTGAACCAGCGAAAGACAAAAGAGTGGTTTGTGGAATCCATTTTTAATCTTGATATAAGGCAAATGGGTATGATAAATTATGTTCCATGTCAAGACCTTTAAGGATAGAATTTGATGGGGCTCTTTATCATATTACTTCGAGAGGGCATGCAAGAGAGCCTATAAGATGCAAATCGTATTATGTTTCTTTAAAGACGTAATTCATACTGAAACTATCCAATAGTATTGTTCGGTACTTTTTTAAACATTTGAAAAGAGAGGAGTGATATGAACGGTTCTCAGGGCGAAAAGGGAATATTAGTGGTTGTATCTAAACTCAAGCAGTACATTCGTTCAGTGTCTGGAATGAATACGGCTGGCAATGTTGCGCCAGCATTGTCAGATACTATTCGCAAGTTGTGTGACCAAGCAATTGAGAAAGCAAAAACGGATGGCCGCAAGACCGTAATGGATAGAGACTTTTCCTGAATCCTGGTATTTGGGAGAAATGGGAAGCCTAATGGAATGGGGGCTTTCCTTGTTAATAGACATTTTTAGCAAAGAAAATACAAAATGAAAAATGCAGAATGCAAAAGTGATTTTGAAATTTGCATTTTAACTTTTTCATTTTACACCTCCGACTTGTACTGGTTAGGACATCTGATGTAGCTTTTTCATGTAGGTTGGACGAAGCTCTCTGCGCCCCTCTAGGAAGAGGGGCAGGGGGTGTGTGTTAGAGTTCACCCAACAATCATGGTTATATCTTGCTTACAATTTACGTTTTACAAATTACGATTTAAATCCCAAATCGTAAATCTCAGATTTCCTGGATGATGGGTTCGCTTAGCTGCTATCCCATCCTACTTGACTTGTTGCATTATTCAACCATAAGCAGGTTGATAAACAAGCGCAACCCCAAATAGCAAAATTAAAGACCTGACCCTACTAATGCTCTAATGCCGCTCCGATTCTTTCATACTGGGCATCCCCGCCTACATGGGCAGTGAGTATACAGAGGCTGAAAAGAGAATGATAATGCCAATAACAAATATTACTTGTGGTATTACCCAATATAACCTGCGGATTCTAAATTTCTCGACAAATAATGGCAAAACTACACCAAAAAGAAAATTCATCGCAAGCAGGAAGGATAAAGCAACAATTAGCTTGGTACTTGCCTTATGAATAAAATAATCAGCCTTCACAATTGTAAGCCCTAAGGGTATCGCCAGCTTATAATGGTTTTCAAGGTAGTCCGTAAGACTTTCAATGTATTTTCTTAACCTTGTTTTATCATACTCCGTAGTTAAGCCGTTTGCAGAAGTCATTGCCTCAATGATTTGTTCTTTGCCATCTTTTAATTCGAGAGTAAACTTGCGATGGAAATCATTTATCTCATCAATCTGTTTTTTTAGAAATTCAGCATTGTAGTTGTTGGGCAACTTACTATTATTTGCATAGGGTGGTACATTGGTATTTAGGTTTTCCGTGGTTTGAATACTTTCATAGTTGTTCGGGTCAAATGTCACTGATCCATCCTTATGAAAATCAAGCATTCTTTTGAAAGGAAAGAAATAAGCAAGCTGAGTTACTATTTCCTGCATTCTTTTACCATGGGTGACTCGCATAGATTCGGTCAAGTTTGATTTTTGAAGACTTGCATTGATATTTTGAAACTCATATAAAAGAATTTGCTTTCTTTTCAAATAGTAATATTCAGTATTAGCTGGAATCGTCAGAAATGACCAAGGGTGGGGAGGGTTGATAGCGTTAATTTCAAGGATTTTAGAGAGAATCTCTGCTTTTACCGCAGCAACTTGATGCGAAAAATATACAAAATAAGAAAACACAAGAGCCGTAAAAAGACTAAAAATAGCCAAATTTATACTTATAATGTTCAGATCACGCGCTGGCGAATTCACGTGTTATTCTTCCCCCGCATCCAGAACACCGTTGGTTGAGGTGTCTTGCTTAAATTTTGTGTTTTGGAGCGCTCAGATTTGCCCATAGTGTTCATGACCACGCAAATCCTCATTTTTCTAGGCTAACGATTTGGTAACCAGCGCGAGATTTCGAGCGTCTGTTGCACTAAAAAGTTATGTGTCACTCTCGTTATTTGTTTTTTTAGTGTTGGATAATCTTTCTACAACTAATAGCAAATGGCTGGCAAAAATAATGGCTTGAGCTGCTTCCTCAGGGGTTAGTTCAACGTTTCTGTGACCAGTACTATTCCTGAAATATCCCATTGCGCCAGCAAAAAGATGGCATAATGCCTCACTTTCACTTTTTATTTTAAGCACTTTTCCAAGGCTACCATTTGAGCCAAATGCATTACGCATCAAAGGAACACCTACCTGCTCGTTCGGCAAACCTGCTGTCTGACGAACAGTAACCTCGACCTCTTTCATTGCTCTGAAAACAGCTGTTTCATAATCTCCACGTATGAAAAGTGGCAAACAATTCGCCACGAGGCTGGGATGGAGAAGGTCACGAGGGAGTAATTTGGATTCCCGAAAGGCTTTCATATTTTGAGCAAGATCAACCCTCTTTCCCCTTTCAGATAGGCGATACCTGATAATGTCCTTGTTTGCATAGTTATGCAGCTCTGGAGGGTAAGGTACCACAAAGCATTCACTTTTAAGATAGGCTAAAGCTTCCCCTAAGGAAAATAAAATCTTCGATCTGTTTTTCTGATAAATACCGGATGAGAGCTGAATTACATCGTGCAGATCGAAAGGCTCTCTGATTGACCTAAGAGCAGCCAAGAGAGCGCCAGCCAATTCTTCTGGAGAAAGTTGCGCGACAGCTTCCTCATCGGGAGGCAAGTATTGACTTAAATCAATCATTTTTTCCCAATCAAATTATCGTTTTCACATAACAAGGATTATACTGCCTATATGCAATCTTTATATTATGGTTATCAGCTAAATTTATGTCGCAAATGTATAATAAAATAGGCTATTCTGTCAACATGAATTTAATATTGAAAGATAAACCCGGTTCAGCGTCTTACCTGTATAATACGCTTCACTAACCGCCGGAATATTGTTACGCTTATTTTCAGCAAGAGCGATATGCTTATCGTATCGAGGAGTATTTCACGATACGCCCTTTTCCCTGATACGCTGTCAAAAAGCGCCCGTCTCAATGCAGGGTGGTCTTCTGCGATGCGGATGATGGGTGCTAGAAAACCATAATAAGCGCCCCAGATGACAAACCTTCTTACGGCATTGGCGTAGGGTAAATCTTTTATAACCTCGTGGAAACAGCTCATATAGGTTTTGAATGCCTCCTTTGAAATACCAACGTACATCATGGTTTCAGCCGCTTTGATGCCCATCAGGCATGCTGCATTGACACCTTTGCCTTTAAACGGGCGGATGAGACCGGCTGCGTCTCCTATGGTGACGTATCGGTCTCCAAAGAGGTGTTTGGCAGGTTTTACCGGAAAACAACCGCGATGGTAATCGAGAGTGCCCAGCGATTCCCTGAAATTCCTGGGAAGTATTTCCAGTACATCGGGTAGTTGCAGGAATTCATCCATTGACCGGGAAGAGATTTTTGCACCGGCGATATTAATGGTGTAATGGTCAGCCTTGGGAGTAACTGCGCCGAATTCTATTTCCTTCATGGACGGCAAAAAGGCATGGATGTATCCATCCGTATTTTCAAGGTCATGATACTGCCCCTTTGGGTGGAATTTTGTTAGTATAGTCAACAGGAATTTTGGCGATTTATACGGAGTCTCCCGTTCGAATATCCTGTATGTGCCTTCTTCAAGTCCAAATGCGCCCACGACAACGTCAGCCCGGATGTGTTTTGTCTCGCTGTACACGGTAACCTTTTCTTTACCGATTTCCACATCGGTGACCTTACTTCGTATAATAGTTGCGCCAGCTTCTTTTGCCTTTTGCAGGAGATAGGCGTCAAATTGAACCCTGCGCAATGCGTAAGAGACCTCTCCTTCTCCGTCCAGTTTGATGACAGAACCATCGGTGTGGAGATAGTAGCCGGGCACTTCTCTTTTCACGAGATGCCAGGGGAAAGGAACTCCCAGTTGATCTTCAATAATGCGCTCGATGGGCTGAGAGAGGACACCTGCACATTCATTGTGTTCAATACCGCCTTCAAAATCCTTATGCTCATAAATGATGACATCTATAGTAATATTCCGTTTTTTAGCAAGATTCTTCAGGGCAATTGCGCAACTGGCGCCCGCTGGGCCACCGCCAATTATGGCCGCAGTATGACCGTTCTCTAGCGGACCCAGTCCTGATTCCTTCAGGAATTTTAGTTTTTCCGTGTGCTTAATGTGTGCGCGGTTTTTGGGGTTAGCGTATGCCTGTTTAATAATGGCATAAAAGATGTGTGGGAACATGATAAATTGCAAGCGGATGCTAATCACCTTGAAAAAAATCTCTTTATAACTTGCGTTACCAGTGACCATATTCCACAGGATGCTGTTAATTTGGATAGATTCCCAGGCATTCTGCCATTTTGTGAGGTGGTCAATTTGCACATTTACCAATTCCTTTCGTGACGTAGTGTAATCATTGATACTGAGCATAAGATTGCCGAAGAAGTTGTCCTGTGCAAGGAGTTTTAAGGCAGGCTTGTAATATCCTTTTTTGAAATCTTCTTCAGAAATACCACGTTCGAAGATCGTTTGAGCGGCTAAGCGTGCCGTGTCAAAGGCAGATTCGATGCCATTTTTATAGGTACGTGAGATGCTGGCATCACCGATCATTACGAACCTATTTGTATAAGGATGTGCGGCATGGGAAATCGGTATTTTTGGAAAGCAGATACAAAGGTCTTTCGGTAGCGACCACCCTCTTGGCAGAAGTTCGCAGACCTTTGGATGCTTCATAAATTCGACCAGGTGTGCCTTTGTTATGTCTTCTTTTCCGATTAGCGAAACGGTAACATAATCTCCCTTGGGGATGAAAGCGGCAAATTTGATGGGTTTTATTCCAAGGGCGAATACGTAGATTGTTTTGCTAAAATGCTCCTGGATATAGGAACGACCCAAATGGAGTTCTGCGTTGCATGTCCGAACTGATTCAGGCTCTTGATACCCAAATTCCTTACCTACAATCCTTTTGATAAGAGATGTGTTCAGTCCGAAAGCACCCACGACAAGATCGGTTGACATCTTTTTTCTTATACCTGCTTCCTTGTAAACGATGTTTACTAAATCCTGTGGGTCTTTTGGCAGGTCTATTTCCTCTACGATAGAGGAATGTACCTTTGCTCCTTGCGATGCCACATGTGTCAGTAAAAAATCGTCAAAACTGATATTAGTTGTTAACTCTGAAAATCTAGGACCGTTTCCACGAAAAACTGTTATGATTTTTGGCTTGTGTCCAGGTTTTGGATGGTATAGCGGGATACCACGTTCTTGTGTCTGAAAATAGTAACCGTCTATTTCTTGTTGGACGCGTGTTTTTGGTAGTACAATCCCCTCAGATTCCATTTTATTGGTAAGGGTTTCAGACAGGACACCCGCACACATGTTACAACCAACAGGACCCTTTTGAATAAAATCCCGTCCATCAAGGATAGTCACGTCTATCTTGCGTCCAAATTCATCTGCGAGTCTTAATACAAAATGGGCAAAGAAACTACCTGCTGGTCCTCCGCCTATTACAATAATGCTTGCGTTGTCTTTAAGATGAATTTTCATTTTATTATTTCAAGAGTTCCCGTAATGTCTTTTCGTAAGCTTGATATGCCTTTGAACCAAAAAGAACAAAACGCACGAGTTTAATTTCACTGTGAGCCTTGAGATAATCTACAGCAGTTTTTAGGGCAATCTTAGATGCTTCATCAATAGGATACCTGTAAGCACCGGTGCTTATGGATGGGAATGCGACGCTATTAAGTTTGTGCTTAGAGGCAATATTAAGACTGTTCTTATAAGCGTTAGCTAGTAATTCCGCTTCGCGACTTTTACCATTATGGTAAATTGGACCTACTGTGTGGATTACATATTTTGCCTTTAAATTTCCCCCGGTTGTAATACGAGCCTCGCCGGTAGGACACCCTCCAAGCTTTTTACATTCTTCAAGTATCTTCAGTCCTCCTGCCATGTGAATTGCCCCATCAACTCCGCCGCCTCCTAAAAGGCTTGTGTTTGCCGCATTGACTATAACATCAGTATCCTGTTCTGTGATATCACCCTCGATAAGTTCTAAAACCGATTGGTTAATATTGACTTTCATAATAATCACTCCTGTACCGCAATGTTCTTGAAAAATTTTACAAATATACTAAACAGATATAAATACAAACAATTATTAGTTTCTAAATTCTTAATAATATTGTTTAAGAACGTATAAAAAAGGTAGTGGTATTTTTTTGACGGTGGTTTTAAAAATTCTGTAAACTGCTTTTTAATGATTGCAAGACTTAACGTAATTTTACAGGAAAAAACAAAAGATTAAATAGAATTTAACCTTTTTCTAAGAAGTTCTTCAAGTGTGGGTATGCTCAATTCATGGAAATTATACCTGACGCGGTCGGTAGGTTTATCAATATCAATTATTTTTCTTAAATCAATTGGTGTACCAATAATTACCGTATCACATGGAACACGGTGTATTGTTTTCTTGAGTTCTTCTATCTGGTCATGTCCGTAACCCATTGCAGGAAGTAAATTACCAATGTGAGTATATTTTTTGAGCGTTTCTGCAATAGTTCCAACGGCATAAGGCCTTGGATCAACAATCTCGCTTGCACCGAACATCTTTGCGGCAACAGTTCCTGCACCAAAAGCCATTTCTCCATGTGTTAGCGTAGGTCCATCCTCGATAACCAATACACGTTTACCTTTTATTAGTTCGGGTTTTTCTACAGTAATTGTTAGCGATGCGTCTATTATATCGGCATTAGGGTTATATTGTTTTATGTGTTCTTTTACAAGTTTTATGTTTTCTGGTGTCGCTGTATTTTCTTTGCTTATGATAACAATATCTGCCATTAATAGGTTTGTTTCACCCGGATAATATGTGATTTCATGTCCGGGTCGGTGTGGATCAACAATGGTAATATGGATATCGGGTATATAAAATGGCGTGTCGTTATTACCGCCATCCCATATAATAACATCCGCTTCCTTTTCTGCTTCAGCCAGAATAGCCTCATAATCAATCCCTGCATAGACGATTGTGTTCTGTTCGATGTGTGGTTCGTATTCCTCAATCTCCTCAATGGTACAGTTTTGAGTTTTAAGATCATTATAGTTAGCAAATCTTTGCAAACGCTGATTTACAAGATCGCCATAAGGCATTGGATGCCTTATAACAACAACCTTTTTCCCGAGTTCCTTGATAATTTCACAAACTTTTCTAGCAGTTGGACTTTTTCCGCTGCCCGTCCTGACGGCACAGACGGCAATCACTGGTTTTTTGCTCTTTAACATAGTTTGCTTTGTGCCGAGCAGGGTAAACTTTGCTCCCGCTGCATTTATTGCGCTGGCTTTATGCATAACATATTCATGGGATACATCGCTGTACGAAAAAACAACCTCATCTATTTTATGAAATTTTATCAATGACGTAATTTTTTGCTCGAATTCTATTGGAATTCCGCGTGAATACAATTTACCTGCAAGTAGAGGAGGGTACTGCCTGCCAGCGATATTTGGTATTTGCGTTGCCGTAAATGCAATTACTTCATATTCAGGATTATCACGGAAGCAGACATTGAAGTTGTGAAAGTCCCTTCCTGCAGCCCCCATGATAATAATTTTTTTCCTCAGAGCCATTATAAATAAGTTACTTTCCTAATAGCTTTTGAACTGTAAGATAAATTTTATCGGAGATTACCTTCTCAGGTAACAATACGCCATTCTCTGTGCAATTAATAATTAACCAGTCTCTTTGTGTTTTTGCAATTTCCAAAAAAGATTGCTGTGCACATGCCAGGTGATTTATGTCTTTCTCATGGACATCCTTTTTCTCTCCAGCCAGATAAGCGCGCGGGGCTTTCTTTTCAATAAGCTTGTATGCTATTTCAACCGGTACATGTAACAAGATATTTAAATCGGGTCTCGGTATACCAAAAATATGATGTTCTAACTTATCAAGCCATTGAATAAATTTATCTTTTTCCTCAGGAGCATGTATCTTGCCACCCTGATGCGCCATGTTATCGCATACATATCTGTTTGATATTATTATCTTGCCTTCTCTGAGCCAGTTGTTTATTTGCTCTTTTGCTTCCCATCGGTCACCTGCATATAAAAGCGCTGCAAGATATGGACTAACTGAGTCTGCGCTGCCGTATTCTCCTTTTAGATATTTTATAACCATCTCTGCAAAGAAGGTCTTGCCGTATTGAGGGAAATCGGTAGTAACAACAGCGTATTTTTCTCTGAGCAAACGCGCATATATTAGTTTTGTTTGTACTGTCTTTCCACTACCATCAATGCCTGTTATTACAATTAACTTGCCTTGCATTATTAAAAATACCCCTGTTTTTTTAAAATATTGTTATGCTTTCTTATTTTGTTGTTTTTATTCAGAGTCTCAGTTTGAGTTTATAATTTAAGTTATTTGTAAATTATTATTGAAAATCATATCAATTTTGTAAACTGCGTTCAACAAATTGTTGAAGAAGCTTATGCGGCTATATGCATTGGTAGTAAGAATTTTGGATATTTTTAACTGAAAAATAGGACATTTGCCATTATTATATAATTGATTAGGTTTAATAAAGCATAACACGTGGGAAGGTGGTATTTTATTACTTATGTATTAGAAAAACATACAAAAATTTGGCGTTATTAAATCATCGGATTCTTTGTTTATATAAATGCCTTTTATATTGACCTTGATACTAAAATTTGCTATCATTCGCCAAATAATAACTGCACATTATTTCTCGCCATATGCATACCTATTTTAATATTAATGCTTATGTTAAAAATAATTAATAAAAAATTATCTAATTTGTTTTTGTTGTTAATATGTCTGTTTTGTTTCGCAGGGTGCGCTACAATTTCCCGAAAGGTTGTAGATGAAAAAACAGAGCAAAAGACCGATGCCGAACTTCAGCGGAAATTGGATGAATGGACAGATCAACTACATTCAAATGAACCTACAATAAGGAGCTCAGCAGCAGTTTCTTTGCTTGGATTGAATCTCCATAATGCACAAGACCCACTATTAAGGATTTTAAAAGATAATAAAGAACGTGAAGATGTACAAATCTCTGTTATTAAGGCGTTTGGTTTTACGAAGGATGGCCGTGCAACTGATATCTTAATAGATTTGTTGGATAGCGATTCTGTTTTGATACAAACCGCTGCTTCAGAAACGCTCGGTGTGTTAAAAACAAGAGATTCTATACGTAAAATGTCAGAAGCCATGTTGAACCCCAAGCGGACTATAAATATTAAGATTTTGCTGGCTAAAGCGCTGGGAAATACTAACGACCGTGATGCTGTAGAACCACTTATCAAGATGCTTGCGGCAAATGATAGTGGATTGAGAGATGTTGCAAAAAGGTCACTGGAAAAGATAACAAAACAAGCTGATGGTAATGATTCAGCATGGTGGAAGGAATGGTGGATTCGAAATAAGTCAAAAACTCGTGAACAATGGCTGGAAGATATTGTGTTGAAACAGGAGGAAAACGCAAAACAGCAGGAAGCAATTGTTGAGCAGTTGAAACTTGAAATTGCACAAAAATCAATTAAACTCCTTGAACTTCTACCCGATAGAAACGACCCAAAACCTCTGATTGAGGCTATCAAGAGCGATTATCCAGATGTAAGAATATTTGCAGCTAAAGAGTTGGTAAAGATAAAAGACCCATCTGTAATTAGTGTATTGATAAATGCAATATCTGATAAAGAAGAAGAGGTCCGCGTTGAAGCGGTTCAGGCATTGGGTGAAATCGGGGATGATAGCGCTGTAGAACCTTTGATTTATGCCCTGGATGACGAAAGTATTGTTATCAGAGAAAAGGCAGCCAAATCCCTTGGTTTGTTGGGGAAATCAAGGGCAGCCGATGCTTTAATTCAATCTTTAGATAATAATAGTAATTTATCTATCATATGTTCCGTGATAGAAGCGCTGGGACAGATTGGCGATACAATGGCTGTCAGACCTTTAGCTGTTTATTTGACACACAAGGAATCAAAAATAAGAGAATGTACAGCAGCAGCATTAGGAAAGCTACACGATAGTTTGTCAGTAAAATTATTGATTAATGTACTTAACGATGAACAAGAACGCGTACGGTGGTATGCTGCCGATAGTTTAGGTAAAATTGGTGATGAGAGTTGCGTGGAAGCGCTTACTAAGCTGCTTTCAGACTCAAGTGCGCGTGTAAGAGAATCTGCAGTAACAGCTTTGGGACAAATTGGTAATCAGCAATCGGTGGAATTTTTGATAAAAACGCTTCAGGATGTAGATAAGCGCGTTGCAGAACAGGCCGCAGAATCTCTTGTTAATATTAAGAATATGAGTTTTGAGACGATGGATATATTGGCGACAACTTTTTTTACAAATAAGGATTATAAGAAAGCGCAAATTATTCTCGAGAGGAAGATTTCTGAATATTCCAGTCAGCCGGAATATCAGGAAAAAATTATGCAGGCAAAATTTAAGCTGGCAGAAGCCTTGTTTGCCTTAAAAGAATGGCAAAAGGCCCTGACGCTATATGAAGAGCTTATAAAACGATTTTCAAATGACGATACAATTAAAATGGAGCTTACACAATGCCTGAAAGAAATGAAACAATACGAACGCACTCTGGAATGGTATACAAGCTGGATGAAGGAGTCCCCACAGAATAGTCAAATATACTGGCAAGGTCGTCTGGATATCGCAAGTACAATGTTTGAACAGGACAAGTTTGATAATGTAAAGGATATAATTGAAGGATTTAAAACAGAAGACAAGGATTTGGGTGGGGAACAATTTAAGCAACAATTTCAAAGATTAAGTGAATTGTGTATGGCAGAATTATCCAATGCCAAAGAGTTAAGCCAGAGTTTGGAACTGGATAGTGCTGCTGAGGCGGATAGTAAATAGTCATTATTTAAGGATTAAAAAAAATTTATGAAGATTCTTATTGTTGGTGCCGGCGCGGTTGGATATAACCTGGCAAAACAATTATCGAAAGAAGGACATGATATCTCCGTCGTTGAAAAAGACCAAAACATCATAAAACGTTTGAGTGGGAAATTAGATGTTCGCGTTGTGTCAGGAAGTGCCAGCTCTACTGCCATACTGGAAGAGGCAGGTATAAAAGATGCTGATATGTTGCTAGCGGTCACTAACAGCGATGAAATCAATATGGTGGTTTGTACGCTTGCTAATGGATACGGTGTTAAGACGAAGATTGCAAGGATAAGAAACCCTGAGTTTACCGATGATGAGGCAATTATGCATCAAAATGGATTTCATATTGACCATGTTGTGAATCCTGAAAAAATAACTATTAATTCAATTTTAAATATTATTGGTACACCAGGTGCAAATTATGTTGCTGATTTTGTTGTGGGTGATATTTTATTAAGAGGATTTAATATACCGCCTGATGCTCCAATAGTAGGAAAAAAACTTGCCGAACTTAAAGAAGTTGAGTCTTCCGATTCTTTTTTAATTGTGGCAATTCAAAGAAACGAAGCGCTGGTTATCCCTACGGGTGACACGGTGCTTAAGCCCAATGATAATATATTCATATTGGTAGCAAAAGAAGCCTTGCCTTTCTTTTTGCCAATGGTTAACAGAAGAGCGGATGAAGTTGAAAAGGTTATTATCTACGGTGTAAATCGTGCGAGTATTGAACTAGCAAAGAAACTGGAGGAACAAAGGGTAGGTGTTACAATTATTGAGCCCAGTAAAGAAAAAACAGAACAAGCCGCAACGATACTAGATAAAACTATTATATTACAGGGAAGCGCTCTTGATATTGATATGCTGAAGGAAGCATCTATTGATATTGCTGATTTTTTTGTTGCCTTATCAGAAGACGAGCAATCAAACATAGTTTCTTCTTTACTGGCAAAAAGACTCGGCGCTAAAAAAGCTATTGTGCTAACAGTAGACCCTGCATTTGTACCTATTGTTAATTCATTAGGTATGGATATTGTAATCAATCCAAGACTAATTACAGTTGGGTCTATTTTACAACATATCAGGCGTGGTTGTACCCTTTCTGTAGTAAAATTTCAACAAAGCGAGGCTGAGGTAATGGAATTGGTAGCGGAAGAAGATTCGAAGATTGTGGGTAAACCGCTTAGAGATATATCCTTTCCTCGCGGCGCTATTCTGGGTGCATTCGTGCGTGACGGAGTGATGCAATTACCTACGGGTGGCACCCGCATAAAACCCGGAGAATGCGTTATCGTTTTTGCCCTTCCCAATGCCATAGAAAAAGCACAATCCTTTTTTGTTGGCAAAAAAGATTGAAAAGAAATTTAACACTTCACAAAACAATTCGTCCATGAAAATTCAAATAATCCTGTATATTTTAGGTAATCTTACGCTTATGTTTGCCGGCATCTTGCTGGTGCCACTGGGTGTAGCATTTTATTATAGAGATGATGCCGCTGTATGGTCGTTTATTTATACACTTATAATCGCAGGTTTTTTAGGCGGATTAAGTAAGATTTTTTTTAGAAAAAGGGAAGAAGGCATAGGTATCCGAGAGGGTATTGCCATAGTAACTTTTAGCTGGATTGTATGTATCTTCCTCGGGGCAATCCCCTATTGGTATTCAGGCGTATGTACAACGTATTGCGATGCAGTTTTCGAAACGACCAGCGGCTTTACAACAACTGGTTCGTCCATTTTCAAGGATGTTGAGATATTGCCACATAGTATCCTTTTTTGGAGGGCATTCACCAACTGGTTAGGCGGCATGGGAATTATCGTTATCTTCGTTGCCCTGTTGCCAGCAATGGGCGTAAGCGGCTATCAGCTTTTCAGCGCCGAGGTCAGTGGTCCTACTGCTGATAGATTGAGACCCAGAATTGGTCAGACTGCAAAATTATTATGGTTTATTTACCTCATCATTACAGCCTCTATGATCTTGATGCTCTTCTGTGGTGGCATGCCAATTTTTGATGCGGTATGTCATACATTTACAACAGTGTCAACAGGTGGTTTCTCTACAAAAAATACCAGTATTGCATATTATAACAGCCTTTATATAGAAATCGTCGTTGCAGCCTTTATGTTTATTTGTGGATGTAACTTTTCACTTTATTATAAATGTTTCCAAAAGGAGTTTAAAAAAGTTCTTAAAAATTCGGAATTGCGTTTCTTCGCTGGTCTGATTTTAGTAGCAATTATATTTGTAGCTATGGTCTTGTACTTTAGCCAACCCGAATCCTTTAACAATGAAACTAAAAACAACTATTATTACACCTTGGGAAATTCTTTTCGACGCGCCTTTTTCCAGGTAATAACTGTTTGCACTGGAACGGGTCATGTCTCTGCTGATTTTGATTTATGGCCCAATTCCTGTCGTTTTTTATTAGTTTTATTAATGTTTATCGGTGCATGCGCAGGCTCTACTGGCGGCGGTATAAAATGCGTGAGGATATTATTGTTGCTGAAATCGAGCATGCGGGAGCTGATTCGCGTATTAAGGCCACGCATGGTAAAACATGTAAAGCTGAACGGCGAATCAGTAAGCGAAGAAATTATTACAGAGAGTTCTGTATTCTTTGTCGTGTATCTTGGATTCTTTGGTGTTTGTTCTCTGCTGTTAATGGCTTTAAACACAGATATAATCACAGCCTTTTCTGCAGTGGCAACCTGTATGGCAAACTGCGGGCCCGGACTAGCCAAGGTCGGTCCTAGGGCTAATTTTAGTGATATGGCATACGCAGGTAAATGGATTCTGAGTTTTTGTATGCTTCTTGGAAGGCTGGAGATTTATAGTTTAATACTTCTATTTCTACCTATTACATGGAGGCGTTAATAAAATTATTAGCTGACCTTTGTGTATTTGAATTTAGGAGTTGGAGTTTTTAGATTGCTTTTCATACATAATTAGAATTATATTGACTCGAAAAAATTGAGATGATATACTTCAAAATCTATGATGGGCGATTAGCTCAATTGGCTAGAGCACTTGCCTTACAAGCAAGGGGTCATAGGTTCGAGTCCTATATCGCCCACCATTGCTTGTAAATAAATTGTTACAAAAATTAATCAAAAAATATTTTGGGAAGTCATAAGCGCATAAAATAATTAATTAGTCGGTCGATATTTGGGGCCGTAGCTCAATTGGTTAGAGTACCAGACTGTCGATCTGGATGTTGCGGGTTCGAGTCCCGTCGGCCTCGCCATTTATGCAATAAAAAAAGCCTTGTTCAACAACTATCAAACAAGGCTTTTTCTTTTTCAAAATATTAAAGTGAAACCCAGTAACAACACCGTTAGTCTTCTTTAAAGACAATATCATCGTAATACAATTCGAGCTTATGCTTGTGTTTGAGTTCCTCCTGTGCCAGGACCTTGCATATCTTCTTCATATCCGCACTGTCTGCCGACTTGGCCATACCAACATAAAAGTTATATGATTTTTGCTCTTTCTTCATGGCTACGATCAGCACATCCTGAAAGTCCTTAATTTCGTGGACGTCTTTATCAACCAGATATTCGGTAATATGAAGGTCATGGATTTTAGCAGGCTTGAGTTGCTTGATTTTAGAAACATCGAGTTTCTGCAACATCTCCCTATGCTTCAATTCTTCATCGGCCAATTCCTTTATCCATACCCTCGCTGCTGCATCTTTTACAAACTTTAATGCGTCCGTATAAAATTTATATGCTTTATCTTCTTGCTGCGCAGCTTGTTTAACAATTTCTTTTACATCGGTTATTACCATTATTTTCTCCTTTCAAGTTTAATATTTATTTCTTTAACTTACCTGATGCTTTTAACTCAGCCAATTTGTTCTCGGCTGCAATGGCTGCGATTACACCCTCGCCTACACCTGTTGCAATTTGACGGTAAGACCATTTTCTTACATCACCGACTGCATATAATCCTTCAATAGCTGTCTCCATGTGGATGTTTGTTTCAATATGGCATCCGGCATCAACGCACAACAGATTCCCTAAAAAACCTGTATTAGGTACGCTTCCAACAAAGATAAATACACCGTTACAGGCTATACTCTTTTTTTCTTTCGTTAATACACTCTGGGTAATTATACCTTCAACCTTTTCCTTCCCATATATGCTTTCTATTAAGGTGTTGAAGATTACATTTATTTTTTGATTCGAAAATGCCTCATCCTGATAGATTTTTGTTGCCCTGAACGCATCTCTCCTGTGGATGATCTGAACGGTTCTTGCATATTTAGTCAGAAAAATGGCTTCAGTTAACGCAGAATCGCCGCCGCCCACAACAGCAACATCTTTGTTCCTGAAGAATGCACCATCACAAGTTGCGCAATAACTAACCCCTCTTCCATAGAATTCTTCTTCGCCAGGTATTCCCAACTTTTTTGGATCTGCGCCTGAAGCGAGTATTACCATATGACTTGCATATTTATCTGTATCAGTCGTTACAATCTTTAATCCGTCTATCAGCTCAAGTTTTGAAACTTCTTCGTACTTTATTTCCAGTCCAAACCGCTTTGCCTGTGCCTCCATGCGCTGTGTTAAATCAACGCCGCTGATTACGTCTGGGAATCCCGGATAATTTTCAATAAGCTCTGTGCCCAACAACTGACCGCCAACGTATCTTTTTTCTAATATTACGGTTTTAAGCAAGGCACGACACGTATAAATTGCTGCAGATAAAGCCGCAGGGCCGCCGCCGATGATAATTACATCGTAATCCCTGTTCACATTCCCTTAAGACCTTTCATCGCATTTAAGACCTGCCATCCATAAAAATTTAATGCGAATTGTTTTTTTTCTATATGACACTGTAAACACTGTTTTGTACCCTCTGTGGGCCATGCGCGTGTCAAAAAGGCCGTTTTGGATTTTTCTCCTTTTACGGTGAGTTTGTCTTTGCCTGCATGACAGAAATTGCATTCCGTTCCCATTATTTCACAAAGTTCAAACATCCTTCTTGCCTGTTGCTCGTTTTCTTTATGATGTTTTAGGTCAATATGGCAGTAATCACAATCAACACCCAGCGCTACAGATGCTCTCATCATTAATTTTGATTTTTCGCCTTCTTCTGTGAAGACTGTAAGTTCTTCATTATGACAAAAATTACAGTCCACTCCAAATAACTCGGCTATTTTTTTTACCTGTGCATCTCTCTCTTCTTTTGTCCCCTTAAAATAAGGGTTTGAATATGTAGCCGTCGGCTTGCTTTTGCTCGTCTCCTCTGTATCTGTTAAGGCAATATTGCCATAGCAAAAGGGTATCACCATACAGGCAATAAATATATAAGGGTTGAAGTGATGTTTCTTAAATAATTTTAGCATAGAATTAAACACAAAACTAATCAAGTTTATCAAATAAATCTTTACTTGCACCACAGGAAGGGCATACCCAATCATCCGGTAAGTTATCGAAAGCAGTGCCTGGTTTTACACCGTTATCAGGATCGCCCTTTTCCGGATCGTATATGTAACCACACACCCGGCACTCCCATTTTGCCATGTTTTTCTCCTTATTTTTCCGTTAATAAATCAATCGTGCCGCACAGTTACTAAATGAATTTTTCGTTTTATTACCTGAGCCTTCAAACTAATTTCTTATACATGTCTTTACTTGCACCGCAGGATGGACACACCCAATTGTCAGGTTAATTCTCAAAAGGTGTCCTAGGGTTAACACCATGATCCAGATCGCCGTCTTCCGGATCGTATATATATTCGCACACCTGACATTGCCATTTTGTCATCTGTTCACCTAAAGATTTTGATCCATAGACCATCAATTCTATCTCGTAAATCACACATTGGACAGGTAAAAGAGCATTGTACATCACCACCGCATAGCCCACTTCCCTTAACGTTAATTGTATTAGCATTCAGGTCAAAACCACGCATCTTTTTTTGACAATATGGGCATGTAAAATCAATTTCCAAGCCTATGATTTGTTTCTCTTTTTTAGGTCTTCCTATAAATATTTTTAAGGTATTTTACACTACCTTGTATTGCGTAATCAATCTTTAAAATAAAAGAAAGTGCAGGTGTTTTAAATATTCTGCACTTTCTTTTTAACCCACCCTGGATAATTGAAATTTATCGATTTTCAATTGGTGTTTGTCCTTCTCTGGCAGTTTTGTGGCACTCGAAACAAGTCTTTTCAATCATATTCGTGAAGGATTTGAAGGTTTCTTGCTGGTTGTTTGCTTTTGCGGCTTTCTGAATTTCTAGTGCTGTTGATGCTATTCCTTTCAAATAGGCATCAAATTCTTCCTTGAGTTTTGTAATCTTCTCTGAATCATTTGGATCTATTTTAGCACGCTTAAACCATTTATTTTCTTTTGGATCTACAGGGAAAAAGGTTGCATTTACCTTATAACTCTGATCCACAATGGCACCGGCTTCCTGTGCAACATACTTAAAACTTCCTGCCAATATTCCATCGAGTATATTGTTTACACGCTTTGCAATTTCATTCATCAGTACTTGGGTAGGTTCATCAACACGCTCGTGGGTAACTACCTTTTCCTCGGCCAAAATAACCTTAGCAGGATTAATAAGTGTTGTTAATCCTACCAAACTCAAACCCATTAAACTAACACTTAAAAACCTCAATCTTTTCATAACAATATCTCCTTTATTCAAATAATAACATAAAATGTATTTTAGATTTTTAAATTATACAATTCTTTAGTTCAGCTATAAATATTTTTCTAGCCTCCGCTTATTTTCATCCAATCAGGCCATTCTGGCCATTTTGGCCTGGAAGCTTCGTGGCAAGTAAAACATGCATTTTTTAACATTGCATCAAAGCTTTTATAGGTTTCTACAATATTTTGTTTTTTAGAGACTTCTGCAATATTCTTTGAGGCATCAAAAACTGCTTTTAAGTATTTTTCAAAATCCTTCTTTACAGCCTTTATGTCCTCTGATTTGTTAGGATCCTTTCCAGTTTCTTTGAACCACTCACCAATTTTTCCACCCTCCGGAAAGAAATTCTTTAATATAGCCTCGCAGTTTTCTGCAACTGCATTGGACTCCTTCACCACAGCGTCATGATCACCAATCATTATGGCGTCAAGTATTCTGGACGTATGAGAACTGATTAACTGCATGAGTGAACGGGTAGGCGTAAGTTCTGAACCATGATGGGACTCAATATCTTTCCCCAAAGCAATATTTCCTTTCAATGGGTAAGACATAGCTACCGCAGTTACTACAAACCCACAAATTAACACATGTCGCAATTGCTCAATTTTTTTCATAGGTATACCCCTTTCTTAAATTAGATTCTTCGCTTTGCTTAAAATGATAATGAGTAAAGGCATAATATAAAAACATCGGTTTAACTGGCATGCTTAAATCTCTCATTATTATATTTTTCAAAATTCGTAAGCACGAACTGGTATATCGTATAATCAATATTTTGAGCTAAAAAAGTGCGGACAGGAACATAATCTGTACTTTCTTTTTAACTCAATCTCCATGAAATGAATACTTTTATACGATAATATTCTCAACGTCTTAAACAACTCTCTTACTAACCCTTAAAGTAAAATATAAAAATTTGACACCTACGCAGAGACTTCCTTCGCACGGGGTTCAGTCATGGAAATTGGCGACAATACCTGGTCTATTTGATCCACGGTGAGCAGTCCCTGCTGCTGAATAATCTCTTTTACGGATTTCCCAGTTCGCATAGATTCTCTTACCACCTCAGAGGCCTTTGAATAACCAATCACAGGATTTAAGACAGTGGCAATCCCAAGACTTCTCATTGCATAATCATGACATCTGGATACATTTACAGTCAACCCGCTTACACATTTTTCATTAAAAATCTTAATTGAATTGGCAAGAATGTTAATGGACTCAAGTAATTCATGCTGTATCAATGGCATCATAACGTTAAGTTCGAATTGTCCTGCTTGTGCAGCCAGGGTAATTGCTGTGTCATTACCTATGACCGAAAAACATACCATATTCATCATTTCAGGAATAACAGGATTAACTTTTCCAGGCATAATTGAAGACCCCGGTTGTACCGCTGGTAATTCAATTTCTGCTAATCCTGTGTAAGGTCCTGAATTCATCAATCGCAGGTCATTTGATATACGTATAAGTTCAACGGCTAACGTCCGAAGACTACCTGAAAATTCAACAAAAGGCGCGTTACTTTGCATTGCCTCAAATCTATTCTTTGATTCTTTTACATCAAGGTTTGTCATCTTTCTGAGTTTTTCTATAATTTTTCTTGCATATTCAGGGTAGGTATTAATTCCTGTACCAACAGCACTACCACCTATACCGAGTTCCTTTAGAGATTCAAAAGACCTTCCTATTCTCTGTGTTGACTTACTGAGGGATTCTGCATAGCCTGAGAACTCCTGCCCCACACGAATAGGTGCGGCATCCTGTAAGTGTGTGCGACCAGATTTTACAATCGAATCGAAAGCTTGGGCTTTCTGGTTAAAGGTTTCTGTTAAGTCGTACAGATTCTTAACTAATTTTCTTGCTAGCTGTAACATTGCAATTCGCATAGCAGTAGGATAGACATCATTTGTTGACTGACCAAAATTAACATGATCATTAGGATGTACTAACGAGTAATCTCCTTTGGCGCCTCCAAGCATTTCAATTGCAACATTAGCAATAACTTCATTTACATTCATATGGTGGGATGTCCCAGCGCCTGCCTGATAAATATCCACTGGGAATTGCTGTTGAAACTCCCCATTTAGTATACGGTCACAAGCAAGTATAATCATGTTGCCAATTTTGCTATCGAGACAGCCAAGCTCTACATTGGTCATTGCCGCTGCTTTTTTTATATAGACGATAGCATTAGTAAATACAGGCTGTGATTTCTGTCCGCTTATTGGAAAATTCTCAATTGCCCTTGCGGTTTGAATTCCATAGTAAGCGTCTTTTGAAACCTGCATTTGACCGATGTAATCTTTTTCTATTCTGAATGAATCCATTTCATCCCTTATCTTTTATTTTATTAATCATATTTATCCACATTTCGTAAATACGTCCTTCCTTCTCAGCTTCCCATAATTCAGTATTTTGTATATATTCAAGCGAGTTTTTTAATATATCTAAATGTGTTTTTTCTTCCCCAGCAAGGAAACGGTATGTTTCCTTTTCTTTCGCATCTACAGCTTCCTTTGCATATTTTTCATAAAACTTAATTCCATTTTCTTCTATTTCAATAGCAAGTTTTATGGCATCAATATCGTTAGTGCTTGGATTTACCTTCTTTTTTAATTCGTCACCCATCTTCTGGAAGATTGTCGTTAACCTTTCTTTTGGATTTATAATATCATTTACATCAGTTTGCGATGTTCTTTTATCTAGTATAGTTTTCAACCTTTTGACATGTAATTTTTCGTCTTCCACAAATGATTTGAACATAGCCTTCCCTAATGGATGAAATGTTTTTTCTGCTAAATCATTGTAAAACTTAATTCCATCGAGCTCCATTTGTAAAGCGGAAGATTTTATATCTTTTAGAACCTCGCTCATTTATATCTGATTTCCTGACATAGTTATAATAAACATTTTATTGTGGAAGAAATTTTATAGCATAATCATTGTCTTCATCTACAAGGGCAAATTTCTGACAGCATAGTGAGCAACGTTCTTCATTGCCAATTGAAGGCATCTTACCAAAATTGATTTCCCACCCACACATGAGACAATAAAAACCGACATCATGATTATCAGATTCAATGTCTCTTATAATCCTTCCTATAGCGTCTTTATGCCCCTTTGCAGCCCTTGCCAAATGTTGGAAAGTTCCTTTTACTTTTATGTCTTTTGATTCTGCAGCCAGTTGGTTATATAAATGTTCCTGTTCTTCTTCTATTTCTAAATCAGCTTCAAGGAATTCTAATACAGTTTTATAACCTTCTCTCATGATATCTCCTTCTTCATTTTCTTGATAATCTTGTAAGATGGTCTTCTAATTCTGCCTTATGCCTTATTTCATTCTGCAAGATGCCTTCAAGTAACGAATTGATTTTAGGGTCAGCTAAAGCCTTAATTTGGTCGCTATATCTTTCAATTTCTAGGTCTTTTTTTTGTAATGCCAGTTTTAAATTTTCAACATCTTTATTCATAATTTAATTCCTTTCCACAATAGAATAATTTTACTATTACCCTTGATTGTAAACAGCTTTCGTTATTAAATGAAAAAGTGTCAGTTTAAGCATCAATTATTATACCAAAGAATTAGGCTTTTAAAATAAGGAATAAAATATATCATAGTTAGACGTGATTATAATAGTTATGGAGTTTTTCACTTTAACTAAAGCATACAAAAAACGGGGTTCCTCTATCAAAAATTTTAGACAAAAATCCATATATTTAGATTTGTGTCCACGCATTAATTACCCCTCAGCCTTTTATAAATAAATATCTATACTTAGAAAGTTTACTTAAAATGCTAATGTGATTATATCCTTAATTTTTTATATTTTAAATTCAACAAGGGTTTGTAACAACTTTTCATTTAGATTTATATAATAATATTTTGGCTTTTTTAATTTTGTACGTCTTTATTTAAAAAATGTTAAGTGACACATCCGATAAACAACTTTAGGTTACAAGGTATAGGCAGAGAGAGATAAGTATGTTGTATAACCAGTCGTAAGGGTTATAGTTATGTAATATATACCTTTTTTATTAAAAAATACATGTTGACTTTTATATAAAGTATAATAAAATAAATAAGAACAATTTTTATTAAATTAAGATAACAAAAGCTAAATATCCGTAATTTCTGTAAATTTATATTAATTATTTTTTTAAAGGAGGTGTTAGATGAAGAAGTTAATTTTTGGTGCCTTAATTGCCGCTGGTTTGATGTTTGCTGGTGGAACAGTCTACGCACAGCCAACCTTTGATATCCCTGGCGCTCCATCTGAATCTGACGTTCAAATGGATGAAGTGCTGGGAATGCAGATATGCGCGGTGGATAATTATGGCAACGTATATAATTTAACAGTAAGTGGTGGAAACATTAGCGGTACCATGGACTCTCCATATTGTGGTCATTATGGTTGTGTAACAGGGACATATTCTGGGTTAAGTTTTGTGATGCATATGGGGTGCCCATCAAACAGTTCTTGTATAGGTTTTACATATACGGGTGTTGTGAATCCACAGACAAAGACGGCAAGCGGGACATGGGTAAATGATGGCAACCAAGGTTCTGGTTCTTTTACAATGAGTCTTTGTCGGTAATAGCTTAATTAATGGTTGATGACCTAAAGATTATATGTGTATGTTACGGCTTTATACCGTAACATACACATAAATTTTATTTACATAAGATTGTTTATTAGTATTTAGGTAAAATATATGTTTTAAGTCTTTTTATTCAGAAATTAAGTAATTCTGTTTTTTAGATTGGTAAAAGCTCCCTTCCTGCAACTTTTGCCCCCAGCCTCCATGATATCCTAGTTTGTCTTCTTTCTGTTTTTGTCAATTCAGTATACGTCTCAAGTGCATTGCCACCGTGTTTGATACTTTTGCTTATTGCCTCTGCTGCGTATAGTCCCGATGTTAGCGCACACGAGATACCTTCGCCGAATGCATTTAAAAATCCTGCGGCTTCTCCAACAATTAATATGTTTCCCTTACCCAGATAAAATCTACCTGTTGCACACATATTATTACCCATACAACTGGTTTTTCTAGCCAATTTTCTAAGTTTTAAACCAAACCTCTTTTCCAGCATCTCGGTATATTTATTGAGATAAGGAGATACCTTATTACCTTTTTTAACTGCTATACCAAAAACCAGTAAATTATCTTTGACGCTAAACCATGCATACACGTTACTATATTGCTGTTCAAGGAAGCCGTGATAAGAATAAGGGTCTAAATCACAAATACCTTCGTAGTAATTCTGATATGCAATAAACCAATTGATATCTTTTTCAAATTCTGGATCGAGCTTTGCCCTTATTACAGATTTGCTACCCTCTGCGCTTACTAAGTATTTACACTTTATTTTCATTATTTCTTTATTTGTGATGTCGAAACATTTCAGCGCTATAAAGTTGTCATGGTCTGTAAACCCATTTAAAAGACAGCAATCCTTTATTTCTGCCCCTGAATTTTTAATAAGCCAGTAATCAAATTCAGAACGCCATATGTTAGGCGCCCCGGCATACTTACTAAATGGCCAATCACTAAAATGTTTTGTATCAGTCCATAACCTTACTCCTTTTAAGAGATTTGGGGTAGCATAAACTGATTGTGGAATCTTTCCAAAATGTTTTTCAATTATTTCTTGTGATTTTTCGAAGATGATTCCAGAGCATATCTTATATCTGGGGAGTTTCTTCTTTTCTATTACAAGAACATTAAAACCTTCGTTAACCAGGTATTTTGCTGTGGCAGCCCCTGAGGGCCCTGCGCCTATAATTACGATATCATAATTTTCTTTAGGAAAGTTTCCCATCTTTGAAAAACTTCTAGTTCAGATTCAATCTATTCGCTAAAACAATATTTTATGAATGCGATTTCATTAGTTTGTTATGGACTCAACATTCTTCTGGCAATCTCAAAGTAAATGATAAGTCCTGTGGCATCTAATAATGTAGCAATGAGTGGGGCGGATACAAAGGCAGGATCGAGTTTCATAAATTTGAAAAATAATGGTATGGATATACCAACAATATTGCCTACGCTGACTACAATGCAAAGAGAAATACCAACTGTTAATGCTACAGTAATTTCCCCCAGTGTTATAACGACAATAATAAAAGCAATTGAGCCCATAACAAGCCCAAGCGTAACGCCAACCTTAGATTCGCGTAATAAAATTTTCCACCAATCTTTGAATTTTACTTCGCCCGTAGCCAGTGCCCGGATGATTAGGGTAGAGGACTGTGAACCAGTATTACCGCCTGAACCAGTAAGCATAGGAATGAAATACGTAAGGGCAATTATTGAACTTAAAACGCCTGAATAATTTTTTAATATTGTTTGTGATATTATCGCAGCGACGACAAGGATTACCAACCATAATATACGGTTGCTGATACGTTTAAAAAATCCCACACGGAAGTATTCCTCTTCAATCGTTTGAATACCTGCCATCTTCTGAAAGTCTTCCGTTACTTCCTCCTGGACTACATCCAATACGTCATCAACTGTAACAATACCTACCAGCCTGTCTTCATTATCAACCACAGGTACGGCGAGTATATCGTATTTTTGGACAACCTGTGCAGCCTTTTCCTGATCGTCAGTGGTGTGGACATAAAGTACACTTTCATTCATGATGTCTTTGATAAGCTGGTCAGGATTGGCAAGTATGATATTTTTTAGAGAAGCGACCCCACGCAACTTTTTGGTTTCATCAACAATATAGCAGATGTAAATAGTTTCACGGTTGGGGCCGGTTTTACGGATATGTTCGAGAGCCTTTGCAACTGTCATATCAATCTGAAGGTCTACATATTCGGGCGTCATAATGCGGCCGGCGGAGTTATCCGGATAGTTCAGGAGCTCATTTGCTTCTTTACGTTCTAACGGCGGGAGTAATTTCAGTAATTTTTCAACAACATGCGCCGGCAGTTCGTCAAATAATTGAGTTCGGTCATCCGGCTGCATTTCTATTAAAATTTCTTTTGCGTGCTGTTCGGTGAACTGCTTAAGAAGCTCTTCCTGTTCAACAGGCTCAAACAGGGCAAAGACTTCAGATATTTTATTCTTATCCAGTAACCTGAAGCTCATTACCCGTTCTGTTGGGGTGAGTTCTTTGAGGATGTCTACAATATCAGCAGGATGTCGTTCCCGAAGAAAGTCCCTGAGACCTTTGAAGTCTTTGGTTTCTATAAGCTCTTTAATTTCAGGTAAAAATATCTTTGTCCATTGTAATTCCATATTTATTCGACTTTCTCTACTCCAAGAGCCTTTGCCATACCAAGGAGCGTCCTTCCTAACCTAGACCTCTTCATTTCAATAGCATTAAAATCGCAGACCTCGTCACAACAAAAACATCCGATGCACTTTTTTTTGTCTACAATTACTTTGCCATTTTCTTTAGACATTGCACCGGCAGGACAGTTTCTTACACACTCGTAGCATTGTGTACAATTTGAATGATTTACAGTTGAAAATGTAGAACATGTACTGTCAAACATCATTGCCAGAAGGAAATTTGGCAAATACTTTCCGGCAAAAGCCTGTGCGCCGCTTGAGGGTTTTTGGAAATCAGGCACTGCAACATTGTTTATTGATTCGCCAACAACATTGATAGTATCCAGTTCTCCTATGCCCAATCCGCGCTGATGTGCAAATCGGATAGTTGGTATTGCAAGTGGTTCAAATCCAATAATCGTACTTGCAACTGTGTCCATTGCAACGCTGTCTTTACTGGCGAGGATTAATCCAACTTTTTTGGGTTGACCAGCATTGGGACCGTTCCCCTCCATACCCACAATGGCATCCATGATGGTAAGATTAGGAGGTACCATTTGATGTATATCCACAAGCGCCTTTGCAAATGCTGTTGGCTTAGGCGCAATTAAATGAACATTTTTTTTCCCATTACCAGGGATGGTTCCGAGCATATTCTTTATGGCGCCAGTGTATTGTGTTAAGCCATGCGTCTTTAGTTTTGGTACCGAAACTATGAAATCAACTTTTCGTAATGTCCTCGCAATACGGAATTTTTCTAATATTTCATAATCCTTATTGTGTATGTCAATATATTCATCCTTATCAAAATTGATAATTTTTGCTCCAGTATCTTCAGCAATCTCGTTAATACGGGTAACACGAAATGCGTTAAATGTTGAACTGGTTTTTACACTGCCAGAGGAATCTCCAATATAAACTTCACATCCAAAATCGTTCTGGAATATATTAACAAGCGCCCTGACAACCACAGGATGGGTATTTACGGCTCTTTCCGGAGGTTGTGAAGACGAAAGGAGGTTGAGCTTTAAAAGCACCTGCATCCCCGGCTTGACCATTTTATCAACACCATTTACTAAACTCAGGGACTTATGAATTGCATTGTAGACCTTTTCTAATTCATAATCTTCACATTTGACAATTGATACTGTTGGCATCTAGTAACCCCTGTAAAGTAAAACATTGGCTGTAATTTAAACTAATAACATATGCATTATCAGCGGCTTCAACCTCGCTGTTTATGTGAGTTATATCCATATTAGCTGCTTTGATTTAAATATAGCAAAGTAATGGGATATTACAACAAAATACTTAAAAGAATTTGTTCATTGCCTCTGCCATTGTCATATCTTTTTTATCCTGCTCCCACTCATCGAATTTCTGCCCAAAAAAATTATTTTTTAACCTTATTAAAGGTCTCCTGAAATATGTCTATAATAGTATAAAAGGGGGGATAGTTTTTTATAAAGTCAGGTATGATGCAAATATAATTAGCGTACTTTTTGTTGTATTTCCATCTGAGAAATTGTAGTTCTTCCGAATCTAAGTAGTTTGTTCTGATATTTGTTCAGAAGCAGTTGTATCTTTTGGAATGGGACTTTACCCTTAAATGTATTTATTCAAGGTAAATTTGTAGTTGCTTCTCAAGATCTTCAATTTTTGAAACGTAATTTTCATACAATCCGCTTTTGTATTCCTCCTGATTCATTTCCTCAAATTTCTTGATTAATAATACGTGATCGTCGGGAGTTAGTACTTTATTTATCCATGGGAAGAGAATTTTTTCTTCTGTTTGAATATGTTTTCTCATATGTTTTATATATGTATGAGCTACCCTTGAAATTCTCTTTCTTGCTTTCTTGCCCTGATGGAATTTATTTGTTAATTCAGAGAGATTTCTTATCAGTTCGCGCGCTGTAACGTGTTCCATAAGTAGCTGACACAGAAGATCTATTTTTCCATTTTCTTTTATATCCTTTAGAAATGGGAAAAGTATTTTTTCCTCTTTTTCCCGATGACATTTGTCTGAAAATTCATTGATAACTTCAATAATTTCATCAAAAGTTTCCTTCGAGACCTGTTCGCCTTCATCCAGGCAATATGAGGCTTTTTCTAAGATTTGCAAAACCCTTTTTGTGATTAAAAAATCTTGAAGCAGTATTTCTGTGGCGAGTATTTCCTTGTTTTCAATTTGTTTTTTATCATAGATGCGGTTATGTTTAAAATAGTTACAGGAAGAAATAACAAGGCAAAGAATAACAAAGGTAATATATTTATTTTTCATACATTGAAATTTATGTTTAATCATCAGAGAAATTGTTAAGCTATTATTCCTAAGATATTGTTTAAAACTTTTTGAATTGAATAATATAAACAGAATTTGCGCTCTTGAATCTGGATAAACTTATTTTCTAATTAGTGCCTCTGCCAGACGAATATCCTCTGGCGTAGTAATCTTGATATTTTCGTCTGTACCGGGCACTATATAAACAGGGTAGCCTGCATGCTCTACCATTTGTGAGTCGTCTGTAAATTCAAATTCTGAGTTCTTAAATTTATCAAATACTTCCAGAATTAATTTTCTTTCAAATCCCTGAGGTGTTTGTGCCATCCAGAGTGTATTTCTTGGAACAGTTCGTTTTATACAAAAATCGCTAACTATTTCCTTAACCGTTGCCTTCATTGGCGCTGCAAGTATTGCGGCGCGCGTTTCTTTGACTTTATTTATAACTGCCTCGATTTGCTCTTTTTTAATAAGAGGCCTAACAACATCGTGGATGAGTACAATATCAGCGTTACGGTCAATATGACATAGCCCATTGTAGACACTGTCCTGTCGTCTTTTACCTCCAGGAACAATCTTTTTTACTTTAAATGTGTCAAGGTTGGATTGCCATTGTTCACGAAGGTTTTCTATATCATTTTCCGAAACGACCAGGATTGTTTCACTAATTTTGTCACATTGAGAGAAACGTTCCAATGTGTGTAGAAAAACAGGTTTGCCGTGTAACTGCATGAATGGCTTTTTAACTGATCCACCCATGCGTAATCCAAGACCTGCACCAACTAAAACAACGGATACTTTCATAATATAATTTACCACAGATATACACGGAATTACACTGAATATTGTAGCGCAGCATAGCTGCTACCAATTTGATTATCTCTCATTTCCCTTATTCGCAAGGAGGGGATAAAGGGTCGGTGAAAAACATTTAAAAATTTTAAGGTCTCTAATTCATTAAAATTGCCTTGATTTAACCAATTTAATAATTAAAATGAACTTAATATTGAATTCTGTAAAAGTCAAGGAATATTGTAATATACAAAACTTTTTCTACATTATTTTAATAATTATTGCTATTTTCGCTTAATAGATAGTTCACAGCATAATCACACTGGCCAGATAGTTTAATACGATACTCAGAGCAGTATTGTAAAATATTATCGTGGAGGAGATAGTGTTTAACCGCATTTTGAAGCAAATGCGAGAGAAAATCCGCGCCTGCCAGTACGTAATGACTTTACACGCAGAAGAAGAAATGAGTTACGATGACCTGACGGTTTTTGACGTTGAACATGCTATACTCATCGGTAAAATTGTGGAACGGCAGAAAGACCACAAGACAGGCGAGTGGAAATATCTGGTTAAAGGCAAAACTCTCATAGGGAGTGAAATTGTTGTTGTGACCAAGCTGAGTCCAACTGACAAATTAGTTATCATTACAGTATATGGTAAATAGATGGCAAGGAGAATGCCTATGATATGTGATATTTGTGGTAAAGAAGGCGTACACACCAGGCGCGTTACTCGGAGTTACGGCAAACATAAGAAGTTATTGGTAATTGAAAATGTTCCGGTGGTCAGTTGCTCCCGGTGCGGCGAGAGTTATATCACAGCAGAGACATTACACGAAATTGAGCGTATAAAACTTAATCGTCAGAGTTTTGCTACGAAACGTCCTATATCCGTCGCAAATTTTACGTAACATCCGCCTGAAAGTAAAAAATACTGCTATATAGCCGTACTCGATCTTTCATGGTCTTTTTAAAGTCTATTCGGTTTCCAGACTCCCCATATCATTCGGATGCCGGATTTGCAAAAATATGTAAATTTTGTAAAAGTCAAGAAATAATGTGATATACAGATTTTTTTCTGTGTTTCCCAATTATTACAGAAGTGTTTCTGTATAATTAATAGTTGGGAAGCAATAAATAAAATGATTGGAAAAATTGAAAAAGTACCTCTTCGAGAAATTTGGAAACATGAAGCACAGGATTTTACTAAGTGGTTACAAGATAATATTGAAGTGTTAAACGAGATATTAGACATAAGGCTAACAAATGTTGAACGGGAACAAAGCACGGGAAATTTCAATGTAGATTTAACAGCAGAAGATGAGGATGGTAATTTAGTAATAATTGAAAATCAATTGGAAAAAAGCAATCATGATCATCTGGGGAAAATTATTACTTACTTAACCGCAGTTGGAGCAAACAAAGCCATTTGGATTGTTTCTGAACCAAGAGCAGAACACATAGGTGCTATATCGTGGTTAAATGAATCCTCTTCAGCAGAATTTTATTTATTAAAAATTGAAGGAATAAAAATTGGCAGTTCAGATCCTGCTCCCTTATTAACACTTATTGTTGGGCCAAGTGAAGAAACTAAAGAGGCAGGTGAAACAAAAAAAGAGATAGCAGAGAGATATTCCATTAGACATAGATTTTGGTCAAAATTATTGGAGAAATCAAAATTAAAGACAAAACTTCACGAAACTATTTCTCCGAGTCAACATAGCTGGATCGGTACGGGTGCTGGGAAAAGAGGTCTTGGATACAATTATTCAATTACTCAACATGAGGGTAAAGTTGAATTATATATCGATAGAGGAAAAGATTCAGAAAATGAAAATAAACAGATTTTTGACGATTTGCATAAAAATAAAAATGAAATTGAAAAAAGTATTGGAGATAAATTAAGCTGGGAAAGACTTGAGGGTAAAAGAGCGTGTAGAATTGCAAAATTAATTACGGCTGGAGGCTACAGAGACGAAAACAAATGGGACGAAGTGATAGATCGTATGATTGATGAGATGGTAAAATTAGAAAAAGCTTTATCACCGTTTATTTCCACATTAAAAATATAGTGTTACCTACCCATCGCTCAACACTGACTAATCTCGCCGCAACTTTTAGAGTAGGCCATTGGGTCGAACTTTCGTATTTCAATTGATAAGCTATGAGAAATAGATGAAATGTAAAACCATGGCAAGGCCATTACGAATAGAATTTGAAGGGTTGGGGAGTTGAGAGGTTAATATTATTTCGACTCCTCTACTTCTCTTTTTCTCAACCGTTGCTTTCCTTCTTTGCGCTCTTTGTGCCTTTGCGGTGAACTATTACTAAACTCTTTCATACGGATAAAAAAGTTTTTTGTATTCATCCTGCGCAAAGCGGTCTGTCATGCCGGCAACATAGTCGCAAACACCCTGATAAAGCCCAACTTTTTCTACCCATTTTTGATACTCGGCAGGAAGTTGTTTAGGATTATTAATAAAAGCGATAAAAAGTTCTTCCAGGAACCGCATTGCCTTATCTGACATCCGAGCCACCCGATAGTGCTGATACACGTTTTTGAAGAGGAAATTCTGGAGTTTCTTCTTTTGTTCAGATAATGCAGGAGAAAAGGACACGATCAGGTTGGGATGATTTTTGACGTCATTAACAGTTTTTATTCCTTCACGTTTGATTATTGATGTAGTGTTTTCAAGCAGATCAGTGACTTCAGTATCAATTAATGTTTTGATCGTTTGGGCGATTATAATATCATTATCGTGAATAATATATATTTGCCTTACTTTTTTTTGTGTTTCACACCACAATTCCATTGTTTGTAAATCATTATCAGTAATAATTCCTGCCTTTAAACCATCGTCAAGGTCATGGTTGTCATAGGCGATAGAATCGGCAAGGTCAACAATTTGCGCTTCTAACAAAGGTTTTTCATTTGTGTTGTATTCAGTCTGATTAGATTTATGGTTGTAAGGTGTCGAGTGTTTTGCTATGGATTCCTTTAATTCCCACGACAGATTTAGACCGGGAAAGTTAGGATATTTTTGCTCAAGAATATCAACAACACGAAGCCCGTGCAGGTTGTGTTCAAAACCTCCATGACCTTCCATCAGTTTCTTTAATGCGTCTTCACCTGAATGCCCAAACGGTGTGTGTCCAAGGTCATGTGCGAGGGCTATTGCCTCAGCCAGGTCTTCGTTTAAATTTAATGCACGAGCAATAATTCGTGCAATCTGTGAAACTTCGATTGTATGTGTTAATCTTGTTCTGTAATAATCTCCTTCGTGGTTAACAAATACCTGTGTTTTGTATTCAAGCCGTCGAAATGCAGTGGAGTGGATAATCCTGTCTCTATCGCGCTGATAAATACTGCGAAATGGGTGTTCTTCTTCAGGATACTTCCTGCCCCTGGAATCCTTGCTTTTCATTGCATAAGTAGCAAGTTCGCGTTCTTCTCTTAACTCAATTTCTTTTCTTGTTAGCATATATATCTTCAAAATATGAGTTATTATATAAAGCCTTTTTAATTTTTATAAAACTGTCAAAAGGCATAAGAAAGTTACAAATATTTCTTAAATTCTTTACACAGGCATTCGAGTGATTGTGGGATAACTTTTACGTCAGAAATCACAGGCATAAAGTTAGTGTCGCCATTCCAGCGTGGCACTATATGAAGATGAAAGTGTCCTATGAGCCCTGCACCGGCAGGTTTACCAAGATTAATACCAATGTTGAAGCCCTCAGGCTTCATCATTTTGGTAAGAACTTCCTTCATTTGGGATGTTAACTTCATAATTTCCAGTGTCTCGCTATCAGTAAGATTTGAGATATCGGGTTTATGCATATTTGGTACCACCATTAAGTGCCCGCTGTTGTATGGATATTTGTTAAGGATGCAAAAACATTCTTTCCCACGATAAATAATAAGGTGTTTTTCATCCTGATTATCATTATGTGCCTTACATAGAAAACAGCCGGTCTCATTCGGATGTTCTTCTATATATGTGATGCGCCATGGCGCCCAGAGATTTTTCATTGTTTGATTACCTAAACAAAAATTTGATGTACGAAGTCCGATTTACTATTTTAAATCCTAAATCCGAAATCGTAAATATGGTATTATCTGCATCCGGTACATGTCGTGGCCGTGCAGCTACCACAACCGCCAGAATTGCCCTGAGAGGCGGTGTCGTTTCCACTGCCTCCTACAGACATCCCAAACACAGAAAATATCTTATGTATGTGGTCGCTTTGGCAGGACGGGCAAAATAACTTTTTCCGTTCCTTTGCGCTCCGAAAATATTCGTCAAATATAGTGTTGCACTGGTTACATTTAAATTCGTATATAGGCATAGTATTTATCCTCAAATATTATAACAACTCATCTCACCGCAAAGACACAAAGAACGCAAAGAAGGAAAGCATAGGTTCAGAAAACGAGAAGGGGGGAAGTCGAAATAATGTTAACCTCTCAACCCCTCAACCTCCCAACTTCTTTTTCTTTGTACCCTCTGCGACCTTTGCGTCTTTGCGGTGAATTATTATTCTTTATTTACGGTAAACAAGACAGAGGGTTAACAGGTTTATCTTTTATGTAAATTTTAAAACATACTTCGGCTGAATTACCTATACTTCCCTGAACAATATTTGAAATAGGTTGTCCCTGTTCTACGTAACTACCTTCTCCAACCATTGGATTACAGCGGCATCTGTACATAGTTCGAATGCCTTTTTCGTGTTTAATCACAATAGTATAAAAACCATTGCCTTCGTCTGAAACAGCCTCAACCGCACCCTTTTTGGTGGCAACGATTTTTTGCCCCGGCTGTGATTGAATATATATACCAGTATTTTTTACCCCACCTCTAACGCCCCCGAACTGTGATGTAACCGCACCCTTTACAGGCCAGATAAAACCACTAGATGATATTCCGCTTGCTGTATAGGTAGTTTGAGAATAACCTGAACGTTGAATATTTGCTGTATATGAATTATTTGATACAGGAATGATTAGCTTTTGTCCCACTTTCAAATCTCTGGTATCAGAAATTTGATTAGCCCTGAGAATTGATTCCACGGAAACCCCATAACTTTTGGATATGTGCCATAATGTATCCCCTTTTTTAACGGTATAGATAGTTTTTGCAGTTGTAGCCTGGGATTGATAATCATGCGTGTTTTTTTTGTCTTCTAAAGATTTTACTTCCTGTTCAAGGGGTGCCGGTACCTTTTTCGTTTGTAAGGCACAACCTCCTTGAAAAAGCGACAAGTATAATATTAATACTACAGTCGAGTTTGTTAAAAGATATTTTTTCATGACGATTTTTTATAATTTTAACAACATATAAAACCAAATTCAAGTTTTAAGATTGATTGCAATGACTGGCGACTTATAGAAATGTTATAAATAACTTGATATTGCAAAATTCTATAGTGAACGACAAAAGCAAGCCATCGTTCCCCGTATCAAGTACTGGGCAGGCTTTGCAAAACCTGTCCTCGCAAGAGCGGAGGGCAGTATGATGCTATACAAAATGACAAAACTATTTTGTAATAGTATCCTTGCGAACTATAGGTTTGTGATCGGTGTCTTTCTGCTTTTTATTTGGGATGCTGAAATCAGTCAATCTATGCTCACTTGTGGGGAAGTTATCTCCCAGATACGATTGGCGTGCAACTGGATTGTTTAAGATTTCCTGTGTGTCACCGCTTGCTACCACCTTACCTTCATTTATGATATACGAGTGAGATGTAATACTAAGTGCCTCACGGACATTGTGGTCTGTGATTAACAAACCAATTCCTTTGTTTTTGAGTCTGACAAGGATATCTTGAATTTCACTAACTGCAATTGGGTCAACACCTGTAAATGGTTCGTCAAGCAGAATCATGGTTGGGGAACCGGCGAGCGCCCGTGCGATTTCGAGCCTTCTCCTTTCTCCGCCTGAAAGGGTATATGCCTTATTTTTTGAGAGTGATTTCAGATTAAATTCATCTAATAATTCAATCAGGCGTTTATATTTTACATCAGAATTGTGCCTGTGTGTTTCCAGTATGGCAAGGATGTTTTCTTCTACGGTGAGACGCTGAAAGACGGAGGGTTCCTGACATAAATATCCCATTCCCTTCCTTGCCCTCATATAAATTGGCATGTTTGTAATATCCTCATTTTGGAAAATTATTTTTCCATTGTCAGGTTTAATGACGCCGATAATCATGTTGAAGGATGTGCTTTTACCGGCACCATTTTGTCCGAGTAATCCGACAATTTCACCATCGTTGACCTCAAAGCTCACATTATTGACAACTGTGCGTTTTCCGAATGATTTTGTTAGACCTTCTGCCCTTAATAAATTCATAATTTAGTTCTTAGGAATTTTAAACAAATAATAGATAAATGCTTCACTCCGTATACTGTTACCCATTAAGCATGACAATTTGTCGTTCTACGTGTAGCGAAGAATCTAACTGGAAACCTATTTTTTTGAAAGATTTTTATTTTATGAATTTGATATTATTCAGCGGCCAGAATACAAAAAAAGCCTTACCCACTATATTCTTTTCAGGGACAAATTTCCATACCCGACTATCATTACTATTCCTGCTGTTATCTCCAAGCATGAAATAGCCCTTTTCTCCCAGTTGTACAGGTTCTGTTGTACCCCAGGTGCCTGAAGATAAGCTTGTATAATAAATATCATGGAAAATGTCAATATTTTCAAATAGCGCATTTACATGATTGCCACCTATACTGATTTTGCTTGTTTCAAATGAACGCGCTTCAGGCATCTTTCCATCATCATAATCATATATGAAAATTTCGTTATTATCAATATATAAGCATATCAAATGGTCAACATTCGAAAATTCTACTCTGTGTGGTTGTCCTGTTCGTATATTAAAATGTTTTTCTTGTACTACATTCCCGTTTTTCATGAGACAACCATTTTTAATTGCACTATCTGTGGGGATTATAGCTGTAAAAATGTCATTATTTATTTCAAGGACAAGTTCCAGATAATTTGAACCATTTGATAGAGTCGCATCGAAGCTAATTTTTACATCCCCCATTTCATTATTTCCAGACCTGTTGTTGTAACCGTTCTGATCAGTAACCGGTCGTCCAAATGTTGCCAATGATGAATTTGGATTATTATCAGACAGGTTATTTAATACCAGCGTTTCTTTATTAATCTTCCATTTACTGCCATCGGCAACCCAGATTGGGGTAATATCTTCTTTGGGTGGGAAATGGCTCTTGTAAACAGGTATCCATAGTGTATCCTGTGCATTTTTTGGTTTTCTTTGTATTGTGTCGTTGATATATATATCGCCGTTGACAATCTGTAACTTTTCTCCCGGTAGTCCAACAAGGCGTTTTATGTAATTCTTTTTCTTTTTTGAAAATCTGGTTGAACCGCAACGAGGGCATTGTAAGCCGTTGTGCCACTCTGTTTCAGATAACAATACGGAGCATTTTTTGCATTTAAGGTCATACAACGGGTACACAAATACCATTACGTCCCACCGTTCAGGATTTTTAAACTTATACCAGAATTTAGCGACCAGAATCCTGTTTCCTCCATGTACTACACGGTTTGACAGGTCTTGCCATTCGGTTGTAGTTTGACATTTTGTGCAAGTTCCTTTTCTCCATAACCATGCAGGCCAATTGTATCGGATTTTATTATTACAAGCCTCACAGTATAAAGATGTATCTATTATAAACTGGCAATTAGGGCAGGTTGCGCTGTCGCTCTGCCGGTCAGCGTAAAAACTCCAGGTACAGTTAGGGCATTTCACATTTTTATGTTCGCCTAGTAAGGTTGGCGCCATTGAACCTGTTGGTATCTTAAATGCTTCTATAACCAGGTATCGTATGGCAAAGGCAAGTGCAACAGCTATTGCTATAGATTCTATATTTTCGCGTAATTTGCTTTTACGTTTCTTTTTTCTACCAGCGGTCTTTTGAATTATTTGCTTTTCTTTGTCGTTATTCAATATGTGCCTCTTTCATCATTCTTCATCAATGGATAGTACAGACAAGAAAGCCTTTTGTGGAATTTCTACATTTCCTATGGATTTCATTCTCTTTTTCCCTTCTTTCTGTTTTTCCAGGAGTTTTCGTTTTCTGGTAATATCGCCGCCGTAACACTTAGCTGTCACATTTTTAGCAATTGGACGTATAGTTTCCCTTGCAATAATCCTGCTTCCAATCGCTGCCTGCAATATGACTTCAAAAAGATGCCGAGAGATTTCATTCTTCAGCTTCTTAACGAGTTTTCGTCCCTTAAATTCAGCGCCTTTTCTATGTACAACAGTAGAAAGAGCATCCACTCTTTTGCCTGCAACAAGGATATCCAGTTTTACAAGGTCTGCAGGTTCATACCCTATAAAATCATAATCCATAGTGCCGTATCCCCTTGTTGCTGATTTCATCTTATCAAAGAAGTCGAATATTATCTCAGCCAGCGGTAATTCATAGGCAAGGATTGCGCGCCTTTCACTGAGATATTCAGTGCTTTTGTATCGGCCCCTGCGTCCCTCGGCTAATTGCATTATTGTGCCGAGGTACTCTGTTGGTAAAACAAAGTTTACACGCACTATCGGTTCCCGAAATTCTTCAATTTCATTAACAGGAGGAACTTTTTCAGGGTTGTCAACCTTAATTACTTCTTTATTATTTTTAAGTATTTCATAAGTTACGTTTGGGGACGTTTGGACAATATTAATGTTGCTTTCACGTTCTAACCGTTCCTGTACTATTTCCATATGCAAGAGTCCAAGAAATCCGCATCTGAATCCAAATCCCAGCGCTTGTGAAGTTTCAGGTTCGAAGGTGAATGACGAGTCATTAAGACTCAGTTTCTCTAGCGACTCGCGAAGCAGGTGAAAATTTGCATTATTGGATGGATATACACCACAATAAACCATTGGTATTGGAGCGCGATAACCGGGCAGTGGTTCTGCGGTCCGTTCTTTATTATGTGTAACGGTGTCACCTACTTTAACATCGTGTAGAGATTTGATATTAGCGATACAATATCCTACTTCTCCTGTAAAAAGTCCATTTTTAGCTACCATCTTTGGTTTAAATATGCCTACTTCTTCTACCTTGAAGGAGCAGTTTGTCTTCATCATGTAAATTTCATCGCCAACTTTTATAGAGCCATCGAATATACGCAGGTATACAATAACACCGCGATATTCATCATATACTGAATCAAAAATTAGCGCCTTTAGCGGGGCATTTGGATTCCCCGCTGGCGGTGTAATGCGCTTGACAACAGCTTCGAAAATACTGTCAATGCCTTCGCCTGTCTTTGCACTAACCATTAATGCCTCTTCAGGGTTGATACCCAGTGTCTTTTCCATCTCTGTAAGTACGTCGAAAGGGCGGGATTGGGGAAGGTCTATTTTACTGATAACAGGAATAATTGTAAGGTTGTGTTCCATGGCAAGGTACGCATTTGCAACCGTTTGCGCCTCGACACCCTGTGAGGCGTCAACAAGTAAAAGTGCGCCTTCACATGCGCCGAGACTCCTTGAGACTTCATAACTGAAATCTACATGACCCGGTGTATCTATCAGGTTTAGATTATATTCTTCTTTATTGTGTACCAGTTTCAACGCTACTGCGCTTGCTTTTATCGTGATACCGCGTTCGCGTTCCAAATCCATATCGTCTAGCATCTGGTTTCGGAATTCTCTTGATGTAATTGTATGCGTTTTTTCCAGTAAGCGATCCGCCAGTGTGGATTTTCCGTGATCAATATGCGCTATTATACAGAAATTTCTGATTCTTTTAGTAGGCATCCTGCCGCTCCAATAATTCCAACATCGTTTCCAAGCTCTGAAAATAATATATTTGTCTCTTTATAAGATGATTCAAAAGCACTCTTTTTAACTGTTTCTTTAATCGGGTTCATTAACAAGTCTCCGGAACCTATCATGCCCCCCGATAATACAATCAACGCCGGGTTTAATATGTGCATAATGTTCACAATAGCAATGCCGAGAAATTGCCCTGTTTCTCTTATGATATTAAGTGATGCATTATCTCCCTGAAAGGCTGCATCGTTAATCATTTTAGCAGTAATCTCATCAGAGTTCTCTAAAAGTGATGAGACGCCTTTCTTTAATAGTTCTTTGAAACGGCGTACCATAGCTGTGGCAGATGCATATGCCTCTATACATCCATTATTACCGCAGCTACATTTATGTCCATCCATTTTAATTACCATGTGACCTATTTCTGCTGCAACATTATTAACTCCACGCCAAAGTTTGTTATCAATTATAATGCCACCGCCAATACCCGTACCAATGGTTAACATTACAAGAGAATTTGAGTTCTTACCAGCACCAGCCCATTTCTCTCCCCAAGCGGCTGCATTGGCATCATTTTCAAGCACACATGGCTTATCGAATTTTTCAGTAATTAAAAGTTTGATGGGGACATTACGCCATTGCGGCAGGTTGGGTGAAAAAATAATAATTTCGCCCTTTTTATCAATAAGACCGGGAGAGCCAAGTCCAATTCCTATAACATCCGCTTTTTTTATACAAGCATTTTGTATAATCTCATCTATTAGTTTGAAAATCTGGTTTGTTATTGTTTGTGGGTCGGCATTATAGGTTGTTTTTGTTGACAATCGGTGGATAACAGTACCTTTTCTATCAACAATGCCTGCTTTTATATTCGTACCGCCAAGATCAATACCTATTGCAAAATTTCCCAATTATTCAATCTCTTCAAGAATGATAATTTAAATTCATATTTATTATTTTAGTTACACGAATTAATTACGAAGCAAAAATATTAACAGAAGTCTTACACCAAGTCAACTTATATACAATCTTGGATAACAGGCGATTGTCAAATTTTTATAAATTGTAGTATAATCATTACGTTTTTATATAACGTTAAAAATTTCAATAGGATTTTATTTCTACTAGTTTTATTTCAAATAGGATCTTTTTGGATTTTTAACATAAACCAATTGCATCAAAGTGGAGTATTTATATGCTTAGGATAAGATTTCACGGGAGGGGAGGTCTGGGGGCGAAGGTTGCGAGCAGGGTACTTGGGACTGCTGCCTTCTTAGAAGGATATTATGCGCAGGATTTTCCACTTTATGGTGCAGAGAGAAGAGGCGCCCCAATAACCTCATTTACACGCATATCAAAAGAACCCATCCTCGAGCGAGGGGTGATAACGGAACCTGACGTTATAATAATTATGGATGAAACACTCCTTGATGACTATATGGCACATCCATTGTCCGGTCTTAAAGGAGGTGGGGTTGTTTTTGTAAATACGACTCATACTTCAACAGAAACTAAAAATAAATATAAGATAACAGAACATGTTATTACCTTTGATATTACAAAGGTTAGCCTGGAGATGTTCGGAAAACCAATCCTTAGTACCCTGTCAGGTGGAGTTGCTGCAAAGATTACCGGTATTAATGGAGAATTTTTAAAAAAGGCAGTTGAGAAAGAAACTTCAGAGATAACGGCAGACAAAGAACTTATATTGAAAAATGTAGAAGCTGCATCATATTGTTTCGACGCTATTCAATCAGTTGATATAAATACATCTGGGGTTGTACATAAAAGAACCGAATTAATAACCATTCCATATGAGCCGGCCATAATTTCCAGCCCGGCTATAAATGCATCAGCCAATACGCCTTTAAGAAAAACGGGTAACTGGCGGGTGTTCAAGCCTGTCTGGGATTACGATATATGTACGCAATGTATGACATGTGTAGTAAGATGTCCAGACGGTTGTATTAAAGTTAATGAGAGCGGTTTTCCATATACAGATTATGATAATTGCAAAGGATGTATGATATGTGCAGAGGAATGTCCTGTAAAAGCCATTGAAAAGGTGCGGGAGGTTCATGCATGGTAAATATTAATATATTTTATCTTATTACTTTTTAAAAACTTCTTTTCGGGTAAGTTTTTTATCAACCTTATACATGAGCTTCGATTGCGACTATGCTGCACTATAATACTAAGATTAAGAATCAATTGAAGACAGTAATGAGTATTTAGAATCAGAATTTGTTTTAATGTTTAATTTGAAATATATTTATGTATAAAAACAAAAAAGGATGTGTAATATTTTACACATCCTTTTTCATTAATTTAAAATCTTTTAGACTTGTTATTCAGCCAAAGGTATAAAATCTGTTGCATTAGTTTCATTATTATATACTGTTGGCATATAGAAAGTATTTTCTGCCGCTTGGTCTATTTTCTGGTTGCATTTTGGACATCTTCTATTGTGTGGGCCGCGGCTAACAAACTTCTTTCCACACATCAAACATCTCCTGTCTGCCTTATCTAAATAAAAATTCTTTGGGGATAGATTATTTTCATTATATCTTTTTAAGGTTTTACGATTCGGTCTTTCTTTTTGCTGTACAGTCATCAAAAAAAACTCCTAAAAAATTAAAAATTTAAATTACATTGCTTTTATAAACAATACTATATAAAATATTGTTCCAAATATTTTACATGAATTTTTTAAAAATTCATTAACTCTAGAAATTCCAAATATTTAATTTTATTTGTATTCAGAGATATTTATTTTATAATAACTCTCCGAATTACAGAAAACACACCATACGGGGCGTAGCGCAGTTTGGCTAGCGCGCCTGCCTTGGGAGCAGGAGGTCGGAGGTTCAAATCCTCTCGCCCCGACCAAATAAACAAATTCTAAATATAATATCAAACTAATTAATTTTTGGCAAGGGTTTAATTATAATCAATAAAGTTGTTAAAAACGCTATGGCAGGATTGCGTTTTTGTATGTTTTAAACAAAAACACCTCAAACAGGGCAAAAGGATGGGAAAATTTAGTAAAATTTTCCCTGCGTAAGGTTATATCCCTGATTTGTCAAGTGAATGATGAAATTGTAAATATATCAGATTTGTTATTTTTTTGATTTTAACTTCTTTTTTACCAATGACTTTTTAGCTGTTTTTTTAGGTTTCGCTATAGGCTTTGGACGACAGAGAAGTTCGCCTTTTGAAGCAAGTCTGCCGCATGAACCGCAAAAATATTTTAGATTAACAAGTTTGGGGGCACATACATGTCTAGGATCTCCTGTTACTATGCCACAAAATTTACAAGCTATGACCTTTTCTGCAATCATTGGCTTACATAGATGACCCTTTTCAGTTGCTGTCATACCGCATGTTTGACAAGTATAAATATTATTCATAATAATATCCTCCTTTTTAAAAATTTTTCCGGGTTGAATATTAGCGAATTTTATGATTCACAGGTAATTCCTTCAACTTGCAATAACTGTTTGTATTTGAGTACCTCTATACCAGTTCCAGAAGTATAAAATCTTACATTTGCCCTTAATGGAATTTGAAGTTTATCTTCCAATGTATTATTAAGCAGTCCCTCTTTCTCGAGAACTGTTTTTAGATGTCTGGCTGTTCCACAGTTTCCATCTATAATATTTATATTTCTTCCTAATACTTTTAGAATCTCCCTCTTTATCAGGACATAGTGTGTACATCCTAAAACAACGGTCGAAATGTTTTTGTTGGTTTCTGGGCGGAGAATACTATAAAGATAATCTGCAATGTTGTTGTTGCCTCGTTCAATGAGTTCAACAAGTCCTGGACATGGAATGGAGATAATCTCAGCGAGATGTTTATATTGATAAACTAATGAGTTAAATTTTTTACTTTGCAAAGTGAGCGGTGTCACCATTACAATTATCCTACTATTTTTTTTTAGCTCCACGGCTGGTTTTATTGCAGGTTCCATTCCAATCACAGGTAATTCAAAGATTCTCCTGATTTCTTTAATAGCCGCACTTGTTGCTGTGTTGCAAGCAACTACTAAGGATTTAACACCCAGTTTAAATAAGAAATCTGCAGCCTTTATAGTAAGCGACCGAATAGTGTTTTCTGGTTTTATTCCATATGGGGCATTAATACTATCGGCATAATAGATAAATTCTTCGTGAGGGAGCAGCTTGATTATTTCAACAAGCACTGAAATGCCTCCAACGCCAGAATCAAAAACTCCTATGGGTAATCTATTTTTTTGCCTTCTCACAAAATTGCCAGAATATTAATGTCCAAAATTGTTCAAGATGAAAAATAACACATTCCGAATATTAGATTGTTTTTGAACCCTATAGTTTTGAAATCTAGATAATTTATGGAAATGAGAAACACATCTTCTAAAGTTTAGAAGAGTTTAAATTTCATAAGTTAAACTATTACCAAGAGTAAAGCAATAAATCAAGTATAAAAGTTTTAATTATTTAGAAAGAAATTTGTATTGTTGCTTTTTTAAAGGCGTTAAACATCATACGCTAAAATGTACTTGACATTTTAGTTACAATTAATATAATTTTAAGCTTTCAAAAGTTTGTTAACTAAATATTTTTGTCTATCATCTATCAAGAGAGGAGAATATTTGTCTACAGTGAGTATTCAAGAACTAGTTGATGCAGGTTTCCATTTTGGACACCGTACAAGCAAGTGGAATCCTAAAATGAAACCTTTCATATTCGGGAAGCGTAATCTGATACATATTATTGATTTGCGCGAAACGGTTAAGGGGCTTATAACTGCTTGTAAATTTCTGACCAATTTAGTTCGGACAAATAAGGATGTCTTATTCGTTGGTACGAAGTGGCAAGCGCGTGAAATTGCTGAACGCGAGTCACAGCGATGCGGGATGCATTACGTAAGCGAACGATGGTTAGGGGGCACTTTGACAAATTTCGATACAATACGTAGACGTTTAAAACGTCTGGAAGAATTAGAGAACATGGAGAAAACAGGCGCTATTAATCAGTTTAGTAAAAAGGCAATATCTTCTTTTAACAGGGAACGAAAAAAGATACTTTCAAATCTAAAAGGTGTTCGTAACATGACGACTTTACCAGGCGCTTTAGTTGTTGTCGACCCGAAACATGAACATATTGCAATCAGTGAGGCAAGAAAGTTAGGTATCCCAACTGTATGTCTTGCTGACACTGATTGTGATCCGGATTTGATAGATATATGTGTGCCGGGTAATGACGATGCAATCAGGTCAATTAATCTTTTCTTTACTAAAGCCTCAGATGCCATTATGGCTGGTAAGGAAAGTAAACTTGCTACGGCTAAGGTATGAAAATTAATAGGAGTTATTGAAAGTCTTTTGCTTAAAATCAATATAAGTCGAACTAATACCTTTATATCTCCTTATAAGAATAAAAGAATTAAGGAGAATCTTTAATTCCAGAAGTGATTAAAAGTTGCAAATCTAGTTCGCTGCCTTAAAGAACATTTCATATAATCAATTCTTTAATTTTTTTCATGATAAAATTTATATTCCAAGAACTGTAATAACTTATATCATGTTGTACGGAGGTTATAATGGCTGACATATTAAGTATAACAAAGTTGAGGGAATCAACAGGAGCTGGTATCTTAGAATGTAAGAGTGCGCTTGAGGAGGTCAAGGGTGATTATGAAAAAGCCTTAGAAATTATTAGAAAAAAAGGTATTATAAAGGCTGCTAAAAAAGAGCAAAGGACAACCGCTGAAGGTAGAATAGGCACCTACATTCATACTAATGGGAAACTGGGTGTAATGGTAGAACTCAATTGTGAAACGGATTTTGTGGCAAGAAATGAAGTTTTTCAGCAGTTTCTAAAAGATATTTGTATGCAGGTTGCCGCAACAAATCCTGTTGCAATAAGGAGAGAAGATATTCCAGGACAAATTATCGAGGAGCAGAAAAAAATATCCATGGAAGAAACAAAAGGAAAACCTGCAAATATTACTGAAAAGATAGTTGCCGGAAAGATGGAAAATTTCTTCAAAGAAAAATGTCTCCTGGAGCAACAATTCATAAAAGATAACACAAAGACAATTCAGGATTTATTAATTGCAAATATTGCAAAAATTGGAGAAAATATGAAAATAAATCGTTTTGTTAGATTCGAAGTCGGAGAATGTTAACAAATTGCTATTAAGAACTAGCTAGTTCATGGGCGGTAATATTAAGTATAAAAGGGTGTTGTTAAAGATAAGCGGTGAGAGTTTTGGAGATAAAACTGGACGGGGCATTAATACAGAACAATTTAGCAGACTCGCAAAAGAAATAAAAGAAGCTTCTGATACTGGGATAGAACTTGCTATTGTTGTTGGAGGCGGTAATATACTCAGGGGTGCAAAATTAGGTAAGTCCGGTAAGTCACGTATAAGGGCAGATCAGATTGGAATGATTGCCACAACTATTAATGCGCTCCTTTTGCAGGACATATTAGAGGAATTTGATGTCAAGGCGCATGTAAAAAGCGCTATTGAGGTTAAGGACATCACAGAACCCTTTTTAATACAGAATTGTCTGGAGTATTTCAAAGAAAGAAATATAATTATATTTGCCGGAGGAACTGGTAATCCATTTTTTACAACAGATACAGCCGCAGCCTTGCGTGCTATTGAAATAAATGCAAACGTTATGCTGAAAGCTACACATGTTGATGGTGTATATACTGATGACCCACTAAAGAATGCAACTGCAAAGTTGTATAAGAAACTTACATATATGGATGTATTGAACAATCGATTGGGGGTAATGGACCTTACAGCAGTTTCTTTAAGTATGGAAAACAAGCTGCCTATTATTGTCTTTAACATGAATGTACGTGGAAATATTCAAAAAGCAGTTTTTGGTGAAGACATTGGGACATATATCGGGGAATAACCAGTATGTCAAAAGAATCAATATGTAAAGATACTAGAATTAAAATGGAAAAGGTTGTTGCTCATTTGCAGGAAGAATTAAAGGGTTTAAGAACTGGTAGAGCAAACACGGGATTAGTGGAAAATATAAAGGTTGAATATTATGAAACACTAACACCTTTAAAACAACTGGCAATTATTTCAACGCCTGACGCACAATCATTGATGATTAAACCTTATGACGCATCAATAATTTCAGGTATTGAGAAAGCCATACTCCAATCCGATCTGGGTTTAACCCCTGCTGTTGAAGGGAAACTATTGAGGATTACGATTCCGCCTCTAAATGAAGAACGACGGAAAAAACTTTCTGTGCATGCAAAAGAATCAGGTGAAAAGGATAAAGTAGCTTTACGTAATGTAAGGCATGATGCAAACAAACATGTTGATAATGAAGAAAAACAAGGCATCCTTACTGAAGATGATGCCAAACGTACCAAAGAAGATATACAGAAAACAATCCATGAATTTGAAGGAAAGCTTAACGATTTGGTCAAGAAAAAGGTTGACGAAATAATGAAGGTTTAAAACTAACGTATCAGGGTATACGTTTGACCAATTAATCTTGCATAATAAAGAAAATCTGTCAAAGGGGGCATAGCTCAGTTGGCAGAGCACCGCCCTTTTAAGGCGGGCGTCGATGGTTCGAATCCATCTGCCCTCACCATTTTATGTTTTTAAATGGCCCCATCGTCTAGCCTGGTCTAGGACAACAGATTTTCGATCTGTGAACAGGGGTTCAAATCCCCTTGGGGTCAGATCTTTATAAAACGAAAGCCATGAGATAGAATATCTCATGGCTTTTTTGTTTCATTAATTACTCATTACAAATATCATGGATACTTAGAAAAGAGAAATATAACTGCTAATTAAATTTTGTTGAATTGATACTTACTAACATTTAAAAGGTTTAGGAAATATGAGAGAAATGCTTACAGGTAACGCCGCAGCGGCGTGGGGCGTGAGACTTGCTAATGTGGATTATATTCCGGCTTTTCCAGTAACACCACAGACTGAAATTATTGAAACATTGTCAAAGTGGATTAATGACGGAGTAATGGATGCGAAATTCGTCACTATGGATTCAGAACATTCCATGATTACAGCGGCAGGGGCGGCTTCAGCTACAGGCGCCCGGGTTTTTACGGCAACATCGAGTCAAGGACTTGTGTACGGCTTTGAGATGCTTTATACAATTGCAGGCTGGCGGGTTCCGCTTGTTATGATAAATGTGTCGAGAGGTTTATCATCTCCTATAACGCTCGAACCAGACCATAATGATATTCTTGCTACAAGAGATACTGGTTTTATACAGATTCATTGTGAGGTCTGTCAAGAAGTGATGGATTCAATCTTGATCGCTTATAGACTTGCAGAGGACGAGCGCATCCTTCTTCCAGTGCTTGTGAATATGGACGGTTTCCACCTTTCATTTACAAGAGAGCCGGTAGAATTACCGATTATAGAACAGGTTAGAAAATTTCTTCCAGCATATAAACCAAACCATGCATTTTTCAAGGCAAGTCAACCCATGGCGCAGGGTGTGGCAGTACTTGGTGGTTATGCATATTCCTATTTTAAATATCAGATGCATCTTGCCAGCAAAAAGGCAATCGAAGTTTATAGAGAAGTTTCAGAAGAATTTGCAGAATTATTTGGTAGAACCTATAATACTGTTGAAACCTATATGGCTGATGATGCAGAATGTTTACTTATTATGACCAACTCCTTTACAACCATGGGGAAGGCTGCAATTGAAAGGGCACGGGCAAGAAATATTAAAGCAGGACTTTTGAGATTGAGGCTTGTAAGACCGTTTCCAGAAGCAGATATTATAAGATTTGTTAAAAGAGCAAAAGCTGTTGCTGTCCTGGATCAGAATATAAGTATTGGGAAGGGAGGTATAATATATTCAGATGTTGCTAGCACATTATATAATGAGAAGGAAAAACCTGTATTGCTTTCTTTTATTAGTGGACTCGGCGGTAAAAATATAAGTATTGAAGAATTTGAATTCATATTTGATAGTCTGGTTAAGGCGGTTGACAAAGGAGAAATTTCGCCGCCACAACTTCTTTATACAGAAGCAGAACTTATAGAAATAAATAGATTGAAAAATATCGTGGGGAAAGAAAAGCATTATAAATTTGAAAGTGGAGATTGAAGGATTCAAAATAACGGAGATTGTTGTCTTGTAATAAAACAGCGTCTTTATGGTTGAATTAATACCTATAAAATCAATAAAGGATATCCCGTTTGATGAGAATCTCTTTCCAGGGACGCCTGCATGCGCTGGTTGTGGGGGACTTCTTGCGTTGCGTCATTGCCTTAAAGTTTTAGGCAAAGACATAGTTATTGTAAATGCGGCAGGGTGTTTTACCCTCCTTTCTATTTATCCATTTACTCCTTTTAAAAACTCGTGGCTTTATACAGCTATGGCATGTGCACCTGCAGGCGCACAGGGCATAAGAGACGCATTGGATATATTGATAAAGAAGGGGAAACTTGATCCTAAAGAAGATTTGAAAGTAGTTGTTTTAACAGGCGATGGGGCTGCTTATGATATTGGCCTTGCTTCTACTTCCGGGGCAATTAATCGGAACCTTGATTTTTATTATATCTGTTATGATAACGAAGCTTACGGAAATACGGGATTTCAGTGGTCAGGAGCAACACCGCTTGCTTCAAAGACAGGAACAACCCAACCCGGTAGGTTAAGCCCTTCAGGCGCAGAATTCTTCAAGAAAGACCTTTTTGAGATTTGGAGGAGTCACAAACCGCCATACCTTGCCACTATTTCGCCTTCCCACCCCGTTGATTTACATAATAAGTTTAAAAAGGCGGAACAGTATAAGGGTCCAAAACTATTTATTAATCTCTCTCCCTGTCCACCTGGATGGGCAACAGAGCCTTCACATTCTACAATATTAGCAAAACTTGCGGTTGATACAGGTATTTGGGCATTAAAAGAAGCTATTTATGGTGATATAAAACATACACATATTCAAAAGAAATTTAAATCTATTGAAGAATATTTAAAGGAGCAGGGGAGATTTACACATTTATTTAAGCCACAAAGGCAGGAATCTGTAATAAATAAGATACAGGAGAGGGTCAATAAATACTGGCATTCAGTACAGGAATATACAAAATAAAAATGAAAATTAAAATAATAAATAAAGCCCTTACCCGAACAAGGTTCTTCTTGTCTCTTGTATCTACGCTCATTTACATAACCTTATAATGATGAGTTTATGGATAACGTTTTGTTGTTTTGGACGTCTGCTATAAAACCAATATTGTTCAGGTATTATCTCTATGTTCTATAAAATCTTGTAACGTCATTAATGAATGTTAGCTTGGGATTCAGGTCTAAAAATTTCAAATATTTATTAATCGCATAAAAGTCATTTGGCGAACTCACTAAAAAAGCCTTGACTTATAAATTTAGTATTTCTATAATTTGAAAAGTTCTACGTCTATTGCACGAGACGAGTTAAATAGGGCAGATAGCTCAGTTGGTAGAGCACAGGACTGAAAATCCTGGTGTCGACGGTTCGATCCCGTCTCTGCCCACCACTGCTTTTTGGGCAGATAAATTTTATACAACCAATTCTGAAATCCGTGTTACTTCAGATAGTTGATTATAATTCAATAAATGTAATTCCTACCTTTATTTTATCTTCCTATTAATTTTTTACTTAATAATATCAAGTTTTAAAAGTCTGTTTTTAATATATTTTTATTTTGCTTTTTGGTGACTTTATGAAAGACATTCAAGTTTTGAATATAAAATCGTTAGAAGAACGTGCAAAGATAATTAGAAGATATGTTATAAAGATGTTAGCGAAAGCAGGTTCTGGCCATCCGGGCGGCTCGCTATCAGCGGTAGACTTACTGGTTGTTCTCTTTTATAATAAAATGAGACACAATCCTCAGCAACCAAAATGGCAAGATAGAGATAGGTTTATATTATCTAAAGGTCATGGGTGTCCAGCGCTGTACGCTATACTTGCAGATATGGGCTATTTTAGCGTAGATAAGCTCGAAACGCTCAGGCAGTTTGGAAGTATTCTTCAGGGGCATCCATGTATGAAGACAACGCCAGGAATTGAAATATCTAGCGGCTCATTGGGACAGGGGCTTTCTGTTGGTTTGGGCATTGCTCTGGCTGCAAAATTAGATAAAAAAGATTACAGAACATACGTTATGTTAGGTGATGGGGAGATTGAGGAGGGTCAAATATGGGAAGCAGCAATGGCAGCCAGTCATTATAAGGCAGAAAACCTTTGTGCAATTCTAGATCAAAATGAGCTGCAGATTGATGGGTTTATTCATGACGTAATGTCATCACACCCAATTCCAGCAAAGTGGCGTAGTTTCGGATGGCATGTAATTGAAATTAATGGGCATAACTACAAGGCAATAATATATGCATATAATGAAGCAGAAAAAATAAAGGGGAGACCGACTATAATTGTGGCAAAGACAGTTAAAGGGAAGGGGGTTTCGTTCATGGAAAATCAGGTTGATTGGCACGGGAAAGCCCCTACAAAAGAAGAGGCTGAAAAAGCATTAACTGAATTGAAATAGTTGAAAGTTTATATCTTAAGAAAATTGTTAGTGGGCTTCAGTTTGATTTCCACGATGTAAAATATTTATCTTTTAGATTAATTATTGAATGGATGTGTAGAAATGGCTGAAATGATAGCCACTCGTCAAGCTTACGGTGACGCATTGTTGGAGTTAGGTGAAAGAAACAAGGATATTGTTGTGCTGGATGCCGATCTTTCAAAATCTACAACCACAGCAAAATTTGCAAAGAAATTTCCAGACAGGTTCTTTAATATGGGTGTTGCCGAGGCTAATATGATGAATACAGCTGCGGGGTTAGCAACATGTGGGAAAATAGCCTTTGTAAGCAGTTTCAGTATATTTGCTACCGGTCGTGCCTGGGAGCAGGTTAGAAACACCATTTGTTATAGTGGGTTAAATGTAAAAATCGTTGCAACACATAGCGGTGTATCAGTGGGACCAGATGGGGCGTCTCATCAGTGTATCGAAGATATATCGCTGATGCGAACAATTCCAACGATGACCGTTATTGAACCTTGCGATGCGGTTGAAACAAAAAAGGCTATTTACGCAGCAGTGAATTATGATGGACCCATGTATATTCGTCTGGGCAGGGCCGCCGTACCTGTAATTACAAAAAAGGAAGACTTATTTAATATTGGGAAAGCAATGATTCTCCGAACGGGTAAGGATGTGGCAATTGTCGCATGTGGGGCGCTTGTATCAAACTCTCTTGTTGCTGCCGACTTACTGTCGAAAGAGGGAATTGAGGCAACGGTGGTAAATATGCATACTTTGAAGCCGGTTGACCATGAGACCCTTGTAAAAGTTGCTAAACAGGTAAATGCTATAGTGACGGCAGAACAACATGTTCTTGACGGCGGCCTCGGTAGCGCCGTTGCATGTGCATTGTCGCGAAATTACCCTGTACCTATCGAAATGATTGGTATTGACAATCGGTTTGGACAATCTGGAGAGCCGGATATCCTTTTTAGAGAATATCATTTATTATCCGAGGATATTGTTTTAGCCGCAAAACGAGTAATAGAACGCAAGAAAAAATGAAAAAGGGTTTTTCGTTTATGCTCAGGGATTTCAAAGAGGATTCGAAACAAGTTCGGAATAGCAGGCAAAGACTCAGTGTCATGGTAAACCTGTTTCAGCATCTAACTTGTTTCTTATTTATATTTCTTATACCAGTTGGTGCTATTTCTTCTGGACAGGATAACTCTATTGAAAAACTTCAGATTGAATCTAAAGAAAATATCAATAAAGCCACGAAAAGCATTTATGCTGAATTTGAAGAATTCATAAAGGTGGTTAAGGAATTACAGGATAAATATGTTGACGAAATTAAACTCAATACAATTCTAACAAATGCATATCGCGGTATGCTTTCAGGCCTTGACCCATACAGTCAGTATTTCGGACCCGAGGAATTAGAAAGTTTAAAGATTGAGACAGAAGGGGAATTTGAAGGTATAGGGATTGAAGTAATTATAAAGGATGGATTACTGACAGTAATTACTCCTATTCTTGGTTCGCCTGCGTTCAAGGCTGGAATATTGGTAGGAGACCGCATTATAAAAATTGATGGTGAATATACCGAGAATATAAGTATTCAGGATGCTGTAAAAAAGCTTCGCGGGAAAATAGGAACTAAAGTAACACTAACTGTTGTGCACGAAGGCGATACAGCACCAGTTGATATTACAATTGAACGTGCAAAGATTCATGTTAATAGTATCAGGGGTGCAAAAATAATAGATGATAACTATAAAATAGGCTATCTTTCCATTGCAAATTTCCAGGAAAATACAGTAGCTGACATGGATAATGCAATTCAGGGTTTGTTAAAAAAAGGTATGAAGTGCCTGATTTTAGACCTGAGGTTTAATCCGGGTGGTTTGTTGAATATTGCAGTAGATATGGCTGACAAGTTTCTGGATAGAGGTGTTATAGTTTCAACTAAGGGAAGGGAAACCTCTCAAAATTATATTTACCGTGCCCGCAAGCAGGGAACATATTCAAATTTTCCATTAGTTGTTCTTGTGAATAATGGTAGTGCGAGTGCGTCTGAAATATTTGCAGGCGCAATGAAGGACCACAAACGTGGTATTTTGCTGGGAATCAAAACGTTTGGTAAGGGATCTGTGCAAAGTCTGATTCCTGTTGGAGATGGTAAGGCTGCCCTGAAATTAACAACTGCAAGATATTATACTCCTTCAGGGGTTTGCATTCACGAGAAAGGAATTGAACCTGATATAAGTGTGTCGCTCACTTTTGCCGAAATGAAGGCATTAAATGAACATTTATCAATGTCAAATCTTGATAATAAAAATGTAGATGTAAATGGTGGAGCATTGAAAGGAACGTCCACAGCAAAAGAGAAGCAAAAGTATGTTGACATTCAAGTTGAAAGAGCTGTTGATATTCTTAAAGGTATAGAAGTTTATGCGAAACACAAGAGCACTTCACAATAAATTAGTAAAGTTATTTATATCTGGATTGTTTTATAAAGCAGGATATTTCCTGCTTTTTTTTTGATATGGTTATCCTGGGTATCGAAACATCCTGCGATGAGACTTCGGTTGCAGTTGTAAAAAACGGAAGAGAAATATTATCAAATATTATTTTATCTCAGGATGCATTGCACCGTAGGTTCGGAGGAGTTGTTCCCGAGATAGCCTGCAGGGCGCACCTGGAATCAATTACAGGCATTATTGATGGCGCGCTCGGCGATGCGAAGGTAAAACTTGGCGAAATTGATGCCGTCGCAGTTGTTAATACGCCGGGTCTGATTGGCGCTTTACTAATAGGTGTTACAGCAGCTAAAACATTATGTGTGGCGTTGAATGTGCCGTTGATAGCCGTGAATCATCTGCATGCTCATATATATGCGAATAGTCTTGAAATTGATAAAATAGATTATCCTACAATTAGTCTTGTGGTTTCTGGAGGGCATACAACTATTTTTTTATCAGAAAGCGAGACGAAACATATTCCTTTGGGTGCAACAATTGATGATGCGGCGGGTGAGGCATTTGACAAGGTATCAAAAATATTAGGATTGGGCTATCCTGGTGGACCTGTTATTGACCGAATTGCGAAGCGGGGAAACCCGGAAGCGGTAATGTTTCCAAGGTCTTATCTTGAAAAAGATTCCCTTGATTTTAGTTTTAGTGGATTGAAAACTGCCGTGTTATATCATTGTCGTGGACAGGATTTGAAGACACCGGGATTAAGAAAGTTGCTTGAGAGAGAGGTTGCAGATGTGGCAGCAAGCTTTCAGGAGGCAGTAATTGATGTGCTGGTGGATAAGCTTATCCTTGCGTCCAGGATGTACAACGTTCGTGGGATACAATTGGGCGGCGGAGTGGCGGCGAACTCAAGATTGCGCTTCAAACTGGAGGATAAATCAAAAGAAATAGGGATTCCATTGTACTGCCCATCCTTAAGGTTGTGTACTGATAACGCCGCAATGGTAGCTGGGTTGGCTTATAAGATGTATTTGGAGGGGAATGTCTCAGACCTTGATGTAGAGGCTGTTACGTAAATAGTAAATACAGGATTTTATTATATATCTCATGGATAAAATAAATTTGACTCTTCGCTTTGCGCAGACACCGAACTGAACAAAGTGAAGGAACAACACATTGTCATGTTGAATCCTTCACATTTTGTCATTCTGAATGAAAAGTGAAGAATCTAATCTTTTTGCTCATGGAAAACTCCGTGAAGCATCTATTCATTTTACAATGTTAGCTTATTTATAGCGTTTATTAAAAATATGGATATTAAAGTCATTAAAAAATTATTTGAGGATTATAAAGTTGGACAGATATCAATAAACGATGTTCTTGAAAAGATTCGTGAGTTGCCTTATAAGGATATTGGTTTTGCTAAGGTTGACAGTCACCGTAAAATTCGTTGTGGCTTTCCGGAAGTAATCTTTTGCATGGGCAAGACGCCATCGCAAGTTGTAAAAATAGCAGAGCATATCGTTGCTGGTGGGAATGATATGCTGGCGACCCGTGCAAATAGAGAGATTTACGAAGCTATTTTCAGAAAATTTCCTGATGCTGTTTATAATGAACTGGCAAAAACAATTACAATAAGAAAGACTCGTAAAATAACTCAAAAGGGACTTATCTTGATTGTAACAGCAGGTACCTCGGACATCCCTGTGGCTGAAGAGGCGAGAGTGACTGCAGAAATAATGGATAACAATGTTAAGGTATTATACGATGTTGGCGTTGCAGGTATACACAGGTTAATGAAAAATCACGTAGAACTAATGAAAGCAAATGTAATCATTGTAGTAGCCGGCATGGAAGGTGCTCTGGCGAGCGTGGTGGGCGGATTGGTAGATTGTCCTGTAATTGGGGTACCAACAAGTATCGGATATGGTGCGAGCTTTTATGGAGTTGCTCCGCTCTTGTCTATGTTGAATAGCTGTGCCTCCAGCGTTTCGGTTGTGAATATTGATAATGGGTTTGGGGCAGGATATGTAGCCTCCCTGATTAATCGAATAAGGAGATGAATGTAATAAGTCATGCTCAGTGTTAATCAGTTGGATTATTAGTAACTTAATTAAGTTTCTGCCTCGTCTAAATAAAATAACAAATGTTTAGGTGATTTATGTATGAAGTGAAAGATGTGCCAAAGATTCTTCAAAGGAGCCCAGATACACATAAAGGGGATTACGGTCGGATATTCATACTGGCTGGTTCTGTTGGAATGACAGGCGCAGCATGTTTATGCAGTATGGCAGCATTGCGCGCGGGTGCTGGAATAGTTACGCTTGGTTTTCCAGAAAGTTTACACGGAATTATTGCAACAAAGCTGACTTGTGTTATGACGCATCCGTTACGTCAAACGCATTTGAAAACCCTGTCAGAACTGGGACGCCAGGATATACTTGATTTTTCACAGCGGTTTGACGTAATTGCTATTGGTCCGGGTCTATCGCAATACATGGAGACCCGTGGGTTGGTATTGTGGTTATTGCAAAATCTTGAACGTCCTATTGTGTTAGATGCCGATGGTATTAATGCGCTGGCAGATAATCGCGATATAATTGATAAAATTAAAAAACACGTTATTCTAACGCCGCACCCGGGAGAGATGGCACATCTTGTCGGAGCGAAATCGTCTCAGGATATTCAATCCAATCGTATAGAAATAGCCAAGTCGTTCGTCAGAGGAAAGAAAAATTTAACTTTAGTGCTAAAGGGTTATAGAACTATAGTGATGAATGAAGAAAAGTTTTATATTAATACTACAGGGAATCCTGGTATGGCGACAGCGGGCACTGGCGATGTGTTGACAGGTATGATTGCTGCATTATTAGGACAAAATTATACTCCGTTTGATGCAGCACAGCTTGGCGTCTATTTACACGGCTTAGCCGGCGATATCGCAGCGCAGGAAAAGGGTGAAATATCATTAATAGCTACTGATGTTTTGGAAAATTTACATAGGGCATTTTTAACGTATAAAGAAAATAATAGTGCTTGACAAAAATAGTTATTATGAAGGTGAACTTAAAAGATTTAACAGCTCTTTTAGTTAAGAATTTGTTGTTTGCTATCGTACCAATTCTAATTTCAGGCATTATATGCAAAGCGCAAGATAACTATTACATTCCTGACGGTACAGTAAAAGAGCGGTTAATAGAAGGAATTGGACGTACACAGCATTGTATAGATTTTTGTGTTCATGATTTTGCTTCTTTGGATGTTGGCAAAGAATTGTTAGTGGCGAGAGAAAAAGGCGTTAGGGTGCGCATTGTGGTTGTGGAGAATAACAGTACGACTGTAAAAGGCTTGCTTGCAGAGTCTTTGATAAATAAAGGCTTCGACGTTAGAGTCTTGAGGCCCTGGTTTAATGGTAATGGAATGGAAGATTTTATTATTTTCGATGAGAGAACTTTAGTCACAGGGGCTTATAACTGGCTGGCATATAAAAACAGGAATATTTGTAACGATGTCATAATTTATTACGACACTGAACGTATCTGTACATATAAGAACATGTTTTACAGGTTGTTTGCAGATGGCGAAGCCGTGCCTGTAAAAGAGTTAGTCGCAACGAGCACTATCCCCCAATATGGTACGGTTACTAATATTGCAGAGGCCGAACAGGCGATTAAAGGTAATATGCCATCTGGAGAAGAGTCAGTTGCATCTGAGATATTGAATGAAACTGTTCCCGAAACAATTTCAGGAGAATTTATTGACTTATCCTTTGAAGAAATGACAAACAAATTTGGCAAAGGTAGTACACTTTCCCGCTCGGAGAAAAACAACCTATGGAAGAAGTATAAAAACAAATATGTGCGATGGAGAGGCATTATTGTCCATAGGGGAATGGGGCGGGTTGACTGGAATCGAGTTGGAGTGAGTTATAAGAATGGCAGAAATGCTGATGCTGAAATTATGTTTGATTGGAAGATGTTTGACGAGGTTACATCTATGAGAATCGGTTTCACCATTACTTTTACTGGTAAACTGGTTTCACGACCCGGATTAAACTCCCCTTGCCGCATAGAAGATGTGAACTTAGTTGAATAGTGAAATTTTATATAGGCAAATATTTCGGAAGTAAATTTTTATATTAATTTCTTATCTAATTTTTAGGAGGGTAATGTATGAAAAAGGTTACTGCAATTATTAGGGAAGACAGGTTTTCTATGGTAAAGGATGCATTGTCGGATATTGGTTATCCAGGGATGACGGTAACAGAAGTAAAAGGACACGGAAACCAGAAGGGTGTTACTGAACAGTGGCGCGGGAGGACTTACAGGACAGACCTTTTAAAGAAGACGCAGATAGAAATAGTGGTTTCAGATAAAGATGTCGAGAAGATTTTACAGTGTATCGTGAAAGAATCGCAAACAGGGAGTATAGGCGATGGGAAGATATTTATAAGTCCTATTGAGAATGCCGTCCGTATCCGAACTGGAGAAAAAGGCGAGGCTGCGGTTTAATTGATTTTTATGGGAAAAAGGAATTCCGGTTATTTATGGCTGATAATATACGGATAATAAGAAGGCTTTGTAAAATTTAAATTTATTGGTTGTTAATGTTGATTGCTAATAGGACAAAGAGGGGGTAATAGTAAAAAATATGGTTTCCAAATTTTGTATATAATTGAATTGTTTATAAGTAATCTTAGTTTCAAATAATGTGAGCAGGATTATGGTAGCTGCTGAACTAAATGTCGTGACAGGCGCATTCAGCTATACAGGGAAGTATATAACTGAAAAACTACTTTCGATAGGAGAAAGGGTCATGACGCTCACTGCTCATCCCAATCGCCGGAATATATTCAGCAACCGCGTCGATGCCTTCCCATTTAATTTCGATAATCCGCGAGAGTTGATAAAGAGTCTGGAGGGCGCCGCTACCCTATACAATACATACTGGGTGCGTTTCCCATACAGGCAGATTACATACGATAAAGCGGTTAATAATACAAAAGCGCTTATCAATGCTGCAAAAGAGGCAGGCGTTAGCAGGGTTGTCCACATTAGTATTACAAACGCCTCTGAAGAATCTTCGTTTGCGTATTTTAAAGGGAAAGGGATTCTGGAAAATTTTATTATTCAATCAAAATTATCCTATGCCATAATTAGGCCAACGGTGATTTTTGGGCATGAAGGCATCCTCATAAATAATATTGCTTGGTTTCTGAGACATTTACCTGTCTTTGCTATTATGGGGTCTGGTGATTACAAATTACAGCCTGTCTTTGTTGGAGATGTGGCGGAAATAGCCGTAAATGCAGGTCATAGTGGAGATAATGTGATAATAGACGCCATCGGTCCTGAAATATATCCATATGAAGGACTTGTTAGATTAATTGCCAGCAAGATTCATAGCAAATCTAAGATCATTCATTTAAAACCATCGCTTGCTCTTTTCTTGTCAAATCTTATTGGTTTTTTTGTGAATGATGTGATATTAACTGAGGATGAAATTGACGGGTTAATGTCGAATCTTTTAATCTCAAAAGACCCACCAACAGGGAAAGTGCGATTGAGCGATTGGCTGGATAAGAATATTAATACTGTTGGAAGTAGTTACGTCTCAGAGTTGAAATGTCATTATTGTTGAATTATTTATTAATATTGTTATAAATAAGCATGCACGCATTTGAACTATTATTAAGTATATCAAGTGATGATGTCGATCTCGAACTTCGGGGTGTAAAGGAAATTTTATTTTCTGAATTCTGGCTTAACCCACGAAGGCTTCGGGGAAGTGACTTTTTAATGCGCTGGTCACAAGGAGTTTGGAGTGAAAAGCGGATTATTGATGCAATAAATAATACAAAAGATTTTTTTGCTATTCCATATGGCCCCAGCGGTACAGCGCCAACGGACAATGTTAAGTCGTTTGAACTTTATTTTGAACGACTAGAAAGTGCAGGGCTTGGGAACGTTAAAAGACCTGATTTGTTAATCTTTGATTCTACCAAAGAAGAGTTTGTTGAGAAATATTTATATAAAGTTGGAGGGAAAGAGGAACTTCCGTTTATTCCGGAAAGTGATTTAAATGCTTTACTTGAGAAAGTAAAATTAGCTGTTGAGTGTGAAAATTCTCTTTGGGTTGCAGAAAAAATGCCAAATTATAATTCAAAGCTTACACCACAAAAAAGACTCGGAGGGAAATTGGGTCTAAAAAAGAATGCTGTTTTACCGACAGTTATTATAAAAGAAGAGGATCGTATCCCAATAAGTCGTTGGCAAGAGAAAAATAATATACCAATACATGTATGGCATGTTTTTTATGATAGGGCGTATGGTTTAGCATTTGATGAAGCGGAAAGACTTGTAAAAGAGGGTTTGATTTTGCCTACAATCCAAACTTTTCACGCCCCTGGTGGTGCAACAACAAGAAAGGTGATATACAAATATTATTATCATTATGCTTATTTGTTTGGGACGGCGACTGAACAACCTCGATTAATTCCAGATTTTATTCAGGATAAAAATGGACATATATTACCTTATGTAAGGTTTGAAGAGGGTTCTTTACAAATTACTAATGAGACATTGAATTTGTTAAAGCAATTTTAAAATAAGTATGATTAAAATACATCAACAATTGCCAAAAGAATGGGATGAACGCGAAAAGCTCCGTAATAAAGGTCAATTTTGGACTCCCTCATGGGTGGCGGAGGCAATGGTTGCTTATGTTATAGAAAACACAGAACTCATATTTGATCCGGCGGCTGGCAAAGGTGCGTTTTGTGATGCTCTTAGAAAAATTGATAAATCTAATAAAGTTGAATTCTATGGAATTGATATATCAAGTGAAGTCCTTCGGGACGGAATTTATAATAACAATTGTTGTAGAGTTGAATTGCGAGATTTTATCAAAAATCCACCTAATAAAAAATTCAAAGCCATCGTAGCTAATCCTCCTTATATAAGACACCATAGAATTGATGAAGAAACAAAAAAGTATACAAAGCAACTCTGCGGAGAAATTACAGGTTTCACAATTGATGGGCGTGCTGGATACCATATATTTTTTCTCTTGCAGGCATTAAATTCATTGGAAGATAAAGGTAGACTTGCTTTTATTATGCCTGCAGATACGTGTGAGGGTACTTTTGCAAATAATTTGTGGAATTGGATTACAGAAAATTTTTGTTTGGAATGTGTTGTAACATTTGATTATGATGCAACGCCTTTCCCAAATGTTGATACAAATGCAGTTGTGTTTTTTATTAAAAAAGATAAACCCAAAAAAGAAATTTATTGGGTCAAGGCATTTAAAGCATATTCAAATGATTTATATAATTTCATTTCTTGTAACTTTAAAGAAGCTAAATATGAAACACTCCACATTGTAAAAAGGAATCTTCGTGAAGCTTTAAAAACTGGTCTTTCAAGACCTGTTCAAGATCATGTGGATTATAAGCATCATCTTTACGATTTTGCAACTGTTATGAGAGGTGTTGCAACCGGTGCAAATGAATTTTTCTTTCTTACAAAACAACTTGCAGAAGAATTAAATTTACCAAAAAAGTATTTGAAAATTGCCATTGGTAGAACAAAAGATGTCAATGGTAATATACTAACAAAAAAAAATGTTGAAGAACTTGAAAAAAAACCAAGGCCCACCTTGCTTTTGTCTATAGACCGTGAAGAAGGCGAATTCACAGAGCATTTATTAGCATATCTTAAAAAGGGTACAGAGTTAGGCTTACCTAATCGTTCATTAATAAAGCAGAGAAAACCTTGGTATAAGATGGAAAAAAGAGAAGTCCCTGAATTGCTTTTTGCTTATTTGGGTCGTAGAAATGCACGATTTATTAAAAATGAAGCGGGGGCAATACCATTAACAGGATTTCTTTGCGTTTATCCAGTTTATAAAGACAAAGAATTTGTAAATAATATTCTGGAGGTATTAAACCATCCTGATGTTCTTAAAAATCTTAAATTCGTTGGTAAAAGTTATGGTTCAGGCGCAATAAAAGTAGAACCAAGAAATTTAGAAAGATTACCCATACCAGATTATCTTGTTGAACAATACAATTTAAAAAGACAATACAAAACACGGAATGGACAACTAATCTTATTTAGGGAAAAGAAAGAAAAATATGGGGGACAAATAAAACACAGACCATGATAAGATCACTAATGAATTATGAAGGTCTGACCCTCTCATCTTTTGACTAAAGGGATTAGTAAATTGAAGAATCTGTTGAAAAGTGTGAAAACTTACAAAATTAGTAAGAAGACTGAAACTGGGTTCGATTCGAATTGGTGTAATTGAATTTCGCATATACTTCCAATTTGGAGCAGTGTTCGAATTTGGTTTGTATATGGACAAGTTAAGTGTTATTTACTTTAACATTGGTAGGAGTTATCAATGAATCCGCAAACTTTTGTGGAACAAATTCTTTTTTCTACTCTTCGTATCGAACTTTTGGATGAATCTAGTCAACCAAACGGTATTGGAACTGGCTTTCTTGTAAAAGCAGATTTAAAAAGTCAACCAGATAAAGTTATTTTCCTGCTTGTTTCTAATAGGCACGTCTTCGAGGGAAGCAAGAAATTTGTTGTCAATTTCCACAAAAGGAAAACAACTGAAAACAAACCTGACTTAGGGCAGATATATCGTTATCGTGTAGACGATTATAGCCAAGTTTATTTTGCTCACTCGAATCCAAATATAGACTTGGCTTGCGTTAACATCACAAGCATAATAGTCCAACTTAATACACAAATATACTATAAGTTTCTAGACCAAAGATTTTTTGCCAATTTTACTGAGCCTGAACTTGAAGCCGGGCAACGTGGAGTATTTGTTGGATATCCAGATAACCGTTATGATCCGAAGCACAACCTACCAATCATTAGAAGTGGTATTATTGCTAGTCACCCAAAGGTTGATTACAATGGCGAACAGCAATTCATAATTGATGCACAAGTTTTTCCGGGTTCAAGTGGAAGTCCTGTTTTTTTAAATATCAAGGAGGCTCAGTTTAATCGCGGTCAAATCGTTTTCGGAGGCAAAGAACCACCGTATCTCTTTGTTGGCGTTATTTCTGCAACAATGATTCGGAATAATGTTGTCAATTTTGCCCAAACGCAACTCGTCCCATCAACTCAGGAGGTTATTGGATTGGGTTTGGTGTTTAAGTCAACTGCTCTAGCGGATTTGATAAATACAGTCGTTATTCAGTATTCAAGTACAAATTAGACGAGCATCAACAAATGGTATTTAATAAAACTATAGGTGTTCTCTAAATATAATGAACACCTGGGGGTCAGGTCTTTATTCTTGCGGGTGGAGAAAGGGTCGCATCTTAAATATTAAATAATTAGTTAGAAATCCCTATAATAACGCAATAGGCAATATAATTGTAGTCGGACACAGATAAACGCTGATTTACACTGATTTTTCACCGACATAAAGAATTACAGGTAATCACATCACAATGGGGTCTTTATTCTTGGGGAGGAGAAAAGGAAGCATCTTAAATATTAAATAATTTTGGATTGTTTGTGAACAGGAGAAAGTTATGAGCCAAAAATATAATACTTTAGTAGAAGAAGTTAAAAAACTATCCGTTGAGGAAAAGGAAGAATTAAAATTTTTAATTGAAAAATATTTAGTTGAAGAACGACGGGACGAAATCTTTAAAAATTACCAGGAAAGCAAGAAAGAAATTGAAGAAGAACAGTTAGAATTTTCAGGTGATATGAAAAGATTAAAGGAGATGCTCTAATTGGTAAAAATCACCTTTAGTTCCCCTTTTAAAAGGGCTTTTAAGAAAAAAGTCAAAGGGAAACAAAATATTGAAAGCAAATATTGGGAAAAGGTTGATATTTTCATCAAAAATCCGTTTGACACGCAATTAAGAACTCATAAACTTTCTGGAAAATTAGAAGGAATGTGGAGTTTTACCGTCGAGTATGATTTAAGAGTAATATTTTATTTTTTAGAAAAAGATAAAGCAGTTTTTGTTGACATAGGAAAGCACGATGAGGTTTACTAATTGGCACAAACCAAAGGGGTCTTTATTCTTGCGGGAGG
>Ga0209343_10000013_pt1 | contig 223190 bp, 188 predicted proteins | sample RifCSPlowO2_02_FD_184026 | JGI IMG/M metagenome (GOLD analysis project Ga0209343, IMG submission 184026) | Groundwater microbial communities from Rifle, Colorado - Rifle CSP2_plank lowO2_0.2 (SPAdes) (version 2) | ecosystem: Environmental > Aquatic > Deep subsurface > Groundwater | place... | reverse complement strand
GGCAGTTTGACTGGGGCGGTCTCCTCCTAAAGAGTAACGGAGGAGTCCAAAGGCTTCCTCAGTGCGCTTGGCAACCGCACGTAGAGTGTAAGGGCAGAAGGAAGCTTAACTGTGAGACCTATAAGTCGAGCAGGTGTGAAAGCAGGGCCTAGTGATCCGGTGGTTGTGTGTGGAAACGCCATCGCTCAACAGATAAAAGGTACTCCGGGGATAACAGGCTGATCGCCTCCGAGCGTCCATAGCGGCGAGGCGGTTTGGCACCTCGATGTCGGCTCATCGCATCCTGGGGCTGGAGAAGGTCCCAAGGGTTTGGGAGTTCACCAATTAAAGCGGTACGCGAGCTGGGTTTAGACCGTCGTGAGACAGGTCGGTCCCTATCTGCCGTGGGTGTTTGATATTTGAGGAGATCCGTCCTTAGTACGAGAGGACCGGGATGGACGTACCTCTGGTGGACCAGTTATCGTGCTAACGGTATGGCTGGGTAGCTATGTACGGTTAGGATAAATGCTGAAAGCATATAAGCATGAAACCTACTCCAAGACTAGATATCATTTTCCTTCACAGGAAGAGAGACACCTTGTAGATTACGAGGTTGATAGGCCAGAGGTGTAAGTATAGTAATATACTAAGCTGACTGGTACTAATTAGTCGAAAAGCTTGACTTTTTATATCTTATAAAAAGTATCAATTGTTACCGTTAAGATATTCATGGATATCAAAGTTTTTTTCCGGTGGGCATAGTAATGAGGATACACCCGTTCCCATTCCGAACACGGTAGTTAAGCTCTTTACGCCGATGGTACTGGCGAAAGCTGGGAGAGTAGGTCACTGCCGGGAGTTATTATAATAAAACCCGTCCCGAATAATCGGGATGGGTTTTTTATTTAATAAAAGTATTCTGTAAAATTAATTATGAGATTAATTTAAGCTCTGATAAGATATGTAAGTTGATATATATTTGATTTTCTTTAGGAATGAATTTAACAAAGGTTTATATGCTTTCTGAAGAGGAAAAATTTAAAGAATATCTTGGGTTGAATAACTTAAAATTTACTGCTGAAAGACAGGCAATACTTGATAGAGTGTTTGCAAACCATAAACATTTTGAGGCAGATGAGTTGTTAGTTGAACTCAGGCTTAGTCATCAAAATATTTCAAGGGCTACAATTTATAGAACACTTGCATTACTCGTAAAAAGTGGTTTATTAAAAGAAGTTATTTCGGGGGAAAGGCACGCTCATTATGAGCATATCTTTGGGCATGAACATCACGATCATTTAGTTTGTGATAATTGTGGAAAAATTATTGAATTTGTAAATTATAAAATTGAGGATCTGCAAAACGGTGTTTGCAGAAAATATAATTTTAAGGCTGATTCCCATCGCCTGCAGATTCATGGACTTTGCAAAGATTGTAACGTAAAAAATAAAAGAAAGACAAAGAAATCAAAATCGGGGGTGTAATATATGTCACGTATTTGTGAAATATGCGGTAAAAAAACACAGGTTGGAAATAAGATAGAAAGGAGAGGTCTAGCCAAGTGGAAAGGCGGTGTTGGCAGAAAAATTACAGGAAAGACCAAAAGGAAATTTAAACCAAATATACAACGTGTAAAAGCTAAATTTGGCGGTACTACCAAGACAATAAAGGTGTGTACGAGATGTATTAGCGCAGGCAAGGTAGTAAAGGCAGTGTAGCGCTACAGAATCAAAGTAATTTTTATGAGCATAGATAAAAAAGTTATCGAGTATATCGCAAATCTTTCCAGGATTGATCTGGATGAAAGCGAAAAAGAGATGTTTGTTAATCAGATTGGTGATATTTTGTCCTATATTGAGAAGCTAAATAAATTAAATACAGATAATGTTAAACCAGTAACACATACCATAAATATAAACAACATATTCAGAGAAGATATTCTGGAACCGTCCTTTTCTCCAGATATTGCCTTGTTCAATGCCCCTTCCAAGATGGGTGTTTTTTTCAAAGTACCAAAGGTAATTGAATAGAAAGTTTGAAATAAAAAGTGTCTTTAAAACTTTTAGAAATTACCGCACTCCAATTAAAAGAAAAATTATTATCCAGAGAAATACAGACTACTTTTCTTACAAAAAAATTATTTGAATGGATAAAAGAAATTGAGCCGAACATCCAATCCTACATCTCCCTGAATGAAGATGAAGCCCTGAGAAAGGCGAAAGAAATTGATAAAAAAATTGAAAACGGAGAGAAGCTTGGTTCACTTGCCGGTATTCCTGTTGCTGTTAAAGATAATATCTGCACAAAAGATTTACTTACCACCTGTGCTTCAAAAATTCTGAGGAATTTCATACCTCCTTACGATGCCTTTGTTGTAAAACGTCTAAAAGAAGAAGATGCAATAATTATCGGAAAGACAAATTTAGACGAATTTGCAATGGGGTCTTCCACGGAAAATTCAGGTTATAAAATTACGCATAATCCCTGGGATTTTGAACGTGTTCCGGGCGGTTCCAGCGGCGGTTCGGCTGCTGCTGTAGCTGCTGATATTGCATATGCGGCACTCGGTTCAGATACTGGTGGTTCCGTCAGGCAGCCCGCGGCATTATGTGGTGTTGTTGGTCTGAAGCCAACATACGGCAGGGTGTCGCGATATGGATTAGTTGCCTTTGGATCCTCCTTAGACCAAATTGGAACTTTAACAAAGGATGTGAGGGATGCCGCGCTATTATTGCAGGTGATTTCTGGTAAAGACCCTTATGATTCAACATCTGTTCAGGTAAATGTTCCAGATTATTTAAATGGAATTGATACAGATATTAAAGGTTTGCGAATTGGCATTCCAAAGGAATATTTTATGACAGGCTTGAATCCAGAGGTTAGTAGTGCAGTAAAAAATGCATTGAAGATTTATGAAAGGCTTGGCGCAAAGACTATTGAAATATCTTTACCTCATACAGAATATGCAGTTGCGGTTTACTATATCGTTGCAAATGCAGAGGCAAGCTCTAATCTGGCACGATATGACGGCGTCAGATACGGTTACAGGACAGAGAATGCAAGCGGTGTAATTGATATGTACAGTCGTACAAGGTCGAAAGGTTTTGGCAATGAGGTCAAACGCCGCATTATGCTTGGAAACTATGCGCTCAGTTCCGGTTATTACGATGCGTATTATCTGAAGGCATCTAAAGTAAGAAATCTGATAAAAAATGATTTTGATGCTTCTTTTGAAAAGGTTGATTGTATCATTTGCCCTACATCACCAGTACCAGCCTTCAAGATTGGAGAACGTGCAAACAACCCTTTGGAAATGTACCTTTCCGACGTCTATACGATTCCGGCTAATCTTGCAGGCATTCCCGGTATCTCTATTCCGTGTGGATTTTCAAAACAGGGTTTACCAATCGGGATGCAGATTTTAGCAAAACACTTTGAAGAAAAGAAGATGTTACAAATAGCATACGCATTTGAACGAGAGACTGATTTTTATAAGAAAAAACCAAAGCTTGGGGCCTCAGCTATTTAAAAATAGATTATTATCTGGGTTTTGAAAAGGTTGTTTATGAATTACGAGGTTGTAATAGGATTAGAGACACACGCTGAACTGGCCACATTAACAAAGCTCTTTTGTGGTTGTAGCAATAAATTTGGCGCCGAGCCAAACACGCAGGTATGTCCTGTGTGTCTTGGTATGCCAGGAATATTGCCTGTCATGAATAAAAAGGGTTTTGAATATGCGCTCAAGGTGGCAATCGCCTTAAACTGCGAGATTAATAGGTTTACGAATTTCGATAGAAAGAGTTATTACTACCCCGATTTACCGAAAAACTACCAGATATCCCAGAATTATTATAATCTGGGGATTGATGGATACATGGATATTAGTGTAAACGGTTCTCCTAAAAAAATTCGCATTCATAATGTCCACCTTGAAGAAGAGGCTGGAAAACTCATACATCCGGAAGAAACGGGGGCTAATTACAGCCTTGTTGACCTTAACAGGGCTGGTGTCCCGTTGCTTGAAATTGTATCACAGCCTGATATGCGAAATGTTGATGAAGTTGACAGCTATATGCAGACCTTGAGAAAGATACTTCTGTATACAGGGGTATCTGATTGCAAGATGCAGGAGGGGTCGCTCAGGTTTGAGGCAAGTATTTCGTTGAGAAAGAAAGGTTCAGACAAATTAGGCAACAGGGTAGAGATAAAGAATCTAAACTCAATGAAATCTGTTTTGAAAGCTATTGAATATGAGGCAGAGAGACAACGTGAGGTTTTGGATAGAGGCGAGACTGTTGCCAGAGAAACAAGATTATGGGATGAAGTAAACGAAAAGAGCGAACGCATGCGTTCAAAGGAAGAGGCTCAGGATTATCGTTATTTTCCAGAACCAGACCTTTTGCCTGTCTTGATTGATGAAAAGTGGCTATCTGCAATAAAAAATTCTATTCCCGAACTCCCACTGGAGAGGAAACAAAGATTTATAGAGAAATTTAAACTCTCTGATTATGATGCGGGCGTACTAACTGAAGAAAAGGTGCTTGCCGATTTATTTGATGAGTGTGTGAAGTTGCTGGATTGCCCGAAAGCCTTCTGTAACTGGATTACCAATGATTTACTGCGGGAGGTTAAAGACAGGAAGTTAGACATTAACGATTTGAAAATCAAGCCCAAACAACTTGCGTCTCTGGTTGAAATTATTGAGAAAGGCGCTATAAGCAGTACCATTGCAAAAGAGGTGTTTTCTGAGATGATTCAAACGGGTAAAGAACCTCAGAAAATTATAGAAGAAAAAGGACTAGCGCAAATAAGCGACGAAGGACTGATTGAATCGGTCGTGGATAGAATGATAGCAAGCAATCCAATTGTGATTGAAGACTATAAAAAAGGGAAGAAGAACGCCCTTACGTTTTTGGTAGGACAGGTAATGAAAGAGACAAAGGGCAAGGCAAACCCCAGAATCGTAAATGAACTTTTGAGTAAGAAAATAGGGAATATCAATTGAACTTTAAGGGAAAATTATGACTTACCTTGAGGCAGTGATTCTTGCTATTATTGAAGGCGTTACCGAGTTTCTACCTATTTCGTCTACCGGTCACATGGTAATTGCTTCAACTTTCATGGGTATTAGCAAAGATACCCTCACAAAGAATTTTGAAATTATCATTCAATTTGGGGCAATTCTGTCAGTAATAGTACTCTACTGGCGCAAATTTTTTACCTCCTTTCGTTTCTATTTAAAGCTGGCGTTTGCATTCCTTCCCTCTGCCGTTCTGGGCGCTTTGTTTGGCAATTACATTGATATGCTATTAGAAAATATTTGGGTGGTAATTGCCACAATTCTCTCCGGAGGAATTATCCTGGTTTTTGTGGATAAATGGTTTAAACACGGAGATGAAATGGGAGAACAGGAGGTATCATGGATGCAGGGACTGAAGATAGGTGGTTTCCAGTGTATATCAATGATACCCGGTGTATCGCGGGCAGCAGCAACTATTATTGGAGGAATGGCTGTGGGACTCAACCGTAGGACTGCGGCAGAATTTTCATTTTTCCTTGCCGTACCGACAATGCTTGGTGCTTGTGTTATGAAAATAAAGGATTCATACACAGCAATACAGAATCATGACATAGTCGTAATGCTGGTAGGAAGCATTGTGGCGTTTGTTGTAGCAATGCTCGCTATCAAGGCATTTATAGGGTTTTTAAAACGGTACGGGTTCAAATGGTTCGGGTATTACCGAATCATCCTGGGCGTGGTGTTAGCTGGCATCGTATCTTTTATGAAAATACACATTTAATTTCAGAACAATTGCTACGTTCTCCGCGCCTTTTGCGGTGAACTATTACGGTTATGGATAGCGGAGATGACGAACGTTTAAAATTAGCCGACGCACTTTTGTTGTCAGTTGCATTGTTAGTACCTTAAGAAAAACATTTTTGCATTCTCAGCAAAAATGTTTTTTACAGTGTCTCGAATCCTGTTATTTATAGGGTTTTGAGACAATTTTAGTATTATCCAACTTTTAAAAATGTCCTAATTTTAAAATTTGCATTTTTCAGTTTTCACTTCTGACTTATTCGGGTTAGGTTATTATCTGTTTTAATTTTATATCTATCATTATTTAATAATTAAGATGCGATCCTTTGACCCTCACTTAGAATAACAACACCGTATTTTTATTTTTGAATTATTTCATAACGACTGCTCTTCGTCAAATGAATGCTGTTATAGTCGTTGACATCCGAAAATTCGAATTGCCAGAGCGAATAAAAACGGCCGCGCTTTTCAAAAAATAATGTCTTAACAGTTTTCGTTGTCCAGTGCGACCACAGTCGGAATGGATAATATAATTGGCGGATGAGTGTTGTTGGTTTTGCTATTTTTTGCTTCAATCAGCACGACTTGCGATTTACCTTCGTAACCGGCGTCCACTTCCGTTTGAACGCCTTTAACAGTCAAGGCTTGTTTGCCAACTTTGAAGGAAAAAAATTATGCCTATGGATTTTGAGCTGCATCAATTGCCGCCCTAATTGCTTCTTCAATATCACTCCAGAGGACACCATCGTTTTCAATGATGTCTAATATTCTCTGAGTTTGTTCGTCTGATAATTTTTCTTCGGAATAACTCCGAACTTCTTCTTCGGTTATTGTAAACGTAATTTGTTTCATACCTTTCACCTTTCAATTAAAATCAAATCGTATTGTATCGTAAAGAATTTTTCATAAATCGCCGATTGAAGCTAATTCAAAAGATTTGGTGTGGAGGTTAGATACAAAATCATAGTCGATAAATCTTATCCTCTCTTTGATTTCTCTGAAGGCCCCGTAATGGATTTTTGTATCAAACTCTTTTTTTCTCCTGATATCACTAACTATACAAAATTGTGCATAAAAATCCTGCAAATCGTTAAACTTTAAAAGAGCACCGTTAAAATCAGTTGAATGTTCTATCTCAAAGAATGAGTAAGGTAATCTTCTTTCATTAAACCAAATAACGTCAATTGTTTTAGCCCTATTGACAATTGACGCATACGTGAAATCGAGAATTGTTTCATTCCCTGAAATAGAACCAAGCGGTTTATCAAGAAAAATCTTGTTTTTGTCTTGTGGCAGAATGTAAGTAGCGAATCCCTTTAGGTTGCCGATTTCAATCAATAGTCCCTGATAGTAAGAATGGTTAAACGTATCATCGCTATCTGTTTTGTTTTTGGCTGTTAATTCGAATTTAGAGAGAACTTGTTTTTCAAATTCCTTTAAGGCCCATAACCCTGGTCTTATTTTAAAAAAATACTTTTCATCTTGCATAATCCTTCGTATCGAAGCAAAAGGAGTTTTAGATTTCCAATTAGATACATCGGCTTTTTGATTAAGAAATCCCAAAGTGGCATAGCCGCCATTGTTCCTCATTACTTCAATTATTTGTTCGCGTTGTTTCATTCTGAGATCCATTGTTCGTGAAACGCCATGTCCGCTTCAAAACCATTGCTCTTGTCCCATTTTCCCTTGTTCACGCTTACCATTTTTCCAGCGTAACAAGTCACGCCGTTGTTAGACAACAGATATGGCGGATCGGCAAAAATCATATCAACATAATTGTCGGGAAACCGTGACATCACCGTCAGGCAGGCGTCTTTGTAAAGACAAAAGTCGTCTGTCTTGAAAACGGGTCTTAAACGCTTTCGTGTGCCGTTATTGGCAATATATTTTACAAGGTCTTCAAATACGAAATAAGTTGTCATTACTCGTTTCTCAACTAATAGGCCTAAAATTTTTCATCAGTGGGAAGCTTAAAGGGTCACATCATAAATAATAAATATTAATATTTTCTATTGCATTATTATAGTGATTTTTAATTTTTCTTTTCGCTTTAAATTAACAGAAGGGATAGGCTTTGTAAACTGGAATATTTCGATGGTATACTCGGTGCAGCAATTTCAACGAAATATAAACAAATGAATGTTGAATTGGTGCGGAGTAAAAAACTGGGTGATACGATAATAAATTTGAAGAAACAATTATTTAATATTTAGGATATGCTACTTTTCCTCCCCTTATTTTTATTGTTTTAGCTTAAAGCTGGCTGTTTTGCCTTCTTTCACATCCTCAAGCCCTTCAGTCTTTACGCGCAAACGCAGGTCGTTGGCGCTGTCGGCATAGGCGATGGCGTTTTCGTAGCTAATCTTACCTTCTTTGTAAAGATTGAACAAAGACTGGTCGAATGTAAGCATGCCTTCTTGTATCCCCCTTGACATAGTTTCCTTCAATAGTTCAATCTGTTTTTTCAGGATGAGGTCTTTGACCCTGGGTGTATCAAGCAATATCTCAAACGATGCAATACGTTTCCCATCCGTTGACTGTATCAGTCTTTGAGAGATAATGGCGCGCAGATTCAGCGAAAGCAGTAAATATATCTGTTCATGTCGTTCAATAGGGAAAAAGTTTATGATGCGTTCTATAGTTTGATTAGCATTGTTCGCATGAATAGTGCCAAGGCAGAGGTGACCTGTTTCGGAAAAGGTAATGGCAGACTCCATTGTTTCAGTATCGCGTATTTCACCTATGAGTATAACATCAGACGCCTGGCGAAATGCATTTTTAAGCGCCTTGCTATATGTCATGGTGTCTATGCCAATCTCCCTCTGGGTTATGATGGATTTCCTGTGTTGGTGCACAAATTCTATGGGGTCTTCTATTGTTATTATGTGCCCCGTACTATTTGTATTTCTGTAATCAATCATTGCGGCAAGGGTGGTTGATTTTCCAGAGCCTGTTGCACCGCATACAAGCACTAGCCCACTTTTTGTCATGACAATGTCTTTTAAGATTTGTGGAAGATTCAGGTCGTCAATGGTTTTGATATTTAATTTTATCTGCCGGATGACGATTCCTATATTCCTTTTTTGATAGAAGATGTTTACACGGAATCTGCCCAGTTCCGGATAAAACAATGCAAAGTTTATCTCAAATGTTTCATAGAAATCTTTTTTTTGTTTATCGTTCATAATCCTTTCTGCAAGGGCACAGGTATTTTCTGCGGTTAGCTTTTTAATACCGGAGGGGGTATTGACGCCATCCTTGCGGTAGACAGGCGGGAGGTCTGCAGTAATATAAACGTCAGAGGCGTCCAATCGTACCATTTCCTGTAGCAGTTCTTTGATTTCCATGTTAATTATTTCTTACCTCTAAAAGAGTGGATTTTATATTTGAATGTTTCTTGATTTTCAATTTTACCTGTAATTTTAAGGCATGCAAGGTAATTATAACGCTATATCACGCGTTATCGTTTTCACACTTTTGCGAGGACGAGTTTCGCAGGGCTTGCCACGTACTTGATATGGGGAACGACAACTTACTTTTGTCGTTTACTATAGTTAACAGAATCTTAGATTATACCGAGAACCTGAAATTCATGATGTCTCCATCCTTTACTACGTAATCCTTACCCTCCAGTCTTAAAAGTCCTTTTTCTTTAACCTTTTGTTCTGAGCCTAGTTTGATAAGGTCTGTATAGTGATAGGTTTCTGCACAGATAAAACCGAGTTCAAAATCCGAATGTATGACGCCTGCAGCCTGTGGCGCCTTTGTTCCTTGTTTGATTGTCCATGCCTTGATTTCCTTTGGACCCGCTGTAAAGTATGTAATTAGGGCAAGTAAGCTATAGGTTCCCCTGATTAATCTTTCCAGGCCGGATTCCTCAATGCCCATTTCTTTGTAATAGGACAATTTTTCGGATGGGTCCATTTTTGCAATTTCTGATTCAATATCTCCGGAGATGACCACACATTTAGAATTTTCCTTGTTTGCATAATCAGTAACTATGTCAACATATCGCTTGTCACTCTCATAATCGAATACATTTATTACATATAATACAGGCTTTACTGTCATCAGATGTAAATCCTCAATGTGCTTTTTTTCTTCAGCAGTCAGGGATATTAGTCTTACAGGTTTATTGTTATTCAAGCCATCTCTTACTTTCTTGAGCATTTCAACGGAGGCGATAATGTATTTATCCCCTATCTTTATCAATTTTTCATTTTTAGACAGTCGCTTTTCGACTGTTTCCATATCTGCAAGGTTAAGTTCTGTATTAATGATTTCAATATCCCTTACAGGGTTTATATTCCCTTCCACGTGGATTACGTCGCTTTTATCGAAGCAACGAACAACATGCAGAATGGCATTAACATTCTTGATGTGTCCCAGGAACTGATTTCCAAGTCCTTCGCCCTGGCTTGCGCCTTTTACCAGTCCTGCAATATCAACGAATTCAACTGTAGTAGGAACAATTTTTTCCGTTGGAATTATTTTGGCTATTTTATCGAGGCGATGGTCAGGCACTAAGACAACGCCTTTATTGGGGTCAATTGTACAGAATGGATAATTAGCAGATGCTGCATTTGCAGATGTCAGGGCATTAAAAATAGTGGATTTACCCACATTTGGCAATCCAACAATACCACAGTTTAAACCCATGTTACAAATACCTCTCCTGTTTATAAAATTTATACTGGCTCTGTTAATTTACAAAGGTTTAAATACTAACTTTTTATGGTCTGATAAGCAATGTATATCATAAATTCATCTGTAAATTATCCGAAGCAACGCTATAAATAAGTTGACATCCTATCACGAAAATATCATTCCCACGAAAGTAGGAATCCAGTAAATATAAAGAAAAAATGGATTCTTGCTTTCGCAGGAATGAGAAGTTGCTTTTGTATTTATAATATTAAATGATTTATATCGTTCGCTATATTTTTAACATGTATGTCTATTTAAAGAAAACTTTATGAGCAACTCTCGTTATTAAAATGTAGTGGTAAAAGGCTGTTATCGTAATAAGAGAAATAAAATTAAATTGCCTTGCATTTCACGAAAATAAAGGCAAAATTAAAGTATGATTAATATAATCATACACGGTTAATATTCATCTACATTCCCCGCTAATGAATTTAAATTTCTGTTAGTCTTTCACTGGGCGATTTTACAATAATAATTATTAAATTTATCATTACATAAGGCAAAAATATTTAAATGAATTATTTCGTTGATGTATTAAAAGTAAAGATACTTCATATATTTGACTACAAGATATTGCAACGCTATCTTGTGAGAGAATGGTTCAGGACATTTTTACCTTCTTTTACGTGCTTTGAATTTTTAATGTTTTTAGGGTTTGCGATTCAACTGTTGCACAAAGGGCTTGATATTATTGCCCTCAGGGCGATAGTGCCCCATTTGTTTATTCAAGCCACTCCTTACTCTATACCTGCAGCACTGCTTACTGCCACAACAATGACTTATGGTCGAATGAGCGCTGATCGGGAAATTATTGCCATTCAGACAAGCGGTATTCACAAAAATAAAATAATTATTCCAATTCTAATAATTGGCGTATTTTTTAGTTTAATAACTCTTGGCCTAACATCAGAAATATTACCACGGTCGTGCTATAAAATAATCCTGTTGCAGGAACGCGCTGTAAATAATGTTCTTGCCGGGCGTCTTGTAAATTTTCAGAAAAAAATAGATTTACACCCGTATCAAATTTATGTCGGGCACATGGAGGATAATATTAGTAAGGACATAGCAGTGATTCAATACGCTGACGATTATGTAACCGATGTAATTCTGGCTGAAGAGGGTGCGATTAAGATGAATGATGAGCAAAGCAAAGTCCTTTTGACGTTGTGGAATGGTGAATTTATTAAACCCGATTATAAAAATATAATAGATATACCACGTCTTGGTACTTTTAATGAAACAACCTTTGAAATTCCGCTGAAGGAGAAAAGGCGGGAGTCTTCAACAAAGTATTTGACCGTATTTCAGTTATGCAGAAATAATAATGAAATTAAAGAAGCATTAGGAAAAAACACAGAGCCAACGACGGATTTAACTAAAGACAAAGACAGTCTTGCGAAGGAATATTCAAAACATCAGAGTGAATTAAACGATTTGTCAAGGAAACGCCAGAAGTTATTACTCGAATTGAAAAGGTCTAACCAGAATATGGAGAGGCAGAAATCGAGGATTATAGGGCTGGAAAATCAGTGCAAAATAGCTAAGAATTATGTCCTTGTTGCTAATGAGAATTTAATCCAGGTAAAGAAAGAAATGAAAACCGGCCGTTCTATGGAAGATTTAGACAGAAAAGTTATGCAGATTAAAGAAACAATTGAGAGAGAGAAACAGAGGATTTACAATATTGAACAAAAAATTGCAACCGCCAGGAAAATACATACTGATGAGGCCAAGAACATTGCGTCAGTTTCCCAGACTCTATCCGAGGTTAATGTAAGGCGTGATATTTTGTTGGAACAAAGCGGTGTGTTTGAGAATAAGTTAGACATTGCAACTAAAAATGAATTAATAAGAAAGAATAATATTTCTATACATAAGAGACTGTCACAGGCGCTATCCTGTATAACTTTTATGATAATAGGCATACCTCTTGGCATCAAGTTAAGAAGCGGACATTTGATGATTGGATTTGGCGCTAGTTTTATGGTAATCCTTTTCTTTTATTATCCGCTGGTTGTAACAGGAATTGTGCTTGCAGAGAATACTTTTATACCTGTTGTGCTTGCTATATGGGGCGCTAATATTATTCTTTTTGTTGGTGGGATGTTCATTTTCAGGAAGGTATTTCGTTGATGTGAGTCTTATAACATTCTTGACTTTTGAAGAAAATGAATTAGTATATTTTGAGCAAGCTTCTTCATGAGTCATTTGAAGGTAATATTAGTTTTTGTGAAATTAATAAATTGAGATGGAATTCAAGGTAGAAATTTATTTAAATGCCTAACAAACTTACGTTTGGGATAAACATAGGAAGCAAATGGACGCGCACAATAATGATTCTAATTATCATAAATGTCAGCGTGTTTATGCTTCAATTATTATTTTCCACTGTAAGTTCACAACTCTCTCCACAATTGGTAATAACAACGAACGATGTTCAGGACGGGAGTGCATTATTAAAACCCTGGTATTATCCTGCCTCTGATAAGTTTACAAAATTATTCTGGCTATATCCACCCGATGCGTTGGGACGGGTATGGTTGTGGCAATTTTTTACTTACATGTTCCTGCACAGCACAACGGATGCGTGGCATTTAATCTTTAATATGCTGGTGCTCTGGATGTTTGGGAGCGAGGTTGAGCGTGTACTTGGCAGAAGACGTTTTTTAACACTGTATTTTACTGCAGGGATTTTTGCCGGAGTGTGTGGTTGTATATTCACGTCATGGTCACCTATGATAGGCGCTTCTGGTGCTATCTTTGCCATAGAAATTGCTTTCGCTTTGTACTTCCCCAATAGCACAGTTATTTTCTACTTTTTCCCTATAAAGGCAAAATACCTTGCAATGATTTTTACTGGTATAACAATATTTAACTGTATTATTTCAAACTCAGGTAATGTTGCACACTTTGCTCATCTGGGAGGTATTATATATGGGTTCTTGTTTGTCAGATATTCCTATCGTGTATTCGAATATCTAAGGAAACGGCAGATTCAGCATCATGAAAGGGAAATCGTTAAAGAGAAAATGCTTCGTGAAAAGGTTGACGAGATTCTTGATAAAGTAAATCGTGAAGGACTTCAAAATTTAAGCTGGAGGGAACGTAATTTCCTTAAGAATGCCAGTAGGAAGTATAAGAAAAATAGGAACTGATTTGTTATTGGAAGCGTTACTTGCCAAAAAATTAAAATTATTATTTACACGTTTAGACAAATAATTAGTGTTGTTTATCCATATTTGGACAGTCTGTAGCGAAGCTTACCGAAAACCCGTAACGACTTACCTCAATGAATGCATAAAGAAGTTACTATGTAGATGCCGCACTTCAAATTGGATACTTTAGTTTTTCCATTTCTCACATAACATATAGTTCAATTTATTGTGCAGATGGGTTTCCCGGCATTAAATTAAGTGGTACAGTATGATTATTGTTTGTTATAATTAAAACCAAATTTTAAGTCTTCGTTTCCTGGTGGTGTTTTGTCATATTGTTTAACGTATTTTACTTTTTAATTGGAGAAGGTTTATGTATACAGTTGCAGTGAACGGGGCATGCGGCAGGATGGGCGCCAGAATTTCTGCCCTTGTTTTTGAAGACCCTGAACTGAAATTGGTTGCGGCTATTGAAAGACAGGGACATCCATCCATGGGTAAAGATGTTGGTTCAATTGCAGGATGTGGTGAGACAAATGTTAAGATATCAGCCACTTTGAATGCACACGCAGATGTTTTAATTGATTTTTCAGCGCCAGAAGCAACTCTGAATATGGCTGAGTTATGTGCAAAAAAGAATATCGCTATTGTGGCGGGGACTACAGGTTTAAATAGTCAGCAGCTTGAAAAAATTAAACAATATTCTCAAAAAGTGCCTTGTTTAGTGTCTCCAAATATGAGTATTGGTGTTAATGTCACGTTTGATATTGTAGCCAAAATTGCAGGAATGTTGGGTAAAGACTTCGATGTGGAAATAATAGAAACTCATCACAGATTTAAAAAAGACTCTCCCAGTGGTACAGCCTTGAGGCTCGCTGAAAGGATATGTGAAGCAACTAACAGAAAAATGGACAAAGACGTAATCTACGGCAGGCAGGGTATCACTGGTGAAAAACCCACAAACCAGATAGGAATACATGCCGTCAGGAGTGGAGACGTTATAGGAGAACATACGGTTGTGTTTGGTGGTCTGGGTGAGCGTATAGAAATTACACATAAGGCACACACGAGAGATACATTTGTACGTGGTGCAATTCGAGCGGCAAAGTTTATAGTTGGAAAGCCGCCAGGGATGTATTCCATGGCAGATGTACTGCAAATAAAATCATAAGTATGTTGTTCTCATAATGTTTGACCTACGAGTTATTTTAATGTTATAGACGTGGCGATTTTTTTAATTTAAGGATTATCTATGAAATTTGATAAGTTTACAATTAAGGCACAGGAAGCCGTACAGGAGTCACAGGGGCTTGCTGAATCCAGAAGACAACAACAAATATTGGCGATTCATTTATTGGAGGCTTTACTTACACAGGCGCAGGGTGTTATTGTCCCTCTTTTAAAAAAATTAGGAATTAATACCAATGAGATTTTTGAGAGGACAAGGGCATCTATTGACAGGTTACCGCAGGTTAGCGGTTCAGGCGCTCATGGACAGGCATATGTAAGCGCAGAATTAAGAGATATTTTTAATCTTGCATGGGAAGAAGCTGGTAAGCTAAAGGATGAATATGTTAGTACGGAGCATCTTTTACTTGCGCTTGTTGGACTTAAAAGTGCCAGCGCATATAAAATTTTGAATGATGCCGGTGTTACTAAAGAGAACGTTTATATAGCTTTGAAAGAGATAAGGGGTAGTCAAAGGGTTATTGATCAGAATCCTGAGGAAAAATACAGGGCGCTCGAGCGCTATAGTAAAGACCTTGTTGAATTAGCCAGGAAAGGTAAATTAGACCCTGTTATTGGGCGTGACGATGAAATAAGACGGGTGATTCAGGTATTGTCTCGCAGGACAAAAAACAATCCTGTGCTTATTGGAGAGCCGGGCGTGGGAAAGACGGCTATTGTGGAAGGACTGGCGCAGCGTATTGTTAATGGGGACATCCCAGAGAGTCTTAAAAACAAGCGTGTAATGGCGCTGGATATGGGGGCGTTGATTGCAGGTACAAAATACAGAGGCGAATTTGAAGATCGTCTCAAAGCAGTGATTAAGGAAGTAGGCGAGAGGGAAGGTCAAATTATACTCTTCATAGACGAGTTACACACTGTAGTGGGAGCTGGCGCTGCTGAAGGCGCAATGGACGCCTCTAACTTATTGAAACCTGCGCTGGCGCGCGGTGAATTACGATGCGTCGGCGCAACCACACTGGATGAGTACAGAAAACACATCGAAAAGGATGTAGCGCTTGAAAGGAGATTCCAGCAAGTATATGTCGGAGAACCTTCAGTTGAGGATACAATTGCAATTCTCCGGGGATTAAAGGAGCGGTATGAATTGCATCACGGCGTGCGCATAAAAGATTCTGCAATAGTTGCGGCGGCAACGCTTTCTAACAGATATATCTCCGATCGTTTCCTGCCTGATAAGGCTATTGACCTGATTGACGAGGCTGCGTCTAAGTTGAGGATTGAGATTGACAGCATGCCTGTCGAACTGGATGAGATTGAGCGTAAAATCATGCAGCTTGAAATAGAAAAAGAAGCGCTAAAGAAAGAAAAAGACACTGCTTCAAAACAGCGTATGGAAAAGATTGAGAAACAATTATCGGATTTGCGAGAGGAGTCAGGTGTCCTTCGTACACAGTGGGAAAATGAAAAGAAGATTATTAAAGAAATACAGGAAATCAGCGCAAAGATAGACCATGCAAGGGTTGAAGAACAGGCGGCGCAAAGGGTGGGGAATCTGGGCAAGGTAGCCGAAATTCGTTATGGGCTCATCAGGGAATGTGAACAAAAATTGAAGCAGAAACATCAGGAATTGCAAGAATTACAAAAAAGTAAATCATTGCTTAAAGAAGAGGTAGATGCAGACGATATTGCAACGGTTGTTTCTAAATGGACTGGAATTCCTGTTACACGTATGTTGGAGGGAGAGAAGGAAAAACTATTAAAGATGGAGGAACGGCTCGGAGAAAGGGTCGTTGGTCAGGAAGAAGCCATCAGGGCTGTTTCTAACGGAATTCGCAGGGCACGCGCAGGGCTTCAGGATCCGAATCGCCCTATTGGAACATTTTTATTTCTTGGACCTACTGGCGTTGGGAAAACGGAATTATGCAAGGCGCTGGCGGCATTTTTATTTGATAATGAGAATGCTATGGTGCGTATTGATATGTCTGAGTTTATGGAACAACATTCAGTAGCTCGACTTATTGGCGCACCACCCGGATATGTTGGTTACGAAGAAGGCGGAAGGTTAACGGAGGCAATTCGAAGAAGGCCTTATTCTGTAATATTATTTGATGAGATAGAAAAGGCGCATAGAGATGTATTTAATGTTTTATTGCAGGTGTTCGACGATGGCAGATTGACAGACGGACAAGGAAGAACAGTTGACTTTAAAAATACGATTATAGTAATGACATCCAACATTGCCAGCCAATGGATACAGGATTTAACAGGCCCTGAAAATGAGGAAGAATTGAGAAAGATGGTGAAGCAAGCCTTAAAAGAATCGTTTAGGCCAGAATTTCTCAATCGTATAGACGAAACTATCATATTCCATGGTTTATCAAAGGAAGTGATAAAGCAGGTTGCTGATATTCTGTTGAAGGAACTCCAGAAACGCATGGCTAAACATAATTTCCGACTGGTGGTTGCTGATAAAGTAAAGGAAAAACTTGTACAGGAAGGCTTTGACCCGCATTTTGGTGCAAGGCCGCTCAAACGGACAATCCAGCAATTAATAGAAAACCCACTTTCTATTGAAATACTGGAAGGAAAGTTTGCAGAGGGGTCGGAAATCAGCGCTGATATGAAAAATGGAAAGGTTGTCTTCACTGTCAGTGAATCAACCACTGTATAGAAAGTTATTGTTTATATGTAAAACACATAAAATATTATAGGAATAAAATATGGAATCTGGTGGCACAGGCTTACAGCCTGTGAAAGAATTTAGAATTTACAGAAGAAACTTACCTCATTGGGAACAATCAGAAAGTGTATATTTCATAACCTTTAGAACATTCAGGCAAGTTATTCTTACAGAAGAATCAAGAGACATTATTTTTAATAGCATCCTATTTCATAACAATAAAAAATATAAACTATATGCTTTTTCATTATGCCAGACCATATTCATTTGTTATTACAGCCCTTAGAAAAGACAAATAATTCTTTTTATAGTCTTGCTGAAATCCTTCATAGCATAAAAAGTTACTCTGCTAATCAAATCAATAAAATGCATAAAAGCACAGGCAAGATGCCTGTGCCACCAAGAGTATGGCTGGATGAAAATTATGATAGAATAATCAGGGACAGCAAAGAATTTCAGGAAAAAACGAATTACATTGTAAATAATCCAGTAAAAGCTAATCTTGTTGAATCAGCAAATGATTATAAATGGTTATACATCTTAGATTAATCTGATACCATATTAAAAACAAATGCGCAATTTTATATTTTTATTATAAATGAATACAAATTACAAATCTTTTAAAACGGAGCACACGATGAATAGAACGATATTCCATTTTAAATATGTATGTCTTGCCTTCCTGTTAACACTAACCTTATTTACGTTTTCGACAAACTCTCACGCAGGCGATAGCATTAAAAAGATAACACTTTCGGAATTGAAGACCGTTCTTGAAAGCAATAAAGGCAAGGTGGTGATTCTTGATCTGTGGGCAACGTGGTGTCCGCCATGCAGAAAGGAAATACCAGTATTCGTTAGCCTATATAATAAATACAAGGATAAGGGTGTAGAAATTATAGGTATAGCTTATGATGAGAATGGCTTAGAAGTTGTACCTGCATTTGTAAAGAAGAATGGTATTAACTACCCTGTTTATTTGGATGGCGGTGGTATTGCCGAGGCATATGATTTACAAGCATATCCAACGGCTATAATTTATGGTAAAAATGGGGCTGTAGTAAACAAACACATCGGATTCGTGTCAGAGAAAGAGTTTGATGATGAGATAGGCGAGTTGTTAAAAAAATAATTAACAAATCTTGCCAGTTACAATTGTTTTAAAAAGAGTAGAAGATTTTCTTAAGCGATGCTATTCAGAATTTCAATACCGCTTGCAATGGTTTCTTCTGAGGCGGCGTATGATATGCGGAAATGGGTATGACGTTCAGAAAAAACACTGCCAGGGATTATTAGAAGGTTTTTTTTGATTGCAGCAGTTACAAATTCTTCATCAGTACCCCATGGTACCTGCGGGAATAAGTAAAAAGCTCCGCCGGGTTTCGTAACTTTGTATTTATCTTTTAATCCTTCATATATTAAATCCCTCTTCTTCTTATAGCTTATAATATATTTATTCATATCAGTTCCGAGCGACCTTGAAAGTGCGTACTGGGCAAAAGAAGGGGCGCAAACAAAGGTGTATTGTTGTAGTTTAATCATTTCGGCTATTATGTTTGAAGGACCAGCTGCATAGCCCATTCGCCAACCAGTCATAGCAAATGACTTGGAAAACCCGTCCAGAATCAAGGTCTTTTCATAGTAACGTCCGATACTATCGAACTCTTGATTATAATCATAGTCGTGGTATATCTCGTCTGATATGATAAATATATTGTATTTCTTTGCCAGTTCTGCGATTTCTTTGAGTTCTTTTGAATTGATTAAAGCGCCTGTTGGATTTGCCGGACTGTTGATAATAAGTATCTTGGTTTTTTTTGTAATGTGGGGCTGGATACGTGAAGCCGTTAATTTAAAATCTGGATAGGTATCCGCAAATACAGGTTTACCGCCGCAGAAGTTGGTCAGGTGTTTGTAACTGACAAAGGCAGGGTCAGGAATTATGACCTCATCTTCAGGGTCTATCAGTACCATAAAGGCTAAGGTAAGCGCCCCTGATACACCAAGAGTTATTATTATATTTTCCGCATTTACGCCACGCCCCTTTTGAAGTTTTTTAAGTAATGCGTCGCGTAATTCAGGGATACCCTGCGTTACGGTGTATTTATTTGTACCGCTGTTAATTGCCTTTACGGCCTCTGCTTTTATCTCCTCAGGAACATCAAAATCCGGTTGACCTATGCTAAGATTAACCGGATTTTGCATTTTTTGGGCTAAGTCAAAAACCTTTCTGATCCCAGAAGAGTCCAGTTTGGACATCCTGTGGGCAATCATTACTTCTTAGCCTTTTCCTTTGTTGCTGCAGATGTTGTAGCTGCTGCTGGTTTTGCTTCTGTTGTTGCAGCAAGGGTAGCCTCGGCAGCTACTCCTTCAGCGGCTTTTTCAGCCTTTTTCTCCTTAACTTTTCGTTTCTGTTTAACAGATTTAACTTTAGGAATACCAAACACGGACATTGTCGGATTCCATCTGCCTTCTTCCATAAGCATCTTAATGCGTTCTATTCTTTTAAAAACATTTTTTGGCCTTGTTAATTTTCCCTGAATCTTTAAACTTTTATCTATGCTCATGCTTCCTCCTAATTCCAATAAAAAAAATACAACACGGAATTAATCCGTAATTTTACATTGCATCACTGCCTTATATGAAATTTTATTTCATACGTACAGGATAACATCCTTCAAAAGGTTTTTTATTTTCGTATTGTAATTCAGCGATTGTTTTTTGAGTGTTAAATATGTCGCTGCCATCTCTCGATTCAAACTCACCGACACAAATGTAAAGTTCTTTGCCTGTATTTACTATAAAAGATTCTGTACCCGTCATACTTTGAATCATTCTGGCTATCTTTTTAGCTTTTTCTAGGTTTTCTTTTGTATTCTTATATGAAACCACACGTAAAGTCCATCTATCCTTGATAGTGTCTTTAATTATTGGTTTGGGTTCAACTTGTTTTTCTATTTTTGAAGGAGGAGTTTTATCTGTTGATTTTTGAGAAACCACCGGAGCTTTCTGCTCGACACCAGTATCTTTTGCCTCCCGCGGTTCTATTGTTTCCACCCATTCGTCTTCCTGATTTAGTGCCTTATTATGCCCAACCTTGTACCCAACAAAGAAACACGCAATTGATAAAAAAGTCGCTGCAATAGCGCCGATAATTAGCGTTTCCTGCCTTAATATTATTTCATCTTTACGAGGGGTACGTTCAGTCTTTGATTGAGCCGAAGGCGGCTGCAATGGTGTTTCTGATGCCGCTCTACCTTTTATAACAGTTTCTATCTTTTTACTTGTACTTTTGATCCATCCAAGTGGGTCTTGCTTGTGAGCAGATTTATCTTCAACGGTATGTGGTTTTTGCTGAGCGCTTACATCAGGACTCTCATATTTGATTTCCTTCTTCTGGCTATCGTCTGCCTCTCGTTTTTGTGTTTTAAATATCTCGAAAAACTCCCTTGAATCACTTCCTTTACTCATAATTTTGTACTCCGTTTGTAAGGGGTCTTATGTAAGCATTAATAATTTTATAATGTTGGGAGATGTTAAAACTTTAGGTGTGAGTTTATAATAAAGACACTGTAATGTCAAGTTATTTGTGCTGTTAAAGATAGAGTAGATTGACAGATGAACAAATTGTGATATACTAAACCCACTTCTAACCTTGAACAATTTCTAAACATCAAGTATCCGGATGCCTTATTTTATTCTAAACGATAAGCAATATTTTAAACAAAGCGGAAAATCTAAATGATTGCATGCTTATTTAGTAATAATCATTAAAGTTTAACATCTCTAAACATGACCCCTGCAATTAAGGAAAAAATTGAGCATCTTCGTAATACGATTCGATACCATGATCGAAGGTATTATGTAGAGAATAATCCTGAGATTACAGACTATGAATATGATAAATTAATAAAGGAATTAGAACATCTTGAAAAATTACACCCCGAATATACCACGCCCGACTCTCCCACCAAACGCGTGGGAGAAGAACCGCTCACGCAATTTCCTACGGTGGAACACAGGATACCCATGCTTAGTATTGATAATACATATTCAGATGCAGAATTGAGGGAATTCGACCAGCGTATAAAGCGTATGGCTGGGATAGATGCGGGACGTGACATTGAGTATGTTGTTGAACTAAAGATTGATGGGGTGGCTATTACCCTGTGGTACGAAGATGGCTTATTTGCGCGGGGCGCCACGCGTGGTGATGGTTTTAAAGGGGATGATGTAACAGCAAATCTTAAGACAATTCGTCAAATTTCCTTGAAATTGGAACCAGCGCATAAAAAGTATAAAATCCCGCGAGTTCTGGAAATCAGGGGTGAGATTTATTTACCAAACAAAGAATTCCAGAGGCTTAATGAAGAGAAGGAAGAGGCTGGTGAGCCACAATTCGCCAATCCAAGAAATGCTGCCGCGGGTTCACTCAAGCTCCTTGACCCGCGCATCACTGCACGAAGGCGTTTACATATCTTTGCCTATGCTGTAGGGTTTTATGAGGGGGTGCAACTTAAAACGCATATGGGGTGTCTGGAACTTATTAAAGAATTTGGATTACCTGTAAACCCAAATATCAGATTATGTAAAAATATCGGGGACGTTATCCGTTATTGTGATGAATGGGATAAACGTCGTGGCGAACTTGATTACATGGTTGATGGTATGGTTGTAAAGATAAACACCCTTGCTTTGCATGAGCAATTAGGCGCAACAAGTAAGTCGCCAAGATGGGTTATTTCTTATAAATTTCACCCGGAACAGGCGGTTACAAAAATTGAAGAGATTGTTGTTCAGATTGGCAAAACAGGCACGCTCACACCTGTGGCAAACCTCACGCCTGTATTACTTGCAGGAACAACTGTCAGTCGCGCAACGCTTCACAATTTTGATGAAGTTTCCAAGAAAGATATACGCGTGGGAGACCATGTTATTGTGCAAAAGGCGGGGGAGATTATTCCACAGGTTGTTTCTGTCTTAAAGGAAAAGCGAATCGGAACCGAGAAGCCTTTTGTGGCACCTACTTTTTGCCCACAATGTAAGGAAAAGGTGAGCAGGGATAATGAAGAGGTTTATCTCCGGTGCCACAATCCATTATGCATTGCGCAGGCGAAAAGGCGCATTCAGTACTTTGCCATCCGTGATGCTATGGATATAGAGGGACTCGGTCCTGCACTGATTGAACAATTGGTTGACAAAGGTTTTGTAAAAGATTATTCTGATATTTATTATCTCAAGTATGAAGACTTGGTGACCCTGGAACGCATGGGTGAAAAGTCTTCACAAAACCTGATACATGCAATCGAAGAAAGCAAGCATCGGGATTTGGACCGCTTAATCTGTGCCTTGGGGATAATGAATGTTGGTTCTCATACGGCAGAGGTACTGGCTGAGCGCTTTGATACCCTGGATAAGCTGGCAAGTGCAACACAAGAAGAATTGGAAGGAATTTACGAAATCGGGCCTGTAGTTGCAAAAAGCACTGTAGAGTTTTTTCAAAATAAACATACACAAGTAATAATTAAAAAACTGAAAGCAGGTGGAGTTAATACCAGCAAACTTGTAACTCAAATATTAGCAAAAAATCTAAAAGTCTCTGGAAAAACTTTTGTTGTTACCGGTACATTACAAAAGTACTCTCGCAAGGAAGCCGAAACGCTCATCAAGAGCTTGGGTGGACGCATCCTCTCCAGTGTGAGTAAAAAAACAGATTACCTTGTCGTGGGTGAAGACCCTGGTTCCAAGCTAGACAAGGCTAAAGAACTTAACGTTCATGTTCTCGATGAAAATGACTTTAAAGAAATGATAAGCTGCAAATAAACATCTTAAAATACAAATTGCTGAGCATCTTTTTGAGAAGGCTTTAAGAAAAGGTATTAATATTTAGGAAAGGAAAAAGATTATGTTAGTAAGATCAAAAGGTCTCACTGTAACTGCAATAATTTTGGGTATTATTGGCATATTCACGTTCAGTGGAAATCCTATCCTTCCCTTCGGTGATTCACCGAAGCAGATAGTATGGGCTCAAGCAACAAGCGGTCAGCAGGATATAGCTGAAACGACTGGGACCGGAGAGGAATGGGTACTGGGAACACCCCTGGGACCAGGCAAGGCTCTACTTCCCGATGCGGTATCAAAGGCTGTAGATGCGATCCAAACCAAAAGAGCTGAAAAGGGAGTGACTTTGTCGGAACTCAGCAAACTTACTGGCAGAAGCCCTGTATATATAGCTGCCGCCCTTCGCGGACAGTCACGACTCCATCCGGAAGCTGCACAAAAAGTAGCAAAAGTACTGGGGTTAGATGAAGAAATGACGTCGGTACTCACTGCATGTCCAGTCAGAAATCAATTTCCCTGTACTACAGATCCTCTCAAATACAGATTTCTTGAGGTAATTGGAGTATATGGCGACGCCATTAGAGATGCATGTAATGAATTATTTGGTGATGGGATTATGAGTGCCATTACTTTTAAACTTAGCATTGACAAAGAAGTGGTGGAAGGGACAGAGTATGTAGTCATTACCATGAAAGGGAAGTGGCTGCCATATAAGGAATTTTAAGGAAAGAGAGGATATACTAGTACTGTAAAAAGTAAGTAGTTTAGAAAAACATCTTCTTTCACTTAACTGTCTAAGATGAAGATGTATGCGTTACAGTTTGAAAGGGTAGAGCTTCCGGCGGGTTCAGGTTTGCAACCTGAACCCTGATTTTGATAAAATGACGGCGCTATGCCATCGATAAGAATTTCAAAAGATTTTACATCTGGAATTTATTACCTTACTTTCACAGTCAGAAATTGGTATTACCTATTTGACAGGCACAACCGCTTTGATATATTGCCAACTCATTGCAGTATTGCCAGAAACACAAAGGACTCAATTTGTATTCGTATGTTTTTATGCTAAACCATATTCACTTAATTGCATCGTCGCCTGATATGATTGGTTTTGTCAGGGATTTCAAGAAATTCACTTCAAAAGAAATACAGGAAAGTATCATTGCAAAGAACTAAACGTGTTAAGTCTTTTTGACTATGGAAATGGTAACTATGAGTTTTGGGCAAAAACAAATATGCCAAAAGTGATAAAAATGGAAAAATATCTTCTTCAAAAGATACAGTATATTCACGCAAATCCGGTACGCAAGCAGTATGTAAATAGGCCAGAGGCTTGGGTATGGTCATCTGCTAATCCCGAGAGTAGAATTGTTGTTAGCCCGATACCAGTATAAAATATGTGGATTCAAGTTACAAACTTGAACCCGCGATGAGGATAGTTAAAGGAATAATCTGCATGGAAAAACAGATAAAAAATGCCTTAAAATCTGCAAAGGCAGACTATGTTGAAATACGGGTTCAGGAAGGCGTCAGCACAGGTATTACTTACGTAGGGAAAGAACTTGAAAATATCGGCGAAAATACTACCTTCGGAGGATGTGTGAGGGCATTGGTTAAAGGCGGTTGGGGTTTTGTTGCCTTTAATGATATAAATAATCTGCCAAGGTACGTGGAAATGGCGTGTGAACAGGCACGGTTCGTTGGTACGAAAGAAAGCCAGCTTGCTCCGGTACAGGCGATAAACGATCATGTGAAAACAAAGGTAGATATAGACCCTGCCGATATATCGTTAACCGACAAACAGGCTATTTGTAATAAATACAACAACATGATCCTCTCCTCGAAGCAAATACAAACCTCGAATGTACGGTACGTAGATTCTCATGGAACGTTATATTTCGTCAACTCGAATGGAAGTTTTATTGTTCAGGAAACTATTTTTTGCGGAATTTCGCTCTTGGCAATGGCTCGAGACGGCATGAATGTGCAACAGGCATATCATTCTGTGGGTGATCTGAGGGGTTTTAAAAATGTTCAAAATCAGGAACAAAAATGTGAAGAAGTAACCAAACGGGCAATTGATTTACTTACCGCAAGACCGGTAATTGGCGGCAAATATACAGTGATTATTGACCCAAAACTCTGTGGTGTTTTTGTACACGAAGCGTTTGGGCATCTGAGCGAGGCTGATTTTGTTTATGAAAATGCGAAGATGCGTGAAATAATGGCAATTGGCAAGCGCTTTGGAATAGATGCCCTTTCTATTGTGGATGACGGCTCTATGGTTAATGAAGCAGGTTATAACAAGTATGACAGTGAAGGTACACCGACACAGAAGACGCATCTTATAAAAGATGGAATTTTAACCAATCGTCTTCATTCAAGGGAAACTGCTGCAAAGATGAACGAAAAGCCCACAGGGAATGCAAGGGCTATTAGCTATGCCCATGCACCTATAGTTCGTATGACAAACACCTATATGGAACCACGTAATTATACCTTAGAAAAAATGCTTTCCGAAGTAGATACAGGCATTTACGCAATCGGTGCGCTTGGCGGGCAGACCAATATGGAAATGTTCACATTTAGCGCCGAAGAGGCTTATATGATACGAGATGGTAAGATTCAGGAGAAGATACGCGATGTTGTTCTTACAGGGAACGTATTTGAAACCCTTATGAATATTGATGCAATCGGGAATGACCTCAAGATACATGGCGGGCTTGGAGGTTGTGGTAAAGGCGGGCAGTCTCCGCTTCGCGTCAGTGATGGCGGTCCGCATGTTCGTATAAGAAATGTCATTATAGGAGGAAGATAATTGGATATCCTCGAACTCCTTAAATTTGCTGTAAAAGAAAAGGCATCGGATGTTCATTTAAGCTCTGGTGAATCGCCAGTAATTCGCATTTATGGTGATATAAGGAAGATTGACAACCCTCCGTTAAACAAGGAGGACGTGCACAGGATACTTTATGACATTTTAAGCGATCAACAGCGAAAGATATTTGAAGAGCAGCATGAGTTGGATTTTGCAATTGCGCTTGTGAATATCGGCAGATTCAGGGTAAATGCGTTTGTACAAAGCAGGGGCGAGTCTATTGTATTCAGGGCTATACCTACAGATATTCCAAGTCTCGAACAGCTCGGTATGCCAAAAATAGTAAGTGATTTAACTAAAAAGGAAAAAGGGCTTGTCCTTGTTACAGGCCCTACGGGCTGCGGTAAATCAACAACCCTCGCCGCTATGATTGACCTTATCAACCGTGAGGAAAAATGTCATATCCTGACCATTGAAGACCCAATCGAGTTTATTCATCAATCCAAAAACTGCCTGGTCAACCAGCGTGAACTGGGACCGCATACCCATAGCTTTGCGAATGCGTTAAGGTCTGCATTACGTGAGGATCCCGATGTAATCCTTGTTGGTGAAATGAGGGACCTGGAAACTATATCGCTTGCGCTTACCGCCGCTGAGACGGGTCATCTGGTTTTTGGCACACTACATACATCAAGCGCGCCCAAGACGGTTGACAGGATAATTGATGTGTTTCCGCCTGAACAGCAGGAACAGGTACGTACGATGTTTTCTGAGTCCTTACAGGCGGTATTGACCCAGCAACTGTTAAAAAGAAAAGATGGGAAGGGGCGTGTTGCAGCAATGGAAATAATGATTGGCACACACGCAGTAAGAAATTTAATCAGGGAAAACAAGATCGCGCAAATCCCGTCGTCCTTACAGACAGGTCGTCAATATGGCATGCAGACCATGGATCAGGCACTGATTGAGCTGTATCAGAAGGAAATAGTTACGAAAGAAGCCATTGAAAAGCTGGTGAGCAATCCGAGCGTAATGAGCGGTACAAAATAGGTATCGCTGCTCGTATTGATAAATTGTTTAAATTGTAAAGTCAAATTGGGGAAATATTTTTAATGTTAGAAATAGTTTACTTTATCCTTAGTGTAGTTACATTAATTGTTGTTTGTTTTCTATTTTACGGAAAATATTTGTTTAAACGTAGAAAAGATAATAATAAAGAAAGATGAAGCCTTTTCCACGGTCTTCGTTAAAATTATTAAGGTATTTAATATTTGTAACTTTATTTTTCTACCTTGCAGGTATACAAGTGGCATCGGCGCAGAAGAGCAGACCTCCAGCCCCAGAATTAGCAGGTGGTACCGCCTGGTTTAATGTCTCGGAACCTTTAACAATTCCCGATTTGAAAGGAAAGGTTGTGCTCCTCGACTTCTGGACGTATTGTTGCATTAACTGCATGCATATTATTCCCGACCTTAAGAAATTGGAAACAAAATATGCGAAAGAATTGGTAGTCATAGGCGTACATTCCGGAAAATTCGATAACGAACATGAATCTGAAAATATAAGACAGGCTATACTCAGATACGAGATTGAACATCCCGTGATTAATGACAGCAACTATACAATCTGGCAGGCTTATGGCGCCAGGGCATGGCCGACGCTTGTACTCATTGATCCGGAAGGAAATATTGTAGGGTCGGATACAGGAGAGGGACATTATGAGATTCTCGATAAACTTATTGGGAAGCTGGTCTCCGATTTCCGTTCTAAAAATCTTATCAACGAAAAGCCCATTCCTCTTTCATTAGAGAAATATAAACAGGGCCCGAGTTTCCTTTCTTATCCAGGTAAGGTGCTGGCAGACGAGGCTTCGAATCGTTTGTTTATTGCCGATTCAAACCATAATCGGATTGTTATAACAACGTTAGAAGGCGGTGTTGCCGATATTGTCGGTAATGGTCAATCAGGAATGCAGGATGGCGCTTTTAAAGAAGCCGGGTTTAATCGCCCTCAGGGGATGTCCTTGAACGGCGATTATTTATATGTGGCTGATACAGAGAATCATCTTATTCGCAGGATAGATTTAAAGGTAAAGGTTGTTAAAACGATTGCGGGTACAGGGAAGCAGGCTGAGTTTATGGCTTCAGGCGGGATGGATATTTCATCCCCGATTAATTCTCCATGGGACCTGGTTTTTTTAGAAGGGAAACTCTATATAGCAATGGCAGGTGCACATCAAATTTGGGTGATAGATTTAGAAACTACCGTATTCCAGCCATTTGCAGGCAGTGGAGCAGAAGGACGCACTGACGGTTTCCTGGATAAGAGCACCCTTGCTCAGCCCAGCGGGATTGCGGTTTCTGGCACAAGGCTCTATTTTGCAGATAGCGAGGTAAGTTCTATACGCTACGTGGATATTGAAAAGGAAGAAGTAAAAACAGTGGTAGGCTTGGATCTTTTTGTGTTTGGGGATGTGGATGGCAAAGGGGATGAAGTGCGTTTACAGCATCCCCTTGGTGTTGCAAATTATAATAATCTTATTTACGTTGCAGATACGTATAATCATAAAATTAAGATAGTAAATCCAGTTGATAATACATGTATTACTTTTGCAGGAGATGGGCAGCCAGGGTTCAATGACGGTAAAGAACCAAGGTTCTATGAACCCGGAGGTCTCAGCTTCGCCAATAATAAACTGTACATTGCCGATACCAATAATCACGCCATTCGCGTGATTGACATGAAGACAAGGGAAGTAAATACCTTGCAGACTAAGGGGCTTGAGTCTGTTGCTTTGTTGAACATACCGCAGTTATCAACTCCGCCGCCTTTTACAAAATCGTTTGCTTTGCCGTTAAAGATATTAAAGCCGGATGCAGATATACAATTATCGTTAAACATAAATCTTCCCAAGGGGTATCATCTGAATCCTGATGCCCCTTTGATTTGCAGGATTGATGCAGGGGAAGGCATATATTTCGAACGTGGTAATCAGGATATAAGGATAGAGAAGCCTGAATTGCCTGTAAAAATTTCTGGTAAGACAACCTCTGAAGAAAAAAGTACAGATTTAAAAGTTTCTGTAAGCTTCTATTATTGCAGGGAGGATAATCAGGGGGCGTGTTTCGTTGATGCGGTAATCTGGAAACTTCCAATAAAGCTTGATAAAGAATCTGGGAATATTGCGGTAACATTAGACTACGACGTAAAACTGCCGTAATAATCGTTGTACCACAGAAAACGCCAGGCACTCTTACTGCTAAAAATTCAACAATAATCAAGAAACAAGACCCGACCCCATTTACCCCCCATCTTTTATCATTGTCTTAATTACATTCCATTCGTCTTGGGTAACAGAAAAATTTGTCCCTTGACTGCACCTTAAAATACTTAAATTTCCTAAGCCATTTGTATGTCTTATTGACTCTTTTATTATTGGATTTCCTATTAGGTTTCTAACTATTCTCATTTTTACTCTAAGTTTGTCATCTGCTTTATCGGAAGGGTCAGTCCAATATTTCTTTTCTGATTCAGGTTCCGCCATAATCTGTGGGTCAGTCATAATCTCAGTAACAGCATAAATTCCAGATTCTCTACCTGATAGCCATATAATCCCTATGTGTCCTTTTAAAATGTCTTTTTTGTGTTGATTTACAAGCCAATGTATTTCACTACAAATTTTGTCATCGGCTAATGCATTCAAAATATCGTATCTTGTTGGATTAGCTTGAAAAATCCAGATGTTATCAGAACTTGGGATTATAGACTTTATGTCTAATTTTTCCTTTTTAGATGAATCCCTTAAATCGTAGTTGTATTTCTCTGCTAACCTATTTATAAAATTAAGTCCTAATTCTTTACATTCAATTCCAACTGCTTCTAAAAACTTCTTTCTTTCTGGCGGAATGATATTTGCGCATAAAACCAATTCAACGATTTCGTCAGGACTTGCAGTTTTAAGCAATCCGTAATATTCCAGAACTTGTCCTGAAGCATCTCTGGACAAAATCCCTCGTTTTACTTCGACAATTATTTTTCTTTTATGTTTGTCTTCAAATATTATGTCAGCATAGCATTTTCCAAGTCTAATCTGCTGACCAATCAGCTTAAATCCAGAGTTTGGAAAAATTTCATCAGGATATTTGGCTATCAAATTTTCAATATCTTTTTCTAACATATTTTATCTTTTAATGCACATAACGACGTAAATAACAGGCGCAAAATTAAGCGCAGCTAAATTTTGCGTCCTTGTTGATTTGTTTGTTAGGCGGTTTCCCCAAGCAAGTTTTGAATCACTCGCTCAGCACCAACTAGATACATGAAGACTGAAAAAATACAGTTCTCATACCTTTGCGCACTAACCACCATTGACGTTGCAAGCTCATGCGAGAAGATATGGCGAAGATCAAACGTATCTTTAACATCTTTGAATATTAATCCTGCTTCAGCGCCAAACGTCACTGGATTTGGAGCACGTTTGGGATTAATGCAAACACTTTTAAAAAGCTCAGTGAAATCGGACCCGATAATAGTAGTCAAGCTATCGTTAACATCACGAAGTCTGTTCATTGGCAACATATGAGCGACGAGCTCACCGGCCGTTAAGTGCCGGTAGTGGACAGCCAATACATCGCGTACTTCAAATTTTGGCTCTCGAAAGCTTTCTGCATTACAACGGCATTTAGGATTACTGTCAATTAGATTCGCTACGGCAATTCTGTACCACCCTTCAAGGCAGGCTATCGAACCAATCGGAATATACCTATATAACTCTGATTTGATCTTCTTATCCCAGGCCGATTGCCTGATCACGTTGAATGACTCAATGAGAGGATGAATCCTTCTTTCAACCTGTTTCCACCTCTTTGTCCTTTTTAGGAGGCGCTTATTACGCAGTGCAATTTCTTCTGAATAGTTGCGGTTTTTGCCCATGAATCTTTCGTTCCAATAAACTTAACTATACAGAAATAAATCCACAATAATTATAAAATACAGAAAATATTCTGCATATCACAATATTTCTTGCTCTTTATAAAATGACATCATTTGTGACCGTATATTTACATTCTGAACTTTTATTTTTTCCCCACCTCAGCCTTGGTTCGCGGGCTGCCTTGACCTTATCTGGCTGTCCGCTGGAGTGACATGTTAGGCGTTTCTCAATTGCCTTAATAACTTGCCATACTCGGAATGCGAACCAATCCAAAACCAGAGTATTTCGTTATCCTGCAGAATTCCAATAGCACGGTAATCCCTTGTGATCCGCACTGAAAATATTGGCCGACTTGAATGTATCCGCTTGAAATGCAAACCAGGATGGTATGGATCACTTATAAACAGCCTGTATGCCTTTTTTGCCTGTTTCTTGGTCGTAGCCGATAATTCGCTATAACACTTCCAGAAACGGTCTGTCGTTTTGGATTTCACAGTTTATTAATATCCAAGGGCGTTGTCTTGCCTTGTCTATGGGCCTCAAGCGTTTCATCGGCAAGCCGTTCAAGTATATCCTCAGATGCAGCAAACGACTCTTCCCATTTCCTTTCTGCCTCAAGTTCCTGCAGCAGCCATTTTGCTAATGCGTTTTGTTCGATGTCTGGAAGTTTTGAAGCTTCTGTAAATGCCTTTTCCAGTAATTTCGTCATGATTTACCTCCGTTGTTTGCTCATACCTATAAGCGATACTATTATACTCGTAAATATAATAACATTAGTAGCGTGAATCAAGGGAAAAGAATGAGAATGTATAAGGGACATTTATAAAAGTGGAGTTATATTTTTTTGTTATTTATCTCTGTGGTGAATTATTACGAGATTTTACCCATTTCCCATCTCAACTTTGGTTCTCGGGCTGCCTTCATCTCGTCTGGGCGGCTGATGGGTGTGGTTTGTGGTGAATTACGAATCACTTCAGGCTGTCGTTCAATATCTTCCGCTATCTTAATCATTGCCTCTGCAAATGCATCAAGCGTCTCGCGCGATTCCGTCTCCGTAGGCTCTATCATCAACGCCTCTTCCACAATGAGTGGGAAATAAATCGTAGGGGCGTGGAAACCGTAATCTAACAGCCTCTTTGCGATATCTAACGCAGAAACGCCATTCTTCTTTTGCTTTTTTGCAGAGATGACAAACTCATGCATACACGTCTTGCCGTAAGGAATATCATAATATTTTGCAAGTTTATGCCGCAAATAATTGGCGTTTAAGACTGCATATTCTCCTACCTTACGTACGCCCTCTTTACCCAAGGTTAACAAATAAGTGTATGCCCGAATCATCATCCCAACATGTCCATAAAACGCCCTGACCTTGCCTATAGAATCCGGGTAATTATAATTCAGGATGTAATTGTTATTATTCAATTCAATTCGTGGTATTGGGAGGAATGGTTTAAGCGCATCGGTTACACCAATTGGTCCGGCGCCAGGTCCGCCACCGCCATGCGGTGTGGAAAAGGTCTTGTGAAGATTCAGGTGCAGGATATCAATCCCCATATCTTTTGGCTTGGCTACGCCCATAAGCGCATTCATATTCGCCCCGTCACAATAAACAAGTCCACCTGCATCGTGGGCAATCTTGCATATTTCCACGATATCCTTCTCGAATAATCCCAGGGTATTGGGGTTGGTAATCATGAGCGCCGCAGTGTCACGGGTAAATAAGTCTTTGAGCTTCTTTATATCCACAAGCCCTTCGGCATTGGATGGAATAGATTCAACGTCATAGCCGCAAAGTGCGGCAGATGCAGGGTTGGTGCCGTGTGCTGAGTCGGGAACGATGATCTTGTGTCGTGTTTCTCCCTTTTTCTCCATATAAGCGCGGATTATCAGCATGCCTGTTAATTCACCGTGTGCGCCTGCCGCCGGTTGTAACGTGAAGGCAGACATTCCGGAAATAGATTTGAGCATTTGCTCGAAATCATAGAGGAGTTTCAATATACCCTGACACTGTTCCACTGGTTGATAGGGATGCAATTTTATGAAACCTTCCAGTCGTGAGACATCTTCATTTATCTTAGGATTGTATTTCATGGTGCAGGAGCCTAATGGATAAAAATTCGTGTCAACACAGAAGTTCATCTGCGATATTCGTGTGAAATGCCGTACGACGTCAATTTCAGAGACCTCTGGTAATTTTGCCTCCTGTTTTCTCAGCATTTTTGCTGGGAGAAGGTCTTGTATAGATTTTTCCGGCACATCGCAGTCAGGGAGGGTAAAACACCGCCTGCCAGGGGACGATTTTTCAAATATAAGTGGTTCCGTCGGGTTCATGGTTAATTTGTTCTATTTTTTACACAGTGATGGTAATTTAATGTTAAGGAATTTCAAACAAACTAGAGAAAAGATTTTTCATGGAGTCTACCCTGAGCATAAAAAAGAGATGCTTCGCTTGCGCTCAGCATGACAAAGGCGAAGGGTTCTGCATGACAGCTTGTCATTTCTTCACTTTGTTCAGGGTGGCGTCCGAGCGTAACAAAGAATCTAATTTAAAATTACATATTCTCTTTGCAAGGCTATATTATTATCCTTTAAAATGTTAACAATTCAATTTATTTTTTTTACAAATGTCTTGGAAGAGGTGTTGTTGCTTTTGATACTGTTTTATTAATTACTATTCTTTTTTTTAACACTCAGATTGCAAATTTCTCGAAATCTCTTGAGCCTTGTATCTTTCCCAAGCCGGAATTGCAGTGGATGGTTACTCCTGCGGCAAACGGTAATGAACTCACACCATGAACATTTCTGAGTATCCTCGTCCAGTGAAACGGGGAAAATGCCGTCACGTATATATTGCAAGAATTCCCTTAACGTTTCCAGGCATTGACCTTTAATCTCCTCCCAATCTTTTCCTTTTATTGATTTCTCCTCTAATTCATCGTGTGTAAGATAGACAAGGGATGCCTTTTCAAGATTTATATCCTTGTCGGTCAGGCGTCCCTTCTTTAATTCTTCTCTCAGGAAGTGTTCAGCCATTATGATATAGAACGGAAGTTGAAGCTTCTTGCCGCGAATTGCAGACTTCAGTGGATTATCGTTGGAAAACTTTCCAGATTTGTAATCAATCACTCGAAAGTCAACCTTATCCTTTGAAATTTTTAAGTCTATACGGTCAATCTTTCCACCAAACTTTATCTTTTGACAACCTGGGAATTCCAAGGATTCTGAAAAATATTTTATTATGTTATCGTGAAGACCAAGTTTTACCGTTTGTTCAATGTAGGATGGGATGTAACCCATTTGTTTAATCTGTTCAATGTCCCATTGCACGAATCTTTTTAAGAAGGTTAACACCTCATCTTTTTTAACTTCCCACAAGACAGGATAGGGAATGGGCAGCTCGCTTTCTATTCTTTCAAAGTGTTTTTTAGTTATATCTTGTAAAAGCTCCAGGGGATTTATTTCTTTTGTCTTTGTTTCATTAAAATATCTTTTCTCTATTAAACTGTTATAGAGGTCACTTAAAATATTGTGGTAGAGGGTGCCAAGATCAATTGCTGGTATTAATTCGATCGTTTCGGGTTCCTCAAATATTTCAAGTTCCAGGACTTTCTCAAGGAAGTATTTAAAAGGACATAATCCAAAGGTCTCCATGTTTGTGGGGCTGAAACTTTGATGTATCTTCTCATTCCACCATTCGGACATATCGCCAACAATTCCATCGTGTGCTGTTAGACAGGTCTTGTAGTCTTCAACGTTATCCGATGTAGTTTTCAGACGATTGAATAGATGCGTGTCTTTTCCAAATGTTTTTAAGAAAGGTACAAATTCAATGTGTTCAAGTGCTAGTCTGATACCAATTTCCCTAAGGGTTAGCAGTGGAATTTCTTTGTTATGTAATTTTTCTTTGATACTGCGTGAGACATAAATTTCGAATGCGGATTTATCCGTTAAGCTGGCATTTTTTTTATTTGCGGCTTTGATGTTTTGTAAAATATCCATAAGATAGTGGGAAGGAATTCTTGGTTTTCCCGCTTCATCTGAACGTTCGTAGAGGAGATAGAGTCGTTCCCTTGCGGCATTCAGCAGGAAATAGAAGAGTAAGCGTTCTTCTTCGTATCCTTTTAGTTTCTCCGGGATATAATTACCAAGCACTTCGCAAAGTTTACGACGGGTGTGGTCTCTCAGAAAAGGTTCTTCAGAGATGGCGCGCGGGAATACCTTTTCGTTAAGTCCAAGTATGAATAAAGCACGAAATTGAATGCCACGTGCGGACATTGCGTCGAGTACCTTTACTCCCTTGCAATTTTCATAGCCTAGAGGTAAAGCTTCATGCCGGCATGCATCAATGAAAGTATCTATAAACTGGTCCTGGGTTACCTCTTCACTCAGACAATCAATAGTGTGTAAAAAATGTAATAATCCGAAGATTTTATCCAGGATTAACTGCACTCTGTTTTGTTCATCTGAATTAATACCTTCGGAAGGCAAAGAAATGTAATTCCTTATAAGTTGTTCTACTCTTTCGCTCATAACTGACCATGATGCCTTTTCTGGGATGGATGAGAGGTCGTTTGATAATTTACTCAAAATATTTTCAAGGAATTCAATTTGTATTGCTGGAATGCGAATGTAGCCGTTTGCTTCATCTGCGACTTCGGAGTAGCCTGAATTAATTTTGTTATCAGGTTTGTTAAATTCTGACAATTTTGATTTTGCCTGTTTTAGCCTGGATAGCCAACAATTAATATCGCCGCGAATATACAGTTTTCTGCTCAAGAGGTCCCATTGGTCTGGGCGTGGAATGGTTCCTTTATGACCGGCTGCCGGGATCTTAAAGTAAGGCGAGCGGAGCAAGTCAATAACTACAGGACGATAGTAGTTTTCGCGCTTTAGCAGAAGTAATTGTTGAATGGCTTTCACAAGCGGATACTTTTCTATGGGTTCCTGTACACTGGTTATAAACGGAATATGATGTTCCTTAAATATTTTGTTTATGGCTTCAGTGTATGGTTCGAGTGTCCTTGCGACTACACCGATTTCTTCCATCTTACAACCTTCGTCTGCCAGTTTAAGTATCTCCTTGGCAACAGTCCATAATTCATCTTTTTTACCTGATACATTTATTGTTTTTATGATTGATTTTTTCTGGTTTATCAGCTTTTCAAGGGAAGGATTTATGTTGTCAGCATGTTCTTTTAGTTCGGATATCATTAAACATGAAAATCCTTGCAAATTATCTTCGGGTAATACTTCTATGCTATTTGCAAATCTTAACACAAACGATTCAAAGAAATTCTTTACGTAGGTGAATGCATTATGTTTTTTCTGATAAGGAAGAAACAATGTGGTTGGAAAAAATCTGAAAATCTCTCCCCAGAAATCCTGTTCAATGCCTGTGAGGTCGTAGAAACCATATGCTAAAATATGTGTGAAGGATTTCAAAAATTTGGAATCTTTTGCGCTAGCAGCGGCAAACCGATATACGTCTGAGTCATAAGATATGTTCATGGCATTTAGTCGCTGGATAAATATATCGTAAAGGTGTGCTATGTTATAGAGTTTCTGGAGTTCTTCGCCATCAATAAGCCCTTCTTTGATGACTGCCTTTAGGTCAGTAGCGCAGATATTGGCATCCATAAGGTCCTGCATAACATTAAAAAGGTATTTTGAGTGTGTAGGCATTGATAACATATTTTTAAAAAGAGCGGTATTGATAGTTGTTTGTTGCTTTAATAGTTCTTGTACAATACATTCATATACAAACGATTGTTTAACAACTCTACCGATATCTATGCCGGACCATCTGCATATTTCGTTTGCTAATGCGTAAAAATTCTTCATAAAGTGAATATTAATACAAGCAGTGGTTTCCTGTGAAACGCGCTCCTGGAGTCTGCTCCACATCCAATTTGTTGGTGATACAACAAGAAGCGGCGTTAAAGGGTCGTCTTTTTTGAATGACTTGATAGTCTCTATTAGCGAGTTTTCAAGTGAAGGATGGTATTGTCCAGTTTTAACGGATAGCATTTCTGTTATTGAATAATAAATTTATCTGGTTAATAATAAATCATATTTTTTAACGTAATATTTTTAATTATATAATGGTAGTTCCAATTTGTTTAACAATATCTTTTAATTTTTTAATGTAATATCAAGATTCGAAATACTAATAGAGAATTTTATTTGATATTTATTATAATCATATTTGAGAACGCAGTAAATTATTTTTAATTACTTTTGATTTGGGGTATATCGAAAATGAAATTCTGGGAAGAAAGCGGCAGAATAAAGATTGCAGCGCCCGCAAAGATTAATTTATTTCTTGAGATATTAGGCAAGCGACAGGATGGTTATCACGAGATAGAAACTGTTATGCAGGAGGTAAGTTTATTTGATTATATTTATTTGGAATATAGAGATGAGGGTGTAGAGTTTACTTGTTCAAGACCAGGACTTGCAACAGGAGAGGATAATCTTGTCTTAAAGGCTGTACGTTTAATACAAAAAGAATCAAATACTAAAAAGGGGGTAAAGATACACTTAGATAAACGAATACCAGTTGGCGCTGGACTGGGCGGTGGGAGTAGTGATGCAGTAGCAACGCTTGCCGGGTTGAATAAGTTGTGGCAAATTGGATTTAATGAAAAACAATTGGTAACACTGGCAGGCAAGCTGGGTTCCGACACTCCTTTTTTTGTTTATGGGAAGACTGCTATATGTAGAGGAAGAGGTGAAATTATTACACCATACCCAATAGACTTAAGATATTATTTCATAATAATTTATCCCAGATTTGAGGTAGGTACTGCAACAGTCTATAAAAATTTTAAAATTAGCTTGACAAAAAATTTGAAAGATGTTAGCTTCTTTTTGAAAGCATTATCCTCTGGAAGTCCTGAAAAATTAGGGTCTTCCTTACACAATCATTTAGAAGAAGTTGTTTTTAGACTTTATCCAGAATTAGGCAGAACCAGGGATATTTTAAAGTCGTTCGATTTTTGTAACGTACTTTTATCTGGAAGTGGTTCATCGTTATATGGTTTATGTAAGGGGGAAAACAGTATAAAGGAAATTGAACAGAAAATAAGATCGCTTAATGTTGGTGATGTATTTGTTGTGACCAATGATTTTTAGGACATTGTTATGAGAACAGGAAGGGGGAAACTGTGAATATTACTGAAGTGAGGGTAAAGTTAACAGAAGCTAAGAAGAACAGGTTACAAGCATTTTGTAGCATTACGATTGATAACGATTTTGTAGTAAGAGATTTAAAAGTCATTGAGGGACACAAAGGGCCGTTTGTAGCAATGCCCAGTCGCAAACTCACTGACAGATGTCCAAAGTGCGGTGGAAAAAATCATATAATGGCAAAGTATTGTAATGATTGCGGATGTAAACTTGAGGAAAGGCGTGCTTCCAGGGGTACCGGTAGATTAAAATTACACGCAGACACAGCGCATCCAATAAATTCAAGGTGCAGAGAAGAAATTCAGGAAAAGGTCCTTGCATCTTATAAGGAAGAACTTGAAAAATCAAAACAGCCTGGCTACAAACCTCCAAAATACGAAGACCTTGATGACTTAGATTACGAGCAGAATGAGGACCTTAATGATGATTTAGTAAGGGAAAAAGAAGGTAAAAAGGAGGAAAGATTATTCTAGTTTTACAAGATAATTCAATTAATAATCGAGTTAAGTTTTAGTTTATTATTCTTAATTCTGCGAAGGGTTTGAGACCCTGAACCTGATTCAGGGTCTTATATTCTTAGTTTTTATAGACGGGGATAGTTAAAGAATAGTAAACTGTATAAAAGCTTTTTAATATTTTACTTAATTATACCATTCAACTTTTAACATGCCTTGTTTTAATTTAGGTTTTCTTCGTTCGTTCAGACATGTGGCTCGCCAGTAAAAGCATATCTTGAAAAGGTTATTACGTTTTAATTTTGATTGTATTTATAGTTTTTTACATTAAAAATTTCTTTTACATAATATGATTAAAACAGGTTCACAAATCCTTGTTGATGCATTAATAAGGGAAGGCGTGGTGTATGTTTTCGGAATCCCAGGCGGTGCTGTTCTGCCTTTATTTGATGCACTATACGAATCACCAATAAAGTTCATTTTAACGCGGCATGAACAGGGCGCTGGTCATGCCGCCGATGGATATGCTAGGGCAACGGGGAAGGTTGGTGTCTGTGTTGTTACATCAGGGCCTGGAGCTACAAATTTGACTACTGCAATTGCAACTGCCTACATGGATTCAATCCCAATGGTGGCTATAACCGGCCAGGTTAAAACATTTATGATTGGAAATGACGCATTTCAGGAAGCTGATATTATTGGTATTACACGGCCAGTAACGAAACATAGTTATCTGGTGAGGGATGTTAAGGAGTTGGCACGGACGGTAAAAGAAGCATTTTATATAGCAAACACAGGAAGGCGAGGCCCTGTATTAATTGACCTGCCAGTAGACGTCACGATGGACAAATGTGAGGACATAATACCGACTGGGGTAGATTTACCCGGATACAAGCCAACTTATGAGGGTAATATCAGACAAATAAAGAATGCAGCCGATGTGATTAATAGTTCAAGGCAAACCGTTGTTTACACTGGCGGAGGTATTATAGCCTCAGATAGCGCACAGGAGTTACTTGAACTTGCAGAAAAGGGGAATCTGCCTGTAACCACTACACTTATGGGACTTGGGGGATTTCCTGAAGACCATAAGTTTTCATTAGGGATGCTGGGGATGCATGGTACTGCATACGCAAATTTTGCCGTAACCGAATCGGATGTTTTAGTAGCAATTGGGGCGAGATTTGATGACCGAATTACAGGGAAGTTAGATGAATTTGCCCCAAACGCAAAGATTATTCATATAGATATTGACCCTGCATCCATAAGTAAAAGCATTAAGGTGGATATACCAATTGTAGGAGATGCAAAACTTATATTACAGGAACTTAATAAACACATCCGTTTTAATGAAAGAAAAGAATGGTTTGATAAAATTAAGAGTTGGAAGGAAAAAAATCCGTTGTCTTATAAATGTGAAGGAAGTGTTATCAAGCCACAATATGTAATTGAGCAGATTTGTGATGTGGGCAGAGATAACATCATTATAACGACAGAAGTTGGCCAGAATCAGATGTGGGCGGCGCAATATTTTACATTTACAAAACCACGCACATTTTTATCGTCAGGTGGCTTGGGAACGATGGGTTACGGTTTTCCGGCAGCTATCGGCGCTCAGTTGGGATGTCCTGATAAAATTGTTGTGGATATTGCAGGGGATGGGAGCATTCAGATGAATATCCAGGAACTTAGCACAGCCGCACGCCTGAATATTCCTGTAAAAGTGGCCATTCTAAATAATGGATATCTGGGGATGGTGAGACAATGGCAAGAACTTTTTTATGATAAGCGTTACTCAAATGTGACTTTGAATGGCAATCCTGACTTTGTTAAGTTGGCAGAGGCGTATGGTGCAGTAGGGTTTTTGGTAGAAAAGAAAGAAGATGTGCGACCAACAATCGAGAAGGCGTTCTCAACAAAAAAACCTGTGTTAATGGATTTTAGGATAGATCCAAATGAGAACGTCTTTCCGATGGTGCCTGCGGGGCAAGCAATTCACAGGATGATTGGAACAATGGCATGATGGAACCGATTCTGTTAATCTATTGTTAATGCTTATAGTAAATGATGGTACATAAAATAGTGTTATTTTATGATATCTAAATAAGGTCTTTTTAAGTAGTGATAATATTTTAGTAATTTATTTGTGTTCCTTAGTTAATTTAAGGTTCAGGTAGGGATTAAAATATGGAATTGCTTTTAGGCGCAGCAATTACTTTAGGTATACTTGGTATGGTCTTTGGGATCGGACTTGCAATTGCTTCTGATAAGTTTGCAGTTAAGGTTGATCCACGGATTGAAAATATAAACGAAGTACTTCCAGGCGCAAATTGTGGCGCTTGCGGGCAACCGGGATGCAGTGGATTTGCCCAGGCTGTTGTGGAGGGTAAAGCGCCTGTAACGGGCTGTACGGTAGGGCAGGCGGTGGTTGCGAAACTTGTTGCAAACATTATGGGAGTTAAGTTCGAAAATAGAGAACGTGTTGTTGCTGTCGTAATGTGCCATGCGAGGGGTGTGAAAAACAAATTTACTTATAATGGGATTAAAGATTGTCGTGCAGCAAATATTGTCGGAGGTGGTTTTCTTGGCTGTGACTACGGTTGCTTGGGTTTAGGTACATGCGTAGATGCCTGTAAATTTGAGGCTATGTATATGGGTGACGATGGGCTTCCCGTTGTCATCAGAGAGCGTTGTACTGGTTGTGGAAAATGTGCGGCTGTTTGCCCTAGAAAAATTATTAGCGTTTTGCCAGAAACAAAAATGGTTCATGTCCGCTGCAAATCGCTCGATAAGGGCGCAGTTGCTAAAAAAATATGCCTGGATTCTTGCATAGCATGTAAACAGTGCGAGAAGATATGTCCGTATGATGCTATTCACGTCCAGAATAATCTTGCGGTAATTGATTATAATAAATGCACCTCCTGTGGGAAATGTGTGGAGGTTTGCCCGAACCACACAATAATTGATTTTGCCAGAGAACAAAGCCTCGCCATGTATACCGTAGAGGTATAATGCATCAGGACCGTTTCTATATATCTATTACGCCAGCAGCCTCCGAAGTATGGCTGGAAGGTAAAGAAGCACATCATATTTTACACGTCAAAAGGGCAAAACCAGGGGATAAAATTACGCTTTTTAATGGAAAAGGGCTGGAGTACCTGGCGAATATTATCGAAATCTCACATAATAAATTAAAGGTTCTTATTGAACAATCAAGGTCAATAAACAGGGAAGCAGACGTTGAAATTACAATTGCATTTTCTGCTCCTAAAGGGAAATTAGCGGCTTTATTGATTCAAAAATGTACCGAGTTAGGAGTAAAGGCTTTAATACCCATACATTGCAAGCGAAGCATCGTTGATATTCGAAACAAGGCGGCAGAAAAAACAGAAAAGTGGAATAAGATAGTAGTCGAGGCTTCCAAACAGTGTAAACGAAATTTTTTAACCAAAATAGAAAATGTTATATCATTTAGCAGTATTCTTAAAACGCTGCATGATTACGATTTATCGCTCATCGCCTGTACCGAAGTTAATATAGGAAGTATGAAAGGTGTTTTAGATGAACATCCTCTGGCTAAAAAAATAATATGCCTTATTGGTCCTGAAGGCGGTTTTACTAATGATGAGATTGAGATTGCTGAAAAGTCTGGTTGTATACCAGTTAGTATAGGTAATTCTACGCTAAGAGTAGAAACGGCTGCTATAGCGATCTCATCAATGTTGCTATATGCTTATTCCAAATAAAAAAATGAGTTACTCAAAATATGCAGTAATAATGGCAGGCGGTAGCGGTACACGCTTCTGGCCATGGAGTCGTGAACATACCCCGAAACAAGTTTTAAAGATAGTGGGTGGCAAGACCATGCTTCAGCATACTATTGATAGAATAACCCCGCTTTTTAAACCAGAAAATATCTTGATTGTTACTAACAGATTACATAAAGAACAAATCCAGGCACAGATTCCATTCATTCCTCCAAAAAATATTATTGCAGAGCCTGTTGGAAAAGACACAGCTCCATGCATAGGCCTGGCGGCAACCATCATAAACAAACTGAACAAAGATTCTATAATGGCTGTTATGAGCGCCGACAATATAATAGAACCATCGGGCCTGTTTGTAAAGATGATTGAAACTGCAGTTAATATTGTTAGTAAGAATAATTTACTATTGATAGCTGGAATAAAGCCTAAAGAACCTTCAATTGGCTATGGTTATATTCACCGTGGGAGATTAGTAACAGAAGAAAACGGGTTTCAGGTATACGAAGTATTATCGTTCAAGGAAAAGCCAGATAAGGTTACAGCGCAGCGATTTTTAGATACGAAGGAGTATTTGTGGAATGGTGGTATCTTTGTATGGCAGACATCTAAAATACTGGAAGGTTTCAAACAACATATGCCACAGCTTGCCATGGGTCTCAAGCGAATTGAAGGTGCATTAGGAACGAAATCTGAGGTGGATGTAATTAATAGAGAATACGAGGCTTTTGAGAAGATTTCAATTGATTATGCTGTTATGGAAAAGGCAAAGGACGCTGTTGTTATTGAGGCTGATTTTATTTGGGATGACGTTGGTTCCTGGTATGCTTTAGAACGTTGGAATGAGAAAGATTCAAGTGGTAATACAGTTCTGGGAACGCATTATGGAATTGATACTCATTCATGTATTGTTGTGAATAATGACCAGCACCTTTTAACTACGATAGATGTGTCTGATTTAATTATAATTCATACCAAGGATGCAACACTTATCTGTAATAAACAAAAGGCGGAGAAAATAAAAAAATTAGTAGAAGACTTAAAGAAGAATGGTTATCAGATGTATCTTTAGAATTTTAAAATGATAACTTGTATTTAAAAATTTTGCGGTATTTAAATTATATTCCTAAGAAATAAAAAGGGCAGATATTCCATGGATAATTGGATATCTGCCCTTGATGGTTTAGCTAACCTTTACATTAATCTGCTTTGGTTTTACTTCCTCTTTCTTCTGTAACGTAATCTCAAGCACACCGTTTTTGTACTCGGCAGATACTTTATTAGTGTCTACAGAAGAAGGGAGGTCAATTGAACGGGAAAAACTTCCATAACGTCTCTCCATACGATAATAGTTTTTCCCTTTTTCCTCTTTTTCTTCTTTCTTTTCACCCTTGACAGAGAGGGTATCACCCTGTATTGAAATATCAATCTCTTTAGGGTCAATGCCAGGGATTTCTGCTTTTACAACAACCTTATCATTTGTTTCTGCCAGATCAATTGGTGGTAACCAGGTACCAGTTTCTGCTACGAGTTCGGATAAGTCCCAACCTTTGAAAAATCTGTCAAACATACGATTCATTTCATTCTGTAACGAGGAAATAGACGGAAACCCTGACCATTTTATTAAATCTCTTGCCATAACTTACCTCCTATAAAAACAATTTAAATGATATAAAAAACTGTTTATTTTAGAAAGCAAAATGAGTGCCTATAAAAATTTCTGTTAATTACATAGTTCGTAAGCAGTAGGAATATAATGTCTTACAGAGTACACACTATTTAAAGAAAATAAAAATCTTTGCTGTCAAATTGGCAGTGGAATGGTTATTATGTGTCAGTAATATTTATATATTTGAAAAATCTGCTGTAATCAAAAATTAGCATGCTTATAATTTGTATTAAAAAGATGTACCAAATCTGAAAATATTATGAAAAAGCCTATCGTTGTTATTACACTTCTTTTTATATGTGGTATTTATTTTGGATATCTCACAAAAATTCCTCTTTATTTAATTCTTGGAACAAGTTTTTTATTATGGTTATTCTGCCTGACTTGTTTACTTTTGCATAAATTTACAATTTTTATACCTGCATGCTTATCTATTCTGTTTATTTCGTTATCAGTTGCGTATTATGATTGCCGCACGAAACCGGTGCTTAAAAATTCAATAGAATGTATGCTGGATCAACAAAAATCTTTGCAACGTATTACAGGAATAATTATAAGCCCACCAATAATCCCTGATAGAAACACGCTAATTAAACGGTTAAACAGACCTCAAACAGACCAGATTGTAAAAAAATCTAATTATAAGGTTTCCTTTATTATCAATGCTGATGGATTAAATGCACCGTCAGGGTGGAGGGAAGTAAAAGGGGCAGTCAAGGTAAATTTGTATCTGTCTGAACGTGATATTTTATTAGTTGAAGATACATTGTCTATTCTAAGAAATTTGGTTTACGGTCAGGAGGTTGAACTGTTTGGATATGTCTACCCTCCCAAAAGCCCAACTAATCCAGGTGAATTTGATTATAAATGTTATCTGCAAAGACAAATACCATCTATTAGATGTCTGATGACGATTATAAACGTAAATAATATAAGATTTGTAGGAACGTTAGATGGTAATTTTATTTATGATTTCATATATAAGTTAAACAACTTATTGAATAATACTGTTTATACGCATGCTTTTAGTAATAGTGCGCCAATGATTAGCAGTGTTTTACTGGGAAACAGGGTAGACCTTCCTGAAGAAACTGTTGATAATTTTATAAAAACCGGTGTTATGCACTTCATTGCAATTAGCGGTTTTAATGTGGGAATTTTAGTATTTACCATACTTTTACCATTGCGTTTACTGGGGATAAACCGGATATTATCAACTATTGTCATAATGGTAGTGGTTATCCTGTATGCATTTCTAACGGGGCTCAATCCTCCCGTTCTTCGCGCCAGTATAATGGTCATTGTATTTTATATTAGTTATTTGGTGTACAGACAATGGGATATTACCAGCGCTATTTTTACCGGCATATTTGTTATACTTCTTAGAAATCCGGCAGACCTTTTTAATGTTGGGTTTCAATTAACGGTGCTTGCTACGATGGGTATTATTTATGGAACGACAAGAATTGAGGCACTACTATTCAAGACAGTCTTATTTGTAGAAAAATTGCAGGTGAAAAGTGAACGCGGCCGTTTACATTTTTTAAAAGTATATATGCGCAAATCCCTTTGTGTATCTCTTGCAGCATGGTTGTCTACCCTTCCGATTACAGCTTATTATTTTCATATTCTTACTCCATTTCTTCCAATTGTTAATATTGCTGTATTTCCATTTTTCTGGATTATTATTGTTTGTGGTATAGTGTTGCTAACAGTCGGAACAATATGTCCACCTCTGGCTACTGCCTCTGCATGGTTAGCATCTAACACTGATATAGTTTTAGAATCGCTTGTTTCATTACTGACATCCATACCGTGTTCATATTTCTATATTATTGGACCTTCAAGAATAGAACTCTATTTCTATTACTTATTTTTCCTTTTGATTTTGTATCGAAATTATTTTTCTTTAGAATTAGCCAAAATTGTAATCTGGGGATTAATTACTGCTAATGTATGTGTTTTTATTAATATGTTCAGATTTCATAACAATTCTTTAACAATTACATGTTTGGACGTAGGACATGGTAGCGCGGTGTTTATACAGTTTCCGAACAGAAAGAATATCCTGTACGATGCGGGTTCATGGCAAAAATTTGATGTAGGAAAGTATATAGTGTCTCCTTTTCTGTGGAATAAAAATATTAAAACTATAGATAATTTGATTCTTTCTCATGAACATGAAGATCACTGGAATGGCTTACAATCTATTGTTAACAGATTTAATATAAAATCCATGTATTCGCAACCAAATTTATTTACTTCTGAAGCCGGGCAGAAAGTACTTTCCATTCTCAATAAGAAACGCATCCAAACTGATGTGATTTACAATGGTAACGTTTTTAAGGGCTTTGAACCTTCTATTGTAAAAATATTAAATCCCTCTTGTTTTAGTGATAATGTTACTACATCAAATGATAATTCGTGTGTTTTAAAAATTGATTATCTTGGACATTCAATATTACTTTGTGCAGATATTCAGGAACAGGGGATAGAGTCTGTACTCTCAGGGTTAGCAGAGATCAAATCAGATATAATCCAGATGCCTCATCATGGTTCATTTATAAGCAATCTGGAAAGGTTGATTTATGCCGTCCAGCCTGCATATGCGTTTATAAATTCAGGCAATGATTCTAACTTACAAAAAACGTGCGATATGCTTAAAAAATACAATGTAGCAATCTTACAGACACACAAAAGAGGAGCAATAACATTCGAAATAAATAAGAATGGAATAACATACCAATCGTTTTGTAAATAACCATAAATTTTATCAATGCCCGTTATTTGTTTATTTTCAGTATATTTTGTATAATATTAAAATAAAGTCTGACGATTATCATATCTATGGCACTTCCAATTTGTATACTTACAGGACCCACGGCATGTGGCAAAACGGAAATAGCAATAAAAATTGCTGAACAGGCAAAAATTGAAATAGTTTCAGCAGATTCCATGCTGGTATACCGGGGAATGGATATAGGTACAGAGAAGCCTTCCCGTGATATAAGAGACGTAATTCCTCATCATTTAATAGATATTGTTGAACCATGGGAAGAATACAACGTGGGACGATATATAAAAGACTTTGATTCTACTGTCTATAAGCTTAACGAACAAGGGAAACCATTCATTGTTGTGGGTGGAACTGCCCTTTATTTAAAGGCAATTATGGACGGTTTATTTGAGGGTCCATCTGCAGACTGGGAATATCGTAAATACCTGAAAGCTTTTGCAATTGAGAAAGGTCCTGAATATTTGCACAAAATGCTTGCCGATATTGACCCTGAAACGGCTGGTAAATTACATGCAAATGACCAGAAAAGGATTATCAGGGCGCTTGAGGTTTTTAAGAAGACAGGATGTAGAATGTCTTCTTTTCAGACACAATTTGGGCATAAAAATCCCAGATATGACTGTATAGTTGTTGCAATTGATTATGATAGGAATGTTCTATATGGGCGTATTGAAGAACGTGTTGACCGTATGTTTCAGCGCGGGTTGGTTGATGAAGTGCATGTATTATTAGACAAACCTCAGAAATTAAGCAAACAGGCATCTCAGGCATTAGGATACAAAGAGGTTATTGACTTTTTTAATGGAAAGTATACACTCTTAGAAGCTATAGAAACAATTAAGAAGAGAACAAGAAGATTTGCTAAAAGACAGATGACGTGGTTTAGAAGTTTTTCAGATGTTCTTTGGATTTGTGCAGATGTAAATGATGATACAAAACTGCTTTCAGAAAAGGTATTTCAGTATTTTACTAAACATGGCTTTTCCAAATTATGAAATTAATAAAATTAAATAATTTGCGCTTTTCATACAAGACACCAGACCTCAAAATTCAGAAGTTGTCACAAGTTATAAGACAGTATACTACAAAAACTGCATGGGGTCTGGACATCGGTGGTCATGTATTAAAGGCAGTAAAAATTACCAAAAGGGGAAACGAGCTATTTGTTGAAGATGTTGATATTATTGAATATTCTCCAATTCCTCCTACAACAAATTCTTTACAATTTTCATGTATAAGCGATGCAATTAAGGCTTTTCTGGAGAAATATAATGTATCGTGGAGAGATAACATTCTGGTATCTGTACCGGGGCAGTTAGTATTATCAAGATTTCTTTCGATACCGCCTGTAAACAAAAAGCAACTGAAAAATATTATCGGTTACGAAGTAAAACAACAAATTCCTTTTGATGTAAAGGATATTGTGTGGAATTATCATCAAATAAATAAAAAGTACTCCGGGACAGAGAATATCGAAATTGGACTCTTTGCATCAAAAAGGGCTACGTTGGATAATATACTATCCAACATTACACCTTTTCATCTCAAGTTAAGTGTATTACAAGTCACACCGCTGGCTATTTGTAATTTTGTTTATTATGACCGACAGGTTGACGGACTTGTGCTTATTATAAATGTGGAAACGGATAACACTGACCTTATTATTATTGACGGTATGAATTACTGGCTTAGAAGCATTCCACATTATTTAGTGGATTTAGAACTTGTAAAAGAAATCCAAAGATCAACTGAGTACTATAAATCAATAAATAAAGATGCAATAAATATTAAGACTATTTTATTGATGGGCAGTGCATTTAAAGACCCACATAATATAAAGTTTATCTCAGATAATTTTGATTATGAAGTGAAATTAATTAAGACGTTAAATAATATAAAATTATCGAACAAGATTGATACTAAATATTTTGAAGAAAATTTACTGAATCTGTGTGTGGCTTTGGGACTTGCAATACAGGGTGTTGGCTCCGGATGGATTAACACAAATTTATTGCCACAAGAACAGATCAGGGCGGTAGAATTATTTAATAAAAGGCCTTATGCAATAGCTACGCTTGGCTGTCTTGCCATATCATTTATTGTACAGTTTTGTGGTTTACATGTTCAAACCAGTCGAATAAATAATTCTTTTAGTCAACACCAAAATTTGTTACAGAATTTAAAGGACCTCGACAAGAAATATAATAACATTAATTCCAACACGCAAAAAAGTAAATCTGCACTCGAACTTATTTCTTCTATTGATTCTAACAGATTCTTCTGGATGGAGATGTTAGACAAATTATGTTCACTGCTACCCAGCAATGTAACAGTGAGTAGTATGCAATCTCAATGGATTGATTCAAATTCTATTAGTACCGGGAATGTTGCGGGGCAGCAGGAATTTTTCCAACCTAAAAGAGTAGAAACACCTTTGAAAACTGGTACATCAAATAAGGTATTGCTTATAGTAATAAATGGAAAGAGTGAGGAACCGAGCATCGGCTTTATTGAAGAACATATTTTGAAACCAATTCAAAGTCTAAAGCTTTTTGACCAAAAGATTCCCGCATTTAAAAATGTAGAAATAGTTAGGGATTCTTGTCGTCAAATAGATTATAAAGACAAGCGTGGGGCATGTATTATTTTTGAAATACGATGGATTGTAAAGACTAGAGAAGAAATTTTGCAAGAAACTCAATCGTTGACATCTACACCAGAGTCATCAGCTCAACCTGCAAAATCTTGAATACTGTGAAAAATATATATTTATGAATGTTGGCAAAAGCATAAATTTTTCAGCTCTTAAAATAAGACTAAAAACTATTTTTACTAGTTTATATAGTTTTTGGATTTATGTTAGTGTTGTTTTTCTGATTCTTATAATTCTATTTTTAGTTTTTGTTTATCCGTCCTCAAAAGTATATGTAAAGGCATATACAGATTCGGAAGACATTACAAGTGTTATAGAAAGATATGTTTATAGAAAAGATTTGTATAACGAGAAATGGATAGCGTCAAAGAAATTAGAATCTGAAATATATGATAAAGAAATAGAAAAGTGCAAGTATTTTCTTAAAGAAAAAGATAGTTGCCTGGAAGCCGTTTTTACGATAGAAGAACCTGAAAAAGGATTGGTCAAGATTAACGATGAAGCAATATGGAAAAACGAGTACTTAAAGGCGGTTTCAGCTCTATTAGAAAAATTGAAAGCAAACAATATCGGATTGGAACAAGGTACATTACCTTTTGATAGCTGGGGTGCTGATATTCCAACCTGGGAAACTATTAAAACTGTGCAAAAAAAGTTTTGGATAATAGAATCGCTCGCTAACATTGCTATTGGCAATAATGGAGTCACAGAAATAGATAAAATTGCATTTCGAGAATCGTCCAATACCTATGACCCTAAGTTTGCTGAGATTTACACAGCCATACCATTTAACATTAAGATTAAGTTGCAGGCAGATTATATAAAATCCTTTTTGAGTAAGATTTTAAGTTCTGAAATACCATATGTAATAGAAAATATTTCTATATTGGGTACAGATAAAAGCATTAATCCAGCAGAAACGAATAAAGAGAAAGATAATACTCAATTACCTATACCGATTATCAGTGTAACCATTGATGCATATGCCATGGATTACAAAACATAAGATATTGAATTTTTAAAAAATAAGAATAATGATGGATGTTAAGAACTTTATTTTTAAACATATTGAAAAAATTATACTTGGTATTGCTGTATCTTACCTAATATATACGGTTATTAATACTCTGATTATATTAAATATAAATAGCTATAAAGTAAACGCGAGATTAGAATCATTATCTAATGTAGTTGAGAGGAAATTAGAAACAAGTACACCTCCGAAAATAGAGACTGAATTAGATGATGCTGTACTGCTAGAATCTCGACTTACAATCCCACCTTCAGCAGATGTTTTGCAACGGCCTCAAGTTTTTTCTGTATTTGGGAAGGAAGAAACGGTACAGGATATTGCAACCATGGATACCTCGGCTAAAAAAGGGACAAAGATTTCACCGGTATCTGAAATTGGAGATATAGAATTTACTTTTAAGGGAGGTTCCGCAGATATTGTGATTATTCAGGTTAGAAAACTTCATAAGGATAAGTGGTGGATAGAAAGTTTTCTGGCGCGAGAGGGGGATATAATTGGTGAAAGAAAGGTAATCAGCGGAGAAACTGTAGATTTTAATACGCAATGTAAATTAGTGGAAATTGTCCCTGTTGCGCAGAAAGAAATGGTTGTTAAGAAAACTATATCTATTAAAAATGAAGCGGGGGAATTTGTTGGGACTTCTTTTGCGGAAGAAACACATATGATATCGACTTGCAAAATTGTGTTTGAATATAAAAAAGGTGAAACCTATAATTTGTGGTTGGGAGAATTGGTAAAATCGGGTACAGAAACTACTGGTGTTTATCAATCAGAGAAAGCATCTTCAATTAACTAATTATTTTATGGAAAGAAGGCACCCATGAAAAGATTCTTGGTACAAATCTTGGTTATTATGTGTGTTATTTTGGTTCCATTTAAAATACATCAACCATCAGCGCAAACGCAAGGTATCTCAGCAAGCAAAACCTCCTCAATAGACAACTACTACCTTAAGATAGCAAAAAACCATATAGAACAAAAAGATTATTCTAAGGCGATGGATGCATTAAAATTGGCTTTGCTGTTAGAGCCAAATAACAAGGAAGTGCAGTTGCTGTTGGAAGAAACCGCGCGACTTGTAGAAAAAGAGAAGAAATCAGATGTAACACAGAGTAAAACAGGTACATCCAAAAAACAAACAGAGGTAATAAGCGACAGTGACGTAACTATAACTAAATTAGTACAGGATGTATATACTGCATTAAAAGAAGAAAGATATTCAGATGCTGAAAAAATAGTTGATTTTATATTAGCAAAAGAGCCTGCTAACAAGGATGCCTTGTACATTAAAGAACTTTTAAATAATTTAAAGCACGGTAATATTACTGAAAATTTGAGGACAATACAAGCACAGGAAAAGCTAAGAAACCTTGAACATCTCAGAGAGGCGTCTATTCCTTATCAAGACACAGTAAGACTTCCATCTAAAGATCAGTGGCAGAATATTTCAAAACGCATGCTACCTGAATTGGATAGGATTTTAGAAGAAAGTAAAAGAAAAACAGTTCAGTTACAAATTATACCTGACCAGGCAAAAGAACAATATTCGAAAGTCGTTGAAGATGTGCTTAATACTATTCTTACTTTTGAATTTCTGGATACACCATTAAAAGATATTATAGCATTTGTAAGAGAGAAGACTAATATTAACGTGATAGTAGATACTGAAGCTGAAAATATAAGTGTTACTTTAAAGCTAAAGGATATACCATTAAGAGTTGCCCTGAACTATATGTTACCGAAGGGGTATGAATATGTAATTGAAGGAGATATTTTACATTTTAACAAACAGAAATTAGAGTTAAGGGTTTATGATGTCAGGGATATATTAATAAATATGGACGATAAAGAGCCTCTCAGCTTTGATATTACTGCCGCTGCAACCTCACAAATGAGTCTTAGCAGAGGGAAGGCTGTTGTGGTAAAAGACGCATCAGAAAGGGTGTTTGACCTTATCGAATTAATTGTTACAACAGTTGAAACATCGTCATGGTCATATCGAACGAGCATTATTGGTGCAACGGCTGGCGGTCAACGTCGTATCAATATTCCAGGTCAAGGTGAAGGAAGCGTTGTCGCAAGGATGGGACAGCCCGGTGATTTGGTAGTGGTTAATAGTAAATATGTTCATGGACAGATTGCTAACCTGTTAGCTTCCTTGCGTTCATCACAAAATCTCCAAGTGAATATAGAGGCCAGATTTATAACCGTTTCAGATGAATTTATGGAAGATATTGGAAGTAACTTTACAAAATTTTTCAGTGATGACTCTTCGATTACCACTGGTGCGGAAGGGATTGAAAATGGCTTAAATTTGAATTATTCCATTTTAAATGACTCTATGTTAATAGGTTTTTTAAGGGCTGTTCAGGAAAGTAAAGGTTCAGAGCTTCTAACTTCTCCAAGGATAACATTGTCCAATACACAGCGTGGGAATATAGCTGTAATAAAAACGACTAATTATGTTCAGAGCACTTCCGTTTCTGAAGGAGTAGTAACTCCTGTTATTGGTACTATACCAGAAGGCACTACTTTTGATGTGAGACCTATTGTTAGTGCGGATAGAAAATATGTTTATCTGGAAGTAACACCTTCTATATTTGATATAGTGGCTCTCAAGGAATTTACATTTAGTGGTTTAAATTCCGATGCAAATATTGGTGGAGGTGGGACTGGGATTACTAATATCCCACCACAACAGACAATTCAACTCCCTGAATTAAATGTATCACAGGTGTCCGTAACAGTCTGTGTACCTGACAGGGGGACTCTTATAATTGGGGGATTGGGTTCAATTACGAAAGAAAACCTGGCAACTGGCATCCCGTTACTTTCCAAGATACCATTTATAAAAAGATTATTTTCCCGTGAACAAAAGAACAATATGAAATCGAATCTTATCATCCTTTTAAAACCCACTGTTTTAATCAGGGAAGAACAAGAAGCGAACATTAACAATTTATCAAGTCAAAAACTTAGATTAACTAATTCTAAAACATCCAAGTAATAAAACAAAGATTGTTCTTTCATGGAGGCGTATTATGAGTAAAATTTACACTATAAATATTATTCTTCTTATCGTTGTTGTTTTACTGCTAATAGTTCTTATTTTTAAAAATAGTACGAATTATGTTATCGCTCAGGGCGATGGAAACGCAAGGCATGTCTTTGGTGTGGTAGGTGAACAGCAAAGCAATAGACAACCTTTTTATCTAGTGGATACTGAGGAACAAACAATAATGGTTTATGAGTATTTTCAGGGAGGAGGATTTGGACTCGCAGCAGTCAGGAATTATAAATATGACAAAAAATTACAAGAACATGGTAAATCTTACGGTTTATCTATAGAAGAAGTGAAAAGCAAACTCATGCAATCTCAGGTTAAGCAATAGGAAAATTATAACTCTTCTGCTTTTGAACTTCTCTTCGAGGCAATTTGGAGTAGCCTTGTTTTAAGCTGGGCAAATGGAAAATCTTTACCCGGGCATGCAGTGCCTTTTTGGTGTACTTGATTGTGTAGTAATATATTTGGTAAAGGAATATCATACTTCCTTGAGAGATATTGAATTAGATTTACTAAAGATTCGAACTGATCATTAGTCGGGGTACCACCATTTTCAAAGTTACCAACAAGACAAACTCCAATTGCTATACGATTACACTCCATATTTGCCGTATGAGCCCCATGTATTTGTTTCTTCCACCGGTTTGAAGCCTCAATTTCACCATCGCCCGATAGAGAACCGTTTCCGATTACGAAATGATATGCAAGTCCATGTTCCCATTTCCTTTTTTTTCTATGATAATAGTCGAAACTTGCTGCATTCCCGTTAGTTGTAGCACTATGGTGAATGACAATGTATTTCCAATGATTTTCCGGTATATCAGTTTTGCAAATCTTAGCGATGTTTTGACTTTTAGCTGATTTTACATTCTTTGTTGATTTGAAATATGGAAATGAGTGAAAAGTTAAAGAAATAATTAATGCTACAGCAAATCCAATTGCTGCAATAGAAAGATACCTAACGATTTTTTCGTGTTTAAACATAGTTTATTCTCATAGTGAATATACGCTTTTGCAATTTGTTATAGATTAAAATATTTACTACGAAATAATAAATATTTATGCAGTAAGACTATAATATTTATCAGAATTGCACACTCAAATATAAGTTACATCTAAAAATTTAAAAGGATTTAACTTTAAAAAATCCTACCCTTATTTTTTTAAAATCTGTCTTTACCTAACGTAATATTATAAATTTAAATGATTTACTGTCAATAACTAACTTTCATTGCAATTTAGTTTTACCACAATGGCTATTCTAACTATCAGAACTTGTAGTAAAATAAATGGTTTATTAAGAAGATAAATGAATTTAATCTGCATTCCCTGCGATATTTAATGCCCTAAAGTAAAAAGGCGGTACCTTAATTGAACCGTACCATTCTGCTATGTTACCCATTGCTATAATGTTGTTAAAAACTGCAAAGGCATTACCAGCAATCATACAATCTTTTACTCTACCGGTAATTTCTCCATTTTCAATTAGGTAACCAAGATCAATGTTTACGGAGAATTCACCTGCAAGGATATTACTCTGACCTGCGCCGAGTACTTGGTCTACCAGTACGCCATATTTTATGTCTTTTATCATTGCTTCAAATGACATATTGCCAGGGTTTACTATAACATTTGAATTACTGGGCGAGGGTTGTGAAGCAAAACCACGGTTGCCATTTCCGGTAGATTTAGTTTTCATTATCCCTGCTGTTTGTAAATCAAACAGAAAATTCTTTAATATACCTTTTTCAAACAGCGGCGTTCGTCGTGATGGTGTACCTTCAGCATCCCACGGATAACTGGCATCTGCCATATCAATTGTAGCGTCATCATAAATACTTACTCGCTCATCTATAATCTTTTCTCCCAGTCTATTGGTGAGTGGCGAAGCGCCTTTTTGTACCAATTTCCCGTTGCATCCGGTTTCAAAAGTGGCAAGCAAATTACCCATAGCTTTTGCGGTAACAATAACGGGGTATACACCTGTTTTTAACTTCAATTCTTTTTCAGCAAGCTTTAAACCCTTCAATGCTTTATCAACATGTTTGTTAAGGTCCGTTACGAGACCTTTTGAACTTTCACCCTCGCCAATCCAGAGTAAACTTTGTCCCTTGACTAGTAATATATCAATACCTATGCCAAAAAAAGTTGAGGCAATATTGACGTCAAGTCCTTTAGAATTAATGAGACGCTTCATTCCGTGACTCTTTCCAATGCCGACACCACATTCATAAGATGGATTGACTGACAGGGCTTTTTCAATTGCATCTTTTCCTGTTTCTACACATTTGTTAATAGGATAATCAATAACTCTCTGATCAAAGACGGCTACTTTGGGGAAATTATTTTTGGAAGGAAAATCAAATGTGGCAACCTGACCGAATTTGGCGCTTTCCAGTGCATTCATTACAAGTTTCTCAGGCATCCTGAAATCTGTCGTGCTAGAGAATCCAATTCTCCCGTCTTTAATTACACGTAGTCCGATTCCACGGATGGATTTCGTATTTGCGTATTTTAGTTTATTATTCTCGAAAGTTACTGACCTTGTTTCACCTTCTTCATATATAATCTCAACAGAAGGGGTGTATTTTATGGTCAGCTCTAATATTTTTTCTTCTATTCTATTCATTGAATTGCCCTCTTTCTTGATTATATAAACACAAGGCAATGGACATTCGGTCTTTCTTTTGAAACGATTGTATCTAAGTTTAATTAATTATGCATTCTATAGTGTTTTGATTTAGCTATATATAAGAGCTTAATACTATTTTACATTAAGGGAATTTATTTCATTGCTTAGTTTCGTAATTATAGCTGTATGTTAGTCAGTTGACAATTTCTTTCTTATGCTTATTACAAATTATGGTTTGGACTTAAAATTTATACTGATAAGTAAAGTGATATTTTTGATTACAAATTTAATAAAGAAATTTTACTCTGAAAGTAATGGGAAAATACATTAAAAATTAAGTGTGATTCAGAATAACAACGGTTTTATTCGATGGTGCTTGCCAAAGGATATGTATTTTTATAGAATCATTTATAAAGTTAAAGATTATTTTTAGTGTTGATATTTGATTCTGGTTGGCTCATGTAGGTTATGTAGTTTTAACTATCAAAATATTTCAAGGCAGCAAAGCGGCTGGTACTTATAATCAGGTATCCAAGGGAAAGGTTAAGGCATGTGGAAAAAGAGAAAAATATTCGCGCTTATAATTAATGTTTCGGTTGTTTTCATATTCCTTTCTCAAAGCCTCTGCGCAGGTAGTTTACATTTTATCGCATATGGAGATACGCGTCGTGAAATTAATACGATGGAAAAACCACAGGTGAAGCATAATGCAATTGCAAAGGTCATTCGTGAAATGTCTCCAGACTTTATTTTGTTTACTGGGGACATGGTTTATTACAATGAATTTGGAAAATTTATAGAAGTGATTAATAAAAACTTTTTGACAGATAAGGCACTACCGGTTTACCCAGTTATAGGCAACCATGAACTTATATTTGGTGAAAGATTAGATAAATTAATAAAAGCGATTAGAAAAAATATAGACCTTTTAAATATGCCTCAAGAAGATGCGGTTTTTGCAACCAGCATTAATAGTGATATAAGAAGTCTACAAAATATTTATTACATGGAGGTGGATTCTATTGATGAAACTGAACTAAAAAAGAGGAGCAGGCATGTACTTATTAAAGAATTTAAAGAAAAATTACCCCCCGCATACTCCGCATATATGGAAGATGTTTTAAAAAATTCAACTGAAGGGCAATCATGGTATTCTTTCATTAAAGAAATTAACGGATTAGAAATAAAATTTATTGCCTTAAATTCATCATTGCCAGGAGATGATGAACAGTTCCGGTGGTTTATAGATGAATTAATACAATTTAATGGACCTAAAATTATCTTTGAACACTATCCACCGTATTCTACAGGATTTCATGGGTGTAATGACTTATTGAGAAAAGATTCAAAGGCGTCCAGATTCCGCGACCGTTATACAAAAGTTTATAATGATCCATTAAATGATATATTATTGATTATCTGTGGTCATGAACATAACTATCAGCGAATATACAGAATAGGTAAAGCTGGCAGAATGCAGTTGCCAGTATATATAATTTCAGGTGGGGGTGGAGCTGAGATTGCAGGCCCTTGTGATTGTGATGTTACACAAATTCCTTTTGATGATTTCGTTGGTTCAGGCATCACAACAGCATATAATTTTGTGGATATTTCCGTGGATTATACTAATGATAGGACATTAGTTCTTAATTGTAAAGTACTAGGGTTGCGATGTGATGTGTCTGAAGGATTACCTACCGATGATATTTTTGAAAAACAATTTGTGAAAGACCGTTTAGAGTTAATTGATAATTTTACTTTGAACTGGCGGGGAAAATGCAGATAAAGAGTTTTATATTTTATTTTATGCTTGGCGGTACAATAGTAAGTTTGGTGACATTTATAGGTTCACAAGGTAAGGGGCTATTAGCAGCATTTGTTGCAACATTTCCAATCATGACAGTGTTAACTTTTGCTTTAATTTACAGTAAGGCAGGACAAGCCGCTACGGTAAATTATGCAAAGGGTTTACTCTTTATGACGCCGCCATGGATTATTTATGTATTGTGCCTTATTTTTTTATTGCCGCGATTGGGGTTTGTTAAGTCGCTTATTGTGGGAGTAACGACTTATATGGTCCTAGCAGGTATTGTTAGTATCTTTGTTAAATATCTGTGGAAGGGATGAAAAAAATAATACTCTTAGCAGTGTTATTAAGTTATTTCTTTAATTTGTTGATAAAATCTCTTATCTCTTTTGCCATGAGTTGTTGCGGGTCAAGTCGCAATGTTTCATTAAGATGGAATATTGCCTGCGAAGGACTGATTAGGTGATTTGCATATATAGTGCCCAGCATCTTGTGCGCAAGAGGGTTATTCGGTTGATAATGGATTGATTGGTAAAGGGCATCTACAGCGTCTTTGTATTGCTTTTTTCTGTAGAGTGCATTCCCAAGAAAATAATATATTTCATGATCGTCAGGTTTATATTTAATAGCTTCTTTGAATTCAAAAATTGCTTCATCAAACAGGTTTTTTGATATATATGCATTTCCTAGATTGCAATGGGTATTACTATCTTGGGGATTATATTTTAATGCCGATTTGAGTTCTGTAATTGCGTTATCCGTGGATCCCTTCGTTATGTATACGCCCGCAAGATTGTTGTGAACATCGGAGTTGTCAAAACCAAGCGCTACCGCATTATTAAGTCTGTCAATTGCCTTGTCTAAATCTCCTTTCTTTGCATAAGCGATTCCAATATTGTTGTGTACATTTGCAAGCTTGGGATTGAGTTTAAGTGCTGTTTCGAATTCCTTTATAGCATAGTCTAGGTATTCCATGTTAGTGTATATAACTCCAATATTATTATGGGCATCAGCATTATCAGGATCGAGCTCAAGTGCAATTTTAAATTCTGATAAAGCTGCTTCTATATTGCCTATTTCTTTGTAAGTATTTCCAAGGTCATTGTGTGTCGCTGGTATTTTGTTATCAATTTTCAATGACTTTTTGAATTCAGCGACAGCTTCATTATAAAGTTTTTTATCGCGATAGGCGATGCCAAGATTGTTGTAATAGTTATGATTGAAAGGATTACGATTGATTGCCTTCTTATACTGTTCGATGGCTGATTCTAAAAGTTGTTTATCTTTATATACGTTACCGAGATTATTATATGCCTCGGCATAATAGGGATTGTATTTAATTGCCTCCAGATATTCTCTGATAGCGTCATCTATCAATCCTTTTCTATCGTACGCATTCCCGAGGTTATAATGCGCTTCTGTGTCTTTTGGGTTGATTTCCAGCGTCCGTTTGTACTCCAGTTCGGCGTAATCATTGAAGCCCTTTGTACTGTAAACTACGCCAAGATTGTGATGGGCGCGTGCGCTGTTGGGTTCGCGATGGAAGGTTGAAGTCCATAAGGAGTACTCATCCCGCCATTCCCCATTTCGACAAACGCTCAGAATACTTAATAAGATAAATAGAATACCACCGCATACTGTCGTAGTACTTAAATTTTTAAAGTAATTTTCTGTAAGAATACCGATAGCCACAAAAAAACCGATGGTTGGTAAATATAGGTATCGTTCAGCCATAATATTCCCTACGGGAATAATGTTTGAGACAGGTAGTAGGGCGATGAAAAAAAATATTGTAAAAAAGCGGTATTGGTTGTTTCCTTTACATAGTCTTATTATGAGGATAACGATGGTGATTATAAGCAAAATTGAAATTATGAAAGCGGTGATTCCTTCGGTTAAAGGGGGAACTACATAATCTGCGTTAAGATTGAAGGGTAGAAATAGAAGCTTTATATAATAAGCAAAAACTTTAAGCATAACAAATAAGCCTTGCTGGGGTTGATCTAGCCTTACATACACATTTCTGAAAATTCCAAATTGAATGATTAGGTAAACACATGTGATGAGAAAATATCCGATATATATGCCTTTTATTCTTTTTAAAATTGTTTGCAAAGTCGTACCGGGCGAAGAATAAAAAATATTTAATAATATTAAAATCGGCAGTAAGGTAATTGCTATTTCCTTTGAGAAGAGGGCAAACAGATAAGAAACCAGGGACGCTGCGTAATAAATAATGAATTTGTTTTTGCCTAAAATTCTATTGTCTGATTTTAGAAACAATATAAAGGCAGTTATGGAAAAGAAAACGGCAAGAAGGTCCTCCCGATAGCTTATAGAATTTACCGTTTCAGTTAGAACTGGGTGTGTTGTGAATAAAAGTGCTGAAATTAGTGCTATCTTGCCAGATTTGGTAATTTGTTTGATAAGTACATAAAGTAACAATGTATTTGCTAGTTGAAGAAAGATATTTGTAAGATGAAAGCCTGTGGATTTGGTACCCCAGATAAAATAATCTATAAAGTAAGTTAGAGTAACAACAGGACGGTAACTTAACTCGCCGGAGAGTATAAAATAGTTAAATGAGAAAATTTTATGAAAATTATTCCAGCTTTTAATCAGGCTATTATTTACAATGGTTACCGAGTCATCATAAACAAAGCCGTTATTCATTGAGTTAGAAAAAACAATAATAGATATTGAAGATAAAATAATGTATGGAGTTATATTTTTCAGATGTATAGCCATGTTTGGATTTTTAGGAACATAAAATATGCTTATCTGTTTTATTTAAATTGTACATAAAGGGCTATTTTTACTCTGAGGAAAGTTTCTTGATAATATCCTTCATCTGATTTACCTGTTTGTGATTAGGGTTTATTTGCAGTGCCTCCCTGATATGTATCAACGCCTTCTCTTTTTCATTGAAATGGTTTAAATATAAAATTCCAAGACTAAGATGAACGTCCGCATTCCTTGGGTCTAGTTTATACGCCTCCAGAAGTTTACTATATGCCTTGTCCATTTGACCTGTCTTATAATAAACGACGGCTATATTATAATGAGCAAGGGCAGAGTTTTTCCTAATTTTTATGGCTTTTTCAAATTCAGAGAGTGCTTCATCAAATCTTGTTTGATCAATAAAGACACTTCCCAAGTTAATATGTGCTTCAGCATTGTATGGGTTAAGCTTTAATGCTTCTACAAAGTTTTTAACTGCTTCATCTAACTTACCCTTTCTTTTATAAAGAAGGCCAAGATTGTTAAATGCCGATGGATTTTTATCGCTGAATTGGATGGACAGAATTAATTCCTCAATTGCTTTGTCATTAAGCCCCTTCATTGCGTATGCAGCACCCAGATTACTATGAGCTCTGGACTGACTGAATCGTATTTTGATTGATTCCTGAAATGCCTGTATGGCTTCGTCTAGCAAACCTATATTATAATAATAGTACCCAACATCATTATACATCCTGAAACTGTTTGGCGAACGACGTATTGTTTCCATACCAAATGTATGTTCATTTAACCATATCCTGTTTCTGTTTAATGAAATGAATGAAAACAAGGATATTATAATGGTTAGCAATATTATTATTATGGGCGGTATCACAGTATAACTGTTTTTGGGATAATAAGGCAAATTGGTATTTTCTAATTTGTACGAATAGATATTGGTTTTGGCAGGTATGGAAGGGTGGTTACAAATCCGTTTATTGAGTAGTGTCTGATTGAATATTGAACCAACTAAAATTACAAATCCGATGCCCGGTACATAGAGATATCTTTCTGCCATTATGTTGTTGATAGGTACGATATTTAGTACTGGTAGAAGCGTTATTATAAACCATAAGGTTGAAAATGCCCATATCCTCGATATTTTAAATTGTTTTATTGATACGATGGCAATGATAATTAAAAGTAGAACGCTTATGATAAAGGCAGTATCAGGTGAATATGTAAGTGGAACAATGTAATCTGCGTTTAATGGTGTTGGAATAAATAGAAGCTTGAAATAATAACCCAGCACCTTGAACATCATGAGAAAGTTAACGTAAATACTATTACCGGGGTACTGGACAGATTCACCCAGATTATGGAGTAAATAGAATCTTAAAAACAGGTAAAAGATACTAACGACAATATAACCTGTGTAATGTGTTGCGAACCTCTTTGTGAAGCCGTGAGGCTTTGATAAGAATTTCTTCATGAAGATGTATTCATATATGAAAATCAATAGTGGAAGTGTGATTGACATTTCTTTGGATAACAAGGCAAAAAAATATGCAGATAATGAAAAAGAATAAAGGATAATGGAGTAAATCCTTTTATTGCTTCTATCAAATCTGATAAATAGCAGGAATGTAGCGAGCATGAATGTGGCTGATAAGAGGTCTTCGCGGTAGCTTATTGCGTTTACAGTTTCTGTAAATACAGGGTGTATTGAGAATATCAAGGAAGAAATAAATGCAGTTAGCGTATTATTAACTAGGCGGCGCGCAAGGGAGTAAACTAAAAAAATGTTAATGGTATGAATTAAGATATTGGTTAGATGAAATCCCCAGGGTTTCGTCTCCCATAGCGTATAATCAACGAAGTAAGAGAAAGTAACAACAGGACGATAGGTTAATTCGTTTGAGATGGCAAAATATTTTTGATTAAAGAGTGCAGAAAAGTACCTCCACTCTCTGATAAAATGATTGTTTGCTACCGTTAGATAATCATCGTATACAAATGTATTCTCTAAAGAATTCAGGTAGACCAGTACTGGGATGAAGGCAATAATCGAAAATAATATTGAATATGTTTTCTTACTCAATGTCTTTGAATCTTAAATATGGAGACAGGAATTATAATTACCAAACTTGTTATGGAAATAATCATACCAATTGAAAAAGATTTCGGTTCATAAATAAACTCAACAAGATGTTCACCCTTTTCAAGGAAGACAGACCGCAATACGTAGTTAGTCTTGTATACGCGGTTTTTCCCCTTATCAATGTACACATTCCAACCTGGATAAAATGTATCCCCGAGGACAAGATAACCATCTTCGAACATGTTAACCTTTACTTTAACTCTATTTGGTGAGTATTCAAGAATGGTGGGTAGAGGTTCCTGTTCTATATTTTCTTGATTAGCATTTTGTGTGAGTTTAGACGGTTCTTCAAGGATGGCGTATTTTAGCGGGTCAAATTCTTTATTAGCCAGTTCTTTAAATATGGCATCTCTTCCATTTAGTGTTTTAGCGCTGTGAACAATAAAAGCGCGTGGAAGCGCCAGTGTATTCTGGAATAGGGCATATTTTGAATTATTGAAGATATGTTTGATAGTTGGATGTTCTATTCTGACATTGGAAGGCAGAAGTATATACTTTAGATTCAGCATATCAGTCAGTTTGGAAAATTGTGTAACTTCAACATAGATATTAGGTTCATCTATTTGTTTTTTGTTGCACAATTGAATGAATTCAGAATACTCTTTAATAATATTAGCATCGTATCCACCCACGTTAGAAATATCATGTACCATGCCCTGATTCAGTTCAAAATTACCATGTGTTGTTATGCGAGGCGGTTCAGAATCATTTTTTAATACATTAACCAAATCCTTGTCCCAGAAGCACAGTCTGGAATCGAATGTAACCATGTATTGATTTCCAAAAAACCACAGGTCCCAGAATATTAGTGCAATTGTTAGCGGTATTATGAACTTTTTCTTCAATACGCCGTTAAACCACACGCTTAAAATGAGCAAGCTTAGTATTGCGAGAATAATAAATTTGATTGCATTATTTGTCGCTATGGCGAACGTTGTAATCAAAAAACCCTTATCTTTAAGGTCGGGTAAAATTGTGTAACGATCTCCTAATAAATAAACTTTTCTAATAATGTTGTACCAGCTTCCATATCCTGCCTTGAACAGAAAGAATACCAGAAGAAACAGCCCGATTGCTGAAATGATACCTATAGTTATATAGAAAAAAATTGATTTGTTCTTTTTGATAAATGAGTTATTTAGTAAATACTCTGCTCCGATACCTGAAAGAACAGACAGGGAAAAAGCCACAATAAATATAAATTTTGAATTTCCTCTGAAGAGGTTAAAGCCCGGTACAAAGTGGTAGAGAAATTTGAAAAGCGGTGTAAATCTGCCAAGAGCCAATATGGTTGTAATCAGCGCTATAATTAGAAATGTCTTTGTAAATTTATTTCTAAAATAAAATGAAGCAAGTCCACATAACATTAATGGGAGTATTCCTATATATAAAGACATTTCCCAGAGGTAATACCTTCCCCAATAAGGTGCCCTTAATGAGTCTCCAAAGAATTCTGGAATAATAAGCGTTAAAAAATTCTCTGGTGCAAATGAAAATTGTCCTACCCATTCATAAGAAAGTGCCTGCCTAACAGAATGCTTAACCATTTCAAATGCCGGCAATAATTGGATGGAGGATAATAATATCCCTACTGTATAAATAATGAAAAAACCCGCCGTTTGATAACCGGCGTATTTCCAGTTTCCATGTGTTATGACCCCTTGGACAATACGTATAACGAAGTATATAACCACAGCAATTGCCGTGTAAAAAAAGTATTGAGGATGACCAGCTAGTATATTAAAAGCTACTGTAATTCCGCCAAAGATTGCGTATGAGAAGTTTCTATTACGTATAAAAAGTTCTGAAAATAGAAGAATAAGAGGGAGCCATATCATAGTACATAAATTTGGGAGATGTCCCGGATAGATATGGAATATCTGCGGTGCGCAAAACATAAATATAATTGATGCAATTACACAACTAGGTCGTGATAGTCTATTTATACCAATAGACTTTACTGCATTTTCATTTATTTGATTTGTTCCACTCAAGTTGATGTACCTGAGATACAAATATGTAAATACGCCAGATAAAAAGACGTGCAGTATAATGCTATAATTTATAGCTACATAAGTGGGCAATATGAGATATATCAAATTAAGTGGATAAAATAAGGCAGATTGCAGACCACCTACAAATGGCGTTCCTCCATAAATATAAGGATTCCAGAGAGGTAATGTGCCTTTTGCTAATGTGTTAAAGCCAAAGTATCTCCAGTAAAATAGCTGGTGACGAGTATCTGTGTTCTGGTCACTGAGAACACTATAATCAGTTGGAATGACAACATTGTGAAAATATGCCAGTGTGAGTAGGAATAAGGTTAGTATCGCAAACCAATCGTATTTAGACCATGTCTCATATTGGTTTGCATTTAAATATGGAGTGGGGTAAATATGTTTATTTTTACTTTCTGACACTGTATTATATCAACGCACTAAATAAGCTTTTATTGAATGAGTTAAAATGAATATGTGGTTTTTTGATAATTTTAGTTAAGTATGTCTTACTGTTTGTTAAAGTTAAAAGTTCGTCGGTTTCCGTTAAATCACTATGTTTAAAGGATTAAAGGAAATTTTAACTAACGTTATAGTTTATCCATTTAGCAATACATTTCAAAACAAAAAATGCAAAACAAAAGTGTACGTATATTGATATTTTTGTGTATCGTAGTTATTGGTTGTTATGCAACCATTGCACAGGTCATATTAGTTCGTGAGTTTCTGAATATCTTTTACGGCAATGAATTATGTCTGGGTATTGTATTCGGTGCATGGTTTTCAGGTATTGCAATTGGCGCATTTGCGGGACTAAAGGTTGAACGTATTTCCAGATATGCAATTATTGTTTTTGGGATTTCATTGCTGGCTATGTGTATTGTCTTACCTGTTCAGATTATTTCTATTCGTTGTATTCGTGGTATTTTAAATGTTGGCGTAGGTGAATATATTTCTTTTTTACCTCTACTGTTCACATCCTTCGGACTTATACTGCCATTCAGCTTTATCATAGGTTTTATATTCCCTTTTTCATCAAAAGTTATCCAGGGTGCTACAAGCGATATCGCATCGGATATCGGGTCGGTTTTCATTATAGAATCAATAGGCAGTCTCATTGGCGGCATTGTGTTCTCATTCTTTCTGGTCACAAGACTTCATCCGTTCAAGGTCTTAATACTATTGAATGCAAGCCTCTCTTTTCTTTTATTCTTTTTATTCATTTGTTCCGATGACAGCGAAAATAAGAGGACAAAAAAAGTATTAAAATTTATTTCGCTGGCTTTTACTTTGTCTATGATAATAGTTTGGTTCTCACCAGTTCCCGATAAGATTGAGACCTTGTCTGCTAAAATACGGTGGAAGACATTAAATCCAAATATTGAATTGGTAAAGTCAGTTGATTCAAAGTACCAGCATATTGATATCGGCAGGCATAGCGGGCAATATAGCATTTATCTTAATGGACAATATGCGGCATCTTTCCCTAATGAGTATGAATATGCGCAGGTTGCTCACCTTGTAATGACACAGCATCCATCCCCGAAACATGTGCTTTTGCTTGGTTGTGGACTTGGAGGACTTATTTCGGAAATGCTTCTTTACCCGATTGAAACGCTGGATTACGTGGAACTAGACCAGAAGCTATTACCCGCAGTGGAAGAACATCTATCCGCTTCTGATAAACGTGCGCTTTCCGATAGGCGCATAACGATATTTAATCAGGACGGTCGTTACTATATTAAAAACACATCGAAAAAGAACTACTATGATATTGTATTGATAAGCATACCCGACCCATCAACAGCATTTCTCAATCGCTTTTATACAGTTGATTTTTTCAAAGAAGTACGGGATATTTTGAAACATGATGGTGTTTTTGCTACCTCAGTCAGCTCGGCAGTTACGTATATTGGTAAAGAGGTTGGGAGTTACACCGGGTCGTTATATTGCACTCTTCACAATACCTTCAAAGATGTCCTTGTTACGCCGGGACAGACCAACTTTTATTTTGCGTGTAACAGTGATGGGATTATTACCCTTGATATAAAGACTCTTACGGAACGGTACATGTCCAAAAAAATAAGCTCCGATTATTTTACTGAATATATTTTCTATACTTTACTGCAACCAGAACAGGTGAAGTTTATAGAGGCACAACTGAGCAAAAGAAAGGACTTGATACTAAATACTGACGTTAAACCTGTAACTTATTTTTTAAATCTTACATTATGGACAGCCCTTACAGGAAGTAATATGCATGAATTGTTTCTGAGACTGAACAAAACTGGGTTGAAATCATTTCTCATCCCTGTAATAGTTGCATTGATAGGAAGAATAATTTATATAGTTCTTAAACGTTCAAAGGGCGCTGATTTTTATAATACCAGACATCTCAGAATAAACTGTTTGATTGTTCTGGCAACAACTGGGTTTACTTGTATTGCAATCGAAATTTTACTCATGTATGCCTTTCAGAATATTTATGGTTACATCTACGAGAAAATGGGAATAATTGTAGCTATATTTATGGTTGGTCTGGCGCTTGGCGGTTATATTGCGAATTCAATCATCCAGAAAGGCGGCATTCTTTGTTTAAAAGATAAAATTCCTTTCTGTATCAATAACCGTAGTTCCATATCGAACAAGGAATCAAAAATATTGTTATATAATTCAGATACAAAATGGATAAGTATCCTCATGATAATTGAGGGGATCATTATATTTTATGCGTTAATTATACCTTTTATTGTCCATGTGCTATCTTTTTATTCGGTCATGGCTGAGGTCGGATTGATTATTTTAATAGGTATTGCGGGCATACTTACCGGTCTGGAATTCCCACTAGTGAATAAAATATTTATGCAAAGTTGTAATAATATTACAATCTCATCGGGGCTTACTGACAGCGCTGACCACATAGGCGCCTTTTCCGGAGCTATATTAACCGGCGTAATTTTTTTACCGCTTCTTGGTATATCAGGAACATGCCTGATTCTGACCGTAATCAATATATCAAGCCTTATCCTGATAACCTTTTCGGCATTGAGTTTAAAAAAGCCTAATTAGTAGTGTTGATCTGTCTTGTCTGTTAAGTTTTGGGATTTACTTGAGAAGACTCGGGTGGATATACAATGTTTTTCCCGTTTACCACAGCCCATGGTGTAAGATGATGAGTTTGTCTGGTTCCCGTGCCCATGATATGTTCGACCATAATCCCCCTAACAGACAACGCATCAGCAATAAGAGAGCGATGGCACCGCCATGGCAATGCCTCTGCGCACATTAATGTAATCTGCTCATCTCTTGCAATTTCAATCAAGTTCAACAAATTCTTTTCGAATTCCGGTGTTTGCATATAATCTGCAAAACCCCTGAATGATAAATTTCGCCAGCCTGTATTTAGCGAATCAGGATGCGGACGTCGCAATCCGCCAAGACCGCCCACGTACGTATATCTTATGCCTGCAGTATTCAGACTATCTGGGAGTGTATCTTTGTTAAATTGTGGATTCTTTCTTGAGCGAGGCACGGTGCGGACGTCAAACAGGTGTTTTACGCCATGAGTTTGTAGAAGATTAATAAAGGCGTCAAGTATATGCGTTGAATGTCCGATTGTTAGTATCGTGTTTGTTGTCTCTAATGATGATGTTTTCATAAGAGATATTTTTACCCGTTTGTACGTTGCGCAAGCAATAGACAAATCATAAAATTCATATTATAAAATAGCGATAAAATTGTTGTAATAGTTTAGTTTATGTACTACCGTGTTTAAACTTTCGAATAACCACATAGGGGTATTATATTAATAGAAAAATATTGTTATTTGCCATACGTTAAGCTCCGATTGGAGCGGCATATATTAAATATGCTATATCTAAATGTAAATTACAAATGTGAATGTAGAGACAGGTTTTAAACCTGTCTCTACACCTTTCAGGAGGAACAATTATTTATACCGAAGATAAATATATTTCACGCAGGGATTTTATAAGACATCCCACCCTTGGCGCCGTAGGATTTGGATTAGGATTCTATTTGCACTATAACCTGCCTGAAGTCTAAGTGCGATATTGTTACCGCCTGTGATATTGTCATGGAGTGCCTCTTGCCAACAGGCAATATTTTGGAAACCACCATTATTGGAATATAGCGCTTTTTGTCCATTGGCAGTATTAAAATTACTTAGTATGTTGGAATAGAGCGCCCAGCCTCCATTTGTAGTATTCTCTACAACACCCGTGGTGTTTGAAGAAAGCGCACCCACCCCAACCCCTCCCAGGGAGTGGGAGAGGTAAGGTGAGGGAGTTGCAGGCAGTAATATGATTACTGCAATTCATGAAATAATTTAATCTACATTGTTACCATGCCTTGGATGTCTGGGATGATCGGGACGTTTGGGCATTGCTAACTTATTAACATTCGATATTACCGGAGGAGGACCCATGTATTCAACATGCGTATCTGGCGATATTACTGCTTTTTCCATTTTCGACCTTATTACCGGAGGACCCGTGTCGTCTGTTTTAAAGCCATATATGATAAAATCAAACGGACCACTACTTGAACCGCCCTGAAGCTCCCTTACGAGTATCCTTTGTGTGTCCTTGCTTATCACGTATAGGCCCTTGCAGTCAACCATTGGCGTAAGGTGCACGGTGAGACCTTCAGGACTTGTGACAAGGCCAAAATGTTCTGGCAAAAGTATTTCCGCACTGCCATTTGATAGCGTTTCAGAACCCCTGTAGTACGTGCTGGCATCGCTTCCCACAAGAGATTTGTAAACAATCTCTTCTGATGAATTGTTAGGGTGACGCATAATAAGACAATATACACCATTATAAACCTCCAGGTCTGCTTCAACACCAGCTTTTCCCTCACTGTAAATACCGTAAAGACCTTTTGCATACACACCAGCCCAAGAACCTATTCCGTATATGCCGCAATTGCCACCACGTCCCAATACGCCGATACTATTACTATTGGGATGTGCGAGTGACGCTCCGTAGACGCCGACACCATCACCATCAAGACAATATGATCTTATGCCATAATTATAACCAAATGCTTGCACACCGGTTGTATACGTCCCATTTAAGGGAGCATTTGCATGAATAGCTGTACCATTCATCCCAAAAGAAGAAGAAAGAATGCCTAAACCCGCATTTGCATTTTCAGGGATGCTTTCTGCACCAAAAGCGGGGGCTGTATTACAACTCCATGAAAAATTGCCATATGTGCTGGAGTTACTGTTTTCAATGTCGTCCTCGTCACAAGTATGTGAGGATAGGTGATTCCTGAAAGCCCCGTTTTCTCCTCCGATGTCAGCCTGAAAATCACCGGTATTTGCAGCGAGGGTGCCGTTTGTTGAGACATTTCCACCAGCTGATACATTGGTGGTAAAGTTACCGCTGTTGAATTGTCCATTATTCGCTGATATAGAACCAGCTACTGTGAAACCACCTGTTACACTGAGATCACCTGTAATTGTTCCGCCTGATAAACCATCTACGGATGTTGTTGGTTCACCTTGAGGCCCTTGAAGTCCCTGCGGTCCTGTTTCACCTTGCAATCCTTGTAAGCCTTGCTCACCCTGAGGTCCTTGTGGTCCTGTTAGACCCTGTTCACCCTGCGGTCCTGCTGGTCCAATAGGCCCCTGTGGTCCTTGCAGTCCCGTAGGGTCGCCAACCCACTTGCCTGTGCTGTCAATCACCGTAATTCCATTTATTCCTAAATTTCCTGCCACAACCAGCTTTGCGTTGGGCGTTGTTGTTCCAATGCCGACGTTGCCCGAGGAGAAATCCCCGTAGATCAGGGTAGTGCTCGAACCATTGGCTATGTAAAGCTTATTTGATCCCGTCTCATAATACCCTGCCTGATAACCAAGGAATACGTTGTTGGAACCGGACGCATCATAACCAGCCCGGTATCCAATGGCAGTGTTATTGGAGCCACCGTTGTTGTAATAGAGCGCCTCGCGTCCATTGGCAGTGTTAAAGGAGCCCGTGGCGTTGAATTTGAGCGCGCTGACGCCATTGGCAGTGTTATCGTTGCCCGTGGTGTTGTTAACGAGCGCCTCGCGTCCATTGGCAGTGTTAAAGGAGCCCATGGTGTTGTTAAAGAGCGCGCCGGAGCCATTGGCAGTGTTATAAAATCCCGTGGTGTTGCGAGAGAGCGCGCTGACGCCATTGGCAACGTTGCCGAAACCTTCGATATTGGAATAGAGCGCGTGATATCCATTGGCAGTGTTATAGATGCCTGAGGTGTTGGAATAGAGCGCGCGATATCCATTGGCAACGTTGCCGAAACCTTCGATATTGGAATACAGCGCCCGGTATCCGTAGGCGGTGTTCGAGATGCCCCTGGTAGTCGTCCCGCCGGCGCCCACTCCTAGGAAGGTGTTGGTATCGCTATATGCATTTGTTTTAAATTTATTGCCAGATATTGTTATAGTGCCAGTAGATGAAATAGAAGAAGCTGTCATGGAACCTGAACTATCTACGACAAAATTTCCGCTTGCTACCGACATCGTGCCGGTGGTGCTGATGCTAATGTCTGATGCCAGGTCGGCTCCAATAATCGCACCGTCCGCAATTGAGGCGCTGTTGACTGAGTTTGTGCTGGATGACGACGTTATGCCTGTTAACCCAGAACCGTTGCCGGAAAAATAGGTTGCCGTAACCGTGCCTATTACGTGCAGGGTGGTTGAGGGCGTCGTTGTGCCGATGCCTACGTTGCCAGCGTCAGTTATTATTAGTCTCGGAGTATCATTTGCAGTGCGGTCAAATATACCAAAATCATCAAACCATGGCCCTATCATATAACTCCTTGCATATGTTCCTATTCTGTTAAGCTCCAAATATCCATCAGTGTCACCTTGGATTACAAGCTTTACACTTGGTGTCGTTGTACCGATGCCGACCTTGCCCGAGGAGTCTACGGTCATACGTACCGATCCAGCGTCAGCGTCATAGATAAGGAATTTTCCGACGCCGACCGCGTTGGCGCTGCCCGATGAAAGCAACATATATTGCCTGCCGCTGGTGGAAGTGTTTTGAACCTCTACGCCGGTGGCGTCGGTGGACGCGCTCGACACGTGCAAATGCGTCGCCGGTGCCGTCGTCCCGATGCCGACGTTGCCGGTGGTCTTGTTGTAGAAAATATTTGCACCCGCTGCGCTGCCGCTGTCATTGTACACAACTTGCTTATCGCTGCCTGCTATAGGTCCCGGCGGTCCCTGAGGTCCTGTAGTCCCAGTAGGTCCAGTAGGTCCTGTAGCCCCAGTAGGTCCAGTAGGTCCAGTAGCCCCTGTAGGTCCTGTAGCTCCTGTAGCACCAGTATCTCCTATGGGACCCTGTGGTCCTTGCAATCCTGTAGGGTCTCCAACCCACTTACCTGTGCTGTCAATTACTGTCATTCCATTTATTCCGAAATTTCCTGCCACAACTAGCTTTGCGTTTGGTGTAGATGTACCAATACCAACATAGCCGGTGATTATATCGTAGAAGACATTAGCGCCTGTTGCGCTGCCGTTATTGTTATATACAAATTGCTTATCACTGCCTGCTACAGGTCCCGGTGGTCCCTGAAGACCAGTATCGCCGGTATCACCCTGCTGCCCCTGCAAACCCTGTACGCCCTGGTCGCCTTGCAGGCCTTGTATTCCCTGCAGCCCCATCGGACCTATTGGCCCTGTCGGACCTTGTGGACCTTCTGCGCCTGTTGCACCTGTTGCGCCATCTGCACCTGTTGCGCCATCTGCACCTGCTGTACCTTGCTGCCCCTGCTCACCTTTTTGTGCAATGATTGTCCAGTCATCGCCTTCTGAAGGGGATACATTGGCGTTGTCTCTTTTGGCTATCCATGAAGAACCGTTATAGCTTACTGCATCGTCTGTAATATAATTTACACTAGTATTCCAAGTGCCTTTCCAGTTAAGCCCCTCGGGACCCTGTGGTCCGGTTTGTCCCTGTGGTCCTATGGGGCCCAGAGGTCCTTCAGGTCCTTGCAGTCCCGTTTCACCCTGTAGACCTTGTGGTCCTGTTAATCCAATAGGTCCCTGCTCGCCCTGCGGGCCTTGAGGTCCTTCAGGTCCAGAAGGTCCCAGCGGACCTGTTGGAAAGTCTGCAAATGATATAATATTATAAGATGGTTGTAACGGATAGTATCGCTTTATGTTGTTAATAACAGTGAAGGTAATCTGACCAAGACCCACTTCAATAGGGGTATTAAAAGAAACTTTTACACCAAAACTGTCTCCTGCTGGAAATGGTTTGCTTGCGCCTCTATATGTTATTGTTACCTGCCTGTTACTCTGTGAAAGGCTGACATCAAAATCGTCAGCTATCAGTGTAGATGAGTTAACTATGACGTCGCTCTCCAGCGCAAAATCCGCACCTGATTCTGAGTCAAATGTGAATTGAAAGAAATCGCCTGAAATAATATTTTCTACAGAGGTAGGGTTTTCATTGGAGACGTTCAAGAATACTGATGTGTTCTCACCGATTGAGAATATGGCAGGAGAAACATCTGGTACAGGGTTTATTTCCTTTTTACCAGAATCTGCCAAAGAAGAACCGGTGATAAAAAATACTGCAACAATACTCAGCAATATGCTCAACACAGACTTAGAAGTTTTCATAAATTTTCCTCCTTTTCTAAGTTTTAGGAAGTTGTATATATAAGGCATGCTTGTAATGGTTTGATAAGCTGCACAATATGTTTGTTATGTCATGTATTTATATTATTCCTAATTAAATGGAATTAAACAATTTATTATTTATAATGCATTTGTAAGTACTGAATATCTTGATATTTGTCAAGGAAATAATTCCCCAAACAGGGGCTTTGTATGTCTATCCTGATACTTATACATCCAAAAATCCCTCCGATATTTCGATATACTCAATACAGGAAAGTCCACGGGTTTTCAAGGCTTCCTAGCGATTTCCTTGCATTTTTACTCCCTATTTTGAACCCTTATTTCGATTAACTCTATAAATTGTTATATACCACACTATCCTGCTATTTCTCAGGATTTTTATTGATTTTTTACCTTTTTTCAGTAGACACTAATTATGTATGATTGAACATATGTATGTTTTTATAACAGTTTGCCGATGTGTATATACTGACGTAAAATCTTGAAGAACAGAAATTATAAAAAGGTTCAAGAGAAAGGATTGCAAGCTACAACTATTTGTTGTTTTCATAGGAATGTCCTTAAAACATTTTATGGATATTTAATGCCTAGTTTTACTGTTTGTCTCTCTTTCCGCTACTTCGTTAGCCAAGCTTGTATAATCTGCAGCGCCTGTACTATCAGGTGCATATAGTGTTATCGGCTTCCCAGAAACCGGACATTCTGCAAGGCGTGTGTTTTCTCTAATTATAGTATTAAAAACCTTTTCTTTAAAGCGTTCTTTAATTTGATTATATACCTCGTTGCTGAGGTTGGTTCTGCCGTCGAACCGACATGCGATGATGCCTGTCACTTCAAGGTTGTGATTCAATCTTTCTCTGACTACCTGTACTGTGTTCATCAGTGTAACGAGACCATTTAGTGCCAGCACTTTTGTTTCCAAAGGAACAAATACTTCTTTTACAAAGGTCAAGGCATTAATGGTAATTAATCCCAGCGATGGGGGACAATCGAGCAAAACATAGTCATAGTTATCCGCCACAAGCGATAAACGTTTTTTCAGGATAAGGTCTCGTCCTTTTTCATGTGCCAGAATTCTTTCAACTCCAGCCAGAGCTATATTTGAAGGTGCAATAGCCATGTTTTCAATACATGTTTTGGCTAGAATTTCTTCAAAATATACTTCTTCAAGGAATATATTATACATAGAGCGTTCGAGGTTGTGAATGTCAATGCCTAACCATGAACTAAGGTTGCCTTGCGGGTCCAAATCAACAAGGAGTACTTTTTTACCCATTTGAGCGAGGCAGGCGCCCAAGTTCACTGTTGTTGTTGTTTTAGCAACACCGCCTTTTTGATTTGTTAATGCAATACTTCGCATGTGTTTTTATTTAACTAGAATTATTTAGGAATTATTTCATATGTTTTTCAAATGACTCAACATCTTTGCTATTACCAACAACAATAAGTATATCTCCTTCTTGAATTTTATAATCAGAAGTCGGCAGAATTTTTACCTCTTTCTCTACAGCTTCACCACCCTTTTCTCCTGTTACTATAATCTTCCTTTTTACAATCAACGCATTGATTCCAAACTTTGTTTTCAGATCTAATTCATTGATTGTATATCCAATGCAATCGCTCTTTGCCTCAATCTCTGACAGGGTATAATCCGCGCCCAATTCGATGTATTCAACTACACCAGGGGAAAGAATACTATTTGCCACACGAATGCCCATATCTTCTTCAGGGAAAACTATACGTGTTGCACCTACCATTTTTAATATCTGTGCGTGAAGCTGGGTGCAAGCCCTTGAGACTATTTCCTTTATGTTTAGTTTTTTTAGCAGTGCGGTAGTTAATATACTCGATTCTATATCCTCGCCCATACATACCACTGCGACATCAACGGCTCTTATACCACATGCTATAAGAGCCTCCTCGTCACTGCTATCTATTTGTATTGCCTTTGTTACAAAACCACTAACCTTATTCACTAGTTCCGGGTTACTATCAACTGCTATTACAGGAACGCCCTTTCTAGCTAGTGTTTCAGCCACCTTGCAACCAAATCTTCCGAGCCCTATTACAGCAAATTGTCTCATAAAATATATTACTCTTGTCTGTTATTTAAGATAGGTATAATTATTTTGTAGATATGTATTTATCAAAGTTAAAGAATTATAGAATAAATTTTAAATTTCAAGTCGTACTCAACAAATTTTAAAAATAACAAAATTAATATAAATAAGCAAAATAAAACTGTTATCCAACAAGCATTACACCTTCTGGATATTTGACCGGGACTATCTTACGTTTGCCTTTTATGGAATATCCTATTGCTAATGGGCCTACTCTGCCAATAAGCATTGTTATACAAATAACAAGCTTCCCGGCTGTGCTTAATGAGGATGTGATGCCAGTTGATAACCCTACCGTTCCAAAGGCAGAAACGGACTCAAATACTATTTCCATAAAAGATGCATTTTCTGTAAATGATAGTATTAAAACAGCTAACATTATTAATAATATTGAACTAACGCATATAGCAATTGCTTTGTCTTTTGTTATCGAAGGTATCCGTCTGTTAAATAATATTACTTCATCCTTCATAGAGATAACCGAAACGATGCACGAAATTAATAATCCGAAGGTTGTTGTCTTAACTCCACCCCCTGTACCGCCGGGTGATGCGCCTATGTACATTAGTATAATCATGGTGGTTAATCCTAGGGTTTTCATTGTTCCCAAATCTGATGTATTAAAACCTGTAGTAGTTGAGGCTGAAATGGCATGAAATATTGATGATAAAAACCTATCTTTAGGAGCTAGCGACGGAGCATTCCATTCTGAAACATATATTAGAAATATTCCTGTTACGATTAGTATAGGAAGTACAGTCAATACGAGTTTGGTATGTGTGAGCATTCTTTTTGGCAAATCTGTTTCGTGTATTTTCCCAAATATTGAATAGTAGATATCATAAATTACAATGAATCCAACACTGCCTCCAATGCAAAGGATATTTACAACTGTGTTTACAACTATGCTGTCGTGATATGCACTTAAATTATTTGGGAATAAACTGAAACCTGCGGTACAAAAGGCAGAAATAGAATGGAATGTCCCCAGATAAATTGCCCGACCTACCGAAAATTCATTCATCCAGTAAAGACTTAAGCATATAGCCCCCAAAAATTCAAAGATAAAGGTGATGAATATAACAATTTTGCTGAATCGTATAACATCCTTGTAAGGCGGGGAACCAACAGATTCTTCCAATATTAATTTTCCACCTAAAGACAATCTTACGCCAAGCCCAAACATTACCAGAACAATGAATATCATATAACCCAGTCCTCCAATCTGGATTAATACAAGGATAATAATCTGTCCGAATGTGGAATAAAAAGTGCTTATATCCACTACAGAAAGTCCTGTAGTTGAAATGGCTGATGTTGCTATAAACATTGCATCAATAAATGGTTGCGAGTTTCCACTGGCAGAGGCTACAGGAAGCGTCAATAAATAAGAACATAACAAAATGATAGAAATAAAGCCGAAGAGCAATAGTCTGTGAGGAACTAAAGTTGAGTAGAACATTTATAAATGTGCTCCAATAATTGATTCATGGATGCATTGCAAAAATCGTTGACTCAAATTTACATGTCTGATATATTCTATCAAAACGATTCATATGATACTTGTACACAAAACAAATTACAAGACGTCTCAATAAAATATATTACATTTGAAAGTATAGTTCCTTATGGAAAGAATAAAGCAGGAAAACACGGTAAGGGAAGTAGTTGAAAAATATCCAATAACACGCAGTGTCTTCGAAACCTACGGTATTATGTGCGGCGGTAATATCCTCCCCGATAAACCCCTTTCTTTCTTTGCAAAGATGCATAATATCAGTCCAATCAAATTAATTAATGACCTTCAAAACATTACAGATGGGAAGATTGCCCCAAATAGTGAAGCAACGATTACTAAACCACAAACTGAACATGTTTATGAAATTTTCGTTAAGACGGCTATTATTGTAGTACTTTCTACAGGATGTTTATACGGTGCATCTCTACTAGCATACATGGCTTTAAAGAATTCACCTGCTTCTGTGTCATGGATACTTACCGAAACTCACGGTGATACACAGGTATATGGATGGGTTGGTTTGTTCATAATGGGTATTTCGTATTTTGCCTTGCCGAAATTCTGGAATTCCATTCTTTATAGTACACCGTTGGCTTATAAATCTTTTTTCTTGATGATAGTGGGTATATTTCTCACCTTTGTTTTTAAGACTATTTCATATTACACGGGTTCCTTCTTAACTAAAATCCCTGTCCTCATCGGGTGTGTCCTACAGGTCGCCTCAATTGCAATATTCATTTATGTTATTTGCAGGACGTATTTTTCCTCACAAAAAGAAAAATTTGAAATTTATGAGGGCTTTCTTATATCCAGTTATCTATGGTTTATCTTACAGGCAGCTGCTTTGGTAGTATTATACTTCCATTTCAACATAGTTAATAGCACAGAAATTCCAGAAGTTTTTAAGAATCCAATCCGTCATATACAAATCATGGGTTTTTCGTGCATGGTTATTATTGGAATTTTCACAAAGACCTTACCAATATTCCTGGGTATACAGGAGCCGGATAAGAAGATCGGTAAATATGTATTACACATCTTAAATATTTCGGTCGCTTTGAGAATCTTTTCAGGTTTTTATAGGGAGTATACAGATAACCTTTATGGCTTTTTTACTGTAATTTATTGTATTGCAGGGTTTCTGGAGACTATGGGTGTATTTTTATTCATTTATAATTTGAATTTGTTTGATTTCAAAAAAAGGGTTAAAAGTACCGTTAATTTACCTACTGGATTCAGAAAGTATATTAGGGCGGCGCTTATCTGGCTTTTTGTTTCAGAAAGTGCGTTATTAACTTACACAATCTATGAGGCGATATCAGTAGAGCGTGTTTCCCATGCAATGTTTGGCGCATACAGGCATGCAATATTTGTAGGTTTTATAAGTATGATGATTTTGGGGTGCGCTTCAAAAATGATTCCCTTAAGTAAGGGAGTCAAATTGTGCAGCACAAAATTACTTGATGTTACATTTGTCCTTATAAACGTCGGATGTGTGTTAAGGGTCATCTCTCAGCCGCTTTCGGTACATTTTTATCCTCAATTATACTCTATTATGGGATTTAGTGGTTTTATTGAGTATGCTGCAATGTTCTTATTTGGGATAAATGTCTGGACGACAATGCGGCTTGAAACAGAAGAAGAGCCAACAGAACAAATAAAAGTTGCGACTGCAAGTACAAATGTTTATCAGTTAATTAAACAATATCCACAAACTTTAGATATTCTGGTGAAGTTTGGATTTAAGCAACTTAAGAACCCCATACTCAGGAATACTTTAGCAAGAACAATCAATATGGGACAGGCAGTTCAAATAAATCCGGTTAATCTTGAAGATTTATTGAAAGAGCTGAACACTACAATAAAAACGTATGTCAAAACAAGTGTAGCATGATATTAGAAAATCTCGCGTGTCGTAATTATGTTTAAACTAATACCAGTTTAAGTTGAATGATTGCTTTTAATTTGCTTTGTTATCAATAGGAACCTCCGCAGTATATAATTTATATCTCTATATCCATTCCAGATGGTGCTTTTCCAAGACTTACATTATTGTTGATTAATTAGAAAACACTTTTTTAAGAATACTCTTTATTTGTGTCCATCCTTATATTTGTGAAATAAGCGGACAGTTACGCAATCTCAATTTTTATTGACTAAATATTTGATGTATGATAAATTACTCTCCTGTCAATGTTTTGTTTTATATGAGCCTTCCGGTGAAAATTTAGGGAAATGCCTTCAATTTATATGATTGAAGTTGCTTGAAAATGGTTGATTATGTTATTTTTCAGATTGATTAACGGAGAATAAAATGAAAGAGGATACGGCTTACTTTAAAAAACAACTTCTTGCGTTGAGAGAAAGACTAGTCGGTAAGGTAGATTCTATGCAAGGGGAGGCGTTAAAAAGGTCAAGGCAGGATGCATCGGGAGATTTATCTAACGTTCCGATTCATATGGCTGATGTAGGCACCGATAATTATGAGCGAGACCTTATGATTGAGCTCATAGAAAGCGGGGAGGACGGTCTGCGTAATATAGATACTGCCCTTGAAAAAATTGAGGAAGGCACTTTTGGCGTATGTGAGCTGTGTGCGAAAAAAATAAATAAAGAGCGACTAAAGGCAATACCATTTGCAAAGTGTTGTATAGATTGTCAGAGGAAAGAAGAGGGTGAAGCAGACTAAATAAGCCTATGAAAAGCACTGTTGCTTTTATTGCTGCCGCTGTGGGTGGGGTTTTTTGCGATGTTATTTCAAAATGGCTGGTTTTTTCAAAATTAGATGATTATAAAAGTGTAACTTTAATTCCAGGCTTTCTAAATATATTAAGAAGTAAAAATGAAGGCGTTGTTTTTGGCCTTTTACCCGGCAAAACCAACGCTTTTATTATTTTATCAATTATAGCAATTATAGCGATTTTATGTATTTTTTTCTGGTCAAATAACAAATTGTTTATAACGAATCTGGCCTTAGGGTTTCTTTTGGCGGGTGCTGTAGGGAATCTGTGGGATAGATTCCATTACAGGTATGTAAGAGATTTTATTGATATTCACATCGGTGAAAAATATCACTGGCCTACTTTTAATGTAGCGGATAGTTTGATCTGTATAGGGATATTTTTTATGATAATTACTTCATTTCCAACACATAAGACGAGTCAATCCGTTAAAAGCCCTTCATAGTCAGTTCACGGTACTTTTTCAATAAATCAAGGGTAACCTTACCCGGTTTACCGTCGCCTATTATTCTTCCATCAATCTTAACTACAGGTATTATCTCAGCTGCTGTTCCTGTTAAAAAACATTCCTCTGCGGCATATAAATCGCATTTTGTCATCAATTCTTCTTTCACCTGGATTCCTATTTGTGTTGCTAATTTCATTACTACGTTTCTGGTGATGCCAATTAGTATGCCAGCGCTTGGTGGTGGCGTTAAAAGTGTGTCGTTCTTAAAAATAAAAATATTATCGCCTGCACACTCTGCGACGTAACCGTCTTTATTGAGCATGAGTGCCTCACCTGCACCTGCATGTATAGATTCTATCTTTGCCAGAATATTGTTTAAGTAATTAAGAGATTTGATTTTAGGGTCGAGGGCTGAAAAATGATTCCTGATTGTGGTAACGGTTACAATGTCAAGGCCTCTTTCATATAGAGCTTTTGAATATAATTCGATTGTATCCGTAATAATTATGATTTGTGGGTTTGAGCATTTATTTGGATCAAGGCCTAGTTTCCCAACACCCCTTGTAACAACAAGGCGGATGTATGAATCCTTCATATTATTAGCATCCATTGTTTTCTTTATGGCATCAGCTATTTCAGATTTTGTTATAGGTATTTTGAGAGAAATAGCATTTGCTGAATCATATAGTCTGTCCAGATGTTGTTGGAGTGTAAATATCTTACCATTATAAGCACGTATTCCTTCAAATATTCCATCTCCGTATAGTAGTCCATGGTCAAAAACTGATATCTTTGCATCTTCCTCTGGAAGTATTTGACCATTTATATAAATCTTCAATCCCATTGCTTTATCTATGCTCCTTTCCTTTTATTCTTGTATACATCCGTCTACAATTCTTATTACTCTTCCAGCATGCTTGGCTATTTCTTCGTCATGGGAAACAATTATTACTGTCTGGTTCAGTGTTTTATTTAAATCCCAGATCAAATCTCTTATTTCATGGCCTGTTTTTGTATCCAAATTACCAGTTGGTTCATCGCACAATAGCAATTCGGGATTATTAATCAGCGCGCGTACAATAGCGACTCTTTGTCTTTCGCCGCCTGAAAGTTGTGAGGGTTTATGTGTTAGACGGCCACCGAGTCCGACTCTTTCTAATAAAGAAATTGCCCTGCTTGTATATTCCTTATTTATTGACCTATGGTTTCTTAATCCGCTCCCTATTAAACATGGTAACAGAACATTTTCCAACGCTGTAAAATCAGGCAGAAGATGATAAAACTGAAAAACAAATCCAAAAATACGATTTCTCACTTCAGCCTGTTTCTTTGAACTTAAGTTGGTAAGATTTATTCCCTTGTATATTACGGAACCGGAGGTAGGTGTATCCAGAATTCCCAAAATGTGTAATAATGTACTTTTCCCAGCGCCAGAAGCGCCAACAACTATTAATATTTCTCCCTTTTTTATAGATAAGTTAATTCTATGTAAGACAGGAAGTTTACACGTACCATTGGTGTATTCTTTGTATATATCTATAGCCTGTAGTAGGCTATTATTCGTCATGATTTTCGGAATAGTGTTTTAACATAAATTGTTAAAAAATGTTTATAAGTTTAAAAACTATATCATACCTATAAATACAAGTCAATTATTTATTTAGACATTCTGACCTGTTTTGATGTCTTTTCTTTTATGTTGTTTTGTATTGCTTTTTGTAGCATTTCCAAGGCTTTCAAGGAAATTGTAATATTGCTTTGTGTTGCTTTTTTGATATGTTTTGATGTACAGGTACGACATAAGTATGACATAAATTTAAAGCGTTCTGATTGCTCTTGACGTGGTAATCGCTGTTGATGTTTTCCAGCATTAATGGTATTATATCTACGTAAAATCAAACTGTAGCGTGTCGCGGGCGTTATAGGATAATATAAAATAGGTGGTAACACCTGATAAAAGGGCTGATTGTGGAAGCCGTGACCTTCTGCAATTAGCCTTTTTTGTTAAAAGGGTTAAGGAAATGGCTACAAAAACATTGAAAAAAAAGACAACGGATAAAAAAGTAAGTAATATGACAGTAAAAGAGCTTAAAAAACTTATTAAGGATACGGTTTTGGAGGTTATTGACCCTGATTATGGGCTTGAGTTAAGACCAGAGGTTGAAAAAGAGTTACTGGAATCAATGAAGTCAAAAGAAAGGATTCCAGTCGAGGACGTAGCAAAAGAGCTGGGATTGAAATGGTAATGTATAAACTTGATTTCAGCGGTCAAGGCAAAAAATGCCTTCAATTGTTAGATAGAGAGATAGGGCAAAGGATTTTTGATAAACTCAAATGGCTTATAGAGAATGTCGGTAGTGTAGAACATTTACAGCTTAAAGGCAAATATTCCGGACTTTATAAGCTAAAGGTTGGTGCTTATAGGGTGATTTACGAAATAGACCACAACAAGAAAGTTATTACCGTACACAAAATAGGACACAGACGGGATATTTATAAATAGATTAAGGGATAAGAATTTTCAGCTCTACTTGGGAAAAAATTGAAACATGAAGAAATCAAGGGAAGCCTTAATATCACAAGAAACAATAGAAAGTAAGATATTCTCTATCAGAGGTAAGAGGATGATGCTTGATAGAGACCTTGCCAGTCTTTATGGTGTTACGACAGCTAATTTAAACAAGGCTGTAAGCAGAAATATAGAACGTTTCCCTGAAGACTTTATGTTTCAATTAACGAAAGAGGAATTCAAAAACTTGATATTCCATTTTGGAACATCAAGCTGGGGTGGTACACGGAAATTGCCTCGTGCCTTTACTGAGCAAGGCGTTGCTATGCTTTCAAGTGTCCTTAAAAGTAAAAGAGCTATACAGGTAAACATTCAAATTATGAGGGCATTCATAAAACTTAGAGAATTAGCGTTAACGTATAAAGGCTTGAAACAAAAGATTGAAAATATGGAAAAGAAATATGATTATCAGTTTAAGGTTGTCTTTGACGCTATAAAGAGATTGATAGAACCGCAAGAACCAAAGGGAAAAATAGGTTTTCATGCGGACAAGAAACAGTAAAAAATATTAAGGGATAGGTTAGCTCCCGAAAAGCTGAACTCCACAACCTGCCAATTTTTTACTTCTCGTAATAATATTTAGGGATGTCTCAAAAAAAGTTACATATTAGTGTTATGTATTTTAAACCATAAAAGGTATCACGAAGATAAAAGGGTAAATCCACAATTATTTAGATGATTTGTTCTAAGAATCAACACCTTTATTTGCTAAAGTGTCAGCGCATGGGTAAAACTCAGAATAATCAATCCCTGGTGTTGCTTTGGCAAACCTGCCAGCGCACACTCCCAGAATAAGGAATAAGGTCTATTTAAAATTCTGATTTAGCCGAGATTCTTTATATAAGATAATATTATATGCTTGACATAACATATAATATATGATTATAAATAAGCACATATAATCATATATTTTTAGTTGATATTTAGCTCAGGTGAATGAATGATAAATAAAGAAATTGCTTCTCATTTAAAGACAGCGCGCAAATCGTTAGGACTAACATTAGTCGAAGCTGCGCAAAGACTCGGCTTTCCAAGCTACCAAACATTGAAAAGCTTAGAGGATGGACAGCGTGAGATCAAGGCTTCAGAATTGTTAAAGTTCTCTAAGGTTTATTTTGTCAGTATAGGCAGATTACTTGGAGAGAAAGAAATTCAATTAGGTAATACATTCCTTTGGCGTAAACCACCACACCCTGAAACTAAAAAACAGATAGAGGCTCAAATATCTTATCGTTGCGAACAATATAATCTACTTGAAAAACTTCTCAACCTAAAAGTTAAAAGAGGCCGATTCCTTGATGTCACGATAGACGACATAAGAGGTAATAATGACGTAGATAAGCTCGCTGAAAGTTTTCATAGAATCTTGGCACTCGGTAGCAGACCTGCATTTACGTTACAAAAGGTTCTGGAGCAAGTTTTCGGCGTAAAAATATTGTACGAGGCAATTCCTGACGGTTCGGCAGTATCTAAATACCCCTCTGAGTTCGGTGCAGTTATTGTAATCAATTCAGATGAAGCTCCGTGGCGCAGAAATTATGATCTTGCACATGAATTATTCCATTTAGTTACATGGAAAGTTATACCTGCGGCAGATTTGAAGGAACAGAGTTACTTTGCCGATGTTGAGAAAAAAGCTGATAGATTTGCTTCAATTCTTCTTTTGCCTGAAAATGAAGTAAGTAAAGAGATAGACGACAGGATTAATATGCAGGAAAAATTTACAAATTCAGACCTGGTTGATATAGCGCAAGAGTTTGGTGTTTCAACAAAAGCCCTTCTTTATCGCATGGCTAATTTACGATTTATAAAATGGGAGGATGCAGACAAGCTTGCAAAAGATCAAGAACTCACAGAAATAAGCAGACAAAAAAGACGGCATGAGTGGGGTGAAAAACCGAAGTCCGAGCGTTTCATCTCTCTTGCTGTTCGTTGTCTTCGCAAAGGGCTGATTTCAAGAGGAAAATTTGCTGAAATAGTAGGTATAGATCGATGCGAAATTGATGATTTTATTGAGGACACCGGATTAATGGAACAGGAAGGTACTCCGATTGAAATTATGGCTTCTTGATGCCGATGTCATTATTGACCTATTATCGTTAAGTCTATTCGATAAACTTATTAAAAACCACAAAGTCTTTGCTGGCTCAACTGTTATAGGAGAAGTTAAGTCCTTTAAAAGAAGTAACGCAAGGCAAAGTATTGATTTGAGACAGCAATATGTAGAAAACAACTTGATAAAAGAGCTTTCAGCTTCTGCAGAAGAAATCAAAAAAGTCCTCAATAAACTTCCCGAAATTTATCGTGATACCATTCATACTGGTGAGCTTGAGTTATTAGCCATTCTCGCAAGAGAGGATAATTTGACTTTTTGTTGTTGTGATGCAGCCGCAATAAGAACACTCCCCTTTTTAGGTCTTTCAGACAGGGGCATTTCTGTAGAAAGACTCTTAAAAATATCTGGGTTCACAAGATCAGACTTACAAGACAGGCATACCGACAAATATTTTAAGGACAATTTGGCTATAGGCAAGCGGGACAAAACATATGATTTCTCAAGGGAGCGAAGTTAACTTACGGTCTAGAGGAAAACAGTGTTTGAGAAATGACATATTACGTTGATGTATACGATTACTATGTTTGGTGCGTAAGAGGTGGATATTAATTTTCTTTAGAATATAAGCAGACAGAGTAAATTAAGGGATAGGTTGACGAAGCGAAAAGTTGTGTCCTGGAAGACCTGCCTTTATAAGTAGATGTTGTTTTTAAATTGACTTGAATAAGCAAAGTGCTATCATACCTACCCAGCTACCCTTGAAAGGGGATTTTCATGTCTATGGTACAAACCTATTGAACCGCATATTCACAGTTATCGTAGTAAATAGATAACTGAAAATTTGAATTTACTTTAGTTAATCGCATTGTGGATTTTATTAAAGCATACAAATTAAACACCATCAACAAAAGGTCAAATGTTAGCTTAGTCCAACATTTTTGGCTTTGATAGGAGAAATACTTTATGCCGAAGGGAAGAAGAAAACAAGCGAAACAATTAGATCAAACGGAAGCCAGGTCATACCGCCACACCGAGGCGGATTCTCCCCTGCGCCCTGATGTAGGCACACAGGCGCAATTCAGGAAGAAAAAACCCCCAAAGACTTACCGATATGATTCTTCACTTTCTCCAGCACTGGATTGGGATGGGCAAAATCCTGTTCGTGACTTGGGAGAATGGCTCATTGAGATGATTGAAAAGGCGGCTGCACTTCCAGCGCCACATACCTTTGATAAGCCCCAGGAATTCAAAAATTCCACAGGACATGTTATTTCCTCCGTCAGGGGACTGCATGACGCAGTGGAGCAGTTGAAACGTCTCCAAAAACCTTTTCTTAACTGGACGGGAAAGGCAGAACGGCTTTCCTTTGACGTGCCGACTCTTCCGCTCTTTGTCCATGAACGACTCTCCACAAAGGCGATTATCGAAACCCTGAAAAGTCACAAGAAACAAGAGCATCTCAAACAACTGGGCTTATTCGACCTCTTTGGCGATCCTCAAAGGCCGGTTACAGACCAGTTACTTAAAGCTTATGAATACCGTGACAAATGGGTAAACAGGATGATCCTTGGAGATTCGCTTGTTGTAATGAACTCCCTCTTGCACTATGAAGGGCTTGGCGGACAGGTACAGATGATCTATTTTGACCCACCTTACGGCATCAAATTCGGCAGTAACTTTCAGCCGTTTGTTCGTAAACGCGATGTAGGCCACAACGATGATGAAGACATGACCCGCGAGCCAGAGATGGTAAAGGCTTATCGGGATACATGGGAACTGGGATTGCATTCGTATCTAACATATATGCGCGATCGTTTGCTTCTTGCACGTGATCTCCTAAACCAAACTGGAAGTATTTTTGTGCAAATAAGCGATGTGAATTTGCACCATGTGAGGGAGTTGATGGATGAGGTTTTGGGGGCGGAGAATTTCTGTGCCGTAGTAACATTTGTAAAGGCGTCGGCACAATCATCTGATTTGCTATCATCTGCGTCAGATTATCTACTGTGGTATGCAAAAGATAAGGAAAGAGTAAAAACGAACAGATTATATTGGGATAAGCAAGCAGGCTCAGCAGGCGCAACAAATTATACGAACATCGAGTCACCTGACGGTAAATCTTGGCGTTCGTTGACTATCGAGGAGAAGCAAGATTTATCTCTTATTCCCTATGGCTGGCGACTATTCAGTTGCGATAACTTGATGGGTACACGCCCACCGACTGAAGGCGATCTCGGACCATATGAATTTCAAGGAAATGTTTACAACAAGGATAAACGGAAGTGCTGGAAAACGGACAAACAAGGCTTGGATGCGTTAGCTGAGGCTAAGCGATTGATAGCTGCCGGAAACGGACTTTATTACAAGCGGTACCTTGATGATTTTCCTGTTTATCCCATGACCACTAATTGGTCAGATACGGCCAGTAGTTTTATGGCGGATAAACTCTACGTAGTTCAAACGACTCCAAAAGCAATCCAACGCTGCCTTCTTATGGCCACCGATCCTGGAGATTTGGTATTGGATATTACTTGTGGCAGTGGCACCACCGCCTACGTAGCTGAAAACTGGGGCAGACGCTGGATAACCATAGACACAAGCCGTGTGCCCCTTGCCCTCGCACGACAGAGGCTGCTTACCGCCACATTCCCTTATTATGAATTAAAGGATGAAGGCCGTGGGCCAGTAGGTGGCTTTGTTTACAAACGCAAGCAGAACAACAAGGGCGAGGAGACAGGCGGCATTGTGCCGCATGTCACCCTGAAATCTATTGCCAATAATGAACCGCCTGCCGAAGAAGTCCTTGTTGACCGGCCTGAAATAGATAACAAAATTATCCGTGTAACAGGTCCGTTCTGTGTTGAGGCAACAATTCCGACTCCTGTTGACTGGGAAGGCGATGGCGTAGAAGACTCAGGTACTGGTACCACTGAGCAGCACGGTTCGTTTATTGACCGTATGCTTGAGATATTGCGCAAATCACCGGTACTTCATATAGGCGGCGGTAAGAGTGTGACTCTCAAAAACATCCGGCCACCTGCAAAGACGCTGTCATTGTCAGCAGAGGCAGTGGTTGCAAATGGAGGAGAAAAACCTGCCGCACTACTCTTTGGGCCAGAAAACGGCGCTGTCAGTGAAAAACTCGTACACGAAGCGCTCAAAGAGGCAAATCTGAGAAGTTATACCCATCTTTACGTAATCGGAGTCGGCATTCAACCAAACGCCAGGATATTGATTGAGAATGCTGTGGATATGGGTATGATTCCTGCGACATACGTTCAGGCAACCCCCGACATCATGATGGGAGACCTCTTGAAGAATATGAGGTCAAGCCAGATATTCAGCGTTTGTGGATTACCAGAGGTAAAGTTACATGCGATTAAGCCAAAGGGCAAAAACGATACACTAAAGTATCAGGTAGAGATACTTGGGCTTGATGTACTGGATCCAGTAACGATGGAGATTGATAAACGAAGTGGAAATGACGTACCAGCATGGTTTCTCGATACGGATTACAACGGGCTTTGTTTCCATGTCTGTCAGGCATTCTTCCCACGCACCAACGCATGGGATAATCTCAAGCGTGCATTAAAGGGTAATTATGATGAAAGTGTTTGGGAACATCTTGCAGGAACGAAGAGCGTTCCTTTCGAGGCAGGTGAGCATGGACAGATCGCGGTAAAGGTGATTGACGACCGTGGGAATGAATTGATGGTTGTGAAGGGTTTAACGGAGACTAAAAGATGAGCAACTATGAAGTTGAACAACCTATTTTAAATTCTCCGTATAAGGAACCTTCAGAATACTGGCAAATTGAAGCAGGACGACCACCAGAAAGAAGATCGGGTCGTAGGCAGGCAGGGTATTTTTACCGTGACCCAAAAGCCCCTGTCTCTTCTGGTGAGCACGAGGCACGGGGACAATGGGCTCCTCTTGAACTTGTAAACCTGATTCGTGAACGTATGAGAGATTGGCAACAACAGAATTATACCGGCGTGACAAGAATGACTCTTGAGCTTTTAAACTATTGGAGGCGTGAGGGGAGGCAACACAGGCTTTTCTTTGCGCAGTTAGAAGCCGTTGAAACGATAATCTTCCTGAATGAGGCCCGTACAGATTTTCTCCAGGGGATTGATATACCGATTGACGAAATAAGCGACGACAGAATGGCAAATGGTTATAATGTCTTCAACCGGTATGGCTGCAAGATGGCCACTGGTTCTGGAAAGACAACCGTAATGGGCATGTTGGCTGCATGGAGTATTCTGAATAAGGTACAGAACAGAAACGATGGAAGATTCTCAGATGTCGTGCTTGTGGTATGCCCTAATATCACGATTCGTGATCGCTTGCAGGAACTTGACCCGGAAAGAGGCGAAGCAAGCCTTTATCGCACACGTGATCTTGTTCCGATACACCTCATGTCAGACCTGATAGATGGGAGGGTATTTATGACCAACTGGCATGTGTTTGAACCGCAGGGTATCCAGGTTGGCGGGGTGAGCGCTAAAGTTAGTAAAGCAGGTATGCCCGTGCGGATTAAAGAGACGATAACCATAGGGGCAAAGACGACTACCGCACGTGGTAGGCGCTACCTGACACCTGATGAATTAGATCGCCAAATAGCTGCAGGCCTGATTTCAATTTTGAGCGAAGAGAGGGACACACAGGGAAATCTTAAGAAGGTATCTGTAGAGTCTGTTAAATATGTTGAGAGTGATACAGCGATGGTGAACCGTGTCCTTGGTAAGGTAATTGGTGGGAAGCAGAATATTCTCGTGTTCAATGATGAGGCACACCACGCATACCGCATACGTAAACCTGAGGCAGACGAAACCGAAGGGGATGTTTTTGGTGAAGAAGAAGAGGGTGAGGAGTTTTTTAAGGAGGCAACAGTCTGGGTTGATGGTCTGGATAAAATACACAAGATGCGAGGGATTAATTTCTGTGTTGACCTTTCTGCAACCCCGTATTATTTAGGCCGTGTTGGCCAGGAAACAAACCGTATATTTCCATGGGTAGTGAGCGATTTTGGTCTCACAGATGCAATTGAATCTGGATTGGTAAAGATACCCCAATTAGCCGTACGAGATACTACGGGTGAAGAAATTCCAGGATACTTTAATATCTGGCACTGGATACTTCCAAAACTTACGCCTGCTGAACGTGGAGGGAAAAGAGGAAGCCCAAAACCAGAAGCCATTCTTAAATGGGCACATCCACCGATGGCCATGTTGGCTGGGCTCTGGGAAGAATTACGGCAGGAATGGATGGCACACAGTCAAGACCCTCGCCCGCCTGTATTTATTCTTGTTTGTAAAAATACCAAAATAGCAAAGGTGGTTTATGAATGGATTGCTGAGGATAAACCGCCGACTGGTATACCTTCAGCAGGAATCAACGGGCTTCTTAATCGAGATGGGAATATATTCACTATCAGAGTAGATTGTAAAGTAGTTCATGAGACGGACATAGAAGGGCCCAAAAGCGATGAATCTCGCTGGATGAGAGTTACCCTTGATACCGTAGGAAAGACTGATTGGACGAGGGATGGTCAGGGGAGGGCGATCTATCCTGAAGGATTTGAGGAGCTGGCAAAGAAATTTGGTCGTCCGCTTCACCCGCCTGGCAGGGATGTGCGTTGCATAGTAAGTGTTGGGATGCTTACCGAGGGTTGGGACTGTAACACGGTTACCCACATTGTAGGACTAAGGCCATTTATGTCCCAGCTCTTATGTGAGCAGGTAGTAGGACGGGGACTAAGACGTTCAAATTACGAAGTTGGAGAAGACGGAAAACTCTCTGAAGAGGTTGCTAAAGTATTTGGTGTCCCTTTTGAAGTAATCCCTTTTAAACAGAATAAGACAGGTTCTAATCCAACAGTAAAACGGCATCATATCACAGCAGTACCGGGAAAGGTTCAGTATGAGATAAAGTTCCCGCGTGTTGAAGGTTATCAGCAGGCAATCCGTAATCGTATTACCGTCAACTGGAGTTCTGTCGCACCATTACGGCTTGATCCGATGAATATTCCGCCTGAAGTGGATATGAAAGCAGGGATTCCTAATAATCATGGTCGTTGCACGCTTACTGGGCCGGGAAGGATTGAAAGTGTGGATTTAAATCCGTATCGTTCAGGTCGCCGTTTTCAGGAGCTGGTTTTTGAAATGGCACGTGGACTGACCAGAGATTATATCAATCAGCCGGATTGTATGGTTCCTGCACATATCCTGTTTCCACAGGTGGCAAGAATTGTAGAACAATATTTGAAGGAAAAAGTCCAGCCCATTTCACCCGCAGAGATTCTTGATGTATTCTTATCTCCTTATTATGGATGGGTAATTGAACGATTAGTAGAAGCAATACAACCTGATAAGTCCATGGGAGAAGCGCCGGAGATACCACGCTATGAAACAAGCCGTGGGCCTGGTTCTACAGCAGAGGTAGATTTTTGGACAAATAGGGACGTTCGAGAAGTTATTCATAGTCATTTAAATTATGTGGTAGCCGATACAAAAAAATGGGAACAGGCTTCTGCATATATTATTGATAAACATGAGAAGGTTGACGCATTTGTTAAAAATGCAGGACTTGGTTTTGCCATTCCGTATTTGCATAACGGCCAACCGCATGACTATATGCCTGATTTTATCATACGCTTAAAATGTGAACCCCCTATTAACCTCATACTCGAAACTAAGGGATTTGATGAACTCGCTGATATTAAAGCCCAGGCAGCCAAAAGATGGGTGGATGCAGTGAATGCCGAAGGAAGCTACGGAATATGGGAATATGCAGTTGCAAGAAAACCGGAAGATGTAGGGAAAAGAATTGAAGAAGCCGCAAGACGAACAGAAAAGGTGTCAGGGGCAAGTACATAAAATAGCCAGGATATGTCTCTCTCCTGATGCCAAGATGCTTATAGAGAGGAAGAGAGATTAAAAGGGGATTGTGGAAATAAACCTGATATTATTTTGGTTTGCCTGGAAAACAATTACATCTATTCGTTGTATTCCTTTAAAATTATACAGATTTTTTAACCTCTTAATGCATGAGTAGGAATTAGATTTCAGAATAGAGATGAGTCCAGGGTCACTTTCGTATTTCAATTAGGGGATGCAGAAGAACTGTGTCAGACCAAAAATAATGAGTAATGCGAAGAATAGAGAAAGGTTATTATAAAAGAAAGATTTGAATAATTTTGGTATATTGTTTAAAGTGAAGGTTATATGAGTTTAATTTATCACTATAACAAAACAATTTTATAATTGGAGGCTATTCAATGAAATTGGTAGATATAATCCCTGAAAAAGAGATTAAAGAAGCTGTGCTAAGTGAGTACGAACGGAGGCTTGTTTTGTACAGACTGACTGATGAGCGATTCAAAAAAAAGTATGGAATGAATATTACAGAATTTGAAAAAAAGAATCTGGTAAAGGAAAAGGGCTTTTCGTGGGAAGTTGAAAAAGACGCAATGGAGTGGGAACACGCTGTAGAAGGTATCGGGTCCCTCCAGGAAAAAATAAACAAGATTAAAAAAGCAGATGATAAAAATTAAAAACGTAATCCATACTCTGGAAGATATTGCTAATAGATATGGGTTAAAGATTTTATCTTTAGATTTTACAGATATTACATTGATTTCACGGATAGGGTTTTCATTTGAAATATTTATACAAATTTATGCCAATGTCAAAAAAGAAAAGGTAAATATGGCGCTTGTTGTTGCTGATGAAAGGATATATGGAATTGACAAAGAAGGCGGTACTTATCACGAACATCCAATTAAAAATCCCATCCTTCACATTCCTACAGAACAAATAGAAATTGAGAATTTTGTTATTAAGAGTCTTGAAATATTAAAAACAATGAATCTAATATAATCAAACAAGTGTGTAAGCCGGACAAGTTCAACCGCTAAAAAATTCGTTGACAGACACGTCTGCATTGACAGGCTACCATTTCAGAAAGCAATAATGTAAAAGTTTTCGACATGATTAAAGTCGGCACATCAGGTTTTTCCTTTCCAGATTGGGTAGGCAACATTTATCCTGCCAATATTAAAAAGGGGGAGATGCTCCCATTTTACGAACAGAAACTTGGCTTTAAGATAACCGAGATTAACTCCACGTATTACACAATACCCTCCCCAAAATCCATTGAAGGTATGATAAAAAAACTTCTCCCGTTTTGAATTTACCGTTTGTTGTTGTGTATTTTAAACCATAAAAGGTATCACGAAGATAAAAGGGTAAATCTACAATCGTTTAGATGATTTGTTCTAAGAATCAACGCCTTTATTTGCTAAAGTGTCAGCGCATGTATTTTCTTCCCTCCTTACGTGCTGGACATGCCACTTCGATATTTTACCAAGAAGTGTCATAAGTTCTTTATACAATGGTAAAAGGCCTGGGTTTTTTACCCGATATGTGTTATTAAGCTGTCTTACCAATAATTCGCTATCAGTTTTAAATGTTACTTTTTTGGCATTGTAGGAAACAGCCTTTTTTGCTGCAAGTATCATTGCCTTATATTCAGCGACATTATTTGTAGATTCTCCAATAAATTCGCATAACTCATCAATTACATTGTAGTCTTTATCAAAAATAGCCACGCCAATTCCTGCCATTCCTGGATTTCCCCTTGAAGCCCCGTCAGTATGAATGATAAGCTCAGTATATTCTTTCTGTCTGGATTTTTGTGGGCCTTGAGATAATTTACGGGTATCAGCCTTCTTTTCCAAGCTTTTCGTCGCTGAAATAATATTAAGAAAAGATAAAATCATTTCTTTTGTAACAACTGGATTTTCCCTGTGTAACTTTTCCATATCAATATATCTGAATATGGTTGCTGCTAATTCTTGTGGTGACATACTTCTCACTTACACCAATCTCCGTGTGTAAAATGTTTTAAGATTCTTTGAACATTTTAAGATGCTGCTTTGTGAATAGCAATATTTAAATCATAAGGTTGTTTTGACTTGACTTTTTTTTAAAACAATATACATTTCAGCGTAACATAGTTCGTATCTAAGATATAGAATTATTGATTCTTACATTTGAAATTTACGATGAACATTGTTTAATTTTGTAAATATGAGATTTACGCATGAGTAATAGTCTTATTGCAGAAGTTTTAAAGATTGAGCGAGAAGCTGATAATATTCTAAACGATGCCAGATTAGAGGCTGAGAGGGTTATCTCGAACATAGATAAGGAAGTTAAATCTATTAAAACGGCGCTTGAGAGTGAATTTAAACACACACTTGAGAAATTGAAAGAAGAAATTGCCGCCCAGCAAAGGCTTGAAGAAGAACGTTTGTGGAATGATTATGAATTACTCAAGAAGAAGTTTCTGAATATTGACAATAAAAAAAAGGAAGATGCCATTAATTGTGTACTGAAATACATTCAGGCATTATAGCATGGCTATTGATAGACTTAATAAAGTAACAATTTTACTCCCGTCAGAAGATTCCCGCTGGTTTCTCAGCAAACTTTATCAGTTAAATATCATACATATAATAGAATCATTTTCTCAACCAAATGATTTGACTTCTCAACATTTCAAAGAATATCCCACCGCCGTTGAAGATATAGAAAAAAATGTTAGTAAGCTTAATTCTTTGCTTGCGATTGCGAGAGAATTTGTTCCAAAAAAGAAGGGGTTTATTGAAGGCATTTTTCCTTTTCCATTACAAATCAGGCAGGACGAACTAGACTATGCGCTGTCTCGTATAGACATTGGATACTATTACAAAGAGTTTACCGGGTTGTATGAAAGGTACTCGAATCTTCAAAAAAGACAAATTCAGTTGGAAGAACAGAGGAGTAAGCTTGCAGATTTCTTACCTGTTACTGAAGATATAGAAAAAATTAAAAGTATAAAAAATGTTAGTTTGTTTTATGGTCAGCAATCGAAGAGTAAGTGGAACCGATTATTAGAGAATGATTCTACTTGCGAATATCTTACATGGCAGGTTATTTCTGGAACGGAAAAAGAACTGAAAATTCTTTTTGCTTATTTAAAGAATGATAAGGATATCGTGCTTGGGATTTTTAATAAATATAGTTTCAAGGAAATACCTTTTCCGTCAATAGCGGGAAATGTAAAAGAACGCATTAACGAACTGACTAAGGATATTTCCATAGTAAAACAAGAGCAAAAATTTGTTTATAGCAACATGCTTAAACTGGTTGATGAAGTGCGCATGCTGGAAGTATTGCTGGGTTACTGGGAGAGCGAAAAGAATAAAATGATTGCTCAACGAAAATGCGCGCTTACGAAAAGAATTTTTACTCTAACTGGGTATATAAAATTAGTGGATAAGCCAAAACTCGATACATTAATTAATTTGGAATTCCAGCGTGTATCGGTTGTTTACGAAGAGCCTTCGCCTCAGGATAAAGTGCCAGTCTCTATTACGTTAAATAAATTTTTTAAACCTGCGCAATTATTGGTAAATATGTTTGGTCTGCCCAATTATTTTACCTTTGATCCCACGCCATTCATAATGATATCTTTTTTAATATTTTTTGGGCTTTGCTTTGGAGACGTTTTTTATGGTTTGTTTTTAATAGCTATTTCAGCCGGGATGATCAAAAGATACAGGGCATCTGAGTCGTTTTGCGATTTTATGAGACTTTTTTTCTATGCAGGTATAAGTACAACATTTTTTGGAATTGTTACAGGAGGATGGGCAGGGGATTTGTATAATCCAGTATATTTGGGTGAGAATAATATTTTGTTGAAGATAAAAGAACGGCTTACTTTGCTTGAGCCGCTTTCAAAGCCAGTTGTCGCCCTTTTGTTTGCAATAGGGCTAGGCGTACTGAATCAATTTTACGGTATCGGACTTAAGATGTATGGCGAATTTAGAAAAGGAAATATTCTGAATGCCGTTTGGGATGGTTTGTTGTGGCTCATTACCTTGCCCGGCTTTTTAATACTGACATCAACCCTTTTCCTTAAAATGCCGGCTTATGTTATAACCATTGGGAAATATATGACCATTGTAGGTGCAGTTGGATTAATTTCCACGCAGGGACGCAATGAGAAAGGTATTGCAGGAAAGATTTTTACAGGAATTGTTAGCCTGTACGGTATTGTGGGTACGTATGGATGTACAAGTTTCATCAGCGACGTCCTTTCATACACGCGCATCCTTGCCCTGAGTCTTACTACAACAATTGTTGGCATGGCATTTAACATTGTGGCGCTATTATTCAAAACCGGCACAATTATAGGAACAATACTGTTTATTATTGCCCTCGTTACAGGTCATATGTTCAACTTCTTTATGAGTATTCTCAGCGCTTTTATTCATCCTGCACGTTTAATATTTCTAGAATTTTTTGGAAGGTTTTATGAAGGAGGCGCTCCAAAATTTCAACCTTACGGCTTTAATAGTCAGCGGATAAAAATAATGTAAAAAATTAAAAAGTATATTGGAGATATTAGCCATGATAGAATTATTAAAATTGTATTTTATACAAACGGGGTTCGGATGGGTTATTATTGGGGCTGTTTTTGTAGTTACAGTTAGCTGTATTGGCTCTGCAAAAGGTATTCTTATTTCTTCATCTCAGGCTGCCGGTATTCTATCAGAAAAGCCTGAATTATTCGGAAAGATGCTTGTACTCATGGCGCTGCCGGGCACGCAGGGATTTTATGGTTTTATTTGCGCCATAATGATAGCGCTTCGCACAGGCATTATAGGCGGAAAGCTAACCATACCTACTACGGTTGGCGTTTCTATTCTCCTTATTGCTATATGCGCAGGGGTCGTAGAGTATTTAACTGCGGTCATACAGGGTAAAGCAGCGACTTCAGCAATTAACCTTACTGGGAAGCAACCGGAAGAGGGTGGACGCGCAATCTTGATTCCTGCCCTTGTTGAAACATATGCGGTTATTGCATTATTGATCTCTATCCTGCTTATTACATGGCTTACAAGAGAAGGGGGATTATCATACACGCCGCAAACGATTCCTTTGCCTGGTTTTTAGAAACATGTCTATTGAACGTATAAGAGACCATATCATAAAAAACGCTCAAAAAGAGGCGGAGCAAGTCATAAATACTGCAAAAGAACATCTTCATAAGAAAGTTAATGAAGCGAAACTTTCCATAGAGAAAGAATATGAAACGATGTTGTTGGATGAAGAGAAACGTCTTAAGGAAGATATGCAAAACGCATTAATAACTTTGGGAAGTAATTATAAGATGAGTTTGCTGGAAATAAAAAACAATATTATTGATAACGTTATGCAAGATGCAATAAACCATATTCAATCGCTTTCAGACAACGAATATCTGGTGTTGATAAGAAGCTGGATTGGAAATATAGCAGACGGCACAGGCGGAGAGTTATTAGTTGATGCAAGGGATTTGAAAAGAATGACGGGTGCTTTTATAGATGGTATTAATAAGGAAAGAAAAGAAAAAATTGTTTTAGGTGTAAGATTACTTGATATAAAAGGTGGTTTTATTCTAAAGACTCAATATTATGAAATTGATTATACGCTTGATAGCATTATAAAAAACCTTCGAACCGCATTAACTCCTGAATTGAATAAGATATTACAATTGTCTGACATTGAGTTATGAATAAAATTTTGGATTATTTAAATAAATATGAAGCATGACAAACTAAATTATGAGTGGTGTTATATATCGGGACGGGTAAACGTGCTTGAATGCCAATTGCTCAGTATGAATTTTTACGAAAGGCTGTTATCAAGCCAGAATATTGGGAATCTGTTTGCAAATCTAAATAACACGCATCTGAAAAAATATTTTACTCATGTAAAACACCTGTATGAATTCGAGATGTTACTTGATGATTATTATTATGACAGGTTATATGAAATCCGTACTTTAGCGCCTGATACTGGTTTCTGTGATTTATTCTTGATAAAGAACGACGTCATTAATCTTAAGAATATTTTAAAAGCAAGCATATCTGACCGAGAACCAGACAGGTATCTAAGAGGGACGATTGATAAAGATAAATTAAACGCTGTGTGGCAGGTTGGAGTGAAATCTTTTCCGGAGGTATTAAATGAAGCGGTTCTTTATTTTAAGGGTGAAATGAAATATTTAAAGAAAGCATGGATGCCTTTTATAATTGATTTAATATTTGACAGCGCATATTTAAAATATATTGAGTTTGTTTGCAGGGATAACAGTGCCGATATTATCAGAAGATACCTTGCGATTTATCGAATCACAAGAGTTATCAAAATAATAATGCGGGTATTAACTTTAAAACTGGCTAAAGGGCCGTTTGAGAAATACTTTCTGACAGGACTTAATGCAAATAATGCATTTCGCGAATTGGTTTCAGGCTCAACGCAGTTATCTGAAAAGATGTTATGTGAAATGCTTGTAGAGACGCATTGCTATACGTCTCCAGCAGAATATGAAAATATCGTTAAAATTCTGTCGGCTGAATTATCAAAAAAGATTTCTTATAGATACGATATTATGACTGATAATTATTTAATGGATATAATACGTCCTGCTAAATATACGCCCTTCGGTGCAGAAAAGGTGTTTGGATATCTTTGTGGTCTTACAACGGAGTTCTTTAATTTGAAGTTAGTGATAGGGGGGTTAATACGCGGGGTTGAAAACAACTTGTTGAGGGAGAGATTACGAAAAACGTATGTATAAAATCGTTATAATTGGCGGAAAAGAAGACATCATGCCCTATCAGAACATTGGGGTTGAAATAGCGTCTGTTAAAACAGTTTCAGAGACTGTTACTAATCTAAAGAAATTTGCAAGTGACCCAATAACAGGCATTATACTGATTACAGAGGATGTGGCAGGGCAGTGTCTCGATATGATTAACGAATTGAGAAATAAAACACAAAAGGCAATTACCATTATTCCCACACAAATCGGGAGTAAACAAACAGGCGTAACGGAACTTGGTAAAGAGGTTGGGCGTGCTGTGGGGATTGATATACTGACGATGTGAGATAAAGTTAATAGATATTTTTGTATAAATTATAATTTTCTGATTAATGTTATGTGTGATCTAAAAAATTAGATAGTTACAGATTTCGTGCCTGCGTTTTAAAAAGACGTTATCTGCTAGTGTGTATTTTTAGGTTTATGTCTCTTACCTTTGTAAGTTTCGGTAATTGTTAAATAATGAGTAACGGGACAATCATCAAGGTTTCAGGTCCTCTTGTTGTAGCCAGGGGATTAATTAAAACATGCATATATGACATGGTGCGTGTCGGACGTTACAAACTCTTTGGAGAGGTGGTAGAGATACGGGGCGATGAGTATTTTATTCAAGTCTATGAAGAAACGGAAGGGCTCGGTCCGGGCGAGCCTGTTTATCCAACTTACGCCGCCTTCAGTGTTGAACTTGGTCCAGGGCTTATAGGCGCAATTTTTGACGGTATCCAGAGACCAATGGACGCAATCAATCGTTTACATGGTGATTTCATTGTACGTGGAATTGAACAACCACCGCTGGATAGAACAAAGAAATGGCATTTCATACCGTTAAAATGGATTGGCGATGAGGTGGTTCCCGGCGATGTGATTGGGTATGTGCAGGAATCGAAGATAATAAGGCATAAAATTATGGTGCCTTTTGATGTGAAAGGGAAGCTATTGGCTATCGAAGAAAAGGAGTGTACGATTGAGGAAATTATTGCAAAGGTTGTGACAAGTGCAGGATTAAGAGAATTAACCATGTTCCAAAGGTGTCCCGTTAGAACACCACGGATGGTACAGAAAAAACAGAACACAAATATACCTCTTGTTACAGGTCAGCGTAGTATTGATATGTTTTTCCCTGTTACCAAGGGAGGCGTTGCATGTATACCCGGTCCGTTTGGAAGCGGAAAGACTGTAATTCAGCATCAACTTTCCCGCTGGGCAGATGCAGACATAATTGTATATGTGGGATGCGGTGAACGCGGTAATGAGATGACAGAGGTGCTGGTAGATTTTCCTGTCTTAAAGGATCCAAAAACTGGCGAACCTCTTATGGAACGGACTGTATTGATTGCAAATACATCCAATATGCCGGTTGCGGCGCGCGAGGCGTCGGTTTTTACAGGGATTACTATTGCTGAATATTACAGGGATATGGGATATAGCGTGGCGCTTATGGCTGATTCTACCTCGCGCTGGGGCGAGGCTATGCGCGAGATGTCAAGCAGGCTTGAGGAAATGCCGGGTGAAGAAGGGTTTCCGACGTATCTGGGTTCCAGACTTGCAAGTTTTTATGAACGCGCTGGGAATGTGATTTGTTCTGGTTCTGATGAACGACGAGGAAGCTTGAGTGTGATTGGGGCTGTCTCTCCTCCGGGCGGTGATTTATCGGAGCCAGTGACCCAGGCTACCCTGCGTGTAGTGAAGGCATTCTGGGGTCTTGACGACGGACTTGCGTCTCAAAGGCATTTCCCTGCAATTAACTGGTTAAACAGTTATTCTCTTTACCAGGATGTCGTTGATAGTTACTCTAACGCTAACATTGGTAAAGACTGGAAAGCTTATCGTGTGAAGGCGATGAATATATTACAGAAGGAGGCTGAACTTGAGGAATTAGTACGATTGGTAGGAGTTGATTCCCTTTCACCGAAAGACAGGCTCATAATGGAAACCGCCCGTTTGATCAGGGAAGATTTTTTGTATCAAAATGCTTACGATATCCATGATACTTATACATCACTGAAAAAACAGTATCTTATGCTAGAAATAATCATAAAATTTTATGATAAGGCAGGCGCATTGCTACAATCTAATGTTGAACTTTCAAGAATAATTTCAATACCTTCTCTCTCTGAAGTTGTACAAATGCGATTTATTCCAGAAGAGAATCTTGGTGAGTTTGATAAACTGGAAGCAAAGATGATGCAAGAGTTGGGGATATTATCGGAGGGTAGTAAAATATTATAACAACAAAACATCCTCGTTCCCAAGCTCTTGCTTGGGAACGGGTGTGTATTAAAAGCTCTGCTTTGAGTAAAAATGAGGTCGCGTTATCAGGTAATAAAGAATAGCGGTGTATATTTCATAACATCTACCATAATAGAGTGGATACCAGTTTTTACAAAGAGGGAATATTTTGATATCGTTGTTCAGTCGTTAAGCTATTGCAGACAGAGCAAAAGTTTAAAATTGTTTGCCTATGTAGTAATGGATAACCATGTTCATCTTATCGCTTCATCTGATAAGTTATCTCAAATAATAAGAGACTTTAAAAGCTATACAGCACGAGAAATAATTAAAACTGCAAAGTTAGATGAGAGAAAATGGTTATTAAATCAATTTGAATATTACAAAAAGAAATACAAGAAAGACAGTGAGTATCAGGTATGGCAAGAAGGTTTTCATCCTCAGATGATAATGGAAGAAGAGGTATTTCGACAGAAAGTTGAATATATTCATCATAATCCCGTGAAAAGGGGCTTTGTTGATCAAGCGGAGCATTGGGTTTATTCAAGTGCGAGAAATTATAGTATCGGTGAGGGATGTATAGAGATTGATTTAATTGAGATTTAAAGAAAAGCAGGAGCTTTTACGACAAGTGCGTTCCCAAGCAAGAGCTTGGGAACGAGAGACGGAATGAGAGATATATCAAAGATGGTATCAAACGAATCATTCTGGAATTTTTGTGTCTTAGTGGCTAAATATTTAAACAAATGAGGCAAAGAATTGTTTAAGGAATATTTGAATATTCAGGATATTGTAGGCCCTCTTATCCTTTTACAGGAGGTAGAGGGGGTAACCTACGGCGAACTCGCTGAAATAAAACTTGCTAGTGGCGAAATACGTCGTGGAAGGGTACTCGAGATTGCAGACCACAGGGCGTTAGTACAGGTATTTGAGGGTACACGTGGGATTTCCAGGGAAGATGTAAAGGTAAAGTTCCTTGGTAAGGGGATGGAAATTGGCGTATCGCCGGATATCATGGGTAGGATATTTAACGGGGGGGGTAAAGTAATTGACAAAGGTTCACAAATAATTCCTGATAAATTTTTGAACATAAATGGTAATCCAATTAACCCATGTGCAAGGGCTTACCCTGAAGAATTTATTCAAACAGGTATTTCCTCTATTGATGGTATGAATGCCCTCGTACGTGGACAAAAACTGCCAATTTTCTCAGGCTCGGGATTGCCTCACGCAAAGATGGCAGCCCAGATAGCGCGACAGGCAAGGGTACTTCGGTCAAGTGAAAAGTTTGCCGTCGTATTTGCTGCTATGGGAATTACTTTTGAAGAAGCTAATTATTTTATAACCGATTTTAAAAGAACGGGCGCTATTGAACGGGCGGTGTTATTCATTAACCTGGCTGATGACCCTGCTATCGAGCGTGTTGCTGTGCCACGTATGGCTTTAACCGTGGCTGAATACCTTGCGTTTGAGCATGAAATGCATGTTCTGGTAATTCTTACCGATATGACAAACTATTGTGAAGCACTTCGAGAAATCTCAGCAGCACGCAAAGAGGTGCCGGGACGTCGGGGTTACCCGGGTTATTTATATACAGACCTTGCTACAATATACGAACGCGCAGGACGCATAAAGGGTAGAAAGGGTTCAATTACCCAGATTCCAATTTTAACAATGCCTGAGGACGACAAAACGCATCCAATACCCGATCTTACCGGTTATATTACTGAAGGACAACTTATCTTGAGTAGATTGCTTCATATGCAAGGTGTTTATCCTCCCATTGATGTCCTGCCCTCTCTTTCGAGACTTAAAGACAAAGGTATTGGTAAGGGCAAAACGCGTGAAGACCATTTTGATGTTATTAATCAACTATATGCTGCTTATGCGAGAGGTAAACATGCTAAAGAACTTGCTATTGTGCTTGGCGAATCAGCCTTGACCGCTGTTGATATGCAATATATAAAGTTATCAGAACATTTTGAGAGAAAATTTATTCAACAGGGCGAGGAAGAAAACAGGACAATAGAGGAAACGCTTAATATCGGCTGGAAAATACTCAGCCTTTTACCCAGGACTGAGTTAAAGAGAATTAAACAGGTACATATAGAGAAATACTATAATCCGATAGAATCAGATGAATTATTTAAAGTTAATAATTTACAGCAAAGTTTATAGTAATATGAAAATCAAACATAGTATCGAGGGGAATATTCTTTATATTCCTTTTGTTGATTATTTGGGTTAAACAGGGTTTTTAAAATGGCAATTCAAATCAATGCTACCAGAATGGAGTATTTAAAACTTCGCAGACGTCTTGTAATAGCGGTAAAGGGGCATAAACTTTTGAAAGATAAAAATGAAGGTCTTATGAGAGAGTTTATTGTTTTACTGAAATCATATAAGAGTCTGCGTCAAAAGGTAGACGTGATTTTACTGAAACAAATGAATTTATTTGTGCTTGCACAGATTACCGCGTCTTCTGATTGTGTATATACCGCGCTTGAACAATCGAAGGGAAAGTTGAGAATGACAATTTCTGAGAAGAGTATTTTGGGTGTGAAGGTGCCTGTGTTTGGAATATCAGTAACCGAAAGTAATGCATATAGTTTTCTTGATACGCCCGTAGAATTAGATAATGCAATTTTACAACTAAGGGAGTTTTTTCAGGATATAGTCCGTGTTGCTGAGATGGAACAATCCATTCGTATATTAGCAAGGGAAATTGAAAAAATCCGCAGGAGGGTAAATGCCCTGGAACATATCCTTATTCCCCAGTTACGGGATTCTATAAAATTTATAAAAAGTAAATTGGATGAGATGGAGCGGTCGAATATTGGCAGGCTTATGAAGATAAAGGAAATGTTAGTGTCGAAGGAGATAACATGAGTAATTTTGTAATCACAATAAGACATGGTATAAATGAATGGAAATGAAGCTCAGAAAAGAAGACATTTTCCGGACAGGGTAGAAGATAATGCAGACTGCCTATTCTTCAAATCGCATATTGCTATTCTAAAATTACTTTTTCTTGACCTTGCTTTAATTAACCAGTATATTGCTTAAGTTTTATGTTATGAAATTTAGGAATTAAGCCCAAGTGAATAGATGCGTTCACGTAACAAGAGTTTCTATATAAAAGATTAATTTATTCATTAAATTCACATATTTGGTCGTGTCCTAGCTGTTTTATATTTGCAGTTAGACTGTTTATGAAATACAAAGTTTTTTTAATCGGGATTATTCTGTTATTGCAGATGTTTATTTTATTGATTCCCGCTTCCTTTAAAAATGCACTGGCATATCAGGATACACTCGAAAAAATAAAGAATACGGGCGTATTGACATGGGGGTTTGATGCTGAAGGAGGGGCGCCGTATGTGTTTCAGGACCCTAAAAATCCGAGCAAACTTATTGGCTTTGAGGTAGAACTTGTATACGCAATTGCCAGAGAATTGGGAGTAAAGGTACAGCACTTCCAGAATTCGTGGGATAGTATTTTGCTCTCATTACAAAGAGGAGACTTTGATATAGCACTGAATGGTATTGAAATTACCCCCGACAGAAAGCAGTCTGTGCTCTTTACACGCCCATATTATGTTTATACAGAACAGATAGTTATTCGCGCCTTTGAAAATCGTATCAATTCTCTGGATGACCTTCACGGTAAGAAAGTTGGCACCCTTTATAATACTGTTGCAAAACGAATGCTTGATGAAATGGGTGATGTTAATGTTAGCACTTACAGTGGACAGGTGGAACCTTTCAAGGATCTTTTATTAAGCCGCATTGATGCAGTATTTGTAGATTTTCCGATCGCCTCATACTATGCGGCGTCAAATCCGCAATTACGTTTTATTGGTCAACCTGTGGGTGAAGGATATTATGGCATTGCCGTTCGGCAGGAGGATAACGCACTTGCTGAGAAACTGAATAAAATTATTGAAAAGCTGGCGAGAGATGGCGAGTTGAAAGAGATTTATAAGCGGTGGGGATTATGGGGTTCTTTACAAGAGAAGCTTTTTCTACATGAAGGACTTTTGCAACGCTATGCGGAAATGCCTCCATCCATTTCTGATAGGGTACCCATTACAATCACTACGTTTTTACCTACCTTGCTGAAAGGTGCGTTAGTTACAATAGGTATTTCTATTTTATCAATGATGCTGGCTGTTGCATTAGGTCTATTCCTCACAATTACGAGGCTGTATGGTAATAAGTGGTTGCAAAAAATCTCTACAGCATATATAGAAATCTATCGCGGGACACCACTCCTTATTCAGCTATATATTTTATATTATGGTTTACCTAATATTGGCATTACCCTGAGCGCATTCGCCGCTGCCATTCTTGGATTAGGGATGAATTATGCCGCATACGAGGCTGAAATTTATCGCGCGGGCATTGAGGCTATCCCTAAAGGACAAACAGAAGCCGCACAATCTTTAGGAATGTCGAGACGTCTAACTCTAAAACGAATTATCTTGCCGCAGGCATTGCGTGTTGCCATACCACCAATGACGAATGATTTTATTGCCTTGTTTAAAGATTCATCTCTGGTTTCTGTTATTGCTATGGTGGAGCTTACGAAGAGTTATAGCATACTTGCTGCCGCATCAATGAATTTTTTCCAACTGGGCATTATTACAGCGCTTCTTTATTTTGGTATGAGTTATCCACTCTCCTTATATGCAAGAAGACTAGAGAAGAAGCTGAGGCACAATGATCAAAATAAATAATTTATTCAAAAGATATAAGGAACAACCTTTATTCAATGGCTTATCTTTAGACATAACAAAAGGCAGTATAGTTGCTATCATCGGCCCATCCGGTAGCGGGAAGAGTACGCTTTTGCGATGTATAAATGGACTTGTGGCATTTCAGGGAGGATATATATCTATTAATGGTTATGTGCTCCATGGTTTCAATGAGCAAAGTTACAATAAAGCGGACGTTGAGATTACTGTAAAGAATATACGCAAAAAGGTGGGAATGGTTTTTCAACAATTTAATCTTTTTCCTCATATGACAGTTATTTGCAACATAACTGAGGCACCGATACACGTTTTGGGTATAAGTAAGGCTGAAGCAGAGTCAGACGCCGATTCGTTGCTCAGAAAAGTTTACCTTGAAGAAAAGGCGTACAGGTATCCAGATCAATTGTCCGGCGGTGAGCAACAGAGGGTTGCAATTGCGCGTGCTATGGCTATGAAACCTGAGATTATACTCTTTGATGAACCAACTTCATCACTCGATCCTGAAATGATAGACGAAGTGCTTTCAGTAATAAAGGAACTGACGCATGAAGGTATTACAATTGTAATTGCAACACACGAGATGGGTTTTGCAAAAGACATTTCAACAGAAGTGGTTTTTTTGGAAAAGGGCAAAATTGTTGAACATGGCAGTCCAAAGGAAGTATTTTGTAATCCCCAAAGTGAGCGGACTAAAACATTCTTAAGCCGATTTGTTAAAATACAATAGAGGATTCAACAGCATATAATTACAGGACAAGAGGGTAATAGGGACTTTCAGGAAATAATCAGATTCCTCCATTTTGAGGCTTCTGTATAGAAAATAATATAAATTCTCAAAATTGTCCAAGGTAGCCGTAATTTTTCAGGTTGCCCATACTTAGAAAGATTGAAAATCTGCAGTTACAAGATTATATTATTTGCAATGTTTACTATAATTTTTGATTTCTAGTTTGTATCTCAGAAATGTACAATTTTTATGAAATAGTTTCAGGAGGAGGTGATGAATCAGGTGTAGATGATTCTATTTGATGTAAATTTATACAGTTTTTAATATCCGGTTTTGTAAATTGCATTAATGATTATAGGAGAAGCAATGAAATTAATAAAGATTTTTGGTTTACCTTTGGCGTTCTTTATTTGCATGGGTGCTGTTCAGGCAAAAGAGTTATCACCGAGATTCGTAGTCGCAGATGCAAATAAGGACGAAAAATTATCTAAGGATGAGGTTGTTGCGTTTGTTGTAAATAGGGCAGAAAAAAGAGGTGAAGAACTTTTTCAGAAGTTAGATGCTAATAATGATTCTTCAGTTACAAAGGATGAAGCAAAAGGGAAAAAGATGCAAAAAATGGGTCTAATCAACGCTGATACTAGCAATGATGGAAAATTATCGAAAGACGAAGTTGTCGCATTTTTAGAAAAAAAGGCTGAAGAAAGGGCGGGAAAAAGATTTCTGCAAGTGGATAAAAATGCAGATGGATTTGTGACGCCTGAAGAGGCAAAGCAAGCCAAACAGAAGGAAAAGGAAAAGGGAAAAGAAGCTGATGATGATACTGAATCGGAAAACGAACCTCTGTGATTGTGCTTGGTATAAATAATATGCATGACGCCTCGGCGGCCATTGTTATAGATGGCAAAGTAATTGCCGCTGCAGAGGAAGAGAGATTCACAAGGATAAAGCACCAAATTGGCTTCCCAGCCAATGCCGTGAGATACTGCCTGGAAGAGGCAGGGGTAACCGTAAGCGATGTGGATGCAGTTGGTGTATCATGGAAACCATGGGTTCTTGGTACCAGATTTTACAATGCATTTAAAACTTTTTTGTTTTCAACAAGCGCTTTTAAGGCAAAGGCTAAACGTGGCATTGGTCAGATGGGAAATGAGTGGCGGGAACTCTTTACATTTAGACGGCTTATTGAAAGTCATTTTGGCAAAGGTAGATTTAAACTTCACTACATTGACCACCACTTGAGCCATGCGGTTAGCGCATATTATGTGTCACCCTATAAACGGTCGGCCATTTTGACATTAGATGGAGCAGGGGAAGCCAATACTTCTGTTTTTTGGGATGGGGAAGAAAATAATATAATTCAGCTGAAATCAATAAAACTTCCGCATTCCATAGGGCAGTTTTATGCATCAATAACGGGATTTTTAGGTTTTAAGCCTCAATCTGATGAATATAAAGTTATGGGGATGGCGTCATACGGGGAACCTGAGTTTGTTAGTGTATTTAAAGATAAGGCGGTACGTATTTATGATGACGGAACATTTAGACTAAATTCTGGTTTTATTGATTATCATCTTGCAAGACAGGGGTTGTTTTTGGATGAAACTATCAGGGTATTGGGAAAGAATCGCTTGCCAGATGAAGAAATTACACAACGCCACATGAATATAGCACGAAGTACACAGGTGGTTACAGAGGAGATAATCCTTCGTATGGTTAATTATTTACATAGGCGCACAAATGTTGACAACCTTTGTATGGCTGGCGGTGTAGCTTTTAATTGTGTTGCAAATGGAAGGTTATTTGACAATACACCTTTTCGAAATGTATTCATACAACCGGCTGCAGGAGATGCGGGAACTGCTATCGGGGCTGCTTTATACATTTATCATAAATATACACGAGAACCGCGAAGCTATCAAATGAAGAGTGCGTATCTGGGGCCGTCTTACACCAACCAAAAGTGTATGGATGTCCTCCATAAATTTGGCCTATCTTATAGAGAATTGACAAAAGAGGAGTTATGCAGTAGAATCGCAAAACTCTTATCAGAGGGTAAACTTGTATGCTGGTTCCAGGGGCGCATGGAATGGGGACCAAGGGCGTTAGGGAATAGGAGTCTTCTTGCCGACCCTCGAAGATCCGAAATGAAAGATATTATAAATCTTAAGGTAAAACAAAGAGAGGCATTCAGGCCCTTTGCACCATCGGTTTTAGAAGAGAAGAGTAATGATTATTTTGGGAATCCAATACCGTCCCCTTTTATGTTATTTGCCTTTAAGGTAAATAGCGAAAAGATAAAAGAGATTCCTGCTGTAGTACATGTTGATGGAACTGCAAGGCCTCAAACAGTTAGTAAAGATATTAATCCAATATACTGGAGTCTCATAAAAGAATTTGAAAAACTTACAAATGTCCCGGTTTTGTTAAATACGTCTTTTAATGTGCAGGAACCTGTTGTTTGCACACCAGAAGATGCTGTAAAATGTTTTTTAAGAACGAAAGTAGATTATCTGGTTTTGAATAATCTTCTTATACAGCAGTTAGCTTAACTTAATGTTAAGGAATTTTAAATAAACTAAGGAAGGGATGTTTCGCTTTGTTCGGCATGACAATGTGTCATTCTGGGCGCAGCGAAGAAACTAATTAAAAGTAAGGGAGGAAAGAATCTACAGACTCAGATAGAAAAGGAATGACATCTTCCTCCTCTGCCTTTTCTATTTTTGAAGAAGATGGCAGTGCCTTTTAAATATATCGGCAGCATACTTTGGGGAATAATATTAGGTATTATAACAATATTTGTAACGTATGTAGTAATTGTTTGTTTTATGCATTTACAGTTGTAGAAGTTATTTTAATATTGGAGATATATCATTTTGATTTTAGATAAATTCAAAAAGTACATTTTAAGAATTCGAACAGCGAAAATGGGGAATGACGATGCCATTACACTGAAGGTCAAGGAGTTGAGAAGGAAAACAGGGGAAAGGGTTAAAGAACAAATTTTAAAAGAATATGAAGAATTTAAGAATCGTGGTAAATATCCATGGGAAGGATTATGGGTCAGTCCTAAAGAGGTAAAAAACCTTCAAAGAGAGGTTAAAAAAAGGGATAGAATTGTCTTCGCAGAAGTTATTTTTCTTTTTATTGTAATTTTGTTATTCAGTTGTATACTTTTCAGAATAATGAAGGTATTTATTTTGCCTTAGCATTTTGTTTCTTAACGAGTTGATTTTTGACATCTTAAAGCAATGTTTAATTTCTTATTATTTAACTTACTACAGATATAAAATATAAAAGGTGAAATGGCCAGTAGTATAATGGAATCTCTGTAAAAATTAATGTGAAATTATAATTATTTTAGTAGAAATTATAAATTATATATGTAAAATATTTCCAATTTTTAAAAACTTACACCACATTGCATTAAAAATCATTCGATGAAATGGGTTCTTTTACCTTTCAGGTTTATTGGGAGTTTTGTACACAGGTTTGTAAGAGAACTTGGGAGGATGGTGTGTTTTTTTGCTGTGGCGTTTTTCTGGATGTTTTTCCCACCATACTTAATTGGGAGGGTTGTTCGACGTATTAATTTCATCGGCGTGAAGACGACCCCGGTTATTGTTTTAACGGGTTTATTCACAGGGATGGTACTTGCTTTGCAAACATACTACGCCTTATCAAAGTTTGGCGCAGAGTCCAGTTTAGGTCCTGTTGTGGCGTTGTCGCTTATCAGAGAATTGGGACCGGTTATTTCCGCTTTAATGGTTACGGGCTGTGCAGGTTCGGCATTGACGGCAGAAATTGGCATCATGAGGATAAGCGAACAAATTGACGCACTTGATGCAATGGCATTAAACCCTTACAAATATTTGATTGTCCCGGGTTTATTGGGAGGCGTGATTTCGCTTCCACTCCTGAATGCAATCTTTGTTGTAATAGGCGTGTTTGGTGGATATGCAGTAGGTGTGGGACTTATGGATATATCAGGCGGAACATATTTTGGCGGCATAAGAGATTTTGTTGGAGCCAAAGATATAATGGAAGGTTTCTACAAGTCTTTGAGCTTTGGAGTCCTGATAACATGGATTAGCTGTTATAAAGGTTATTTTACAGGATATGGCGCAGAGGGCGTAAGCAAGGCAACAACTCAATCTGTCGTAGTTTCTTCTGTTACCGTACTTGTATGGGATTATTTTATGACTTCTGTTTTAGTTCTTTAGGATATCCATGATTGAGGTTATTGATTTGTATAAAAGCTTTAATAGCCAGAATGTTTTGTGTGGAATTAATTTGAAGGTAGAACCTGGTCGGATAATGGCTTTGATTGGCGGAAGCGGCAATGGTAAGTCTGTGTTATTAAAACTCATAATAGGCTTGATTAGACCTGATCACGGCAAGGTGTTAATAGACAATCTCGATATTAGCAAGCTAAGAGGGAAGTCGCTGAAACAACTGAAGGAACGTTGCGGTATTGTTTTTCAGGGGGGTGCTCTTTTTGATTCGCTTACTGTATTTGGAAATGTAGCGTTTCCTCTTCGTGAAAAGACAAGGATGACGGAATCTGTAATTAGGGATAAAGTGTTAATGGAGTTAAAAAGAGTAGGTCTTTCAGGTTCAGAGAATAAGTACCCTGCCGAGATAAGCGGCGGTATGAAAAAAAGAGTAGCGCTTGCCCGATGTCTGGTTATGAATCCTGAGATTGTGCTTTTTGACGAACCCACGACAGGGCTTGATCCATTAATTGGCAAGGCTATACATATGTTAATCAGGGAATGCCAGAAAAATCTTAATTTCACAGCTATAATAGTTACACACGAGATTCCAGCAATTTTTTCTCTCGTTGACCGTGTTGCTATGTTGTACAACGGTAAAATTATTGCTTCAGATGAGCCAGGGGAGATAATTGCATCAAAAGACCCTGTAGTCCATCAGTTTATTAATGGAGAACTTGAAGGTCCTATTTCGATAAGATAAATTTATTCCTAATGGGTGGCAGGATATGAAAAAGTATGACGTAGAAATTGCCGTAGGTATTTTTGTTTTTTTTGGCATATTGTGCCTTGGTTTTATTTCTGTAAAGTTGGGTAAATTAGACCTGATAGGTAGCCATTACTATCCTGTTAAGGCCGTATTTAGTACAGTCAAGGGGCTTAGAAAGGATACGGTGGTGGAAATATCTGGTGTTGAAGTTGGTAAGGTATCCGATATTAAATTAATTGATTATCAGGCAGTTGTTAGTATGTTGATTAGGGATGACGTGGAATTACAAGATGATGCAATTGCCTCAATTCGTACAAAGGGGCTTATGGGGGAAAAGTATGTGGAGATCATGCCGGGCGGTTCAGACAAAGTAATTCAACCCGGCGATACTTTACGTGAAACAGAACCCCCGATTGATTTAGAAAAGTTGATAGGAAATTTTGTTTTTGGGAAGGTAAAGGAATAAGTGATGAGATACAAAAGGGTATTTAATAATGTGATATTGGTTGTATGTCTAACGTCTTGTTTTTTTGTTTTTGGAAGTTCTATTTTATTTGCAGGTGATCCGGGAAAGCTTGTTATGGATACTATAGATAAAGGTTTGGTCGTACTTAAGGAACCTTCGCTGAAAGGCAATGATAAGGTTAATGAACGCAGGCAAAAATTATGGGAAACAATTTCTCATATTTTTAATTTTGAAGAAATGTCTAAAAGGGCGCTTGGTCAGCACTGGAAAAAACGCTCTGACGAGGAAAAGAAGGAATTTGTAGGACTGTTTACTAATATCCTTAAAGATGCTTATATAGGGAAAACCGACGCATACTCTGGAGAGAAGGTTATTCTTATGAAGGAAAGGGTAGATAAAGAATATGCCACAGTACAGACGAAATTTATATTGAATACAGGTTCAGAACTAGTTGTAGATTATAATATGCTTAATAATAGCGGGGAGTGGAAAATTTATGATGTAATTATTGAAGGGGTGAGTCTTGTTAATAATTATCGAAGTCAATTTAATAGTATCTTAATAAAATCCACTTACAACGAATTGGTTCAGAGGATTAAGGAGAAAAAGGCAAATGGGTAAATTTTCTGTGACGTTTTTTGTTTTGTTAATTACTGTTTGTTTTTACAAGGTGACTGTTTATGCTGAGTCTGCGCCAGTTCCTGAGCCGCAGGCAAAAGAAATAGCAGTTGAAGAAAAGGGTACCGCTGATTTGAATGTGCCTGAAAGCGAGAGTCAGGAACCCTTGAATGTAGAATTAGAAGTGAATTTTATTAATGATCCGCTACAGCCGTACAATCGTTCGATTTTTGTCTTTAACGATAAGCTGTATTATTATTTTATGAAACCGGTAAGTAATGGATACAAGACAGTGGTTCATGAGAAGGTGCGGTTAAGTATAAGAAATTTCCTTTCAAATATTAGAATGCCTGTTCGTTTTGTAAACTGTGTTCTGCAAGGGAAAATAGAAGGTGCGAGTACAGAGCTTGCGCGTTTTGTAATAAACAGTATTTTTGGATTGGGGGGGTTCTTTGATCCTGCAAGCAGTGCAGAGTTGAATTTGAAGAAATATAATGAGGATTTTGGGCAGACACTTGCTAAATGTGGAATTGGTGCCGGCCCTTATATTGAATGGCCTATAATCGGTCCGTGTAATGTTCGTGACACTGTAGGGTATGTCGGAGATATAGCCTTAAATCCAATTTCGCTCCTTTCCTTTTTTGCTGGTCAGATTACTAGTTTTGGGGTTAATGCAGTAGATTATACTAACGAGGTTTCTATAGATAAAGGTGATACGTACGAAAGCATAACAAAACCTGCAATAGACCCTTATATTGCCCTTCAGGACGCTTACACGCAGAATCGAATCAAAAATATAAAGGAATAAATATTATTAGCGATTTTCTGAGAGGCCGTAGTTTAAATTTTTACCAGTTCATTGTTTAAACAACAACAGTAGATGCTCAAAAGCAACATGCGGTGGGTAAGGTGAATAATAACAGTCTATCGCATTTTACCATGCGCACGCCTTCTTTTAATTAATAAACAGTTTTACGTTATAACACTTCATTTCCGGCTTCAATAAAAATTGAATTCACTGTTCTTTTCTGTTAAAATTTTTCAAGTTGCATTTGTTTAAATTTTGTTAATAGGTAGATATTGAATTAGAATGGAAGAACTTAATCGTAATAATTTTTTTAGCAGGGCAAGACTTAATGTGTTGCTATTTATAGCAACTTTTTTTACGACATATTATGTTGATGGCATATGGTATTCTGTTACTATAATGACGATTTTACTTGCTCATGAAATGGGGCATTTCTTCATGTGTCGCAAGTATGGCGTTGAGTCAACAATGCCTTATTTCCTGCCGTTACCATTTCCTCCTTTTGGTACTTTTGGTGCGGTAATAAAAATGAAGGGTCTTATACCGAACAAAAGGGCTTTGTTTGATATAGGTGCTACTGGTCCTCTAATGGGTCTTGTTTTTGCAATTCCAGCAATTTTTATTGGGTTGCATCTCTCAGATGTACATCCTGTCCCGACGGACGATTCTCAATATCTTGGACTTGGAGAACCAATTTTATTCTCTTTTATCTCAAAACTTGTAATCGGGCCATTACCCGAAGGAATGGATATTTATCTGCATCCAGTAGCATTCGCTGGCTGGGCTGGGTTATTCGTGACTGCCCTTAATCTACTGCCAATAGGACAACTCGACGGCGGACATATTATGTATGCGCTGCTGGGTAAAAAGAGCAATATTGTTTATAAAATAGGTATAATAATTTTCTGCGCGATTGCCATCTTTATGTATCCGGGCTGGATGGTTTTCGCCGTGCTTCTTTTAATCTTCGGTTTCAGACACCCTGCCCCAACAGACGAGATTACCGCACTCGACCCCAAACGAAAGATTTTAGGTATTATTCTGATAATCATATTTTTTGTATCATTTACACCCGTCCCTTTAAGATTCTGATTCACTAATCTATGAAGTCCAAAGTTGTTATTGCCATGAGCGGTGGAGTTGATAGCAGCGTTGCCGCGCACCTGCTCGTACAACAGGGTTTTGAGGTTATCGGTCTATTTATGCGTTTAGGAATTGATAAACTCGATTCGATAACCAAGACAAAGGTCTGTTGCAGTCTTGAAGATGCAAGTGATGCCAGAAACGTGGCAGATCAATTGGGTATTCAGTTTCACGTCTTGAACTTCAGGGATGCCTTCGACCGCATTATTGATGACTTTTGCAATGAATATCTAAATGGCAGAACGCCCAATCCATGTATTATTTGTAACCAGGATTTAAAGTTCGGAAGATTACTTGAGTTTGCACGCATGCTGAATGCCGAATTTGTTGCCACTGGGCATTATGCAAAGGTAGAAGAGATAAACGGAAGATATATTTTAAGGAAGGGTATTGACGTTCTTAAAGATCAGTCGTACGTATTGTTTTCATTGAATCAGGAACAATTGTCAAGGGCGATTTTTCCTTTGGGTAATCTAACAAAACATGATGTTCGAAAGATTGCTAGGGATTTAAATTTGAAAACAAAAGATAAACCAGAAAGTCAGGATATATGCTTTGTCCTGGATAATAATTACCATTCTATTTTGTATGAAAGATTTGGTGAACGCATAACTCCGGGGTTTATAAAGGATACCAGCGGAAATATTTTGGGGCAACATCCGGGTTCACCCTTTTTTACAATCGGACAGCGCAAGGGTCTTGGGATTGCGCTTGGTTCTCCGAGATATGTGGTTGACATAAATCCAAATGAAAATACAGTCGTAATTGGCACAAACGATGAACTAATGGAGGATGAGTTAATGGCATCAAGATTAAATTGGGTTTCTATTGATACGTTACATAATCCGTTAGAAGTGTGTGCGAAGATCAGGTATAACCATACGCCTGTGCCTGCAACCGTTTATCCTTACGGAATAGATAAAATCCGCGTTGTGTTCAAAGAACCGCAGAGGGCAATAACACCGGGGCAGGCAGTTGTCTTTTACGACAATGATGCCGTGGTTGGAGGGGGTTGGATTGAGAGAAAGGGCGATTAAATATTAAATTATAAAATGTAAAGCGAAAAACGCAAGATGCTTAATAGAGTTTATAGTGGATGTAAAAAAGAGATACTTCGCTTTTGGTTCAGTATAATAAACCGTCGTTTGTCATTCTGAGCCGTGCGAAGAATATTATTTAATGATTTGAAGCAAAAGAAAGGAGGTGCTTCGCTTACACTCAAGCATGACGGGTGAACAAGAGATGCTTCATTTCTTTCAGCATGATAAATACTGACTGCCAATCCCTGACCCCTGATCGCTACTTTACCACCTTCACAGTCACCTTTGTACTCAGACTCCCATCCCTGAATGTTACCACTACATTGCCTGTCTTGTTGTTTGCCGTTATCTTAAAACGTGCCTCACCATTTTCATCAGTAACCTGCATTTGGGGCGCGACACTTATTAATGAAGAATCGCTTACGCTTGCCCTTACCGTATCGCCTTCAACTTGACATCCATTCTCACCTGTCACAGTAACTATAACTGTATTGCTTTTATTTACCTTTAATATCAGTAAATCAGGTTCTGCTTCTATATCAGTTGCCTCATCGCAAATAATTGGAGTTGGCGTTGGTGTTGCCGTAGCTGTTGGCGTCGGTGTCGGCGTGTATGGTGTATATGTTACAATAATTGTATCCGCACTTGAATTACCTGCATTATCCGTGGCGGTTACTGTTATTGTATTATTTCCAACAGAAAGACTTATATTCGATATACTCCAATTTGTCATTCCGTTTGCTGTACCACCACTGCCAACCTTGTCGTTACTCCACGTTATACTGCTAAGCCCACTCGTTGCATCCATTGCGATTCCGCTAAGACTTATTGTACTACTTGTGGTTGTATAGGTATCATCCGACGTCGGGCTTGTTATTGCCACTATAGACTCAGTTGTATCCACTACAATGGAGTCGCTCTCCCCGCTCGACACATTGTCATATATATCCTTAAACCATGCATACACAGACTTACTGCCATCTCCACCGTCTAATTGGTATGGGACATCTTCGTTATAAATGGTTGTGGTTGTGATTTCTGTCCACCCCGAGTCAGATGCAGATGGTTTGAAGGGATTAGTTGAGCCATAATACCCTGTTACGCCCCATTCATCAGTTGCAGAGAGGTTCAGCGTTACAGAGGTCGTATTTGTGTACTCTGCCCCGCTGTTAATGCTTATTGAACCGGTGGGCGCAGTTGTGTCACTGGAAGAGAGATTACTGTCCAGCTTCGAGATAAAGACATCAAAATCACTACCATTGAAAGAGGTATCATATACCCCGCTCGTCGTCGGAAAGTCTGTAGAATCAGTATACCCCGTCACAAATACATACCCGCTTGTATCAAGGGCAATGGCACAACCCTCATCATGGTCAGACCCACCCAGGTACGTGGATGCCGGCAGGCTCGTTAATCCACCATTAAGCTTCGAGATAAAGACATCAAAATCACCACCATTGAAAGAGGTATTCCATGCCCCGCTCGTCGTCGGAAAGTCTGTAGAATCAGTATACCCCGTCACATATACATGCCCGCTTGTATCAAGTGTAATAAATTGACCATAATCATGACCAAACCCGCCCAGATACGTGGATGCCAGCAGGCTGCTTAATCCACCGTCCAGCTTCGAGATAAAGACATCCATACTACCATTTTGAGAGGTATCGTATGCCTCGCTCGTAGTAGGAAAGGCTGTTGAATAAGTATATCCCGTCACATATACATCCCCGCTTGTGTCGATGGCGAGAGAATAACTCCAATCATAACCAGACCCTCCTAGGTAGGTGGAGGCAAGCAGGCTCGTCAATCCGCTGTTCAGCTTCGAGATAAAGACATCACCATAATAACCAACATTAAAAGAGGTATCCCATGCCCCGCTCGTCGTCGGAAAGTCTGTAGAATCAGTATACCCCGTCACATATACGTTCCCGCTTATGTCGAGGGTAATGGCAGAACCATAGGCATTAGCATCTCCACCCAGATAGGTGGAGGCAAGCAGGCTTGTCAATCCGCTGTTCAGCTTCGAGATAAAGGCATCCATACTACCATTTTGAGAGGTATCGTATGCCCCGCTCGTCGTCGGAAAGTCTCTTGAATCGGTCTCCCCCGTCACATATACATGCCCGCTTGTATCAAAGGCAATGGCATAACCCTCATCATGATCAGACCCACCTAAGTACGTGGATGCCAGCAGGCTCGTTAATCCACTGTTTAGTTTCGAGACAAAGACATCATGAGAATCATTATGAGAGGTATCATATGCCCCGCTTGTCGTCGGAAAGTCTATTGAATCAGTATGTCCTGTCACATATACATTCCCGTTTATGTCGAGGGCGAGAGAAATACCCCCATCAAAATTAGACCCGCCCAGGTACGTGGATGCAAGCAGGCTGTTTAATCCACTATCCAGTTTCGAGACAAAGACATCATGAGAATCATTATGAGAGGTATCATATGCCCCACTCGTCGTCGGAAAGTCTGTTGAATCAGTATACCCCGTCACATATACATTCCCGCTTGTATCAAGGGTGAGAGAATGACCATGATCATGATTAGACCCGCCCAGGGACGTGGATGCCAGCAGGGGGTCAATGATGAGGGGTTTGGTGCGGTCGTAAGAGGCTACGGTGAAACCGTACTCGAATTTTTGATTTCGGACTTCGTCGTGAGCGCTCAGTCGAAGGATTGCGGATTTTTCTCTGTCATTCTGAGCCGAAGGCGAAGAATCTCGTTTCAAAACCAGAGACCCTTCATTGCACTCAGGGTGACACGTGGTGTCATTTTGTACTGCGGATTTTGGATTTGAAATGCTGTATTCAACATCTACCTCAACCCTCTTACCCTCAATCTCCTGATATGCTACGGGCTTCGTAAATTTCACAGTCCCAAGTTCCGTCTCTGCCTCAAGCTGTCCCTCTTCATTAACACTCAGTCCCTTAATCCCTTCTACATTTATTTTTATCGAATCAGGGCCTGCGCCGGGCTTCACACAAAACAATTTTTCTACATTATTTCCATAAGCCCTTAACTTCAGTTCTATACCGTCGTAGATTTCTCCAAGATTTACTGAGTCGTAGGTTGAAATATTTGTCTTCCATTTAGACGGGTCATTGCCCTTGAAATAATTAACCTTTGTTACAGATTTCTCCTCACCCTGTATTGTTATTGTCTTTGCTCCAACAAACTGCTCTTTCAGGGCAACCCCCAGAATTTCAGAATTAGGATTGCTGAATTCTGGATGCTGAATTGAATAATCATAATTTGGAGAGATAATTTTGGATATTGAATGACTGCATGAAATCAAGAAAAAGTCCAGCATTTCTGATGGTGATTGTATGCCGCTTCCTGCTATCCGCGGCCCATGACCCGCTTCCTCTACCCCTGATTCCCAATCTCTGACCCCTGCACCTTGCCCCTCGTCCCTTCCCGGCAACGCATACACAATCTCGCCTTCTTTAGTAACAAACACCGTCCCGCCGAATGTCTTTGCATAGAACTTTACCTGTCCATTCACCTGACCATTATTAGCAATAAAGGGCATCTGGAGTTTTGCTGTTTTTGTTATAAATTCCTGATTTGTTGGTTTTATTGCCGGTTCATTGGCGGTCAATACTGGTATGAGTAATAAGAGAAAAGCAATAAGTGATAAAACGCATAGATGGCTTTTGAAGGGGTTTAAAAGAATAAGCATTCTTATACCTCCTTTTTAACCACTGTGGTTAAAGAAAATATATTCACCACAAAGGTTACAAAGAGCACAGATAAAGCAGATTTTATAAAACTATAATAACCACAAAGAACTCAGAGAAGAAAATAAGTTGACTGATTTCTTCGCGTATTTAGAGTCCTTGGTGGTGAAAAGTAAACCATAAAAGACTCTAAGAATATACATATGAAATATTAAAACTGGGGTTTCAGTACAATATTTACGAATATTATACCTTATGTAAACAAAATTACGAATGAAAAGTATGGATTTATTCTCTGCGTTCCCTGGGGGTTTGTTTAATTTGTATGGTTGTTCTCAATTTGTGATTTCAAAAGGATACTTATACCATGCAACCCTGGGCTTCTTCTATGAGAAAAAGATGATGGAAATCTAAACGAACTTAAGAAATATTTTTAAAGGCTTATTTTTTTAAACCTCGTATCTTTTATAGACTGTTATATATCCGCGCTTAATATTTATTTGTTGTTATCAGGGCGTCACGGAGCACCTGTATTGTGTGTTTACACCTAACGGTTGAATCTTTGGTGGCAAGCAGGTCTTCTATTTGAAGTATGCATCCTGGACATCCCGTTGCTACGACCTCCGCCCCGCTCTTCTCAATAGCCTTTGCCTTGTACTCACCAATCTTCATGGAGAGGTCGTAGTGTAATAAATTAAAAACCCCGCCCCCGCCGCAACACCGTTCCGGCGTTTCCATCTCTTGAAATGTGGAAGAACGCTTCAAAATATCTCTGGGTTGTTTTGAAATATTTTGACCCCAGTGCAGATGACATGGGTCATGGTACGTGATCTTTGTGTTTAGAGGTTTTGTTTCGTATTTGAAATGTTTTTCAATGAATTCAGATACGTCATATATCTTCTGCGTGAATTTCAAGGAACGGGCGCCTAGTATTTGACGATAATCCCTTTTTAAAGTCCTCCCGCAGGTGGCACATGCGTTAACAATAAAATCAACCTTTGCATCTTCAAATACTTTAACATTTGTTTCAGCCAGTTTTAGCGCGGTTTTTACGTCCCCCAGCGACCTTGCGGGGATGCCGCAGCACAATTGTTTAGGAGGCACAATGACCTCAACGCCAAGGTGGTTCAATACCTCTATTACAGCGTCAGCAATATCCGTATAAACATAGTTTATAAGGCAGCCCGAGAAAAATCCTACCTTCATCTTTGGAGCGTTTATCTTTTTTGTGTTGCGATACTTTTTCAGCACCGTCTCTTTTGCAAGTGGTGGAACCCATCTACCATCCAGAAACATAAAAGGAAGATGTCTCATTGTGCCGTGTCGCTTTAAAGGGGTTAGTTTTTGAAAGGTATATGTAGTTTTCAGGAGTATATTAAAGAGCCACCTGCGGGTTAAGAAAAGCCTAAATATCATTCGAGGGACAAGCCATATTCCCAGATGATTTGACAGATCATCAAGCATGGTTTGGATGATTAAATCATAGTCCACACCCGAAGGGCAAATGCTTGAACATCGAAGGCATTTTTTGCATGAAAGCAGATAGTCTCTCAGTAAATCTGTATAGAAAATTTCGTTATTTCGCAGAGCCTCAGCAAGGCTGATACGCCCCCTGGCTACCATTGATTCATTGCCAGTTTCTATAAAGACGGGGCATATTGAACGACATTTACCACACTTCGCACATTTATTAATTTCTGTTTCAAGTGAGTTAGTAACCATGCTTATTTAGAATGTGTAAGTTTTAATTAAAACTGATAATTTGGCTTAAAAAATATAACGCAAATTTGCTATGATTTAAACAAATCTGTTGATATTATTAAAGCAAAGGAATAAGGTGTATGTCTATAATTAAAATTCTGCCTGTATCTCTAATCAACAAAATTGCGGCTGGCGAGGTGATTGAACGCCCTGCCTCCATAGTGAAAGAATTAGTTGAGAATGCCATAGACGCAAAGGCGCTCAAAATAGACGTATACCTGGAAGACGGAGGGCGGAAGTTAATCCGGGTTACTGATGACGGTATTGGTATGGACGCGGAAGACCTTGCGCTTGCATTTCAAAGTCATGCAACCAGCAAACTTCAAAACGAAGACGACTTATTTGCAATAAATACATTGGGTTTCAGGGGTGAGGCTTTGCCCAGTATTGGCGCTGTTTCTCATGCCTGCATTATTTCGAGGTTAAGAGGAACTGCAAGCGGCGCCGAAATAAGGATAGATGGAGGTGCTGTGGGAAAAGTCAGGGAGAAAGGCGCACCTGAGGGAACGCAGGTTGAGGTTAGAGATCTATTTTTTAACATGCCTGTAAGAAAGAAATTCTTAAAGGCAATACCAACGGAGATGGCTCACATTGCAGAGGTTTTGACAAGATTTGCTCTTTGCTATCCATCAATTCATTTTACCCTCACGCATAATAACAGGGTAGTATTCAATCTGCCGCAGGTTCGGGACACAGCAGAACGAATTGCAACCTTTTTCGGAGAAGAGATGAGAAACCATCTGATTCCTGTGCTTCACAGGGAAGAATTATTTACGCTTACCGGTTTTATTGTTCCTCCATTTTTTGACAAGGCGAATGCGAGGATGATGTATATATTCCTGAACGGACGATATATTAAAGATAATGCAATATTTCGCGCTATAAACGAGTCTTACCACGGTAAATTAATGCATAAGAGGTATCCGATAGTATTCTTGTTCTTGCAGGTAAAGCCATCCGAGGTGGATGTGAACGTCCATCCGACAAAAATCGAGGTGCGCTTCAGGAATTCAAGCTTTATTTATAGTTCTGTTCTTACTGCGTTAAAAGAGGGTTTGAATAAATCAGAGGTAAAACCTGTCAACTTTAAAAACCCTGTTTCAATACCTGAAGGGAAAGTATCAGGTGCGGCGGGATTAGACTATATAAGAAAATCTTTATGGGAACAGTATTCTTCTGGAAAAGATACCGATAAGATACCGGCATCGGAAATTATAAAACCAGAAATGGAATTTACTCCTTTATCCGCATCGTTTGATACAGGTTCTTCTGCCCCAAACTTTCAGCATTCGGAATTAGAGACTTTACCTGGAATTGGTAATCAATACAGAGAACATGGGGCGTATTTTCAGGTTCACAATACTTTTATAATCGAGGAAATAAATGGAGGATTAAATATAATAGACCAGCATGCATTGCATGAAATAATATTGTATCATGAGATAGAAAGTAGTTTGCAGAAGGCCGAGAAATTAAGTCAGCGGTTGTTGATTCCTGAGCTTGTCGAATTGGGTCCTAAAGATTTCTTCTGTGTTATTAGCTTAAAGGAATATTTAGAATTATTGGGTATTGAATTAGAGGAGTTTGGACATCAAACAATTGTGATACGGTCATTCCCACAGATTCTTAAAAATATAAACATAAGGGAATTTATTGAAAGTTTGCTTGCAGAATTGGGGGATAACGAGGAGTATCTAAAAGATAAAGAAAAGATTTTAAATAAATTAATGAGCATAATGGCATGTAAGGGTGCTGTTAAGGCAGGACAGAAATTAGAATTAGAGGAGATAAAGGCACTTCTTGAGAAGAGAAATACAATGAAATTGTATACTAATAATTGCCCACATGGGAGGCCTACGACACTCTTTTTTTCACTCAATGAGTTACAAAAACAGTTCAAAAGAAAATGATGGCTGCAACAAATTTTAGTAATCCTATGTTTTTTTACAATGAGCGTTTATGTCTATGTAAGCATATAAAAATACCTTGACATTTATTTTCATGAGTGATAAGATTTTTAACAGTCTGATGTTACGGAATTTCAATTTTCCATTTAAATCCACTCTTAAAGGGGGACTAGCATAAGTCGCCGTAGGTAGCCTGATTTATTTTAGATTTAAGCTCATTGCCGGGCAGAATTAGAGAGTTTTGGGTAGACAGGTAAGTGTACGAACTGATTATAGAAACCGATTTTGCAGCCGCTCATAATTTACGGGAATATAAAGGGCAATGTGAAAAATTACACGGTCATAACTGGAAGGTTAAAATTGTGTTGAGAGCTGAAAAACTTGATAAATTGGGTATGGTTATGGATTTCAGAGACGCAAAGTCAATTATTGGGAAATTTGTAAACGATTTTGACCATAACTATTTGAACGACATTGAGGATTTTAAGATACTAAATCCAACAACAGAGAATATTTCCAAAATAATATATGACAGATTAAAAAATACCTTACCGTCGGGCGTGAGAATAGGTAGCGTTACAACATGGGAGTCTGATTCTTGTGGCGCAGTATATTATGAGTAAACGCTCTTTCATAATTGTAAAATAATGGCAGTAACATTGCAAATTGCTCTCGATTTTATTGACCTTCACAGGGCTATTAAGGTAGCTGAGGAGGCAGTTAATGCTGGTGCAGATTGGCTGGAGATAGGTACACCCCTGATTAAAAGCGAGGGAATGAATGCCATTCGCCAGTTCAGAAAGTTGTTTCCTAACATAACGCTGGTAGCTGATATGAAGACAATGGATGCTGGACGTGTGGAGGTTGAAATGGCAGCGAAGGCAGGTGCAGACATCGCTGTAGTGATGGGTGAGGCGTCTGATTCGACAATCAGGGAATGCATACAAGCAGGGAAGAATTATGGAATAAAAATTTGCGCAGACTTTATAAATAATGAAAAAATTGCTGACAGGCTTAAAGATATAGAAAAATTGGGAGTTGATTACCTTGCCGTTCATACTGCAATAGATGAGCAAATGAGCGGGAAGACGCCTTTTGACGTGTTAAAATTTGTTTGTGGTGAAGTAAAAATTCCAGTTGCAGTGGCAGGTGGTATAAATTCGGAGAATGTTGTAGATGCAGTGAATTCAGGTGCGAGCATTATAATTGTTGGTGGATTTATTACAAAAGCAGCAAACGTAAAAACCGCAGTAGAGAATATTAAAAATGCAATTAAAGAAAACCGAGCAGTATATACGCCATTGTTTAAAAGGGTAACAAATGAAAATATTCGGGAAACACTCTCTAAGGTATCAACTGCGAATATTTCTGATGCAGGACATCGTGCGAAGTGTATAGAGGGTTTGTATCCGATATATCAAAATATAAAATTAATAGGAACGGTTGTTACTGTAAGAACCTATCCGGGAGATTGGGCTAAACCAGTTGAGGCTATAGATACTGCAAAAGAAGGAAGTGTAATTGTAATTGATGCGGGAGGCACAGGTCCTGCAATATGGGGGGAACTTGCGACTCACAGTGCATTGCAAAAAAAGATAAGCGGGGTGGTGGTTAACGGAGCGATAAGGGATGTTGCTGAAATCAGAAAGTTGAATTTCCCTGCTTTTGCGAAAATTGTAATGCCAACGGCCGGTGAGCCAAAAGGGTTTGGCGAAATTAACGTTCCCATACAAATCTCCGGTGTTCAAATAAACCCCGGAGATTGGATTATAGGTGACGATGATGGTCTAATGGTGGTGCCTCAGGCAGAGGCTGATGTGTGGGTTAATTATGGTATGGATTGTCTGGAAAGAGAAAACAGAATCAGACACGAAATACTATCTGAAAAAAGTTCTTTAGGAAAAGTTATAGATGTGTTAAAATGGGAAAAGAGATAAGAATTTTCAGCATCATATTATGAGTATGAGGTAATATAACGTGAAATGCGAATCCTGTAATAAAAAACACGCTACAGTTCATTTAACAGAAATTGTTGGTAATGTTAAGAAAGAGCGTCATCTATGTGAAGAGTGCGCGCAGAGCATAAATACACATCTGACAAAAATCCCCTCACCTACAGAAATTCTAACAAGTTTGATCAATCAGGTCGCCCCGGAAATCGGCGAAATGTCAAAGATTGCGTGTCCTGTATGCGGGTTGTCTTACATTGAATTCCGTTCTCATGGTCGTCTTGGTTGTCCGATGGATTATACTGTATTTAGAAAAGGGTTACTCCCTTTATTAGAAAAGATGCATGGAAGCGTCCAGCATGTCGGGAAAGTGCCTTCTCGTGCTGGAAAAGAATTAATCAAAAAGAATGAATTAATGCAATTGCGAAATGAACTGAATAAGGCTGTTGAAAAAGAAGATTATGAAAAAGCGGCTGAATTAAGGGATAAGATATATGAATTATCAGGCGCAGATGATGAAAATTAATGACCTGAGAGATAATACGGGCGAATGGTTGAGAGGAACTGGACCAGAGTCAGATATTGTTATAAGTACTAGGATACGTCTTGCGAGGAATATTGCGCGTTATCCCTTTCTTTCAAGGGCAAATCTTAAGCAAAAGAAGGAACTTGAAGAATATATAAGTGAAAAAATAAAAGGATCGGGTATAACAAATGATTTGTGTTATGTTAGACTGTCAGAAACAAGTCCAGTAGACAGGCTTTTTCTTGTTGAGCGGCATCTAATTAGCAGAGAACATGCAGGCGGCGAAGGTGAAAGAGGCGTTGCCTTTGGTAAATCAGAAACTATAAGCCTGATGGTTAATGAAGAAGATCATTTGAGAATACAGGTAATTCATTCTGGATTTGAGCTGATGAAGGCATGGAAGGTAATTGACGATGTTGACAACAAGTTAGAGAAGAAAATAAGCTATGCCTATTCTTCGCGGTTTGGTTACTTGTCTGCCTGTCCTACCAATGTGGGCACAGGAATGAGGGCGTCGGTCATGTTGCATCTGCCTGCCCTTGGGATGACGCATCATATTGAAAAGGTATTCAACGCTGTTATGAAACTTGGACTGGTAGTCAGGGGTTTATATGGCGAGGGGACGCAGGTATCAGGCGACTTGTACCAGATTTCAAACCAGTTTACACTGGGTAAGTCAGAACAGGAAATAATTGAGATTATAGAAAGTGTGATTCCCAGAATTACAAATTATGAACGGATGGCCAGAAAGGCACTGATTTCAGAAAGCAAAGAACAGCTTGAAGACAGGATATGGCGTTCGTACGGTATGTTAAAGGTTGCCAGATTAATTTCTTCTGAAGAGGTTATGCATTTATTGTCGCAGGTTCGGATGGGGGTTAATCTGGGTATTATTAATGATATTGAGATGAAAACATTAAATGAGTTATTTATACTTACGCTGCCAGGTCATTTACAAAAAATAGAGGGGCGCGAACTTGATTCAGCACAAAGGAACATTATTCGTGCCTCGTATGTAAGAAAACGACTGGAGGGTATAAAAGGTTGAAAGGACAGGTGTAGTTATGTTTGACAGATTTACAGATCGTGCAAGAAAGGTCATGGCGTTAGCGCGCGAGGAGGCAAGGCGATTTAACCATGAATACATCGGTACTGAGCATATTTTACTGGGTCTGGTTAAGGAAGGCAGTGGTGTTGCCGCAAATGTTTTACAAAATTTAGATATCGAATTGAAAAAGATACGCATAGAGGTAGAAAAAATAGTACAGAGCGGTTCTGATTTGGTTTCGGTAGGACAATTGCCGTTTACTCCGCGAGTAAAAAAGGTTTTAGAATATTCAATGGAAGAGGCGCGGGCATTCGGTCACAATTATATTGGAACAGAGCATCTGTTGCTTGGATTGCTCAGAGAGCAGGAAGGCGTGGCAGCGCAGGTATTACTGAATCTGGGTGTAAAACTTGAGGATGTCCGTGAGGAAGTTATTGGACTTTTAGGGTCGGAAGCGAGTCATGGTAACGTTAATCAGGAAAAAGAGGAAAAGAGAGGAAAATCCAAGACGCCTGCGCTAGATTCTTTTGGCCGTGACCTTACTCAACAGGCGCGAGAAAGTGAACTTGATCCTGTGATTGGGCGGCAGGATGTGATTGAACGTGTTATTCAGGTATTAAGCAGAAGAACAAAGAATAATCCAGTATTATTGGGAGAGGCTGGGGTAGGTAAGACAGCCATTGTTGAAGGTCTTGCCCAGGCAGTAGTGCAAGGAAATATTCCTGAATTATTAAAAGACCGTAGGATTGTAGTGCTTGACCTTGCAATGATGGTGGCTGGCACAAAATACAGAGGCCAGTTTGAGGAGCGTATTAAGGCTGTGATGGCTGAGGTGAAAAGGGCAAAAAACGTTATTCTGTTTATAGATGAATTGCACACCCTTGTTGGCGCAGGGGGTGCAGAAGGGGCAATTGATGCATCTAATGTATTGAAGCCCGCGTTATCGCGTGGTGAGATTCAGTGTATCGGTGCTACCACACTGGATGAATACAGAAAGTACATTGAAAAAGACGGTGCGCTTGAAAGAAGATTTCAAACAATAGTTGTTGATCCGCCAACAAAGGAAGAAACTGTTGAGATATTAAAAGGCCTTCGCGGTAGATATGAGGCTCATCACAAGGTTCGAATCACAGACGAGGCGATAGCATGTGCAACAGAGCTATCGGTTCGCTATATTACGGGAAGGTATCTGCCAGACAAGGCAATTGACGTAATAGACGAGGCATGCGCGAGGGTGAGGTTAAAGGCTAATACACAGCCGCCAGATTTGAGGCACATAGAAGAAGAGATTAATAAACTGGAAAAGGATAAAGATGAGTCAGTAGCTATTCAGGATTTTGAGAGGGCAGCGAGGTTAAGAGACAAGGCAGATAAATTGAAAAAGAAAAAAGAGACAATTGAACGGGAATGGAAGGAAACACGAGCCGAGATAGAGGGATGCGTTAATGAAGAAGTCGTCTCTGAGGTCGTATCCAAGATGACTGGAATACCGGTAACGCGTATCCAGTCTGCTGAGGCGAAGAGACTGCTTCGTATGGAGGAAGAGCTCCATAAGATGATAATCAGTCAGGATGAAGCGGTAAAGGCAGTTTCAAAGGCAATACGTCGTTCTCGTGCCGGATTAAAGAATCCTAATCGTCCTGTAGCGTCTTTTATATTTGTAGGTCCATCGGGTGTCGGTAAGACGCACCTTGCAAGGTCTCTTGCAAAATTTATGTTTGGAGAAGAGGACGCACTTATACAAATAGACATGTCTGAATACATGGAAAAGCATAATATTTCAAGATTAATTGGCGCGCCTCCTGGTTATATTGGATACGAAGAGGGCGGTCAGCTAACCGAAAAGATTCGACGTCGTCCTTATGCAGTGGTTTTACTGGATGAAATAGAAAAGGCGCATCCTGATGTCTTTAATATGTTATTACAAATTATGGAAGATGGAAAGTTAACAGATAGTTTTGGCCGCCATGTTGATTTTCGTAATGTGGTCGTTATTATGACTTCTAATATCGGGGCTGATATTATTAAGCATCAGGCGGCACTTGGCTTCAGAAAGGTATCGGATGAACACACTTATGAAGTCATGAAAGAACAGCTGAAGAAAGAAGTGGAAAAACATTTCCGTCCGGAATTTTTGAACAGGGTGGATAATGTTATTGTCTTCAAACCTCTGGGTAGGGATGATTTGAAAAAGATTGTCGAAATTGAGATGAAAAACGTCAAGAAAAGGCTTGATGGCTACAATATAACTCTTACTATGAGCGACGAGGCATTGGAATTCCTTATAGATAAGGGATACGATCAACACTTCGGTGCGCGTCCTCTCAGAAGGGCAATAGAGAGTTATTTAGAAGACCCGCTTTCAGAAGAAGTGCTTCAGGGTAAGTTTGAGGGTAAAAAACATGTAAAGGCAAGGGTTCAAGACAATAAACTGATATTTGATGAAGTGGTTGAAAGTCCTGAACCTGCGCTTGTAAATGCTGAAGGTAGTGTTTAAATATAAAAAGTTAAACAAACAAAGGGGAGAGTAAAAACTCTTCCCTTTTTTTATTTTGCTGACAATTGTTCCTTGAATAGTGACCACTTAGGCTTGTCATTCTGAACGGAGTAACGCGGAGTGAAGAATCTCGTCTCTAAAACCATGTATCAAACTCTTCGCTATGCTCAGGATGACATACGATGTCACATTGGAATCTGGATTTCGGAATTTAAAAGGATAGTACATATTGTTTCGTACTTCGTACATCGTACTTCATACATTTTGTATCGTGTAGCGTGAATTATATATCATGCATTTTTTGTTAAAGAAGTAAATACTGTTAAATATGGCGAGAACAGGCGTTATTTATGTTTGTCAAAGTTGCGGCTGGAAGAGTCTGAAATGGGTCGGACGGTGCGGCGGGTGCGGTGAATGGGATTCAACTGTAGAAGAAATCAGTACAGGCGCTGATTTGAGCAACAAATCAGTTGCCTTAAACCGAGGATTACCACAGCCGATAACAAGCGTAAAATCATTAGAGTGCCCCTGTATTGAAACAGGAATTAAGGAGTTCGATAGGATATTGGGTGGCGGGCTGATTGCGGGGTCTGCTGTATTAATCGGAGGAGCCCCTGGAATTGGTAAATCTACCCTCCTTTTACAGGTATGCCATTGCATAAGTGCGAAGGGTTACAAGACCCTTTATGTTACGGGTGAAGAATCAGCGGCTCAGACAAAGCTCAGGGCAGAAAGATTATCAATCCTTTCGGATAATTTGCTGGTTGTTGCAGAAACAAATTTAGATTTTATTCTTGAATATATACATAATACAAATCCAACGCTGGTTGTTATAGATTCAATTCAGACGGTTTATAAACCACAATTGGAGTCTTCCCCTGGAACAGTAGCGCAATTACGCCAGTGCGCAAATGAGTTAATATACACGGCAAAATCAACTGGTTCTGCTATTTTTCTTGTCGGGCATGTAACTAAAGATGGTATAATTGCGGGTCCTAAAGTGCTGGAGCATATGGCTGATACTGTTTTATATTTTGAAGGCGAAAAATTTCAGTGGTACCGCATCCTGCGGGTGGTCAAAAATAGATTTGGTTCTACCGACGAGATTGGCATTTTTGAAATGAGAAAAAACGGATTACAGCAGGTAGAAAATCCAACAGAAATATTTATTTCTCGCGATAGAAAGACGAGTACTGGTTCTACCGTTATTCCGTGTCTGGAAGGCACGCGCGTATTACTGGTTGAAATTCAGGCGCTGGTAACAAGGGCAAATTTTGGCATACCCGAACGAAAGGTAAGCGGGGTTGATTACAATCGCGTATCAATGATACTTGCGGTCCTTGAAAAACGTATTGGATTGAAATTGGGAGGGCAGGACATATTTGTTAATATAGTTGGAGGTGTTCGGGTGGATGAGCCTGCGGCAGACCTTGGAATCGCCCTGACTATAGCATCCAGTTTCAAAGAAAAGGTGGTACCATCAGACACTTTGGTTATAGGCGAGATCGGACTGGGAGGAGAAGTTCGAAGCGTGAATCAAATTGAATTGCGATTGAAAGAGGCACAAAGACTTGGTTTTAAAAAAGCAGTTGTTCCAAAGGATAATATTAAAGGTATAACCAAGGAGTCAAAAATAGAACTAATTGAAGTGCATTATCTTTCTGAAGCAATTGAAATTATGGGGTGATTTAATGAATTGGAATAAATCAAGACTTTTAATTCTGTTTGCATTGATTGTTTGTATTGTATTTATAAATAATTCTGTTGGAATTTATGCCGACACTTATAGTGACGGTCAGATTACTGTGAAACACGAAGAAATAAAAGTTAAAAGGAACCGACAACAAATTCAATTTGAACATCCTTTTGAGATACCGGCGAATGTAATTACAAATGCATTATCATATATATCCTATGAGGAAAAGGGCCTGCTGAAGAAAAAAGAAGCAATGAGGGTTTTTCAGGATGATGAAATAAAAAAGTTAGTTCCTTTGATTATACAGTCTTTTTCTGTTGCAAAGCCAACCCAAGCGGTAACGGTTTCCTCTTTTTCTGAGCGCATGCTTTTAACAGACCAGCAGAATTACTGTGTAATGTTTGTTCATGAGCGGTGTCTTAATATTGTTTTCAGCCGTATACATATGTTTCAGACGTATAATGATTCAATGTCCGATAAAAGGCGACACACCCTAACGAGAGAAAATCCAACGGAGATAAGCCACAGTCGTTTCTGGAAATTGATTCCATCTGAGGGGCAGAGGCTTGAAGCGGATCACGAGAACTGGCTCGTTGTTGACCTGTCCGAGGAATTATATCAGCAGCCGGTGGTGCAAAGAGTCGGAACGGTTGAGGAAAAGTTTAAAAAGGGTACTTCAGAACTTGATGAACGTCTTAAAAGGTTGGAAGAAAAGCTGGATGGCGTGGATGCTGCGGAACGTGGTGCTGAGATGGTTTCTTCAGAAAAATTAGATACCGGGAACAATATTAAAAACAAGCTCATTATCTTGCGTGAAATGGTTAATGACGGAATTGTCTCAGAAGAGGATTACAACTACAAAAAGGCAAAATTGCTTAGGGAAGGCATGGAGAACTTGAGTACAAAAGAACAACTGCGTACGATAAAAGACCTTGCGGTGGATGGATTGATTACAGAAGATGATTATAATGAGAAGAAGAAAGAACTGCTAGATAAGTTTTAATCAAAACACCTGCCTCTTGAAAATATTTATGTGGTATCGGAGTGAAGTAAGGGGTTCACAATTGAGAAACACTATCGCTAATTTATGCATTTAATCACTAGCCGCGAATTTGGCGAATTAACCATTTTACGAAAGGTACTGAAATGAAAAACAAAAAAGACATCACTATTTCCAGAAACATCATTGATAAAGAAGGAGGCATTGTTATTTTATCAGTTGGTGAATATAAAAGATTATGCGAAAAGGCTGTACCTACATACTATCTGGAAGGCGAGGATGCCGAGAAACTCGACAAACTCGTAGAAGAGGGTTTTAGCGCATATCGTAGGGGAAAAACAAAAAAGATTGATTCATTGTCGGAGCTGGACTAAGAGAATGGATATCAATGTTACTCCCCGTTTTACAAAAAGCTATCAAAAGCTGCCAAAGGATATACAGGGAAAGGCAAAGGCGAAGGAGTCTATTTTTAGGAAGAATCCCTTTGATAAACAACTCAGGACTCATAAATTATTGGGGAAAGAAAAAGAGGCGTGGTCGTTTTGGGTAGATTATTCGTACCGAATAAAATTCATATTCCTCAAAAAAGATCAGGTTCTATTTCTGGACGTAGGTAAGCATGATTTTTACAAGTGATTTTTTTAAAAGGAGGATGTGGTAAAAGCCATGAAGAAATACGTATTGGGTGTATTGTGTGCAGGATTTTTAGGTAGGAGCCGTCTCCCGACGGCAATTTTATGCTGGGTAATAGTTCACCGCAAAGGACACGAAGACTTCGTCGTGAGCTCAGTCGAACGAACGAAGAGAAATAACAAAATAAAGTGGAGCATCCGCATAGTTTTTCTGAACGAACATAATAATATCAACGCAGGCATCATCTGATGCAGACTGATTCTTTGAGTTTACAGATTTAGATGCAGGTAAGTATGTTATCAAGGCGATAAAGAAGGGTTATAAGAGATATAAGCGGACAATACGCATTGAAGAGGGGGAAGAGAAAGAGATTGAGATAAAAATGAAGAAGCAGTAAAAATAAAATGGTTGTTAGTAATTTATAATACAAAGGGTCCATATATTGTCTTTTGGAGGAAGTATAGTATATGAAAACTAGCCTAAAAAAGAGGAATTATGGATATCTTTTCCTGAGACTAATTAGTCATGATTACGCGCTACCTACTCTTGATAGAGAATTAGCTATTTTAGCTAAAGCAATCCGAAATTCTTGTAAAGAGATTGAAAGAGCTAATACGAGCAGCGAAGATTCAAAACAAAATAAAAGCGTCAACTTGCCTTTGTGCATTTTTTGCCTTGAGCCCTTTTAGAATCTCATATTGTGCAATATGTGAGATTGTGAAACAGCGATGTTCACTAAGGTATTCCGATGCCCTTGCCTTAACAGAACTATTTCCTTTAAAGAGTTCTGATAATATATCTGTATCAAGCAGAGATGGTTGATGCATTGGTAAGTTTTAGTCTCTTGAAAAATGGCTTCTGTCAAATGCCAGTTTTTCTATATCCTCAATGTCTTTTGGAGAAAGGCCGTCATATACCGTAGAGGCAAGGGAAAGTATATCAAATTTTTCAGCGTGATAGTCTTTGATTATAAGACTTACTTTCTTATGTTCTGTGATGTTGTAAAGTGGAGATATTGGTTTAAAGACTCCATTTTCATATATTGCTTCAACTGTTTTTGTCATAGCTTTTTCTCCCTTTATTTGTGATTATACTTTTATTGTGAGTTTTGTAAAGGGTAAATTAAGTCTTTTTAGGGGAAAAAAGACTTGACAAACATATTTGATTTGTTATCTTAATAAAAATAAAAGTTCCAAATTAAAGTGTGCAGTGAACAAAGAGAAATAACAAAACAAAGTAAAGCATCCACATAGTTTTTATGCTCATCCTATAACTGCCCCTGCGATCGTTCGAATGATCATTCGACAAGCTCAGGATGAGTAAGACTATTTCATCCGTGCATGGTAAGCCTGTCGAACCACTAAGACGAAGTCTCGGCGTTTCTGCGGTGAGCTGAACTGCTACAATATAGGCAAATCCTTGAATATTTAATATAAATTCTGAGGAGAAAGCGAATGGCATTATCCTTGCAAGCCAAGCCAAGCCAAGCCAAATAAGACCTATTATCAAATGGACAACGCCTCCTTTGTTGAAGGAGGAATAAGCAAATTACAAACGCCTTTTCTGGTGGAAATTCCAGAAAAGGCGTTTTTTGTGTTGAATATTTACCTAGTTATATCTAGCAATAATTTTCACGAATTAACTCTAATTTCCTTTTTTATTCGTGACCATTCGTGTTCATGCGCAGCTCCTAATAGTTTCTTATCGAAAAGGAGGTAATAAAAATGAGAAGTATACCATCATTTTGTATGCCGGTTTTATTGGCACTTTTTGCACTGAGCGGAGTCGGAGTGTCAATACATATTCCATCGGCGGCTGCGGCGCCAACGGTGACAGCCACCATTTCAATTGGGGGTCATGTCACTGGCGTTGGAGTCAATTCCTCGACGAACCGTATCTATGTGGCAAATTATGAGAGGGGTACGGTTGCTGTAATAGATGGCGCTACCAACTCGGTAACATCTACTATTTCGGGTATGAGTTATACTCATGGTGTTGGAGTCAATTCCACGACAAATCGTATCTATGTGACAAATTATTATTACGTCAATACGGTGAGTGTGATAGACGGCGCTACCAATACGATTATATCTACTATTCCGGTTGGATTTGGTGCCCGTTACGTTGGAGTTAATTCCACGACAAACCGTATCTATGTGACAAATTTACAAGCTGGTACGGTTAGTGTAATAGACGGCACTACCAATACGGTTATCTCTACCATTTCGGTTGGGAGTGGGAGCAACCCTGATGGTGTTGGAGTCAATTCCTCGACAAATCGTATCTATGTGGCAACTGGGGGTAGCAAGACGGTTAGTGTAATAGATGGAGCTACCAATACGGTTATCTCTACCATTTCAGTTGGGAGTGGGAGCACCCCTGCGGGTGTTGGAGTAAATTCCTCGACAAATCGTATCTATGTGTCAAATGGTGGTAGCAATACGGTAAGTGTAATAGATGGAGCTACCGATACGGTGATATCTACTATTTCGGTTGGGACAAGTCCCAATGGCGTTGGAGTCAATGTTTCGACAAATCATATCTATGTGGCAAATGGTGGCGGTACGGCTAGTGTCATAGATGGCGCTACCAATACGGTGCTATCTACCATTTCGGGTGTTGCAAGTGATCTCCATAGCGTTGGAGTCAATTCCTCGACAAACCGTATCTATATGTCAAGTTTTGGTGGCGGTACGGTTAGTGTAATAGATGATTCTCCGTCTTCACCGCCCACTGTAGTGACAAGTTCAGCGACCGATGTAACGTCAAACTCCGCAACGCTCAATGGCACGGTGAATGCCAATGGGTTATCAACAACGGCATGGTTCAACTACGGCATCACCAGCGGTTCGTACACCGGCACATCAACCACACAATCAGTAAGCGGTTCAAGCGATACAACTGTCAGCATCGGCATCAGCGGACTTTCATCGAGCACGACCTATTATTACCGGATAGCGGCATCAAGCAGCGCAGGGACCTCGTATGGAAGCGAGGCATCTTTTACCACATCAGCTCCACCGGATACTAGTGCGCCTACAGGTTCAATCAGCATCAACAGCGGCGCTTCATACACTAATTCAACAACAGTAACCCTCAGCCTTACAGCTACGGACAGTGTGGGAATAACAGGATATTACCTTTCTACGAGTTCCACCACCCCTTCCGCATCTGCCTCTGGCTGGACGTCTGTTGCCTCGACTACCAGCTATAGTGCAAGCGTAACTTACACCTTAAGCAGCGGGGACGGCAGCAAAACGGTGTACGCATGGTACAAGGATGCAGCGGGGAATGTATCAAGCGCAGCAAGCGACTCCATTACCCTGGATGCAACAGCACCAACCGTCACCATCACCAGTCCCACAACCAGCGCTACATATACTTCTACAACCAGTACCATAAGTCTGGGTGGGAGCGCATCGGATAGTACGAGCGGGGTAAGCAGTGTGACGTGGAGCAATAGCGGCGGAGGTAGTGGGACGGCAAGCGGAACGACGAGCTGGAGCGTTTCGAGTGTAAGCTTAACGAGCGGCAGTAATGTGATAACGGTAACTGCCACAGACAATGCGGGCAATACCGCTACGGATACGATAACGGTGACATATGGGGGCACATGGGCCACCAAAACCTCAATGTCTGCGGCACGGTCTTTGGCTGCGGCAGGGGTGATTACTGATGTCCTCTATGTTGCAGGCGGTCATGATGGGACAGGAGGGACTACTACGCTTCAGGCATACAATCCAACAACAAATACCTGGAGTACTCTGGCACCCATGCCAGGTCGTCGGTATGCCGGAGATGGTGCTGGCGTAATAGATGGCGAGCTTTACGTGCCAGGGGGATGGAACTATCCTGACAGCAGCCTTCCACAGTCCCAGTTATATGTCTATAACCCCGGTACTAATTCGTGGAGGACCGAGACCAGCATGCCCACGCTTAGCGGTGATGGAGCTTCCGGCGTAATCAACGGCAAGCTCTATGTTACAACCGCAGCCAATGGTTACAGTGGCTTCAGAAACTTCCTGCATGTTTATAACCCGGTCACCGATACCTGGAGCAGCCTGGCTTCATCACCTAATGCCCACGCAGACCCGGCATTTGGAGTCATTGATGGAAAATTCTATGTGGCAGGTGGAGGCGATGCGAACGGGGCTCCCTCTAGTAAACTGGATGTATATGATCCAGCCACAAACACATGGGCTACCAAAGCCTCCATGCCAGCAGCAGGATCACATTTTGCTAGTGGGGTTTACAACGGTAAACTCTATGCTGCAGGGGGGTATATAGGCGGCGCCTCCTCTAATACCGTGTATGTATACGACCCATCGGCTAACACATGGACAACTGAGACCTCAATGCCAACAGCCCGCTACGGTGCAGCGGGTGGCGTCATTAGCAATGTATTCTATGTTGTGGGAGGCATCAATAGCACGGGTAGTACTCTGGCAACTGTCGAAGCGCTTACATTTTCATCACTTCCTACAACACCAACGGCAACCGTGACTGCAACGGCAACTGCAACGCCAACACCAACAGTGACGGCAACTCCTACAGCAACGACGACACCAACAGCGACACCAACGGCAACCGTGACTGCAACACCAACAGTGACAATTACACCAACACCTACTGGTTCACCGACACCGACGCCTATAGTAATAGTTACGATAACTCCTACTCCGACGGTGACGGCAACTCTTACAACAACGCCAACAGTAACCGTGACTGCAACGCCAACGGCAACTCCTACAGCAACGCCAACACCAACAGTTACTGCGACACCCACAACGGCGCTAACACCACAGGTATCATTAGGCTGGGAGCATACGGCGGCATTAATGCCGGATGGCACAGTTTGGACGTGTGGAAGAAACGATAATGGACAATTAGGCGATGGAACAACACGAGACAAACTAACACCCGTGCAGGTAATTGGATTGAGCGATGTTATTGCCATATCCGCGGGCGGTTTACATACGATTGCATTGAATGAAGATGGTACAGTGTGGACATGGGGTAATAACATTTACGGTCAATTGGGCGATGGAAGCGCCATCAATAGAAGGACAACACCGGTTCAGGTAACAGGTTTAAGAGATATAATAGCCATAGCAGGAGGCGGGTATCATGGTTTGGCGCTTAAGTCAGACGGCACCGTGTGGACATGGGGGAATAATGTGTATGGTCAATTAGGGGACAGGACAAAAACGAGCAGGAGTACCCCTGTGCAGGTAAAATTTCTCGATGGTGTTACTGCTATAGCCGGGGGAGGCTACCACAGTATGGCGCTTGAATCGGATGGTACGGTGTGGACATGGGGTTATAACAAGTACGGCCAACTGGGTGATGGGACGAATAGAGATAGTAGTATAATAACGCAGATAATCGGATTGAGCAATGTAACAAATATCTCAGCAGGAGGATTACACAGCCTTGCGCGTAAATCAGACGGCACGATATGGACATGGGGATATAACAAGTATGGACAACTGGGGGTTGGAGACACAGCAGACAGAAATGTACCCCTACAGGCGCGCAGTATTAGGAATGCAGCAGCTATAGGGGGAGGTGGATACCATAGCCTTGCGATAAAGTCAGACAATACAGTACTTGCATGGGGAAGGAACAGTTTTGGCCAGTTGGGAGATGGTTCAACGGTTAATAGAACAACCCCTGTGAGTGTGCGTGGGATAAGTGATGTTACGATAATAGCCGGCGGGGGGTACCACAGCGCGGCGATAAAGGCAAGCAGGACATTTTGGACGTGGGGGAGGAATAATCATGGGCAATTGGGGGTTGGAGACAAGGATGACAGGAGCATACCTGTAGAGGTGGGTGCTGAAAGAGAGGCGGTTGTGAGCGGGGAAGCGATAAGTGAAGAAGCTACAACAGCGTCAGATGATGGGTCATTTACTGTAACGCAGGAAACGGGTGTAATATCAGGGTATGTGCGTGATAGAGAGGACAATGCATTAAAGGGTGTTACGATAGACGTGGGAGGGATAGGCGTTTCGAACAATACGGAGACGAATGAGGATGGACACTATGCAGTTACTAATCTTGAGAGTGGCGATTACACGTTTATATATGAGAAAGAGGGTTACCAGCGGAAGATAAGCGATGCAAGCCTTGGAGAGAGTGAGGGGTTAGACCTTGGGGTAACCATCCTGGAAACAAGCGGGAAGGTACATGGTCGTGTGGTGGATGATGAGGGTAATCCAATGGAATCAGTAAAGTTAAAAATCAGAGGTAAGAAAACAATGGTACAGAAGACCACCACTTCTAATGATGGTGGGTACTTTGAATGCGAGGGTTTAGGAACTGATACGTATGTGATTACCGCTAGGAAGAGTGGCTATAAGTCTGGCAGGCAGACAATACGATTAGAGGATGGAGGCAAGGAAGAAATCGAGGTCAGAATAAGGAAATAAAACGCCAGATTCTATAAATTTACTGAACAGAGAAAGATTATATAAGGGCAAGGGAAGATACCTTGCCCTTATTATTTAGTTTTTTTCAACCTTTAAGATGTAGTTAAGCTTATTTTACCCAGCATATACGGGAACCACGGTGCTGAATCAATACTGAAATGAATTCAGCACAGGGTTTAGCACGACATGTAAAGTGGAATAATACCCTTTTTCTAAAAACTACAAACTCATACCTCATAACTCTGAACTCGTACCTCAAGACTCAAATCTCTAAACTAAATACTTGCAATTGTGTGTCAATTGAGCGTGGCAGCAGACGTAAGTGTATTTCCTTGACATTCAATATCTCGTTCTTTATAATTTTTCAAAGCTTATATTTCAATGAATTCGGAGGGTTTTTGCAGATCTTTTTTATGAAATATTCAAACAGAGGATGCAACATATGCCTTGTGGGATTGCAATGGGGTGATGAAGGTAAGGGCAAAATTGTAGATATACTTACAGAGTCGTTTGATATAATTGTCAGGTATCAGGGAGGAAGTAATGCTGGACATACGGTTGTCATAAATAATGAAAAATTTGTATTGCATCTTATCCCTTCTGGTATTCTAAGAAAGAACAAATACTGCATTATAGGCAGCGGTGTAGTGCTTGACCCCCGCCAATTATTAGATGAGATCTCTGAATTAAGAAGCCGAAATATAGAAATAGGCGATAATCTGCGTATCAGTGAAATAGCACATCTCGTTTTTCCATATCACAAGAAGTTGGACGAACTTTCCGAAAGTGAAAAGGGAGATGAGAAGATTGGAACAACCCGCAGAGGGATAGGGCCATGTTATTCAGATAAAATGGCAAGAAATGGTATACGGGTATCAGATTTGTTCCATCCAGAGTATTTTAAACAAAGGTTACAGAAAGTAGTAGAGGAAAAAAATAAGATATTAGTCCGCATATTCAATACGGATTCTTTGTCGTGGAAGGATATTTATGATGAGTATTGTGGATATGCTAAACAAATAAAGCCGTTCGTATGTAATACTATTGCATTCATGAACGAAGCCGTGAAAGCCCAGAAAAGAATATTGTTCGAGGGCGCACAGGGCTCTTTGCTCGACGTAGATTTTGGGACATACCCTTTTGTCACATCCTCTTCTGCCACAGCGGGCGGCGCTGTAACAGGAGTGGGTATTCCTCCGAGTCAAATTCATAAGGTAATGGGAGTGATGAAATCGTATACAACACGCGTTGGAAGTGGTCCATTCCCTTCAGAACTGAATGATGCGTTGGGTGAACACCTGAGAGTAAAAGGTGGCGAGTATGGCGCTACCACTGGTAGGCCAAGACGGTGCGGCTGGTTTGATGTAGTTGCAGTAAAGCACTCAATAATGACGAACGGCGCAGACAGTGCCGTCCTGACAAAACTTGACGTGCTTGATGAACAAAAGACTATAAAGGTATGCGTGGGTTACAGGAGCGGTAATAATATATATGACCAGTTTCCTGCAGACCTTGCAGCATGGACTGAATGTCAGCCGATATACAAAGAACTATCCGGTTGGCAGAAAGACACGTCGAAGATGCGTGATGTAAAGGATATACCGCCACAGGCAAGAAATTACATTAATACCCTTGAGGACCTAGTTGGAATTAAGATAGAAATGCTTTCTGTTGGTCCGGATCGAGGTCAGATTGTGAGTCTTGTATGAGTAGAAAGGAATGTATACCGTCGCACATTGCGATTATTATGGATGGTAATGGGCGATGGGCAAGGCAAAGAGGACTTATAAGGATTCGGGGACATGAAAAGGGTACAGAATCGGTTCGCGAGATAACGCGAGAATGTGCAAAAAAACATCTCAAACAGCTTACGCTTTACGCCTTTTCAAGTGAAAACTGGAAGAGGCCAAAACGAGAAGTAAATTTACTAATGAAGCTCCTCAAGGAGTATCTTATTAAAGAGCGGAAGGAGATTGAAGAAAACAATATAAGATTAACAGCCATAGGTCGTATAAATGAACTTCCTGAAGATGTGCAGAGAGAGCTCACTATTTCAATGGAAGAGAGCAAAAATAACACAGGTATGGTGCTTTGTCTTGCGCTGAATTACGGTGGGCGAACTGAGATTGTAGATGCGGCAAAAGAGATTATGCGGAAAGTTAAGGAAGGGAAGCTGCGGCTTGATGAGATTACAGAAGAAACTTTTAGAGAACACATGTATATGCCTGACATGCCGGATCCTGATTTGCTAATTAGAACCGGCGGCGAGATGCGTATAAGTAATTTTTTGTTATGGGAAGTTTCTTATGCCGAACTTTGGGTGACTCCTGTTTACTGGCCTGATTTTAGGAAAACACATCTTGAAGAAGCGATTAGAGATTATGCTAATCGTGAACGCCGTTTTGGTGGGTTAATAGAGTGAACACGCTTCAGACCAGAATCACACTCGGCGTTATAATGTTTGCAGTGTTCTTTGGTGTGCTGGCTGTTGATGCAATATTCAAAACAGATATAGGATTTGGATGTCTTGCAATTATAGTTTGTGGTGTTGGATTATATGAGTTTTACAACATTGCCAGTAAAAATGGTTTTTCTCCGTTTCGTATTTCTGGTATATGTATCGGTATCTGGTTGTTTATTTCTTACTGGTTAACTGTGAGAAAAGATGCCGATGTAATTCAACATTTTTTCAGACACGAGACGGTTATAGTATTAATATTCTGGTTATTTTTGATTCAGGCGTTTGCTCGAAGTACAAAAGATGCAATTAAAAACATCTCGGTAACGCTCTTTGGGGTTTTATATGTAAGTTTTCTTCTGAGTTATGCAATTGCCTTGCGTTATCTTAATTACGGTACTTCTGTCCTGGTTATGGTATTACTTGTATCCAAGTTCGGTGATATTGGTGGTTATTTATTAGGAAAAAAATTTGGGAAACATAAACTTGCAAAGGTGATAAGTCCCAATAAGACAATAGAGGGTGCCTGTTTCTCACTTTCGTTTAGCGTTTTGATTGCAGTTATTTTTAATTTAATCCCACAAACAAGAGTAATCAGCATACCGTGGGCGGTATTATTTGGATTGATTGTAGGTTTTTCGGCTATGATGGGTGATCTTGCAGAATCACTTCTTAAAAGAGATTCTAACGTAAAAGATTCCAGTAATATTGTTCCAGCATTTGGAGGGGTACTGGATGTTATTGACTGTTTGCTGGTAAGTATGCCAGTTGCTTATTATTTTCTAACGTTTTTTAAATTAGTATAAAATGAATCAGAAGGTTAAGGTTCAAAAACATCATACAAAAAAGGAACATTACCCACATCCAGCCACATATCAAAACACTGTCGTTTTGGAAAGCGATGCGGAAGCATCAATTCTATATGGCTGTAATGATAGATACCTCAGGCTTGTAAAGGATACATTTCAGGTACAATTGGTTGCCCGTCACGGATTGTTAAAACTCGAAGGCGAAAAAGAACAGGTAGATACAAGTAAGGAAGTTTTGAACAGATTGCTTGAAATTGTTCGTTCAACCGGGAAATTGGAACTGGAAGATGTAGAACAGGTTATTTTAGATGCAAAAAACGGAAGCAAAGATGAACTCTGTCAGATTATTGATGTCTTCCAGAAAAATGTTGTTATAAAGCCAAAAACAGATGGCCAGATGAAATACATAGAAGCTATCAGGGGGAATGACCTGGTTATTTGTATTGGACCCGCAGGTACCGGGAAGACATATCTAGCTGTTGCAATGGCGCTTTCCTATCTCAAGAACGGGCGTATAAGGAAGATTGTACTTGCCAGGCCCGCGGTTGAAGCAGGTGAAAAGCTTGGATATTTGCCTGGCGACATCCGAGCAAAGGTTAATCCATATTTACACCCATTGTATGATGCCCTTGAGGATATGATGGATTTCGGGCATGTAAAAAAATACATTGAAAACGACCTTATTGAAATTCTGCCGCTTGCTTATATGCGTGGGAGGACATTAAGCGATGCCTTTGTTATACTGGATGAGGCTCAAAATTGTACTGTAAAACAGATGAAAACGTTTTTGACGAGACTGGGTACTAAATCAAAAATGGTTGTAACGGGAGACATCACACAGGTTGATTTGTCTGCTGGAGAAATTTCTGGTTTGATTGATTCACAGGATAGATTAATGAACGTTCACAATATCTCTTTTATTTATCTTAAAAAATCGGATATTGTACGTCATAGGCTTGTTCAGGATATTATTGACGCCTATGAGCTTTAAAAAACAGCGGGAATATTGATGAAATTAAATATTATAAACCTGCAGAAATTGCATTTTATAGATAAAAACAGGGTAAAAAAACTTATAAGTAGTATATTAAAGATAGAAAAGAAAAATGCAGAACTTAACCTTGTTTTCACAGATAATAAAAAAATAAAGAAAATTAATAAAACCTTCCTCGGTCATAATTTTGTTACAGATGTAATTAGTTTCGCTTATAACAACTCTTCTTTAGAAAATAATATTTCAGGTGAGATTATAATTTCAGTTGAAATGGCTGTTAAGCTTGCTCAGAAGTTAAAGTGTACAATAGAAGGAGAAATTGCGCTTTATTTGGTGCATGGTCTATTGCACTTGCTCGGATATAATGACAAACTGAAAAGAGATGCCAGAAAAATGCATCAACGGGAAAAAGAATTGCTTTCCATGTATGGTTATGATGTTTCCATACCTTACTGAGGATATTAGAAAAATTCTTTAATTATGTCTGTTCTTAAAACAGAGGCAATTACATTAGGGAGGACGGATTATAGTGATTCTAGCCAGATAATTGTTTTCTACACTCGCGATTACGGGAAGATACACACTATTGCTAAAGGATTTAAGCGCAATTCCAAGAAGTATGGAACAAAGACAATTGATTTATTAACCTGCTATCAAATTCTCTTTATAAAAAAAGAGCATTCATCCCTTTATACCCTTACGGAGGCTATTCTACAAAATAATTACCAACCCGTTCGAAACGATTTGGATAAATACTATAAAGCTTCATATATAGCCGAGCTTGTGAAGGAATTTACAGAAGAAAACGATACCAATAAGCCGTTTTTTGATATATTTTTAGATACGCTAACCGGTATATCAAATAGCACAAACTCTGCAGTCTGGTTGTTATCTTTTGAATTAAAAATGCTGAAGGTATTAGGTTATTTACCCGAGTTAAGAAGTTGCATAAATTGTAAAAACAGTATTCAACTAATGCGAGAAGTGTTATTTAATGCCAAGGAAGGCGGTGTGTTGTGCGAATTATGCCAATCAAATATTAGAAATGGTGTGGTTGTTCCCGCTGGTGCGGTGGTTATAGCAAATAAATTGGTTGATGTAAACATACATAGATTAGAACGTGTTAAAATACAGTCATCTATTTGTATTGAAATAGAAAAGATGCTTAGATATTATATCACTTACATATTAAGCAAAGAAACAAACTCCTGCAAGTATATAACATTTAGATAAAACAAAAAGTACGAATAAAATGGTACGAGTAAAATATGTAATTCCTGTGTTAATTCTGGTGGTGTGCATGACAAAACCATCCTATGGGAAGTGGGTTTGGAATAAAGAGACAGGTTGGATGCAGAGTACATTTGCCGTTGCGGCAACGCTGGAACAACGTTACAAATATGCCCTTTCCCTGATTGTAGAACAAAAATACGTTGATGCAGTAAAAGAGTTTGAAGCTATAATTAAAACAGATCCTGATTCTGAACATGCAGAAGCGTCTCAAATAAACATAGGATGGGCATATTTCCTGAATGGAGATTACAAAAGGGCGATGAAGGCTTATGAAGGCGCATTCCAAAAATTTTCAGGAACTAAAAGAACAAAAGAAATATTAGAAAAGATGTATCAGGTGGGCATTATACAAATGGATACTGACGAAGATGCCGCAATAGAAATACTCGAAAAGGTTATTCAGAAACAACAACTAGGGCCTCTAGCTCCTGAGGCTCAAGTAAAGATTGCCGATTGTTACTTTAAAAAAAATCAGTTTGAAGAGGCAATTGACGCTTATGAGAAGTTTATGGAAAATTATCCCAAAAATGAGTGGATCCCTTATATTCAATATCAAATACCGCTCTCAAAAGTATGTCACGAGAAAAAGCAAGAACGGAATTACGGTTTACTTATTTCTGCAAAAGAGGGTTTCGAAGAGTACATAGTTTCAAACCCTAATGGTGTAAATGTGGAGGACGCGAAGAAAATGATCGAAGATATAAGGATTCTTGAAGCAGAAAGGGAATTTGATATAGGAGAATTTTACATCAGACGCAAAAAACCTTCAGCTGCTGTTATGTATTTTGAGTATGTAATGAATCGTTATCCAAATACAATCTGGGCGGAAAAGGCCAACGAAAGAATCGAATTTTTAAGGATGATAGAGGCTGTTAAATAACTTAATGTAAAGGAAATTCAAATAGATTCCTAAACGGTTTCGGAATGATATATGAAAGGGCTACATGTCATGCAGAATCTGGTTCAGCATCTAATTTGATACAAATAAATTATGAAATATATTGCAGAACGTAATCAAAAATATCTTTATATACATAAACGCATAAAATTATCAATATATGTTGTTTTATTATTTTTTATTATTCCTGTTGTAAGTTGCAGCTATAGTTCAAAGTCATTGCTTCGTTCTAATGTTCGCAGTATCTACATACCAATTTTTGAAAACAATACATTTCGAAGGGGATACGAGTTTGACATTACTAAGGCAGTGCGTGATCAGATATTGCTCAAAACACGTCTTAACATTGTGGATAAAGATGAGGCTGATTCTATACTATTCGGAAGAATAACAGGAGTTGATGAAAATGTATTGATTGAGGATACCAGTGATAACATTGTTGAAAGTCGCGCAACCATTACGGTGGAAATCCGATGGGTTGATAAACGTACCGGGAGGGCTATTGTAGATCGTAAAAACATTAAAAGACCTACAGAATTTATTGTCAGGAGAAACGAAACTCTTAGTTCTGCAAGTGAAGAGGCATTTGTCAGGGTTGCATTGGGTATAATTGAAGCAATGGAAGAGGACTGGTGAGTAAATTAACTGAACATATTATTAAAGATGTCTTTAATAAAAGGAATACTTTTGAAGTTACTCATCCGAATGGAAAACTACTTCTTGGCAGAAGAACATATGTAATGGGGATTTTGAATGTAACTCCAGATTCTTTTTATGATGGCAGCAAGTATAACAGATTGGATAAAGCAGTTAAATATGCTGTCAAAATGGTTCAAGATGGTGCCGATATTATTGACGTTGGTGGTGAATCTACAAGGCCTGGTGCATACCCTGTATCAGAAAATGAGGAAACAAAAAGGGTAATTCCGATTATAGAAATATTATCGAAATATATCCATAAACCTATTGCTATTGATACTTATAAGTCAGGCGTGGCTATTAGGGCGATTGATGCGGGAGCATCAATAATAAATGATATTGGTGGTTTGCAATATGACAGGCTAATGGTAAAAGTTGCGTCAGAGGCGAAAGTTCCTGTCATCATAATGCATAAAAAAGGGAAGACGAGGACAAAGCAGAAATATTCAGGATATAAAAATTTGTTAAAAGAGATTATATCTTATTTTAGAAAATCCATTACGATTGCAACTTCAGCAGGAGTTAAAAAAAATAGAATTATTATTGATCCTGGTATTGGCTTTGGTAAAACCAGGAAGCATAATTTGAAAATCTTACAGAAATTGCAGGAATTTCAATGCCTCGGATTTCCTATCTTAATTGGTACATCTCGGAAAAGGTTCATCGGTGATATTTTGAAAGCGCCTGTACATGAAAGATTATATGGGACACTTGCTACTATTGCAGTGGCGGTTATGAACGGAGCCCATATTGTGCGAGTTCACGATGTTCGTGAAACAGTCCATGTAATAAAAATATGTGATGCAATAAGGAATTGCTAATGTTTGGAAGAATATACGAATTATTTGAAAATATAAATATATGGCTGATTGGCAGGTCTCTAGGCGAGATATTTCTAATATACATGATTGTGTATGTAGTACTGAGAATCATGCAAGGAACTCGCGGCACCAGCATGCTAAGAGGACTTGCATTTATTATTGTTTTGATTTCTGTTGGGGTTTTGTTCTTTGTAAGAAAATTGCAATTGTACACAATAGATTGGTTGATAACAGAGTTCGTTCCTGTATTCATCATACCAATAATTATTCTCTTTCAACCTGAATTCAGACGTGCCTTATTAAGATTGGGGCAAAGTCCTGTTTTTAATGTATTTTTAAAACCTGAATATCATGTAACCAATGAAATAATAAAGGCTGTTACCACACTATCAAAAAATAAAACCGGTGCGTTAATAGCCATTGAAAGGGAAGTTGGTCTTGATAATTTTGCTGAAACTGGCACAAAATTAAATGCTTATGTTTCAAGTGAATTAATATGTACTATATTTTGGCATGGCTCGCCACTACATGATGGGGCAGTCATTATTCAGGAGCAGAAAATTGTTGCAGCGGGATGCTTACTGCCGCTTACAGAGAATATTGAGCTATCAAAGAGCCTCGGAACACGTCACAGGGCAGGCATTGGACTTACAGAAGAAACAGATGCGATTGTTATTATTGTATCGGAAGAAACGGGAACAATTTCTACAGGTTTTAAGGGATCTTTAAATCAGAACATTGATGAGAAGGGACTTAAAAAGATACTTGACGAATTATCAACTGAAAGGTTCAGTATAGCAAGGAGTGCTCAGGTGTGATAAAGAAGATATTCACCGGCAACATACTAACAAAGTTAATGGCGGTGGTTATGGCTGTTGCCCTCTGGTTGTATGCAATTAACCGTCATACTGGAGATTTAACTGAGGTGATCGGTCTGACGATTTCTGTTCCCGAGGGTATCACTATACTGGAACAAAGTACAGAAGAAATTACAGTCCACTTACGAGGACCACAGAACATCGTATATAACGTGGAAAGTTTAATAAAGGATAAAAAGATTCATGCCAGATACACAATACAAGAGTACCCATCCGGGATTGAAGACCAGATTAAACAAACAATTCCTATAACAGGATTACATATAAATAATTTGCCTAAGGATGTAAAGATTGTGTCAGTTTATCCCGATAAAGTTGACATACTGCTAGGTAAATTACAGAGAAAGAAGTTGAAAGTTAATTTGCAAAAGAAGGGTGAACCTGCCATTGGATATATTATAGCGAATGAATTTGTATTCCCTGGAGAGATTGAAGTTGCGGGCCCTTTAAATATTTTGAAAGAAACGTCTTATATAAATACGATACCTATTGATATTGGTGGGATTACAGAAGATCAGAATCGAACATTTCCATGGAGAATTGGGATTGATCAGAGAATAGCAATTAAGCGTGGTAATAAGGTTGTGTCCGTGCCTGTTACGTGCAAAGAGGATGTTAGGGTGTGGTTGCAAATAGTAGAACAACAGGATACAAAACTTTTTGCAAAAATAAAAATCAAGGTATTAAGACCGGTCGGTTATCCTTACGAGATTAACTTAGATGATGAATTTAGCAATGTTAAGGTTAAAGGACCCAGACTTTTACTGGACAAACTGAGCAGCGAAGATGTGATGTTATATATTGATGTTACTTCTTTAAAACCACCCGGTCCTTATAAATTACCAATAAAGTGTATTTTGCCAAAGAATGTTGAAGTTGTTGATAAATTACCAGAAATACACTTGGATATCAGATAATCCTTTCATTATACAGAAATAAGATTATGATAAAATTGGGTGTTAATATAGACCATGTTGCTACATTACGTCAAGCCAGAAGAACCTTTGAGCCCGATCCTGTGATGGCAGCTTCACTGGCAATATTGGGAGGTGCTGATATTATCACCGTTCATTTGAGAGAAGACAGGAGACATATACAAGACCGTGACCTGAAATTGCTTCGCCAAATAGTTTTTACAAAACTTAATCTTGAGATGTCTATTTCTAGAGAAATAGTAGATATTGCAATAGAAACCGGGACTGAGCGGGTTACTATTGTACCTGAGAAAAGGCAGGAAATTACTACTGAAGGCGGACTTGATGTAGTGTCACAAAATAGGGAAATTACTAACGTTGTCAAAAGGCTTAAAGAGACAGGCATAATTGTCAGTCTCTTTATTGACCCTGACGGAGCCCAGATATCTGCCTCGAAAGATGTAGGTGCTGAGTTTATTGAATTGCATACTGGCAACTATGCAAACGCAAGGGATGATAAGTTAAGAAATAAAATGATTGAAAATCTCAGAACAGGCGTTGAGATTGCTAAAAAATTAGGTCTGAAAGTCAACGCTGGACATGGGCTAACTTATCAAAACGTTGGAATGATTGTGGAATCCCTGGATATTGAGGAATTACATATTGGGCATAGTATTATATCTAGGTCAGTTTTTGTTGGAATTCAGAGGGCTGTTTCTGAGATGAAAGAATTAATTTTTAAACACACATACAATCACTATAAATAGTATTTAAAATACGATGTTGTTGATAATATTATTTAATACAAGATTGCAAAACAGCCAAACAATATTTATTTAGTATAGAAGGGGAATAATTATGTTTGAAGGTTCTCTAGTAGCAATGATAACTCCATTTAAAAATGGAGAAGTTGACTATAAAAAGCTAAAGGAACTCGTTGAGTTTCAGATTAAAAATGGAATTAACGGGATCGTTCCTTGCGGCACGACTGGCGAATCTGCGACACTTTCGTTTGAAGAACATGAAAAGGTGGTTGGCGAAGTTGTCAATATGGTAGCAGGGAGAATACTTGTACTTGCCGGAACAGGTTCAAATAACACCGCGGAGGCATTACGGCTGACAAAACATGCAAAAAAAGTAGGAGCAGACGGCGCCTTACTTATCACTCCATACTATAATAAACCTACACCGGAAGGTCTTTATCGTCACTATAAATTAATTGCGGAAGATGTTGACATACCAATAATAATTTACAACGTTCCTTCCAGAACAGGGATTTCTATTTTACCTGAGACAGTTGCAAGTCTTTCAGAAATTAAAAATATCGTTGGAGTAAAGGAAGCCAGCGGAAATATTGACCAAACAACTCAGATACTGCAACTGTGTAACATCACAATTCTATCTGGTGACGATTCTCTTACATTGCCTATTATGTCTGTTGGTGGTAAAGGGGTAATATCAGTTGTCGCTAATCTTGTTCCTTCGGCTGTATCGGAGTTAACGAGATATTGTCTGGAAGGTAAGTATGATGCGGCAAGAAAGTTGCATCTTAAGCTTTTCCCACTATGTAAGGGAATGTTTATTGAAACCAATCCTATTCCTGTAAAGACAGCCATGAGATTGCTCGGGAGGCTAAATGGAGAAATGCGTCTCCCGCTGTGTGAGATGACAAAAGAACATGAGAAACAATTAACAAAAGTTTTGAAAAATTATGGATTGATGTCATAACATAATACTAGGGACTTCAATGTGGTGAAGACATAAAGCTTCGTATCTGTTTGATGACTTGTATAGAAATAGTTACTACCAAGAAATGATACTGCTTAAGGTTCTTATTTGTTATTGAGGGTGTCTACTAAATAAAGAATAAAGAGGTTTTTTGAATGAAATTATAGAGGAGTATATTTTGATTGATAAGAAAAAAATTATAGAATCCATCAGACTATTCCTGGAAGGGATAGGCGACAATCCAGACCGTGAAGGTTTGTTAGAGACGCCCGAAAGGGTTGCAGATATGTGTGAAGAGATTTTTGCAGGTATCGGGCAGGATTCATCTTTAGAAATAAAAGTGTTGAAATCTGAAAAGTATGATGAGATTGTTCTTCTAAAGGATATACCATTCTACTCAATGTGTGAGCATCATTTACTTCCATTTAGTGGTGTTGCGCATGTTGCTTACGTTCCACAAGGGAACAGGGTAACTGGAATCAGCAAACTTGCGAGGGTTGTTGAAATTGAGGCAAAGCGCTTGCAGGTACAGGAAAGACTTACTACAGACATAGCAGATGCAATTATGAAGGCATTGAAACCCAAAGGCGTGCTTGCTATTATTGAGGCGGAGCATCTCTGTATGACAATGAGAGGTATTAAAAAACCGGGTACAAAGGTACAGACCTCTGTAGTGCGCGGTATCTTTCGTGATAATCCTGCTACCCGCGCAGAAGCTATGGCATTGATCAAAGGACATTAAATTGGACAGGATGATTACAAGAAATAAAAAATTCAAAAAATACTGCATATATATATCTGTTGCCATATACATTGTTTTATTCAATGTAAAAGTTTCATCTGGTATTGGAAGTGAAAATAAGGACCAGATTACACCTAAGGCAACCAAACAAAATATTGAGATGTCATCTAATTTAAGGTATATGAGCTTGAGTCTTAAGGATAGCATTATCTATGCGTTGCAGAATAATTTTGACATTGAGATTTCTAAACTCGATTCCAGGATAGAAGATTATAATATTACTGTAGAGAAGGCTAGGTTTGATCCAGTAGTAAAATTAACAGGTAGTATTGAAAATGATGAAGAACCAATTAATAGCCAGCTTGTTGGTGGTCTTGAGACAACATCTATAAGTCCATTTGTTGAGGAGGGTAAAACTGCCGATACTGTAATACAATCAATGATTCCTACCGGTGCGACGCTATCTCTTGAATATAATATATTCAGTGACTTTGTTGATCCAAATCCATTTAGATTATTAAATCCTGCTTACCAGAATTACATTGAAGCCAGGATTACTCAACCACTATTAAAAGGGGGCGGGTGGTTCTATAACAGAAGTCCAATCTATATTGCAAGAAACAATAAAATAATCTCTCTGAGTAAATTCAAAGCTACGACTATAGAAATTACTGACTCTGTGCAGGAGGCGTACTGGAATCTGGTAAGAGCAATCGAAGACTTAAAGGTGGCAAATAAATCATTGGAACGTGCAGAAGATTTGCTAAAAAAGAATAAAATACAGGTCGAAGCAGGTACGCTCGCTCCAATTGAAATTATTGATGCAGAGGCTGGCGTGGCTTCAAGGGTTGAGGCAGTAATATCAGCAGAAAATACTATTAAAGATAAAGAAGATGAGCTTAAGAGGATTATGAATTTCACTGATGGAGAAATTATTTCAGAGGCAATCATAACTCCGACAGACAAGCCAATATTTGAGCCTAAGAAATTTGAATTAAAGGATTCTATCAAATTAGCTATGGAAAATCGCCCAGAATTACAGCAACTTCACCTTAAGACAGAAAATGCAGGTATGCAAACAAAAAGGCGGAAAAACGAACTGCTTCCGGCTCTCGATTTTACAACAGGTATACGGTATGCAGGACTTGGAGATGAGGTGTCAAGCGCAAATGACTCTGTATTTTCAGAAGATTTTCAGGGGGAGTTTTTTACTCTGTCCCTTGCGATACCGGTAGGAAATAGGTCGGCAAGAAGTCAGTATAATAAGTCAAAGACTGAAGAACGTCAGGCGAATATAAACGTTAAAAAGAAGGAATTGGATATAGTGGTAGAAGTACGCGTGTCGGTCAGGCAAGTAACTACAAATATTGAAAGGGTAAAAGCTACAAAAAAGGCAAGAGAACTTGCGCAAAAAAGGTTAGATGTAGAAGAAAAAAAATATAGTGTGGGACGCTCAACAAGCCTTGAAGTTCTACGTGCGCAGGAAGACCTTGCAACTGCAGAAGGCAACGAAGCAAAAGCTATTATTGACTATGAAATATCTTTAGGAAATCTGGAAAAGGCAAAAGGAACAATTCTCGATGCTTACGATATTAAACTCAAAGAAGAAGTATAATAAGTATTTTAGAGATTGTGGTTTAAAGGAAAAAGCAAAGGCAGAAGTAACCCAGTAATAAGGTATCTAATTTAATTAATTTGGATGAATATGCTTTATTAGAGATATAAAACGGAATTTCCCAATATGGATAAAAAAAAGTTGTTTGAAGTTTATGATGAAATATATGCAACAAAATTTGGTTTCATACCTTGTATAGAAGAGTGCGATGGGCGCTGCGAAAAAAAGCCTTTATCAGTGTTACTGCCATTTGAGGATGAATATATATTTAAGCGGAGTGGTAAACAAATCTGTAATGAAATACTTGAGTTGTCGGGCGGATCGCTTAAGATTATAGGTGGTATGTGCGATTATACTGATGGAATAAAATGCTTTATCCATGAGTATCGTCCTATTTCATGCCGTTTGTATCCATTTTACATGAACTTAACGGTGGATGGTGAGTTAGAACTTTTGGGAGATGAAACATGTCCACTTACTGAATCGCTGATTAAAGATTCGACCTATTTGCCCAATATGATGCTGGCTCTAAATAAACTTACATTATTAATTGATAAGAATTACTGGAAGACGCTAGAAGAGATACCTGAGCACCTATGGGATAATACTTGCAAAGATAGACATGTGTGCAAATTATAAAGTGGTATTAATGGCACGTCATATTATAGCAAATAACACCATTAATCATTGTAAAAATGTTTTCGGAAGAAGTATCGAATAATCGTTTATAAATATCAACAGTTTTATTGCCTTGTAATTTTATTCCACAAATATCTGCTTTAAAACCTTTACTGATTTGCCCGACCTGCTTCTCCATACCAAGTGCCTTCGCTCCATTGATTGTTGCCATGGAAATTATGGTTCTTGGCAGAATTGAATAGTGATGGAACAAATATTTCATTTCATCAAGAATACTTAGAGAATCGTTACTTGCAAGACTATCAGTGCCTAATCCTACATTTAAATTCGCGTCAAGGAGTTTTAGTAACGGATGTTGTTTGTGGCCAAAAAAGTGATGGCTTCTTGGACAAAATACAACACTTGCTCCAGATAATTTAATCAACGGAATTTCTTCATCAGTTATATAATTACAGTGTATAAGAAGCGGATGGTTATTTAAAAAACCGGTGTCATTAAGGTATTTTATTGGTGTAATTTCAGGGGGTTGCCAGTTGTCAGGCAGGGCGCGTAACTGTCTTAATAATGCGGGAAAATCTCCTGTACCCTTTGTCAGGAATTCAATTTCATCCTGTGTTTCTGCAATGTGAGTACAGACAGGTATATTCATTTCTTTTGCAGTTTGCGCTACGGCTTTATATAATTCTTTTGAAACGGAGTATGGTGCATGAGGTGAAATTCCTTTGAGAAGCAGAGCATCTGTTTCAATATTTGATAGTTCTGATAAATTTTTATTAATTACTTCATTTGCATGTTCAGGATTTAAGTCTATAACCTCTTTATAAATAATCTTGCGTAACGGACTTTTTTTTAGTACGTAGAATGAATGCCCCGTATTAGTAATATCAGCAACGGTTGTAGTGCCAGATTCTATGCTGAGTGATATACCCTTTTCAATAGAAGATATATAATCCTCATTTTTCCATCTTATTCTTGCACACACAATCTGATAAACCCAGTGTGTAAATCTATTTGTTGGTTTGATAAGGTTATGAAGGTTCGTCAGGTCAAGATGCGTGTGCAGGTTTATTAAGCCGGGAAGGATAATAGCATTACCTAAATCAATAATCTTTTCAACTTTGCAGATTGATTTGATTTCATTAAAAGTGCCAACATGTGTTATTGTTGAATCATTAACAACTACAGCACCGCTTTCAATGCAGTTTTTTGAATCTGGAATGAGGTATTTTGCCCTTATTATAACCATTTAATTTGTTCTATGGTTATTTTATTACGAAATTCAAATTATTACTTCACCAATGATTTTATAAAGTAATTAGGTGGTAAACAGTCTGTTTTATATAATCAGTAATTTATTATATTTACGTTACCCACTCATGCCAGTCTGTTCCAATATCCCCGCGTATTTTATATCTTTCCATCGAAGATTGACACTGACAAATTAATTCTTGCTGTTTTATATTTTTAGCAATTTCGGTTATTATAATTGGGAATTTGGATACTGCTTTTTCTACTGTCTTGCGGTCTGTATCATTAGAAAGTCCCTCAAATAATTCTCCTGCTTTAAATGGTCTGTTAAGAATACCTTCGGCATAATTTGTAACGTAACAAATAGCCGCATAACACATTTCCAGTTCCTTAGCTAAGAATACCTCAGGTACAAGGGTCATCCCAACCAAGGCGCCTCCATAAGATTTGTATTTTCTGATTTCAGCGGCTGTTTCCAGACGGGGTCCTTGCGTGCATACATATGTTCCACTTTCAGAAAAATTTATAAGTAGGTTATTTAATGAATATCTTATACAATTTCTTAAAGTAGGGCAGAAGACAGGAAATTGTCGAATAAATCCGATACCCTTGTTCTTGTAAAATGTAGATTCTCTACCGTGTGTTTCATCAACGATATCATCTGCCAGTACAAATTCTCCAATTTTATATGACTGATTGATTGTGCCAGGACCTGACCATGAAACAATTTGTTTGACTCCGAGCTCTTTTAGCGCATATATATTGGCACGATAGTTAACAAAAGGGGCGGTAATATTGTATCCTTTTTCTCCGTGTCGCGAGAGAAAAAGCATATCGTATTGTGGGTTTTGAATTAGGTATACAGGCTGTGAGTTCCCAAAGGGTGTTTGTAATGCTCCTATTCTTTCGCCATTTATATTACCATTTTGTAATAGATCGTAAGCCCGGCTCCCACCAATTACAGCAAAAGTAACATTAATATTGTATTTCATCCAGAGTATAATTTAACTTATAAATAACTGTATTTTCGGATTTGAATGTTCCATTGTTGTTAATTAGAGGTAAATTTAAGAATAAGGAAAAAGTATAGATATCTCAGAGTAAATTGTGTTTGGCAAATTAGAAGAGACGTCCCTACGCTTTGAATAAAGATACCACCAATTTATCGGTTAAAGCAAGAGATTTCTAAGTAATTTATAGTGGTAAGCTCTTACAAAAAGTGAACACTTTATATTTTACTGGGCATATATATAAATTGCTGAAATCGCTTTGTAAAATACGGTAAATATCATAAAATTGGTGGCTGGAATGGTACTTTACCCTATTATATTTGTGTCTCAATATAATATAGTGATACCCAAATTTACTTGCTTTAACTAATAAACAACTAGATAAAATGGCTGATTAACACCAAAGAATATTATCTATTACTATAAAAATTTATGTGATTAATCTATTATTGTGGATTGTATTTACATATCTATTTTTTAAATCGCTACTTAAGTGAATAGGCTAATAAATCTTTTATAAACAAGATTTGCACGGTATGCCAATTGCTGGTTTTGCAACTGTAGATATTCCTATATATAGAAGTCTTAAATGAGTTGAACGTCGTCTGAATATGTAATTTGAGGTTATGTTTCAAATCGGGATATAACGAAATTAAGAAGAATATATATGATTCCCAGTAATATACAAAGAGCAAAGGCACAAAAGTTAAAACTTGAAGACATTTTTAATGCCATAAATGACCCTATAGTCGTTTTTGATAGGAAATTTAATGTTATAAAAATAAATAAAGCTGCAAAGAAATTCTTTATAGAAAATCCTACTGGTAAAAAATGTTTTTATACAAAACATAAATTTGCGCTTGCATGTAAAAATTGCCCAACATGGCAGACATTGAAAACTGGCAGAGTAATGACAAGCGAGATTTTAAGCCCAAAAACACGACTTCCTCTTCTTCTGAAAACATATCCGATTTATAACAGACTCAGGAATGTAAAGGGCGCAGTGTTAATTGGAAGAGAAAGTAGCGACATACCTATAAAATGGAAAATATAAAAGAACGTTGACAATTCAATGCTTATTACTTAGCATTTTGTTATTAGTAAAAGCTATTGTATTTGTTAAGTAAGGGCATTAAATGCAACCCAAAAAACTCATTTTCCTAAAAATTTGTCTATTGTTATTTGTTATCGCTTTTAACGGCTGTATAGATGGAACGAGACCACCAGTAAGAATTACCTCTGAGCTTGATAAGAGATTATACCAGGTAACACAACTGCCTCTAAACGTTGGTATTTATATTGATCCTTCTTTACGAAATCATGTCCAGGAAGAGTGGTTAAGACACTATATCTACGGTGTTAATCGCTTTATTTTCCCGATTGGGAAACCACTTTCTTCAAATATTGAGGAAATGTCGCGTTGCTTGTTTAAGAAAGCCACCACACTGAATAATTTGCAAGATAAAGAACTTATAGGTAATGAGGGCTTAGATGGCATTCTGACTATAGGTCTAAAGGAATCTGTTATTGTACTTACTATCGAAGAGGCTGTCTGGAGGGCTATTGGACAACACAAACTCTCAATTATCGCCACATTTCTTGATTCAAAACAAAATAAGATATGGGAATCAGTGGTTTCAGTTGAAGGGAAAGGTTTTGATTTTGTAACATCAAATGTTGAACATGAATGGTGGGTTATATCCGGACCAAACTTTGCGCATGCTGTTAATGATGCAATTCAAAAGGTTACGTATGAACTAGCGCAAAAACTTATTGCTTCGAAAGAAATTTCAGAATATTTTTATAGACAAAAGTCTTGATGTTTACCTTCAAAATTATTCATTAATTGTTATGTTAGCCTCCTTTTTAAGGCGGTCAAGTAATTTGATTATCTCCACATCCAGTGCTTCCGTATATACTTTATTCTTAACATCTTCAAATTTAATATCCAGACCTTCTTTTTTATCTGTAACCTTTATTATGTGATACCCATATTCAGTCTGCACTGGTTCGCTTATCTGACCTACCTTCAAAGAAAATGCTGTATCAAGAAAGGTCTTTGCAAAATTACCTTTTTTCTGAATAAATCCAAGATCACCGCCATATTGTGCCGATGGACAATTAGAATATTTTGCTACAGCTTCGTCGAAGGATAAACCTCTATTAATCTCTTTCTTGATATCACTTATTTGCTCTAATGCTTTTGAAAATTCTTCCTTCGTTTTCATGCCTCTTGTATTTATAAGGATATGACTTATCCGTACAGATTCACCGTTAAACAAGCCTTTATTTTCCTCAAAAACCCTTTCCAGCGCTTTATTATCGAGTTTATCTTTAAAATATTTATTAAGGGCAATAGAGTGTTTTACACTCGATTTTAATTCATTTATATTGGACCCTATCAAGGCAAGAACATTTTCAAGTGATTGCGTGGTGTTTAGCTGGTTGCCTGCAAAATCCTTTGTCATCCGGTTTAATTCATCTTCAATCTCCCTTTGAGTAACAATCAAACCCTGTTTATCAACGAATTCTTCAAGTAATATATCGGTAACCAGATGGTCAATAATTTCTTGTTTAATTGAACTAAGTGTTAAAGCGTCGGCATTTTTAAAGTTTGCAAGTCTGCGCAGAACATCTTCCTGTGGTATTGTTTTGCCATTAACGGTTGCTATTATTTTTCTCTGTGCGCTCTCATCTGAAAGTGCGAATGGCTGTATTAACGCCGAAAATAATATAATAATTGGAATCAATAAAGTTCTCATCTTCTAACCTGTAAGATTATTAATTGAATATTAGGAATATCAGAAAATCCCAAAATAATATTGTTAAGCATCTAACTCGATGTTAAGGAATTTTAATCTTGTGGAGGCGCACCACAGTGCGTCCGTACATTAATAAATCTACAATCTCTGTATAACCATAATGACTATACAAAACCGTATAAAAAATGTCAAATTTATAGCAGACAAAACAGCTTTTGGATTTTTTATTTTGGCTCTCACTTAACCATTACATATATGTTAAAACTGATTTTAAGTGTTTATCGGTTCACGTCTTTCAGAATTTCATTTAGTTTACTTATTATTTTAATCCTGTGTGTACCTGGCCAGTATATGCGTGAACATCGCCTGCAATTGTAGAATTTATCATGATTCATGTACACATATTGAGGCAATATATTTTTTATTCTTTCTTTCTCAATAGTATCAATTTGTTCGTTACATAATATACATCTTGTAAAAATCTTAGATTTGTAGTCAATATTATACCTGATAATGACCTGCCTTAACTGCTCTTTATAATCACTGCTTTCGATGAAAAACGAATTCTTAGCCGACTTGCGTTCAACTAAATTTCTATCCATTGTTAATATAACACGGCTTTCCTTAAGCGCCCTGGCTATAAGGTCATCGTCAGAAATAACTGATTCGTATACTACATCATATCCAAGTATCCGTAACCACCTTGCAAGCCTGCCAAGCATCGCATCTGCTATAAACTTTACAGGTTCCAATATCATAATAAAATGATGTTTGACATTTTCTGTTTTTACTTAGCCCATAAAAGTTCTATTAGTATCCTCTGCCAACTAGATACTAAATGTTTATCTGTCTATAGTTATCGTCCTAATAGTATCAACAATCTTTGGCAATACAACCCCCGCCTTCCCCTCAATATAATAATCTGCATTAGGGAACGCCCGCTCTATATTAATTTCAACAATCTGAGCCCCGTTTTGTTGGGCAAGATGAGGTAAAGATGCCGCAGGATAAACAATTGCCGATGTACCAATCAGCAACATTATTTTACACGTCATTGACTCATGTTTCGCCTTCATTATCGCTTCAGGAGGTAATTCTTCTCCAAACAAGACAGTATTTGGTTTAAGAACTCCGCCGCACGAACAATAAGGCGGTATCCCATCCGGTATGTTTGGAGTCTCATATTTTTTGTTACATTTAAGGCAAAATATTTCTCTGATACTACCATGAATTTCTATCACATTTTTACTACCGGCTTTTATATGTAAACCATCTATATTCTGTGTTATTACACATCTTAATATCTCCATCTCCTCCAAATCCTTCAAGGCGTAATGTGCTTTGTTTGGCTTATAATCATCGGAGTTCTTTATGAATAAATCTCGTAACGACCAATACTTTGAAGGGTCTTTCATGAACACATCAATAGAAGCGTAGACCATCGGGTCATATTTCCCCCACAATCCACCTTTATCTCTGAACGTAGGTATACCGCTTTCCTCAGAAATACCTGCCCCGGTCAATGCAACGCATTGCTTCAGATTTATCATCGTTTCGGCGACTTTTTTATATAAGTTTTCCATATCGAATTGTCTGACAGAAATCTTTAACTCTATTTACCATACAAGAATAACAAATATTAAAGTTTTTACTATAGTTTAGCAGTTTAACTTCTATGCCAAAATTGACAAAAATATTTTATAAGAATATAAGAATAATTGTGAAGTAATTATACATCGCTTGACACATAAATATAATGTCAATATAATTCAATTATCAAGAAATTATTATAGTTTGAGTATGTTAATACATTTAAAAAACTTTTGTTTCAGTATTTAATCAAACATATGGATTCTAAACATAGGGCATTTATGATTAGCAGAAGGGCACTAATAAAGGCTGGAGTTTTCGGGGCATGCAGTCTATGCCTCGGAAATAAACTGAGCACTTTTGCAGAAGACATATATACTCCTGAGTCACTTAAAGGTATAAACCAGGGATTTCCTGTTAAAGAAGCAATGTACTACAAAAAGCTAGAAGACCTGAGAATAGAATGCGAACTATGCCCTAGAAAATGCACTGTTGCCGATATGGAACGAGGTTATTGCGGTGTGCGGGAGAATCGCGGCGGTATATATTATACACTTGTACATTCGCGTGTGTGCGCCCTCAATATAGACCCAATTGAAAAAAAACCGCTATTTCATTATCTGCCCGGTACAAAGGCTTATTCACTTGCCACCGCTGGTTGCAATATAGAATGTAAATTTTGTCAGAACTGGCAAATCTCCCAGTATCGTCCTGAACAAATTGACAGTATCAAACTTACTCCCGATGATATAGTAAAAGATGCCCAAACAAGCGGCAGTAAAACTATTGCTTATACATATTCAGAACCTGTTGTTTTTTATGAATACATGTACGACACCTCACAACTCGCCAGAAAACTGGGGCTTAAAAGTGTTATGATATCAAACGGCTATATTCAGGAAAAACCTCTAGTAGAGTTATGCAAATATCTGGATGCAGTAAAAATTGATTTAAAAGGATTCACAGAAAAGTTTTATAGCGAGACATGTTCAGGCGAATTAAAACCTGTTCTGGATACGCTAGTAGCGCTAAAAAAGATTGGCATCTGGTTTGAAATTGTGGTGCTTATAGTGCCTACACTGAACGATAGCGAGAAGGAAATCAAAGAGATGTGTGCATGGATAAAGAATAATCTTGGTACAGATGTCCCTATTCATTTCACCCGTTTCCATCCAACATATAAGATAAAGAATCTCCCGCCAACGCCCCTAAATACTATTGAAAATGCAAGACAGATTGCAATTGATACTGGACTTCGATTTCCTTACATTGGAAATGTGCCAAATCACGAGGGTGAAAATACTTATTGTCCGCACTGTAAGCAGGTAATAATCCGAAGAGTCGGATTCTCAATATTAGAAAATCACATTAAAGACGGTAAATGTAAGGATTGCAGTCAGCCAATCCCTGGGGTATGGTCATAATAGTTATGATCTAAAAATTGCGGTCTAACGCGGATGAACACTGATTTATGCTGATTTTTCAATAAAATATACAAGCATTGTCACATAATGGGTTAGTTAACACAAAGAATTAAGTTGTTACTTGTACTTATCTGTGTCAATCTGTGTCCAATTGCAGAATTTAGTTATGAATCAAGATACAATATCACTCCAAAATAAATTCAGAACCCATTGAATAGACAGGAAATTCTTTTGTATTGAATGTGCCTAGTTAAATATGCACAATTATCTAATATATTGACATATGATTCATGCCGTTGACCATATCAATCTTGTAGTTTCTGACCTTGAACGCTCGGTACAATTTTACACAAAGTTGCTAGGGTTCAGAGAAACCAAGAGGGCACACCTTGAGGGTAAATGGATAGAGACGATTGTTGGTCTTAAAGGTATCAGCGCAGACGTTGTTTACATAATGGCGCCTGCAGGTGAACCGCGGCTAGAGTTGCTTTGCTATAAATCGCCAAAAGGCGAGGCAATTCCTGTAAATTCCCTTGCAAATACAATTGGGCTGAGACATATTGCCATGCGGGTTGATGGTATCCATAACATGGAGAAACACTTGAAGGAGGCCGGGGTAAAGGTAATCAGCGAACCTGTTGTTGTGCCTGCAAGCACAATAACGCACGAGGCGGGACAAAAAACACTCTTTTATATTCTCGACCCAGACGGGATATTGCTGGAATTGGCTGAATACAAGTAAAAAAACACACCTTACCAAACACCGTTCACATATTCAGGGCTTCTTATTTAGTGGAAATACATTGTAACCACAGCATGCAAACAGGAAACATGGGCTTATCTGACATTTACGTCACAGGGGTCACATCTTCGTAGCTAACGACCAAGCTCACCTGCCGCTATGGAGCGCATCTTTGGGCAATCTTTTTTATTAGATTCAATTTACGATTTAATTTCCCCAACTTGATTTCATGCTCCCATATTCTGATTACGACCCAGCTTTTATCTTTTAAACCTTTTGTTGTTTTTTTGTCCCTACTTTTATTATTCGCGATTTTGGTGCGCCAATAATCTTTATTTGAAGCAGGCATACGGCAATGACTGGGACAGCCGTGCCAAAAGCAGCCGTCAATGAAAACCGCTATCTTTAAGCGTGGAAAAACAAAATCAGGATTGCCAGTTACTGGATAATTGCGGTGCCAGCCGGTAATGCTTTTTTCCTTAAGGATGGAAAGAAAACGAAGATCTGTGGATTTATTGTTTGCAGACTTCACACTCGCCATTATTCTTGAGCGTTCCGTTTTTGAAAATGTATCCACCATATCACTTGATAATTTCTATCCAAGACTCATCGAATTTGATTGCCTTGAGGATTTCGTTTCGGTTGACTATTGGAGGTTGCTTAATTCTTATCGCGAGCCTGTCGTCAGGAACGTCCTCAACGATGGTAAACTGAGAACCATGAGGCTGCCAAGTGAAGATGTGTTGGTTGCTGTCCTTATTAAAGCCCTCTAAGTTGTTCCTCTCGTTCCATTGCCACCAATAATTTTCGCTTCTATGAAGAATTGTCTCAAATTCAAACACAGCGGCTTCAAGCAAGTCATCGGATTTAATGAGCACAACTGTCCTGACATGCTTGTAGAGTTTGCGGATTCCCGCCACACGCTCATTCCATATAGAAAGAATCTTACCACCAAGTTCTTCTGGGTCAGCATCGCTGATTTCGCGGTCGCCAAAAGAATAAATTGGAGAATTTCTCCCTGAAATCAACCGGACTTTAGAAACCGTTGACGGTTTTTTATTCTTAACTGTTTTTGCTCCCCATGCTGTTTGTTGGAGAACGACATCGTCTAAGCCGACATTTGAAGGCTTCCATTGTGCGCTGACAAGACGCGCGAATATTTCTTCCCAATCCTCGCCTTCAAGCCTTGGCGTTCCACGAGACGCAAGGAAGCAAACAAGCTCTCTACCCAAATTGAACGGAAAGTCTTTTGGAAATTTATTTAGAGGATAAGGCGGCTTGTACTTCTCTACTGTTCTTAATTTTGGATTTTCTGCCATATCTTGCCTTTTTTTCAAAAATCCTCATTTGACCATCAATAATATAATGCTGAAGGTCATAATTGCTGTAATCAATGTGTCCGTTATTCCAGCCCTGAGATACAAATAAATTTTTTAAAACTGCTTTAGCTATAGGCACGGGCAGGCTGTTTCCCGCCTGTTTTCGAATCTGGCTGTAATTGCACACAATTTTAAAACTGTCTGGAAATCCTTGTAACCGTAACATTTCACGAGGAGTGAGTCGCCTTTCGCCGTTAACCAGCAAATAATTGTATGAAGCTCCAGCACGTAAAGCACAGGAATAGGGATATGCGCTGATGTGTCCTGCTTTATTTTCATGCCATATTGTAAGCTCATTGGTAGGTTTATGCTTTTTTAGACGGTTTGCCCTGATATACTCAGAAGCATAGTGTTGTTCAGGCACATTACTCTCCAAAATTTCCTTTAGGGGAGTCATTGCTGCGCCGCCTTTCGGCCAATTGAATGAGCAAGGTTTCTTAAAGCCGACAATAAAAATGCGTTCTCTTTTTTGAGGAAGGCCGAATTCAAGGGCATTTAAAACTCGAAAATCAGCAAAATAGCCTAAATCTCGCAAACCTGACATTATACGTTTGAGAGTTTTGCCTTTATTATGACCTGCCAATAATTTCACATTCTCAAGAACAAAAGCTAGTGGTTTTTTTGCTTCAAGTATGCGGGCAATCTCAAAGAAAAGGGTACCGCGAGTGTCGTCGAAACCTTTTCTGTGGCCAATTATACTGAATGGCTGGCAAGGAAAACCGGCAAGAAGGATGTCATGATTAGGTATGTTTTCAGCTTTAACAGCCGTAATATCGCCCACTGGCTTTTCGCCAAAGTTGTTTTCATAAGTTCTTTGACAGTCTTCATCAATATCGCTTGAAAAAACGCATTTAACAGGAATGCCTGACTCATCGGCGGTCTGTTGAGTGGCAATGCGAAAGCCGCCAATGCCACAGAATAAATCAATGTATCGAATTTCCTTTGGGGTCATTTTCCTATGATTTGTCATGTCAATATCAATACCATTATAGGGGCAGTTTATTCAAGTATCTTTTTAATGCCCAACTTATAATTAGACTGCCTAATTAATTTATTCTTTTACCCAATATGAGCAAACTAAAACTTCTCATTTCTGATCATCATTATTTGAAAATTATCTTACAACAATCCGGTAAATATAATCAATAAGATTTCTATAATTCCGTAAATATTTCCATAGAATTTATTTTATTATTATAGATTGGATAAAAGTAAATAAATACATACCTTAAATTCACATTAATTATTTAAATACACATTAATCCAGCTTTCATAATACCTATTAATTTTAATGTATGCATCCAAATAGTTGATTTCTCTTACCATTTTATATTAAAATAAATACGTCTCTTAAAGAGATATTAAGCATTACTTAACACATTATGTTTATTTCTATTTTAATCTACGCACGAAATACACGAAAATGACTAAATTTAATTCGTTTCTTTCGCTTGTTTTGTGGGTGATACACTGCTGCCGAATGCAGCCCAATTTGTTAATTTCGCGTGGAAAACTTAATCAAACTACTTCATAAAAATAAAATTTTTAAAGATATACTCTCTAATCTTCAGTCTGGCAGGGACTGCTCCGTAAATGGATTGTGGGGGTCGTCTGCGAATTTCTTTACATCGGCTATTTTACTTGAACATCTGAAATCGTCCAGTACAAGAGCCAGATTATTGCTGGTTGCACCACACATCGAGGAAGCGAAAGAGGATTTTGAGGATTTAAATACCTTTCTGGAAGGACACGTCAGTTTATTCCCGGCTTTTGAAAACTTAGTTGAACAAGCCAGCGAAATTGAGTCTGAAATACAATCGCAAAGGCTTCAAATCATAAATCAGATAATACACGACAGTTCACTTAAAAAGCTGGATATTATCGTTGCGCCAATCCATGCAGTTTTACAGCCGGTTCCATCCAAAGGATCAATTTCTAAAAATGTTATAAGTATTCGTAAAAATCACGAACATCCCATGGAGGAGCTTGTAGCATGGTTACACGACCACAATTACCAATCTGTTTATCAGGTAGAAAATTCTGGAGAATATGCTACACGAGGCGGAATTATTGATGTTTATTCTTACGCTTCTGAATATCCATATCGTATAGAATATTTCGGAGATGAAGTCGAATCCATCCGTAAATTTAACATTGAATCCCAGCTGTCTGAAGACACATTAAACTCGTGCCAAATATTTTCTATAATTGAATTTAAAGATACATGCCTTAGCCATACCAGCGGCGAAAAGGCATCTTTACTTTCATATCTCAATAAAGAAACAATAATTATCCTTAAGGAACCTGCTTCATTGGAAGAGCAGTCTAACAAGTTGCTGAATAGCTTCAACAACAGTGAATTGTTCAGCTTTAGAGATATATCCAGTCAATTTAAATCATTTGTTAATATAACAATAACAAAACTACCTCTTGCCTCATCAAATGGGCAATATACATTTCATGTAAAGTCTGCTGATAATTTCTCACAAAGCGTTCAGAACATTGTTACTGAAATCAGTAATATTATAAAAGCAAACAAAAATACTGTCATTCTGTGTAACAATACTGCAGAGGAACACAGATTTAAAGAAATAATTAACGAGTCAGATTTTAAAAGCGATGATGGGTTAAAGCTACAAATAGGGTACATACGTAATGGTTTCCAATTTACTGAAATACAAACCGCTATCCTTGCTCATCGTGAAATCTTTCATCGTTATAAGCAGCGCCGCGAAATAAAGAAACCGGTCCTTACGCGAGCAATTGATTCATTTCTTGAATTAAAAAAAGGTGATTATGTAGTCCACTTATCGCATGGGATTGGCCGTTTCCTATGTATGGAGACGATTGAAGAGGAAGGTTATAAAAGGGAATTTCTGATTATCGAATTTAACGAGGGCACAAAGATATACGTTCCAGCCGCTAAAATTGAGTTGATACAAAAGTATATTGGCAGTTCAGAACATCATCCGAAGTTAGATAAAATCGGTTCAAAACACTGGGAGGTCAGGAAAAAGAGGGTTGAGAATGCGGTATCCGATATTGCAAGCGATTTGCTATGTGTACAGGCGTTAAGAAACGCAAAGGAAGGTATTGTCTATCCTGAAGACAATGATTGGCAAAAAGAGTTTGAGGCTGAGTTCATATATGAAGAGACCCATGACCAGCTACGAACAATGGAAGATATTAAACGTGATATGGAGTCTAAAAGACCCATGGACCGTCTCATTTGCGGTGATGTTGGTTACGGTAAAACTGAACTTGCCATGCGCGCCGCATTTAAAGCCGTTATGAATGGTAAACAGGTGGCGATGCTCGTTCCAACCACGATTCTTGCACAGCAGCATTACAAGACATTCTCTGAGCGTATGGCAGATTACCCTGTCAAAATTGAGGTAAGCAGCCGTTTTAAAACACATAAGGAACAACATGAAGTTATTGAAAAAACATCAGCAGGACTTATAGATATACTAATCGGTACTCACCGTATTTTGCAGAAGGACGTTTACTTTAAAGACCTTGGACTTGTTGTTATTGATGAGGAACAACGGTTTGGTGTTGCGCATAAAGAACGTCTCAAACAAATGCGCCGGTTGGTAGACGTGCTTACCCTGACGGCTACGCCCATTCCCAGAACGCTTCATATGTCACTGATGGGAATTAAAGATATTTCATCGCTTAATACCCCGCCGCTGGGCAGGCAGGCTATAACCACAAGGATTATAAGGTTTGACAAAACGTATATTCAACAGGCAATCAGACTCGAACTAAATCGTGATGGGCAGGTATACTTTGTTCATAACCGAGTGTATAACATCGAACGGATTGCCAGGAATTTATCGGAAATTGTTCCCGAGGCAAGGATATTAACTGTTCACGGACAGATGGATGAGAAACTCATGGAGCAAAGGATGAAAGACTTTGTAAATGGCGAAGCTGACATGCTTGTTTCAACTACGATTATTGAGTCAGGACTGGACATCCCCAATGTTAATACGATATTTATAAATTGCGCTGATACTTTTGGTCTTGCAGATTTACATCAGTTACGAGGCAGGGTAGGGCGGTACAAACATCATGCATTTGCATACATTATAATCCCGGATGACCGTCCTATCACTCCAGATGCTGAAAAACGTGTAAAAGCAATCGAAGAATTTGCAGAACTTGGCGCTGGTTTTAAGATTGCCATGCGCGACCTGGAAATCAGAGGTGCTGGAAACATACTTGGCACAGAACAGCACGGTCACATTGCTGCTGTAGGGTATGAAATGTATTGCAGGTTACTGGAAATAGCAGTACGCAAGGCAAGACATGAATCTGTAGAAGAACCAGTAGACGTCTCAATTGACTTGAAAATCGAGTCTTTTATTCCACGAAGTTATATATCTGATGATTCAATAAAGATGGATATATACCGAAGATTGAATCGTTCCGCTTCTTCTGATGAAATAATGGCTATTTCGGAAGAACTGGTTGATCGCTTTGGTGGAATTCCTCTTTCTGTAAAAAATCTGCTTTCTGAAAGTAAATTAAGGATTATTGCTCAAAAATCAAAAATTCGTTCCATTATAAGGGTTAATAATATATTGTATGTACGTGTAGCCGACTTGAAAAAGGCGGAGAATTGTTTGTATAATCTAAAAAAATACATACGCATTATTAATGAAGATACTTTACATCTAAGACTGCCATACAATAGAATAAAATCAGAGGATTTGCTGGAATATCTGAATAAATCAATTAAAACTAAGGTATAACTCCAATTGCTATGAAAATATCGGTTAAATTCCCAATATTTCTTTTTTTGTTTGCAATAATCTTAATTCCCGCCGTATCACAAGGAGCGGTGGACGATTTTAACAAGAATAATATTAATTCTATCAAAGCCATTGTAGGCGATGAAATTATCACAAGAGAAGATGTCCTGAAACGTGCAGTCGTTGCCATAAGAGAGGCACAAGGTAAGTATAAGGAAGAAGAATTTATTGAAAAAGTTGAAGAAATATTGGAAAATACCTTGTATGAGTTAATTGACAGGAAGGTCTTGGTAAAAGAGGCGCAACAAATATTTGGCACGAATGAGGCAATGATGAAAGAGATCGAAAAAGACTTAGAATCCTTTATGAAAGGCGCTGTTAAAAATGTTGGCTCTTTATCAAAATATTATGAAATTGCCGAATCTCAGGGAATTAATCCCGTCGAAAAAAGAAATGAGTTAAAAGAAGATATTATGATAGACAAGATAATTAAGGAGAATGTTTACAATAGGGTTAAAATACAACCTAAATCACTCAGGCGATATTATTGCGAAAATATTAGTGAATTCCACCAAGAAAAAGAAGTGCATTTAAGACATATTATGATTAAATTCTCTGCACATGATAATAATAAGGAAGAAGCCCTTCCCATAGCCAGACAGGCTATAAAGCGTTTGCAGAAAGGAGAGGATTTTATAGCGCTTGCCAAAAAATACTCGGAAGGTCCTAATGCAGAGAATGGAGGATTAATGAGTCCGGAAGAAACAAATGAATTAAGGAAAGACCTCAGAGATATTGCCTGTAATCTAAAAGACAATGAGTACAGCAAAATACTGGAATCTCCGGTTGGTTACCATATATTTAGAATGGAACTTAATAGACCTGAAATGACACAACCATTTGAGACAGTGCAGGATGAAATATACAAAAAGCTTTATAAAGAGGAAATAAGCAGACTAAAAAGGTTATACATTGACAGCCTTAAAGCAGGTCTTTTTATAAAAGTCTATAATTAAACTTAGCTTCTATTTAACAACTTATGTATTTACATATATTATGTAAGATGTCGGTAACGCTCCACCACATCAAGACGCACAACAGACCCGTCAATCGGTTGTCCATTTGTAATATTAAATAAGTTTTCCCAGCCTTTTTCTTTCCAGAGATTTATATCAATCTTCTGCATATTCTTTACCCCCAGGTGGTCACTCCATAGATTAAGAAGCAGTTCTTTAATTATATTCTTTTTGTTTGAATCCCTTTCTGTATGTTTCCACCAGACGTTCATTTCGGAATCCTGTTCACCGTTAAGTCCCAAACTTGTAGGGCTTATATTTGCCGAGCCTATTGTTGCCCAGTGCTGAATTTCTGTATTTGATTGACAATTCAGAAAGATTGAACATTTGGAATGGATGTATATATTACTATTTAGAAGAAAGTTACGATATCTGTTATTAGGTGTATTTGAATTTTGTGGATTGTTAGGAGCATTATCTGCTTTCATATTACTAACTAAAGTATATGCCATAATATCGCTGACAGTCATTACTTCATTTACTTGTAAGGTGACACACGGAACGCAGGTTGTACTGAGTTTGGTTGTGGATATGGGGCTGGTTGTAACCCACTAAATAACTGATTTGGTCGTCTTCTTAATTTTTGTTCAAGGTGTTTCCTATTCATGTTTATCGCCTCCCTGTAAAAAGGATGTTGGTAACTCGCGATTGGAAACTACAGAAAGATTCAAATAAATAATACTTACACGGCTTGCATTCTTCGCATTATAACATGGAAATATTTAAACATTGTATCATAATACTTCTCCTAGTTTTTTTGACTTTAGTGTGGCGGCCTCAACGGCGTTTATTATCGCTGACCTGAATTTACAATCTTCTAATTTGCTTATTCCCTCAACTGTTGTACCGCCAGGAGATGTTACTGCATCTTTTAATTGTGCAGGATGTTGTCCTGACTCTAAAACCATCTTTGCGGCACCCAGTACGGTTTGTGCGGCAAGTGTGGTAGATACATCTCTCGGTAGTCCCATTTTAACGCCGCCATCAGATAAAGCCTCAATGAACATATAGACATAAGCAGGACCGCTCCCGCTTAAACCAGTAACGGCGTCAAGATACTTTTCATCCAGACGGAATACCTTCCCAACTGCATTAAATACGGTGTGTACAAATATTGCATCTGTTTCTGTAGCGTATTTACCAGAGGCAAACGCAGTAGCAGAAGAGGCAACAAGGCAAGGCGTATTAGGCATTACACGTATTACACGAGTACCTTCTTTTAATCTGGATTCTATAAATCTTATCGGTATACCTGCGGCAATTGATACAACAAGATGCCGATTGGTAATATCGTTCTTAAGTTGATTTAGAACATCATTCATCAACTGTGGTTTTATAGCCAGAATAACAACATCGGCAAAAGTTACAACTTCTTTATTGTTTTGAGTGGTTTTTATACCAATATCTGCGGTTAAATATTTGCAGCGTTCCATTAACGTATCACTAACCATGATGTGGTTAGTGTCACTAAGTCCTGCCTCAATAATGCCCCTACACAGGGCTTCCCCCATCTTACCGCCACCGATAAATCCAATCATTTCTTTAAGCATAATAGTCAATTCAAGATTTAATAAATATCTAGAATGGGTAAAGAAACATATTCTAATGTCTTATAACGTTCGGGATTATATCTTTATTTTTTACAAAATCAAGGAAGGAATATTAAAACAATTTGCATGAGGTTATTTTGACATCTTTATTATAATGTTTTATAATTTATACTAATAAAAAATATTAAGGTTAAAACAGGAGTAGTCTGATGGACAAGCATACTGAAAAAGGATATACACCTTACCAGCAAAAGGTTATTAAGAACTTTTATGAAAATAAGGACCTTCGTCTTGTACAAAAGATGGGCGAGTTAGTATCAAATATGTATCTGGAAAAGAGCGAAAAGAGACTCGAATCTGGGTGGAAAAAAATAGAAAAAATACTTACAGATTTAAAAGTATATCCTAATGAGATAGAATATCTGACAAAAGATAAAAACCTTTCATTAATTACAAAAAAATTGGCAGATATTTTTTAACTTATTTAATGAATACAGTCATCAATAACAAATTCATGGCAAGTAAGTTAAAAAGAGGAAATTTATAGTTGCTAAATTTGTTATCTTCTCAAAAAGAACTTCTGGCATAAAAGCTATTTACTCTTAGCTGACTTTGACTGTTTTTTATATAAGCTAAAATAGTTATCTGCGTCTATTTTCATACCCTTAGCCTTATATACATTGCCAATGTCATTATAAATCTCAATATTGCTAGGATTTGACATTACGGCTATTTGAAATGCGTTTATTGCGTCATCATATTTTTTCTTTTGCATGTAAATCTTACCCAAACGGTATTGGGCATCTGAATTAGTTGAATTTATTTCAATTGTTCTATTATAATATTTAAATGCTTCTTCTGTATTTCCTGCCCTGTCACATAATGAAGCAATATTATAGAGCGCATTTTCGTTTCCAGGGTCAATCTCCAGCACCCTAGTATATTCTGCCAGCGCTTCCTTATCCATGCCTTTCAAAGAATAAACTATGCCAAGGTTCAGGTATGTTATTAAAAGATTTGGATCTAATTCAACACGTTTCTTCAGTACCTTTATGGCATCGTCGTACTTGCCAATCGTGGAATAAGCAATACCTAACATAGAGTGCGCGGAACGATGGTCAGGACTAATTTCTATAGTTTTCTGAAAATATACAATCGCCTTATCAAAATCACCCTTATCAAAATACGCAGAGCCGAGATTATAAGAGGCATCGTCGTCTTTGGGTCTGTGTTCTAAAACCTTTTTAAATGACTCGATGGCATTATCATGCATACCTTTCTGATAATACGCAATTCCAAGATTTTTATATGCCTCAATATTATTAGGATTTATTTCCAAAGATTTTTTATACATTTCAAGTGCTTCATCATATAGTCCATATTGTGCGTAGCTCATCCCTTGTTTATAATATTCTCTTGCGAAATCAATATTAGCGGAATTACCCTTTCCCCTGCCAGCAGTATTTTCATCCTGTGCCATCAAATGAACAGGATATAACAATCCCAGAGTTGCAATATTGCAACAGAATGTCATAGCTATAATTCTTTTTAGGTTCACAAATTTACTTCCCTTCGTTAATTAGATGATATTGATAAATGACAAATTAAACCCAATTATACTAGTTATATAAATCATATTTCAATTTTTTCTTTTAAGACGCACACAAAGCTTTCCCAAATATAAAATTATTAGGATAACACATAACAACGCGACATCTGTTGGACCGGTTGGAAGATCGTAGCGATAGGAAATATAAAAACCAATAAAAGATGCGGTGGTACCTATGATAGATGAAACAATGCAAAATGGAAGAATACCGCGAACAACCATCCTAGCGGCAACTGGAGGTATCAACAGGAATCCAAAGATAACCAATGGGCCAACGGTCATTACTCCGAAGGAAATAACTATGCCGATAATCAGATAGAGCATGATGTCCCACAGTATAACCTGCTTTCCAAGGGTAATTGCCATATCGGTGTCATACGATACCAGCACAAAATTGCGATGAAACCCTACCAAACAAATAAAGATCGTGCCGTAAATAACCAGCATTGACCATAGGTAGAAATCAGGAATGGAAACGATCTCCCCCCGAATCATGGAAAGCACTTCTGTTTGTCCATATGGATTCCAGGAAACAAACAATATAGAAACTGCACCTGCAAGAACGTAAGTAAACCCTATTCGGTTTTCAGTAAATCCCTTTCGTTTGCGTTCAAGGATGGCTAGGGTAAAGATGGCAATGAGCGCAAAGATAACGGAACCTGTCAATGCCATCGTCTTCTCGGATTCCATGTGTGGGAAAAAATGCCATCCGATTGTGTGCAATAAAAATGCAAAGGCAATTCCTGCATTTGACACTTGAGGCAAGGCTATACCCAATAAAACCATTCGACGCAGCACAAAAAATATACCGACCTGTGGACACACAAATCCCACGATCAATCCTGCATAAAATGCGTTTCTCAAAAGAAAATGTGGATTAATTATCTCTAAAAGGTGTTCCATCTATAATTATCCCTAAGTTGGTATTTCATCGATCGTTGATAAAGAAATTATCTCTTCCAATGAGCCAAGTACTACTTTATTGTGGTGAATATGGATTATTTTATTTACCCAGCTTGGAATATGCTGAACCTCGTGGGTGACCATCATAATCGTTAATTGGCGCTTTTTGTGTAATTCAGAGATAAGTTCTATGATTTTCTTTTGGGCAATAATATCAACCCCTGTAATGGGTTCGTCAAGCAGCAAAACATTTGGTCTTGTAGCCAATGCACGAGCAATGAGTATCCGCTGTTTCTGACCACCTGACAATTCAGAAAATAATTTCTTTCTCATATCGAGCATTCCGACATCTTTTAAACATTGTTCTATCCAAACACGGTTAGTTTTTGGGGTAGGACAAAATGGTTTTGCCTGTCCGAAAGTGCCCATCAACACCACCTCCTCTGTTGTAAAAGGATATATTTCGTCCAGGTACTGACGCTGCGGTACATAACCAAATCGTGTGGGATGACCATCACCGTATCTGATAGCACCTTGAATAAGCGGAATAATCCGCAGAATGGTTTTGAACAGCGTGGTTTTTCCAGAGCCGTTCGGTCCAAAAAGGACTACGAACTCCCCCACTTTTAGAGAAAAGTTAATGTCTTTGAGGAGAACTTTTCCACTATAACCAATCGCAACATTTTCCAGTGTGATACAATTATCTGTGTTCATGATTGTTATGATTTCGTTTTCAGGGCTGATACGATTTGATTAATAGTATAATCAAAAAGGGCAAGATAGTCGTCTGTTTCTTTTTGCCCTCCTACCATGATTGGTAAAATAACAACCTTTGCCCCCGTTTGAGCAGCGACAAACTCCGGTACTTTACGTTCCCGAAATTGTTCAATAAGAATAAGTTTAACCCCTTCATTTTTCATCTTTGGAATAAGGCTGTTGATATGGGTAGGGGAAGGAGGAATTCCCGGCTTTGGTTCAAGTGTTCCTACCACATTCAGATTAAACCTATTTGCAAAGTAAGGAAACGTTTTATGATAGGTAACAATTTTTGTCCCACGAAATGGCTCTAACATTTTTTGCCATTCGGATAATTTCTGATCCAGTCTTTTTGTAAAATCCTTTAAGTTGTCCTTATAATAGGCACAATTTGCCGCATCGATCTGGCATAACCGCTCACAGATATGCATTGCGACTATCTTCCCATTCAATGGGTCAATCATGAAATGGGGATTTCCCATGGGGTGGACATCTCCCATGGCGCGATCTGCTGTGGTAGGCACTTCTATTATAGGAACTCCTGCAGAAGCAATCAGATATCCCTTCTCTCCTGAAAGGATTTTTTGGTTTCTTGCACCCACGACCAGATTTGGCAACCAGCCGATTTCCAGTTGTAATCCACCCTCGATAAGCATGTCAGCCTTATTCAGTTTAACGATAAAACTGGGTTTTGCATCCACAAAGTGCGGGTCCTCCGTAGGTTTCGCAATACTCGTCACCTCAACTTTATCTTTGCCGATTTCTTTTGTCACTGCGCCTATATCTGGTGTTGACGCTACGATATTTAATTTTGCATGGACAACAGATGCCCAGCCTATTACAATTAGCAAAAAAAGACATATTTGATATTTTATTTTCATGACGAACTCCTTTTGGACGCAGATAAACACAGATGTACACTGATTTTCAGAATGCAAATACTAAAAGATAAAATTATTGTCCGTCTGTATCTGCTAAAATCTGTGTCCTGATTAATTCAGCTAAAATTTATGCGCCCCGTGAGAACCGAGTAGAAACTCAAATTGTAAAAAGACAGAATGCTCTGTACCATTATCTTCCAGAATATCATCATAATTATATTGCAGCCTTATTTTTGAAAATTCCGATGGAAAGAAGGTAAGATTCGGCGAGAGCCGCCAGCGTTCAAATCCAAGAGGGTCAATAGCCCCTTCTTCACCATCTACATAGTCACCGCGAAGCCCGGCAACCCAGCGTTTCTTAAATCCCCATGTAATCTGAGAATAAGTACCCCAGTTATTCATTACTTCATCTTGTAAATTATTAATATTATCAGCGCCTGCTTCAAATCGCCTAGACATCACCTCTGTTTGCCATCCTATAAAGGGAAAACCTCCTGATGCATACCTCGATTTCCATTTCCAGAATAAGTCTAAACCATAAATTAAGGTATCCTCATCAGTGCCTGTTGAATTAGGTCCCATTGCGGCTGATGCCCCTAACAAAATGGTTTGCTCATCAGTCAAATCAAAGGAAGTTGCAATACGCGGAACATAAAGCATGTCTCCCATATTACGCACACCTGTATCAACAGCCTCACGACCAAACAACCCTTCCTTATTTCTAAAGCTACGAACAGTTTCTCCCTGACTGTCCTGTACGGTAAAGAATAATTCCGTATAGTTGCTCGAGGGTGCCAGCCATGAAAGACGTGCTCCAGGATTTCGTAACCCGTCAGGGCTTAAAAATCGGCCATTGATTAACGGCTGATCTGCAAAATCCCATGCATGTGGATGAAACTGATTCAATCTGCCAAATTCCGTAAAAAAAGTACCTGCCTTTACTTGTAAATTCAAAGGCAATGACATTGAGGTCAGATATGCCTCTTCCACTTCAAGAAACGATTCCCCGTCTTTATCAATCTGAAAGACGATATTAGACTGACCTTTGAAATATGGGTCTATTGCGCCTTCAAATACGGTTTCCAAATTTTGGACAGTAAATCCACGTTGATTCGGATCGTGACCACCCGTTTCAAGTTTTCCCAAATCCTGAGCTGTCGAGCCGCCTGCCGAAAACAACCCGTCGAAAGAAATATTCATATAATTCTTTCCCATGCTCCATACGGTAAGAGGCTGTGCTGGAGACCATTTTTCTGCCTGTGAATCTGACAACTGTCCTGTTATCGTAGTCTCTTTATAATTTGAATTTAATGACGTGGAAGTTTCATCCTTTGAAATCTGTTGTGAAGAAGGGGAATTTGTAATTTCACCGGTTTGCAGAACTACAACCTTTTCATCTTTGTTAACAGTTGAAACCTTATGAGTATCTTTTTCAATACTAACGTTAGCTGGTTTTTTCTCTTTTAATGTTTGTCCACTTTCTAATTCCGATTTTTCCCTTTCAAGAAACGCTATCTTCTCCTGCATTTCTTTAAGACGCGCATCATAATCCCATTTCATCCTCTGTAAAAGCTCCTTCATACCCTGAAGTTGGCAAACAATTTCATCGAATTCATCCTTTCCGATACGAATTTCTTCTTCGTCTTCTTTTGTATCGTCTGATACAAGCGCACCCTTAATATTACTGTTAGCAGGTAATGCCGTTTCACCGTATACGCAACCTACAATGCTTCCAATACAAAATATACATAATGTTATTATAAAACTTATCCATCCCACGTTATTCACCTCCAAATTAAATTTTGGTGAAATAGATTTTATACTAAACCAATAAAAATCTCTGAAACTAATCGAGACAAAGATTTTACTACAATAAATTATGGCTACTGAGTTCATGCTTAAGAGTTTCAAACATATAATGGCGAGATGCTTCACTACGTTCAGCACGACAATTTGTTATTCTGAGCGTAGTGAAGAATCTAATTTAAGCTAGTTTAAGAAATCGCCTTTATCTGTGTTATTTTTAAAATGCCTGTTTTTTACATACCTTTGCACAAACAACTCATAACTTTGGATAGGTAAAAGTATGTAATTTATGTAATTTTGACTGAGTTGGTAGTCTTACAAATCAAATATTGTGGGTTAAACACCAAATGTTAAAAGAGGCGGGGGGCGAATGGTAAATTTATGAATTGATGAAGAAGCGAGTTCTGGATTTGAATAACAAATAACGTTATCATTAATCCAGTTAAAATATGCCTTTGTTGATTGGAGTTTTATTTGTGTTGAAGGGGTTTTCAACCATTTGCATATTTGACAAGTTTCAGCGCTGTGTATTTCTTTACCCTCTCCTGCACAGAAATGTAAACCATCGGAATTATTACATAACTGTCTTGGATTTTCACAGTGCCTAACGTCGAAAATACTTTCATGAGCACCCCCAATTGTTAAGCATAATATAAAATATGGAAGGAGTATTAAGACAAAAACAAGGTTTGTTGAATATTTATTGTTAATAAGATGCTTTAACACCATATTATTAGCCCATGTAAAGGTTATTCTTACTATCAAGAATGCTAATTACTTTTTTAATTTAAGTCAAGCTAAATATTAATTTATAATAGATTAGCGAATGTCGTTATCCTCAAAACCATATATATGCTCAAAATAGACCCTCAGTATCTCTGCCACGCTCCATGCCTGAGAAATACACCCACGCGGTTTATGAGGCGCATCGCCATCAAATATTTCAGAAATTGTTCCAAGACCTGACTCAAATAGATGGGCATAAAATGGCTCAAGCAAGCCCATGACGTATTCTATGGTATTTTTATTGCCAGCATACGCTCTTACATATCCAGAAATATATGGACCCATCAACCATGCCCATACCGTACCCTGGTGGTATGCCTCGTCTCTTTCGTAAACGTTACCACAATAACAGCCAATATAATATTTATCTTCTGGTGTAAGCGTTCTCAAACCGTATGGCGTCAAAAGGTGTTTACTTACTACGTCTGTAACATTCCTCCATCTTTCCATCAACAGCACAGGATACGGCAGACTGACAGCAAATATCTGGTTTGGACGAATGGCAGCATCCTTCAACTCATTGTTTATATAATCATAAAGGTAATGTCCTTCCTCAAACCAGAAAGATTTGTTAAAAGATTCTTTTACTTTATTAGCAAGGGTGTTGTAACTATTGCAGTCTTCTTTGAAATTCATTTCCCTTGCAAGGTATGATAAAATTTTTAAGGCGTTGTACCATAGTGCATTGACCTCCACTACCTTTCCCATGCGTGGCGTTACTACCCAATCGCACACCTTTGCATCCATCCATGTGAGTTGTACACCTTCAGCGCCCGCATAGATTAAACCATCCGTATCCATGTGGATATTGAATCTGGTTCCTTTTTTATAATAAGCTACAATCTCCCTTAGCGTCTCGTAGAGATTGTTTTTTATGGATTTCAAATCCTTTGCGAATCGCAAATATTGATAAACTGCGTTAATAAACCATAGTGAGGCATCAACTGTATTGTATTCTGGTATTTCTCCATAGTCTGGGAATCGGTTTGGTATCATGCCTTTGTCAACGTATCTGGCATAAGAAAGTAATATCTCCTTTGCCTCCTCAAACCTTCCCTGAACAAGGGTAATGCCCGGCAGTGAAATCATTGTATCCCTGCCCCAGTCTCCAAACCAGTGGTATCCTGCAATAATACTTTTCCTGTCATTGCCGCACTTAACGATAAAAGTATCGGAAACAGATAACAATGATTCAATCAGCCTTGTAATTTTTTCTGAATTTGGTAGTTGCTTAGTATCGTCATATGCACGTCCCTTCTCATAATTATTATCTCTACCGTACTCCAACCGTTCCTTATTTTGTGACTGGTTGCTGTTATGTTGTACTACGTACGGATATCTTCTCCTGCGTTCTGTCTCTTTTCTGAGCAACTCAAAGACATCAATTTTATTATATTCATGAGTTGATGCGACAATGTAACAGTTTGTCTCTTTATTCAGATCAAATGACAGGGTAAAGGGGCAGAAGAGGTCTTCGTGTGCCTCGAGTCCACGCTCGATTTCCCTTGGATACTCCATATTTTTATACCAGAACTGTGCCTTTTCCACAGACTCCGCATTGTGATACACATACATGGCTGGCAGTTCTTCATAAGGTTGCAAACATATACTGTTATCAAGCATTTTATGGTTGGTATTGAAGGTTGAATTTTGATGGGTAAGCCAGTGATAATCTCTGAATGCAACCATAAACCTTATATTCAAAGAAATTAAAGTAGTAGAGGGTGATTCTATATTTCGGTTTATACGATACAAAACCACTGTGGTATTTTCTCCATGTACCATAAACACTAATTTTTCGATACTCATTCCATTTATTAAATAATTAAAGGTGGGAAATGGATTTAGGCTGAATTGTACGAGATGGTTATACCCTTCTGGATAAATTGTATTAGGATAAATATTGGTAGACAAAGGAAATTCTCCTCCTTCAATATACAGAAATTCTTCGAGTTTGGACAGTAATAGTGTCCGTCCGTGTGGGGGAGGTACGGCAGCAATAAGCAGACCATGATACCGCCTTGTATTTCCACCGATTATCGTAGAGGAGGCATAACCGCCAATCCCATTAGTCTCTAACCATTCCTTTTCTATGGCATTAGTAAGGTCATGACAGATATCTTTATTGAATAATATCTTCATATTTATAAGCCTTTTTAATCTGTTTTGGTGTCTTTTTATGTTTTATCATGAACTTTGATTCTATCAGCATTTCTGAGGCTTGCAAGGGAATTCATTTATTTTCTGTTTGTGTTTGTTTTTACTTCTTTTTATGATTAAGTACGACTCAGGTACGACATAAACTTGACCCCCAGGGGGGATTTTCTAGGAGATACCAATATATATATTAGACTCATTATTGGACGCAGCAAATTTTTTGGAATTGACCTTTCGTATACTTTGATAAGCCCAGTACGGGTTTTAGGGAAATGTTTTATTTCTGAAAACTACCCATTAAAACAGCGTTTTAGCCGTCTAGAAATGACTCTGAAAAGTGTTTCTGTGCTTAGATAATAACTAAAATACGGTTGCAATAATTGTTTCAGGTGGTATCATTATGTAATGAGTAGGGTTGAAAAGTTATTAAAAAGGTTTCTGTCTAAGCCAAAGGATTTTACTTATAATGAGCTTAAACGGCTTCTGGCTGGTTTTGGTTATGAGGGTATAAGCACAGGTAAGACGGCTGGATCAAGGTCAGCGTTTATGAATCCAAAGACTAAGCACATTATCAAACTGCATAGACCACACCCAAGACCTGAGCTTAAACGGTATCAGTTGGATTATATAGGAGAAACACTTAGGAACAAGGGGGTAATACAATGAAGGATGTCTTAACGTATAAGGGTTTTATTGGTTCTGTTCATTTTAGCGCAGGGGATAAGGTGTTTCATGGCAAGATAGAGGGTATAGATGACCTTGTAACATTCGAGGGCAAAGATGTTGATGAGCTTATAAAGGCGTTTCACGATGAAGTTGATGATTATATAAAGCTTTGCAAAGAGCATGGCAAAGAGGCTATGAGGTCATACAGAGGCGGTTTTAATGTTCGTGTATCGCCTGAAATACACAGACGGGCAGTTGAAACGGCTATCAAGAAGGGTATGTCATTAAATCAGCTTGTTCAAAAGGCTATAGAAAAGGAACTGGTGCATAAAGAATAATGATTAATTAAAATAACCTGTAATGGTCATGTCATTATGGAGATAATATTATGGGTGCAGATATGCGCTCGTACATAAAGGCTTCCTGAAACCTTTAGAGAAAGAGGTGTAAAGCGATATGAGGGAGTTTAAACAATAGCCTGGTATGTTAGATATGGCATATCAGGCTTTTTTCCCAATTCATTGTGAAAAACTGGGTTATGTGCTGCACATTACCCATCCTCTTAATAATACCCCTATAATTTCGTGCCGTCCTTTTCACTTTCTCTCTCTTTTAATGTTCAATATAGCTCAATCTGCAGCAAGCGGCATACTCAATTTCCAATCAAGAATCATATAAGGTATTTAAGGACATGGGAATCACGTATATATTTATTTCTGCATGTTTGTCGTTTAAGCTACACGACATGTACCAAAGTTCCCCATTCGTGGAGCGGATACATTATGGCTTTAATCCAAATGAACTATATGAAGGAACTGCGCTCGTATACAAGGTAAAATAAAAATAGAATGGAAAAAGGCTGTTCATATCACAACGACGGCTTAAAGTATTCGTCCTTGTCTGGCTTCTCTGGCTTTGCGTCTTTTGATAATTTCTTTTTTCTGATCTCCTCTGTGTAACCCCTTACCTTGTTCGACACGCTTTCCGGAACGACAGAGACTATGGTCTGCATGCCTTTCCCAATCTGGTTTGCAATCTTTGAGGCATTGACCTTGTCACACGTCGGCCTGGTGCAAAATAACAAGACGCCGAAGATTATTACGCCGCAAAAAACAGGGCAATCTCACACCAGACGATCAACCGCTTGATGAAACTGATGAAGCTATCGAGATAATAGATGTATCTGAACACAAACCACGACACCCATTGTTTTGATGGGATGTCATGATTTATAAGGCTTACGAGGCTTTTAAATGTGTCTTTAATAAATAATATTCTTCACATTCAAATTGCTTTTTGGTTAGCCGTATACTTTTATAAATTTTCTCATATTTTATCAGTATTTTTAAGGGTTTTAATTTGATTATTTTTTACTTTAATCCATTGTTTTATTCCTTTATACTTTGATAAAGAGTTTTACGACGGGGATGATTAACAGTCAAAGCAATCACAAGAGAGTATAAAAATATAACACCCTCCCTTAATCCCTCCCATCAAGGGAGGGAATGTTCCCTCGCCACTTGTGGGAGAGGGTCTGGGTGAGGGGTATTTTCGTGTCAATACTTTAATAAGGAATACTCAACCATGAAATGTCCACACTGCCTGGAATCATTTCACGATTTCTACGAGGTAATACCTGTTGGTAACGACGCAGACGGTAACTGGGGTGTTGTAAGCAGGAAGTGTCCATCCTGTGAGCGAGTGGTGCTTGTTTTGGTGAATGGCAAAATTGGTAGCATTGGAGGCAGGTCCATGCTAGAGTCTGTCAAAGGCGAGCGCTTGATTTATCCGAGAATCCCAAGCCGTGTATCACTCCCAAAGGAAGTGCCTGAAGAATTTGCCGAGGTTTACAGAGAGGCTTGTGTCGTTCTTTCCGATAGTCCAAAGGCAAGTGCTGCATTAAGTCGTCGCTGCTTGCAGCGTCTGTTACGAGAGAAAGCACATGTTAAGCAAAGCAATCTCACCAATGAAATCCAGGAAGTGATAGATAGTGGAAATTTACCGTCATACATAGTGGAGGCTATTGATGCCGTTCGAAAGATCGGCAACTACACGGCACATCTCATCAAGAGCGAAAGGACTGGCGAGATTGTGGACGTTGAGCCAGGTGAGGCAGATTGGAACCTTGATGTGTTAGAAGCACTCTTTAATTATTATTTTGTTCAACCGGCAACAATAAAAAAGAAACGGGAAATCCTTAATCTCAAACTTAAGGAAACCGATAAAAAGGGGATGAAAAAGGTTTAGATAAATATTGGCTATAATAGTTACAAACACTTACAATATTACGATAAATTAATTGAATGCATATAATGGCTAATTGCAAGAGCAAATTCCTGCAATTAGCCTTTTTATTTCGAGGACGGAAAAAGGATAAAATTAAATAAGGTATCAAAATTATTACCCAAAAATGTCTGTTAAACATACACCTTCAGTCTACAAAAACTATTTTAACAAAAATGAGTATTTGATTAATAGCCAAAAAATAGTATATTGAACAAAATTAGATTCTTCGCTTTGTTCAGAATTACAATTCTACTATTACGTGTCATTTTGAATAGTCTGTCCTTGTCAAAGCCGAAGGAAGCGAAGCGATAGATGAATCTGCTTTGAAATGCCTTAGCATAAATTTATTTAGTATTTTTATGATAAATAATACTTGTGTCTCTATTGTCCGCTGTGTGTCCTATAATAAAGGAGATGTACTTTCAGCTATTGAAAAGACTTTTAATTACTTTGGCGGTATCAACAGTATCATAAAAAAGGGAACCAAGGTACTTCTGAAACCAAACTTTATTAGAGAAAGTAATCCCGAAGAATGCGCAATTACGCATCCTGCGCTTCTGATGGTATTAGCTGAAAAAGTATTAGAAATGGGGGCAACTCCCGTTATAGGCGATAGTCCCGCCTTTGGCGCAGTAACGAAGATTGTCAGACGCGCCGGTCTTGAAGATTACGTAAGTAAGCACGGTATAGAAGTTATAGAACTTGATAAACCGGTGAGAATAAATGCAAAATGCGGGACAAAATCATTTCCACTTTCAATTTCACGTAAAGTAATGGACATGGATATTATTATTAACATACCCAAATTAAAAGCCCATGGACAGTTACTCTACACCGCCGCGGTAAAAAATACATACGGCTGTGTAAGCGGAAAAAGAAAGGCATGGCAGCATTTTAAATCAAACGATGACATTGACTGGTACACAGAGATGTTGCTTGCCAATTATAATACAATTAAACCTGCCTTTACTATTGTGGATGCGATTATGGCTATGGAAAAACACGGACCTACAGGCGGAGTGCCAAGACAGGTATCCCTATTAATTGGTGGTACCGATTGCATTGCCATAGACAGAGTCATTTCAGAAATTCTTAACGTAAAACATTCCAGTGTGCCCATATTAAAAACAGCCCAATTACACAATATCGGTGAACAGGATTTAAGTAAAATCAATATAGTTGGAGAGTCTATGTCTTCTGTAAAAATATATGACTTTGTTCTTCCGAAACTTATCCCTGTAGGATTTAACATATTCAGGGTTGCTAAAAGTCTTGCAAAACACTTCTGGCTTAAGAGTTTTGCAAAGGCAATATTTCTGCTTTTAGCATTTTCTTTACAATATTCCTTATATGCAACAACTGAAATTGACAGACTTAAAAACTTTCCTGCTCAGGTAACACCCGATGATATTATTCACATACCCACAGGAGAAAAGGTGCAATTCTCATCTCTGAACAATTATTTCAGTTGCGCAAGCATACTGTACGTTGGCGAAGCACATGCTAACAGGGCGTCTCACCAGGTACAGTTGCAAGTACTTAAGTACTGTTATGAAAAATTTGGGAATAACATCGCTATAGGTATGGAGATGTTCACACGCCAGTATCAACCCTTCTTAGACCAGTGGATTGCCGGTGAAACTGATGAAAAGAAATTTTTAGAAGATACACATTGGTATAAAGAATGGGGATATGAATACAACCTGTACAAACCCATCCTGGATTTCGCCCGCGAAAAAGGGATTCCTGTTTTAGCACTGAATGCCCCAAAGGACGTTGTAAAGATGGTAAGCAAAAAGGGGTTGATAGATTTGAGCGATGAAGAAAAAAAATTATTGCCTGAAGTTGATACTTCAGACTTCTTCCACAGAGTCTATATTGAAAAGATTATCAAAGGCCATATTGACCGTTCCGCAGACATAGAGAGATATAATAATGTCCAGAGTCTCTGGGAAGAATACATGGCGCAAACAATTGTAAACTATCTGTCTTCCTGGGAAGGAAAAGACAAAAAGATTCTTGTCTTTACTGGAAATGGACATATATTTTATGACTTCGGTATACCAAAGAGGGTATTTCGCCGCACCTTTCTACCATATTACACGATCTGTACTATAGAAATTTCTGATGGCAAACCCGACACCGATCTTGACCCATTTTTAACTGAGATTCCACTAGAACCTGCCGATTTTATCTGGGTTGTATCGCCATTAGAAACACAAAAGAGGATATATCTTGGTGTTCAGCTTAATAAATCGGGTGAGGATAAGCTGGTTATACAGGAAATAAGCCCTAAAAGTCCTGCCGAGAAGGGCGGACTTAATGCAGGAGATATAATTCTATCCATTGACGGGAAATCTGTAACAGAAGTATCGGATATCATTAACTATCTTCAGACAAAAAAGTTTGGTGATACCTGTACAGTAGAAATTCAACGTAATGGCACAAAAATCTCGTATTCGGTTGCACTTTTTGAATTTGAACAGGACTATTAAACTTTAGAACAATGCAGACAAAGTTATCAACACAATACAATCCAAAAGAAATCGAAGATAAATGGTACCGCTTCTGGGAGGAAAAAGAATTTTTTCACAGCGAACCCGATAATTCCAAAAAGCCATATACCATTGTAATTCCGCCTCCAAATGTCACAGGCGTACTCCACATGGGGCATGCGTTGAATAATATTATTCAGGATATTTTAATCCGATGGAGACGCATGCAGGGATACAACGTACTGTGGATGCCCGGCACAGACCACGCAGGCATTGCAACGCAGAACGTAGTAGAACGAGAACTGTCAAATAAGCACATTAAACGTGAACAATTGGGACGCGAGCGTTTTATAGAAGAGGTCTGGAAGTGGAAAAACCAGTACGGTTCCACTATTACAAAGCAATTAAAGAAACTTGGTAGTTCCTGTGACTGGTCAAGAGAACGTTTTACAATGGATGAAGGATTATCAAGGGCAGTAAAAGATACCTTTGTCCAGTTATTTGAAAAGGGACTGATTTACAAGGGTAAATACATGATTAACTGGTGTCCGAGATGTTGTACAGCCCTTGCGGATGATGAAGTTGAACATGAAGAACACGAAGGTAATTTGTGGTACATAAAATATCCGTTCAGAGACGCTCCGCATCTCTATCTAGTGGTAGCTACAACCCGCCCTGAAACCATGCTGGGAGATGTTGCCGTGGCTGTAAATTCTAAGGATGAACGTTATAAAGAGATGGTAGGCGAGGTGCTTACATTACCAATAGTGGGACGTGAATTAGCCGTCATTGCAGACGACTTCGTAGACCCAACTTTTGGAACAGGCGCAGTCAAGGTTACCCCAGCACATGACCCAAACGACTTTGAAATTGGCAAACGGCACAATCTGACTCCGGTTGTCGTAATGCGTGAAAACGGTGTAATGAACGAAAATGCTGGAGATTATGAGGACATGGACCGTTTTGAATGCAGAGAGGCTTTGTTAGAAGATTTAAAGCTAAAAAAACACATCGAATTGGTTAAATCGCATAAACATTCTGTTGGACATTGCTACCGCTGCCATACAGTGATTGAACCATATATTTCAGACCAATGGTTTGTAAAAATGCGTCCGCTTGCAGATGTAGCCATTACGGCAAGCCAAAATAAATCTGTAACCTTCTTTCCAGACCGCTGGGAAAAGATATACTTAAGCTGGCTGGAAAACGTACGTGACTGGTGCATATCACGGCAAATCTGGTGGGGACACCGTATCCCTGCATGGTACTGCACGGATTGCGGTGCAATTACAGTATCTCGTGATACACCACAAAAATGCTCAAAATGCAGCAATTCAATACTTAAACAGGATGAAGATGTGCTTGATACATGGTTTAGCTCTGCACTTTGGCCCTTTTCTACAATGGGCTGGCCTGACAATACACCGGAATTGAAGCATTATTATCCAACCTCTACCCTTGTCACAGACCGAGGCATTATTTATTTTTGGGTAGCCAGGATGGTAATGATGGGATTGGAGATAATGAAGCGTGTTCCATTTTATAATGTTTACATTCACGGAACGATACTTGATGAACTCGGAAGGAAGATGAGCAAATCGCTCGGCAATGGAATTGACCCTATTTTGATGATTGACAAATACGGCACCGATGCCGTGCGTTTTTCTATTATTGTATTGACCACTGAAGGCCAGGACATAAAGCTTTCAGAAAGCAAGTTTGAGATGGGGCGCAACTTTACAAACAAGCTCTGGAATGCCGCAAGATTTATCTTGATAAACATTATAGACGAAAAACCAGAAGATATTAAAATCGAGAGCAAAGATTATCAATTTGAGGATAAGTGGATACTAAGCCAGTTAAATTCCACAGTTGAGGCATGTACCAATCACCTCGAACAATTTAAATTTAATGAAGCGGCAATGAAGATATATGACTTTACATGGCATTCGTTCTGCGACTGGTATCTGGAGATTGTAAAGGCGCGTCTTTACGAACCTGCCAGTCAAAAGGACAAGAAAGTGGCACAAACCGTCCTTGCCGTGGTCTTTAATCAAATATTACACCTGCTGCATCCTTTCATACCTTTCGTAACGGAAGAATTATGGCAAAATTTAAAAAGGATGGTTATTGAAAACAAGATTAACACAAATAAAGACATGAATTCCGAAAGTCTCATGATAGATAGATGGCCGGTGTCTGACAAACGATACGAAGATAAATCCTCGGAAAATACAATGTCGGTATTGCAGGACATCATCCGCGTCATACGAAACATACGCAGTAAAATGAATATTAAAGACAAACAGGAATTAAACGCCGTAATATCGCTTTCTAAAGACGTTGAATATAATTTAATCGCTCATTCAGCGCTTTTAAAACGAATAGCAAATCTTGAACAACTGGAAATTGGCAAAAACCTTCCAAAACCTGATAACTCGGCATGCGAGGTTCTTGGTCAAATACAGGCGTTTGTGCCACTTGCAGGGATTATTGACACAAAGGCTGAAAAAGACCGTCAGCAAAAGAACCTTAAACAACTCGAAGATCGCTTGCTTATTGTAAAACGCAAACTCGATAATAAAGATTTTGTTTCAAGGGCGGCTGCAAATATAGTCGCCATGGAACAAAACAGGGAAAAAGAACTGTTAGAACAAATTGAAAAAGTAAAACTTATATTGAAAGATATTGGATAGGAGTTATGAAAAGACATCACTTGATAAATCTACTCTTCATATTAATGCCCACTTTTACCATCGTTTGTATTGCCGGCGCAAGTACTCCCGCTTCCAAAGCATCCACCGGCATGACTAAAAAATGTCCCGCCTGCAATAAATTATACACAGAAGAGACAAAATTCTGCGGCGAGGATGGAACAAAACTGGTTGGAGTTATGATAAAGCTGATATGCCCTGAGTGTAAAAAGGAAGGGGCTGCTGGAGAAAAATATTGCAAAGAACACGGGAAAAAACTTATCCCACTCTCAGAATCACCAGAAAAAGAGTCTGAGTCATTGAAACAAAAGATAGAACTTGCGAAGAGATATTATAAGGAAGGCTGTGTCCAGTGCGATGCTGAATCTTACGACCTTGCAATAAAATCGTACAAAAAGGCTGAAGAGGCATACCCGGATTTTGCGTCTCTGCATCACAACATGGGCTGGCTTTACAGCAAACTTGGAGACGCAGATAATGCCATAAAACATTTACAGAAATATATCGTGCTTTCCCCTGACGCCAGTGACGTTACAGAGGTGCAGAGTTACATTGTCATCATGAAGCAAGCCCAGGAAAAAAGAAATAATATCATGGATTCTTTGAAGAATCGTGACGAAATTATGAAGAAAGCGATTATTGAACAAAAAAAGAAATTCAGCAAGAGTGTAATAATACCCGCCGGTGAATTTATTATGGGTACGGACGAGGCAAGGGAAGACGAATATCCTGAACACAGGGTCTATCTCGATGCTTATGAGATTGATTGTTACGAGGTAACCAACGCGCAGTACTGGGGGTTTCTTGATTACATAAAAAGGACAAATGACCACAATAAATGTTTTAAGGGAGAGCCAAGTAATAAAGATCACACACCGAAATTCTGGGATAATGATTATTATAACGTCCCTGACTACCCTGTGGTACGCATTGACTGGCACGATGCTTACGCCTATGCTGCATGGGCAGGGAAACGCCTGCCTACCGAGGCGGAATGGGAGAAGGCGGCCAGGGGAATGGATGGAAGAAAATTCCCTTGGGGGAACGAGTGGGACCCAATGCGATGCAATTTAAGCGGCGAGCCAAATCCTGTCGGGAGTGTGGAGATCAGTAAAAGCGTTTACGGCTGTTATGACATGGCAGGCAGCGTGTATGAATGGTGTGCAGACTGGTATCTGGACACATATTATGCAGGATCGCCATCAAAGAATCCAAAAGGTCCAGAAAATGGCGTAAGACGAGTGATACGAGGCGGTTCACGATTTTCTAAACCATTTCAAGTGCGTACAAACACGAGAAAATCAGAACAACCTGAATTGTTTAATTTATCCATCGGGTTTCGATGCGCAAAGGATGTGAAACAAAAATAAACGTGAAATCTATGAAGTAAAGTCTAGATTATCAGTAAAAGTATTTTATTAAATTAATCAGGTGAATATGAAATATTTATGGTGTATGAAACAAATATTGATAAGTTATTGTTTATGAATATAATTGTTTTGATAGTGCAATAAAAGATGTAATTAACATTCATTTTTCAGAAAGGAGAGAGTTATGAAGCGTATTGGTTATATATTGGGTGTTGCTGGTATTGTTTGTGCATTGACGACTTCTTATGTTGTAAATACTGCATTTGCGTCAAGCTGTTGCTCAAAGGATGCAAGCGCCGCAGAACAGGCACAAAGCAAATGCGTTGTCTGTGGAAAGGCTGTAGAAAAGGATAAGGGCGTACAGGTGCAGTGCGAAGGGAAATCAGTTGTTGTGTGCTGCAAGGATTGTGAGGCTGCGTACAAAAAAGACCCTTGTAAATTCTGCAAAGATGAAAAGTGTGAAAAGAAATCTAAATAAAACACAGAAGTATATATAAGTGTTTTGAAAAAATGGCGTTCTTATGTTAGTTCAAACGTAAGAACGCCTTATCTTTTATATCTGCTAATCTAATATTACTCTGTTATGTCTTTGACTACAAATGTGCCCTCAGGCGGGTTTGTAAGGATGGTTTTGACACGTTCCTGCCACAAATTACCAAATTCCCTGGATTCCTCCTCTGATGCCTTACCTGAAATTACCAGAGGCATTAGTTTGTCAATTCGTTCACTTACTGGCGCCTTTTCGGCATAGTAAGTTACTTCTAATTTCTTACCATTGTCCGTCCTCTGAAATATTATTGAGGATGTTGTCTTAGGGTCTGGCATAATATCTTTGTCAAAGGTCATTAAATTAAATCTACTATATTTACCACCGGGTCCAAGTCCTTTAAAACCCGCTTCAGTAGATGCACCTGTAATAAATGTTACAACTTGTGATATTGGGCCATTTACTTTGTAATCAACTCCACCCCTGAATGCAACCTTTATATTGCCTCGTACTGGTATATCATTTCCATACAACGTTTCTAATGCTAATTGGGTAGATTTATAGGCGCCGGCAACTGCAGGACACGAATGACCTGCACATTTCACGGCGTCATTATATGTAAATGTAAAAACGTCATCCTTACCCATCGCCCCCAGTGCAATGGCAAGGGGGTCTTTCATTTTCATTAATTTAACGCCATCGAATAAATCCTTACTGGATTTTGTCTGCTCATTTGCCAGTATGTTGCTATTAATAGTGAATGCGGGCACGATTAGTGCAAATAAAAGGACGAAAATACTTTTATGAGCAAAACTATCGTAGTATTTATTATTCATTCTTAAACTCCCACAAATTAAATGTTCTCAATTATTCGTTGAAAATTAGCAAAAGTCTTTTAGAATAAACTAGAGTTTTAATTCTTAATAAATATAGTTTATAAAAGAATAACATTTTAGACAATAATATTTTATGAAAAACAAAATCAGGATCGGTGTTGTACCTTACCTGAATGCCAAACCATTAATCTACGGTTTGACACATAAGCCAGATTCAATTGAGTTTATTTTTGAAGCGCCATCGCTTTTGCCAGGTATGTTAAACAACGACCAAATAGATGTTGCACTTATTCCAGCAATTGAATATTTCAGGAATGACAGCTATGCTATCATCCCGGATATTTCAATATCCTCAGTAGGAACTGTAGAAAGCGTGAAAATCTTTTCAAAAGTCCCTTTACAAGATGTTCATACCATAGCATTGGACAAAAGTTCCTCGACATCAAGCACGCTTACAAGGATTATCTTCAGTGAATATATGCATGTCTTTCCTCAGTATACACAATGGAACAAACAATATGATATATCACAGACCATCACAGATGCCGTTTTACTAATCGGAGACAATGCCATGAAGGTTATGGACAACGGATATTTTACACTTGACCTTGGACAGGCGTGGTTTGAATATACTGGATTTCCTTTTGTTTATGCAGTCTGGGTTGTTAAAAGAAATCGCCGCATAGCAGGTATAAATCGCTTATTAAAGAATTCAAAGGACGCTGGCATACAATCAATCGGGGATTTAGCAGTTACTGAATCTCAACGTCTTAATTTTACGCAGGAAAGGTGTTTAAGATACCTTACTGATTCAATCCGTTACAATCTAGGCAAGGATGAAATAAATGGACTGCAGTTGTTTTATAATCACGCAGTATCTTTAGGACTCGCCCCAAAAGGTGTGGAGGTTATTTTCAACGAAACCTAACCTGGACGAGCCAGAACATGTAGCACGACATTTATGTCGCTGTCCTGCGAACTGAAGTTCGCGCTACACGAGGGTCGGCGTTAAATTGTTTTTGCCGAAAATGTAAAAATATTTTTATTAAGAGACCGATATGGCCATTCTATCCAGTGAGATTGAAGATGTCCTCGGAAAATCCTTAAACAATAAGAGATTGTCTTCGAAGGAATGCTTAAAACTGTTCTCTACAAAGGAACTTACCAGCCTGGGAATGGCGGCAGATGCAGTATGCAGGCGAAAACATCCGGAAGATTACAGGACGTACATCATAGACAGGAATATTAATTACACGAATATCTGTACATCGGGCTGTAAATTTTGCGCCTTTTACAAAGAAGTTGAACATAGCGATGGATATATCATCTCTAAAAATTCTCTATTCAGGAAAATCGAAGAAACCATTGCCCTGGGCGGAAGGCAAATACTTATGCAGGGCGGTCTGCATCCGTCATTAAAATTGGATTTTTATGTAGATTTATTAAGGTCTATCAAAACGAAATATGATATTCACATTCACGCCTTTTCACCCCCGGAAATTGTACACTTTTCAAAATTAAATGGTATCCCTGTTCGGGACGTGATACAAAATCTGAGGAATGCCGGGCTTGACTCGATTCCCGGCGGCGGCGCTGAAATTCTTTCGGACCGATGCCGTAATATCTTGAGCCCAAATAAGTGCACGGCGCAGGAATGGTTAGACGTAATGCGGGAAGCTCATAAGCTTGGCATGCGAACTACGGCTACCATGATGTTTGGCCATATCGAAACCGTGGAAGAGCGCATCGAACATCTTGAAAAAATCCGGAAGCTCCAGGATGAAACGGGCGGATTTACTGCATTTATTGCCTGGACATTTCAGCCGAAAAATACCCGATTGGATACTGCGTTAATCGGAAGTTTTGATTATCTAAAAACGATAGCCATTTCACGGCTGTATCTGGATAATATTGCAAATATTCAGGCGTCATGGGTTACACAAGGGGCGAAAATTGCTCAACTCTCTTTAAAATTCGGAGCAAACGATATGGGTAGCACGATGATTGAGGAAAATGTAGTAAGAGCAACGGGAGTCAGTTACCAGATGGATAAAGAGGAAATTGAACTGCTTATCAATGACCTTGGATATGGGACAAGGCAAAGGGATTTGTATTATCAGATACTTTGAAACTACAAGTATTTAGCCACGAATTAGCACAAATAAACACGAATAAAAAGGGTTAATTCCATATCAGTTCCCCCCTCCCCGAACCCCCCACCAGGGGCGGGAGAAAAACGTTTCCTCCCCCTCGATGGGGGAGGCCAGGTGGGGGTGCTGAACTGTTACTGATTTTCATGCATTCTTTTTTGGTAAATACCGGACTCCTTCCATTCCTTCAAAATCCTCATCTTGCGTCCATCCAGAAGTATCTACAACATTCATACTCTATCCAGTTCCTGCTGAAAGGAAATATTAGTGCCTTTCAGGAATCCGCACATTTCGAATATGATCGAGCAATTTCATGGAGTAACTCACTTTCCGTATTTTGCGTTTCAGTATTAAAACATAATTGACAAAACAAGCTGATTTATATATATTCACAATGCGAAAATCAATAATATCTGTAATTTATTACTGCAATTAGGCGGTATAATCTGTGTTAGGCCCACATATGAAATACACCGTTGAAATAACAAAAAGGGCAAACAAGGATTTAAAGAACATCCCAATGAGGGATATTAAACGGATCATTGATAAGATCAACGAAATGAAGGATGGATTGAAAGGTGATATAAAGAAATTATCGAACTACACACCTGAATATAGGTTACGTCATGGTAATTGGCGAGTGCTTTTTGAGGTCGAAGATGACAAAATTGTAATTTATCGTATAATCAACAGGAAAGATGCATATCGTTTTGGAGGATAAGCGAATGAAAACTCAAGTGCTTGAAAAGGACGGAAAGAAAGAATTTGTCGTGTTGGCGTGGGATGATTACAGAAAGATTCAAGCCATGATTGAAGACTATCAAGACTTAAAGGCACTCAGACGAGCCAAAGAAGAAGCAAAGGGGAAAAAGACAATTCCATTTGATAAAGTGGTCAAGTCTCTGAAGTTAAGGAAATAGAACTACTTATCAATGACCTTGGGTACGAGGCAAGGCAAAGGGATTTGTACTATCAGATACATGAATATTGAAGTTTATTGTGTGAAACCTAAAAATTGCAGTCGGACACAGATAAACGCTGATTTCCACTGATTTTTCAACGACATAAATAATCACAAGTAATCACCTAACCCGAACGAGTCGGAAACCGTAGCGCGGGTGGTTTATCCCCTGCCATTGGCCTATCACAAGGGATCGGAGCTACATTATTTTGCTAAAAATGTCAAAATATTTTGATAAGTGCCTAATGGGTGAGTTAAATAAAATAATTAAGTCATTATTTTATCTGCGCTTATCTGCGTTAATCTGTGTCCCATTGCAGAATTTAATTGAAATACTATACTGTTCGAATTTGGATGTTTAAAGAATGATAAGAGTTCGGAAATTGATAAATACCTAACCAAGTCGATGGACTCGAAGAGGGTCATGGGATCACGTTGTCAATTGAAATATGAAGGTTTGACCCTTTATGTGCTTGATGTAAAGTTCTTGCCATGAGAGCCCTTCAGGTAAATATTTATAGTGAAAGATAATTGAAAAAGATTATAATATTCAAAATATAAATATTGATATTTATTATTTATGATGTGACCCTTATGCTTCTCTCTACCTATTCTCCTTCCAAAAAGTTTTTGGAAGAAGTTTAGGCTATTTTATTTCCAGTTTGCGATGTTATTGGTAAGAAACTAAAAATAAAATTATGAAAAAAGATTTAATAATGTTACTAGCAGGTGCAATCCTTGGATTTGGAGCATCTATTGGTACAATTAAATATCAGGAGTATAATCAAAGTAAAAGGGCCTTAAGCTTATTTAAAATTGAATTATATAAAATTGATAAATTACTTTCACCTTTGACTGCAACAAATAACCAATTGCAAAATTCACAGACTGGGAAAACCATCCAGTTTAATGGAATATCTACGACAGAGATTCCAAATTTTAAAATGGTTACGCAGATAGACGTATTTTTAAGTTTAAATGATAGACTAAGAAAATTAATCTATGATATATCATTGGATTTGGATTGTGCTGAAAATAATAGAAAGCTTGCAATTCCTCTTTTAAATCATATAGATAGAGCAAATGAACTTGATATGTATGGCACTATATATCTTGATTGTTTGAGGTCAGCAAAAAGAAAATTGGATAATCTAAAAAATGAACTAATATAGGCTGTTGCTAACAACGGCTATATGCCATGCGGGTCTTAGAAGGTTGCGATTGTCCGTGCTTTCTATTATTTTTGGTGCGGGGGATAAGTACGCAGTTCTAAATCCCGCACGGCACATAGCTACGACCGTTATGTGTAACCAATATTGACAACTGACAATGATTAAAAAAATAAAATTCAAGTTTAGTTCTTCACAAGCAAAACCACCACTTGGGACGTAAAGGGTCACATCTTAAATATTAAATAATTGTCTATAAATTACCAAACTTATGCAACAGATTTCAACACGGCGGAGATGCCTCCTTTATCAACATCGATCTCAATATACCATCCATCCCTGAACATACCTGCGTTTAACACAATGGTATCGCCTATTTTGTCTTTACCCCTCGATTCGTGAATATGTCCTGATATACAGACATGAGGTTCGTTTTTTTCAATGAAGTTCCTGACGACACTGCTCCCTACATGTAAACCACCCCGAACGACATCTATTGCCGTATCCTTTGGAGGGGTGTGACATACCATAATCTTCCATTTGGCATTTTTCACCTTGTTGTATCCATTTGTTAAATACTTTTCAATGTCTGTTTCAGAAATTTCTGATGGTGTATGAAAAGGTGTTAGACTCGAAGCGCCACAACCGAATATGCCGACATCTTCAATTATATATCCATTTCCATGCAGATTAATACCTTCTTTTGTCAAATAATCATTTACTTCTTTTAAATCCATATTACCATACTGTGCGAGTATATTTTTGTTATAATATTTCCTAATTGCCTCTAATACCTTTATGACTTCATTCTTTCCATGACAATTTGTCAAATCGCCTGAGAGAACAATTAAATCAGCCGTTTCAAGAACGGATTTCATTTTTACAAGATTACTTGTGTCTTCATGAACATCACCAAAAGAAATAATCTTCATCACCCCTCCCAAAAATCAGGACACTGATTTTCGCAGATACACACAGATAACTACTTTCTAAAATTGTCGAATAATTAACGTTTAATTACTTGCTCAGTTAGTTCGGAATATTTGTAATCTTGTAAATCAGCGTTCATCCACGTCCAATTTAGTTTTTTGCTTTTTTAATTAAGCAGTCCAATCTTTTTTTCTACTGCATCACGAATCTTACCCTCATGTACCAATTTATACATAGTGTTTATGTCGTCAGACAATACTCGGTCTTCTTCCATATGCGAGATGTGTTTTCTGATAAGTTTATATGCCTCTACAGTTCCGGCCCCCGCCTTAAGATTTGTAAACAAGTCCATTGCCTGTGCTGCACAAAGCAGTTCTATGGAAATAACAAATTCTGCATTTTTCAACACTTCCCTGCATTTTCTTGCTGAGATTGTTCCCATGCTTACATGGTCTTCCTTATTTGCGGATGTAGGAATGGAATCAACGCTGGCAGGGTGTGCAAGTACCTTATTTTCAGATACCAGGGCTGCAGCGGTGTACTGTGCAATCATAAACCCTGAGTTTAATCCAACGTCTTTTATGAGAAATGCAGGCAACCCACTTAATTGAGGATTTATCAATCGTTCAATGCGTCTTTCTGAAATATTTGCAATTTCTGAAAGTGCAATCGTCAGAAAATCCAATGCAAGCGCAATCGGTTGTCCGTGAAAATTTCCACCTGATATAATCTGGTTTGTTTCTGAAAAGACCAAAGGATTGTCAGTTGCGGAATTCATTTCAATTTCAATTACCCTTTTTGCGTAATGAAGCGCATCAAGGGAAGCGCCGTGTACCTGAGGAGAGCATCTGATTGAATATGCATCCTGAATGCGTGAACAATCTTTATGCGATGATACAATCTCGCTATTCTGTGTAATACGTCTGAGATTATCGGCGCTTATAATCTGACCTGGATGCGGCCTTACCTCATGGATCTTTTTATCCAGCTCGATATTCGATGCTAATAATACCTCCAGACTCATTCCAGCTGCTATATCTGCTGTTTTTAACAAATTCATTGCATCGTATACGGTAATTGCACCAATTGCAGTCATAACCTGTGTTCCATTTATAAGTGCCAGACCTTCACCTGCATCAAGGTTAACTAAATTAATACCAGTTGATTCCATAGCATCTTTCCCGTTCAGGATATCGCCGTTATAAAATGCCTTGCCTTGTCCAATCAGAACCAATGCCAGATGGGCTAATGGAGCAAGATCACCGCTGGCTCCAACAGACCCCTTTTCCGGCATGAGTGGGTATACGCCTTTATTAAATAATTCAATCAGTGTTTTTAATGTATCAGATTTGATGCCTGAATAACCTTTGGCAAGATTATTGACTTTGAGAATTAATACACCCCTTGTTGTTTCAACATCAAGATAATTTCCAATGCCAGCGGCATGACTCATTAATATATTCTTTTGAAGCAGTTTTGTCTGCTCTTCTGAAATGACTACATCACTTAATGCTCCGAAACCAGTAGTTAAGCCATAGATGATTCGTTTAGAATTTAATGCATCCGCAATCATCCTGCGGGCATTAATTACCCTCTTCTTAGCATCCTCGCCCAACAATATATGGTTTCCGTTCCTCACTCCTTTGATAAACTGGTCGAGTGAAAGGTTTTCACCATTTAGGATAATGTATTCCATAGAAAACTCCGTTTCTTAAATATTGTGTTTGTTTCGCAAGAATAATTGATGATGCGCTTGTCTATTTGCTTCATGGTTTCTTCTTTATTTGCTCAGGGCCGAAGAAGCGGAAACACACCACAACATTAGCCATGACATTAAAAATTGTATTTACGGATAAATTCCTCATACTCTTGTGTGAATGTGACTTTTTTATGATGTTCTTCCTGAGTGTCAATGTATATTCTTACTTTGTCAAGCATTGATTCGCTTACAGATACCGCAAAATACTCATCGGCCCATTCAAACCTACACTTCGTTATTTTGTGCTTGTTTATCCAAAATGCAGATTCACCTTTTATCAAGTGCATTGCTTTTGCAATACTCATGTCCGCATTTAGCCCCATTAAACAGTGTAAATGATCGTTGTATCCATTCAATCTGTCAATAAAGATTTCTTTGCTCCTTGCATTCTGTTTGATATGACTAATCACTTGATGTCTTATCTCTTTGGCCAGATAAGGTTCTCTGCTCTTAGTTCCCCACACTGCATGTATCATTATTTTTACGTATGCCATTTTTTACTCAAGGCTAAAGCCAGGATATTGGGTGTGTTTCCGCCGACTCCGCTCTGAAGAGCGGAGTTAATAGCAGTGGTTCTCCTCTGACCCCGGACTGAAGGCTGTGGTTATTAACTCCGCCATTTATGGCGGAGACAAGACTTCGCGCATCAAAGGCTTTAGCCATGATTATCAACATCCCAATAATCTTCAAACTCTCAATCCCTCTTGTATAAATGATCTTCACGGCTATTCGTTCACCCTTACGGATTTTACCATTATTTCTTTTTCTTTCACAGTATCGCTGAATGGTAAGCTTAATGTCCCTCTGAACGTTTCAATTATTCTTCATCAATTTCGGCATTACCCTTGTGCTCGTATTGCTCAATGGACTTTTGAGGAGTTTCTGCCTTTCGTTTTCTTTCAATAGTTTCTCCCCGAAAAATAATACAAAGACTAATGTATTTTTACTGCACTTACCACCTCATCAATGGATGAATATTTATGTGGATACTCGAGTTTAGGCCTTTCAATAATTATGGTGTCTATTCCTTCGATTAGCGCGGCATTAACCTTCTCAAGTATCCCACCAGCCTCTCCGCTTTCTTTTGTTACGACCGTATTAATCCCGTATTGTTTAAACATTGCCCTGTTTAAATCCTCTGAAAATGGCCCGTGCATTGCGATTATATTTGTAGCTGGTATTCCTATATCTAGACATAAAGCAATATGTTCTGGAATAGGTAGGATACGTACAAATAATTCTTTTTCATTTTTTAATATTATAAATCTTGATACACTCGATACACCGGTTGTTAGAAGTATTTTGTTCCCAAGACCTCTTGCCTTATCCACGGCTTCAGACATAGCGCCAACCCTGTGAATCAAAGGGTTGACAGGGATTTTTATTTCTTGTCTCTCAAATCGTAAATATCTTACATTAGTCCTCTTGCACGCATCCATCGCATTCTGAGATACCTCTATGGCATATGGGTGGGTTGCATCTATAACAATATCTATTTCTTTATTAATTATTAAATGGGTAAAACCATCCACATCAAGGCGTCCCTGCAAACAGATTGTCTCTAAGCCCATTTGTTCAAAAATCTTTTTACCGTATTCGGTAGCAACAGTTGTTATAAGACGTATGCCTTTGTTATATAGTCTTCTAACTATTTCTTTACCCTCTTCCGTACCTGATAGTACAAGTATCATAGACAAACTTTTGTTCTCGAATTACTTTATATTCACAATGATTGAACTGACTAAGAGACTGTGTTATAGTACATAAAAACCAGTACATGGTCAATTTCAAAAATCATCATTGAAATTATGAAAATTACAAAACATCCTCTTTTTTACTTTATTGGTATAACGATTTATCTATTTCTGAAATTCAAGTGGCTATACGTCTTTAAGCACCTTTTCAGGAATCCCAAGGCAAGAAAAGTCAAACCAGAATTTCATCAAAATGTTTATAAGAATAGTAATAAAACACTTGTCTCTATAGTAAAAGGTGACAATATCTATTCTATGCTCAAAGAAGGGATAGAACTCATTGGTGGATTGGACAAAATTGATATAAAAGGTAAGTCGGTACTTATAAAACCGAATATAGTCAATCGCTATCCAAGTCCTGCTAACACGAATCCGTATGTTATCAAAGCCATTATAAAACTTTTGCAAGAATATGGGGCTTCAAAAATACTTGTAGGCGATATGTCTGCAATTTTTGCGCTTCCTACGAAGAAAAACGCCATAAAATCAGGGGTTTGGGAGGTAATCCAGGACGAAGATATACAGTTCGTATCCTTTGAAGACCGTGGTTGGGTTGAAGTGGATATACCGGAGGGGAGGTTTATAAAAAAAGCAATTGTATCAGAAGTTCTTTATGAAGTTGACAGAATCATTAACGTGCCTGTTATCAAAACGCATGGTTATGCTACCTATACCATTTCGCTTAAAAACTTTATTGGGGCGGTTCATGCCAAACAGCGTCCTTACTTTATTGCGCCTGACTACTGGGAAGAAATCGTTGCAGAGCTAAACGCTGCATACACGCCGCATCTGAATATAATTGATGGAACCAGGATTATTATAAAAGGGGGACCTACAAAAGGTAAAATAGCAGAACCAAATCTAATCATTGTAACCGGCGACAGGATTGCCGCAGACATTGCTGGATTAAGTATTATAAAGGCATTTGGTGAATGGGAAAGGATTAGTAATAAAGATGTGTGGGCACAGAGGCAAATCAAGAGGGCTATCGAATTACGTCTTGGAGTTAGCAGTCCTTCTGAGTTAAAAATCGTATCCAAATGCCAGTGCGCTGATAAATCTGAGTTTGAAGAATTAATACAGAAGATACATCAATATTCAAATGTTTCGTAAATTTAAAAATCAGAATGCTTATTCATTAGAAATTATTTATCGAAAAGCTTTAAGCTGATAACTAGTAACTATAAACTGATAACCTAATAAATGCTAACAACGGACATACTAATTGTAGGCGCAGGTATAATTGGTCTTTCTATCGCAAGGGAACTGAACAACAGACACGCTGATTTAAATATTACCGTAATAGAAAAGGAACATGCTTTAGGGTGTCATGCAAGCGGCAGGAACAGCGGTGTACTCCATGCTGGTTTTTATTATTCGCCAGATAGTCTGAAGGCTAAATTTACTAAAGAAGGAAATAAACTTTTAACTGATTATTGTTTAAAACATAACCTTCCTATTAATAGATGCGGAAAAATTGTTGTCGCCAAAAATGTACAGGAAATCGAGGGTATATTTGAATTAAAAAGAAGGGGAGATAAAAATGGCGTAGAATTGGAGATAGTTGATGAGGATAAATTAACGGAACTTGAACCCAATGCAAGAACGTGCGGTAAGGCACTGTATTCACCAACAACTTCAGTAGTAAATCCAATGAAAATCATAGAACATATTGCCGAAAGCTTAAAAGGAAAAGTAAATATATTACTAAATCAAAAATTTATAAAGCAAGGTGATACATTCACAATTATAACCAATAATTCAAAAATAAGTTTTAAACATCTTATAAACTCAGCAGGTTTATATGCGGACAAAATTGCCCACCAATTTGGGATCGGGTTGAAATATACCTTAATTCCATTCAAAGGTCTTTACATAGAATATAAAGACAGCAATCTAATTCAAAAACATATCTATCCTGTACCCAATCTTGCAAATCCATTCCTTGGAGTGCACTTCACCAGGACAGTTGATGGGAAGGTAAAGATAGGGCCTACCGCAATTCCAGCCTTGTGGCGGGAGAATTATCAGGGGCTGTCCAATTTTAATTTAGGCGAATTCCTTGAAACAATATTTACTGACGCTAAATTGTTTATAAATGATAATTTCAATTTCAGAAAACTAGCATTAGAGGAAATCAAAAAATATTGCAGTAATTATTTCATTCAGCAATCAATTCCTCTAGTTAAGAAAATAGATATATCAAAATTCGGCAGTTATTTGAACTCTGGGATACGCGCGCAGTTGTTAGATAAAGAGGGTATGAAGCTGGTAATGGATTATGTTATTGAAGAGGGGGAAAATTCCACGCATATTTTAAATGCAGTTTCGCCTGCATTTACCTCTGCCTTTTCATTTAGTAAATTTATCGTTGATGAAGTAGAAAAGGCAATGGGACTCAAAACCAAACTGTAGATTTCTTAATATTTCAACATAATTCTATTTCGGTTGACATCAGGCGAAATTACAGATTCCGACCAAATTCCGGGGACACCCATTTAATTATTGACATTGTTTTTAAAATAATTAAGATGTGGTCACGTCCAGGGTTGCTCGTGCGGTAGTGCCAGAAGTACCACATCATATAACTCAGCGAGGAAATCGAAGAGCTTCGATGTCATGAGCGAACAGGGAGACCTCTTGGCACTGACAGTTTTATATCTCGGCTTGAAAATATCCTTGGGAGAATACTCCATAAGCAGAAACCTGGCACAAAGGGGACTCAAAAGAAAAACAGGAATCCCCAAATTTAAGTACGGTGTCCCCGGAATCGTTCTGGCTGGAAGCGTGGAGATACATTGCTCTATCAGCAGGAGTATGCATTGAGTCTGGATTTGTGATGAGGATAACAGGATAATGGCCGCTGTTCATAATTTTTCATGCAGTTTAATATAATCTCCTTGCTAAATGTTAAACTATATGTTGGAAATTTATCGGATACAACAAGAGTATTTCCAAATATTGGCCGAGTTTTTTGAACGAGCGACCGGAAAAAGCGCGACGGCATTTGCATCGCCTGACTCATTCGGTGAAGCCATCAAAAAAGACTCTGAAAAGATTGCAAAACGTGCTGAAGATGCTTTTCCGTGGGGAGTAAACGCATTGGTTGACTTTTATAACCGGCATAAGACGTCGGCTTTTCAATCTGCACGTGAAATTGGTGGTATGAAACTTGTGCTTGGCGGAAGTAGCCAGTTTACCAATACACACTTGCAAGCAGTAAGGAAGATGCTATTGTATGCAGATACAATCCTGATTCCAGATCCTATTTTGCCTTGGATAGAAGTAGAAAGAGAGGAAGAAAATTTCCCACATACCAAGCTACTTCAAAACATTTTCATTCTCCTTCATCTCAAACCACTCGTAGATGCAAATCTTTCCTATCCTGCCATTATTGTGTTTCCCAGTTACGAAAAAAGCCTTGAAACCAAAGACGATGAAACAAAGCAAGGAATTGATAGATTAGTATCAAGCTTTTTCTCGTATTATACCGGCAAAAAGTTTGTGTCAATGAAGGATATTCTGAATTATGCGTGCACCTCTGAGAAGGAATTCCTGCAGCAGGTGGAGAAGAATCGGCTTTTTATTCCTCCCGACGGTGTAACCGGAAGCAGCATTACCAAGGCTGTTGAAGACTACAGGCAATACATAAAAAGTTGGCGGTCTGAGCAACATGCAAAAACATATTTGAGTTTGCCAGATGGTGCATTGGTCATGAAAGGAATATCCGAGCGTCTTGCACCACAGTGGCATCTGTTAGAAAATGCCGATGAACTGCATGCACAGCCAATGTTATGCCTCAATGCTCATTGGCATTATTACACTTTATGCGCAAGTATGTATCAAGGGCGGCTGCTTGAATCGAACTTGCTCAAACCGGAGACCGTAAATACTTTGCGTGCTTTGAGCGGGCATCAATTTGAATGGCTTGGAAATATTCCGATAGAAATAATAGCAAAACTTCGCGAACAGAATGAGAATGAAGAATTTCGCAAAACTCTCTCTTCCTTTACCTCAGAACTGAATAAGTGTGCTATTGACGACATTGATAGAGTTACATCAGAAGTCTGTCGCGGCATTGCGTCTCTTTTGAGTGAACACAAAAAAAGAGTAAAGGAAATCAGCGACAAATATACTCTCTTGTACAAGAAGACACTTGTGGCATCATGGGTAACATTAGCGGCAACTTTTGTTCCGACACTGGCTCCGTTTGTAGCTCTCGTGTCTCCATTAGCACTTGCTGGCAAATATGCTTGGGACAAAACTGGTGAAATCACAGAAAAGAAGCAGCTATCTCATTCGTTGATGGGAGTATTGGCATCAGTTAAAGGCAACATAGGATAGTAGCTAAATCAAGCGGATGCTGTAAACAACTACATTGATTTTATTTGTTTTATATTCTGCACTTATTTTTACAGGAGTTTCAAACTTGTGGTTATAAAAAAACACGGAAAATTCCGGGGACACCATATCTAATTATTGACATTGTTTTTAAAATAATTAAGATGTGGTCATGCCCGGGATTGCTCGTGCGGTAGTGCCGGAAGTACCACATCATATCACTCAGCGAGGAAATCGAAGAAATTCGTTGTCATGAACGAACGGGGAGACCTCTTGGCACTGACAGTTTTATGAGGCAAAGAGGGTCGCATCTTAAATATTAAGTAACTGTTTCTTCAAATTTGTTATCTTATCACTCAGGTTTTTGTCTTTTTCTTGCAAATGCTGAATACATACTCCATGTATACTCAAGGGGATGTGTCACCGTCTTTCCACACGTATTTCTCTTTCAGAATGCACTGTACATTTCAAAAAGAAATGCCTTCGGTAGATGCCGTTCAATAAAATAAGAATCAAAACTCTCGTAGTATAGTGGAAAATAAAGGATTAGGATGTATTTTCATACGTGAGTTATCCCCATAAAAGGGGAATGACATTTGCGATTTATTCTTTCGTCTTCATGCACCTCATTGAATTCGATTATTGTGACCGTATCCGAAGACTTCGGTTTTAAGTTTAAATTATATATTATCCTTCACCACGCAATGACAGCCATGTGGCCTGTCAGCGAATATAAAGGTGAAGGCAAAACATTAAGGAGGTGGAATATGGCTGTAAGTGCAAGTGATATCAATGGCCTTAAGACTAAGCTTGTGGATGCAAGAACCGCTCTTGTTACCATGCTCGGTGAGAGTGACAAGCAAAAACAAGAGGGATGCCGTACAACAGTAAAAAATCTTACAAATGAAACTATATCGCTTTTTTCCATCTTAATGGTGAATGCAAAAGGCACAAATGTAGAAGGCAAGCTTAAGGAACTAAAGGACGCATGGGACATCTTCAGGAACACAAGAGATAACGAGGTTATCCCTAATTATTTTGCAGGAAAAGTAGCTGAAGCAAAGGCTGTAGGCGGAGGTATACAGAAAGAAAGGTTCGCAAAGATATCTTCAATGGTTGATGAACTTATAGGAATGACGTAAAAAGATGCGGCAGTAACCGTTTTACCTATAGTGGACGACAAAAGTAAGTTGTCATTCCTGCGAAAGCAGGAATCCAATCTTCTCTAATTTCTTGGATTCACACTTTCGTGGGAATGACCTTGTAGCAATAGAATGCATATTTTATTTAGACGTTTGCTATAGATTGTTCTCGCTAATTACATCATATTTATATTCCTGATTCAGTGCCATAGTCCGAATCGCTCACTCCAATAAAATCAAATGTTATCCTTGTTTTTAAGTAACAACAGAGTTATAATTTGTTCGTTTTCTTCACAGGATTAAAAGCACATGATAAAAAATCCCGACCTGTTAAAAAAATTTGAGGATGAATTTATCCGAAACGAAGGCAGGCTCAATTACCGTCAGTCCCTTAAACTCTTTACAGATATGTGGGAAGAGGGGGTACGGCTTGGCATACTTCCCCCTAAAGACCCACTGGAAGGATTGGAGGTAGATATAAAGATCGCAAAGGTCTTGAATTCATGTTTGAAGAACTCCTCTCAAAAATAGGCGTATGCCTTAATAGACACAATCTCCCCTATATGATTATTGGCGGACAGGCGGTACTCCTTTACGGTGAGCCTCGCCTTACCAGAGATATAGACATAACTCTCGGCGTTAATATTGACCATCTTAATAAGCTTCTTGCAGTAGTAAAAGAGCTTTCATTAAAACCCATTCCAAAAGATAAGGATATAAATTCATTTGTCAAACAAACTATGGTATTGCCTACAATCGAAGAATCTACAGGTATAAGGGTGGATTTTATCTTCGCATTTACCCCTTATGAGATAAATGCAATAAAGAGGGTGAAAAAAGTAATAATAATGGGACAAGAGGTGTCATTTGCCTCTCTAGAGGATCTGATAATACACAAAATTTTTGCAGGCAGACCAAGAGATCTGGAAGATGTAAAATCTATTATCATTAAAAACACTGGGATAGACAGCAAATATATACGAAATTGGCTGAAGGAGTTTGAGGTATCTGCAGAAGAAAAGAAGGATTTTTTAATTACTTTTGAAGAGATATTGAGTCGGATAAATTCATAAATTGTGATGCTTACCACATGTATTATTGAAAAAGGTAGGGGCGAACGGCCGTTCACCCCTACCTTCAGAATAAACAAAAAACTATATTCTATACATATCCTTTAAAAATACTGTTTTATACCCCAGAATGATGAACTCTTACGGAATGCCTCATCAAGGTCAATCTCAACAACAACACCCCATTCATATTCAGGAATCCAGCACCATGTACCTATCACAGGAACACCCCTATAGTCTGGATAACCTGCAACCTCGTACCCTTCACTTCCGCTTAAGCATTCGGCTATTCCCTTTGTCAACCTTCCTGATTTAGGATTAATCCCTTTGAGTTCCAAAGCTGTCCTGGTTTTTATCATTTCTTTCCTTTTAAGTTCGATTACAAATCGTGACTCAGTGAGAAGAACCCCTTCCGAATTGATAAGATAGGTTTCACCGCTTTCACCAATCTCAGTACTTTGCATGAGTTTGTTCAAATCCATTATATCAATTCGGAGAACCACCATACCTGCAAAATTCCCATCACTATCCTTGACTACAGAAGATACAAACAACGTAGGCACATTACGTTCGACCTTGCCGAACTCATTCAAAATCGGTGTAGTTGAGGGCTTCACGTCACTCACAAAAACGCCACGCTTTTTCGCTTCTACGAAATAGTCTTCCCCGGAAAAGTTCATATTTACCAGATTTTTTTCTGTCGATAACTTTACAATCCCAGCAGAGTCACAGATAAATATACCTTTATACCCATATTCATCTCTGATAAACTCCAAATAGTTTAGTGCATTTACAAATTCATCCACCGATGTAACCCCCTTTATATAATGAAGTGTCTGCGGTTTACTGGCAATTGCCATGGCATTATTCTTATGCCCTCCCATGGACATCCTCAGCAAGCTGACTTGCCGATGCATAAAACCTCGCAAATTTTTAATGGTGGTTTCCTGAAAAAGTTTACGAACTTCATTACATGCCTCATCTATGTCAATTTCGGCAATAAGACCCCAATTAAGATACGGCAGCCACATCCAGTAGCCAAGCACACTGGCACCTCGATAATCAATGTAGCCTGTATCATTGTATCCCTCCATTCCTTTCAAACATTGCTGAACCGCCTGTGTCAGATTTCCTGTCTTGGGATTTGCCACCTTCAACTCTAACGTTGTCCTCTTTTTTATAAGGCCGTCTTCCTTAAGATCAGCTGTAAATCGGGATGAGGTTAACATGTACCCATCTTTGTTGATTAAATAAATTTCTCCAGTTTCCGTTGCTTTCATAGGTATTATTAATTTTATAAGTTCATTTACGTCGAGTCGAAAGACCAAAACCCCCAAGACATCCATTTTTTCACTAGTAACCTGGGTTGATACAAACATCGTAGGTAGACCCAACTCCAGCTCACCGAATTCATTCTCGATAGGTACCGTAGAAGGCATGATGTCGGAAAAAAACGTTTTACCCTTAATTGACTCTTGAAAATATTGTGCAGAGGAAACATCCTTTCCGATATTATTTTTATCCGTCGAAACAATGATCGTACCCGACGGGTTTACAACAAAGACTTCCTTGTAATGGTATATATTTTTCAGAAAAGTGAGATATTCAAGGGGTTTAGAAAAATCTGGCTCCAGCTTCTCTCGAATTACCGAAGCACGGTAGGCAGGCAAGTTATTGGCAGTAACCCTTATATCTTTTTTCCTGGTATCCATCCATGCAGTGATAATTTCAGCCTGTTTTCGTGTAATGCCCTGCAAGTCCCTTCCTATACCTTCCCTAATGATACTAAGTGTGTCAGAGAAGGCGACTTTTGTAATTCCGGTGAATAACAGAAATAAGGCGAATACTGCTATAGTTGATCTTGTTATTTTGCGCATGATTTATTCTCCTTATGAAAATATTAACAGGTACGATAAGAAACAATATGACAATAACTACAACCAACTATATTTCAGAAATCTCGTTCTCGTCCCATTTCTTTTTTGTTATAAAAACAAAACACTTCTTCTAACGTATGATTAAAAACTCAAATAATTATACAAGGCTTTTGAAAATATTCAAAATAATTAATCTATAAATTATCTTAAATTGTTAATTGAGTTGATTTTGTTTACTTGAATATTTTTTATATCGCACCATTCTGCAATTTTTCAGTATGTAGAAGATTTTACACGCATTATTAAAAGCTTGGGGAAAAAATTCAAATTTACTCCATTAAACAATAAGAAACATAATTTGTGAGATTATTTGTTTATGAATATACCTGTAAATATTGTAAAAAATAAGGTAGGAGACGGTTTCTTTATTCTGGTATGTATTTTAATATTGACCCTAATGTATTTCAGTTATTTATTTAGAAACGAAGGAAAACATTATTTGGAATAGGTTGGGCAAAAACTTTAAAGTTCAATCAGTTTAGTGCCCTAAGTTTTATTTAAGCGGCTCTATGACCTCAACACCCCTTGGCACATCAAATATAAACAATTTATCTGACATACCCTTGTTAAGCGTGATATTTGTGAGTTCTATCACGTTAACTACCTCTCCGCCACTTTCATAAAGTTCAATCCTATTGGGTAACCAGAAACCCTCCTCTATCCATAGCTTTATTTCAGAATATTGAGCCTTTGGGTCTTTTGGTATCATGTCAAGTATGTAAAATTTCTTTTTTGCAACTTCTTTTACATCAAGCAAGTTAATCTTATAATTCTTTTTTGCTTGATTTACTGATTCACCGTACCCGAATTCAAAAAAACTTATACCCTGTGTTGACTGTCTGCTGTTACTTAATTCGTACTTTTCAACCTGCTTTTCCTTGGGGTGGTATATCCATACATATTTACCGTCAACGATGTTGATCTCATAGCGCGGGGGATAAAATTTTAAATACAATTTTTTTGGTTTTTTATAGCTCAAATCCCCCTTTGAAATCTCGTTAGATTCAAGTAACTTGATTGTACGGGTGAAGACAATATTTGCCCTTAAAGTTTTGAATACGATATTAGCGTTTTCTACTTCAATCAGGACTTCATCAAGATTTTTAAAACCCGACGCTTCTATGCATGATACGATTGGATTAATAGTAAAAATGCTAATCAATAATATTGAGAGCAATATTAATCTATTTTTATACAAAACTTCCTCCTATAAATTTTGATGCGCTTTTTCGTAGTGCTCAATAATATGTATAAGCTCTCGAATATTACTGATTTCAAAATCCGGCAATACTTCAGTTTCTATATATTCTTTATATTTTAGCAGTGCAGTTTTTGCCCCAGCCGCTTTACCACACATAATGTCATATTTATAATCACCCACCATTAACAAGTAGTCGGTATGAATATTCATTTGCTTACTAAGCATGAAAATTGGGTCGGGTGCGGGTTTAGGTTTTATTGTATCTTCGCGTGTTGCAATGAAATCGAAATGCAAACCGTGCTTGTGAAGAACGGTTTTAACAGATTTGCGGGAATTACGTGTTAAAAGCGCCTTCTTTATATTTTTTTTGTCAATAACTTCCAGTATCTCACAAACACCTTCGTTAAGTTCAGATTCAATTGCCGCCTGTGCCTCATAACGTTCCAGTATTGATAATGCCCTTATACGTTCTTCAGGACTTGACTTTTCTGCATATTCTATTATAAACCCAGTTTTGGCTCCGATTTCTCGTTCGATGGCTGCAAAGTCCACATTTGGCTTTGTAAGTGTGCCATCCATGTCAAATATAATTCCGTGTAACATAATTTAAATAGTCAGTTCAATAATATATGTTTATTAAGATTTAAAAATTTATACAAAGTATACACTTTATTAACATCTTTAAACGGCTGTGTTCTAAAAGAAATTAGATAATTAAAGCCAGCCTTTATGTAATAATATTTACTGAATAATTATAGTATAAATACTTTATTTATACAATAAGATTAGATTAACATTACTATTGTTTTCTTACTATATTTAGGCAATATTTTATAATTGACTTAATTTCGTTTTATGATATTCCTTCGCATAAAGAAAGCGTTAAAATATTGAATTATTTCAAATGGGATTTTATTTCTGACATGTTTAACCATTATTCACAATACAGCCTAAAATATTTTTGTGGGCAGTGGAATTATGGGAAAAGCATTTATCTTATAATAATATTATTTTCTGGAATCTTTTCTGTTATATGCGGTTCCTGTAGTTCTATATTTGCGGAAAGTACGGGACTATTAGTTGTTAAAACCATGGATACTGAGAGGAATAAATTGGCTTATGTTCCATTTACCCTGGATTATAAAAATTATAAAACAAATAGCAGGGGCGAAAAGAAGATATTGGTTACTGCAGATAAAACGCACATAATTATATTTGGGGAGGTTGAAGGCTATACTATCAGTACGCCAGAAGATGGTAAAGAGACGTTTGAAGTTGATGCAGGTGAAAAAGAGGTAGTTGTGGCGAAATATGAGAAAAATGTTACTCCAACACCTACCAGGACACCTACAGCAACCGTAACCGCTACTCCAAAAACAACGCCTACTGCAACACCTACAGCAACTGTAACAGTTACTTCAACGCCACAAACTACAACTATTCCATGGCAGATGTTTCACTATAACTCGCAGCATAGGGGACAAAGCCATAACAATGGGCCTCATTCTAATAATTTAAAATGGAAATATACTCAGAGTGATATTGACGATGGGAGTTTGCCTAATAGTATGGGTGTGGATTCGGACGGTAACCTTTATGTAACGGCTGGAAACAAATTACTTGCGATAAATTCAGATGGAGTATTGAAGTGGAGCAATGACATCGGCGGGACGGGGGGAACTGCAATATCTTCAGATGAATCAATCATTTATGCAGTGGGCAAGGATAATCTTTATGCATTTACTTCATCGGGGGATAAATTGTGGAGCTTTACTGAACCTACGGATAACATCTTTGGTGAGCCAAACGTTGGTCCTGATGGTACTATTTATATTGGTTCATGGGATACATATGTTTATGCAGTAAATTCTGATGGGTCGCTTAAATGGAAATATCAGACAGATGGCTCCATAGCGCCTCTGGCATCACCTACCCTGAGTAATGATGGTGGTACAATCTATGTGGGCAGTGGGGACAGAAATAAGGATGTTGGAGGGACTCTCTATGCATTGAATTCAGATGGAACCTTGAAATGGAAGGTGGCAAATATTGATAGTGCAAGGGTTAGCGGGGCAGTAGTCGGTAGTGATGGAACAATATACGCTACAGGTTCTGGAAAAGTCCATGCATTTGATGAGAATGGAAATAAACAATGGGAATCAGGTAAAGATACGGCATCAAGTTTAGCGCCATCTTTATCATCAGATGGAACACTTTATGTCGGTACATCGGACGGTAAGGTATATGCCATTGATTCCTCAAATGGCATCACAAAATGGTATTACCAGACAGGGGCAAACCCTGATTATACTGGTGATCCCAAAGACCCTCAATATGGTGTACTGGCTACAATAGTAATCGGTGCGGATGGTATTTTATATGTTGGAGCTATGGATGGGGTAATGCGTGCTATGGATAAAAACGGTACTGTATTGTGGACATACCAGACTGGAAAAAATATTAATGAAAACTGTCCTGCAATAGGTCCCGATGGAACACTGTATTTCAGCTCTGTCGATAAATATATATATGCCATTAAGGACGAATAAAATTCATTAACTAAAAATAACAGGTTAGGGTAGGTGGAAATTATAGAGTTGAATTCAGGGAATCGAATAAATAATGCGATTAGAAATAAAAAAGGAAAGAAGAACATTTGGAGATTTTTCCAGTTTTCTTCTTTCCTTTTCGTTTAGAATAAATGCTAGTTTAATTCAGAATTATTTATCCAAGATTATTTCTTCTCGTGTGCCTTTTTGCACAATGGACATGCAATATAATCAATATTACATTTATCGCAGTGCTGAACATCCCATGCACTCAGTTTCTTTTTACAATCAGGGCACTTCATATCCCATGTTGCCAGAGTTCTTCCCTTTACGGGTCTTACACGAACCTCTTTGCATTTTGGACATTTACTTTCCTCCATGAGCGCAGAGTATCCTTCTGCTGCTGCCTTATTACATAAAGTGCAGGCTATTACGTCTTTATCACATTTATCGCAGTGATGGACTGAAAACTCTGTTGCTTCGCCTTTACACTCCGGACAAACCATTATCATGCTTGAAAGCGTTTTTCCCTTCACAGGGCTTACACGTACGTCTTTACATGAAGGACACATTGGTGTTTCAATAGTTGCATGCTCTGGCGCCAATGCCTTTTCACTGTCTTTATGCGTTTCGGCTGGTGCTTGAGGAGCCGCTTCTTGAGCAAATACAGAATTACCAACGCCCAACGTTAAACCTGCAGAAGTAAAAACAGCCGCTAAAACTCCTACTAATTTTTTACTTAACACACACATATTTAAAATCCTCCTTTCGGATATAAAAAAAATTAAAGACATTTTACGTTTAAAGTCACGCGTATAAATATAGCAAAATAAATGAAAATATACAATACTTTTAACCTTTTATTTCAAAATTGTCAATTAATTTATTAAAAATAAATTATTAAGTAATGCTTATTAATTATTTGTTATTTAGTAGGTTATGTTGATGTTTTTTAATTTTTAATAATTTAATTATCTCCATAATAACAAAAATAATTGAAGCGAAGCCAAAGACTATAACCCAATCCATTGGTTCTAACGGTGTTACCTTAAATACATTATTAAAAAATGGTGTATAAATGATAGCAACTTGCATTGCCATAGAAATAGATGTAGCCAGAATAAGTTTTTTATTAGTAAAAATGCCTACTTTGAAAAGCGAATCTTTAGCATTTCTACAATTAAAAGAGTGAAATAATTGAGAAGTTACCATTACACAAAAGGCGACAGTCCTTGCCCGTGCGAGATCGCCGGTCAGGCAGCATGGCATTACTTCATATCTGAACCAGTGATAAAGATTGCCTCGTATTGTTGTGCTTGTATAATATAAAACAAACAAGTAAGCCAGGAGTGTACTAAAAGCGATAAGGAAACCCTGGAATACAATTAATTTACCAAGTTTTTTGTCTATAATATGTTCTGTTGACCTTCTGGCAGGCCTTTTCATAATATCAGGGTCAACTGTATCAACTCCTAACGCCAATGCTGGTAAACCGTCCGTTGCAATATTTATCCATAATATTTGTATCGGGAATAATGGTAGCGGAAGGTTAAATAAAGAGGCGAAGAGCATAGTCAAAATCTCGCCTGCATTACAGGAGAGCAGATAATGGATTGATTTCTTTATATTATCATAAATACCCCTTCCTTCCTCAACGGCTGAAACGATGGAGGCGAAGTTATCATCAGTAATGACCATATCTGATGCTTCTTTTGTGACGTCTGTACCTGTAATACCCATTGATACTCCAATACTGGCTTCTTTAACGGCAGGTGCATCGTTTACGCCGTCGCCGGTCATGGCTACAACAGCATTCAATCTTTTCCACGCCTTAACTATTTTCAACTTATGTTCAGCTGTAACACGTGCATATATAGCTATATTCTGAACTTCTTTTAACAAATCATAGTCAGAAAGCATATCTAATTCCATTCCGTCAATTGCCTTTGACTTGTTACGAAGAAATCCTAGTTCTTTGCCAATTGCAACAGCTGTATTTTTATGGTCTCCAGTGATCATAATAGTTGTAACTCCAGCATTATGACATGTAGCAACAGCGCGCTTAGCTTCAGGTCTCGGTGGGTCAATCATTGCCAGTAGAGCCGCAAAAATCATGTCTTTTTCAACAACTTCTGACGCATGACTGATTTTTTCTTGCTCATGTGTTTTAAATGCAATACCGAGCACACGCATGGCATTCCCTGTCATCTTGTAATTCTCATTTAATATAAGCTTGACATCGCTTTCTGTAATATTCCTTATTGTTCCATTAATGAGTATTTTAGTGCAATCTTTTAATATGACGTCCGGCGCCCCTTTTTCGCAGACCAATGAAGTTGAATGAGGCGTATTTCTAACAGTTGTCATTTTCTTCCGGTTTGAATCAAATGGGATTTCTGAAATAAGAGGGAAATCTTTTTCTAATAATTCCTTCCATATACCAGCTTTGGCAGAGACGCTTAATATAGCGCCTTCAGTGGGATCACCGATTATTTTCCATGTATTATCGTCTTTTTTAAGGTAGGCATTGTTGCACAGAGTCCCAATTCCTAATGTAAATTTCAATATACGTTGATCAGTTTCGGTAAAAGGCATACCATTAACAGAGAATTTGCCTTCCGGTGTATAACCTGTTCCTGATACATCAAAAGTTTTATTATTAGCAAAGATATTTCTCACAGTCATTTCGTTTTGAGTTAGAGTGCCTGTTTTATCTGAGCAGATAACTGTGGCACATCCGAGGGTCTCTACCGATGGTAATTTTCGAATAAGAACGTGTCTTTTTACCATGCGTTGTACACCTAGTGCAAGGGCAATAGTTACTATTGCAGGTAATCCTTCAGGAATTGCAGCAACGGCAAGACTTACCGAGGTAAGAAATGCCTCCAAGAGCGGGTCTTTTCTCCACAATTCCAGGAGGAAGACAATTGTGACAATTACCAGGCACAGATAGACAAGCTTTTTACCGAATGCTTCGAGTTTTTTCTGGAGTGGGGTCTCTTCTTTTCCTGCCTTCTGAATAAGACCGGCAATCTTACCCAATTCGGTGTGCATTCCCGTTGCTACAATAACACACGTTCCTTTACCACTCGTTACCGAGGTGCCCATAAACAGCATATTTTCTCTGTCTCCAATAGGTAAAGAGGAATTCATAAGTGGTTCTGTGGATTTCCCAACAGGCGTTGATTCGCCCGTAAGGGAGGCCTCTTGTGTTCTTAGGCTAAAAGACGAACATAGTCTGCCATCGGCTGGGACATAATCTCCAGCCTCCAACAAGGCAATATCCCCAGGTACAATATCTCGAGACGGTATGGAATGCATTTCACTGTCTCGCAAAACCTTTGAAAAAGGCGATGACATCTTTTGTAAGGCTGCTAGGGATTTCTCTGCACGATACTCCTGAATAAATCCAATGATAGCGTTAATTATTATTATGGCAAAGATAGCTAGTGCATCTATCCATTCTTTTAGAACGCCAGAAACTATTACAGCCGCAAGCAATACCCAGACGATAAAGTCATTAAATTGCTCAAGAAATACCCAAAGGGGGGAGATGCCTTCTTTTTCTTCTAGTTGATTATAACCGTGTTTTTTAAGCCTGTTTTCCGCTTCAGTTTGACTTAGTCCTGTGTTAACGTTGGTATCAAGGGACCTTATTACCTCATCGCTTTGTAAGGTATGCCAATGCAAATCGAATAACTTATTAATCATTTTGTGTCTGTTGATCAATATTTAAAAATATCATGTAGGTATGGTTATTAATGTTAGTGCACACTATATTTATTATATTATGAAATGATACAGTGTTTATTTTATATAGGATGCAGGATCTTTTTTGAACGCATTTTTGCAATGCCCCGAACAGAAGTAATAAACCTTGCCCTTATATTCTTCTGATGGCGCTTTTTTGGTATCAGTGACATCCATATTGCATACAGGGTCTTTTGCTACTTCTACCTTTTCACCCTTTGTCTCGGCTTTTGTTGATACAGTGTGAACGCCTGAACTATTGTGAGTACCTTCTTTGCTATACATCGCACCGCACCCAAATATCATACAATTAGCGCTTGTTATACTTAACCCAATCATAAAGGTTGACACTATTATTTTATTCTTAATCCCCTTCATTTTTTACCTCCTAAAAACAGTTAAAATAGTTTTACATGATGTAAAAGATAGTTAACACCTTACTAATCTTTAGAATAAATGTCAAATAATTTTTATGCGTTTATTTTATAAACGTGTTTAATCTTTGCTTTCCCATTCTTCCCAGAGGGTGACGCCATAATCTGTCTCATCTGAGTGGCAGCCGTAGCAGGAATTTGTAATAACTGTGCTTGGACTGTTTATTATACCAGTTGATGTATTGTAATCAGCCATGGCTTTACTGGTATATGGTGTTATAACATCAAAGACGTGTGATGAGATGTCGTTGTCCACCGCAGTTTTAGCAGTCTTTGGCATGTGACAGCCTGTACACAAGCTGCCTCCAACATCTGAAGAACTGAACTTATGATTAGCGTGAATGTTATATCTTTTGCCATTCTTTTTTTCGGTTTCGGCAAGGTCATTATGGCAATCGGTGCAGAGTTTGTTGTTATCATTTTGTTTTAGCAATTGTGGTGTTCCTTCTACACCTGCTCCATGAGATTCATGGCATGTTATACATTTATTGCCGGCATAATTATAGTGTACACTCTTAGTAAAATCTTGATACTGTTGGCGGTGTTTTTGGGAATGATTATTTTCTGAGGCGTTTTCGCCGTAGACACTTGTATTATTGTCATTCCAATAGCCTGCCGTTGATTTACCATCGGAGGTTGTTTCTTCAATGTAATCAGAAAGTATCTTGCCGGGTATGAATGGAGTAATGTTTTCGCCATCAATAATGCACGGATATTCTGTCTCAAAATCAGCCCCGGAAGTGCCTGCTTTACTAATAACTCGAATGTGGCACTGACCGCAAACCTCGTTACCTCTATCTGTTGCTGTGTATTCAGGATTTACAATATATTTCCCTTTTCCTCCTCCAACACTTACGTGCTGTCCTCCAGGTCCGTGACAACTTTCGCATCCAATGCCTGTTTCATTTGAGCTTGAAACGAATTCACCGTCTATATTTCTTGTTATACCAAGACCGGTCATATGGCAGCCTTCACAATTTTGTTCAAAGGATTTGTTTATATTAGGTGGAACATCTGTATCAGTTGAAATTAATGTATTGTCAGTATTATACCAGTTACTTGAGTTATACGAAACCCATGCTGAACTGGCGTTATTTTCATCCACATTACGATTGTTATACTGAATTGGTAAAATGTAATGACTGTTAACAATCTTGACGTGGTACCTTTGTTTTCCAGCAATAGCTACACCTCCATGAGTTCTGGCTACATCGTAAGTAACATATGTTGATTCATCCGTTAAATCGTATAATGTTACTTTATAAATATCGTTTACAATAAAAGGTTTAAACTTTACCTTACCATCGTTTGTAGTGATAGTTTCTCCGTCAAAGGGGGCGACTACTGTTTCAGATGATGGTGGAAGTATGGTGTTGGCGTGGGCTGCATCCTGCCAGTTACTTTCGCTGGGATGACAGTTTAAACAGGATACACTTCCAATGTATCCGTAATTCAAATTTGATGAAGCTGAAAGTTTTATTTTGACCTTTGTAGTTTTGCCAGATTTTACTTTTACACCAAATTTGTCATTTGATATGTAGGATTCATCGGATGTTGGGTCAGCGAGAACAATATAATCACCAGTTGTTAGGTTATTGATTTTAAACCTTCCGTTGCTATCGGTTGTCGCCATTTCTTCAAATGCAGAACCGTAGGGTGTTTCTACTGATTGTTGTTGAATACTGATAGTGATATTTGAAAGGGGGTTACCACTCGTATTTTTAATTTTACCACTTATACTGCCAGTACCGGAAGACGTATTTTTGATTATCGTGGTTTTGAGAACCGCTTTTGTTTGTGTGTATGTTAAGAATTTTTGGTCGGGTTTGTTTGATGCCCTGGATATTCCACAATAAAGTATAACGAATGAGACCAGAACACATATTGTTACCGCATTTCTTATCGGCATAAACCCTCCTTTGAATTAAGTATTACAATTTAAATAATGTGTTTCACGGCATGGTTATTGTGGAAATAGCAAAATTATATGCTGTATAAAACAAAAATCCTGTCTTTATATTGCAAATAGTAGAGTATAAGATTAGCCGTATAAAAGAAAGAGACAATGCTTCAAAGTTTATCAAACAGAGTGTGAAAGTTCAAGGATTCATCATAGTATGGGTATAGAATCGTATCTGAGTGACCAGAAGAAGAAACATTGTGTATTATTTACAATGATGATTGCTTAAACCAAAGGGTTATATAAAGATTGGATGTCTTATTGTTTTTTAAACGACTACTTTACATTGACAAGACTGTGATTGATTGTTAAAATTCCGGGATTGAAAAATTAATTTAATGAGAAAACGATTATATAATATTAATAATGTAGAGAGGTGAGAATGATACTTCCATTGCAAATTACTGCACGAAATATGGAGCTTACAGAGGCTATAAAGTCAAACATCGGGGAAAAAGCTGAGGAATTAAATAAATTTTACGATCGGATAACAAGCTGCAGGGTTGTTGTTGAGTCGCTTCCAAAACGGTCGTTATACAATGTCCATGTTGATATTACAGTTCCGGGAAAGGAACTGGTTGTAAAGCGTGAACCCAATACAGACCTTTATATAGCAATAAGGGATTCGTTTAATGCGGCACGTCGTGAGTTGGAAGAGTATGCCAGGCGTCAACGCCGCGACGTAAAACATCATGAAGAGTCACCGCATGCTAGGATAAGCACATTATTTCAGGACAAAGGTTATGGCTTTCTTACCACACTGGAAGGTAGGGAAATTTACTTTCACGAGAACAGTGTTTTGAATCATGGGTTTAAACAACTAAAAATTGGAATGGAAGTCCGTTTCAGTGAGGTAATGGGTGAAAAGGGCCCACAAGCAAGTTCTGTAAACGTAATATAAAAATCAGAAGAGGATATTTATTGTATACAATTATTTTATGTGCGCACTTTTAAATTAATTGCCGAATTGCATAATTCCTGAATATTTTTAAAGTAAATATTTAGGTATTTTATATTACAGGTATTTCATTTCTTATTTTCTGCCACGGGGAAATAATTTTTTATTTGGCATTTTGCCCAATAAGAGTCTTATTGAAAATTTGTGTAAAAATAGTTTTGTTACCCTTCCATCTTTAAAGAGCAGAATTTAATAATTTATGGGTCAACCAGATTACAATATTCCAACATCCACGTCACTTTCAGATAAATACCAATCTCCTTTTTCTGAAAGATACGCAAGCAAGGAGATGTGTTACATGTTTTCTGACCATTACAAGTTTGGTATGTGGAGAAAACTCTGGATTGCACTTGCTGAGGCGCAAAAAGAACTTGGGTTGCAAACAATTACAGAAGAGCAGATTAACGAAATGAGGCAGTTTCAGGATAAGATTAATTTTGATGTTGCAAGGAAATACGAGAAGAAGCTCAGACACGATGTCATGGCTCATATCCACGCTTATAGCGAACAATGCCCCAAGGCAAAACCAATTATTCATCTGGGTGCAACCAGCGCATATGTGCAGGATAACACCGACCTTATTCAGATGAAAGAAGGACTGAATATCGTACTTAAAAAACTTGTAAATATTTTAAATATACTTTCAAATCAAGCAGTCAAACACAAAAGTCTCGCAACCCTGAGTTATACGCATTTTCAGCCCGCTCAACCAACAACTTTAGGGAAGAGAATTTGTTTGTGGATACAGGATTTTATCATGGATATTGAAGAAATTGAGACAAGGATAAAGGGTATGCGTTTCCATGGCGTGAAGGGGACAACAGGCACGCAGGCGAGCTTTATGGCGCTTTTTAATAATGATACTGAGAAGGTGAAGAAACTTGATGAACTTGTCACTCGAAAAATGGGATTTGATGAGTATTATCCAGTGACAGGACAGACGTATACAAGGAAGGTTGACAGCCAGATAGTGTTTAGTCTTGCAGGTGTTGCACAATCTTCATACAAATTATCCAACGATATTCGGCTGCTTCAGCATCTAAAAGAGGTTGAGGAGCCGTTCGAGGAAGAACAGGTTGGATCATCTGCCATGGCTTATAAAAGAAATCCCATGCGTTGTGAGCGTATAGCCGCGCTGGCACGTTATGTATTGTGTAATTGTTTGAACCCTGCCTTTACCGCCGCATCACAGTGGTTTGAAAGAACGCTTGATGATTCTGCAAATAAGAGGATTGCCATACCAGAGGCATTTCTGGCAATTGATGGCATATTAAATATTGTACTAAATGTGGTGTCGGGTTTATGTGTATATCCTTTAGTTATCAGCAGACAACTTGCAGAAGAACTACCTTTTATGATAACGGAAAATATACTCATGGAGGCTGTAAGCGCCGGCGGCAATCGTCAAGAGATTCATGAAAGGATACGAAAACATGCAATTGAAGCAAAACGTAAAATAATGGAAGGGGGTGAGCAAAATGACCTCCTGGAACGAATTGCAAATGACCCTTTATTTTCAAAGATTAAATCAAAGTTGAGTGATATATCCGACCCAAACAGGTTGATTGGCAGGGCGCCACAACAGGTTGATGAATTTGTAAATCAATCCGTCGAGCCTCTAATAAAACGGTATAGACACTTTATTGACAAAAATATAATACCTGAACTAGAGGTATAATTATTTTCATGTCATTATTAATATTTTGTAGTTTAACTTTTCAAGTACTTTATAACGATTAAATAGGGAAGGTTCTTCTTTATTGTAATACCTTTCTTATCAAGCCGCCGTTTGCGTCCAGCCTTTTTTTAGCTTCTGCATAATCAAGTCTGAGTTTTTGCATAACAATAGCAATCTTTGCACTGCCAAATGCTGATTCCAATACTTTTTTCGCCTCATTACGGCTTACACCAGTAACGGTCATAACTATACGTTCTGCACGGTCAGATAATTTTGCATTTAAGGTACGCAAATCAACCATGAGATTCTCATAAACTTTACCAATCTTTATCATAGTTGTTGTAGTAAGCATGTTTAAAATAAGTTTTGTTGCCGTGCCTGCTTTCATGCGTGTTGAGCCTGTTATGACCTCTGGTCCTACAATCGGTAGTATGATTACGTCAACATCAAAAGTTGGCGATGTTTCAGGGTTACAACACAAAAAGATGGTCTTTGCATTACGTCTTTTTGCCTCAAATAATGCCCCCATTACATAAGGAGTTGTTCCTCCTGTTGTAATTCCCACCACTACATCTCGATGAGTTACATTTTTTTGCTGGATGTCTCTAACGCCATTTTCAGAAAGGTCTTCAGCGCCTTCAATTGATTGAAATACTGCTTTATCGCCACCGGCAATAATACCAATAACTATGTTAGGGTCTGTGCTGAATGTGGGAGGACACTCTGCTGCGTCTAAAATGCCTAATCTTCCGCTTGTTCCAGCGCCAACATAGATGAGACGGCCACTATCTTTGCTTATAGCGTCAACTATCAGTTCAACTGCCTTTGCAATGTTTTCTCGTTCTTTTCTAACAGCAGGAATGACGGCCTCATCTTCGGTATTAATTATGTCTATAATTTCCAGTGTCGTTTTACTGTCTATATCAAGCGTGCGGGGATTACGCTGTTCGGTAAGTAATTTTGAACGGTCTTTGGTTTCCATAATCACCTAAATTAATATAGCAAATTAAGGGCACAAAATTGTATTAATGGCAATTGATATTAGCAAAACCATAATATAAAAGCTACTTTTATAAATCTGATGGGCCTCACTAAATAGTGCCATGATATGTTGTAAGTAAAGTTTTAAAGGTACGGACTGTTTCGATAATATTGTTACTACATATGATTGCAGAACAAATAGCAATACATGTAGCGCCAGCATTTAAGACATCATTAATGTTTTCCAAATTAATTGCACCTATAGTTACAAACGGGATGTTAATTTCTTTTTTGACCTGTTTTAAATAATCAAGTCCTACAGGTGGTTCATAATCTTTTGTAGTTGTGTAAAATATGGGACCAGCGCTAATATATGTTGCACCTTCAAGTTGCGCCTTTTTTGCTTGAAAAATATTGTGTGTGGAAACACCCAGTATTTTATTGTTACCTATTATTTCACGTGCCGTAGGCACAGCTATATCTGATTGTCCGATATGTAAGCCATCAGCATCAACCATTTTAGCAATGTCTGCACGGTCATTTAGGATAAAAAGGGTTTTTGCCTGAGAGGTAATTTCTTTAAATTTTTCTGCAATTGGTATCAAATTGTTGTCTGGCATACTTTTTTCACGTAATTGCACGGCGTCAGCGCCGCCTTGGATAACTTCTTTAAGTGTTTCCAGTACAGGTTTTCTAGTAAGTCCTGAGCTAATAATTACGTATAGTTTTACGTTGGAAAAATCTTTAATTGAATTTTGACTTGTTGTGTTCTGGATTGGTTGTAAACTCATAGATAAAAGTATTGACACTAATTTAGTGACTGTTATAATTGTTCAATAATGTTTATCCTACCGAAAATAATTTACATACAAATAAATTTTAAATTTCCATCAGAACAAATGCAAGAGATACATGCATATTTATAATATTAATGTTAGTGGAATGGACAGGATTAAGAAAGTATGTTTGATGTAAAAGAACATTGTGGTTTATTTGGTGTTTATGGTTGCGAGGATGCTGTTGAAAGGGTTTATTATGGTTTGTATTCTTTACAGCACAGGGGTGAGGAGAGCGCAGGGATTGCTTCAACCAATGGTAAAGATATTATTTTTCACAAAGGTATGGGGCTGGTAAGTGATGTTATAAAACCACAGATTATAAAATCTTTAAAAAATCCGGCGGCAATAGGGCATGTTAGATACTCCACAATCGGTTCTAGTAATGTTGGGAATGCTCAACCGCTTGTAGTTGATTATTACATGGGGAAAGTAGCAGTTGCTCACAATGGACAATTAACTAATGCTAAAAGGTTACGTGAAGAATTTGAGGCAAACGGTTCCATATTTCATACAACATCAGATACGGAAGTTATTGTCCATTTGATGGCAAAACCTTTGCATATGATGCAGACGAATTTATCTCTTGTTCTTCAACAATTACATGGCGCCTTTTCATTATTATTTTTAACGCCTAAAGAGATGGTTGGAGTACGCGATCCCAATGGTTTCAGACCTTTATCACTTGGAAGATTAAACAATGGTTATGTAATGGCGTCTGAGACGTGTGCCCTTGATCAGGTAGGTGCGGAATTTATAAGAGACATTAATCCCGGTGAAGCTGTCTATGTGGGAAAAGATGGAATAAGGAGTGAGTATTATTGTCCAAAAAAGTATGTAAAATCTGCATTTTGTATATTTGAGTTGGTGTATTTTTCAAGGCCGGATAGCAGGATTTATGGGGAAAGCGTTCATATATTTCGCAAAAAACTGGGTGAAAAGCTTGCAAAAGAAGCGCCTGCAGATGCCGATGTGGTAATTTCTGTTCCAGAGGGGGGGAATTCAGCGGCGATAGGGTACTCTCATACATCTGGAATTCCACTTGATAGA